>Ga0209749_1000007_pt1 | contig 607326 bp, 615 predicted proteins | sample EPASupsiteSAE347_FD_187267 | JGI IMG/M metagenome (GOLD analysis project Ga0209749, IMG submission 187267) | Bioremediated contaminated groundwater from EPA Superfund site, New Mexico - Sample SAE3-47 (SPAdes) (version 2) | ecosystem: Environmental > Aquatic > Deep subsurface > Groundwater >... | reverse complement strand
CTGTGCCGGCGTCGAGACCGACTTTTACCAGTTTCGCGGTCGTGCCGATATCCTCCGACGCTATCGTACCGCGGTGGGTGAGTTCCAGCCAGTTCGTGCCGCCGTTCTGTAATACGACCGTGATCGTTGCGTCCTCTCCGGGCGAGTATTCGTTCGTGCCCCCGATATACGCGGTTATCGCCGGGCTCGCTCCCACATATTTCGTTGCGCACAGCGCGGGGGAAACGCAGATTACGAGCCCGACGAGAATCAGCAGGGCGATACTACATGGATACTTCATCGGGAATCACGCGCCGGTTTTGGTGATACACATTTCTATCGGATCCTATAAAGCGATGTGAGCTTTCACGTCCCGCACGGCTACAGGCAGGACACCGGTAAAAGATCTAATAATCCCGGATTTCGGCCATTTCCCTGATATCCATGAGGCCCTTCATGGCCTGAGTCTTTACCCAGTACCCATCCTCCCGCATCGCGGCCATGGGGTTGGTGCCCCCGACCGCGGCAACCGAGACATACTGCGGGCTGCCCGGGACGCCGAGCAGGGGAACGTTGGGGATGCCAACTTCGAGGATCCCGGTGAAACTGCTGTCCGCAAGTTCGTCGAGCACGGTTCCCACGAGCGGCTCTGCTTCCATGTGGAACTCGCGGATATTTGCAAGGATATTCCCCGAACCTTTTCGCATCACGTTGTTTACCGAGGTGATCTGCTGGGAGATGAGAACCTGGAGCGGATCGATGGTCGTGTACTCGTAGAGGATGATGTGCGTAAACCGGACCGGGGCCCGCTGATCGATCTCGACAACACCCCCGCCGATGGGCTTGATCGGGACTCCCCGCCGGATTAAAAGGCCGTCGAGCGTGATGCTGCAGACCGTGGAGATGGCCGTACACCCTTCCGGCACGACGTACCCGGAGACCTTTTCCCCGGAATGATAAAATTTTACCATCCCGCTTGCGGAAAGACCGGTCTTGTAAGCATCCTTTAAGATGGAGACTGCATATTCGAAATCCTCGTTTTTCACGAGCGACAGGTTGAAAACAACTGTCCCGGTTCCCGCGACAGGATCGTAGGTCACCTGCATCGCATAATCGTCGATACTGTGATCCACAAACTTGAGGGGCAGTTTCATTGTAGTGATTTTTAAGTGATTGCAATAGAAAAATTGTTCTATAAGCCCAAGGTAATGCTTATATGATGGAACACGACATGCGGGAAAAAGCCAAGAATGCAATGAGGCTCATTCTTGAAGCAGCGAAATTCGAGGTGGAAGAGGTGGATGAGCCCCTGGATCTGTCCGCGGTCCGGGAAGGCGAATGCGTCCTTGTGCTCTGTTCAAACGATGCCGATTTAATAGCCCAGTTCGACAAAACCAATTACAGCCTGATGGTCGACGACCAGGAGATGACCTGCAAGAAACTGCTTTTCACGCTTGAAAAGGATGCCTCGACACAGAACTGCACCCAGTGGGGCGTCGACGAGTTCGTCCAGTACGCCGGCGAGGCTGTGCTTGCCGATATGGTGGGACAGGAACTCAAACTCGACCTCACCCCGGGCAAAGGCAAGGTAAAGAAAGCGGCAGCTGCCGCAGCGCCTGCCGCCGGTGGTGCTGCCGCAGCACAAGCCCCCGAGGAACCATCAGGGATATCGATCCTCCACTTCCCGGTCAAGCTTTCCGAGCAGGCCGCAATCCGTACCGCAGGCATCCAGGGCGCGGCACGGCTCCGGTTCATGCCCTATTACCTGATCCACTACGTGAGCTCCGGCGAGCAGGTGTACAAGGACCGACGCATCCCGTTCGATGCTGACGGCTGGGGCGCAATCAACGCAATCAACGGGATCAAGCTCGACCTCGACGGAACCAAGGCCGAGGATTCGGAGATCCCGGCAAATGCCGAAGTTGCCGACCCGCATATTACAAAAGAAGAGGCAACCGAGCGGATGGTAAGCGAGCTCATCGAGCGCCTTACCCAGAAAGTCCGGATCAAGCAGGAAAAGGGCGATGCGATCTTCTACGAGGAGAAGACCTTAAAACCAGACCGGAAGAACATTTCTGTCGACGCAAAACAGGTCTACATCCCGGTCTGGCAGATCCGGGGCAAGAAGATCATCGAGGTCAACGCTTTCACGGGCGAGCTCCTCTCGGAGCCGATGGACGAGGGCGTCGAAGTATTCTAAACTTTTTTCACATGATCGTTGTTCTCGGCGGGGGCCCGGCCGGGCGGATGGCCGCGATCCGCCTCGCCTCCGCAAAAAAACCCGTCACGCTTGTCGAGCCCAAAGGTGTCTCGCAGGGGATCGGCGGGCAGTGCCTCCATTTCGGCTGCATGCCGGTCTGTGCCTTAAACGATATTGCCCGTATGATCGGACAGGCACGCAGGTTCCGCGAGCGCGGGATGACCGATGCCGTCCCGTCATTTAACTTTGCAAAGGTTATGGAGGAGACGCTCGCGGTGCAGCAGAAGATCGCGGGGATCCTCGACCACGAGACCCGGGAAGCGGGAGTGATGGTTGTCTATGGCAAGACCGGCCGGGTGGACGGGCGCCGGGTCTTTGTCGGCGACGAAGAGATTGAAGCCGAAGCCATCATCATCGCGACCGGTTCCCGGCCCAACATCCCGAAAATCCCGGGCATCGATCTTACCGGGGTCTGGACTCCGCATACGCTCTGGGGGCTCCGAAAACTGCCGGAGAATCTTGTGATCGTTGGCGGGAGCGTGATGGCGGCAGAGTTCGCGTACATCTTTGCCGCGTTCGGGAGTCATGTTACGGTCCTTGCACGGAGCGGTTTTTTAAAAGGTCTCGATAAACACCTCCGGGCAATTGCCATCAGGGAACTCGAAGGCGTCGATATCCGCGAAGGGGCGGCGGTATCCGGGATCGAAGGGACGGACCGGGTCACGGGCGTGCGGTTCACAGCCGGGGGAAAAGAGGAGACGATCGTGGCCGATGCAGTGTTCCTTGCGGCCGGCCTGGTGCCAAACTCCGAAATGGTCACGGGAATGGAGAAAGGTCGCGGAGGGGAGATCGTTGTGGACGACCGTATGCAGACGAGTGTATCCGGGGTCTACGCCTGCGGGGACGTGGCCGGGGCGCCTTACCTGACCCCTGTTGCCCGGCACGAAGGGATCGTTGCGGCCGACAACATCCTCGGGATCGAGCGCCACATGGACTATTCACGGATCCCGCAGGCAATCTATCTCGCCCACGACCTCGCGTTCTGCGGCAATGGCGGCGAAGGGAGCGCATCGTTTGCCCTCCCCGGCCCGGCCGGGCCCGGCACGTACTGGTCGGTACCGTACGGCGATACGGGCCTCGCGAAAGTCTTTGCCGACACGGCCACGGGAGAGATCGAAGGGATGTGCGCAGCGGGGCCGGCGGGCGGCGTCATCGCAGGATACCTCGCATTTCTCATGCGCCGGCACATCACCGTGCATGACTTCGAGGAATTTATCGAAGTCCACCCGTCCACGGACGGGGTGTACGGGCTTGCGAAATACGCCTCGGAACTTCTCCGGAAACGGAATGGGTCCTGAGATTTTCCCTTTTTTTCTGGCGTGGCACCCGGCGCTGTAGGTATTAATACGCTTGACATCGAAGGTATGAGGTACTCATTTAACAGAGCGGAGCATTCCCGTGACCGATCCATCTGAAATCCTTGCATTCGACCAGAGCCGGCTCGACAAAGTGCGTGCACTCCGGGAGAAGGGTACCGAAATCTACCCCCCCACGTTCGAGCGGAAGAACACCATCGCGGAGATCAGGACAAAGTTTTCAGAGATCACCCACGAGAAGAGCACGGAGAGCGTGACCACCGCAGGCAGGATCTACCTTGTCCGCAACCACGGCAAGACCATCTTTGCCGACCTCGGCGACGAGTCCGGGAAGATCCAGCTCTATATCCGCAAAGCCGACCTCGGGGACGAAGCGTTCGACTTCTTTAACCAGTTTATCGAGCGGGGCGACTTTGTCGGCGTCACCGGCCATGTCTTCCGGACAAAACTGGGCGAGATCACGATCTGGGTCGACACCATCACGCTCATCTCGAAAGCGGTCTGCTCGCTCCCCGAAAAGTTCCACGGCCTCACCGATGTCGAAAAACGCTACCGCCAGCGGTACGTTGACCTCATCGCAAACGAAGAAGTCCGGCAGAACTTCCGCAACCGGAGCAAAATCATCTCCGGCATCAGGAAATTTTTGGCCGACCGCGGCTTCCTCGAATTCGAGACCCCGATCCTCCAGCCGGTGTACGGCGGCGCAAACGCCCGGCCGTTCACCACCTTCCACCACTGCCTGGGCCAGAAGCTCTTCCTCCGGATCGCCCCCGAACTCTACTTAAAACGCCTCGTGGTCGGCGGATTCGAGCGGGTCTTTGAGATCGCACGGAACTTCAGGAACGAGGACATCGACACCCACCACAACCCCGAGTTCACGATGGTGGAGATCTACTGGGCCTACCACGATGTGTACGATATGATGGGCCTCACCGAGGACTTCCTTGCAACCCTCGCGCAGGATGTTCACGGCAAGACTTCGCTCACGTTTGAAGAGACCGAGATCTCGTTTGCAAAGCCGCTCCGCAAGCTCACGATGGAGGACGCGGTAAAGGAGTACGCTAGTGTCGAGATCTTCAAACACACGCCCGAAGAGCTCCGGGCCATTGCGGTGAAAAACAACCTCAAGGAAGCGGAAAAGCCCCAGACCCAGCGCGAGTTCCTGGTGTACTTCTTCGAGAACATGGTCGAGGAAAAACTGATCCAGCCGACCTTCATCTACGATTTCCCGGTCGAGAACTCGCCGCTCGCAAAGCGCCACCGCACCAAGGAAGGGTTCACCGAGCGCTTCGAGCTCTTCATCTACGGCATGGAGATCGCAAACGGGTTCTCGGAATTAAACGACCCGCTCGACCAGAAGGAGCGCTTCGAGGCACAGGACAGGAAACGCCAGCTCGGCGATCTCGAAGCCCAGATGATCGATTACGATTATATCAACGCGCTCGGCTACGGCATGCCCCCGACCGGGGGCGTGGGGATCGGGATCGACCGGCTCGTGATGCTCCTCACCGGCAACAACTCGATAAAAGAAGTGATCCTCTTCCCGTCCATGAAGAGCATACAGGCGGAAGACGGCAGCACTGCTGAAAAGGATACAAAACCCGGTAACTAAATTTTTAACTATATTTTACCAACCCATTATTACCGACAGGGGAACCGGCATTATGGACTACAAAACGCCCGCCCTTTTTCTTGTTCTCGTCCTTGTAATGGCAGCGATAACGGCAGGATGTACGTCTGCGTCTGCAAAGAATGTCACGGTAACTGCCAAGACCAAAATACCGGCGGGATCGGAAAAAGTCACCCACAACGCGACCGGGGGAACTTCCCCTGCACACAAATATATCGCACAACAGCTTGCATCCGTGAAGTCCGACAACGTTGTCTGGACTACGGCCTACCGGATGTTCTCGAACATGCAATCCACTGAATACATCCACCCGCCGTACATCGTTGACGAAACAGACGGGATCTATAAGTTCGACTGCCTCGGGTTTGTCGACAACGTGCTGATGGATGCGGATTTCTCCTCCTACCGGGCAATCGGCAACGGGACAACCCCGTCGATCGAATCGTATGCCGGGTATTTCGGGACTCGGGATACCGTTACCCCGGATGCCCGCGGGTGGACGCGCGTGGCGCATCCCGCCGACCTGGAGCCGGGCGACATCTGCCTCTGGCTCACGCCGGGCACGCTCGACAACGGCCACATGTGGATCATTGCAGGAACACCTTCGGTCAACCCGGAGCGGACCAGCGAGGTGCTGGTGCGGATTTTTGACTCGACCGATGCCCCCCACAGCGGGGATTCGCGGACCGGTGCAGCGGACACGACCGGGCTTGGTTCCGGGATCCTCGGAATGACTGTCGACAGGACCGGAAATACTACCGGCATTTACTGGGAAGGCGGGGAAAGCCCGGTAGTTGGCGAGAGATACAAAACGATCGTCTGCGGCCGGCTCAAATAAAAAAAAAGTTGTTCAGGCTTTTTTCAGGGTTGTGGTGAAGTTCCCGATCAGCAGCATCTCCGGGTCGTCCTGACAGGTATCGCAGACGGTTACCGGGTTCTGGATGACCATACGGAACAGCACGGTATCGTCGGGGGGGGTCGGGGTGAGCGGGATATCGACGTCCTTCTGGATGATGTAGCGGTACGGGTCGAGGCTGCCGAAATAATACGCCTTGAACCGGTGCCGGTCATCCGGGGTCGCGTTGTACGACCAGTCCGCAGTCTCCGCTGCCGTTACATCGACCGGGATCCAGCCGTAACCTTCGAGATAATATTCCGCCCAGAAATGCGTGCCCCCGTTATTCGGAGGGAAGATCTGGTAGCCGCCGGGTGCCCGGGCGGGGATACCAAGCGACCGGCAGAGCGCGGCAAAGTACATGCTCTGGGTGCCGCAGTCGCCGATGCCGGTATCAAGGACATATTCCGATTCGGGAGTGCCTGACGTCATAAGCCATGAGTGGGGGGCATGGCTGTACGGGATCGTGTCCACAATATACCAGTAGATCTTCTGAGCCTGGAGGTAGGGGTTGGTCTCGTTTCCCACGATCTCTTTTGCCTTTGCTTTCATTGCCGGGGTGATGACAATGTTGGTCCCTGACGTGGTGTACTTTTGGTACTCGGGGCTCGATGTGTTGTAGGGCTGCACCTTTGCCGGGTCGATGGTAAAGTGCTGATCGTGCTGGACGAACCGGAAGGTTGCGGAAATATTCAGGAACGGCTCGTGATAATCCGCAAGCGGGACTTCGAAGTACACGAGCCCGAGGTCGGCACTGGTTTCGGTCTGGGATTTGATATACTGCGCCGGTTCGATAGAGACAATCGTTACGCTGGTCTGCGAGCCGGTCTCGATGGGCAGCGGGAACCAGATCTTCAACGTGCCGTTTGCCGGGAGCTGATCGCGGGGCACGGAGATCGCTTCCGTTCCCACCCATGCGACCGGTTCTCCATAGGACCCGGCAGACGCGTTCACGGATACAAACGCGTACTTCGTAAGCGGGTCGTAGAGCGGGTTCTGGCCCAGGGCAGCGGTTGCATTCCGCATCAGGTCGAAGTTGTGGTACCGGATATTCCCGACATTCTCCTCGTAATACCAGGTCTTGTTATCGCTTGTGATACTTGCGATCCCGCTGCCGTTGATCCAGCCGGCCCGCCGTTCGGCAGAAACGCTCGGGTATGCTGCGAGAAGGGCCTGCTCGTAGGCACTACGGTTGTAGGGGAACTCCATGATCATGCGGTAGGACCGGCTTGCGCCGTTTCTCGCGGTGAGGGCGGCAGCGTTGTCTCCGGCTGCGGTGTAGTTCTCCTGCGCGAGCAGGTACAGCAATTCTGCCGCATGGTAGTTTGCGGCTGCATACGCAGCATCGGCCTGTGCAAGCGCCGTATCTGCGGCTGACTTCGGGGACGATGCATTCTGCTGCGAAGTGCAGCCGGCCGCAAGGATGACGGCGGCAAGGACGATCATGAGCACAAAAACCAGGTAAGGGCGTTTCATGAAATCACGGGAATAAAGGAGGAGAGGGCGCTCATGTCCGATTAATCTTCGGAAATGCGCGGCTAAAAAAAAAGATGTGCGTCCCGGTTCACCGGAACTCCCAGGCGCCCATTCCGAGGTTCCCCCAGTACCAGCTCTGGTGGAGAAGCGTCCCTTTGCTTCCCCGGCCGGCAGCCCCGTGGGCAACAAGGAGCGGCATGAAATGGTCGGGATACGGCTGGGCGTGGACAGCGGCAGGTGCAAGGAAGCGGTACGCAGCAAGGCTTTCCGTATCGCCCCGGGTGATGACGGCATCGAGCCAGTTGTTGAACGCGACCGCCCGGTCATCGGTCTGCACCCCGGGACCGAGAGCTATGGAAGGATCGCCGAGCGGGTGGACCGCCCCACCGCTGCCAAGAATAAGGACGCCCTTCTTCCGCAGCGGTGCGATTGCTTCCCCGAGCGCGAGGTGCCGCTCCGGGTCGAGGTGCCCCTGGATCGAGAGCTGGACAACCGGCATGCCGGCGTCCGGGTACATCAGCATGAGGGGCACCCATGCGCCGTGGTCGAACCCCCGGGCCGGGTCCCGGTCGCAGGGGATACCGGCTGCTTCGACAAGATCGGCTGTCCTTCCTGCAAGCTCCTGCGAACCGGCAGCGGGGTACGTGATCCGGTATAACTCATCGGGGAACCCGGAGAAGTCATGGATGGTTTTCGGATGCTCCGGAAGGTTGACGGTCGGCCGGGCCGTGTTCCAGTGCGCAGAAATGCAGAGGACAGCTTTCGCGCCGGGGTACCGTTTCCCGAGTGTGGTAAGGAATGTATAAGCCGGTTCGTCCGGTTCGAGCGGAAGGGTCGGCGCACCGTGCGAGACAAAGACCGTGGGCAGGGATGCCGGAGCCATGATGAGATTTTAACCGTGCAGGAATAAAGGGTGCGGGGTGGGGGCAACAGGAAAGAATCTGGCCTGCCCGGAAAATTTTTCCCGCTCTAATAAAAACCGGTGAATATGAAAGAGAAGAAAGGAGTCGGCCGGGTACACCGGATCATTGAGCAGCGCAAGAAGAACCAGAAGCGGCTCGAAGCCGAAACTCCGCTTCTCTTTGAGGGATTCGACAGCCTGATGAAGGCCTATTATGCAGAGAGTGCCCTCGACACAAAGTACAAGGAGCTCATCGCGATCGCCCTCTCGATCTCCCGGTGCTGTGTCCCCTGCCTCGCGGTCCATACCAAAAATGCCGTCAGGGCCGGGGCGACCCGCGAGGAAGTGATCGACGCAGCAAAGATCGGCGTCGAGTTCGGGGGCGGGCCATCGTTTGTGGTGGTGAGAAACAACCTGCTGGAGTTCCTGGACGAGCTGGAGAAGAATTAACCCGCGCAGGAATTTTCAGGAACTTTTTTCTTTTTTGCGGTTACCGGGTTAAAAAAACGCTCGTGGCAAAATTCTTTCTTCAGGAATTTTTCCGCGCTCTCTTTGAGCCGGCCATGCCCGTTCAGGTGTAGTACGACAGAGGGGATACTGCAGGGGATTTCCTGTACCGCGATCTTATGTGAAACCCTATTAATATCCCCCTCCCCAACCTGTCTTTCGGAGAACCGGAAGGAACATGCAACCCGAGAACGACAATGACCGTATCGATATGTACGGGAGGATGCTGATCGCCCTTGAAACCCTGGAGTCCTGCCCGGCCTTCGCGGTGCTGGTACCCGAAGTCCGCTCAAATATGGTGTTTGCATCAACGACTGCAACGAGCCGTGAGGATGTCCTCGCCATCGATGGCCGGATCACCGTAACTGAGGGAAAGCCCCGGGCGGCCGGCAGACTGCGCTTTGGGGCCTCCAGCCACATGGCACGGCTGATCCTCGAGATCCGGAAAAGAGATCCCTCTGTCAGGGCAGGAATCGATTTCGCAAACACCCCTGCGCTTGCCGCGTGGCTCGAAGAGTACTGCCGCAAAAAAGGCTGGGTATTTGCAAAAATCGACCGCTCCGGCGAACCGGAAGAGATCCGCCAGGAAGAAGGCGCATCCATGCCGTGGAAGGTAGCCGAAGCGATCCGGGCGGCGGGAGGACGGGTCCCGAAGATCCTCTACGAGAACGGGGCGATCGGAAAAGAACCGGTGAGCGTCATCCTGGGAGAAGAGCCGATCGGTATCGCACAGGAACTCTGCGCAATCGCACGGGAGTACAAGGGACCGGCCAGGTAGACCGCTAAAACAATCCACAATACAGCCCGTGACTGCCATGACTGCTCAACGCACAAAAATCGGGAAGATCGATCACGATACCTTCTCTGCACTGCTCAAAACCCGCCTGGGCCACCCGGACGATTCGGTGATCGTACCGCCCCTGCCCGGGGTAGATGCCGGGATAATCGATATCGGGAACGACAACGTCCTGATCGTGGCAGAGGATCCCATCTTCACGATCCCCGGCCTTCCCCTTTCCATGTTCGGGTACTACACGGTCCACATCGGGGCAAGCGATGTTGCCGTTATGGGAGTTGCTCCCCGGTACATGACGTACTCCCTCCTTTTACCTCCCGACACTTCGGCACAGGACCTGCAGACGCTCATCGATTCGATCCACAGGACCGCAGCTGACCTCGGGATCGCCATTGTCGGCGGGCATACGGGTTACTACCCGGGGTTTGCGTCACCGACAATCGGCGGCATCACCGTTTTTGCGATTGCCCGGAAGGGAACGTACGTCACGCCCTGCGGAGCAGAGCCTGACGATGTTGTTATCCTGACCAAGGGCCCGGCCATCGAGACTGCCGGGATCCTCTCGATCCTGCGGGAAAAAGAGCTCATGGAAAAATACCCGGCAGATCTTGTCGAGCGGGGAAAAGCCCTCTCGCGCGAGATAACGGTGGTAAAGGATGCACTGACTGCCATTGAGGCAGGCGGCGTGACCGCAATGCACGATGCCACCGAAGGAGGAGTGATCGGCGGTCTTTTCGAGATTGCGAATGCAAGCGGTGTCGGGATGGAAATCTTCGAAGAGCACTTTATCTATCCTGACGAAGTCCGGATGGTATGCGAGAGTTTCGGGATCGATCCGGTTGCAGCCATTGCCGAAGGATCGCTGCTGATTACCGCACGGCCCGCGTCGCATGGGCGGATCCTCACAGCGCTCAAAGAAGCCGGGATCCCGGCCTCGGTCATCGGCCGGGTGGTTGCCGGGCCCGGGCAGAGGGTCCTGCACCGACGCGATGGCAGCACGATCCCGCTTGCAATCCCGGAGCAGGATCCCTTCTGGCCGGTCTTCTTTGCCTCGCTGCCGTAGATCGCCGTTGTTCTGACACCCGGATACCGCAGGGTACCGGCAATCGTAAGCCGGAGTTGTTTAAAAACGCGGAAGACTTGCGAAAAAAGGTAAAAGATCGTTATTCCTCTTTTTTTGTATCCGTACTCTTTTCCGGTGAGAGGTCCGGCCCGTCCCAGGGCCGGAGGACTTTTGTTTTTCCTTTTTTGAAAAATGCCAGTGTGACCTGTTCGTCGGCACTTTTCATATCCTTTGATATGACGATTTCATCCGCCGGCCCTGCCCGGCCGCCCATCTTTTCTGCCGGCGGGTTGGGGTCATCGCCTTTATGCAACGGGGGGAGATCGACCGGTACGGCCGGCTCGTCGAGATCTGCCATCTCGTACGGGGAGAGCGGGGCGATGTCGTCCGCGACAAAGTCCTGCTCTTCGATAAAGAGCCGGTCGACCTTGTACACGCGGGGAAACGGATCGTCGTCCGCATCCGGAATCATGGTGGAATTGTGGGCGTCGGGGGGGTAAGAGGTTTGTGATGGGGAGAAAGGCCGGGAACTTTTTTGGAAAAGTTTGCGGGAGTTATTCGGCATTACAAAAAAGTCCGGTGAGGTTATCGGACTTTCCGGAAAAATGAGGGAACTCCCCTAATCTTTTATTTGTCGCCCCCCCCTTACGCCAGCCCTGCCCCCAAGGGGGCGGGGGCGTATTGCGATAGTGTTGTATTACCTGTACGGGGAGCTGTCGGGAATTCTGGTAATACAGAGGCATCGCAACCGGGGGATGCCCACGCGGCGGGGGCAGTGGCTTGCCGGAGCCCCCAAGAGCGTTTGCTGATAAGTAGGGGGCTAAAAATCTTCTCCGACGTGGGAGAATAGGCGAATTTCAAGGTTTTTGACCGAAATGCCCCCACAAAATCCTCGGTTTTCGACCTCTCAATAAAACGGCCGCCACGTGTTTCTGTGGGCCGATCAGCACCCGGACTGGCTTATAATAGGCCGAAAATGAAAACTCACCCAGATCCAGGGGGTCATTTTAGAGCGATTTAATCGCGTATTTTGGCAATTAAAGGGATTTTATTGGCTTTCCCGGAACACCCCCAATCCGGGCGTTTTGCGGGGTTTTCCGGGAGGGGTTGTGGGAAATCCGGGGCTAAAATGGGGCCGGATTTAGAGGCTATGAAAGCCGCCTTTTCTTTAGAATGCGCGGAAAGGGATGTGTGAGCATAACGTGAGCATAAATTTTAGAGTAATGCTCAATTTATGAGCGGGAGCATTTTGCCATCATTGTACTCTAAAAAGGGAAGTCTACCTTCCTGAGGCATACCCGTTTTTTGGAAAATTATTCAGCAGCATCTGAATAAAAATATTGAGCTCCACGGTTCTTCCCTTTCTTTCTCACAGAGGGATTCTCCACCATGAGTTCATTCATCAGGCGTGTTACCTGATACCGGTCAAGATGTGTTATCTGTCGGGCTTCGGTATTCTTCAGAAACTTGTCCACCCTTCCCTGTTTTTGTTGTAGTACACTCAGGATACGGGTTTTTGCAGCGTCCCATTCGATTCTCCGGTCTCCATAGGGATGGCCGGTGAGTTCCAGACTGCGGTGAAGTATCGGCATAAGTGACCAGTAATGACTTCTGCCCGCTCCACCATGTTCCAGATATCCACGTTCATGTTCCATAGTATGAAGGATATCCCGGGCTTCATTTTCAGTTCTCTGTATAATCTGTGCCGCCATCTTGGTATCGATCTCCCGCATTGAGAGAAGATATCTCAATATCAGGAGATTATCAACGGTTAATCCCCGGCCCGAAGCGATTTCGCGATCAACAAAGGCTCGGAAGGGGGCAGACATCTCCCCTCTTTTAAGGGAGACCTTGACGGAGTCTCCCTGTTCATTGATAATCGGAGGTTCTTTTCCCTCGATGAGCATCCCACGAAACATTCTGGACATGCCTAAATTACTACGATTTACCAGTCGGAGTTTTGTAAGCGCTTCAACGAGCAAGGGATTGCGGGAAACCGGGACATGATGCAGAATATTCTGCGAAGTAACCCCTCCAATAAATCCCCCGGGATTTGCGATTTCAAGATGATCGGGAAACTGTTTAATGATGATGGGGCTGGCAATCTGAAAATCCGCATGACAAAAGGCATTCATGAGAGCTTCACGCAGAACAATCTCAGGATATCTTCGGTATTCGAAATGGAACATCCCGTTATTTACTGTGGTCAGGGGATTGTCTGCCATGATCCGGTCAGTGATACGATTCAGGGCAATCAGAATCGCTTCGCTCCCATCCATACGATCAGAATATTGAGTGTCATCGGTCATCCGAAGGTGAATCCAGTGATAATGGGGGAAATATTCCTGAATGGATTTCTCTTTGCCGACCAACAACAATCCTGCACGGGCAAGCTGGTTATTTTTTAGGAGTCCCAATGTTTTCAGAAGATCAAGATCCTTCAATGCCAGAAGATCCGTCGGAGCCTGTTCTTTTACTGCCGCATTTCTGACGGCCTCCATTGCAACTGACGAAATATGGCTCTCGATCGTACCGGGGATTCGTTCAGAGGTAAAATCACTTTCCCCAGTTTCTACGGCAATTTTCCGGCGTAATGTACCGGTCAAGGGTTTGCAATCCTTGCCAATCCGGATTTTCCCAAGTCCACCTGTGTCGGTATATGGGGGAAGACCCCGGTTTATTTGCATTATAAGAAGACGCCCGGTACCTTCAGGTATTCTCAGCTCTTCAAATACCGGAGTAATTTTTGGATCCGTTGAATCATACACCTGGCGCATGAGAATATTCTGATCCACTTCCGGAGGAACTCCGAGAAGTGCACGGGATCGTCCCATCACTTTATCACTGACACCAAAAACAACAGTGCCTCCTCCACCGTTCGCCATACAGATCGCCATCTCAACGACTGTTTTGACAGCATTCTTGAGGCTCTTTGTATCCCATTCTTTGAAGTCAAGATCCTGATCTTCAAGAGTGTCGGCTATCGTTGTGTCAAGTTCGTCCAGAAGTTGGGAGATTTCAACGGATGATCGCATAATGAAACCATCGGGGATGAGAAATTTTTCCTTGATGTCCTGTATTGGCTAGTCAACATTTGCCATTTTAAAGTATTCACAGGGGATTTATCCAAGGTAATATTTGAATGCTTATCTAAACATTTATTCTCCAGTTTTCCTCATTTTTCATTATGACAGACGGTAATCGCACCACTCACTCCCACGCCCGCGACGTCTTCTCCTATGAAAAAGCCGCCCACCTCGACACCATGTTCCGCCGCATCCTGTACCGGCCCGATGCACTCGCGGAGCGGTACGTGAAACCCGGCGACCGGGTCCTCGACTTCGGCTGCGGCCCGGGATTTTTCACCCGGGCGTTTGCAAAAGGGGTCGGGGAAAGAGGCATAGTGATCGCCGCTAATGGCCCCATCTCCCTAGTCTCTTCGTGCCCCTGTTTTCCGGTCTCCGGCCGCTGGCACGGTCAGTGTTTCTCCGACCGGATAATCTGTGCGGCCATCTCGCCGATGTAGGTGACCGGTGCCATCGTATGCCCGCGGGTCACCTGCGGCATGATGGATGCATCCGCAACCCTCAGCCCTTCCACTCCCCGGACCCGCAGGTGTGAATCCACCACAGCCATGGGGTCTTTTGTGAGATCGCCAATACGTGCGGTACCTACCGGATGGAATACCGTGCTTGCTTCGCTGCGGATAAACGCCTCAAGCTCGGCATCGCTTGAATCCACGGCGGGGTGCACCATTTCCGTATAGGGCACAAGCGCCCGGGTTTTCGTGAGCTGCAGCGCGTACCGGACGCCCCTGATAAACCGTTTCATGTCGTCCGGGTTGCCGAAATAATTTGGATTGATATGGGGCTTGTCGTGGGGGTCTGCCGAGGCCAGCAGGACGTTTCCTCTGCTTTTGGGGGTCATCAGGATCACGGCAAAGGAATACCCGCTTTTCTCTGCGATAGTGCCCGCTCCCGCGAACTCTTTTTCAGAGCCGTTCGCGGAATGGACATACTGGAAGATCACTTCGAAGTCCGGGCCGGTGTACGTTTTATCGCTGGAGACCAGGCCGGCCGCCATACCGGGATAATAGCTGGCAGGACCGGTCTGTCCTTTCCGCCACTGCGCTATCGATTCATCGCTCGTTGGGTTGAAATGGGTATCAGGAATCGGAACGGGAGAAAGAACCCGCGGGTACACCATCAGGTGATCGTTGAGGTTTTCGCCAACACCCGGGACATCCGCAACCACCGGTATGCCCTGTTTTTCAAGTTCCTGTTTAGGCCCCACTCCCGACAATTTCAGGATCTGTGTCGTGTTAAAGGTGCCTGCCGACAGAATGACTTCGGCATTCGCTGTGATCTGCTGGATCTTGCCTTTGTATTCGACCTCGACGCCCACTGCCCGGTTTCCTTTAAAGAGAACCTTACGGACAAACGTATCGGGCTGGATCTTCAGGTTGGGCCTTTTGCGGACTTCTTCGGACAGGTAACTGTCGGCAGGAGTGTGCCGGACCCGGTTAATATAGTCTTTCTGGACAATATCTGCCTGGTAGGAATTTTCTGCCTGGAAATCCCCGATATCGCCGAACCCGGCTTCCTTAAATGCGTCGAGCATTTTATGGACAAATTCCGTTGACGGATACGCTGAATCTTCCAGGTGTACTTTCCCGCCTTTTCCCCGGTACCGGGTCGGCCCTTTATCGGTATCCTCGATTTTCTGGAACATTTCCAGCGCTTTTTCGTAATTCCAGCCCTTCGCGCCCTGTTGTTCCCAGAAATCGTAATCTTCCTTTGTGCCCCGCATCCAGAACCCGACGTTGATTGCCGATGAGCCCCCGACAACATGGCCCCGCGGAGAATAGATTTTCCGGTTGTTTAAGCCCTTTTGCGGTTCTGTCTCGTACTTCCAGTCGTAGTCGGTCCCCCAGACCTTAAAGAACGCTCCCGGTGCCCGGGAGATATCGTTGGTATTCTCCCCACCTGCTTCCAGCAGCAGAACGGAGATATGAGGATCTTCACTCAGCCGGGATGCTACGATGGGGCCGGCGGTCCCGGCCCCGACGATGATATAGTCGTATGTCTGTGACATTATCGGTCCTTCCTATGCATGAGTGGGTCATCCATGGGAGAGTAAAAGGGTTTTCTTGGTACCAAGAGGTGTTGTTATCGGTATTTTTTAGAGGGGAAATGCTCCTCCGGCACAACGGAATGAATGTTGTTTTGCCTTCCCGACAAATTCCCCCACAACCCATATCTCCCTTCCCTCCCAACCTCCCCTTATGCCACACTCCCACGCCCGCGACGTCTTCTCCGCCAGGAACGCCGCTCATTTAGATAATAAGTTCCGCCGCTTTCTCTACCGGCCCAATGCACTCGCGAAACGGTACGTAAAGCCCGGCGACCGGGTGCTCGACTTCGGCTGCGGCCCGGGATTTTTCACCCGGGCGTTCGCAAAACGGGTAGGGGAGAATGGCATGGTGATCGCCGCCGACCTTCAGGAGGAGATGCTTGCGATCGTCCGCGAGAGACTCACCGCCGAGGGCCTCATCTCCCGGGTAAAGACCCATGCGTGCGAGCCGGACTCTCTTGACCTTACCCCGGACATTGACGGCTTGTTCGAAGCGGCGTTTGCGATCTTTGTCGTCCACGAGGTCCCGGACAAGGAAAAACTCTTCCGCGAGATCGCCGCGATGCTCAAACCCGGCGGCACTTTTTTCTATTCCGAGCCGCCGTTTCTCGTCCCACGAAACGAGTTTTCCGAAAACCTGGTACTCATGGGAAAACTCGGCCTTGAGGTTGTCGAGACCCGGTGGTATTTCGTGAACCGGGCGGCCCTGCTCAAAAAAAGGTAAGGGGGGGTGGGGGGCACCCCCCCACCCATATGCCGGGCCGCCAGGGAGGTACCCCCTCCTCCCACGGGCCCGGACCGGCTTTTGTTTTCTTAATCCAAAAAAACAGCGCAACCGGATCTTCACGTCGGAAGTTCCACGCGAACAGACTCCTGGTTCCCGTGCAAAAACAGTACGCATCCCCAAAATGGCGGAGGGGGGGTGGGGATCACCCCCCTCCCCTCTTTTTTTCTACTAAGGGGCCACCCCCCCACCCATGTGTCCGGGCAGGAGGGGGTATCCCCCTCACGATCACGGAGAGTGGCAAAAGCAGACAGGCATCCCCTACATCCGGCAACCGGGTATCCTACCGTCCGCAGGAATATATGCAGTATAGTTTACAATAGACAAAATTCAGTATTTTTAATTACCCCATTCCCGAATAATAAACAATGTCAGTTCACCAGCTATTTACCCGGTTTTCAGGACCGGGCACGGCACCAGCGGGTCAGGCACGGCCAGCCTGCCGGTCCCGGCCACTAAAACCCGGCCGCATCCAGATCCTGCTTTCCCTCTGCATCCTCTGCCTTGCCGCATCTGCATCGGCAGCAGAGATTGTCCTTAACGCGAGTACCATCGGGCAGTACGCAGGCGGAATCAGCTATAAAAGTACCGAACCGCTCACAGTCACCATCGGAGACGATGTCGCGATCGCAAGCTCTGAATACGCAGGCATCGAATCCGTTGCCCCGGTTACGATCCGGTCCCCGACGGGAAAGACGCTTTCCCTCTCGGTGAATAACGACTCCATACTTCTGTACGGTATTACTGCGCCCTCCGTAACGGTCGAGAGCGGCAGTCTCAACATTACCGTCAGGGGCAACAACGATGGCGAAAGAGGAAACGCCTTTGGCATCGCTGCAATCGTCAGCAATGTCACCATCACCGGTGGATCGGTCCGGGCAGATGTTGAAACATCCGGCCACAAGAACAAGGGGATCTACGCCTCGCACTACATCATAGTCTCGGGAGGCACAATCACAACGGACGAACGCGGGGGTTCCAATACGTTCGGTCTCGACGGCGGCGATGTAGAGAAGGGAGACACCAACGGGGGAATCATAATCTCGGGCGGACAGGTTTTCACCAATTCGAGTGGAGGGAAGAACCGGAACATCGGGATCGATTCAAAGTTTGGTACCGTCAGTATAACCGGCAGCCCGGTGGTCTTTGTCGCTGAGGACGGGAGCGGAAAAGCACAAAATTTCTCCTGCAACACCAACATCACCACGATTTCCGGGGGAGATGCGGTTGTCTTTACTGCGGACGGCGGGAATTACACGCTCCGGAGCAACGCCGTCCTTTCACAGAACGCCACGCTGCTTTCGGGAAAAACTTTCGAGATCCCGGCGGGCATGACGCTTAGCATTGCCAGCGGAACGAGCCTGGTAAAACCGGGCACAACTACGCTTCTTTCTGGCGGGAATCACGGGACGTTTACCTGTACCCGGTCTTTTGCAGGTGCAGACGGGGCAGAAATCTATGAAGGCAGCGAACCGACACCACAGGCTGGGATGCCGGTGGCAGTCCTGCTTGCCGGGCTCATAGGTGCGATTGTGCTGATGAGATCCAGGGACTGACCATTTTTACCGGAAAATTCTGTATGGAAAAAAGAGGGGATCGTGCGGCAGGCCCGGCCTTACACGTTCCCGATATGGGTAAGGAGACCGCCGACCCGGGCGCGAAGCTCCTCGTCCTCACCAGGGTCTGCGGAAAATTCCCGGAGCCCCCGGACTGCGCCGGTGCTCCGGATCGCGGCAAGCGTCTCTGCTGCCAGGTGCCGGATCTCCGCCTCTTCTTTTCGGTCACGCAGCCGTTCGAGCAGCACTTCCACCGGCCTGCCGCTCTTGAGCTCGGCAAGTGCCGCAATCGCTCCGCGCCGGATTGCCGGGTCGCTGTCCGATACCAGGTCCATGAGCGGACGGACTGCCCGGGGATCCCCGGTCTTTCCGAGCCCCGCCACTGCCCGGAGCCGGCCAACGGTATCCGGGGCGGAGAGAGCCGCCGAACTCAGATCGTACACAATACCTTTCCCGGGGGCAGCCTCGTACCAGGCCCCCGGCATTTTTGCCGCACTGGAATTCATCCCAATCATCTCAAATACACTATCAACTGTTCAAACACCGATTCTTAACCCTGCCAGAAACAAGAACTACAATTCCTGTCCTAACAGACAAAGAAAAGCATCCGCTTAGTTATATGAGCGGACCGTACCCGCTTAGCCTTTGCGTCAGACGAACAGACTGCGAGGTACATTGGTCTAGTATACTGCCGCCAAAATATAAATAATTATTTGGCAATCCCGTAAAACAGGACGCTTCCCTGCCCGCAACAGGGATTTTTCATGAAAAAAACTGTCTATTTGTGGTACGGCTCGCCGCTGTTGATCCGGCAGGCCCGGTAGAGCTGTTCGAGGATGATCATCCGCACCATCTGGTGGGTAAACGTCATGGGAGAGAGCGAGAGCCGGAGGTCCGCCCTTGCAAGTACCGCTCTGGAGATCCCGAGATCGCCACCGATCACAACCACCAACAGCGAGACGCCGGCCATCTGCCACTCGTGCAGCCGGGCGGCGAGCTGCTCACTCGACTGCTCTTTTCCCCGCACATCGAGCGCCACGACAACCACCCCGTCCGGGATTGCGGCAAGGATCCGTTCCCCTTCGCGTTCGATAGCCTGCGCCTCCGCGCCGGCGTTTGCATGCAACCCCCGCCGCTCTTCCGCGATCTCATGAATCGAGAGTTTCAGGTAGGGCAAAAGGCGCTTTTCGTACTCCGCGATGCCCTCGGAGAGGAACCGTTCCTTGATCTTTCCCACCGCGATGATTCGTAGCTGCATAGGGTTTTTCAGCTCTCACAAAAACAGGAAACGCCGGCCGGACGCCCGGCTCGGGCCAGGCATCGGGAGGTATGGCTCAAGTAATCTTTATGGATTATCTTTGTGTTCTTTGGGATCGATCTTCTGGGTCGAGAGCAGGTCCACAAGCACGTCTTTCATCATATTTTTCATCATTTCCCGGCCTTCATCGGATGACATGTATTCCTTAAGGAGCTCTTTGAACTGCCCCATATCGTGGTGATTATCGACAAAGGCTAATAAAGCTTGCGTGATACAGTCAGAGACCGTAGAGAACTTCTTTTCTTCATAAACGAGTTTATTGACTTTTTCATAGATATTGGGCGGCATTTTGTAGGAGATTGCCACCCGTTCGCCCCGGCTTGCCGGTACTTTCTCCACCATCTCCTTTAAAATGGGACAGAATAGTATAAATAGCCTGTTAATATTCTTTTGGTGGTACTATATTTCCTACTTATTCTTTAAGTAATACTTATAGAATACTTTTTATATCCCGGCCCATAATAGGGAACTGTGGCGAGGTGCCCCATGAACGAGCTTCTGTTGATCCTGCTCGGGTTTGCCGGGGTGTGCTCCCTTCCGTGCAGCGGGGCGCTCCTGGTGCTCGGGAACCTGATCGACCGGTTCCCGACCGTATACGAAGACCGTCGCGTCCGGAGCCTTTCAAGTCCCGTAGCTTCCACGCGACTTGCCGTGATCGTTTTCTGGACGCTCTTTGTATCCGGCGCCTGGGCCGTCCTGCAGGAGAACAGGCTCGTAATAATCGCCGGGATAACAACGGTCGTTGCGACCTTTTTGTTCCTGCTGACTGCTATTGTCTTTTCCATTGCCGTACTCAGCGTACTCCGGCGGCAGCGTGCAGAGATCGTCCGGGCCGAACGGGAGGCTGCCATCGAGACGGCCCGTATCAGCCTTGAAAAGACCGCAGGGGTAAAGATCGTGCTGCCCGTCCCGCAGAAAACGAGACCGGCCCGGCGCCTCTCATCCTCCATGATCGAACACCTGCTCCGGCAGTAGGAAAACTCTTTTTGGGAAAAATATCCTTTGCATTTTTGTAAAATACTAAAAAAGAGATGCTGGAAGCTGCCCTGCTTACCCGAAGAGCCGGTACGACTCTTCGAGCGCCTCGACAGCAGGGAGTTTCTTTCCGGTTAAAAATTCAATGCACGCACCGCCACCGGTGGAGATATGGGTGAAGTCCTTTTCGATCCCGAGCTTCTCGATAACAGCCGCGGTATGCCCGCCGCCCACGACCGAGAACTCGACTTTTGATGCTGCACGGAGCATCTCGAAGGTGCCGGTCGCAAAGTCCGGGTCCTCGAAGACGCCGGCGGGGCCGTTGAAGACCACGGTCCCGGACTTCTTTAAGGTTGCAACAAGCTCGGAGAGGGCGTCCATGCCCATGTCCATCACCGGGGCATCGCACGGGATCTTCTCGACCGGGTATTCTGCCCGTTTCCCGTTCTGCCGGACGGCAACGGTGGAAGGCATGATCACCCGGTCGCCGAATTTTTTGAGGATCTCCTTTGCCTTTGCAATCTCGCCCGGGTACTTCAGCTGCTCGATGAGCTGCGTGGAGGGTTTGCCGATATCGTAGCCTTGGGCAAGATAGAATACGTTTGCCACAACGCCGATCACGATCACGGAGTCGGCGATTCCGTTCTCGAGCACGTGGGCCGCGACCTCGATTGAGTCGTCTACCTTCGTGCCGCCGAGCACCATGCAGACCGGGCGGGGGGCTCCCGAGAAGACTTTCGAGAGCGTGGAGACTTCCTTTTCCATTAAGAGGCCGGCAGCCGATTTCATGGCAAGCGGCAGGCCGACGACCGTCGGCTGGGAACGGTGGGCGGTCCCGAACGCGTCGTTAACAAAGAAGTCCGCCATGCCCGAGAGCCTTTTCACGAGATGGGTCTTTTTCGCCTCGTCGGGCTTCATGGTCAGGTTCTCTTCGGCCGCAAACCGGACGTTTTCGAGCATGACGATATCGCCGGGCTTCATGCCGTGCACGGCGTCCTTTGCATGACGGCCAAAGATGCTGTCGATATACGTGACCGGTGTGCCAAGGAGCTCTTCGAGCTTTTCGGCATGGGCCTCAAGCGTGGTAAAGTCCTTTTTCCCGGGCCGGCTCTGGTGGGTGACGATGACCACTTTTGCATCGGAGAGCGCCCGGATCGTGGGCAGGTGCTCACGGAACCGTTTGTCGTCCAAAATAAGGTGGGAGGTGGGGTCGATGGGGGAGTTGAGGTCGAGACGGAGAAGCACCGTCTTTTTGCTGCACCCCAGGCCCGAAAGGGTACCGATTGGCATAAACGCCTGCACCTTCCCCGGAGCTTACGCTGAGCTCCGGGCCTTGATCTTCTTCATCCGGAAGAGCTCTTCCCTCTCCATCTCGTCAAGACGCATCTTGATGAAGTCCCGGGCGGCGGTGAGTTCGGGGATGACCTTGAACTCGAGCGCGTTTACCCGGCGCTTGGTCTTCTCGATCTCGTCGAGCAGGCGCTTCATCGTGGTCTCGATCTCGGCGCTCTCGATGATTGCCTCGACCAGGTCCTCGAATGCGGATGCTGTCTCGTCGATGACCGGTGACGTACCGAGCACGCCGTAGCCCCTCTCCGCGAGGCTCTTTTTTACTTTCGAAGCTTCAATCTGCGGCACGACCACGCCCATGATGTTCTTGCTCTTGAGCGTGATCTCCGGGGTCTCTTTTACGGAGAAGGCGGCGGCTTTTACGCCGATTGCGCCTTCCACCGTGTTTGCCACCGCCATCATCTCGACGGCGTGCTCGTACCTCTTTAAGAGTTCCCCGCGGCTGTCCTTTGCCTCGGAGAGGATCTTAAAGAATTCCATGATGAGCCCGTCGCGCTTCATCTTGAGGATCTTGTAGCCGCGCTGGGAGAGCTGGATCTTCTTTTTTAAGTTGATCAGCTCCGACCTCGTCGGCTTGATATCGCGCAGCGCCATACAGACTCACTTACTCCTTCTTTGCACCGGCACGGAATTTCGGGTGGTACTTGTTGATCAGGTCGCGGTCGATACGGGTGAGCTGCTCCACCGGCAGTGTCGAGAGGAGGTCCCAGCCGAGGTCAAGCGTGTCCTCGATGGTGCGGTCCTCGTCATAGCCCTGCCGGACAAAGCGGTTCTCGAAGTGATCGGCAAACTCTAACAGGCCGCGGTCACGTTCGGAGAGTGCGTCCTTGCCGACAATGGCGACAAGGCCGCGGAGGTCGTTACCTTCCGCATAGCCGGCGTACATCTGGTCGGAGACCTTCTTGTGGTCCTCACGGGTCTTACCCTTGCCGATACCGAGGTTCATTAACCGGGACAGCGAGGGAAGCACGTTGATGGGCGGGTAGATGCCCTTACGGTGCAGTTCACGGCTGACCACGATCTGGCCTTCGGTGATGTAACCGGTAAGGTCGGGAATCGGATGGGTGATATCGTCGCCGGGCATCGTTAAGATCGGGATCTGCGTGACCGAGCCCTTCTGGCCCTTGATCATGCCGGCCCGTTCGTAGATGCAGGCGAGATCCGTGTACATGTACCCGGGGTAACCACGGCGGCCCGGCACTTCTTCACGGGCGGCACCGATCTGGCGGAGCGCTTCGCAGTAGTTGGTCATATCGGTTAAGATGACCAGTACGTGCATACCCAGTTCGAAGGCAAGGTACTCGGCAGTGGTAAGCGCGAGACGGGGCGTGATGATACGCTCGACGGCAGGGTCGTCCGCAAGGTTGAGGAAAACGACAGCGCGTTCGAGAGCGCCCGTGCGCTCGAAGTCAGCCATGAAGTAATTGGCTTCTTCTTTGGTGATACCCATCGCAGCAAAGACCACGGCAAAACTCTCGGTCGAGCCGGGCACCTTTGCCTGCCGGGCGATCTGCAGCGCAACATTGTTGTGCGGCAGACCTGCACCCGAGAAGATCGGGAGCTTCTGGCCACGGACAAGGGTGTTTGTGCCGTCGATCGTGGAGATACCGGTCTGGATGAAGTCCGCCGGCATGCCACGGGCGTACGGGTTGATCGCAGCACCGGTGATGTCGAGGCGTTTTTCCGGAACAATCTCCGGGCCGCCGTCGATAGGCTTACCGCCACCGGACAGGATACGGCCGAGCATCTCCCTGCCGACCGGCATCTTGATGGTCTCGCCGGTGAACCGGACGCCGCTGTCCCTTCCGATACCGGTCGTGGTCTCGAAGATCTGGACAACGACGAGCTCGTCGCTCGTGTCCAGCACCTGGCCGCGCTTGATCGTGCCGTCGGAAAGAACCACGTTCACGAGTTCCTGGTACGCGATAGGTTCGGTCTTTTCGACAAAGACGAGCGGACCGGCAATCTTTGTGATCGTCCTGTATTCCTTCATGCTGCCGACCTCAGTGTGTTGAACTCAGCGTCCATGTCTTTCTCGATCTTCGCGAGTTCGGGCTTGTAGTCCTTGATGAACTTGATCTGGGGCAGTTCGTTCTTTGCCTTGACTGCAAGGATCTGCGCCGGGCTGACGCCTGCCTGCTGGGCCGCGTAGGCAAGCTCAGCGAAGGTCTTGATCGCCTTCATCATGTCGTACTGCTTTTTCATGTCGCAGAACGTGTCGACTGCGTCGTAGGCGTTCTGTTGGAGGAAGATCTCACGGATCATGCGGGCGACTTCGATCGTCACCTGCTCTGATTCGGGCAGTGCATCGGAACCGACGAGCTGCACGATCTCCTGGAGTTCTGCCTCTTTCTGGAGGACTTCCATGGCCCAGGACCGGGTCTTGTTCCAGTCGGGCGCGACTTCCTTGTCGTAGTAGTCGTGGAGGGCGTCCAGGTACAGCGAGTAGGAGTTCAGCCAGTTAATCGCCGGGAAGTGCCGGCGCTGGGAGAGCTTGGCGTCGAGAGCCCAGAAGACTTTCACGATACGCAGCGTGTTCTGCGTGACCGGCTCGGAGAAGTCACCGCCAGGCGGTGAGACTGCACCGATAACCGAGACGGAACCGGAGTCACCGTTTAAGGTCTCGACAAGACCGGCACGCTCGTAGAACTCGGAGAGCCGGGCTGCAAGGTATGCGGGGTAGCCTTCTTCACCGGGCATTTCCTCAAGACGGGACGAGATTTCTCTCATTGCTTCTGCCCACCGCGAGGTGGAGTCGGCCATGAGGGAGACATCGTAGCCCATGTCACGGAAGTACTCGGCGATCGTGATACCGGTGTACACCGATGCTTCACGGGCCGCGACCGGCATGTTCGAGGTGTTTGCGATGAGCACCGTCCGCTCCATGAGCGGTTTTCCCGACTTCGGGTCTTCGAGGTGCGGGAACTCGGTCAGCACTTCGGTCATCTCGTTGCCGCGTTCGCCGCAGCCGATGTAGACCACGATCTCGGCATCGGACCACTTGGCCAGCTGCTGCTGGGTAACGGTCTTGCCGCTCCCGAACGGGCCGGGAATTGCGGCGGTGCCGCCCTTTGCAATCGGGAAGAGACCGTCGAGGATACGCTGACCGGTAAGGAGCGGGATCGTCGGGTTCTTCTTCTCGCGCACCGGGCGCGGGACACGGACCGGCCAGCGCTGGAGCATCGGGAATTCCCGTCCGTCTTCGAGAACATAGATGATCTCGTCGATGGTGAAGTCGCCGCTCTTGATCGTCTTGATCACGCCCGGCTTTTGATTGGGCGGGAGCATGATCTTGTGGACGATGTTTGTTTCCTGGACTTCGCCAAGGATCTTGCCCGGCTCGGCCTTGTCGCCGGCCTTAACAAGCGGCTTGAACGTCCATTTCTTGTCGTGGGAGAGCCCCGGTGCCGAGACACCGCGCTCGATGAAGTTGCCCATCTTGTTGACGAGCACTTCGAGGGGACGCTGGATACCGTCGTAGATACTGGTCAGAAGACCGGGGCCGAGCTCGACTGCGAGCGAGAGGCCGGTGTTTGAGACCGGTTCGCCGGGCCGGATGCCCGAGGTATCTTCGTACACCTGAATGATGACGTTGTCACCCTGGATCTTGATGACTTCGCCCATCAGGGCTTCTTTACCGACCCTGACCACATCGTACATGTGGGCGTCAAGATTGACTGCCGTAACGACTGGCCCGGCGATCCTCTTGAGGACGCCCTTTTTTGCTTCTTTTGCGTTTTTTACTTCCACAGATCAACACCCACCGATCGTTTGATTCTCTCCCTCATGGACAGGCCCCCTTCTTCGCCGCCAAGGGCGATGACGGTGGGCTTGACTGAGTTCTCAAGCGTGGTACGGAGCCGGCGGGGAAGCCGCTCCATATCGTGGCTGTTTAGTACGAGAATACCCACCTGTCCGTCAGAAAGGACGCTGTTGACGCATTCCTGGAGTTTCTCGTCGTTCTCCGCTGCGTAGGTTTTTTTGATGCCCGCGAGGCGGAACCCGAGAATGAACTCGCTGTTGCCGATAACTGCGATCTCCATCTTACATCACCAGGTACTTGCCGATGGTCTCCGAAGGGAGCCTGGACTCTTTGCCCCGGGCAAGAGCCCGGAGGTTTGCGACCTCGTACTTCTTCTTTTCGAGATACACGAGGATCGGGTAGATGGAAAACGGGTTGCGCCGGGAGAGTTTCTCCAGCTGTTCCATCTGCACCTTGACAAGGAGGGAGGCAATCTCGTGCACCGGCCGTTCGGTCTCGATACCCTTTAAGAGCTCGACCACCGGCTCGGTCCTGACCTTGCTCCTGAGCATGTCGAGGAACTCGCGGTAGTCTTTGACCGTGTTTAAGAGGGCAAAGTCTGCCGCAGACATCGTGCCGCCAAGGATGTACATCTCCTTTGCATCTTCCTCGATGTTATCGGCCCGCAGGCGGAAGAGCGTTAAGATGTTTTTCACATCGATATCGAGGCGGATGAATGCGAGGAACATTCTGCCGCCGGAGTCTCCTCCGCTCGCTTCGCCGATGATCTCCGCGTAGAACTGCTTGTAGAGCTCGTTTTCCATCTTCGCAAACGACCCTGACTCTTTTGCCGCCGGGTATTCCCGGGCGAGCACCGGGTAGAGCCGTTTGCCCTTGAGGGCATCGACCACCCGGTCGGGGCCGTCTTCGGCAAGAAGGCGGTCGAGTACGACCTTGTCGAGGCTTCCTGCCGGCACAAGGACTTCCTTGATCTTGCCGGTCTTTTCTCCGTGCAGCTTGCCGCGGAGGATCGTAAGCACGTTCTGGATATCCCAGTACCTGAGGTAGGCAAGGGTGAACTGCTTGAGCGTCCCTGGCGTGATGTCGAGGATCCGCTGGTACTCCTTTGCAAGGTTCCAGCTCAGGGCAACCTCCAGGAGATCGATTCCCTTAAACGTGGTGCCAAGCTCGTCGATCTCCTGCTTGTACGAGGTCTCTTCGATAATGCGGGTAATCTCGGGAAGGCTCATGTTGAGCATCCGCTGGTACTCTTCGCGGGGGAGGAGCTTTGCCTTCCTCACCCTCATCCTGGTACAGACGTAGATAGTAGGCGCTGAAATTCCTTTCATCCCTGCCATACCTGTACCATCCTATCCGAAGAGGATATCAGATGCATCCTTGAGTCCGGATTCCCACATTTTGTTCATGAACGTGCGGTAGCTGTAGTCGATCTGCACTTCGTTTCCCTCGCTGTCGATGAGGATACCCCCGTCGATCTCCACCGGTTCGCCAAGGGTAAACCCGGCAAACTCGGCTTCGGCAAGGACTGCCTTTGCTGCCGCAATATCACGTGCATTGCAGTGGATACTGCCCTTTTTTAACTCCTTTTTGGCTTCACTAAGGAGCTTTTTGATCGCTTCACGGTGGAAGCTCTCAGGGAGCTTTGCAATTTCGGCCCGCGTGCTCTCGTACACTTCGTCGAGAAGCGCTTTCTGTGTATTCAAAAGCTCACGCTTGACCAGAAGGTTTGCCGCAGAAACGTCCTGGGCAACAATGCGGGCGGCCTGTTTTGCCGAGGCTTCCTCGGCTGCCGTCTTGATTTCACCGACCTTCCGGTTTGCTTCTGCTAAGATCCGGTCCGAATCGGCTTTCGACTCGGCACGGATCGCTTCCGCTTCCTTTTTGCCTTTTTCCCTGATCTCTTCCAGCACTGCTTCCAGTCCCATTGTTCTGCCTCGCTTTAGAACAGCAGGAGAAGTGCAATGACAAGACCGAAGATAACGATGGTTTCCGGAATAACCGTAAAGAGCAGACCAAGACCGAAGAAGTCCTTGTTCTCTGCGATTGCGCCGACGGCTGCGGCACCGATACCCATCTCGGCGACCCCGGTACCTACACCGGTGAGACCGACGGCGAGCCCTGCGCCGATTGCCTTCATTCCGACCTGCGATGCCTGAATCATTTCCATTGTCATAACTGCGTCTGCCATAATCTAATCCTCCGTAAATTTCCTTTTCATTCCAAAGGGATTGTATTTCCTGCCTCCACCTTTGTAGAACTTGGTGAAGAATTCAACGTAATGCAACCGGATTGAGTGAAGACCACCGTCAAGCATGCCCAGGGCAAGGTTGAATACGTGCCCCACGAGGAATATCAATACGCCGACGATGATCATCACAATTCCGGCAATCGAGAGATCTTTTAAACCGGGATTGATGAACATCCCGATAGACATATAGTTGATCACCATTGCGATGGCGACCGATGACAGCCCCACGGCCGTCAGACGGGTGTACGAGAGCACGTGCGAGATGATCGTCGGGATCTCGATGACCTCGAGGACCGCGTCGCGTGCAATGAAGATAACACCCAGCACGATACAAACGATCGCGAGCACAATCCCGACCGAGAGTCCCGCTGCCACGATGGGCATTGCGGTCATATTCGGCATGAGCGGGATCGGGAACATCGACCAGATGCCAAAGAGAATACCCCACATCACCATGATCCAGCCAAGGTTCGCGAGCACGGCCTTGACCCGGTGATCGCCGTGGTCCTGGCGGGCGTGGTTGACCATGCCAAGCACCCTCCCGAGCGTGACATACAGGATACCGACCCAGACCGAGACTATCAAAAGTTCGGCAATCGCTGCACCGTGGCCGCCGGCTTCCGTCACGCCGATGTTTAAGTGACGGCTGTAAATGAGCGGGGCCCACGGGAGCTCGAATCCCAGGAATTCACTAAAGAGCACCCCGAAGATAATGGTCATGATGCTCGAGTTTCTTAAGACTTTTAAGAACTGGCGGGCTTCGTCCCCCTTCATGAATTTCCAGAGACCTGCACACAGTGCAAGCATCAGGAGACCGTACCCGACATCGCCGACAATGACACCGAAGAAGATCGGGAACATAATCGCGAGGACGAGCGTCGGGTCCACTTCCGTATACGTCGGGCGGGAGTAGACATCCATAAGGAGCTGCGACGGCTTTGCAAAATCCGGGTTGTTGTACTCCACCGGCACGTTGTCGTGCGCGGTGTCGACCGGCTGCTCCGAGACAAAGACTTTCCCGCCGGTCACCTTGTCTAGTGCCGCGGAAAGTTCCGCGATACGCTCCGCCGGGACCCACCCTTCTGCCACGAATACTTTTGCGGTCGTGGCGAATCTCAGCGGTGCCTCGGTCTGCTCGATCCGTGCACGGAATGCTTCCTCGCAGGTAACGAGGAGGTCGACATGCGACTCCTTGATCGCTGCGAGCTTTGCGTTGATCTCCCCGATCTCTTTTTTGAGCGAGGCGATCTGCTCCGTGTAATATGCGGTGCGGACCGTTGCGGTGCCGTTCTCTTCGGGAACAGCGATCGACTGGAACTGCGCTTCCTGCAGCTCGCGTTCGGCCTGTGCCCGGTCTTTTGCGGCCACAACGACAAGGACAAACAGGCGGTCCTTGCCTTTTATGGTCTCAATCTCGTGCGGGACGGAAAGCGTTACCTCTTTGGGGACGTAGCCGGCCAGCACGGAAAAATGCTCATATCCGCGTAAGAGCGCAAGATCCACCGGGACGTCCTTAAACGGGACGAGTTCGGCTATCTTCTGCTCGTACTCTTTTACTTTTGTGTCGAGCTTCGACCGGGCCCCTGCCAGATCCTCGACCTCTTTTTCTATGCCCGGGAGATCGGATTCGATCTTTTTCTGGATCTCCGGTGCACTCAGTTTCTGTTTCGCGTCGATATCTTCGCCGCGGACAGAAAACACGTTCTCGATTGCCCTGACCTTGACAAGCTCCTGGGATGCTTCCGTTGCCCCGGTAAGCGGTGTACCGATCTTAAAGCCCTCGTACCCTTCGCGGCCCTGATCCACATAGTCTTCGATGTGGAACAGGTGCTCCCGGTAGAGTTCCCCAATGATTGGCTCCGCCTGGTCGCGGGATGCAACGATAAGCACCCGGCTCATCGGTTTAGGCGCCAACATGCAGCTGCTCCTTAAACCGCGATACCAGCAGCTGCACTGCCTTTGAAAGGTTCCTTTTGCCCTTCTCGCTCAATGCCGCTGAACGCTGATTGCCTTCTTTTATGATATCAGCGTGTTTTTGGGCTGCCTGGTGCCGTGCTTCTTCCAGTTTCAGCTTCTTGTACTGTTCAGCATTGCTCTGCGCCTTTACCATCAGGTTATCAGCTTCCAGTTCGGCCTGGGAACGTTTCTTCTTCTTCTCTTCCTGCGCCGCACTGATTAGTGACTGATACTCAGCTTCAGTTTTCTTGATGTCGTCTAAGACCTCAGTTTTCATCCAACCCTCCACTCACGGCAGTACATTAGTTGGTGAAATTCACAATATATGTATTGTTATTTTCGATTTCCTACCCTGAACAACCGGGAGGAATCTGCGGAAATACCGGAATTTTCTTAAAAGCGTTCAATATTTTCCCGGTTTTATGATATCCCGGGACATACCTGTCGGAATGCCGGAGATAACGATACCTTCCGTTGTCCCGGAGAGGGCGATCCCGGCCAGTTCGTCCGAAGAACAGATCAGGTGCTGCTCCGGGTGCGTGCCCCGGACAATCGAACAGTTCGTCCGGATCTCGGGGCCTGCGGAAACGACATACGGGATCCGTTTCGATCCCGGGTGGTTTTTGGGAAGGACCACGAGCGGAAGGTGGTGCGTCCGGACCAGTTCGAGAAGCATCAGCGCCGGTTCGACGCTGCCGCCCTCCGGGGCCGAGACCGCCACGAGATCGCCCGGGCTCATGCCCTGGCAGTATTCCCCGTCGCTTGTCTCGATGCAGAGGGGAAACGGCTCACAGACCAAAGCTGCGAGCAGGAAGGAATGCGTGCCTGAAATACGCAGGACATCGCGGGAAAAAGGGACGTTCATATCTCAGCGACATCTTCGGACTGGCAGGAAGGGCACATAGGCCGTTTCCCGACGCCCTTGAACCGCTCGCCGCATTCTTTGCACCGGTAGTCCTTCGCTTTTACCCGGTCTGCGGGGAGATCGACGTCCATGGGTCCGCCAACACTGCACATATGTTCCGGTCACCTCACTACTCTATTGTCCCCGGGGTAGTATTTATTCCTGTTTGCCCCGGCCGGACAAGGGGGCGGGGTTATACCACAAGCACGAAATTAAAGGTCACCAGCGTGATGATCAAAAGGACGCAGGAATGCTTGACACCCGAAGAAAGCGACGCTTCGCCCATCTGCCCGGCGATCAGGCCCGAGAAGAGCGCCTGGACGAGGCAGGCGTGGTAGAGCAGCCGGTCGAGAGCCTTGATCGGCACCGAGCCGATACCGGAAAGCATACCCGAACCCGTGACCCCCGACGTCCCGATATTGGCAAGCACCGGCAGAAACTGCGTTGAAAGGACGGCGACGACAAAGAGGAATACAAAGAACGACAGGTACACGATTGCCGTGTAGATGAACATCTCGGCCATCCGCTCTTTTTTCAAGGTCTCGCTCATCTTCGCGTCGCTTGCGGCAATCGCGAGCACTTCCCCGATCTCCCCGCTCATCTCGCTTGCTTTTGTGATCAGCGTGACCGTCCGGGCAATCGCCGGCGTGCTCACCCGCTCCTCGAAACGCATCAGGGCTTCGGTGAAGTTCACGCCCCAGTCCATGTCGCGCTTGATCCGCCGGATCTCGTAGCTCAAAAGACCCAGATTCGTGTTTACCATGATCCCGATTGCCTGAACGATCGTGAGCCCGACCCGGTTGATGCCGGCCATCCGTTCCAGGAAATCCGGGATCATCGCCTGGATCCCGTTGACCTTCTTTGCCCAGATCTCGTAAAAGATCGCGTAGGGAACAAGGACGATTAAAAGCGCGATGATCGCGTGGTCGTCGATCACGTCGATAAAAAGCTCCGGGTCGGCATAATAGGGCATGCTGTGGATGACGAGCAGGAGGTACAGGATTGCAACCGGGACGGTGATGTAGAATGTCTGGTTGACATCCGAGACAAAACTCTCGAACGGGTGGCGGAGGTAATGGGCGAGCGTCCGGATCTTGTCGTATTTCTTGAGCTGCTCAAAGAGCGGTTCCTCGCCGGCCTTTTTGATGATCGGTACATCGGCATACGTATCGAGGACCTTTACCCGGGTATAGCGCTCGGTCTTCTCGGCCCTTGTCGAGATAAGGTCGATGAGGAGGATAAAGACGAGCGACCCTATGGGTAGGATCGCATAGATCACGACCGAGAGCTGGATCACCGCGGAGCCGCCCATCATGCCCATGACCACCATGATAATGATCAAAAAAAGCGGCCCGGCGACAAAGAGGGTCACGTACGACTCGGCGACCATCGAGAGGATGGTCAGGAACTGCTTCTGTTCGAAGCGTGCCTCTTCCTGGTACAGCCGGACCCGGCTCGACAGGAATTCCGTCATGTCGCCCCCGCTTTCAATGACAGAGAGGAGGTCTTCCAAAAAATCCTTGAGTTTCTCCGATGGCGTGGTCTCGCTAAGGTGCCGGATAGCGGAGACCACGTCCGCCCCGAAATAGTCCACGTCCCGGACCACCTGCCGGAACTCGAACGCCACCTCCCCGTAGGTCTGGGCATGTTCCGAGAGCGCGGTAAAGATCACGGTCAGCTGCGCCCCGCCCTTGCGCATCGCGTACATGTACGCAACCGCGTTGTGGAGTGTTAAGTTGATCCGGACGGTCCGGTTTTTCTTCTCGATCGCAGGCCAGCGCATGAGGATGGCCCAGACGAAATAGGCGCCGATAAGAAACGCGACCACAGCACCGGCGATCTCCAGGGCAAGCGGCCCGAACAGGAACAAGAGGTTGTCGGGAACGCGGAGGTTAAGCACGTTGTAGATCCCTTTGCCGGCGGCGATCTGGATCGCGAAGAACCGGCCCATGAGATAGCCGAGGATCCCGAAGAATACGCCCGCGAGGATCGCAATCCGCAGGGATTTCCAGAGGTACTGTTCGAGCGTGACGCCGAACCGGGCGGAGACGAGATCCGCATGGAGAACGTGGTGGCTGAGCGGGTCGCGCAGCAGCCATCCCATGATCGAATGCCGGAAATTCATTACAGTACCTGTCGTAATTCCGCGATGTGGGCGAGTACGTCCGCCCGGTTGATGTGGTAGTTGTGGAAGATGGTGGCGACCGAGATGTAGTCCCGGATCCCCTGGGTGTGCATCTCTTCGAGCAGGTTCTTTCTGACTGCGATCTCCGTTTCGAGCTGTTCCCGGGTCCAGCCCCGCCGTTCTGCGATCGCGGAATAGACCTGCGACCGCCCGGTGTATGAGGTCTTGTCGTGGACCGTATCGTAGGTGAAGACGTTGTTGACCTGGAGGTTACCGGTCGCCACATCAATGCCGACAACTTCCACAATTTCCTGCGCCCGGCGCACCCTCTCCGTCCCCCGGTAGATGAGCGCCTGGACGCTGATGATATTTAAGGCCTGCACCATGTTGCGCGGCACATTTAAGGGCTCGCTCTCCAGCCGGTGGATTGCGGCATCGACGCTTCCCGCGTGCATGGTGGAAAACGTCGTATGCCCGGTGTTCATGGCCTGGAAGAGCGTCTGGGCTTCGTCGCCCCGCACTTCCCCGACAAGGATAAACTCCGGCCGCTGCCGCATGGCCGCCTTGAGGAGATCGAACATGTTGATCGAACTGCTCCCTTCCGAGACCGCATCCCGTGTCACGCTCGCGATCCAGTTGTCGTGGTAGAGCGTGATCTCCCGGGTATCCTCGATGGAGACGACCTTTGCAATGGGCGGGATAAAGAGCGAGACCGCGTTTAATGACGTGGTCTTCCCCGACGCCGTCCCGCCGATGAAAAGCATGCTCATGTTGTTTTCGATTGCAAGCCAGAAGTACACGAGTTCGTCGCTCGTAAACGTCCCGACCTCCATGAGCTCGATGGGCGAGAACGGCTCTTCCCGGAACTTCCGGATCGTAAACGAGGTGCCCCGGGTCGTAACTTCCGTCCCGAATGTCAGCTGGAGACGGGAGCCGTCCGGCAGGGTCGCATCGAGCATCGGGGACCCGGTCGAGATGTGCTTGCCGGACCGCTGGGCGAGCGTGATCGCAAGCGAGGTGAGGACGTCGGCCTCGAACGCGATGTTGGTGCGGATGTTCCGGTATTTCCGGTGGTACAAAAAGATCGGGATCCTGCTCCCGTCGCACGAGATATCTTCGAGCCGCGGGTCCTTCATGAGCGCATCGATACGCGACCAGCCGATAAAGTTCCTGACCAGGTAGTATTCGAGCTTAAAAAGTGCGGTCCGGTCGAGGTGGAGTCCGTAGTCTTCGAGAAGCGCGAGTGCCTTATTGAGCAGGATCTCCCTGCGGTCTTTCTTGATCTCGTCCCCGGTCAGGATCAGGACGTCGAGAAGGTCTTCGTGGATGCGTTCCAGGAGTTCGTATTCGAAATCGGAGAGCGGGGGCTCGAAGAGGAGATACTCGGTCTGGTTCGTTTTTTTGTTGAGCGCTATGTAAACGAGCGTCCGCCCCTCTTCGATCCAGTACTGGTCGAGGAGTTCATACCCGTCAGGAAGTTTACCGGTGACAAGCGTCCCGTCCCGGGCAAAATCGTAGTCTTCGATTTTTGCTTTTTCGCTCGCGCCAAGGAACCGGAAATAGTACCGGTAACTGGCCTCGCGGGGTTCTGGCTGCGAAGAGGAGGCGGTTCCCGGAAGGGGATCGGTCAGGAGGTCCAGGTCGTCCACGGCCGGCACGGCTCCGGCAGACGGCGCTTTTTCTGAGGGTTTCTTTGAAAAAAAGTCAGAGAGCCGCATTGTTCCCCTCCTGCCGAAGTACCTGTTCCATTCAGGATATAATTCGGGGGACTCGTATATAAATAGTATTTTTATGGGAGACTTTCGGGTTTGCCGGGAGGCCCGGCAGTCCGGGCGGGCTGCCCGGTTTCCGCCACAGGTATATTTATCTGAGAACCTATAGTCTCCTTTAGCGACAGCGGCACAAACTACCGCGGAGCCCAGATTCATGCAGGAGATACAGACACAGAGGGTCCCGACCGGGATCTCCTCGCTCGATCCCATTCTTGACGGCGGGATCCCGCCGGGGACGATGACCCTCCTCTTTGGGGAGATGGGAGCCGGCCACTATGAATTCGTATACAGTTCCACGGTGAACTCGCTCTCGTGCATGGTAAAACCCGACGAGACCGGGAAGGTCTGCCCGACCGGAATCGTGTACGTGACGTTTACCCGGCTCGAAGCCGATGTCCGGCACGAGATCGCCCAGTCGTTTCATGGCGACGGGGTAACCGAGGAGATACCGGCGATCCGGTTCGAGGACCTCTCCTACCTGTACTTCGACAGGAGTATCGTGCCCGACACCTGGTACAGCAAGAGCGATACGCTCGCACGGCTCCAGAAACGCTCCGAGCACGCGAACATCTTCCTCCGGCTCACCCAGATCTTCGATGCTGTCGAACCGGGGAGCATGGTCGTGCTTGATTCGATCACCGAGCTTGCGACCCAGAGCATCATGCAAAACCTCTGGAACGATCTGGCCGGGTTCCTCCGGGGACTCCAGCGGTTTGCAAAGACCAAAAACCTGATCGTGTACCTGCTCTTAAGCAAAGGTATCATCGAGCCCGCCCGCGAGATCGAGCTTGAGGATATTGCCGATGCGGTCTTTTTGTTCCGGTGGGAGGAGAGCACCGGGTCCCGCCGGCAGCGGATCATGTACTTCGAGAAGTTCCGGGGCGTCATGCCGCATCTCGAAGAGCACGATCTCGTGAAGTTCGCGGTCAGGATCTCGACGACCGGGGGATTCGAAGTGAGCAATATCAGGATGGTCATATGAACAGTGCAATAATAAAACGGGTAAAAGTCGGAATCGTCGGGCTCGACGACATGCTGGGTGGGGGCCTGATCCCCGGGAGCATCTGCGCTGTCATCGGGATGTACGGGACCGGAAAGACTACGTTCTCTCTCGAATTTGTCTGGGACGGGATCAAACGGGGCGAGAAGGTGATCTACATCAGCCTCGAAGAGCGGGAGACCCGTATTATCGGCTACATGAAACAGAAAGGCTGGGACGTGGAGCCGTATATCGACAAGGCACTCTTTATCATCAAGCTCGACCCGACGGACTTCAACCTCGCGAACAACCGGATCAAAAACGAGCTCCCGAACCTGATCGCCGAACTGAAGGCAACGCGGGTAGTGATCGACCCGATCTCGCTTTTCGAGGACCTGTTTACCACCGATGCCGAGCGCCGGCGCGAGATGTACCGCTTCATCGAGGGGCTGCGGGACAGGGACTGTACCGTGATGATGACCTCGGAGACCGACCGGGGAAACCCGTTTTCGAGCCGGCACGGCCTTATCGAGTACCTCGCCGACACGGTGATCCTGCTCCGGTACGTGCGGTCGAGCGATCTCACCGATGTCCACCTGGCACTCGAAGTGGCAAAGATGCGGATGTCGGCCCATTCCCGTGAGATCAAGCCGTACGAGCTCGAACAGACGCAGGTGACGGTCTACTCGGAAGCGAATGTGTTTTAAAAAAGGGCCGAATTTTTTTTTGGTAATCCTTGCAGGGATCCCGGGGAACGGGTTACCGGCCGCTCTTTTTTAAGCTGTGGCGGGAGGTTTGTTCCCTACAGCACCCCCCCGTTTCTGATAGAGTATGTCCCAAAGGATCATTTCTTCGACGGAGAGTCAGGATCATGAGATCTCGCATGATCGTTTCCACAGGAAACGGTGCCAATCCACTGGAAGACTCCCGATGTAATCGCATATTTTCAAAAAATAACTGTTTTAATCGGGATTAGACCGTGCAATTTAGCGGGCTTCTTTTGGCAGGGTTTTTGGGGACGTGCGGATAGTCATATGAGCATGAGATCGGCCGTCCGGTGGCTTCTGTGGGCCGTTTTCCGGATCTCCGTCGGAGAAATTTTACTGAAATGGCATTTATCCTCGGAAACTTGGAATTTATGGTCGCTCTTTTAGGTCTCCGGCAAGCCTCCGCCCCCGCCGCTCGGGCATCCCCCGGTTGCGATGCCTCTGTAGTACCTGCCTTCCGGGCAGCTCCCGGTACAAGTAATACAGCACTATCGTTCGCGCCCCCGCCCCCTCGGGGGCAGGGATGGCGCAAGGGGGGCATCAAGCAAGAAGGCAGGCATGAACTTGCCAGCCACACGTTTTTCCTGCAAAATATCCATTTGCTCCAAAAAAATCCGGGCGTACGAACTTTCGGCCGGAATTTTTTTGGGATTTTTAATTTTCAACCGGAAAAAATCCGGCCGGAAAACTTTCGCACCAAATTTTTCCGGCAAAAGAAATTTCGCGGCCAGAAAAAGTACGGGTTTCCGGATTCCATGGCCTGCATTCCGGAGAACGGTTTACGAAGGAGAGTCGAGTTAGTTGTGGAACCAACACCTCTTTTTCCAACTTTCGCGCCAACTTTTTTTTCTTTTTTCAACTTTCGACCGGAAAATTTTCCGGTTTTTCAAATTTCGAGCCGAAAAAAATCCGGCCCACAAACTTTCGAATCAAAAATTTTTGCCCGAAAAAAATTTCAGATCGTGCAAGTGGGACGCGATCGGCCGGATCCATCTTGGGAGATCTGCATAACTTTCGTCGTGAAACTTGTAACAATGGGCAGTTATCCCAGCATTCGCGGCGAGTTTTTTTGAAATTTTTTCGGCGCGAACATTCGTACAAGCGAAAAAGTTCCGGGATAGCAGCCCAAAAAATGCAAATCCCCTAAACCGTTATCCCCAGGATATCCAGCAACACGAGCACGAGCACGCCGGGCAGGCCCCCGACTCCGCAGATGAGGATCGTGGCGATGCTGTAGCCGAGATCGGGTTTCCCGAGCCACGACATGACCCCGAGCGTGTTTAAGACAAACAAAAAGATGAGGCCGAGCACCGCGTTTACCACGAGCACGGCAATTTTTTTGACCAGGTAATACGCGATGGCAAGGATTGCAACGATCAGGACAACAGCGAGGATGATATCGCTCATTGCTACGTACCAACGACCCGGACGTTCTTAATCCTTACCGGGGGCAGGATGTACGACCCGACCGCCCGGCTCTCTTTCCCGAGCGCCGAGATGGACCGGAGGATCTCGAAAAAGTTCCCGGTGAGCATGGCGCTCCTTACCGGTTCAGCAAGGTCGCCGTCGCGGATGGTAAACGCGTTCGACATCTCCACCGAGAAATCGCCGGTCAAGGTGTTTGCGGTGTGGGCCCCGATAACTCCGTGGACGTAAACGCCCGGTGCATCGTAGAGACCGCTCCTCTTCCCGTCCACGACAAAATTGTGGTGGCCGATAACTGGCGACCCGCCCGGGCCGCCGCGGATTGCGCTGCCGGTGGATGCCGTCCCGGCCCGGTACGCGGTCCGGCAATCGTAGGCAAACCCGGCAAGGACACCATCTTTGACAAAATCGAGCCGGTGCGTGGGCATTCCCTCGGCATCGAACCACGTGCTCCCGAGTGCTCCCTTCCGGTGCGGGTCGTCATACAGGGAAACGAGCGGGGACGCGACATCTTCACCGATCTTTCCTGCCAGTTTCGAACGGCCCTGCAGCACGTTCCTGCCCGAGAGCGATGGGACGAGGATGCCCGAAAGGAGATCGGCAAACGCCATGGGCGAGAGGACGATATCGTAGGTGCCGGTTGCAATCTTCTTCCCGTCTTTCGACCGCTCGGCAAGCGATGCCGCCCGTTCCCCGATCCGACGGGCATCGATCCCTTCGGCGGATCCGGCCGCATCGAACTCGTAACCCGTGGACTGGCCGGAAACAGCATCGAGCGCTGCCGAGACCTCGGTCTGGCGCGAGGTGTAGCGGACGCCGCGGCTGTTTGCGATCGTAACCTTGCCGTACGTAACCCCGGCTCCCCCGGCGGTGACGGCTGCCCGCGGGTGCCGGGCCGCCCCTTCGAGCATCTCGTGTACGAGCTTTTCCGCGATCCCGGGGCCGACTTCCAGCCCGGGATCGAAGGTCAGATCGGTCTTGGGAATATCGGCCGGTTCCGGGAGACCGTGCCATTCGCCCGGTGTGGCGAGCCGTCCGCTCGCGATCGCGGCATCGAGGCAGGCTTTCCACTGGCCGGGATCGTTCGTGCTCGATATCCCGATCCGGCCATCTTTTATCGTGCGGATGCCGATCCCGCTCTCGATTGCCGACGTACAAAGGCTGATGCTGGTCTTTTTGAGATCCGCCGATACTGAGGTGCCGCTTACCAGGTAGACCTCGACTTCGTCCGCTTTTGCTTTTCCGGCCTGTAAAAGCTCCTCAATCCACGCCACTGCCGCCCACCACCGCATTTTGCAGGAAAACAAGCGGCGCCCCGTCGCTCACCGGTACGCTCTGCCCGCCTTTCCCGCAGTATCCCGCATGCATCTCCCGATTCTTCCCGCACAGGGCAACCCCGTGGAGTGTCTTTAGGATCTCGCCCGAGAGGGAGACATCCCGCACCATCTGCGTCTTCTCGCCGTTCTCTATGAGGTAACCGTACTCCGCGTTGAACTGGAAGACTCCCCGGCCCGTATCTACCTGGCCGCCCCGGGTGCCGGCAAGGAAGATCCCGTTTTTGCACTCGGAAAAGATCTCGTCGTCCGATGCATCGCCGGCCTCGACAAACGTGTTGCTCATCCGCACGAGCGGCGGTTCGCCGGGCATGGCGCGGGCGTGGCCGGCCACACCGTGGCCCACCGCGGCAAGCGTTCCGCGGTTGTGGAGGAACGCGTTTACCCGGCCGTTCTTGATGAGCTCGGTCCGGCCCACGGCAACCCCTTCGGCATCGACCGGCTCGAAGCCGAACTCGTGAAGCGACGGGTCGTCCACGATCGTCAGCCGCGAGTCGCCGATCTGTTCGCCGGTGCGTCCCCTGAGGACAGAATTGCCTTCCTCCACAAGGTCCCCTTCACAGGCATGGCCGACTGCTTCGTGCGCAAGCACGCCGGCGAGCTCCGGGTCGAGCACTGCGTTCATCGTCCCGCCCTTTGCCGCCTTTGCACCGAGCAGGGCAAGGGCCAGCTCCGCGGCCTTACGCCCGGCCTCTTCCCTGTGCCGGAGGTTGAAGCCATGGATCGTCCGCTCGGGCTCGTAGGCCATCTGGCTGTCCCCGTTCTTTGACGCAACGGCAATCACGGAAAATCCCGAACGGCATGACTCGAACGAATACTCGCAGCCGGAGCTGTCCCGGAACCGGACGGTCTCGATCCGCTCGAGATAATTCGCCCGTCGGCTCGAAATCTGCGGCAGGTCTGCCGCCTTCTCGATTGCACCGAGCAGAGAGGCTTTCTCTTCAAGGTCGATATCCCGGCAGTCCTCCTTTACTTTGGGCACCGCTAGGATCGTGCGGGGAGCGTTGGCGAGGCTGACGGAATCGCCGGTCAGCTGCGCGAGGCGCAGGGCGGACGCAAGAAGTGCTTCGAATTTTTTCCCCGAAAGTTCTTCGGGCCGGTCGGTCTCGAGGATCCCCCAGCCTTTCGGCCCGAGGACCCGGACAACCGCTTTGGAAAAAAACGAGACACCGGCAGACTCGACGACACCCTTGTCGATGTCGATATGGGTGGTCTCGCCCGTTACCTGCCGGACATCGTAATACCGGACACCGGGTGTCTCGGTCATGCTGCCGTTTTATTGATTGACGGCGCCTCGGCAAAGATTGCTGTCGACCGTGCGGTCATCTGCTTAAGTTTGGCGAGGAAGCCGTCCATGTTCTCCGGGACAAGGGCGTACTTGAGCACCTCGTCTATCCTATCGACCGGGATGATCTTGACGAGGGGCTTGTACTGCTCCTCGATCAACACATCGTTGATGTTCATCCGCGGGATGAGCACGGTCTTGATGCCGGCCTTTACTGCCGCCTCGATCTTGTAGGTTACGCCGCCGACCGGGAGCACGTCGCCCCGCACCGAGAGGGAGCCGGTCATGGCAAGGTCCTGCCGGACCGGGATCCCCTCGATTGCGCTGATGACAGCCGTTGCAACGCTGACGGACGCAGAGTCACCCTCGACACCCATGTAGGTGCCGATGAACTGGATGTGGATATCGATGTTTTTCACATCCCTGCCGGTGAATTTCTTTAGGATCGCGCTGACGTTCTTGATCGATTCCTGGGCGATCTCCTTTAACAGGCCCGTTGCGATCACTTCGCCGCCGGCCTTCCCGATTGCCGGGGTGACTTCCGCCATGATCGGAAGGACCGAGCCGGCATCGCTGCCGGTAACGGCAAGTCCGTTCACCCGTCCTACCCGGGTGCCTTCGACCACGGCCATCTCGTACTCGCGGAGGTGCCGGGTCACTTCGTCCGAGACCTGGTCTTCGATGGAGCGGGCGGTCTTTTTGGCGGTCATGACGTGTGCCGCCGTGGTCAGCGCCGCCCCTTCCTGCCTCGCGATATCTCCCGCAACCCGGATAAGCCCGCCCATGTCACGGAGCTTTAAGGTCAGGTGCCCTTTCCGGTTCGAGCGCCGCTGCGCCTCGCGGATGATCTCGTCGATCGCGCTCTTGTCGAAGTGCGGGATCTTGCCGTCGTTTTTGACTTCCTGGGCGATGAAGCGGACGTACTTCTCCCGGTTCTCGGGCGTATCCTCCATGCTGTCGGCCATGTAGACCTCGTAGCCGTACCCGCGGATACGGGAACGGAGCGCCGGGTGCATGCCCTGGATCGCATCGAGGTTGCCGGCCGCGACCATCACGAACTTGCAGGGGACCGGCTCGGTCCGGACCATGGCGCCGCTCGAACGCTCGCTCTGGCCGGTGATGGGAAACTCCCCTTCCTGGAGTGCCGTTAAGAGATTCTGCTGCGAGTGGGGGTCGAGCGTATTGATCTCGTCGATGAAGAGGACGCCGCCGTTCGAGCGGTGGATGGCGCCTGCCTCGACCCGGTCGTGCGCCGGGGTTTCAAGCCCGCCGCTCTGGAACGGGTCGTGCCGGACATCGCCAAGGAGCGCTCCCGCGTGGGACCCGGTCCCGTCAATGAAGGGCGCGGCGCTCTTTGCATCGTTTGAGACGAGGAGCTTTGGCACCATCGCTTCCTCGCGGGGCGTGGTGTAGCGCAGGGCAAGGAAAACAAAGGCGGCGGCAATGACACCCATCAGCCACTGGTAGGTGATGAACGCGTACCCGATGATACCGATGATGAGGATCAACAGCAGCGTGTTCCGGAACTGGATCTTCTTTTTTGCCTCGGCCTTGTGGGCGGCAACGATCTGCTTGCCCCGGCCTGCGGCAACGGTCCGGATGATCGGATTGTTGGAATCGTCCGAGTTCGGATAGACCAGGATGTCCTGGAGTTCCTCTTTTGGCAGGAGCTGGGCCATGGCTTTCGCGAGCATCGACTTACCCGTGCCCGGGCTCCCTATCATCATGACATGCCGGCGCTGCGTGGCGGCCTTTTTGATGACTTCGACCGCACGCTCCTGGCCGATGACCTGGTCGATCAGTTTTGCCGGGACCTCGATCTGGGAGGATGCCCCTTCGACCACCGGTGCTGCCGGCTGTGCCGCTTCAGGTGCTGCGGCTGCCTGCCCTGTCGCAGGCTCCGGTGCCGGGCTCACAACAGCCTTCTCGTCCTGCACCGGTACTGTTTGATCAGCGTTTTCCATTGAAGATTTTCCTCACTACTAACCGTGGAGTGTCAGTATACGTGGATTTTCCATATATTTTGACGCATGATAGTTTAAGTAGTTTGTAGCGTATGCAAAAGCCGGCCGGAACTGCCCGGAGTTTCATGCAAAAATCTACTATAATGCAGGAAACAATAGTATGGCAGGAAACGGTCAGCAGCCCACCAATGGCCTTCCGGTTCGGGTAAGGGTACCATGAAAGTTGTCAGCACGGAAAAATCCCAGGTTCTTGCCTCGCGCATCGCCGGAGCTCTCGGCACCGGTATTGTCGATGTGAAATTTTCCCAGTTCCCTGACGGGGAACTCTGCCTCGCAGCCGTTGCACCCGACGACGAAATGGTCATTGTCGGGAGCACCCCGGACAACGATTCGCTCGTCCAGCTGCTCCTCTTAATCGACGCCTGCGAGGGATCGAAAAACCATCTCGTCCTCCCGTACATGGGTTACGCCCGGCAGGACAAGAAATTCCGTGACGGGGAGCCGATCAGCGCCCGGGCCATCGCCCGGCTCTTTACGCACCATGTGGCCGACTGCATCACGGTCAACATCCACGAACCGGACGTGCTCAAATATTTCGGCGTGCCGACAAAGAACATCTCGGTCGGAAAGGACGTGGGGAGGTACATCGAATCAATGGACCTTTCCGATCCGCTGATCCTTGCCCCGGACGACGGGGCGCTTGCGTTTGCCGGCGACGTTGCTTCGGTGGGCGGCTGGGACTACGATTACCTGGACAAGACCCGGCTCTCCGGCTCGGAAGTGAAGATTGCGCCAAAGAAACTTTCGTCTGCGTCCCGCTCGGTCGTGATCGTGGACGACATCATCTCGACCGGGGGCACGATTGCGACAGCGGCGGGAATGCTCTACCTGCAGGGGGCAAATGACGTGTACGCGGCCTGCGTGCACGGGGTTTTGATCGGCGGCGCGTATTCCCACTTAAAGGTGAGCGGGATCCGCGAGATCATCTGCAGCGACACGATCGAACGGGGCTGCAGCCGGATCTCGGCGGCCTCCTGCATTGCAGCGGCACTGAAACACTAACCCGCCGGGAGGGATTTTTCCCGGGCGTATGTCAGGATCGACCCGATGAAATGCGTGCTTGATTCTTCGGTTTTTTTTACCGACTACCCGGCAGAAGGGGAATGTTACACAACGCCATCGGTCACCGACGAACTGGTGGACTTAAAAAGCAAATGCCGGTTCGACCTGTTCGTTTCCGCCGGCCTCGTGGTGCAGGCGCCGGAGAAAGGCGACCTTGTGCGGGTGCGGGAAGCGGCACAAAAGACCGGCGACCTCCCGGTGATCTCCGCGACCGACTGCGATGTGCTCGCCCTTGCACTTGGTCTTGGCGCAACGGTTTTCACGGACGATTTTGCGATCCAGAACGTGGCAGCGGCCTTAAAAATCCCGATACAGCCACTCCGGCAGCGGGCGGCAAAGCCGGTTGCGTGGAAGTACCGCTGCAGCGGCTGCGGGCGGTATTACAAGACCGACGGGGAGTGCCCGGTCTGCGGCGCAATAATCAAACGAAAACTTAAATAGATTACCACAAATGTTTTTTCATGTCTTCCCTTGACGATCTGATCGCCCGGGCAAAAGCGCTGTTATCGGAAGGCCACAGCCCCGGCCAGATTGCAGATGAATTATCGCTTTCCATGGAAACGGTGACCTGGCTTTTGACCCAGGCAAAGGGCGGGTCCGCGGCCCCAAAGGACGTGCACATCGACTGGACGGCAGTGAGCAGCCAGGCGCCGCTTTTGGACGGTATCTCGCAGATGCTCCTCAACCGGTATTATTCGGCGCAGAAAGAAGTCGTCACCCCGGCTGCGGACGTGATCGTGGGGATCGCCCTCTCGGGCATCCCGCTTGCCACCGTAATCTCTGTGCAGGAAGCCTCAAAGCTTGCCATCTACCACCCGGCAAAACAGAACGCAAGCGAACACCCGGTGGGATCGATCAGCGGGAACTTTGCATCCGTTGCCGACCAGCGCTGCATCATCGTGGACGATGTGATCACCTCGGGGAACACCATGCGGGAACTCGTAAAATACCTAAAGAAGCACGGGGCCCTGCCTGTTGCCATCTGGGTGATCTTCGATAAGCGCGGCATCCGGGATATCGATGGCGTGCCGGTGTACTCGCTGTTTAAAATCTCCCGTATCGATTGAAACGTTCCCTTTTTTACCGGAACAGCACTAGATCATTTTTATATAGAAGTTCAATTCCACCTTTTACAGCACTAGAGGATCATCTATGTTATCAGGTCAACCTATCATTATTTTAAAAGACAACGTCGAGCGCAACACCGGCAAGGAAGCGCAGCGCTCGAATATTATGGCGGCAAAGGCCATTGCCGGTGCGGTCCGGACAACGCTCGGCCCCCGGGGTATGGACAAGATGCTCGTGGGTTCAACCGGAGACATCGTGATCACGAACGACGGCGCAACGATCCTACAGGAGATCTCGGTCCAGCACCCCGGCGCAAAGATGGTCATCGAGGTCGCAAAGACCCAGGACGATGAAGTCGGCGACGGGACAACCACCGCAGTCGTTATTGCCGGCTCGCTCATGGAGCAGGCCGAGAAGCTGCTCGAACAGGGCATCCACCCGACCGTGATCGCACAGGGTTACCGGATGGGCATGGAAAAGGCGCTCGAGATCACCCAATCCCTCTCGTTCAAGGTAGACCCGAAGGACCGTAAGACGCTTCTTAAGATCGCCGACACCTCCATCACCGGCAAGTCCATCGAGTCGGTCAAGACAAAACTTGACGGCATCATTGTCGATGCAGTCATGGCAATCGCAGAGAAAGTCGACGGCAAGTACCTCGCGGACGAGGACGATGTCCTCATCAAGAAGCAGAAGGGCCAGTCGATGGACGATGCGGAGCTCATCAAGGGCGTTGTCCTTGACAAGAAGCGCGTGAGCGACGGCATGCCAAGAAAGGTCACAAAGGCAAAGGTCGCCCTGATTGCAACGCCCATGGAGATCACAAAAACCCAGGTGAAGGCCAAGATCAAGATCACCTCGTCCGAGCAGATCGCGGCGTTCTCCGAACAGGAGCGCGAGACCTTAAAGAGGCTCGCCGATGCTATCGTTGCCGCCGGCGCAAACGTGGTGCTCTGCCAGAAGGGCATTGCAGACCCGGTCCAGTTCTTCCTTGCAAAGAACGGGATCTACGCAGTCGATGACGTGCCCGAGAAGGACATGAAGTACGCGGCAAAGGCACTCCACGCAAATATCGTGAACAAGCCCGAGGACCTCACCGCAAAAGACCTCGGCACTGCGGAATCCGTTGAGGAAGACAACGATATGGAGATCACAAAGATCTCCGGCTGCAAAAACCCGAAGGCAACGACCATCCTGCTCCGCGGCACAAGCGACTACCTCCTGGACGAACTCGAACGGGCGGTTGTCGACGGCACGAGCGTTATTATGGACGCCATCGAGGACGGCACGTACGTTGTCGGCGGCGGTGCGGTCGAGACTGAACTCTTAATGAAGATCCGCAACTATGCCGAGACCGTTGGCGGCCGGGTCCAGCTCGCAATCGAGGGATACGCGACGGCTTTTGAAGTCATCCCGCGCACCCTTGCCGAGAACTCGGGCTACAACCCGATCGACAAGCTCGTGGAGCTGAAAAACGCCCACGCAAAGGGCAAGAAGACCGCAGGACTCAATGTGTACAACGGCCAGATCATCGACATGCACGCAGAGGGCGTGCTCGAACCGCTCCGTTCCAAGCGCCAGTCGATCGAGAGCGCATCCGAGACCGCAATCATGCTGATCCGGGTCGACGATATGATGATCACCCAGTCCAAAGCCCCGGCGGGCATGCCGCCGATGGCATAAAGAAAATATCCTCTCCCTTTTTTTCACCGGGCGACCCCGGCATCCTGATAGTTAACTTTTAGTGGGATCGAAAAGAACATGATTGAGCGAGTGCCGAGGTAGTCTAGCCCGGGAAGGCGGTAGCCTCGAAAGCTACTGGCGCCCTGCGCCTCGGGAGTTCAAATCTCCCCCTCGGCGTTATCGTGTTCCGGTTTTATTGCTTCTTTTACCAAGCCCGCCCGATCGAAAACCTGTGCAATTCAGGCTTTTGCTGCGGTAAAATTCGCGGCAACGGGATTTTTAAGGAATGAACGAAAAACAAAAGATCGTTTCACCAGAAACTAAAAAAAACCCAAAATACTTCCCGATTTTTATATCGGCAATATACAAAATCCTAAATATCACCTGTACGTAGTATATCGTAACTGGATACTGTTCCCCATTATTTACCGGGGTGATCGGACGATGGTAAAGATCAGGAAGAACAAGCCTGCGATATCGGCAGAGGTCAAACCGTTCCGTACGGTACGGCGCCTCAACATCAACCGGACCTACACGCCGCTCAAGATCGGCGTCATCGCAGGATACATCCTGCTCGGCATGATATCGGCATCCTCATCGATGTTTGGTATCCTTGTCGGTGCACTGCTCCGGCTTGCCGGCTACTGATCGGCCCGGGACTTTTTTTGGCCGGATATTTCCCGGGATCCCCCCACCGGAAAATATTCCTGTTTTAAAAAAATATCAGGACGCCCAGCGTCCCGTGGATAACCGCACACGCAATCGAGAAGGTAGCGAGCCGGGGGTGCCAGGCAAAGGGGATCGTGTGGATGCCACGCCGGTTCGCAACGGCAATGCCTGCGGTGACGAGGAAACCCGTAAGCGTCAGAATCCCGAGATACACGATGAGAGGTTTCCCGAAAATGGGATAAAAAGTAATTTCCTGCAGCATTATTGCGTTACGATTACCGTGCCGGTCATCTCCGGGTGGAGCCCGCAATAATAGGGGAAGGTGCCGGCGTCATAGAACCGGACCGAGAACCCTTCGCCGTTCCTCATGACTCCCGACGGGTTGATCTTGGAGTCTTTTGAGAACACGACCGAGTGCGTAACGCTGTCCTTGTTGACCCAGCGGACAATGGCGCCGGCCGGTACCGTGATCGTGTCCGGGGTAAATGCCATGTCCTTTATGATTATCGTGTTATCGGAGACCGAGACAGGCGTCGGCGTCGCTGTCGTTGCCAGCGCATAGGTATAGGTGGTCGTGACCTGGCCGGGGGTCTGGGTCGTAGCTGCCACTGTCGGTTGTGCCGGTGCCGCATCCTGCGTGCATCCCGCAACGAGAATAAAGCAGGCGGCAGCAAGAACAAAAACAAGATACGCTTTCATGGGAACGATTCCTTCCGTGACGTTCGTTTTTTTATGATACGCCATCTGTCCTCTTAAACTGATCCGGGCCCCGGGATTTTTGCGCCGGGCCGGGCAGAATAGTTACCGGTTCTTCTGCGAGAAGTGCAAGGCAGCCGCCGAGCCGGTAGTGGTCGGCGAGCGCCTGCGTGCGTGCGAGGTCTTCTGGCAGGCAGCGGGCAAACTTCGAAGCCGGGTGGGCCGGCAGGAGAAGGAACGCACCGTTCTCATCGTACGGGGCCGCTGCGATCTCCCGGATCGCTCCGGCTACCTTTTCAGCAGCCCCTTCCTTTCCGGCCCGGAAGACCCGGACGCGTTCGTCATCGTACCGCACTTCGGTTTTTTTCAAGCGGCCCCGGATGAGGTACGCGAGGACGCGGTTGAACCGGGCCCCGTGAAACGAGTACACGACCGCAGCTTTCCCGGAATTTTCCTTCTCCTCCCGGATCGCAAGGCCGGCGGCCGGAAGATCCCTGGGGCAGCTGCAAAGCACTCCCCTGAGGATCTCCTGCTCCGTCTCCCCGAGCGGGAGCGTGCTCGCACCCCGGGCTGCGATCCGCTGCACTGCCGCACAGACAACCGGCGAGAGCGATGCCTCCTCGCCCGGGGAGGTAAAGATCCTCGCAGAGGTAATCCCGCCACCGCCCGGCACCACCACGACAAGGTCGTGGCTCTCGTCGCATTTGACCACCGACCAGGTCGAACCGCCGAGCGCAAAGTCCCCCGGGTTCTCCCGGTGCGCAAACCGGGCGTCCACCATCCCGACCGGTTCGCCGTCGGGGGTCACCGCCCGGTACTCGCCCCCGCCGGCAATCACCGAGTAGAGGTCCCGGTAGTTCGAGCGGCCGAACTCCCGCTCCAGGGCCGGGCCCGGCATCAGCATGTCGCCATCGGAATCGAGGTATCCTTCCGCCGCGAGGTACGCGAGGATCCGGTCGAACTCTTCTTCTGAGATCCCGGCAAACGCGGGGAGCGCGAGGAGTTCGCGGGCGAGCGTCCCCCGGCCGATCCTTTTTACGGCAGCGACAAGAAGGAAGAGCTGCTGGACGAACACGGCGTACGGTTTTTTCAGCGGGACGAGGGGCTCGACCTGTTTTTCCTTTGCGCATTCGAGGATCGCACAGCTCACGAGCAGTTCCCGGGGATCGGACAGGAGCCACGCGACATTCGCCGGCCGGTCCCGCCGTCCCGCCCGGCCCATCCTCTGCAAAAACGACGAGACCGAGTCCGGCGGGCCGGCCTGCACCACGATATCGAGGTCCCCGATATCGATCCCGAGTTCGAGCGTACTCGTACAGACAATGCATGCCCCTTCCCCGCCGTGGAAAGCCTCCTCCGCCTCCTTTTTCTTTGCCGCGGAGACCGAGGAGTGGTGGATGCAGAGGTTCCGGATCCTGCCGGCCGCTGCCTGCACGATCCCTTCGGCAGCACCGCGGCTGTTTACAAAGACGAGCGCCTTTTTACCGGCAACAAGCCGGGCAAGGGCTTCGGTCCGCCGCCCCGGGTCCGGCTCGACCACAAAGCGGAACCGTTTCTCTGCCGGGGGCGCCGGGACCGCCACCACCTGCTTTTTTTTGGCGCCGGGCGAGAACCATGCAAGCACTTCCTCCGGGTTTCCCACTGTTGCCGAGAGACCGATCCTTTGTGGCGGCCGGCGGGCGATCCGGTCGAGCCGGTCAAGGAGGACTTTTACATGGACGCCCCGCTCCGATTCGACAAAAGCGTGGAGCTCGTCCGCGATCACGTACTTCAGGTTCGCGAGATCGGCACAGAGATCTTTTTCGTGCAGGAGCACTTCGAGCGATTCGGGCGTGATGAGCAGAAACTGCGGGGCCTCGCCTTCCTTCCAGCCGCGGCCGCCTTTCGGCACATCGCCGTGCCACTTGGCAAGCGAGAGGCCGGTGGGGCGGCAGAACGCTGCGATCCGTTCCTCCTGGTCGTTGATGAGCGCCTTTAGCGGCGAGAGATAGATGCAGGCAACGCCCGGTGCACCGGATTTCAGGATATCGTCTACCACCGGAATAAGCGCAGCCTCGGACTTGCCCCCCGCGGTCGGGGCGAGCACAAGCACATCGTTTTTCGCGGCTACTGCCCGGTACGCCCGTTCCTGCACCTCGCGGAGATCCGTCCAGCCCAGCCGCTCGGCAAGAACGGCACGGAGCGACTCGTGAAGACCGGGAAAAACCGATGGGGCGTTCGTAGTACTTCCCTGTTGCACTCAGCGCATTATGGCCTTTTCCGGGAAATTGCGCGAAGGGGCAGCAAACTGATATGAAAATTGTTATATACTATAGTTCCCATAAAACCGGACGGTAACACTATGCCGGCGCAACGGGACAGTTTCGGAAGATCCTCCGCCCGGTTTTTCTTTTTCTTCGGTTTTAGGTAGGGGACCCGTTTTTTAACGTGGTTCCCCGTGTATCGTATCCTGCATAGAGGTTACCCGAGGTTTATTCTATGCTTGTTCTTGGGATTCCTGATCCTCAGATAGGGATTGGCTATGGGCTTGCCATCGGCTTTACGCTGGCGTGTATCGTGTACGGAATACTCAACTGGGACAAGGGAGGGGGCACCAGTGGCAGTTGACACGGTCACGATGGCCGCGCTCGTGGCCGTTTACCTTGTCCTCACCTTCATCATCGCGTATTATGCATACCGGAAAACAAAGAGCCCCGAGGATTATCTTGTCGCGGGAAGGAGCAGCCACCCGGCGGTCATCGCGCTCTCGTACGGCGCGACCTTCATCTCCACGTCCGCGATCATCGGTTTCGGGGGCCAGGCGGCCAATCTCGGGATGGGCCTGATCTGGCTGACGGTCCTAAACATCGGCGTCGGGATCCTGCTCGCGTTTGTTTTCTTCGGGAAGAAGACCCGGGAGATCGGCCAGCGCCACTCTGCCGTCACCTTCCCGGACCTGATGTGCAAGATCTACCGTTCCCCGCTTCTCCAGTACATCAGCGGGTTTATCATCGTGATCTCGATGCCGCTCTACACTGCGGCGATCCTTATCGGCGGGGCCCGGTTCATCGAACCTACTCTTGGGATCAGCTACACGACAGCGCTTGTGATCTTTGCCGTGATCACCGCGGTCTACGTGATCTTCGGCGGGCTCATCGCGGTGATGTACACCGATGCATTCCAGGGGACGATCATGTTTGTCGGGATGGCGGTCCTGCTCGTGCTGACCTACCTCATTGTAGGCGGCGTGACTGCGGGAAATACAGCACTTACGAAAATGGCCGGTCTCGTGCCCGCGGCTCTTGGTGTGCAGGGAATGACCGGCTGGACATCGATGCCGGCCCTTGGTTCGCCCATCTGGTTTACGCTTCTGACCACGATCGTGCTCGGGGTAGGGATCGGTGTGCTCGCCCAGCCGCAGCTGGTGGTCCGGTTCATGACCGCAAAGGATGACAAGTCACTCAACCGGGCGGTACTGGTCGGCGGTATCTTTATCCTGATGATGACCGGTGTTGCCTTTACGGTCGGGGCGCTCTCGAACGTGTACTTCTACGAGCATGCGGGAACGATCGCAATCGATGCGGCCGGCGGGAACGTTGACGCGGTCATCCCGCTCTTCATCAACGAGGCGATGCCGGATATCTTTGTGGCGCTCTTCATGCTCACGCTTTTGGCCGCTGCGATGTCCACGCTCTCCTCGCTCTACCACGCAATGGGCACGGCGCTCATCTGCGATCTCTGGGGCCGGGGAAGGGAGTGCGCCCTCTCCCTGCGGAACCACCAGGCGGGGATCATCGTGATGATGGTGCTCTCAACGGCCCTTGCCTTTGCGCTGCCCGTCTCGATCATTGCCCGGGCCACCGCGATGTTCATGGGCCTGTGCGCCGCGGCATTCCTCCCGGCGTTTGCAGTCGGGATCTACGCGAAAAGGCCGTCCACAAAAGCGGCAATCGCGAGCATGGTCTCGGGAGCCGTTGTCTGGTTCTTGTGGACCGGGTTTGTCCACACGGCCGAGGCAAAGCCGCTCGGGATCTGCCAGGCGCTCTTTGGGGTGCCGTCGCTCCTGCCCCTGCCCTGGTCGGTGATCGACCCGCTCGTGATTGCGCTCCCCGTCTCGCTCGTGGTGATGGTGGCGCTCCAGAAGCGCTACGGGAACAACCGGGCACCAGAGGCTGCGGTACCGGCCGGGTAACCCCGGTCCTTTTATAAGAAACCTTTTTTGGTTACAGGGCAGACCAGATAACCATGGAACTCGCGCAGCAGAAATGCTCGACCTATAAGCCCGGCACGCCGCCGATCACCCGTAAGGACACGGTTGAACTCATAAAAGAAGTGCCCGGCTGGACGCTCGAAAACGGACACCTGAAACGCACGTTCGAGTTTGACGACAGCGAGGCGTCGATTGCGTTCATCAACGACCTGATCGTGATGTCGACCGAGGAAGGACATATCCCGGATCTCGCCCTGCGCGAAGGAAAGTTCGTGGATGTCGGCCTCTATACCTACCCGGCCGGCGGGCTCACGTTAAACGATTTTATCGTGGCGGCAAAGATCAACGCGAAGAGAGCAGAATAACAATACCGGATCTTTTTTTTGCCGGATGCTCCCGGCACGTTCCTGAAACAGACTGTTTTACAGGAATCCTGATGCCGGGACCTGCGGTCACGGGTGTAGTACCAAAATTGCTGGCGTAAGGGTACCGGGCCGGGAAGCCCTCTCTCATCCCGGCACCGGACAGTGATAATGCGTTTTTTATCGGGAATAAAAAAGATACCCGGGAATCCGCACGAGAGCTGGCATCATGGGGTGAGAGAAAGCGACGGGGCGGGACGCGGTCTTTTTCGCGTACCCGAGCCGTCGGAGTTTCCGTGCGAGCTTTGTGCGGAAGTTCCAGGACATTTTTTCCCTGATCTTCTGTGGGGGGAGGTCCGTATTTATATTGACACGATGGTGGCGGTTAGATCAATGAGAGGTAACCTTCCGCCCCTTTCTCCGGATCGCCCGCCCCGACCTCCAAAAAAACCGGTCACCCCCTCCCCCCAATTTGTACACAACAAAAAAACCGGTCGGACCGATCTTTTTTAAAAATGGTCAGGGTGGCCTTGTTTATTCCAGTTCCGCGACCTGTGTTTCCCCTGGAATTTCAGGTGAGAAGAGGCGGTCACCCCGACCGTACTCACGGATCGGTCGGTCCGACCGATCTCAGCTATTGGTCAGGGCGACCTGCGATCCACGCGGATCTGAGATCGCCCCCACCCCCCCACCTTCGACTCAGCAGAAAAAATGGCCGGACCGATCATTTTCAAAAATGGTCGGGGCGGCCTCTGATCTTCGCAGCCAAACCGGCAACCGGAGCGGCCGACAAAGATATACCGCTCACGCCATCACGTAGCGGGTGACCCGGTCGCGTACGACCACAAACCCATTGACCCTTCTTTTAAAAACGATCCGGTAATGAAAAAGGGACACAATTCCTTGGATGATTACCCGACGGTCCATTCCTGGAACTACCTCACGGTCGAAGGCTATTGCATGCTCAATACGGAATACGGCATGTGCAGCAGCGGGTATAATTATGAGATGAAACCGAATGGCTCTTTTGTGCGCCGGAAAAACGATCGCTACGATCCGGCCGCAACACCGGACCCGTTCCCTGACAATTGTACCCAATCCATCCGGCCTTCCTGCATCGGGTGCCGGCATTTTGCGTGGTGCGAACCGGAACATGCGATGAGGCCCGTGCAAAGCGTCAGGCCGCGGACAATCAGATAATTCAAAAAAAAAAGAAAAAAATTACTGGTACTCCGGCGGCTGCACTTTCTGCGGCAGACCGCCTTTGAAGTGCTGCTGGATCTTGCCGTAGTAGTCCCGGAGGTTGTCGTTCATCGTGGGGTGTACCTTCTTCTGCGCCTCGATGAAATGTTTCCCGGCAACAAATGACGCTCCCTCGCGGAGAGCGAGCATGCCCGCCTCGCGGCAGAGCGATTCGAGATCTGCCCCCACAAAGCCCGCGGTCATGTCCGAGAGATCGGCAACGACTTTCTCCCGGGCCGGGTCGGCAAACGTGAGGTGATTGTCGTGCAGGATGTCCACGATACGCCGGCGCCGGGCACCTTTGGGAATACCGGCAGCCTTATCCTTTGCCGGAACGATCGCGGCCCTGATCTCCTCTGCCGTGACTGCCTTGTCCTTCCCGAGCTTTTCGGTGAGCCCGCCGAGCATGTCCTCGGTGAAGCCTTCGGTCAGGTTCACGATCTCTTCAATCGCAGAACCTTCAAGCGGCATGTACTGCGTGTGGATGCCGATGATCTTCTTCCGGTCCTCTGCGGTCGGCTCGCCAATATATACCAGCCGGTCGAACCGGCCGGCCCTGAGAAGCGCCGGGTCCACGATGTCGGGCCGGTTGGTCGCGCCCATCACCACGACATCCTTTAACTCTTCGAGGCCGTCCATCTCGGTGAGGATCTGGTTGAGCACGTTGTCGATCACGTGCGAGTCGTTCGAAGTTCCCCGTGCCGGGGCAAGGGCATCGATCTCGTCAAAGAAGATGATCGACGGCGAGACCTGCCGGGCTTTCCTGAAGATCTCCCGCACCGCCCGTTCGCTCTCGCCCACCCACTTCGAGAGGAGCTGCGGGCCCCGGACCGGGATGAAGTTTGCGCCGCTCTCGCTTGCGACCGCCTTTGCGATCAGCGTCTTTCCCGTCCCGGGAGGGCCGTAGAGGAGCACGCCCTTCGGCGGCTCGATCCCGAGGTTCTCGAAACGCTCCCTCTGGGTCAGCGGGTACTCGACGGCTTCCTTGACCTCGACTTTTGCGGATTCAAGGCCGCCAACCGTCTCCCACTTCACGTGCGAAACCTCGAGCATCACTTCCCGCATCGCGCTCGGCCCCACATCACGCTGGGCGCTCCGGAAGTCCGCGGCAAAGACCTTGAGCTTGTCGAGCGTCTCCTGGTCGATCTCAGCCTTGTCCAGGTCGAGCTCGGGCAGGTATCGGCGCAGGGCGCGGATTGCCGCTTCACGGGCAAGGGCCGCAAGGTCTGCTCCCACAAACCCGTGGGTCTGCTGCGAGAGGATATCGAGGCTCACATCCTCGGCAAGCGGCATGCCCCGGGTATGGATCTTCAAAATTTCGATCCGGTCCGGTTCGCCCGGAACACCGATCTCGATCTCGCGGTCGAACCGGCCGGGCCGGCGCAGGGCCGCATCGATTGCGTCCACGCGGTTTGTCGCGCCGATCACCACGACCTGTCCCCGCTCTTCGAGGCCGTCCATCATGGTCAGGAGCTGGGCCACGACCCGGCGCTCCACTTCCCCGGTCACTTCCTCGCGTCGGGGCGCAATTGAGTCGAGTTCGTCGATGAAGACAATGGAAGGTGCGTTCTCCCGGGCCTCCTCGAAGACCTCGCGGAGCCTTTGTTCGCTCTCACCGTAATATTTCGAGATAACTTCGGGGCCGGCAATCGAGATGAAATGCGCACCGCTCTCGCTTGCAACGGCCTTTGCGATCAGCGTCTTTCCCGTCCCGGGCGGACCGTAGAGGAGCACGCCCTTCGGCGGCTCGATCCCCAGTTTCTGGAAGAGTTCGGGATGACGCAAGGGGAGCTCGATCGTCTCGCGGAGACGCTGGAGCTCGTCCTTTAAACCGCCGATATCCTCGTACGAGAAGCGCTTCACGCCTTCGAAACCGGCGGCCGGCTTGTCGGAAAACTCGACCGAGGTATTCTTGGTGATGATCACGGCCTCTTCGGGCTCGATCTCTACCACCTTGAAGGCTACGATCTGCGGCTGGACAAACGGCAGGCCGAGCATGATCGGGATCGAGTCGTTTTTCACGACAGGGAAATCTATCAGGCCGTTTATTACATGCGGGTTATTGGCGATCGGGATCTTCTTTGGGAGGTCCTCGGGCGGGGCAAGGACCACGCGTTTTGCCTCGACCTCGTCCGTGATCGTGGAGACCTTGACCGGTTCCCCGATGGCGACGCCGGCATTTGTCCGGGTAAAATTATCGATCCGGATCTTGTGCTGGTTCCAGTCCTCGACAAGGGACCGCCAGACTTTTGCTACCGTGCGGCGCTTTCCTTCGACTACTACGAGATCCCCGGGGGAGATCTTTAAGAGAAGCATTGTCTCAGGGTCGAGCCGCGCCTTGCCCCCGCCCTGATCGCCGGGGTATGCGGAGTCGACCCGCAGTTGCACTTCAGCCATTACCTTAAAAGTCATATACGCCGGGATTTATAAGTACTGTAAATGCGTATCCTCATTTTCGACCCGTTCCACGGCGCTGCAGGCGATATGATCACAGGAGCCCTGCTCTCTTTGGGCGCCGAAGAGAAAACCGTCACGGCAGCAATGGGGGCGGTGGTCGCGGACCCGGGCATCGAAATCGTGACCCGGGCCGGGGTCCGGGCGGTAAAGGTCCATACGAAGGCCACACCGGCCCACCGCACGCTCACGGACGTGGAGCGCCGGCTCGATGAGGCTGCACCGGACGTACCGCAGGATGCGCTTGCCATGGCCCGCCGGGTTTTTGCCCGGATGAACGCGGCCGAAGAATCCGTCCACGGGGCCCACGTCCACTTCCACGAGGTCGGGGCGGACGACGCAATAGCGGATGTGATCGGGGCCTGCACAGCACTGGCTGCGTTAAAGGCCGACGGGGTCGCAGTCCTGCCGGTAGCGGTCGGTTCCGGCACAGTTACGAGCGCCCACGGGACCATGCCCGTGCCTGCCCCGGCAACTGCGGAAATCCTTAAAAATTCCGGCCTTGCCGTAATGGCAGGCACCGGGGACGGCGAGCTCTGCACCCCCACCGGCGCCGCCCTCCTCGCGGAATTTTCCACCATCGCCCTAAAAGACATCGGGGCATATACGATCCTTGCCACCGGCTACGGAGCCGGGACAAAAGATCCAAAGGACGCCCCGAACGTGCTCCGCGTGATGCTCGTTGAGACCACCACCACAAAAGAGGATACGGTCGACATCCTCGAAACGAACGTGGACGATGTGAGCGGGGAAGTGATTGGCGAAGCGCTCGCCCGGTTCATGGCCGACGGTGCGAGGGACGCAAGCGCTGCCCCGATCCTCATGAAGAAGGGCCGGCCCGGGTATCTCGTCACCGTCATTGCGCTTCCCGCAGACAGTCCGGCGCTTGCCCGGCTCATGGCAGAGGAACTCGGTACGCTCGGGATCCGCTGCCTCCCGGCCATCCACCGGTTCGTAGCCGACCGGACCGCCGGCACCATGGAGGTCACGATCGGCGGCCACACCAGAAGCATCCCGGTGAAGTACGGTTTTATGGATGGGCACTGTTACACCGCAAAACCCGAGTTCGATGCGGCAAATGCCTGGGCAAAAGAGCTCGATCTCCCCGTCCGCGAAGTCCTCCGCGCCATACACGAAGCCATTGGTAAAAATACCGGCACGGAGCGGCCATGAAGACCGAGCGGCTCACGAGCGGGAACCCGGCCCTCGACAGGTTGCTCGGCGGGGGATTCGAGCCCCGCACCCTCACGCAGATCTATGGCGGCCCGGCAACCGGGAAAAGCACGTTCTGTATGGTTGCCGCGGTCTCCTGCCTCAGGGCCGGCGGTTCGGTTGTGTTCATCGATTCGGAAGGGTTCTCCATTGAACGGTTCCGGCAGGTGGCCGGCACCGATGCGGATGCAATCGCCGACCGGCTCTACCTCTTCGAGCCCATCGACTTCGAGCAGCAGGGCAGCATGATCACCGAGGCGGACAAGGTCTTAAAACTTCACGCCCCGACGCTTTTCATCCTCGACTCCGCCACCGCACTGTACCGCACCGACCTTGAAAGGGGCCAGTACGCCATGCAGCAGCTCACCCGGCAGATGCTCCAGCTCCTCGGGTATGCAAAACGCTACGAACTCTGTGTGCTCGTGACAAACCAGGTGTACATGGACACCACGAGAAACACGTACGCCGGCCTCGGCGGCACTTCGCTCGAACACATTTCAAAAGCGATCGTCCGGCTCGACCGGCTCGAAGGCACCGGCTGGAGAAAGGCAACGCTCGTGAAACACCGCTCCCGGCCCGAAGGCCAGAGCTTCGAGTACGAGATCGTACAGGACGGGATCCGGGCAAAGGCACAGGGCCCGGTTTCCTGATATGCCAGGCAGATAAGGATATCTTAATATTTAGATATCCTAATAATAGTCCCAAAATGGCAGCCGGCCAGGAAATCCCCGCAAAAATCAAAGACGCCCTCGCAGGAAACCCGCAGGGCTTAAGCATCACCGACATCGTCAAAGAGACCGGCATCAACCGGAATACCGCAGGGAGGTATCTCGACAAGCTGCTTATCTCAGGGCAGGTGGAGATGCGCCACTTCGGTATGGCAAAGATCTATGCCCTCGCCCACCGGGTCCCGATCTCCGCGGTGCTCTCGATCTCCTCCGAATATATCATGCAGCTCTCGGGCAGCCTGCGGATCGTTTTTATCAACGAGGCATTCGCCCAGCTCATCAGCACCCCGGCATCCGAACTCACGGGAAAAAATATCGAGTATACCCCGTTTGTCACGGTCTTTGACGCTGTCTTCGACCCGTTCATCGGACACGTAAAAGCCGGCCTCGAAGGTACCGAGTGGAGCGGGGAGTGTGCCCCGGTGCGCCTCGGGAAGGTCTTTTCCTGCCGCATCGCGCCGACCGCCCTTGACAACGGCCAGAAAGGCGTATCGGTGATTCTCGAAGATATCACCGAAAAGAAGCGGGCCGAGGTGCTCCTGATGGAGAGCGAGCAGCGGTACCGCATCCTTGCAGAATCCTCCAACGATTTGATCTACATGATCGGGCGCGACGACCGGGTCGAGTACGTCAACACGTTCGCGGCAGGCACGCTGGGCAAACGGCCCGAAGACCTGGCAGGGAAACTGAGAAACGATCTCTTTCCCGAAGAAATCGCATCCCGCCAGAAGGGGATGCTAAAGAAGGTCTTTGAGACCGGCAAGCAGGCTTCAGAAGAGAGCCCGCTTCCCCTGCATGGCGAACTCCGGTGGTACGATCACGTCCTCACCCCGGTCTTTGACGAGGATGGGCATGTGCGGTCCGTCTTTGGCGTTTCCCGTGACATCACAAGAAGCAGGCAGGCAATCGAAGCGCTCCGGATCAGCGAGGAAAAATTCCGCCGGATCTTCGAGGACGGGCCGCTCGGGATGTCGATTATCGGGAAAAACAGGCATTTTGTCCTGGTCAACCGCCATTTCTCCCGGATGCTGGGCTACACACGGGAAGAACTTACCGGAAGATCCTTTGAAGAAGTGACCCACCCGGCATGTGTCAGTGAAAACCGTGAAAACTTCGACCGCCTCTATTCCGGGGAACTGCCTCTCATCCATGAGGAAAAACAGTACATAAAAAAAGACGGGACGCCTCTCTGGGTCTCGATCACGGTCACGCCTCTCCGGGACATCGACGGCCAGGTACTTTTTACGATCTCGATCGTGGAAGATATCACGGAGAGAAAAAAAGCCGAGACGCAGCTCGTGGAGAGCGAGCGGCGGTTCCGTGACCTTGCAGAACTCCTGCCTCAGTCGGTCTGGGAGTGCGATCGTAACGGCAACCTCACGTTTGCAAACGAAAGGAGTTTTACGATGTACCGTTATACCCGGGACGATCTCGGGCACGGGCTTTCCCTCTGGCAGATGATCGATGTAAAAGACCGGGCTATCGTCTCCGCCATCGCCATGCAGGCATTTGTAAATCCTCCCGAGAGGTTCCCGAATGTTATCGAGTACACTGCCCTGCGAAAAGACGGCAGTACGTTTCCGGTTACGATGTATCTCTCCCCGATCGTCACCGATGGCAGGATCGCGGGCATGCGGGGGATCGGGATCGACAAAAGCGAGATTGCCCGGTTCGAGACCGCGCTCACGGAAAGTACGGAACGGTTCCGCGCCATCTTCGATTCCACGTACCAGTTCACCGGTATGCTCACACCCGAAGGCATGCTTATTGAAGCGAACCGCACCGCGCTGGATTTCATCGGGGCAAAACGGGAAGATGTTGTCGATGGGCTGTTCTGGGAGACGGGATGGTGGGCGGGCGATCCCGGGCGGGTGGAGAGGATCAGGAATGCCATACGGAAAGCTGCCTCCGGTTCGTTCGTGCGGTACGAGGAAACCCTGCGGGGTATCGGCGGGACGGTCATGAATGTTGATTTTTCCCTCAAGCCGGTCCGGGGAACGGACGGGAACGTCCGGCTGCTCATTGCCGAGGGCTGGAACATCACGCCGCAAAAGCAGGCAGAGGCGGCATTGCGGGAGAGCGAAGAAAGGCTCCGGACTCTTCTTACCATGACACCGGATATTATCTGGCAGACCGATGCACGCAACCGTTTCACGTATGTAAGCCCGCAGGTGGAGTCCGTGCTGGGATACCGGCCGGAGGAACTCGTCGGGCACGAGGTTTCCTTATTCTTCGAGCCGGGATACTTTGAACAGAACAGGGATGCGTTTGTTGCTGCCGCTGCCGGGCATACAAAGTCTATCCGGGTGGTTACGTGCTGGCGCGACCGGGAGGGCAGGCCGGTCCGCCTTGAAAGCCATGCCACCCCCTATTACGCACCTGACGGGACGTTAGCCGGCTTTTCCGGGATCGACCGGATCCTGCCGGATAAAAAACCCTGACCCGGGTTTTTTTACTTTCACCCTGCACACGCCGTACGGTTATACGGGGGCGAGCCCCATCTCCCGGTCATGTCCACCGGTGAGCAGGAGAAACTGGCCCTCCTTACTGCGCAGAGCCGGCACGATATCTGTATCCCGGGGGAGTGCATGCAGGTGCTCGATTCCCGGGCCTGCATCACGTACAACCCGCGGGCGTACGGGTGCAGCAGGATGCTCAAAGTCCTGCTCCACGGGAACTGTTCGTACGACTGCGCCTACTGTTCGGTCCGGACCTGTCGCGAGAGGATCTCGTTTGCCCCAAAGGAGCTCGCCGGGATTTTTCTTGACCTGTACCGGACCGGGATGGCAAACGGCCTGTTCCTCTCCTCCGGCATCCCCGAGGACGCAGAAGGGGCGATGGCAGATATTGTCGAGACTGCGCGGATCCTTCGGTCAAATGGGTACGACGATTATATCCACCTTAAGATCCTGCCCGGGGCGGATCGTTCCGATATTGCCGAAGCGGCACGGTACGCAAACCGGATCAGCCTGAATGTGGAATCGACCTCGGCAGGACGGCTCCGGGCGATCTCCGGGATCAAGGACTACGAGCAGGACATAAAAAAACGCCTGGACTGGATCGCAGCAGAAGCCCCCGGCCGGCACACGACCCAGCTCGTGGTCGGGGCTGCGGGGGAGACCGATAAGGAGATCTTCTCCTGCATGACGGATCTCTACGATACCGTGCATCCGGCCCGGGTCTATTACTCCGCGTTCCAGCCGCTGCCCGGCACCCGGTTCGCGGAAAAGTCCGGTACTCCTCCGTGGAGGGCGCACCGCTGGTACCAGGTCGATACGCTCTTCCGGGATTACGGGTTTTTCAAAGCCGAACTCGCCCCCCTCGTGGAGGACGGCATGCTCATGAATGCGGATCCAAAAGCCCTCCTTGCACGGGATCTCGATCCGCTCGACCCGGCCACGGCAACCTGCGAGGAACTCCTCCGGGTCCCGGGCATAGGGCCGGTAACCGCCCGGGCGATCGTTGCCGCACGGGAACATCATCCGATCCGGCGGCCGCAGGACCTCGGGATCCCGCCAGCGTACCTGAAGCGGGCAATGCCGTACCTCGCATTTGCGCACGGCGGGATCCGGCAGGCAACGCTTGTCGGGTTTTCGTGAGAGAGTTGCCGGACTTTTGCCGGAAACTTTGGATAGCAGCATCGCCCTTAAAAAAAAATAGTTCACCAGGGTTGCCGGATATTTCCAAAAACCTGCCACCCCCCTTGCGCCATCCCTGCCCCCAAGGGGGCTCACGGCGCGAACGATAGCGCTGTATTACCTACATTCAGAACCGCTCCTGATACAGATAATAAGACATCATCGCAACTGGGGGACGCCCACGCTGGCAGAGGGCGACAGCCCCCAGGAGCGTCATATTCCGTCACCGTCGATATCCCCTGTCTCAAACCAGTTTCTCCGACGTAGATCCGGAAAACGGCCCACAGAAGCCACCGGACGGCCGATCTCATGCTCATATGACCATTAGCACGTCCCCAAAAACCCTGCCAAAAGAAGCCCGCTAAATTGCACGGTCTAATCCCGATTAAAACAGTTATTTTTTGAAAATATGCGATTAAATCAGGAATCGTCCAGTGGATTGGCACCATTTCCTGTGGAAACGATCGCATGCGTTTCATGAGTACGACCCCTCCGTCGGAGAATCAATCCACCCGGACATACCATCGCCTTGTTCCGGGATGCCCCTTAAAAAAAGACCCCTTCCCGGAACGATGCCCGGGAGGAAACGGATAAAAAAGATCTAAAAAGAAATTTCCCCGGTAAAAACCGTTGCCGCCGGCCCTTCCATCTTTGCACCGTCCGCATCAAACGAGATCGTCAGGGGGCCGCCCTTGGTCTCGACATGGACCGGCCCTTTCATGTACCCGATGTGGTGCACAACTGCCGCCGATGCCGTTGCCCCGGTCCCGCAGGAAAGCGTCTCGTCCTCGACACCGCGCTCGAACGTGCGGATCCGGATCGAATCGTCGCCGGTCTTCTGCACGAAATTCACGTTTGTCCCGTGCAGGAAGGTCTTGTGGTGCCGGATCGGCGGGGCTGCTGTTGCCATGTCGACACCGTCGACAACATCCACGAGGATGACTGCGTGGGGGACGCCGGTGTTTGCCGCGTATACATCGAACTCACCGATCTTCTCGTGGTACTCGCCGTTGCCGGTTGCCGGGATCTCGTTCCTGATAAACTTCGGCTGGCCCATCCCGATGGTCACGGTACACTCTTCGTCTTTGTACTTCACGGTCACTCCCAGTTCCCCGGCCCCGGTCTGGATCGTGCAGGTCTCTTTTACGTATTCATTATCGTACGCATATTTCGCAAGGCACCGGATCCCGTTCCCGCACATCTCCGCTTCGCTCTCGTCCGGCTGGAAGACCCGCATCCGGACATCTGCTTTCTTTGTCGGTTTTGAGAGGAAGAGCACGCCGTCCGCCCCGATCCCGAAGCGCCGGTCGCAGTACAGGGCAGCAAACTGTCCTTTCATCTCGTCGGGAATGACCGTCCCGGCGTATTCGTCGATCAGCACGAAATCGTTCCCGTTCCCGTGCAGTTTGGTAAATGGTATTTCCATGGTTTTGTCCCTCCGGCCGCGGTAAAATCCGGCACGGCCCGTTATCTACTCATCTGATGTTCGTATTCAATAAACGCATCGGCTTTTTAGGCGGTGCTGCCGGTACAAAGGAGGATCACGAACCGTTCAGTCCTCCCGTACCGCCCAGCGGGTCGCCGAACTCGCCGATCTCCCAGCCCAGGTAATCGCGGATGATCACGTACGCCATCTGCGGCGGGATCGCTCCCTTCTCGGTCACGATCAGGTCGACGTATTCCGCCGGCGTCACATCGAACGCCGGGTTCCGGACCGTGACGTTCGGGAGCGTCTTTGCAATCTCGTCCGGCAGGACCTCGCTTCCCGCCCGCTCCTCGATTTTGATGAGCTCGCCGAGGATAGTGCGGGGCGCAAACTTATAGGTCTCTGCCGCGACCATCACGTTTACCCGGGCCTCGACCGCTGCATGGGCGACCTGCGAGGTCCCGATCTTGTTTACCACCGCACCGTTCACGGTCACCGCGTCCGCCCCGACCACCACGAGATCGACATCGTGGATGAACGACCGGACCGCCGAGTCCACGATGAAATTCGTTTTGATCCCGGCATCGTTTAAGGTCTTTATCGTGATGAGCCCCTGGTTTCTCGGCCGGACCTCGGTTGCAAAGACCTCGATCTCCTTTCCCTCCCGGTGCGCCGCAACGATGCATGCAAGGGCGACCTCGGAGTTGCAGTGGGTCATGATCGTGTCGCCGTCCCGGATATGGCGGGAGCCAAACGCAGCGATCCGTTCCACCGCGTGCTGCGAGGACGTGACGAACTCGTCGGCCCGGGTCACGATCCCGGCCTTTGCCTCTTCTACGGTAGAAGCTTTTTTGATGCCCGCCATCACCATGTGGACGGCGTTCGGGAGCGAGACCGCGGTCGGGCGGGTAGCAAGGAGCGTGTCTGCTGCCTGCGTCATCTCCATCCTGAACGATTCTGTCGTTGCCGCCCGGGAAGACAGGGCACCGTCACGGAGCGCTTCTGCCGCTGCCCGGGCGATCCGCCCCGCTCCCCGGATCTCCATGCGTTTTATCTTGTCTGCCGTTTCAGATACGATCATAAAAAAAGCAGCCTCTACTTATCCAGTAACGCGGGGATGCTACATAGACCTTCTTACCCGTGTGATACCATGACAACCGCTGTGGTTTTTGACAGTGCCGGCACGCTCCTTTCCACGTACCGGGTAGCAAAGGATGTCGCACGCCAGGTGCTCATGCCCGGGGTCGAGACGACCACGCTCACGTTTGCGAGTCCCGACCGGGTGCTCATTGTGCTCCCGGTCCACTCCAAACACCTGATCGCTGCCGGCAAAGACGAACTCCTCTCCACGTACCTCACGGAGAACGGGATCGGGTTTGGAATCAGCTGTACCCGGAAGATCACGACCGCAGAAGAGATTGGCCGGATGCTCTATTCGGACACCGTCACGAAAGTCGGCGACCTCCAGGAATGCATCCGGGACGTCTGGCGGATCTGCAAGGACGAGTCCACGCTCACGCTCAACTCCGGTGCGATCCTCAACATGGCCGGGCGGTCAATCGAGTTTGCCATCACGGCCGGGGGCTGGCCGTTTGAAGGGGCAAAGGACACGATCACCGCCCTCCACAAGATGGGCATCCCCGCGTTCATCGCGTCCGGCGACCGCTCGACAAAACTGGAGATCATGGCCGACCACCTCGGCATTCCACGGGACCGGGTCTACGGGGTCGCGACCCCGACCGTCAAGGCCCAGATCGTCTCGGACCTCAAAGAAGAGTACGACCACGTGGTCATGGTCGGCGACGGGATCAACGACATCTGTGCGTTCCGGGCCGCGGACACCGCAATCCTCACCGTCCAGCAGTCCGGGGAAAGGCCGGAGGAACTCTTCAAGGCCGCCGACTACGTAGTCAACTGCGTGCAGGAAGTCCTGCCCATTGTACGGGACCTGAAAAATACCCGGGCCTGCTGACATCTACGGGGTCAGGGCAGCATATAAAAGATAATATGACACCTGTGTAACATTAGGTACAAGGGAATTATGAAGGCTCCATTGATCACGGTCGATAACATCTGCATGGATTTTGACGGTACGCATGCCCTCAAAAACATCTCCTTTGAGATCCACGAAGGCGAGATCCTCGGGATCATCGGGAGAAGCGGGGCCGGAAAAACGGTACTCATGCACCTCATGCGGGGCGTGGAACAGCCCCCCACGAGCGGGAAGATCATCTACCACGTCTCTGCCTGTCCCTCCTGCGATTACATGGATGTTGCAAGCTCTGCCGGCAAGCCCTGTCCCCACTGCGGGGGAAAACTCGAGGCAATCGATGTGGACCTCTGGAACGAGGCCAACGATGCCCTGAAAAGGCGGGTAATGCGCCGGACCGCGATCATGTTCCAGCGGACCTTTGCCCTCTATGGAGACGACCGGGTGATCGAGAACGTCCTTCACGCACTCGACGATATCAATTATCCTCAGGACAAAGCGATCAACCGTGCGGCCGACCTCATCGACCAGGTCCGGCTCTCGCACCGGATGATGCATATCGCCCGCGACCTCTCGGGCGGCGAGAAGCAGCGGGTTGTGCTCGCCCGGCAGCTCGCAAAGGAGCCTTTTTTACTTTTCGCTGACGAACCGACCGGTACGCTCGACCCGGGAACGGCAAAGATCGTCCACACGATGCTCAAGGAAGCAGCGGCCACCAACAACATGGGCATGGTCGTCACCTCCCATTTCTCGCAGGTAATAGAGGACGTGGCGAGCCGCGCCCTCCTCCTCGTGGACGGCTCGATTGGAAAGATCGGGACGCCAAAAGAGGTCATCGGCGAATTCATGAAGGGCTGCGAGGACACGGAAGCCTTCGAGCACTCCGAGGCAGGGGAGAAGATCGTTGCCGCCCGCGACCTCACGAAGCGCTACATCTCTGTCGACCGCGGCGTGGTCAGGGCCGTAAACGGCGTGACCTTTGATGTCTACACGAAGGAGATCTTCGGGATCATCGGGAAGAGCGGCGCGGGAAAGACCACGCTCTCCCGGATCATCGCGGGACTTATTGAGCCGACCAGCGGCGAGATCAATGTCCGGATCGGCGACGAATGGATCGACATGACAAAACCCGGCATCAACGAGCGGGGCCGGGCAAAAGAGTACATCGGCCTCCTGCACCAGGAATACGACCTCTACCCGCACCGGACCGTGCTCGACAACCTGACCGATGCGATCGGCCTTGAATTCCCCAAGGAACTCGCCATGCGAAAGGCAATCATCACCTTAAAGATGGCCGGGTTCAATGAGAAAAAGAGCAAAGAGATCCTCGACCGGCTGCCCAGCCACCTCTCCGAGGGAGAACGCCACCGGGTCGCGCTCGCACAGGTCCTGATCCGTGAGCCCAAAATCGTGATCCTCGACGAGCCGACCGGGACCATGGACCCGATAACAAAGATCGATGTGAAGCACTCGATCATGCACTCGCGGGACGATATCGACGAGACATTCATCGTGGTCTCGCACGATATGGAGTTCGTGCACGACATCTGCGACCGGGTCGCGCTGATGCGGGGCGGCAAGATTGTCGAGATGGGAAAGACCGCCGAAGTGCTCGCGCACTTAACAGACGACGAGCGCAAGGTAATGGGTGCGGCCCCGGACCCGGCCAAGTAATCGTGACGGCCATGATCCGCGTTCACGTTGACGGGGAAATCCGCGAAGCAGAAGACGGGTGTACGCTTGGCGCTCTCACGGGAGGTCTTCCCGCCGGCTGCAGCGCTGCCGTGATCCGGCCGGCGACAAAAGAACAGGAAAAAACCGGGAATATCGCGGTCACGACCACCGCCGGCGAGATCACGCTCGAACTTACCGGGACCGGGGAAAATATTTTCGACCGCAAAGGGATTGCCGACAGCCTCTCTATCCACTGGGCGGACCGGTACGCGGCCGCGTTCGGGCCGTTTGCTTCCGATGTCCGGCCCGACAAAAAACCCCACCTCTACGAGCGGGGCGACGTGATCCTCGGCTGCGGCGGATACGACAACAAGACCTCGTACCTCATCTTCGCAAAGAGCCGCCACCTTGCCGACCACGGTGCAGGCGAGACCGGAGGGGTCGTCGCCCGGGTCGTGAGCGGCCGGGGTGTGCTCGACCAGTGGACGAACGGCGACCGGGTGACAAAGATCGAGCCGGTGATCAGCTGGGCGGACACGAGCCGCTCGTTTACCACGACCGATTCCTCGCTCGTGCTCGAAGACGGGATGCTGATCGTGACCCATGTCACGATCGAGGCGCACGGGTATTCCGAAAAAGAGGTGGCAACCGGGGCAGCCGCGAGCGTCGAGCACCTGCTCCTTGGTCTTACCAGGGGAAGGTTTGCGGTCAACCGGGCGACAAGCACCCATATCCTCGATGCAAAACTGGTCGGGACCGAGGTTCCCTCCCAGTTCGTGCACCCGCGGCGCGAAGGGACCGTGACCGTCCGCACGGGCGGTCCCTCTGTCGGCGGGATCTACATCTACCGTGCCGATGTCCCGAGCGGCCCGGCGCACAGCGTGGTCGGGCAGGTCGTCCACGGGATCGAACTGGTAAAACTCGCAAAAGAGGGCGACCTTCTCTGCATGGATGTTGTCCCGGCCCGGATCGATCTCCTCGGCCTGCCACTTCCCGAAGCAAAGAAGGAGGCATCGGCACGGGGGATCGCCCTTGCGATCGATACCGACAGCCCGGACCGGGTTGTCGTTGCACAGGACCCGGGCACAACGCTCGAAGTTCTCGCCGGCCGGGCCGCGAAGGTGAAGACCGCACCGGTCGCAAACGTGATCGATATCGAACTCGACGATGCGCACGCACCCCAGAGCTGCGAGACCTTCCGGCGCATAACGGGCCTTGCGGAGCACGACACCGGCATGATGCCGGCGTTCTTTGTCTTCGACGATGTCTTTTTGTTCAAGCCAAAGGTCCCGACAACAGTGAAAATCTATCCTGAGAACTGCCCGGAGGGCGAAGTGCCAGGAGCGGCCCTTGCAATCACCAACGACTCCCGGAAAGGGTCCGGTCTTGTCGGGGTGCGGCTGTCCGCGAACCGCGAGTTCGGGCCAACCTCGGAACCCTTTGAGGGGACAAACATTATCGGGCGCGTGATCGATACGGAGAAACTAAAAAGCGTAAAGGAGCGGCAGACGGTGTATATCCGCGAGGTGAGAAAATGACCGAATACAAACCGGCATACCCCGGGACCGTGACCCGGTACGTGGTGGTGGAATCGTATACTGTCACCCCGGCGGATGTCGCCATCCGGGCGTACGAGGTCGCAAAAGGCGTGATGATCAAGGAGAACTGCTTTGGCCTGATCGTCATGGGAAAGGAAGAGGACGTGGACCGGGTGATAGCCGAGGTCCGCAAAATGGACCCCACCCATATCTTTGTAAAAGACCGGGGCTTCCCGCCCGGCGATGCCCGGAGGTGCCGGGCCACGCTTGGCGGCGCACGGCCCGGTTTCCACGGGATCGAGTTCGAGATGGGAATCCTCCCCTACATCTCAAACGGCCTGGAAAAAACAGAAAACCTCGACCTCTCCGCTGTCCCGGCGCCGGCACAGGCCGCCCCCGAACGCCGCCTCGATGTCTACACCCTAAAGAAAATGATCGATGCACAGGAGCCCTGACCATGGCAAAAGTCTTCATCTATCCCGCAACGAGCCTGATCCTCTCAGACATGGTAACCCGGTTCGGGCACAAGCCGCTCGGATCGGCGATAGCCATCCGCGAACGCGTCCAGACACCGGGCCTCGAATCCCCGCCGCTCCAGATCACGCCCGAAGAGCCCAAAAAGGGCCTGGCCTGGGCGGCAGTCGAAGTCCCGGCCGGCGTCCGCGGGCGCATGTCGCTCTACGGCCCCATGGTCGAAGAGTGCGATGCCGCGATCATCATCAACAATGCCGACCTCGCGTTCGGCTGCATGGGCTGCGCCCGGACAAACGAACTGGTAAAATTCCTGCTCCGGCAAAAGAAGATGCCCCGGCTCGAACTCGAATACCCGAAAAACGAGGCGGAAGGCGTCCAGTTCGTGGCGGCAATTAAAAAATTCCTGACAGAAATCGGAGGGAAGAAATGACCGCCCCGGTACGGATCGCCCAGCTCTCCTGCGGCGCGGACTACTCGGGGGTGCAGGAAGAGATTAACACGGCCGCCCGGTCGGTGAACGGCGAGATCTTTTTCCCGGATATCGCGCTTAAGGATATCGTGCGGGACTTTGACAAATTCGGCCTTGAAGTCAGGAGTCCCGACTTAAAACTCGCCATCGCCCGGGCAATGGCGCTTGTCGAAGGCCGGGTGGACGCAGACGCGGTTTTTATCGCAACCTGTTTCCGGTGTGCCGAGGCCGCGATCGTACGAAACGAGCTCAGGCGCTATATCCTCGAACACTCGAAACTCCCGGTCGTGAGTTACTCGTTTACCGAGCGCACAACCTCGGGAACGCTCCTTACCCGGATGGAGGCCTTAACGACTATCGCCCGGCGCAGGGCGCTCCTCGCCCGCGAAGTCCAGGAGGGCATCACGCTCGGGATCGATTCCGGCTCCTCGACAACAAAGGCCATCCTGATGAAGGATAACAGGATCCTCGGCAAGGGCTGGATGCCGACCGGGGAGGTGCTCAAGAGCGCCCATGGCGTCGTTGATACCGCCCTCGCAGAAGCGGGGATGAAACTTTCCGATGTCCAGGCAATCGGGACAACCGGCTACGGACGCTTTTTGGTGGGAAAAGAGTTCAAAGCCGATCTCGTCCAGGAAGAACTGACCGTGAACTCGAAAGGCGCGGTCTACCTTGCCGACCGGCAGCACGGCCCGGCGACCGTGATTGATATCGGCGGGATGGACAACAAGGCGATCACGGTCATGGACGGCATCCCCGGCACGTTTACCATGGGCGGTATCTGCGCCGGTGCAAGCGGCCGGTTCCTGGAAATGACCGCAAAGCGCCTCGGTGTCGATATCACCGAACTCGGGCCGCTCGCGATGAAAGGCATGGGCAACCGGGTGCCCATGAACAGTTACTGTATCGTGTTTGGCACCCAGAGCCTCGTAAACGCCCTTGCTGCCGGCAGTACCCGGGAAGATGTGGCAGCAGCCGCCTGCCACAGCGTTGCCGAACAGGTCTTCGAGCAGCAGCTCCAGGAAGTGGACATCAAGGAACCCGTGCTCATGGTCGGCGGCACCTCGCTCATCGAGGGACTGGTTCACGCGATGGGCGAACTCTTAAAGATAAAAGTCGTCGTCCCGCCGCACTCCCAGTACATCGGTGCGGTCGGCTCGGCGCTGCTGGCATCGGGTTTTATCAAAAAGGACGGGACAGATGCAGGCCATTGAGTATTTCGAAGTAGAGTGTACCGAGAAGGCAGGCGGCGAGAACTACAAGCAGATCGCAAACGACGTACTTCTCGACCACAACATGCTTCGCGTTGTCCACAAGATCCACATCTACATCGACCCCAAAGTCCCCATCTTTGTCGCTGTCGGGACGTTAAAGAAAGTCACAACGATCGTCAAGGTCGGCGACATCGCAAACGTCAATCCCCTTGAAGGAAAGATCACGCTCGCCATCTCGGACGAGACCTACCTCTCCCAGATGCTGAAAGTCTTCTGGGACCGGTTCGGCAAAGACCATGTCGAGCAGCCGGACCGGTTCACGGTCGTCCTCTATAATGTCCCGGCAACCGCCGCGGAGATCGAGGAGATCAAAATTGCCGACCCGAGCCAGTCGCTCTACAAGGACCTCGTCTATGCCCTGCGCTGCATCTGCCCGGAGGGTTTCCGGGTCCGAAGCGAAGATTTCGGGGCCGAGAAGTTCTCATTTGTCGCAAGCGAAGACCTGCTGACCGAGCCTGTGCTTGCTCTCGTAAAAGAGAAGTTCGCGCTCATGGGGGAGACGCCATGATCCTCGTCCCGATCACCTACAAAGGCGGGGTGTACCGCCACAACGAGATCATCGACCTCATCGAAGATCTCGGGGGCTACATAGTCCAGAAACATATGATCGCCCAGGAAGTCGTGCTCCAGTGCTTCGTGCCAAAAGACGATGTCGAACTGATACGGGCGATCGGAAAACCGCTCGCAGGAGAGGTCACGGACTCGCCGCTCGTGGGGACCGAGATCGCGGTCGTGAGCATGAGCCTCGAGATCCACCACCTACCCCACCCGTCCTGCGATATCGCGGAGTACGTGCGCCGGCTCGGGGCGAAAAGCAACATGATCGGGATGGCCCGTGGCGTGGGGAAGAGGATCGCGGGGATCAATGACGAGGAGCGTGACGTGATAAACGAGCACGATATCGCGGTATTCCTGCTCGGGAACTTCGAGACCTGCATCGAAAAGAAGATGCCGGTGCTCCTTCGGGGCATCGAGGTGCCGGTGGTCGTCTGCGGTGGCCCGGACAAGGAAGCGCTCGAACGCATCGTAAAACCCCGGGTGGACGGCTACGTGGGAAACGTCGGACGGTTCATGCACCGGACAAAAGAGTCCGAGGAACTGGAGAAGCTCGACGAGATCATCGACGAGATCACAAGAGTCCTCTCAAAACGTCGGGAAGAGATCGCAAAAGACCCGCTGTCGGTCGCCCCGGCCCGGCTCATGGATATCATCCGGGAAAAAGTCCCCGAGATCCAGTACGTGACCTCCCCGACACCGCTCACGGTGCAGATGGCCGGGCTCCGGGTAAAACTTCCGTACGACACGTACGCGGATGCGGTGCGCAAAGCGGAGATCGAGGACGGGATCACCATTGGCGAGATTGCCGATATCGAGCCCTCGCGGATGCGGGACTATATCATCGTACGGGTAAAGCCGTTCTCGGAGACAAATATCGTGGTGTGAGGGTGTGACATGGGACGCAAACGCGAGGAAGAGTTCGAGGACCGGCTGCGGCATATCGTAGAGCTGGGCGCTGCGGCAACGGCTGACGAGTGGCTCGGGATAATCGAGGAAGAATACGGCAAGGTGCCGCTCATCTTCCGGCATATGGGGGAGCGGCCCGAAGTGCTCATCTCCCATCTCCTGTACAAGAGCACTGTGGGGGAGACGAGTCCGCTCGATCCCAAGTACGTTGAACTGATCAGCATGGCGGTGGGGGCGGCGCTCAAGTGCCCGTACTGTACCGGGTACCACATGCAGGCGGCGCTCAAGATGGGGGCGACCCGGGGTGAGATCCTCGAAACGATCCTCCTCTCGGGCCTGATCTCGAACTCTTCGGTGCTTGCGAATGCGTACCGGATCGTGGACGACAAACTCGAAAAGTGCCTCCCCTGCGAGCTCAAGGGAATAGGAAAAGAATCTGAGGAAAAGATTAATTCGAAGCCTGGGCAGAAGAAACCAAAAACCCGGAGAACGCGGAAAAAATAAACACCCGGACAAATCCGAATCCTTCTTTTCTTCATTTCAGGTTCCCGAACTTTCACAGGCATCCGGATATGCAGAGGAGCCTTCGGGATCCTGCCGGGTAATTTTCCTAATTGTATGCCCGACCCCCTGCACCCTCTTTTTCATAATCTGTCCGGATAAAACGAGAATTTTCTCTCGGAAATCCTTCAGGTATTGCAGGGTTTTTGTGGAAAACCGGGCACCTCATTGCAGGGGGTCGAAGGGAAAATTAGTACCCGGACCCGACCAGACGTGCCTGTTCCTTTGGAGGGATTTGCGGCAGTATTACCCGCAGGAGCATCGATCGTACCGGTACACTGTTTTTGTATCCGACCCCCCGAATACCCCGGCATACGGCCGCCCGGCCAAACGGGGGATCGCCTTTTTTACGCTTGCCCCGAAAGATCAGTACAGACATGCAGGGTTCTATCCAACCCTGCCACGGATTTACCAGGCGCATCCATGAAAACGATCATCCTTGCCGGCGGCGTGGGGACCCGGCTCTGGCCGCTCTCCCGGGAGTATTATCCCAAGCAGTTCATCCCGATGGAGGGAACGTCCCTCTTCCAGCGGACCTGCGAGCGGGCGCAGAAATTCTCGAAAACCGATGAGATCTACGTGGTGACAAACGAGATCCACCGGTATCTTGTGACCAACCAGATGGACGACCTGGGATGCACTGTGCCGGCCGACCATATCCTTACCGAGCCGGAACAGAAAAACACCCTGCCCGCCATCGCATGGGCGATGCAGCAGATAAAAAAGGATGACAGGAATGCAACCGCCGTGGTCTTCCCGAGCGACCACCTCCTCGGCGACGGTGCAATCGGCCAGATCACGGCGGCAGAGCCCCTTGCCCGGGAATATCTCGTCACCTTCGGCGTCAGGCCGACCTCGCCCCACACGGGATACGGCTATATCCGGCCGGGCAAAGCCGTTGCCGGGGGATGTGCCGTTGAAGAGTTCAAGGAGAAACCGGACGAGAAGACCGCCGCGGAGTACGTGAAGAAAGGATACCTCTGGAACAGCGGGATCTTCCTGTTGTCCGTCCCGGTCTTCTTTGAGGAACTCAAAAAATACCAGCCCCGGCTCTCTGCTGCATTCGAGGGGACTGCCACTCCCGATTATGCAAAACTCGATTCGATCTCGATCGATTACGGCCTGCTCGAACCTTCGGACCGGGTCGCCGTCGTCCCCCTGGAAACGGAATGGAACGACCTCGGCACGTTCAAGGCGATATACGAGGTCCGCCCGCACGATGCAGAGGGGAATGCCGGGGAGGCGGAGTACCTCTCGGCAAAGGACAACTACGTCAATGCCCCGGGAAAACGGGTCGGCCTTATCGGGGTGGACAACCTGGTCGTGGTGGACACGGCAGACGCCCTCCTCATCTGCGATAACCGGCACACCGAGCAGGTCAAGGAGCTCGTGGGACGGTATAACGAGCGGGACGACCCGGTCACCCAGTTCCACCGGCAGGTGCACCGGCCCTGGGGCGCCTATACGGTGCTCGAGGATTCAGAACACTACAAGATCAAGCGCCTCACGGTAAAACCGGGCCAGAAACTTTCCCTCCAGCTTCACCACCACCGGAGCGAGCACTGGGTGGTCGTGAGCGGGACGGCCGAGGTCGAGCTCAACGGCGAGACAAAACTCCTCCGGCAGGGAGAGAGCACCTTTGTCCGGAGCGGCGTCCGGCACCGGCTCGAAAATCCCGGCGTCATTCCCCTCGAGATCATCGAGGTCCAGCTCGGGGAATACCTTGAAGAAGACGATATCGTCCGGTTCGAGGACGATTACGGAAGGAAATAACCTTTTTTACCGATAAAGGGACTTCACTTTTTCCACCGTGGCGGTCTACGGTGCACGTCCCGACTGCCGGTATCGCCGCCCGACACAAGACAGTTCGCTGCGTTCCCGATCAGATCTTCCCGTCCCGCCATCCGGAGCCCTTCGAGCACGAAGGCCCGGTTCCCCGGCTCCCGGTACTGCATCATCGCCCGCTGGACCTTCTTCTCCCGGCCCTTTGGCACATATACCGGTTCAAGAGTAAACGGATTGAGCCCCGTGTAATACATGCAGGTCGAGACGCTCATGGGTGTTGGCGTGAAGTCCTGCACCTGCTCGGTGTAGAGCCGGTTGTCCCGGATATACTCCGCGAGTTCTGCCATGTCCTTTACCGTGCAGCCCGGGTGGCCGGACATGAAGTAGGGGACGATATACTGGCGTTTTGGTTTTCCCTGCTGGAGCGCATCGAACCGTTCACGGAACCGGTCGAAGACCTCACGCCCGGGCTTGTTCATCGCAGCGGTGACCTCTGCGCTCACGTGCTCCGGGGCGACCTTGAGGTGGCCGGAGACATGGTACTCTGCGAGCTGCCGGAGATACCTCGCATCCTGGTCGCCGGCAAGCACGAGATCGTAGCGGATACCGGAGCCGACAAAGACCCTTTTTACGCCCGGGACTTCGCTCACCCGCCGGAGCAACTCGCAGAGCTTTGTGTGGCTCACATCGAGGGTCGGGCAGGCCGGCGAACAGGACTTGTCCGGGCAGGCGCCGGCTTTTTCCCACTTCGGGCAGGCCATTGCGTACATGTTCGCAGTTGGCCCGCCCACGTCCTGCACGATGCCTTTGAATTCCGGCATCTTTGTCATCCGGGTCACTTCGCGGACAATGGAGTCGATGCTCCGGCTCTGGACGATCCGGCCCTGGTGGTGGGTGAGGGCGCAGAACGAGCAGCCCCCGAAGCAGCCCCGGTGGGAGACGACCGAGAACCTGACGGGTTCGAGCGCCGGGACCGGTTTTTTGTATGATGGGTGAGCCCGCCGGGAGAACGGCAGTTCATAGATCCGGTCGAGTTCGGGGGTCGTAAGCGGCCGGGCCGGGGGGTTCTGGACGATAACGGTCTTCGGGTGCGGCTGGGCCACGGCCCGCCCCCGGACCGGGTCCTGTTCGCGGTAGTGGAGCGCGAAGGCCTTTGCATACGCGGTCTTGTCGGACGAGACTTCGGTAAACGAAGGGATCTCCACGATCCCCTCGTGCGGGGCAGTCCGCCATTCGGCAACCTCCATTGTGTACGCGGTCCCCCGGATATCCCGGATCGACCGGGCCGGTTCGCCCGCATCAAGGCGCTGTGCGATTTCCACGATCTGCCGCTCGCCCATGCCGTAGATAAGGAGCATGGCCGGGGCATCGGCAAGGATCGCCTGCCGGACCTTGTCCTGCCAGTAATCATAATGGGCAAACCTCCGCAGGCTCGCCTCGATCCCGCCAAGGACGATCGGGACATCCGGGTACGCGGCGTGGACGAGATTGGCGTACACGACCGTTGCCCGGTCCGGCCGGCGGAGCGCTCCCCCGGGGGAGTACACGTCCGAACTCCGGCGCTTGAGGTTCGGGGTGAGGTTGTTCACCATCGAATCGACATTGCCGGAGGAGATCCCAAAGAAGAGCCGGGGCTTCCCGAGCGCCGTGATATCCCGGTTGCTCTTCCAGTCCGGCTGGGCGATGATCCCTACAGAATAGCCTGCATCCCAGAGGACCCGCCCGATAAGCGCCGTGCCAAAGGACGGGTGATCTACATACGCGTCGCCCGTGACAAGAATGATGTCGAACCGGTCGATGCCGAGGGCGGCACCCTCTTTTTTGGTGAGGGGGAGAAACACTGGCTGAGGGGTCATGACCGAGGTCGGATCATACCGGGGGCCGCCGGGTCAGGTCGCGGATGATCTCCGCAAGTCCGCCCGGCGCGTCCTCTTCCTCTTCAGCCGGTTCCGGCTCTGGCGCCGGGGGCACCGGTTCGCTCTTTTTTACCGGTTTTTCCGGTACCGGCCCCTTTTGCCCCTCTTTTCCATGGACCGGCAGGTTCACCCGGGTCTTCTCATCGAACTGGCGGACAATGGAGACGCCGGCAAACTCCAGGATGACGGCTTCGGCCACGATATAGGTCACCGCCTTCTCCCGCAGGCAGCCGGTCAGGGCGTACCCGGCCCGGCCCACGGACGCGTGGAAATGGATTGCCGGAGCGCTGTCCTCCATGCTGATGGTCCCGATGCCCACCATCTCCCACCCGCCTTCGAACATGACAAAATGCGGATCGGGGGGAAACACCGCTTCCTCCGGACCGGTCACCATCCGGGCCTGCCGGAGCGCCCCGAGATACAGGATTGTCCCGGCCGTGACATTATGGGTTTTCACAAACTCGCGTGTAACGTCTAAAAAATCCTCGCCATCGTCTATCCGCAGGACAAATACCCTGCCGATGCTGCCTTCAGAATACTGCATAGAGGCGCCTTGTCTTCAAGGTTTTTTTCGTATTGATAAGATGGATGCGGATTTATATCTCTTTTCTCCAGAAAAACGGGATGGCTCCTCCCTGTCTGCACGATCAAACGGACCGGGGCGCAAAAGATCCCGGAGCGCGGCAGGCCGGGGAGTTACCTCCCGCCGGCTCCGCCGCCGCCAAAGCCGCCGCCTCCCCCGAATCCTCCTCCGCCGAAACCGCCCATTCCTCCACCGGCCCCTCCCTGTGTGGGAGGGACAAAGGTCATGATAGGTACAAAGACCGAGTTCATCCCCATAACCCCGGCCGGGACGCCGGTATCGGGAACCGGGATGTTGAGTTCCTGCATGGCCGCTTCCACCTTGTCGCCGACCCCGAGTGCCGTGCCGTAGACCAGCCACTCGCCCCACATCGGGAGGTCCTCGGGGGGATACTTCCGGATCATGGCCATGTCGGAGAGGAAATGGGCAAAGGCATCCCATTCCAGCTTGTCCTTGTAATGGTCGTCCTTCCAGTGCCCGAACAGGGTTGACGGAGCGGCCCACGCAATCACGAACTGGACAGTCGCAACGAGCAGCAGGACGGCTGCCGGGAACAGGAGCGAAGCCTGCATCGGCATCACGAATGCCGCCATGAACGTGACAACGCAGAGCACTGCGCTTACCGCGACAAACGGGGTAAGGTGGTCGCGGCCGTCGACCATATACTGGTAAGAGATGGAGGTGTCTACCCGGTGCGTCATATCAGTGAGGTTCTTCTGGAACCGGAGCGCCGTTTCCATCGAGGTAACCCTTGTGCGGGCATCGTTAACGAGCTCTTTTATATCATCGGAATCGAGCACGCCGTCCTTTCCCACAGTCTTGAGGAAGGCAAGGATCCGCTGCTCGTAGGGATCGGATGTCGCTTCCGAGAGGATCTGGATCTTCACGCCTTTTCCCTCGCCTTTGCTCGTGACAGCGATCAGTTTCCTCCGGTGCATATCGAGGAGCGTGGCATAGTACCCGTCCTCGTCAAATTCCAGCGCGTCGCCTTTGAAGAGCAGGTTGACCTGCCAGGGCTTGAGGTCCGGGTTCGGGATGGTGCTCAGGTAGGTTGTCACCGTGAACATGCGCTCCCTCCCGTACCGGTAATAGAGGAGGAGCAGGAGGAACGGGACGAGGATGACGAGCGCCTTTGCCAGGTAACCGGCAACAAGGGCTGCCATGTACGGGAGATCGTACCAGAAACTGGCGGAAGCGGCCTGCGAGGCTACGTCTGTGGTCGTACTCCAGACCCCGGGCATCGATGCGAATGCGTCCTTGTTTCCCACCATCTCCACGGCAATGATTTCGTTCTCGGCAACGCTTCCCGTGATGGTGTAGGTGTCCCCGGTCTTATCGGCAGAGAGTGTCGGGGGATAGACATAGACCTGCTCGATATTGTCGGCCGGCACCGTGATCATGACGTACTGGTACGGGATGTGGCTGGTGCCGGCAAATTTCAGGTTGAGGTGCGTATGGGTGCCGTCCGTTTCCAGCGGGGGATGAACCACGTACGTGGTTGTTACGGTATAGGTCCCTTCGGAAAAATACGAGGGATTGTAGATCCCTACTTCATTACTGTCGGCGAGCCGCGAGATCCTGCCGGAGACGGAGGTGTCGCTGGTGCCAAAGACCCGGACGGCGAGCGCGGAATTCATGGCATAGCCAATGGTGCCTGACGGCGCATCTATCGATACGAACTGGATCGACGAACTATTGCGGCTGTCAAAGACAAGCGGTGCTTCCCAGGAGCGGTACAGCATCCGGTACTCGCCCGATGTCTGCACATTGTAGATGTACTGCTCCTGCAGGGTGCCGCTGTCCGAGAGGGTGGCCCGGTACGAATCCACCACGAGATCCCCGTGGATGAAGGGCGGGACGACAACGGCAAGGACAAATGCTGCAATCCCGAGAACCAGCGTGGCGGCAAAAATAAGGGTGATCTGCCGGTTTTCGCTCACGATTTTATTCCCCTGTTTAGAACTCGATCTTGGGGGCGGTCGCTATGGCTTCCTCGAACTGGAGGTACTCGAGTTTGTTGAGGTGGATGAGGTGACCGATGATGTTCGAGGGGATCGTGTCCATCATCGTGTTAAACTCCTGCGAGATGTTGTTGTAGGTGTACCGCTGCCGGGAGATCTCGTTTTCGAGGTCTTTGACCGATCCCATAAGATTGGTGACGGTGCTGGCGGTCTTGAGGTCCGGGTAGTTCTCTGCCACGGCAAGCAGGCGGCCAAAGATCGAGCGGGACTCTGCCTCGACTTTATTCAGGTCGCCGGGCCCGGCGGTGGCTACTGCGGCACGCATGGCGGTGACCTTGGTGAGCGTGTCTTGCTCGAACTTTGCATAGCTCTTAACGGCACCGAGCAGCTGCTCGATCATGTCGAGCCGCTTTTTCATTGCCACCCGGATCTGCCCGAGGGTTGCCTCGGACGAGTTCTTGAGGGAATAAAACCGGTTGTAGATCCCGACGGCCCAGATGACCAGGCCGATGACAACGAGGATGATGACAATCAGGATGATCCAGCCAATGATATCTCCGAGCATGGTGTATCACAATACCGGTGCACCCGCAAGAAGATAAGGGTGAGGTACGGCAGAAGACCTGCATGGCAGGGATAGCGGTGTTTGTAAAAAAACCGGATTTTCCCTGTCCTTAATCTTACCGTACATCGGTAATTTTACCGCATATCGGTAACTTTACTAACATCCCCTCACCGGAGCCGGTTCAAAAAAAGATGAAAACCGGTGCGGGCCAATTAAAAAAATCAGAACCGGTGCAGAATTTTTTAGAAATTTCCGGTTGCTGGATTGAACCGGGCCAGGCCACGTACCGGAACCGGAAAAAAAGATGATGATTTATGCAATCGTCAGCGTCCCGACTACCCGGAGCTTGCCGCCTTCGAGATAGTTGAGGACAACTTTTGCTCCCGGGGGAAAGACGAGGTCCTTGTCGAGCGCAATGGTCAGCTCGGGCATCCGCCAGTCGCTGCCTGCAACAACTTTTGTGATACGGGCCGGTAAAAACTGCATCCAGTGGCCCACGTACACGACCATGTCCTCCTTGAGCGGGGCGGGCCAGTACTTGACCAGCTGGGCGCTCCCCGTGATGGTTGACGAGGTCTTTACCGCGGGGTCGTTTGTCAGGACATAGCCACGATCGAGGTCTTCGGCTTCCACTCCCTTGAGGGCAAGCCCGGCCCGGTCGCCGATCACCGCGATCTCAGCGTCTTCATCGTGCTTCTGGATGGAGCGGACCTGTGCGGTTTTCGTGGTCGGGAGCACCTTGAGCGTATCGTGTTTTTTGATGACCCCGTGCGCCACGCAGCCAAGGACTACTGTTCCGACGCCTTTGACGTTGAAGTGGTGGTCGATGGGCATGGATCCGATGGAAGCTCCCTCCTTGGTCTTCTGGTGGGCGGAGAGCTTTGCCGCGGCATCGAGCAGCTTCTCCCGGATGCCGATGGGCTCGTCCTCGACGACATCGTAGTGTTCGAGCACGGTGCCCCTGATGAGCGGGGCGATCTGGTCGGGGGAGAGGTAGTTTTTGAGGACAAGCGAGCCGTTTGCCTTCCCGGCGCACTGGAGCATCAGTACCATCTCGCCGAAGGTGGCATTGACCTCGCTGACTACGAGGAGGACCCGGTCGGCAAGGGAGATTGTGTAGAAGAGCGAGGATAGCTTCTCCGGGTACCGGGTCGGTTCGATGAACGTGACGGTCGAAGGGCCTTTTTTGAGGTTATAGAACGTGATATCGCTGGATGTGCCCTTTTTTCCCAAGGCATCTGCATAGCCGTTCGGGGCGAGGACGGCGACGGTGATATTGGACATGATGGTACGTATATCGTATTGAGACGGTATTAGGGTTTAGGTACCGGAGAAAAAGAGGGCTCCTTACATGAAAATATTGTAAGTCAGCAGCTTAGAGGATAGATTCTTTCTTCCACGTCACCCGCCGATTCACCAGGAAATTCCATAAAAATGCCACCAGAATTCCGAGAATATTTGCAATCCGGTAATCAATACCAGCACACACAGCAAGGGTATTAAGGATAACAAAATTGATCACTGCGCCACCGACAGAGACTACCTGAAATGAGATAAAACGCTGCCAACGTTGCCCGAGTGCATGCCCCTCGCGATCTGAACGAAATGTCCAGATATCGTTTAAGAGGAAATTGCTCACGATTGAGAGTTCGATGGCAATAATGCTCGCTACCGGTAGGGCAAGATGGATGAACTCCTTAAGATAGATGAGCACTCCCTCGTTCACAACGATCCCGGAAAGCCCCACCATTCCAAATTTGAAGAGCTTCTTCCATTCCTGCCAGACAATACTGTCACGGTGGTTCCATGAATACCGGGCGTTATCGGTCACCTGTGCTGCATAATCAATAATGGTTTTTGGGCCCAGCTTGCTTGAACCGACGGCCCGGTCCACGAACTCAAACGGGATCTCTTTTACCGTCTTCCAGTGACCTTTCCCAAGCACCTCGAGGAGGATCTTATATCCCCGCGGTTTAAGGGAGGCACCTTCGACTACACTCTTTTTTACCGCAAAAAAACCGCTGACCGGGTCATGGATCTCCGGGAAGAGCAGCCGGCCAAGGAAGGTTGCTCCTAAAGAGATTATCCGTCGTTTGAGTGGCCATTTCTGGATCCCGCCACCCTCCATGTACCGGCTGCCAATGACAATATCGTTTCCCGCCCTGACCTCAGCAAGCATCTGCGGAATGTGGTCGGGGGGATGGGAGAGATCCGCATCAATCACCAGAACGATATCCGACTGCGCTTTTTGGAACCCCTCGACAACGGATTGTGAGAGGCCGGGATCGATCTTCCTGACAACAAAGTTAACATTTGACTTCGTCTGCTGTAATTCCCTGACAATCGCACTTGTCCGGTCCGGAGAATTGTCATCCACAACAAGAATCTCGCCATTGATGGCGTTTTGGGAGAAAACCGCATCCACTTCACGGATGATCGCAGCGATGTTCGCCTCTTCCTTAAAAGTGGGAATGATGACAGTCAGATCATACATGGCAGCACACGGAAATTATTGGGAAGTAAAGAGGAAGATCCCGGTGTCCTGCCCGGCATATTTCGTGTTGTTATTCAGCCAGAGAACGGCATCGCCCGCAGGATTTGCCGCACCGATATCCTGTGTCACGACAAAGAAGACCGTATTATTGCCCCGTTCCCGGTATACTTTTTCAAGAGCTTCACCGGTTGTTGCGCCATATTCCCGGGTATTATCCTGTGATGCCGAATAGTAATAGTTGAGAGGCTGGTTCATGTAATCAGGAACCGTGACCACGATATCCCCGGGACTTGTCTGCTCCGTCAGGACCTGGGAAAAACCACGCCAGTCGTTCTTGGAATATCCCGAATAATACCCGCTCGCTGCAAGGGCTGCAATGCCGAGGATACAGAGTACCGCGACAAACCCGTACACGACCCTCCTGCTCCCCCACAGGGAATACAGGGTGCGGTACGAGACAGCAATCCCGATAAAAAATACCAGACTCAAAAATATCAGGTAGCGCGGCAGCATCGGCATTTTAAACGAGAGGACAAAACTGATGACAAAGGTAAGGAGGGTAACTACGAGGAGGAATACTCCCTTGTTCCTGTCGATCAAAAATGCCTGGACAATCCCTATGGCAAAGAGCACGACAAAAAGGATCATAACCAGCTCGTTGAACCCCGAGATCTGGCTGAAGGTCTCAGTGATTATACCCACTCCCTGAATCCCGTAGGTCGGAGAGGACGAAGTCCGGGTGATAAAGAGCTGGACGGTGACAATGATTAGAGGGAGCGTGAGGACAATGAGCACGCCGATCCCCAACAACAGCATCTTAACACTGTCAAGTTCATTGCGGATCTTCGGGGCCCAGACGATGAGTGCATACAAGACCAGTGCTCCGATCATCACGAACGCATAGAAATGGGTCCAGAACGCCAGGGCCGAAAAGACACCGAACCAGATCCATTGGATCCGATTCCCTGACTTCATCGCTTTAAGGAAGAAGAGCGTCGCAATGGCGACAAAAAAGAGCATGACCGAATATGCCCGGGCTTCCTGGGAGTAGTAGATCAAGAATGGCGAGACTGCACAGGCAGCGGCAGCAATAATCCCGGTATTTCGGTCAAGGAATTCCTTTCCTACAAGATAAAAGACCGGTATGGAAAGAACGCCCAGGAGGGCCGGGACAAAGCGCAGGACTGCCTCGCTGTTCCCGAAGACGAGCATGACATGTTCGATCCAGTAAAAGAGCGGCGGATTGAATTCCCCGCCGGCCGTTATCCCCCAGATGCCGGCAAATGAGTTTACCGCGAAATTATATGTGGTGGCTTCATCGAGCCAGAGGGAGTTGTACCCGAGATTATAGAACCGGAGGAAAATCCCGGCGATGGTAAGAACGATCAGGGCCTGGACGTACCTGCTTTTTGCGACAAGCGACCTGATATTTTCAAACGTAATATCCCGAAAAGTCGTAATCGGGGAGACATACCCGTCATCGAGATCGCACTCCGCGGCGATGTCCGTCCCTCTTTTGTCTCCTGTCTTTTTCTTTGCCATCGCACTCACTATCTATTTGTCATGGTTCGGATATATCTTGCCGCCATACGTACCCGCTACCGGGAATCCTATCCATAGAGGAGGAGATTTTTATCAACCGTATTTTTCCCCTGACTGAGATTTGGCAGCAGGAACGCCCAGTGCCGCAAGCAATCTATCCTTGTCCGTCACCACGGTCGCGCCTTCTTCAAGCATCAGATTCACCCGCTCGTGGCACCCGGCCATCCGGAAATCGGTTCGGAGAGCGATCACCCGTTTTTTTATGGCCGCAGCATAGCCCATCTCCCACGCTGTTCCGGAGTCTGCGTCCGCCCCATCGATGACAGCGACCACGATATCCGTATCATGGATCGCTTTCCGGTTCCGGGTAAAGATCCGCCGTTGTTCTTCCCGGCTCCTCACCGCATGGTTGTCCCCGCTGTCCTGCGGGAGGAAAACTTCGAAATAATTAGCCTTGAGCAGTTCCGTGATCGCGGTATTGTACGACCTCTCGGCCTGGGAGAAGAGCGGGGCGGCGAGGTAGACCCGGTACTGCGAGAACTCGGCAACATCAAGCGCCGGGATCTCCGGGAATTTTGCATAGAATACCCCCCTCCCCTCTCTTTTAGGCGGCCTCCCGTTTTCAGCCCCGTAATACGTGCTCGTGACCCCGCAGGTCGGGGAAGAGTTGACCCCAAGGATGCAGAGCGGCGGCCCCCGCTCCTTTACGATATCGTTGACCTTCCCGGTAAGATCTTCAAGGAGGGTGGCAAATTCCGGGGTATTGAGACGCTCGAGGAAGGTGCCGGGCTCGCGATCCGGGCCGAGGTACTGGGTCTCGGGACAGGGGAGGGGTACGACCTCGATCCCGAACTTCTTGCATCTCCCGATCGATTTTGCAAAGAGCGCGATATCGGACGGGTGCGTGATCCCCTTTGCCCGGAGCGCCGGGGAGAGGATGCAGGGAGAGCAGAGCACGTACATTATACAATCTTGGCACGCACAGAATAATCAATGATTCCGCTGGTTGCCTACCGGGACAACAGCTGCGATCCCCGGAAGTGCACGGTAAAGAAACTGGAGCGGGCGGGTTTTTTACGGATAGTAAAAACGATCTCGCAGATACCGCGAAACACCCTCCTCCTCGATCCTACAGCGGAAAAAGCCCTCTCACCGGAGGACAGGAACGTGAAGTCGATCACCGCCCTGGACTGCTCGTGGGAGGTACTCGACACCGGTGCGGTGAGCTCGTGGAGGATCCGGCGGGCATTGCCTTTTCTCATGGCGGCTAATCCCGTCAACTTCGGGAAACCCTGCAAGCTCACCTCCATCGAGGCAATTGCCGCAGCACTCTACATCCTCGGCGAGCAGGAGCGGGCAGCACAGATCCTCGGTTGTGTCAGCTGGGGCATCCGGTTTTTAGAGGTCAACAAGGAGCCGCTGGAGCTCTATGTCACGGCAAAGGACAGCACCGAGGTCGTGAAGTTCCAGTCACTGTTTTTGTAAGGATTTGTGCAATTGGTTATTTTCGGATTCTCTCCCTGCCGGGCCCGGCCGCGTTTTAAAAAAACCGGTGGGGGTGGGTGGGGATCACCCCCCATGTGTCCGGGCAGGTGGGGATACCCCTGCTATGTGGTTGAGGGGTAGGGGTGGCCTCTTGTGATGATCGGTCGCCCCGACCCTTTTTTTTGCTGAGTTGAAGTTAGGGGGGTGGGGGTGATCTTAAATTCGCGTGGATCGCAGGTCACCCTGACCAATATCCGAGATCGGTCAGACCGACCGATCCGGGAGTACGGTCAGGGTGACCACCCCCGCTCACCTGAAGTTCCAGGGGAAACACACGTCCGGGTACTGGAACGAAAGAGGTCACCCTGACCGATCATTGAGATCGATCGACCCGACCAATTTTTTTGTTGTGTGCAAAGCAGGGGGGAGGGGGTGACCGATTTTTTTGGCGGGCGGGGTGGCCACTTGAGGAATTTGCAGGAGGATGCCGGTGCAGCTTGCAAAATTTCTAAATAATCTTACCAAGAACCGTTTGGAGATGCTGATCGAACTGGTCGTAAAATAGGGGGTTTTATCCAACAACCGGAGGGGCTTTAAAGAAAATACTTTTTCTAATCTCAGTCGGTGTTCTCTTTTTATCCAATATCGTACGCCCTGTAATAAACTGGTATGGAAGTAAGATCCATGCAAAAATTACAATTAAAGTAATTATTGCCGGTGTAATTTTGTTGTGATACAATAAAATAAAATCAAGAGAAGTAACCACAAAAAAAACCACAACAGCTAATGATGTTGGGAATGTTGATGTCATATCTAATGGGTAAATCAAATTTGCCACAACTAATACAAGAAACCCATTGACAAAAACCGCTGCTAAATACAATAGAGAGAGCCCAAAAGATCTCTTGAAACCAACCTTTTTTGCTGCTTCAAGACGTTTCTTTATTTCGGGATGATCCACAGGATAACAATCAGTTGCCATTTTTGCCATCTCCAGTTTCATCCAAGCTTAATTGTATAGATTCAGGTTTACCTGACTTATTAAAGATTCTATAGAAGTCTATTATTCCATAGATTAGAACAATTAAATAGATTATTGAAAAGCCAATTATGGAAAATTGATGAAGCATTTCTATGTAAATATTATTTCCTAAACCCAATAGATTAGCAATAAACAAAAAGATCCATGTTCCAACTAAGACAATTGTCACTCGTATTAGCTCAAAAATAATCTCCCCAATAAATGCTATTGAGATTACACATTTTTCTTTAAGGAAGTGTTTTACAAACTCCCATGTAACCGTCATTTATAAAAGGATTATTGAACCCCTTTTATTTATATAGATTGTTTTTTTATTCGCACATGGTCAACCGCCACTTATCACTTCATTCCAAACATACCAATCAATCGGAACTTTACCTAAACGAGTTAAAATACGTAAGGGAGAGAATTAAAGACCCGTTTCCAAAAATGTAATTATATTCCTTTTTATTCTGGGAAGCAGTGGCAAAAATGCCCGTTCTGCAAAACAGACAACCTTTATCTCGTTATATTCCTACAGATTCGGTATATGATCAAGGTTGCCATCAACGGGTACGGTACCATCGGGAAGCGCGTCGCCGATGCGGTTGCAGCCCAGAAGGACATGAAAGTGATCGGCGTCTCAAAGACCCGCCCGAACGCCGAGGCCTTTATCGCAAAACAGCGGGGATATCCCCTCTACATCGCGGATCTCTCAAAGAAGGCGGCGTTTGAGAAAGCGGGCCTTGCGGTTGCCGGTTCGGTCGAGGACATGTGCAAGGCGGCAGACGTGATCGTAGACGCGACGCCCGGGAATGTGGGTGCGACCAACAAGCCGCTCTACGAGAAACTCGGGAAAAAGGCGCTCTGGCAGGGCGGCGAGGCCCACGAGCTCGCCGGGTTCTCCTTCAACTCTTCCTGCAACTTTGCGGACGCCATCGGCCGGCAGTTTGTCCGGGTTGTCTCCTGCAACACCACCGGCCTCTGCCGGATCATCCACGAGATCGACAAGGAATTTGGTGTCGAGCACGTCCACGCGATCATGGTCCGGCGCGGATCGGATCCCGGCGAGATCAAGAAGGGACCGATTGACGCGGTAGTCCTCGACCCGGTGACGGTCCCGAGCCACCACGGCCCCGATGTCCAGACCGTGCTCCCCCACATCTCGATCACCACCATGGCGATGATCGTCCCGACCACGATGATGCACATGCACGCGATCCGGATCACCACCAAAAAAGAAGTGAACCGCGAGAAAGTGATCGAACTCATTAACAAGCACCCCCGCCTGGGCCTTGTTAAGAAGACTGCGGGGATCAAGAGCACCGCGGAACTCAAGGAGTTCGCCATGGACCTCGGCCGGCAGCGGGCAGATCTCTACGAGAACTGCATCTTCGAAGACTCGATCTATGCAAACAAGAACGAGCTCTGTTTCTTCCAGGCCATCCACCAGGAGGCAGATGTGGTCGTCGAGAACGTGGACGCGATCCGTGCAATGACCGGCCTCGCCAAAGATGCGGCGACCTCAATCAGACTCACCAACGAAGCGCTCCACTTCACCCCTATCCAGAACAACCATTAATTCCCTCAATATCCCATTCTTTTTAATGGACGCATTTGAACGGGTTACCCGGAATACTGTGGAAGTCGTCACCGAAGACGAGCTCCGCGCTCTCCTGGCAAAACCCACAAAGAAAGTATACGCAGGCTACGAGCCGAGCGGCGAGATCCACCTCGGTCACCTCGTTACCGTTAATAAACTCGTCGATCTCCAGGCAGCGGGCTTCGAGGTCACGGTCCTTTTGGCCGACCTCCATGCCTTTTTGAACCGGAAAGGGACGCTTGAAAAAGTCGGGGAGCTCGCCGATTATAACCGCCGCTGCTTTGAGGGACTTGGCCTCAAAAAAGTTAGATATGTCCTCGGTTCCGACCTCCAGCTCAACCGCGATTACGAGCTCCTCGTCCACCAGCTATCCCAGCAGATCACCCTTGCCCGGGCAACCCGGAGCATGGACGAGGTCGGCCGGCAGATGGACCACCCGACCGTCTCGCAGATGGTGTACCCGATCATGCAGATGGCCGATATCGCCATGCTCGGCGTGGATGCGGCGGTCGGCGGGATCGACCAGCGCAAGATCCACATGCTGGCACGCGAGCACCTCCCGAACTTTAACTATCCCTCCCCGGTCTGTATCCACACGCCGATCTTAAACGGCCTTGACGGCAAGAAGATGTCCTCCTCGCAGGGCAACTACATCTCGGTCGCGGACAGCGAGGACGAGATAAGAAAGAAATGCCAGAAGGCATTCTGCCCGCCGGAGATCGCGGAGAACCCGGTCCTCCAGATCTTCCAGCACCACATCTTCCCCCGCCTTCCGGAGATCACAATAAAGCGGCCGGAGAAGTTCGGCGGCGACCGGACGTTTGCCGGGTACACAGAGCTCGAAACCGCGTATGCAAATAAGGAGATCCACCCGCTCGACCTCAAGAAGGCCTGCGGCGAGGGGCTTGTCGAGATCCTTGCCCCGGTGCGCGACTATATCAGCTGAAATCACGAGAATACCAAGTACCAGAACCGTGCGGAAAATCCCCTGTGAAGATCGAAAAAGAAGAGGAAACCTTCGATAAGCGGCTCGCCGAGATGGGGATCCGCATCAAGGATGCGAATACCCTAAAGGTCAGCGAAAACGTCTTTGACGAGGTCACCCTCCTTGCCCTCTACAAGCTCGTCCATAAGAAATGGCTCACCGCGATTGGCGGTTCTGTCAGTACCGGGAAAGAGGCGAATGTTTTCTTGGGCGAACGGGAAGATGCGGCAGTCGCCATCAAGATCTACCGGATCCAGTCGGCGAATTTTACCACGATGAGCTCCTACATCCAGGGAGACCGCCGGTTTACCAATGTCAAGAAGTCGAGAAAAGAGCTTGTCTTTGCCTGGACCAAAAAAGAGTTCTCGAACCTTGCCCGGGCAAAAGAGGCGGGTCTTCCCGTCCCGGAACCGCTTGTCTGGGACCGGAACATTCTCATCATGACATTTCTTGGCGAGAACGAGCGTCCCTACCCCCAGCTGAGAAATGTGGAGCTGGAAGACCCTTCAGCGGTTTATGCGTCGGTCACCGGCATGATCGATACACTGTACAAAAAGGCCGGACTCGTGCATGGAGACCTAAGCGAGTTCAATATATTGTACCATGACCAACCATATCTCATCGATATGGGCCAGTCGGTCACCCGCGACCACCCGCGTGCCCTCCAGTTCCTGATGCGGGACATCCGCAACGTGAACCGGTTCTTCAAAAAGAAGGGCTGCGAGGTAAAAACCGAATACGAGATCTTCAACGCGGTGACCGGTCTGAATGTATCGCAACCATGACAAACTCACGTATCATCTCCACTAATAACGGAATAACCTGCGATACGAATGCCGGGCCAAACAGCCGGAACGGTGATTGAACCATGATACAGGAATTAAAGATTGCAACAAGCCGGGTGGGCGTCCTCATCGGGAAGGGTGGGGCGACAAAAAAAGAACTCGAAGCAAAGACCCACACGACGATCTCCATCGACAGCAAGGAGGGCCTTGTCAAGGTGGAGGCGGCAGAGGAGAACGCCATCCCGCTCCTGCGGGCCGTAGAGATCGTAAACGCCCTCAATGCCGGTTTCTCCCCCCAGCGCGCCTTCGAGATGATCGAAGACGAGGATCTCCTCCTTGATATTATCGACCTCTCCCGTGCAGCGGACAACCCTCGGCAGCTTGACCGGCTCCGGGGCCGGATCATCGGGAAGGATGGCCGGGCCCGCGAGCAGATCGAGAACATGACCGATGTGGATATCTCGGTCTTCGGCCACACCGTCGGCCTGATCGGGTACCCCGAGCAGATGAAGGTCGCCCGGGCGGCAATCGATATGCTCATCGAGGGCGTCCCCCACGAAAACGTCTTTGCGTTCCTCGACAAGAAGAAGAAAGAGGCCAAGCAGGACATGATCAGTTACTACTACTGACCGCTCCTGCACTCCCCCGCTTTTTTTATGCAAGCCTGACAGGATTACCACCCCCGTGATTCCCTGTCACGGAAGAAAGGGCAAACCTCAATTGCGCCGGGCAACAAACGATCACAGAGCAATTCCCGGGATAAAACTACCGGAGTAACCTTCCATGCAGGTACAGGATCTTGCAATTCCCGACACCCTCAGGCAGCAGTACCTGGGGCTCGGGATCCGCGAACTCTACCCGCCGCAGGCAGCCTGCGTGGAAAAAGGCCTTCTTGAAGGAAAGAACCTCCTTGTCGCTATCCCAACCGCAAGCGGCAAGACGCTTATTGCGGAGATGGCAATGCACCGGCACATCGCCGCCGGGGGAAAATGCCTCTATATCGTCCCCTTGAAAGCCCTTGCCTCGGAAAAATACGAGGAGTTCGGCAACAAGGGAGTAAAAGTCGGCATCTCAACCGGGGACCTCGACCGGCGCGACGATGCCCTCGGGAAAAACGATATTATCGTTGCAACGAGCGAGAAGGTGGACTCCCTGCTGCGGAACGGCGCCCGCTGGATCCCGGAGATCACGCTTGTCGTTGTGGACGAGATCCACTTAATAGACTCCCCGGACCGGGGCCCGACGCTCGAAATGGTGATCGCAAAGATGCGGTCGAGGAATCCCGGCATGCAGATCATCGGCCTTTCGGCAACGATCGGGAACCCGAAGGTGCTTGCCGGGTGGCTGGACGCGGAACTGGTAACGAGCACGTGGCGGCCGGTAGACCTCCGGCAGGGAGTCTTCTATGACAACCGGATCCAGTTCGAAGAGGGGACGCGGCCCATAAAGCAGGTCTCGAAAAACTACGACGACCTCAACCTCTGCCTCGATACGATCGCAGAGGGCGGGCAATGCCTGGTCTTTGTCTCCTCGCGCCGGAACGCAGAGGCCTTTGCGAAACGGGCAGCATCGGCGATAAAAAGCGAGGATGCTGCGTTAGCCGCATACGCCGAACGGCTGCTCGAAGGCACCCCGACCGAGATGGTAAAAACGCTTGCCGCCTGCGTTGCAAAAGGGGCGGCCTTCCACCACGCGGGCCTGAGCCGGAAGGAGCGGTCTGTCGTGGAAGAAGCGTTCAGGAAAAACCTGCTGAAGTGCATCTCTTCGACCCCGACACTTGCCGCCGGCCTCAACCTGCCCGCCCGCCGGGTGATCGTCCGCGACTATCTCCGGTTCTCTGCCGGTGAAGGGATGCAGCCGATCCCTGTGAGCGAATACCGGCAGATGGCAGGAAGGGCCGGCCGGCCCCGGCTCGATCCGTACGGGGAGGCCGTGCTGATCGCAAAAGAGGCCGAGCAGGTGCCGGAGCTCTTCGAGGTCTATATCGAGGCCGAAGCCGAGGATGTCCACTCGCGGATCGCAGAACCGACTGCGCTCTACACCCACGTCCTGTCGCTCGTAGCTTCGGGGTTTGCCCGGACCCGCAGCGAACTTACCGGGTTCATGAACCGCTCGTTCTACGTCCACGAGCACAAACAGGGCCGGCTCATCCACCGGGCCGTTGATGAGGCACTCCAGTTCCTGATTACGGCAGAGATGGTGGTGGAGGTCGGCGAGCATATCGGTGCAACGGAACTGGGATCCCTTGTCTCCCGGATGTACATCGACCCGCGGAGTGCATCTGCCATCGTCTCGACCCTGCGGGAACAAGAGGATTACGCCGATCTGGGGCTCATCCAGCTCATCTGTACCACCCCGGATATGCCGACCCTGTACGTAAAGAACGCCGATCTCCCGGCGCTCTCCCGGATGCTTGAGGCAAGGGGTGGGGATCTCTGGCTCCCGCCGCCCCTTGACGATGACGAGGCCGAGCCCTACTACCGGGCGGTAAAGACCGCGATGCTTCTCCTGGACTGGACCGACGAGCTCGCGGAAGAGAAGATCTGCGAGCGCTATGGCGTGGGCCCCGGGGACGTGTACGGGATGGTGGAGAGCATCAACTGGCTGCTCCACGCAACGAGCCAGCTGGCCCGGATGTTTGTCCCGAAATTTTCCGGACCGATCGCGGAATGCGAGATCTGTATGAAGAACGGGATCCGGCGCGAGCTTCTGCCGCTTGTCCGGCTCCGGGGCATCGGGCGGGTCCGTGCCCGGCGGCTCTTCAATAACGGCCTGACCTCACCGGACGAGATCCGGAAGCACCCAAAAGAAGATGTCGTAAAGATCCTCGGGCAGGGGGTTGCGGATCAGATTTTTGAACAGGTAATGCCAAGGCACAAAAGTACTGGCCCGGCCGCTGAGGAAAAAGAGCAGCCGGCCGGCGGCCAGGCAACCCTGTTCCGGTTCGGGTGAAAGTTACGATGGAAATACAGGAATTTTCTGCAGGGATCCGGTATGCGACCGTGACCATTCAAGACCGCAAGGCCTTCCTTGCAGCCCTTCATGCGATCTCGGACCGTCACGGAACACATATTGTCTGTTTCGATGCAGACAACCTTGCCGGGTGTCAGCATGCAGAAAAAGCCATCCGGTTCGCACGCCGGGCCATAGCGGAAGGGACTGCCATCTCCCATTCGTTCGAGATGGAGGCCCTCCTCTATGCTGGCGGGACCCGGCAGTGCAGCGCTGCTACCCGGTTCGGCCTCCATGACGGGGAAAACCGGCTGTACGTCTGCTGCTGCCCGGATGTGCCCGCTGCCTGGCAGGATCTTTTAGCCTGTATGGAGTTTGTCCCGGAACCTGCTGGCGGGCTGACCGCGGAAAAGGCCGCCCGGCTCTGTGCACTTTTCGGTATTACCCCGGACGAGATCGCTGCAGTCGGGGGAGACGGGAACCTGCCGGAGCTGGTGCTGGAACGGGTGGCGCTGCTGGAAGTCAGCAAATGATTCCCCGTCAGGACTCTTAAAGAAGTTCGGACTTTTTTTTGGAAATTTTTGTTCTGGAGAGAATTTCCAGCTCCGCTGATAATACCGGCCTCATTACTCCAAACCTGCCTCCAATGGGTGTGTATGCAATAGTACCGATCATTTACCCCTACCGGGAAAAGGAGGGTCCGGGTTTCGCGGAGATTCCCTGTGTATTGACTGGAAAAAGTGAAATGAATAGGTAAAACCGGAAGCACCCGAACCATTGCAGGAGACGGGAAGATTTTTTTAAAATCCTACTTATTGGCGTGGGAGAGGATGTGCTGGATCTCCGGGACGATCAGGTTCTTTGTGGCAAGGGTCACGGCCGGTGTGGACCCCGGGATGCAGAAGATGGCTTTTCCTTTCACGGTCCCGGCAATAGCCCGGGAGAGCATCGTGGAGGTACCGATCTCCTCGAAACTCTTGAGCCGGAAGAGTTCGCCAAAACCATCGATCTTCTTTTCGAGCAGGGGTGCGACGGCTTCAATCGTGCAGTCATCATGAGTCAGCCCGGTTCCGCCGTTTACGATAATACAGTTGCAGGTCTTTAAGGCAAGGAGCACCTCAAACCTGATGGCTCCGATATCATCGGGGATAACTGCATAGTGCCGGACCGCCAGATCTGCCCCTGCAAGAATCTCCTGTACTGTTTTCCCGCTGGTGTCCGTCTCCTTCGTTCGTGTTGTGGATACCGTGATAACGGCACAGTTGATCTCCAGTTCTGAAAGATGCTCAGGCTTCATGATCATAGGATTAAGACAGTACCCTGATTAAAAGACACATGATATTGTCCATCGGAACAGGGTCTTTGTTGGTTTCCCGAAGCAGCCACCCCTTTGTTTCCTGTGGAATGTTTTCTTCCGGTTTGCTTCGGAGTTCTATCGTAGTCTGGGGTCAAAAGCGGAATACTGTACATAGTATGTTTTCGAATACTTTCCGTTATTGGGTCTGAATTAAGATTGACTCCATCAAAGTGGAATACAATACACAGTATGTTTCCGGATCAAACCCGGTGTGTTTATATAGTTTTATCGAGATATTTTGAATGACTATTTTTAGAATATTCAGAATTATCAGTAGTAAAATTCTGTCAGGTTCCACAGGAAATGATGGGGTGGGTCCCGTTCTTTGAAGATAACGCAGCAGAATAAAAGCTGTACCGCCGTTGTACTGCTATTTGGCGGCTAATTCAAAGAGCATTAAAATAATAATTCGTTAATCCTGATAAATGGGCATTAAAATCAAAACGGCCAAAAATATGGCGTCTTTCCACAGGAAGTTAAGGGGTATATAAAGGAATAAAAACCGCGTACTTTTTTATCTTGTCGCTCCAATGCTCAGCTCCACGTGTCACCATGCCCGAACCTGAAGATCCATCAACCAGTTTGTTCAAGAAATACCTTTCCAATAACAGGATATTCCGTGACCGCGAAGTGCTCCGGCACTCGTACCGGCCCCAGATCCTCCCTCACCGCCAGCCGCAGATCGATACTGTTGCCTCGATCCTCGCCCCCTCCCTCAGGAACGAAACCCCCTCGAATATCCTGATTTACGGCAAGACCGGGACCGGGAAAACCGCAAGCGTGCGGTACGTCGGTTCCGAACTGGAAAAGGCGAGCAGCAAAATGGGGACCGTCTGCCGGATCGTGCACCTCAACTGCGAAGTGATCGATACCCAGTACCGGGTGCTCGCCCAGATAGCAAAGTGCATCGACGGCGTCGATGAGACGGCAAGTGACAAGACAAAGAGCCACATCCCGATGACCGGGTGGCCCACCGACCAGGTGTATGCCGAGCTCAAAAACCAGCTGGAAGCCGGCGGTGGCGTGCTGGTCATCGTGCTGGACGAGATCGACAAGCTGGTCAAAAAAAGTGGCGACGATACGCTCTACAACCTGACCAGAATCAATTCCGATCTCAGGAATTCCAAGGTCAGCATCATCGGGATCTCGAACGATCTCAGCTTCAAGGATTTCCTCGACCCCAGGGTCCTCTCTTCGCTTTCCGAGGAAGAGATTGTTTTCCCGCCCTACAACGCACTGCAGCTTGTGGACATCCTGACCCAGCGTGCCGCCGGGGCATTTGTGGAAGGGGCGGTAGCAGACGGCGTGATCCCGCTCTGCGCAGCCCTTGCGGCACAAGAGCACGGCGATGCACGGCGTGCTCTTGACCTCCTCCGGATCTCCGGGGAACTGGCTGACCGGGACGAATCCAAACAGCTGGGCGAGGAGCATGTAAAACAGGCGCAGGCAAAGATCGAGACGGACAGCATGATCGAGTGCATCGCGACGCTCCCCAGCCAGAGCAAACTGATCCTCTTTTCCATGCTGACGCTCGAACAGCTGGGCCAGAACATCTTTACGAGCGGGGAGGTTTCGCGCGTTTACCAGGATCTCGCCCCGGCCCTCCAGCTCGATATCCTCACCCACCGGCGGATCACCGACCTCATCTCGGAACTCAACATGCTGGGCGTGATCAACACCCGGGTGGTCAGCAGGGGACGGTACGGGCGCACGAAAGAGATGTGGTTCGATGCAAACACGAACAAGATCCGGGACGTCGTGCTGACGGATCCGCGGCTGAACGGATTAAAAGATCTTGATATAAATCAGATGGAAGCCAAATGGTTAAAAACGTGGTTCAGGTGAGATGAAATATGGATGACAAGGATCGTGAACTTCTCCGGATTCTCGAAGAGAACAGCCGGTTGTCGGTAGAGGAAATCGGATCGATGACAAACCTTATCCCGGCAGAGATAGAGGCACGGATCCACGCTCTTGAAGAGAGCAAGATCATCCGCAAATACACCACGGTCATCAACTGGGAGAAGGCGGGGAACCCCGAAGTATCGGCAATCATCGAGCTCAAGGTGAGCCCTGAACGCGACTTCGGGTACGACCGGATCGCAGAACGGCTCTCCCGGTTCAAGGAGGTCCGGACGCTCCGCCTCATTACCGGTACCTACGACCTGCAGCTGATGGTAAGCGGCAAGAACATGCAGGATGTCTCGCGTTTTGTCTCCGAACACGTCGCCCCGATGGACCGGATACGCGAGACAGCGACCCATATCGTGATGAAGTCCTACAAGGAGAACGGCAACACCCTCTTCGAACAGCAGGAAGCCGAACGTCTCCCCTACTCCTTCTAGAGGTGAGAAGGATGCGGAACTTTGTCTCGGACCGGGCCCGGGAGATCCCACCCTCGGGTATCAGGAAGTTCTTTGACCTCGTCATGACCATGGACGACGTGATCTCGCTCGGGGTCGGTGAACCGGATTTCAGGACGCCATGGAACATCTGCGAATCGGGGATCTATTCCATCGAGCAGGGTGTAACGTCCTATACGTCGAACCGGGGGCTCCAGACACTTCGGGATGCGCTCTCGGCCCGCCTTGCGAGCCAGTACCAGCTTAAATACTCTCCAGATGACGAGATGATCATCACCACCGGTGTTTCCGAAGCCCTCGATATCGCGGTCCGGGCGATCGTCAATCCCGGCGACGAGATACTGATCGCCGAGCCCAGTTACGTCTCCTATGCGCCGTGCGTTACCCTTGCCGGGGGAACACCGGTTCCCGTTGAGTGCACCGAGGAGGACCATTTCCGGCTCAATCCCGACAAGCTCCAGGAAAAGATAACCCCGAAGACCAGGGCCCTCATCATCAACTTCCCCAACAACCCGACCGGCGCTGTCATGAAAAAGGAGGACCTTGAGCCGATCGCCGATATCCTCTCCGATAAGGATCTCCTGCTCATCAGCGACGAGGTTTACTCGGAACTCACCTACGAGTCCTCCCATACCGCTGCGGCGACGGTAAAGGATCTCTGGGAGCGGACAATCACCCTGAATGGTTTCTCGAAAGCCTACGCAATGACCGGCTGGCGGGTAGGCTTCCTCTGTGCGCCAAAGGATATCTGCGACGCGGCCCTCAAGATCCACCAGTACGTGATGCTCTGCGCTCCGGTCATGGGGCAGGTGGGGGCAGTCGAGGCGCTCCGGTCTGCCGAGGACGAAAAGACGAGCATGGTAAACGAGTACCGGCTCCGCAGGAACATGTTCGTTTCCGGCCTCAACAAGATCGGCCTTACCTGTCATGTGCCCGAAGGGGCATTCTATGCATTCCCCTCGGTCAGGGGGACCGGCCTCTCCGATGTGGAATTCGCTGAGCGCCTCCTAAAAGAGCAGAAGGTCGCGGTGGTCCCGGGCAGCGTCTTTGGCAGGGGCGGGGACTACCACCTCCGCTGTGCCTATGCGGTATCAAGGAAGGACTTAAGCGAAGCCTTAACCCGGATGGAGACCTTCATCAGCGGCCTCTGAACCCGTGACAACAGATTCTTCTTCACCCTCTTTTTTTATTCCTATGGCGGAACCGATCCTCCGATCGCCCCCTTTTCACCTCATGGCAGACTTTATTGCCAAACCCGGCATACACTACATGAACTTCAATGAGTTGTACTATTATCGTAGGCGGATTTTTCGGGGATGAAGGGAAGGGCAAGGTTGTTGCCCACATCGCTCACGCGGATGAACCCGTTATCATCTCCCGCGGCGGTGTCGGTCCCAATGCCGGCCACACGGTCAAGGTCGGGGACAAGGAATACGGTGTCCGGATGGTTCCCTCCGGTTTTGTGTATCCGAAGGCAAAACTCTGTATCGGGAGCGGCGTGCTCGTCAACCCGAAAGTCCTTGAAGAAGAGGTCGAGAAGCTCGGTGTCAGGGGCAGGGTCTTTGTGGACAAGCGCTGCGGTATCATCACCGAGGATCATATCGCACGGGACAAGGGCAATGCTTACCTGTCAAAGAAGATAGGGAGCACCGGGTCCGGCTGCGGCCCGGCAAACGCCGACCGTGTCATGCGGATCTCGCCGCAGGCAAAGGATGTGCCGGAGCTTAAGGAATACCTGATGGATGTTCCCAAGGCAATCGACGATGCCCTGAAGGCCGGCAACGAGGTTCTTCTCGAAGGCACGCAGGGGTTCGGGATCTCCCTGTATTACGGGACCTATCCTTTTGTCACGAGCAAAGACACCTCCGCTTCGCAGATCGCTGCGGACAACGGTGTCGGCCCGACAAAGATCGACGATGTCATCGTCGTCTTCAAGGCATACCCGACAAGAGTCGGCGAGGGACCGTTCTCCACTGAAATGACCTCGGAGAAGTCCGATGAAATGGGCATCCAGGAATTTGGCACGGTCACCCACCGGAAGCGCCGGATCGGCGGCTGGGACGGGCAGATGGCCCGGTACTCCGCCATGATCAATGGCTGCACGCAGGCGGCGATTACCGGTATCGACCGCATCGACAAGGCCTGCTACGGCATCACCGAATACGGCAAGCTCACGAAAAAGGCAAAGGACTTTTTAAAGAGCGCCGAGGACGATATCGGCAGCCCCATCACCCTGATCTCCACGGGTCCTGAGCTCTCCCAGATCATCGATATCAGGAAAGAATACGTATGAAGCGCTCTCTCATGGACATCCTCTGCTGCCCCGTCTGTAAGGGGGATCTCGCCCTTACGGTGGAAAAAGAGGATGAAAAGGAGATCCTCGAAGGCCGCCTGCACTGCGCTGCGTGCCAGGTGGATTACCCGATCCATGAGGGCATCCCCAACCTTCTTCCCCAGAAATAACCGGTGCCGTTATGTCATCCCTGCTGCCATTCGAACTTCTGGCGGTTCCGGAAATCCCTCCGGAGGAGGGATCACAGACCGAGATCCACCTCAACGGGTCGGGCATCAATTCGATTGAACTCCCCCCCGGTAATGCCCATGTCGAATGCGGCAAGATGCTCAGGGTCCGGTTCATGAACCGGGGTGCCCCGGTCCATATTACGGCGAGCACGTCCAATGCAGGGATGTTCTCAGACTTTTTCCACGAGAACATGTACGTGATCGACGAGGTAACGCTCGGGATCCAGACCAAAAAGGACTGTTCCCCGGGTTTTTTCGATATCGATATCCTCGCCGGGTATGGCGCCTCGAAGGCCACGCTCCGGGTAGAGGTCAATGTCCGGCCCACGCGGGGTGAAGAAGTCCAAAAAAAGGAACCCCCGGTCCAGCCGGTCGCCCACGGCAGGCCCCACCTCCTGATGATTGCTATGGGCATCGGCCTCGTGCTCTACAGCACGTGGTATTACACGAAGATTGAGGCCCTCAACATCCTTGCATTCATTGTTTTGATTGTCGGTGCATTGTTCGTATGGTACCGACAGACCTGATCCCTGCCGGCGCTGTGCTTCTCCTCGCGCTCATTGTCGACCGGCTCTTCGGCGACCCGCATTCGGTGCTCCACCCGGTCGCGCTTGTCGGCCGGTTCATCGGGTGGTGGGGACAGCCGAAGAGATATTCCCCGGGGCTCCAGCGTGCGGCCGGGGTCGTCTTCTGGCTTGTCACCGCTATTGTCTTTGCCCTTCCGTTCTTCCTTTTCGGGAAGTACGCCCCGTGGCTTGTATTCCTCATCGGCGCCCCGTTCTTCCTGAAATGCTGTTTTGCCTGGCGCTCGCTTGAGGAGCATACGCTCGGTGTCGTGCAGGCGCTTGACAGCGGTGTGGATGCCGGCCGCGAACGGGTGAAGATGATGGTCTCCCGGGACACGGCAGCGCTCGACCCGGAACACATCCGGTCGGCGGCATACGAGTCCATGACCGAGAACCTCAACGACAGCATCGTTGCGCCCCTCTTTTACTATGCCGTCTTTTCGCTCTGGAGCCTCGGTCTTGCGGCGGCTGCGGTCTTCCGTGCTGCAAATACCATGGACGCGATGCTCGGGTATAAGGACGAGCGGGTCCGGCTGGGGTGGTTTTCGGCCCGGATGGACGATATCTTCGGATACATTCCCGCCCGGATTACCACGGCGTACCTGCTTGCGTGGTTTGCGGTAAAAGGGACGTTTGGGGCTGCGTGGCGGACAATGATCCGGGACGGCAAGAAACGCCCGGGGTTCAATGGCGGCATCATCATGGCCGCGATGGCCGGGGGCTGCGGGATTTGCTTCGAGAAACCGGGGATATACACGATAGGGGACGGGACCCGGTCCCTTGCCCGGGAAGGCGGTGCGGCGGTCCTTTCAGCCGTGCGTGCAGTCACCCTTGCATTTGCGGCAACTGCTGCCGGCACACTTATTTTATTGGCTTGGCTGATCCTATAGTACCGGTATATGAAACTGGAAGAACTGAGATTTGGCACCGAGCTCCTCAAGCGCGGCTTTGCATCCATGCAGAAGGGGGGCGTGATCATGGATGTGGTAAATGCCGAGCAGGCAGCAATTGCCGAGGCAGCCGGCGCCGTCGCAGTCATGTCGCTTGAGCGGGTGCCGTCCGATATCAGGAAGATGGGCGGCGTAGCCCGGATGGCAGATCCCGAGAAGGTCCAGGAGATCATCGACGCGGTCTCGATCCCGGTGATGGGCAAGGTCAGGATCGGCCACTTTGTCGAGGCCCAGGTGCTCGAAGTTCTCGGCGTCGATATGATCGACGAGAGCGAAGTCCTCACCCCCGCAGACGAGGAATACCATATCGACAAGAAACAGTTCAAGGTACCGTTTGTCTGCGGTGCGCGAAACCTCGGCGAGGCACTGCGCCGGGTTAACGAGGGAGCGGCGATGATCCGCACGAAGGGCGAAGCGGGGACGGGGAATGTCGTCGAAGCAGTACGCCACATGCGGGCGATCACGGGAGAGATCCGGAAGATCCAGGGCATGGACGACCAGGAGCGGATCGCCTATGCACGGAGCATCGAGGCCCCGGCGGAACTGGTCATCGAGTGTGCAAAGCGCGGCCGGCTCCCGGTCGTGAACTTCTCGGCCGGCGGGATTGCAACTCCCTCGGATGCCGCGCTCATGATGCAGCTCGGGGCCGACGGTGTTTTTGTCGGGTCGGGGATCTTCAAGTCATCGAACCCCGAGAAGATGGCAAAGGCGATTGTCGAAGCAGTCAACCATTTCAACGAGCCCGAAGTTATTGCAAAGGTCAGCAAAGGCCTTGGTGATGCGATGCCGGGCCTCGATGTCCACACCCTCCGGCCCGATGAGGTGTTGCAGACCCGTGGGAAGTAAGGCGATAAAAGTCGGCGTGCTCGCCCTGCAGGGGGACGTAAGCGAGCATACCGATGCTTTTTTTCAGGCTCTTGCGTCGTGTGGGTGCGCAGAGGGTTCAACCGTGGTCGAGGTGAGGAGCCCGGCGGATCTTGCGGGCTGTACGGCGCTTGCGATTCCGGGAGGGGAATCGACGACTATCTCCCGGCTGATCGATAAGAACGGCCTCTACGAACCGATAAAAAATTTCAAAGGGGGGATATTTGCGACCTGTGCCGGCATGATCCTGATGGCAACCGATGTCGGGGATTCCCGGATCCACAGTCTCGGCCTCATGGACATGACGGTGGATAGGAACGCGTTCGGGCGGCAGCGGGAGTCGTTTGAGGCCGACATCCTGGTAGAGGGTCTTACCGGGGGGCCGTTCCATGCGGTCTTTATCCGGGGCCCAGTGGTAAAAGGTGTGCGGGGCGGGGTTGTTGTCCTTGCCCGGATTGACAAAGGAATCGTTGCCGTGGAAAAGGGAAAGCACATGGCCCTTGCCTTCCACCCGGAGCTTGGCGGCGACCTCCGGCTCCACGAGCGGTTTATCAGGAACCTCTGTGCCTGATCCCACCCTTTCATTATTTTTCCCGCCAACCATACCGGTCATGTCCCAGGAACTCTCCGGCTTTCGGGAACGTGCACGCAGTCTCGGCGCGGATTTTGTCGGGATTGCCGATCCCGAAGGCTTCAACAACCCTGACTATACCGGAAACCGGCCACAGGCGTTTGCCCCCTGGATACGCTCAATTGTCGTGCTCGGGGTCATCATCCCGAAAGGCTGCGTAGAGCCGCTCCCCAAAGGAAGGGCCGAATACACGAACACCCTGATGGCAGGAACCGTGTCCCTCCGGGCGATGGGATTTATCCTTGTCCGTGATCTCGAACGGCAGGGATACCGGGCGGCGCTCGTCCCCTCAGAGGGAAGCGAGTTTGGGACCTGGTATGCCGACCGCGAGACGCTCAAAGCCGATCTCTCCCTCAAATATGCCGCATGGCTCGCCGGTCTTGGGGAGTACGGCCTCAACCAGCTGCTGATCACCCATGAAAACGGCCCCAGGATCCGGATGACCGGGATCCTTACCGATGCACCGTTCGAACCGGACCGTCCTTCGGGACAGTCCTTTGTCCGGTCCGAATGCGCCTCCTGCCAGAAGTGTGTGAAGGTCTGCCCGGTAAAAGCGATCTCCGCGGACGGGACGATCGATCCCACGCTCTGCCGGGACTACATGTTCTCGACGCTCGGCGGCCTCAGGTGCGGGATGTGCCTCAAAGTCTGCCCGCTGTAATGTGTGAGCCGATCCTGCAACAGTTTTTACCCGCACTCCACGAATGTCCCTTTATGGCAGCAGGGAGACGGACGCAGAAACCCTCTAAGAAAGTCCCGTTCGAAGAGATTTCGGAACTTCTTTTTTCCGCAATTAAAAACGGTGACGACTTTGTCCTCACCCGGGAACCCCGCCCCGGGGAAGAACCGGGAACTGAACCGGTGATCCATATCCTGACCGGCAACCTGATTACCCCGTGCCGGCTCAACGGGCTCCTGGGCCGCGCAGCGCTCTACGAAGACGAAGGGGCACGAATCGTCACCTTCAGGGAAAAGGACCTGGTGTCAGGCCAAGAAAAATAAAGGGAGACCCCCCGGCCGGGGCTGCCGGATCAGGGGAGGTTATGTACCGTTCGGATTGGTGATCCGCCCGGTAAAGAGAACCGTCCCGGTGTTGTTGTCCTGTATCACGAAGAGGAACGGGTGATCGGCCCTAAAGACCGGAACGGGCTCTTTACTGCCAGGGGCTGCTGCCATGGTTTTCATTATCACTGCCGTAGCCGCTGCCGCCTCCGTACCCTCCTCGTTTACCTCGATGTAGGCCTTGTGGACGACATCGCTGATGTACAGGTCCGTTTTCCCGTCCATCCCGGAGAAGTCCGCACTGTCGGAGAATGCCATGGGCATCCCCATGGCAGAGAGCGTTCCGGGCAGGGAGTACTGTGTTTCGATTTTGAACTTCGGGATGTACACCTTTACCTGCCGGGAGGTTGCGGACTGTTCCAGCGCCGAGAGATTGGCCGGGTCGAGATACGGGACCGCCGCAGAAATATTGTTGTGTCGGGGCAGAAGGATCACCATCGAGAGGCCCTTTCCATCCTTTGCTGTATACGGCAGGAAGAGCATCTGGATATCTGCGTTCGCTGCATACGGGAAAGTGGCGTCTTCATCAGTCCTCTGCATCATTTTTACCGTGACCTCTGACCCGTCAGGAGTGGTAAAGGGGGCATCTGCGGTCAGGTTGGCATCGAACTGCTTTTCCCATGTGCCCTTGAAATAGACGGCATTCGTGATCACGAGCCGGGTCAGGGAGTCTATAGAGCCGGGAGGCAGCAGGTCGAGGATCTTATTCTGGGTCTTGCCGGCCACCCAGGAATTGATTGTCTGGCGAGAGGCCTCGGGCTGGTTAACAAAGTCGAGGTTCGTGGTGTTAGCGCTGTAGTACTGCTCAGCAGTGGCGGTGTATGCGGGGAGGAAGACATAGGTCTTTTCCGCCCAAAGCGCGTTTGCGGTGCTCAGGGTATACCCGGTATCCCCGGCATTGATCGCTGCATTCTCCGCGGCATACCCCTCCCGCATCACGGTCTGGTTTGCCGGGAAGAAAAAGACGGACCGGATCTCGTCGGCGGTCGTTCCGCGTGCCCCTTCGTACGTAATGGCAAGCGCAGACGAGATGGAGAACGGCGAGAAGAAGATGTTACCGGTGGCATCTCCCGCGGCAAGCTGGCGGTACAGGCTCGCGGAGAAGTGGTTATTCGCATCGGGGACACTGTCGGCTGAGGTCGTATTGGCTGCGGAACCGGCCGAAGTGGGGGTTACTGCTGGCGACTGGTTCCCGCCATTCCCGGCCTGCACTGCGGGGGCCGAGGTGCACCCTGCTGCAAGAAGGAGGAGTGCAAGGGAAGAGACAAGGATCAGAAAACACACGGTACGGCGTTTCATATGGGTGTTTGGGAAGGCCGTTCCATTAAATCTGGCGATAACTACGGGTATTCCCGCAGTTAAACGTACAGCAACCGCCGCCAGTTCTGATTCGCATCACTCTTTTTTCATCGCCTCTGCCTTGAGTTCCTTTGGCATCAGCTCGATTGCATAGCGGAGGGCCGTCCGGGGCATGACCTTTTTGTTGCGCACCACAAAGTCAAACACTTCACCGGTGTGCTTCCGGCTGGCCTCTTTTAAGAGCCAGCCATAGCCCTTCTGCACCATATCGTCGCTGTCGGTCAGCAGGAGGCCGGCGATTGTAAGCGATTTGTCAAGGAACTTCCCGTGCTTTGCCGGGACGATCAGGGAGACCGCTGCCGCCCGCCGCATCCAGCGGTTCTTCGATTGCGTCCACTGTTCCAGTTCAGCCGTGTACTGGGGGTATTGTTCGATAAAATCGCCCATGGTATGGTTGCAGAGCCCGTCGCAGGATGCCCAGTTCGTGATGTAGGTATCGATCCAGCGGGTAAAGACCGCAAGATCCCCTTTCTCGTACCGGCCGGAGAGGGAATGCGCCCACTGCGAGACGACAAACGACTCCTCCATGTACCCGGATTTGTACAGGTCCTCGCAGAGAGAGAAGATCTCCTGCTTGTTCTTGTTTTTAATCTCCTTCCAGTACTTCTTTGCAAGGGCGACGACATCGGCGGTCCTGATCCCGTAACACCGGATCTCCTCCTTAAAAAAGCGCCTTGATGATTTTTGGATCTCAGGATCTGCCATCTCTTTGAAATCCTGCCGTATCTGCCTGATGACCGGGTCCATGGTTTTTTGTATGGATGCGTGGATTAATAAGTGAAACGTATCCCGGGATCTTACATGAACGATCATGGCAAAGCAGCACAAAAACCGGAAAATTGCGATCATATTCTGATAATAACCTCAGTTTAAACTTAAAACAAAAAAGAAAGTTTTATTAACTGATACAGAAAACTAAACCTAGAAGAGGCATGGCACTCGATCAGACCCAGATTGATACCTGCATAAGTGCCGGATCCGAGGACGATCCGGATCTTAAACTCAAAAATCTGGAGCAGGAAGTCGATCTCATCAAAACATCTATCAAGCGTCTCCTGATCGACATCAGGGAACGTATGACGGAGTTCCAGAGCGCGGGAGACCTGGTTCTGCCGCAGGATTCCGTATCCTCAGCGGAAGCGGCAGCAATAGAAGCCGGGAAGGCGGCCATGGACGCGCGGGAAGCCGCACTGGACGCCCGGGAATCCCAGCTTGATGCAGCAGAAGATACCGGAGACGACCCGGAGAGTTCTCCCGATAAAGGACTGCAGGAGACCCCGGGCCGGTCGGGAATAGAGGGCGCCTCCCTGAAAAACAATGACGCGCCTGCGGTTCCGGCTGCATCCTTTTCAGGTATCCTTTCTGCCCTTACTACGCCCTCACGGCCCGAACCGGAAAAACCCGGCCTCCAGAAAGTGTTCCACTTGTTTACCTGGACCGATAAAGCAGTAAAAAAATTCGGGCAGGACCGGTTAGAGATCATGCTGGAATCGTACCGGGTCATGGGGTACCTTCCCGCCAGGTCAAAAGACGAGATCCTCGGCATCATGCACCTCATACCGGAGGACCTGGGAATCGCCCATACAATCAGCGCCAGCGAATATGTCTCCGAGCTGTACTCGCTCCGGAGAATCCTTGTGCCCGGCGATATATCCCTCGACCGCGATATGATAGCAGTGCTGATGGAACAGCGCCGGCAGGTCTCTCCCGCCGCATCCGTACACGCTGAAAATGCGGAACCCCCGCGTGAAACAGAACCGGCGGACAGGCCCGGACGTGTCCTAGACAGGGGTACCGATCTTGAATGGATGAATCTCCCCTCGTAGTGGAGATCCCCACTATCCCCTTAGTTATCGCTTAAACAGACGGGAATTATCTCAGGCCGTCCCTTTGGACTGCTTTTTGGCCTTAGCCTGGCACACGGGGATCTCATCGCTCTTTTTACCGTTCTGGGTGCCGAGGTATTCTGCCCCCCACGTACAGAGGGCTTCGAGGATGGGGATGATGGTCTTGCCGAACTCGGTGATCGAGTACTCGACCCGGGGAGGGACTTCGGGGTAGACCGTGCGCCGGATCACCCCGTCCTCTTCGAGCTCACGGAGCTGCTTGGTGAGCATCTTCGCGTTGACGCCGTGCAGGCTTTTTTGCAGCTCCCCAAACCGCATCACGGAATCGCCGAGGTGCCAGAGGATGAGGGGTTTCCACTTCCCGCCAATCACGTCCAGGGTCGCCTCCACGGTGCAGTGGTAGGTCTTGCCGTTTTTTACATAGGTCATAGTTACTCCCGGGAAAGTCCATTACAATATTGCCTGTATCCCCTATATATTCAGTTGGGGCAGATTCTATCTTAATGATTCAGACTGCCATTGCAGAAAATTGGAATGTAATCTCCCCTGCATATGGTGACCTGTCAGGCTATCCTGCCGGTAGCGGGATGTAAGGAGTCGTTTTATGGAAAAGGTTGAGATTTCCCGGAATTTTTTTATCCCGATGCCGGTAGTTCTGGTCGGGACGCAGGTAGACGGACGTGCGAATTTCATGGCGGCGGGCTGGTGTGCCCGGGTGAACGGCAACCCGCCGATGATCGCCTGCGGGCTCCACAACAACCACGCAACGACCGGCGGAATTAAAGCGGCAAAGACCTTCTCGGTCAATGTCCCGTCATCGTCCCTTCTGGTAAAGACCGATTACTGCGGTATTGTATCCGGAAAAAAGACCGACAAATCCGGTGTGTTCGATCTCTTTTACGGGGCGCTTAAAACGGCACCCATGATCCAGGAGTGCCCGGTAACCCTCGAATGCAGCCTCGTACAGGCAGTACAGCTCCCGACCCATACGCTCTTTATTGGCGAAATTGCAGGGGCCTACGCGGATGGCAGGGTAGTAAAAGACAACAAACCGGATTTCCCGGCTATCGACCCGCTCATCCTGACCATGCCCGACAACCGGTACTGGAAACTCGGCGCCTATGCCGGCGATGCGTGGAGTGCAGGAAAAGCTCTCGCTGAATCGCAAAAGACAACACCATAACGGAAGTTCATCATGTCTGCAATCATTGTCAACGGGGATCTCTGCACCCGGTGCGGGATCTGTTCGGAAGTGTGCCCGATGGGAATTATCGTCCCGGCGAAAAAAGAGGTCCCAGGGGCTGTTCCGGAGACAAATGCCGAGGCCTGTATCCGCTGCGGGCACTGCGAGGTGTACTGCCCGGCAGGAGCGCTCATCGTCAACGACCGGCCCAACGAGAAGGAGATCCTATTGGCCGGTGCCGGGGAACTCTCGTGCGGGGATATCGGGATGTACTTAAAGAAACGCCGGTCTGTCCGCCGGTTTGCAAAGGAACCGGTCCCCAAGGAGAAGATCCTGCAGGTGCTCGATATCGCCCGGTACGCCCCGTCGGGGGGAAACGGCCAGCAGGTCCGGTGGCTGGTTATCCACGACAAGGAAAACGTCCACCGGCTCGCCGGTCTTACCATCGACTGGATGCGGACCCTAAAAAACAGCAGCCACCCGATGAGCGCCTATGTCCCGGGCCTGATTGCTGCATGGGATAACGGGGCCGATCCCATCTGCCGCGGGGCACCCCACCTCATCGTTGCCCACATCCCGGAGAACAACCCGGTCGCGTCGGTGGACGCACTCATCGCACTCACCCATTTCGACATCGCAGCGCCGGCGTTTGGCATCGGTGCCTGCTGGGCGGGTTTCCTCTCGATGGCTGCACATTCTTCCTACGGGCCACTCCTTGAGGCACTTGACCTGCCCGCCGGCCGCCAGTACTCCTACAGCCTGTTCTTCGGTACCCCGAAGTACAAGCCCCATGGGATCCCGCGCCGGAATCCGCTGAAGGTGGTGTGGGGATAGGGGACCCGTGGGGTATCCCCGAAGGACGGGATCTCCTGCCCGTTCCGGGAAGGATAGTATACCCGGACAATCTACGAAAAAATGGTGATTTCATTGACAGATTACGCAACTATCGGAAGGAAAAAATTAGCGGAGATCGACGGCGAGGCAGGCCTTGCTGTTGAAGAAAAAGTCAACAGTATATGCCCGGACCTCGCCCGGTACCTGATAGAATATTCGTTTGGCGAGATCTACGCCCGCGAAGGGCTCGACAACAAGACCAAGGAGCAGGCAGTCGTCGCAGCCCTTACCGCAATGGGCACGGCAGCCCCCCAGCTCAAAGTCCACATCCACGCGGCGCTCCATGTGGGCTGCACGCCGGAGGAGATCCGGGAGATCATCATCCAGATGGCGGGCTACGCCGGGTTCCCGGCGACCTTAAACGCGATGGGGACGCTCATGGAAGTCCTTTCCGAAACCGGTCAGACTCTCTCAAAAGAGTCCGTCCACGCCGGATCCACAGGCCGGTACGAACGAGGAAAAGAGCTGCTTGCGCAGATCGCTCCCGACCAGGAACGGGTGCTCAGGCAGACTTTCGATCCCATCAACCCGGATATCACCCGGTACGTCATCGAGTTCGGGTACGGGGATGTCTATGCCCGGGGGATCCTGCCCATCCGGAACCGGCAGGCTGCAACCATCGCAGCCCTTGCCGCAAAAGGCACGGCCCCGTCGCAGCTACGGTTCCACATCGGCGGCGGGCTCCGGGCCGGCCTCACCGAATCGGAGATCGTGGAGATCATGCTGCTGGTCTCGGTCTACGCCGGGTTCCCGGCGGCATTGAACGGCATCCTTGCCGCCCGCGAGGTTGCTGAGGTCATAAAAGACGAAAAGCAGTGAACCCATGACAAACGTTATCGCAGTCAACGGAAGCCCGCGGAAGAAATGGAATACGGCAACGCTCCTCGAACATGCGCTCGAAGGCGCGAAATCCGCGGGTGCACAGACCGAACTCGTGCACCTCTACGGCCTTGACTACAAGGGGTGTATCAGCTGTTTTGCCTGCAAGACGAAAGGCGGGAAGAGCTACGGGAAGTGCGCGGTAAAAGACGATCTCGCCCCGGTGCTGGAACGGATCCGCGACACGGATGTCCTGATCCTCGGCTCCCCGATCTATTTCGGGATCGTCACCGGCGAGATGCGCTCCTTTATGGAACGGCTGATGTTCCCGTACCTTGTCTATGACAAAAACCACTCCTGCATTTTCCCGAAAAAGATCCCGACGGCGTTCGTGTACACCATGAACGTCTCCGAGCAGATCATGAAGGAGCAGTACAACTGGCCCATAGGGGCAAATGCGGCAGTCTTAAAGATGATATTCGGGCAGTCGTCCGAGACCCTCTTCTGCAACGAGACGCTCCAGTTTAAGGACTTCGACAAGGTGGTCTATTCCTATGCGGATCCGGAGGAGCGGCGGAAACGGCATAGGGAGATCTTCCCGCAGGACTGCAAACGGGCCTTTGACCTCGGCGTGCGGCTGGTGCAGGCAGCAGAATCCGGGCCCCGTTCCGGACAAAAGGCGTGAACCATCATGGAACTCTTCGAAGCGATCCAAACCCGTCGGGCGGTGAGGAATTACCTGCCGGACCCGGTGCCAGAAGACGAGATCAAAAAGATCCTCGATGCGGCCAATTGGGCCCCGTCTGCCATGAACCGCCAGCAGTGGGAGTTTATCGTGGTGACCGGAAAGGAGACGATCCGGCAGATGGGGGTCTCATTTGGGGCAGTTATTGAAGAGCTGACCCGGAATCTGCCCGCCTCTTCCGGCCATGACTCCCTTTCCCGGGAAGAGTTTATCCGGTTTGCGGAGTCGTACGGCGGCGCCCCGGTGGTGATCGTGGTCCTGACCGATAGAGCGGATACCGGGGATTTCCGCAGGGCAAACCTGGAGAGTGCGAGCGCCGCGATGGAGAACCTCCTGCTCGCCGCTACCGCGCTCGGGCTTGGCACCTGCTGGATGACCGGCCCCCTGCGGGACGAAAAGGCGCTGCGAAAGATCCTCGCGATCCCGGACGACCGTGAGCTCGTGGCGGTCACGCCGCTCGGCTACCCGGCAGAGGTGCCCCCGGCTCCGGCCCGTATCGACCCGGAACTCAGACAGAAGGTACGGTGGGTAGGGTAACCGGGGGCTTCCCGCAGGGTTCTGAGGGATCCTTTGCACATCGGAAAAAGGGAACGGGGGGTCCGGCAAAACAGACCGGACCAAAGGGCGGTCAGGCACGTCCTTAGTTCGAATCCTCCTTCTTGAATACCGCTTCTGCCAGTTCCTTGAGCTGGAGGGAAAATGCATGCTCTGCATAGCCGGCGAGGAATGAGAGTGCGCAATAGAACATGACCGTTTTTGTCGTGAAGAGGTTCGTGTCCACGGATACCCCGGACAAGGTCATGAGCCCGCCGGCGACAAAGAGGAAGGCGAAGGTACCGTAGATGATGCCGATGAACGGGCGGAGGATGTACCACCAGAAATAACTCAGGTCGAAGTCGTTTTTGCCGCGATGCTCGATGTAGCCGAATATGCTGTAGGCAAGGCTGCCGAGGCCTCCCGAACAGGCAATATAGATGATCAGCCGTGTAAGATCATCGAGCGAACCGAGGTACAGCCGGTCGATAAAGGCGAGTGCCACAAGGACGACCATAAAGCCGACCGTGTAGAGGGCGATAAGGATTGCCCGGGCCTGCTCCTCCTCGCTTAATTGTTTCAGGCAGACCGTAACGGTCTTTCCGGATGCCACCGTTATATCGCGGGATATAAGCGTGCACTCCGGCAGCTGGACCGCTACCGTGTGCTTCCCGGCCGCGAGATCGCTTAAGGTCACCGGTGTGCATTTCCCGGTGAGGGTGCCGTCGAGCAGGACCGGGGCATCGGACGGCAGAGAGAGGACGCTGAGCGCACCGGTTTTTGGTGCTCCATTGGATGCAGGAAGGTCTCCCATGGTGGTACCATAGGAGTTGTATTATTTATTTCTGATGTATTCTCAAAAGAGGATACCCGGATAATCCCTCTAACGATAAACGGAAGGATAGTGGGGGATTTCCCGGGCAGTGGCCCGCCCGGTTCCGGGAAGCATCCGGCAGTATCGGATGGAAGGGTAGGTAGAGACTCTCCCGATCACTCCACCTTTTCCAGAATAGACTCGATCCGGTCCAGTTTCTTCTGCATGGCTTCGACTGCCTGCCGCAGTGCCCGAACGTCTGCATGGATATCCTGCAGTTCGCTCTTTCTCTCGTCCGATGCCCCGGCGAGTTTTTCGATCCATGCTTTCAGGTCTTTGGTATCGCCTTCGCGGAAGATGCCGGTCAGTTTCGTGTCCATCCGGCTCACTCCGCTACCTTTGAGAGGATCTGCTCGATACGATCTACCTGCTTCTGCATAGCCCCGACAGACTGGCGGATCCCGCGCAGTTCTGCCCTGAGATCTGCAATCTCCGTCCGCCGTTCCTCCGATGCCCCGGCAAGTTTCTCAATCCATTTTTTGAGGTCGTCGGTATCACCCAGTCTCCAGTCCACCATACCGTTACTCCCCGACTTTTTCCAGGATAGTCTCGATCCTGTCCAGTTTTTTCTGCATGGAGTCGACCGACTGCTTCAGTGCGGTAATTCCCTGTTGCATATCGCTGATATCTGTAGTTTTTTGTGCCGCGAGCTGCTCCTGTATGCGGATCCATCGCAGCGCACAATACATTACAACGACCAGGGCAACGACAAGGACGGCGAACCCGACTATAAACGGGGTAATGAGTACAGCGAGGTTGATATCGAAGGCAAGGCACACTGCCAGGATAAGGATGAGGATAAGAACGGCAATGCCGGCTTTGGCAGGCCCGTGAAGATCCCGCAGGATCTGTACCGTCAATCCGACACCTTCCTGAGGATCTCTTCGATGCGGTCGAGTTTCTGTTCCATTTGCGCGAGTTTTTCGTTCGTGGCAGCCATCGCTGCCGCTACAGCTTCCCGGTCGGTCTTCTGTTCGGCAAGCATAGCATCGAGGTATTTTTCGATCCATGCCTTCACCGCCATAATCGCCATGTAGATAGCGATAATGATCAGTACCACGAGGAAAACCGAGGTGAGTACCGAGCTCAGGGACATCACCATCCTCCCGAACTCCTGGCTGGCATCGAAAGCCGCCTGGTTACTCTGGTGCGATGATGTCCAGTATACTGATGCAACCATCGCTGCAAGGAGCAGCCCGACCAGCAGGATCGTCAGTGCGATTACGATCTTTGTTATCCAGTGAAATCCCCGGATTGTTTTTACGAGTTCCATGATCAGTCCTTTTCCATCTTTTCGATTACATCGAGGTTTACGACCAGTTCGAACGGCACCGCCTTGTAGTACCGTTTTAAGTACGGCGGCTCTTCGGAGACCCGGTTGGTGCCGGTAACGAGGCCGGCCTTTTCGAACTGCTTAAGGTAGATGTTCACGAGGGGCCGGGAGATCCCGACCTCTTCTGCGATCTCCCGTGCGAACTTTTCCTTTTGGGAGATTGCCCTGAGTATGCAGAGCCGCTGCTCGTTTCCGAGAAAACTCAAGGTCCGGGCAAGTTCCGGCAGGGTTTTTGGGCTTTGCATCTATGTGTTTAATTATTTTTACACATGATAAAATTTTGTGTTACCATTGCCCGGCAAGCTCCGGATCCGATAAAGAAGGCAAGGGGGGGTGGGGGGCACCCTCCCCCATTACAAAAAAATTGGCCGGCCCGGACTTTTTTAAAAGAGGGGACCCCCCACCCCCTCCGGCCCGGGTGTCCGGCGTGACAAGAAGAAATTTTGTCACATACGCATGTGATAATCACATGTACATGCGAATATCGCATAACTATGTGACAACCGGTTTTTGCGATTTTTTTATTTTAGCCCGCGAGCTGCAGGGCCAGTTCCCCGCCCGGGGCAATCCGGTAATACCGCTCTTTCCGGTTACCGGTCGATCCGGGCACTTCCCGGATCAGGTCTGCTGCCAGCATCACCTTGAGAATATTGGAGAACGTCCCCTGCGAGAGCACCGGGATTACCGCCCGCTTCCCGGTGACGGCATCGGTCTTTGTCTTCGAGACGTTCACCCGGACTCCCGATTTCTTCACCGGCACATAGAACGCTTCCAGCTGGGTAAAGAGGTACGACCGGGGAAGGATCCGGGTCCGGGCATCGTCCTTTCCCGGTGTCCCGGCAAGCACCCCGAGGATCCGCATATAGTTCGGGTTTGCGGCGATCTCCTTAAGCGGGATCTTCGGGACCGCCAGTTTTTCTGCCGGTCCCGTGACACCTTTCCGTCCTTCGAACGCATAATACGCATCGCCGTCCAGCCAGAGCGAGACCGGAAAGAGGGCAAGGGCGAGATCCTTTGAGCCGCCCGAAAGATCGAACGTGAACCGTGCACCGGGCGACTCCTTTTTGATCTTCTGCACGGCTGCGGCAACCGAGGCTCCCGCCGGGGGTGCGATGTACACGAGGGTAGTGGGAATAGCAAGAGTAGCGGCGTGGGCCTTTGCCTTCGTGGCCGCATCCCGGACTGCGTCCTTGTGCGCTTTTACCTCTTCGCTGTCCCGGGACGTGTTGTTGTAGATTTCCGTGTCGGCGAAGATGACGATCCGGGTAATGTCCTGAAGGTCCCGGATGGCCGCCGCACAGGCCGTTTCCATCTTCTCCCCTGCCGCAACGATGTGGATGTGCTCCTGCCGCTCCATGATCAAACATCCGGTCGTGCCAAAAGAAAGACTTGCCGGGGATTTTAGAGCAGGAACAGCCCGAGGAAGAACGATGCCGCGTTCATGACAAGAGAGCACACACCGGCGGCCGGCCATTTCAGCCCGAGGAGCCGGTTGAGGATTACCGCCTCCACAACGACAACGAGACTCTCCCCGATCAGCGGGTAATACGCAGCGTCCACGTAAGGCGGGAGGACAAACCAGAGGTAGGGCAGGGTAAGGGCGGTGCAGAGCGCCCCGGTAAAAACGATCCGCAGGGTGGGAAGGGTCCGGTCGCGGAAGGCGTACCGTACGAGGACGAAAAGGACGGGGATCTCGATCGCCCATGTGGTCACGAGCGCGAGGAGGAACCGGGTCTCGTAGAGCGTCCTAACACCCGGCCCCGAAGAGGGAGAGGATACCGCAGTACAGGGACTCGACCGGGCCCCTCTTGGCCGTGTCGGGGTTCTGTGCGGAGGGTGTGGCGTTCCCGCCCGGTGCAGGGATCGTAAAGTGCTGGTCGCAGACCCGCATCGCCGGCATCATCCGGCCGGTCCAGTTATCCCGGTACATGACCATCGTGGAGGGATCGACCTTTTGTAAGTAGCCCTCGCAGGCAGTCCGGTTTTTGTCTGCGGCGTCCCGGCAGGCAATAGCTTTGGGGGTGTTTTTGACATACGTGTCGTTGATGACCCAGTTCCCGCAGTCTGTATCCTTTGCCGGGTCGCATTCTGCCATGTACTGGCTGCAGCGGTCCGATTCCTCGTAAGTTGCGTTCATGCAGGTGTTGTATTCCGGCGTTGTCTTATAGTAGTCATCTATTCCCTTGCCGATATCATAGGGCTGGAGCATGGTGCAGTTCGACGGCATCGGGGTTGTAGCAAAATTGGAGACCGAGAAGCTGCGGTTGCCCGCTGTTCCCGATAGGTCGCATCGCGCTATATGCCGGTAGTTCAGGTAGTAGGGCTCGTAGATAACGCAGCCGTACCCCGGGCAGCTTGCTGAATAGGAATAGACGGTTTCTGACGTATTCTCCGGGGCGGTGTTCGACATAAAGTACGGGCTGTTGGGATACGCAGTGTACCCGTAGCAGGCGACGGTATACTGGACGCTCCCGTTATAGGGAACTCCGCCCTGTTCGAAATAGACGTAGGTATTGGTGGGTATCGAGACATCGCCCAGTGCCGGGGCGGCGGCACAGGCAAGGAATGCAATAAAAGACAAAACAACGAGCTGGGGGAAGGGATGCCGGGGACTCATGCTATCGTATCCGTTTTATTATATGGTTTTGTGTTTTCCCTCAATATAATAGGATATATGCCCTCTTTGTGGCATGCTCCCGTACCGTTTCCGCACCTTTATCTAACTGCCAAAAGAGATGGAACATTACGATACAGGAGGAACACGCCATGGCCACCGACCCGGTCTGCTTTATGATCGTTGACGAGGAGAACAACCCGTTTACAAGCACCTACAAAGGAACAAACTATTATTTCTGCTGCAATTACTGCAAGAAGCAGTTCGACGCAGACCCGAAGAGGTACAGCCGTATTCTCGCCGATGTGAACGTGGACTTAACCGGGTGCTGAAGCCGGTACCGGGACGGTCCGCCGGCAGGACTTCGCGCGGGACACCTGGTATCCGGTTCCGGCCGGGCCGGAAGGGTCGGGAACCTCACCGTTGCAGGACGCTGCCATTTCAGGAACCGGGGCATTTCACGGTCGCAGATCCTGGCAGCCGCGTGGTCCCCGGCCCGCCCCGGTACAGGTTTGTATGACGGCGCCGCCGCCGGTCTTTCGCGCACGGCAGACAACAACCTATAATGCCGAACATGAGCAATATTTCATCCGTTGAATAATCCTTTTTAACGCTCCCATACAACATCCCACAGGTCCCGCCATGAACGCACCATCAGTCGTTGACAGCATCCTCTCTGCACGCTATCTCCGGAAAGGAGAGAAGAATTACGAAGACATCTGCCGCAGGGTCGCATCGGCCCTTGCGGAGGACGAAAGCGATAAGGCCCGGTTTTTCGAGGCCATGCTCTCGCTCCGTTTCCTGCCCAATTCCCCGACGCTCATGAACGCGGGCACCGATATCGGGCAGCTCTCGGCCTGCTTTACGCTTCCCGTCCCGGACTCCATCGACGGGATCTTCGATGCGATGAAGGAAGGGGCGATCATCCACAAGACCGGCGGGGGAACGGGATACAACTTCTCGCACATCCGCCCCGAAGGTTCCCCGGTGCAGTCCACGGACGGGGTGGCGTCGGGGCCCATCTCGTTCATGCGGGTCTTTAACGCGGCTACCGACGTGATCAAGCAGGGCGGGCGCAGGCGCGGGGCAAACATGGGGATCCTCAATGTCTGGCACCCCGACATCCTTGCGTTCATCGCCGCAAAGAAAAAAGAGGGCGACTTCTCCAACTTCAACATCTCGGTGATGGTAAACGACAAGTTCATGGACCTCGTGGAGAAGCAGAAGTTTTCCGATGTCTGGCTGACCAATCCCCATTCGGGCCGGAAGGTCTCAGTCGGGGAGATCTGGAACGGGATTGTCGAGGGGATCTGGAAGAACGGCGAGCCCGGCATCCTCTTCTACGATGAGATCAACCGGCACAACCCGACGCCGCAGCTCGGCGAGATCGATACCACGAACCCCTGCGGGGAACAGCCGCTCCTGCCCTACGAGAGCTGCGTTCTGGGCAGCATCAACCTCGCGGCGTGCATCCGTGACGGTGCCTTTGACGAGAACCTCCTGTGCGAGACGGCACGGATGGCCACCCGGTTCCTCGACCTTGTGATCGAAAAGAACGTGTTTCCCATCCCGCAGATCGCCGACGCCACGCGAAGGACGCGGAAGATCGGCCTCGGGGTCATGGGCGTGCACGATGCGATGCTCCTGCTCGGCCGTACCTACGATTCCGAGGAGGGCCGGGCCTGGTGCGAGTACGTGATGAAGACGATCACCGATACCGCCATCGACGAGTCCCACCGGCTTGCGGAGCAGAAAGGTACGTTCCCGGCCTGGCAGGGCAGCATATGGAAGGATTACCCGGTCCGAAACGCCGCGATGACGACCGTTGCCCCGACCGGGACGATCTCGCTTCTCGCCGGGTGTTCGAGCGGGATCGAGCCGGTCTTCTCGTTTGCCTATACCCGGAGGAACACCGTCGGCAAGGTCTTTGTCATCGTGAACCCGGTCTTTAAGGGAGCGCTCCTTGCCACCCTGACCTCCATGGGATACGCCGGGGACGAGCGGGAGAAGAAGGCGGGCGAAGTGATCTCGCACGTCCACGAGAAGGGGTCCGTGCAGGATGTAGCCTGGCTGCCGGCGGAGTTCAGGGCGCTTTTCAAGACCGCACTCGACATCCCGTGGCGCGACCACATCCGGATGCAGGCCAGTTTCCAGAAGTACGTCCACGCCTCGATCAGTAAGACGATCAATATGCCCGGTTCGGCGACAAGGGAGGACTGTGCGGAGGCTCTTCTTATGGCCTGGAAACTCGGCCTCAAGGGGATCACCATCTACCGGACGGGCAGCAGGGAGGACGTGGTCCTCGCGTTAAAAGAAGAGGCAAAGACGCCCGCCCCGGTTCCCGCTGCCGCCCCGGTCGTGCGGCCGATGCCGGTCACGCATCCCACGATATCGAACTCTATCGACCGGCCCAAGGAGCTTGCCGGCCGGACCTACCTCTGCCAGTCCGGCTGCTGCCGGCTCTACGTGACCGTCAACCTGCTCGACGGAAAGCCCATGGAGGTCTTCATCCGGACCGTCGGAAACGGCGGCTGCGATGCGAACAGCAGCGCCCTTGGCCGGGCCATCAGCACCGGCCTCCAGAACGGCGTGCCCTACGGGAAGTTTGTCAAGCAGTTTGCGAAAGTCAACTGTATATCGGCGATCAAGAACCCCTCGTCCGAAGGGCATTCCTGTGCGGATGTGGTGGGGCGCTGCATCGAGCTTTCGGCGAAAAACGAGAGCATTGCGACCTTAAACGACTGGAATATCTCAAAGACCGGGGAGAAACGGCTCTGCCCGGAGTGCCACGAACCGCTCGATTTCGGCGAGGGGTGCAACCAGGGGATCTGCAAGCACTGCGGCTGGTCCGGGTGCAGTTAACCGGGATTTTCCCGGAATCATTTTTATAGGTTGTATTAATCGGTAATTATTCAGATAACGGATCAATCGGCATTTAAACGTACCCCGGCCAACACCTAGTACATTTTCGGTGTGGCCTTTCGTATGTTTTCGGTTCTGTATGTCGATGACGACCCCGCTCTCCTCGATATCGGAAAGACATTTCTCGAACTGTCGGGCAGGATCCGGATCTACACCGTAGGTTCTGTCAGCGAGGCACTCCTGGAGATCCAGCGTCAGGACTACGATGGCGTCATCACCGATTACGAGATGCCCCACATCAACGGCATCGCGTTTCTCCGCTACATCCGCGAGCACTACCGGGACCTCCCGGTCATCCTTTTTACCGGCCGGAGCCGGGAGGAGATCGCGATCGAGGCGCTCAACTCCGGGGCCGATTTCTACCTCCAGAAGGGGGGCGACCCGAAGTCCCAGTTCGCCGAGCTGGAGTACAACCTCCTGCACGCCATTGACCGCAGGAAAGCGCAGGAAGAGCTTAAGGAATCCCGGCAGCTGATGGCAAATATCATCGATTTCCTTCCCGACGCTACCTTTGCCATCAACCGGAATAACGTTGTAATTTCGTGGAACCGGATGATGGAGAAGATCACCGGGATAACGGCGGGAGAAATTATCGGCAGGGAAACCTACCACGAGGCGCTGGCCCGGTTCAACGAGCAGCGCGTCCCTCTTATCGATATCGTTCTCAAGCCCGATCTGGATGTTTCGGGGATGCAATTGGTCCAGGACGGGAAAGCTCTCATATCGGAATTTTACAGCCCGACCGCCTATACCGGGAAGGGGGCATTCCTCTGGCTGATCGCCTCGCCTCTCTACGATGCCGCAGGAAACACCATCGGGGCGATAGAGTCCATCCGGGATGTCTCGCAGAGGATGGTGGCCGAAAAGAACCTTAAACAGGCGCATGGGGAACTCAACGCCGCTTACGAGCAGCTTGCGGCGACCGAGGAGGAGCTGCGCCAGAACTACGAGGAACTCTCGAAAAGCCAGATCGAGATCCACAAAAGCGAGGAGCGGTACCGCAATATCGTGGAAGACCAGACGGAGTTCATCTGCCGGTTTTCCCCCGTCGGCCATCTCACCTTCGTGAACGGCGCGTACTGCCGGTATTTCGGCCTCGATCCCCGGGACTGTATCGGGAAACCGCATACGGTCAGGATCCCTGATGAAGACCGCAGGAATATGAAGCGGCACCTTGCCGAATTCTCCCCGGATCACCCGGTTGCATCGATCGAGCACCGGATCGTGATGCCGGACGGGAAGGTGCGCTGGCAGCGCTGGAGCGACCGTGCGGTCTTTGACGAGAAAGGGAAACTTGTCGAGTACCAGTCGGTTGGCCGCGATACTACGGACCAGCACGGGATGATCGACCAGCTCAAAAAGACCAACACGGAGCTCTCCGCAGCGTACGAGCAGCTGACGGCGACCGAGGAGGAGCTGCGCCAGAACTACGATGAGCTCTCAAAAAGCCAGCACGATCTCCATGCAAGCGAGGAGCGTTACCGGAACATCGTCGAGGACCAGACGGAGTTCATCTGCCGGTTTACTCCCGATGGCCGCCTCACCTTCGCGAACGGTGCGTACTGCCGGTACTTCGGCCTCGATCCCCGAAACTGTATCGGGAAGCCCCATACGGTCACGATCCCGGAAGAAGACCGCGGGAATATGAAGCGGCACCTTACTGAACTCTCCCAGAAGCACCCGGTTGCTGTGATCGAGCACCGGATCGTGATGCCGGACGGGAAGGTACGCTGGCAGTGGTGGAGCGACCGTGCGGTCTTTGACCGGGACGGAAAGGTCGTAGAATACCAGTCGGTTGGCCGCGATACCACGGACCAGCACGGGATGGTCGACCAGCTCAGGCGGACGAACACGGAGCTCTCTGCCGCTTACGAACAGCTTGCCGCGACCGAGGAAGAACTGCGCCAGAACTACGAGGAACTGGCAAAGAGCCAGCGGGACCTCGTGGAGAGCGAGGAACGGTACCGGAACATCGTAGAAGACCAGACGGAGTTCATCTGCCGGTTCCGGCCCGACAGGACGCATATCTTTGTCAACGATGCGTACTGCCGGTATTTCGGGAAGAGCAGGGAGGAGATCGCCGGCCACCGGTTCGTACCGGCGATCCCCAAAGACGACCAGGTACTCCTGTCGGCCCATTTTACCGCGATCACCCCGGACAACCCGGTGCACACGGTCGAGCACCGGATCCTGATGCCAAACGGCGAGGTGCGGTGGCAGCAGTGGTCGGACCGTGCGGTCTTTGGCCGGGACGGGAAGGTGACGGAGTACCAGTCGGTGGGCCGGGACATCACCGACCGCAAGTTCACGGAACAGGCGCTCTCCGAGGCGAACAGGAAACTCACCCTCCTCTCGGGTATTACCCGGCACGATATCCTCAACCAGCTCACGGCACTCCAGGGGTATCTCGGGTTAATCCAGACAAAGGCGGCCGAGGCATCCATAAAAGGTCTCGCGGAACAGGCGCTTCGCACGGGAGCGGTCATCCACGACCAGATCTCGTTTACCCGGCAGTACGAGAGCATCGGCACCCAGAAGCCCCTGTGGCAGAATGTGTATGCGACCGCCGCGGGGGTGAGCCGTGACGGCGGGTTCCGGATGGTGACGGTAGACCCCGCCCTCAAAGAGGTCGAGATCTATGCCGATCCCCTCCTGAAACTGATCTTTTACAACCTGTTCGAGAACTCGTGGATGCACGGTGGCCGGGAAGTGAAGATCCGGGTGGACGCTACCGTGACAAACGGCGGTGCCGAGATTGTGGTCTCCGATGACGGGAAGGGGATATCCGCTGTGGAAAAGGAGAAGATCTTCAAAAAAGGGTACGGCAAGCATACCGGGCTCGGCCTCTACCTCGTAAAGGAGATCCTCTCGATCACCAATATCGCAATCCTGGAAAACGGCGAGCCCGGAAAGGGTGCCCGGTTTACGATCCAGGTGCCGGTTGGCATGGTCCGGAAAGTGTCCGGATAGGGCTTACGGGCCCGGCCGATCTTTTCGGCCAGCGGTTTTTTGGCAACCCTGTTTTTTTGCGTTGCCGTTCTGTTTTTTTAAGGGGATTTTAAAGGAGAGCTGCCGCTCCCGTGCAGGAACGACAAAAAAGGGATGGTATTTAGATAAAGAGCGGAGCAAGCACGAGCGTTAAGGTTGCAAGGAGCTTGATGAGCACGTGGAGCGACGGGCCGGCCGTGTCCTTGAACGGATCGCCGAGCGTGTCGCCGATGACGGCTGCCTTGTGGGCCTCGCTGCCCTTGCCGCCGTGGGCACCGCTTTCAATGAATTTCTTCGCATTGTCCCATGCCCCGCCGCTGTTGTTGAGGATCAGGGCAAAGAGGATGCCGGTGATGGTTGCTACCATGAGGAAGCCGGCGAGGGCCTCGTGTCTCATAGTGACACCGATGATGATCGGGAACCCGATCACGAGGAGGCCGGGGAGGATCATGTTCTTGAGCGCACCCTGGGTCGTGATATCGATAACGGCCGCATAGTCAGGCTTCTTGGTGCCTGCCATGATGGCGGAGTCCTTGAACTGGATGCGGACTGCTTCGATGACCGACTGTGCGGTCTTGGAGACGGCACGGATGGCCAAGCTTGCAAAGAGGAAGACGAGCATTGCACCGAGGAGCGCACCGACAAAGACCGGGACGCTTGCAAGGTTTACGACATCGAATGCCTTTGCAGTCAGCTTGGCGATATCGGCCATGTAGGCATTAAAGAGCAGGAATACCGCGAGCGATGCGCTGCCGATTGCATACCCCTTGGTGAGCGCCTTGGTGGTGTTACCGGCTGCATCGAGAGAGTCCATGCGCTTCCTGACTTCTTCGGGTGCGCCGCTCATCTCGACAATACCGCCGGCATTGTCGGCAATGGGCCCGAAGGTATCCATGGCAAGGACGTACGCACAGACCATCAGCATACCGACGGTTGCAACGGCAGTGCCGTAGAGGCCGCCGTTCGTGACACCCGTCATGCTGCCGAACCAGTAGGAGAGCAGGAGGGAGATACCGATGAGGATCGCGGGGATCGCCGTGGTCTCAAGACCGACCGAGAAGCCGGTGATGATGTTTGTCGCGGCACCGGTTTCGGATGCGTCAGCGATCTCTTTTACCGGCCGGTAGTGGTGGTCGGTGTAGTAGAGAGTGACCCGGAGGAAACAGACCGAGAGGACGATACCGACGAGGCCGGCGTAGAAGAAGTACATCCAGCCGGCAGTCGATCCAAGGAGCCACTGGACCCCGAAGAAGAGGAACACTGCTGAGATGATCGCCGTGATATAGTATCCGCGGTTCATGGCGTCCATGGGGTCGGCGCCGTCCTTACCCTTGACGGTTAAAATACCGATCATGCTCGCAAGGAGACCAAGGGCACACATGACAATCGGGAAGAGGACACCGTTCACACCAAAGACCGGGAAGAGTGCAACACCGAGGATCATCGCACCGATGTTCTCGGCTGCGGTGGACTCGAAGAGGTCGGCACCACGGCCGGCACAGTCCCCGACATTGTCGCCAACGAGGTCGGCGATGGTGGCCGGGTTCCGGACATCGTCTTCGGGGATACCGGCTTCGACCTTACCGACAAGGTCTGCACCGACATCGGCGGCTTTCGTGTAGATACCGCCGCCGAGCTGGGCAAAGAGTGCGACAAAGGATGCACCAAAGCCAAAACCGAGGATGACAAACGGCGTTGTCTGCGGGTTTGCACCGAGTATGATATAGGTCAGGGAAACCCCGAGGAGCGACATCGAGGTGATGATCAGGCCCGAGATTGCCCCGCCGCGGAACGAGAAGTCAAGCGCTTTCCCATCGCTGTGCTGGGCTGCCGCTGCGGTGCGGATATTGGTTCTGACCGCAATGGACATGGCGACCACACCGGCGATCGCACTGCACGCGGCACCGATGATGTAGGAAAATGCCGTGTCAACGGCAAGCGCCTGCTGCCCGGTAATATAATAGACAACAAATATCAACACGGCAAGTATGATCGCGATGATGGCGATTGTCGAGTACTGACGCTTGATGAATGCTTCCGCACCCACCTTGATCGCATCGGAGACCTCGCGCATCTTCTGTGTCCCCTCGTCCTGGGAGAGGAGGTTACGCGCCAAAAGTGCAGCAAGGGCCAGTGCGATAATGCATATCACAATGACAAGCAGTAATGCTGTTTCGATCATTCCATTTCCTCCCGGATGGTACCATGGGTCATCCGCGTACAGGAACAGCCCTCACGGATCATGACGTTAAACGCACATGACAGAACAGCCGGCTGTACCGTGAATCCATACCCCATCAGGTCTGAACAACTAACGGGCAAGCCTTCCTGCCCGGATATATCCACCCCAAAGGACGGCAGCATGACATGGGACAACCGGGCCCTCACGCCGGCAGCCAATCCTCAGGACAGTATTAGTGCAATTTTGTTACATTAATCTTTTATCATCCCTATTCGGGGGAATCCGGGAAAAATCCTTTGAGTTTTCGGGCAGGTAATCCGGTTCTTTCCCGTCCTGGGGGTATTTTCCTGCATCCGTGAGAAATTCGTGTCCGTTTTACGAAAAACTGCCCGGAACTCCGGAAAAATGCCGGAAAACCTGTTCCGCGGGCAGATTTTGCGGCACGATTCAATATGATTAATAATGAAAAATACGCATAGTTCATTTAGGGTGGATGTTAGCGTGCAGTATCTCCTCTTTCTCATCCTGTTCCCGCTGCTCGTGGCGCTTTTTATGCCAGTGGTACGCCGCGATACCGAGCGGGGCTGGATTGTAAAACTCTCCGCACTTGCGATCGGCATCGTGACCGTCCTTGCGCTGGTGACCCTGTATGACAAAGGCACCGTCTACTTAGGCGGGTTCGATGTGGCGCCCGTAAACCTCCTGCTCTTCGGGCTCGAGATGGCCATGGCGGCGCTGCTGCTCTGGTACGCGGTGAAATACCGCCATTACCTTGCGCTGGCGCTCGTGGCCGTGCAGACGGCGCTTATTATCTGGTTCGAGGCAACGTGCTCTTCCGCGGCCGATGTTGCATACCCGCTCTTCTCCGATTCGTTCTCGCTTATCATGGCCCTGATTATCGGTATCATCGGGAGCCTGATCTGCGTGTACTCGCTCGGGTACATGCGGCACTTCTACGAGCACCATCCGGAGATCCCCGACCGGACCGGTACGTTCTTTTTAATTATCTTCGTGTTCATCTCCGCGATGTTCGGCCTTGTGTTCTCCAACAGCCTTGTCTGGGTGTACTTCTTCTGGGAAGTGACAACGCTCTGTTCGTTCCTGTTGATCGGCTATACCAAGACCGACGAAGCCATCAGGAACTCGTTTACCGCCCTCTGGATGAACGTGCTCGGCGGGGTTGCATTTATTATTGCACTGATCTGGCTTGCGGCCGTGCCCGGCGGAATGCTCTCCCTCGACCAGGTCCTTGCCGGCGGAAAGGCGCTCATCCTCATTCCGGCAGCACTCATCGGGTTTGCGGGCCTCACCAAAGCCGCCCAGATGCCGTTCTCCTCGTGGCTCGTGGGCGCAATGGTAGCCCCGACCCCGGTCTCCGCCCTCCTCCATTCGAGCACGATGGTAAAAGCCGGTGTCTATATCCTTGTCCGCCTCGCCCCGGTGTACGCGTTTACCGCGACCGGGCTTGCCCTCTCGATGGTCGGCGCCATCACGTTCCTTGTCGCATCGGGTATTGCGATCTCCCAGACGAACGCAAAACGGGTGCTCGCCTACTCCACGATTGCAAACCTCGGCCTGGTGGTTGCCTGTGCGGGTATCGGCACCTACGAAGCGATCTGGGCTGCGATACTGCTCATAATATTCCACGCAATTGCAAAGTCGCTCCTGTTCCTCTCCGTGGGAACCGTCGAGCACCGGATCCGGAGCCGGGATATCGAGGACATGAACGGCCTCATCACCCGGACCCCCAAGCTCGCTGCCATGATGGTGATCGGGATCGCCGGCATGTTCCTTGCGCCCTTTGGTATGTTGATCTCCAAGTGGGCTGCAATCCAGGCGTTCATCAACGCACCGTTCGGCTTCGTGCTCGTGATCATCCTTGCCTTTGGCAGTGCGCTCACGGTCTTTTTCTGGGCGAAATGGATGGGAAAACTGCTCGTGGTTACCCCGGATAAAGAGAATATCGAGGGAGCGGTCGATAAGAACGAATGGATTGCGCTCGTCAGCCTTGCAGGGCTTACGACGGTTACCTGTTTCATCTTCCCGATCATCTCGAAGATCCTCATCGAGCCGTTCCTGTTGGCAAACTACGGGAATATTGCCCGGCTCTCGCAGGACAACATCCTGATCATGATGATGATGCTCTTTTTGATCGTCGTCCTGCCGCTCTCGATCCTCCTGCCTCACCGGAAGCACCGGCAGCTGCCGCCCTACATGGGAGGGGTCGTGACAGCGCCCGACATGCACTTTGAGAATGCGCTCGGGGCAAAGACCCCGCTGAGCTTGGGCAATTACTATCTCGGCGGGTGGTTTGGCGAGACGAAACTCCGCACTGCCGGCATCTACGTCTGCGGGGTGTTCATCGCGGTCATGTTCGTGACTGCGCTTGCAGGGGGGATAGTCCTGTGATATCGCTTGTGTACGCTGTTATCTTTATCCTGCTCGCACCGGTGATCGGCGGGCTCCTCTCGGGGATCGACCGCAAGGTCACGGCCCACATGCAGGGCCGAGTCGGCCCCTCGATCTTCCAGCCGTTCTACGATGTAGGCAAGCTCTTCGAGAAGGACCCGGCCGAGGTCAACGGCACGCAGCGCTTCTACGTGATCAGCTACTTTGTCTTTGCCGTCTTTACCGGTGCCCTCTTCTTTGCCGGCGGCGACCTCCTGCTGGTGGTCTTTGCCCTCACGCTCGCCGAGGTGTTTTTAGTCCTCGGGGCGTACGCGGCATACTCCCCGTACAGCCATGTCGGGGCGGAACGCGAACTGCTCCAGGTGATGGCCTACGAGCCGATCATGATCCTCTCGGCGGTCGGCATCTACATGGTCACCGGCTCCTTTGCGGTAAGTGACATCCTTGCCTACCCGATGCTCCTTGTAATCCTCCTGCCGGGGCTCTTCCTCGGGTTCCTCTATGCCCTCACGATCAAGCTGCGCAAGTCGCCCTTCGATATCTCGACCTCGCACCACGCCCACCAGGAGATCGTAAAAGGCGTGACCACGGAGTTCTCGGGCCCGAACCTCGGCTTTATCGAGGTCACGCACTGGTACGAGCTCGTGTTTTTGCTCGGGTTTACCTACCTGTTCTTCGCGGCGAACTGGATCGTTGGTATCATCGCGGTCATTATCGTGTTCCTGCTCGAACTCTTTATCGACAACACGAATGCGAGGGTAAAGTGGCAGCTCGCCGTAAAAAGCACGTGGGCGATCACGCTTCTGGTTGCGATCGTAAACCTTGCCGTCCTTGCCTGTGTGGTGGTGGTCTAAATGGCATACTTACAGAAATCCCCCTGGCTCATCCATTACGATGCATCGAGCTGCAATGGCTGCGATATCGAGATCCTTGCCTGCCTGACCCCGATGTATGATGTGGAGCGTTTCGGGATCATCAATACCGGCAACCCCAAGCACGCGGATATCTTTGTCGTGACCGGCTCGGTGAACGAGCGGAACAAGTACGTGATCAAGAACATCTACGACCAGATGCCGGACCCCAAAGTCGTTGTGGCAGTGGGGGTCTGTGCCACTTCGGGCGGTGTCTTCCGCGAGTGCTACAATGTCTCGGGAGGGGTCGACATGATAATACCGGTCGACGTGTACGTGCCCGGGTGTGCCGCCCGGCCCGAATCGATCATCGACGGGATCGTAAAAGCCCTCGGGATCCTCGAAGAGAAACGGACGGCGGCCGTGATGGGCGTTACCCGGGAGCAGCCGGCCCCGACTGCACCGGCCGAGAAGCCTGCGGGAGGTGCGTGAGATGGCACAGGAACAGGTCACGGTCCCGATATCTGTCGGGGAACTCGTGGAGCGGACGGCGCAGATGAAGAAAAACGGCTGCCGCCTTGTCCAGATCGGCTGCACCAAGGTCGGCGACGATTACGAGATCAACTACCTCTTCGACAAGGAGTTCGCGCTCACGAACCTGCGCATCACGGTAAAGCAGGACACGGTCATTCCGAGCGTGAGCAGCGTGTACTTCGGGGCGTTTGTGTATGAGAACGAGATCCACGACCTGTACGGGATCGCGGTTACGGGCATGAACATCGATTTCGGCGGCCATTTCTACCGGACGACGATTAAAACGCCGTTTGCGGTGACGATCACCAAGGAGGGGAGCTGAAATGGGAAAACAGATCACGGTCCCGTTCGGGCCCCAGCACCCGGTGCTGCCCGAACCGATCCACCTCGACCTCGTTTTGGAAGACGAGACGGTCGTTGACGCGATTCCCTCGATCGGCTACGTCCACCGGGGCCTCGAAAAACTCGTGGAGAAACGCGAGTACCCGGAATACATCTACGTTGCGGAACGCATCTGCGGGATCTGCAGTTACATCCACAGCAACACGTACGCGGAGTGCATCGAGCAGATCATGCACATCGAGATCCCTGAGCGTGCCCAGTACCTCCGGACCATCTGGTCGGAGTACTCCCGTCTGCACTCCCACCTCCTCTGGCTCGGGCTTTTTGCCGACGGGATGGGATTCGAGAGCGTGTTCATGAACGCATGGCGGCTCCGCGAGCACATTCTCGACGACATGGAGGCGACCACGGGCGGCCGGGTGATCCAGGGCGTCTGCAAGGTCGGCGGGGTCAGGAAGGACATCGCGCCCGAGAAGCTCGACGAGATGCTCAAAGGTCTCAAAAACCTGGAGCACGAGCTCCACGATCTGACGGACGTGTTCTTAAACGACGCATCGGTGATCCACCGCCTGAAGGGCGCCGGCGTGCTCAAGACCGAGGACGCCTACTACCTTGGCGCTGTCGGGCCTACGGCCCGGGGGAGCGGCGTTCCCATCGATATCCGGCAGACCGGCTATGCGGCCTACGGGAAGATCAACTTCAAGCCTGTTGTGGAGTCTTCCGGGGACAGCTATGCCCGGTGTGCGGTCCGGGCAAAGGAGCTCTACACTTCGATCGATATCATCGAGCAGTGCATTAAGAAGATCCCCGACGGCCCGGTGGACGTGAAAGTCACGGGTGCCCCGGACGGCGAGTTCTTCGCCCGGGCCGAGCAGCCCCGGGGCGAGGTCGTCCACTACATCAAGGGGAACGGGAAGAAGAACCTGGTCCGGCACCGGGTGAGGACCCCGACGTTCACGAACATCCCGCCGCTCGTGACTCTCTTAAAGGGCTGCCAGCTGGCGGACGTTCCGATTGTCGTTTTGTCGATCGATCCCTGTATCGGCTGTGCGGAGAGGTGATGCGGCCATGACGTACTTCCAGAACGCAAAAACCATCGTAAAAAGCCTCTTTTCCCGGCCCTCGACCCTGATGTACCCGGCAAAACCGGCAAAGAAGATGGCCCTCTCCCGGGGCCACGTGACCATCGACCCGGCAAAGTGCATCACCTGCCGGTCCTGCCAGCGCAAGTGCCCGGCGCAGGCGATTGTGGTGGACGTGAAGGAGAAGACCTGGGAGATCGACCGCTTCCGCTGCATTATCTGTGCGTCCTGTGTCGAGGTCTGCCCCACGAAGTGTCTCGCCATGGACCCCCAGTACCCGGAGTCAACGACAGCCCGGGGTGGGATCTACAAGGTGACGGTGGCCGGGCCGAAGAAGAAGGAACCGGCGCCTGACGCAGCAGCGAAGCCGGCAGAGAAGAAGGAATAAGATTACTTTTTTTTTATTTTCGCTTAGGGTATTGTTCTGTGGCCAGGGGAATGTGCCACTCCGGTTTATCCCCGGAAGAATGAAAAGCAAAAACAACAACACTCTTTTCTTCTTGCGATTATCCGTTGAATTCTCTTTTTTAAGAGGAAACGGCGTTTGCCTCCGATCTCACAAGTTTCCCTCAAATTTCGGCAGGTGATACCATAAAATCACAATTATCGCCAGATTTAATGGAACGGCCTTCCCAAACACCCATATGAAACGCCGTTCCCTGAATTGTATGATCCTTGCCGTGCTTTTTTCCTGCCTCCTGCTTGCAGCAGGATGCACTATGAATCCCTCTGCACAGTCAGGGCAGGAGAACAAGAACCTGTCGCCGTCAATAACACCGTCCCCTGCCGGGAGTTCCGCTGCCAGCGTTCCCGATGCAAACAACCGGTTCTCCGCGAGCCTGTACCGCGAGCTTGCCGCGGGAGATGCCACCAGTAACATCTTCTTCTCGCCATTCTCCATCTCGTCAGCGCTTGCCATCACCTACGAAGGGGCACGGGGGACGACCGCCGACGAGATCCGATCCGTTTTCTTCTTCCCGGCAAACCAGACTGCAATGCGGGAGGGATATGCTGCAGAAAATGCGGCAATCAATACGGGAGACACGGGCTATTCCCTGAGCACCGCAAATGCCCTCTGGGCGGAGAAGAACTATACTTTTCTCCCCACATATTCTGCCACCGCTAACACATACTACGGAGCCAATACGACGAACCTCGACTTTACCAGCCAGTCCGAGGCCTCCCGCCAGGTAATCAATACCTGGGTGGCTGATAAAACCAACAACACGATCCTCAACCTGCTGCCCCCCGGGTCCATTACCCCGCTCACGCGGCTTGTGATTACTAATGCCGTCTATTTCAAGGGAACGTGGCTGATGCAGTTCGATGCCAACCAGACCACCGATGCCCCGTTTACCACTCCTTCGGGCTCGCAGGTCGCGGTAAAGATGATGCAGCAGACCGGTAGGAATGCGATTTTCCCCTACGCAGAGAATGCGGATATCCAGATGCTCTCCCTTCCCTATATGGCAAATGTCGGGCAGGGGCTCTCGATGGTGATCCTCCTCCCCAAAAATAATGACCTCTCGGAGGCGGTCCCGTACCTCGATCCTGCCAACTTCTCGGCGCTCAAGCAATCGGCCACCTCCCGACAGGTGAAGGTGTACATCCCCAGGTTCAAGTTCGAGACGCATTACTCCCTGCCCGACACGCTCTCTGCCATGGGGATGCCGACGGCATTCTCCGGTAATGCGGACTTTTCGGGGATGGACGGGAAAAAAGACCTGTACATCAGCGATGTCGTCCACAAGGCCCGCATCGAAGTTAACGAAGGAGGTACGGAGGCGGCGGCAGCAACGGCCGTGGTAATGATCGAATCTGCGAGAGACCCGGCCTTAAAAACGTCAATCCCGGTTTTCCGTGCCGATCACCCGTTCCTCTTCATGATACAGGATAACAATACGGGCACAATCCTCTTTGCAGGACGCGTTGCCAATCCTGCCGGTTCCTAAATGACATTTTTTTCAGAGGGGGAATGGCTGGTTCACCCTCTTTATAGGAAACCCTGAGATCCGGATCGGAAAACTTCCTTTTACTCTGCAAACCCTTTCTCCGAGCCGGCCCCCTCCCTCTTGGTTACGCGAAGAATGGGTGGGGTGGGGGTCCCGCTTTTTTGTGGGACTCTGTGCATCAGTCGCAGGAAACGGTTGGAAGAGCTCTCCTGTACTCCGTTCCCTGCGAAAAAAAGAAAATCTGCCCGATCCCTCACACCATCCCGCGGATGAGTGCAAAAGATCATGTCCGGTTCGCGGTCGGGTTCAGATCTCCCCGATCTCCCGTGCAGCGCTATTGATCACATCGGTAATCTTCTGGATCTCTTCGTCACTCACGTCCTCCCTTCGTGCCCGTGTTACCACGACCCGGGTCAGGTTCCCGAAAGCTTTCATGATTTCAGGAGACCGCCCCCGCCGGAACCCCCGTCCTGCCTCTTCGAGGCGATCGAAAAGTTCCTTTACACGGCCTTCATTTTTCTCAAGGAACTGCTGCCCTTCCGGCGTTACCGAGTAGATCTTCTTGCCGCTTTCCATCGATACGGTGGTAAGCCCTTCTTCTTCGAGCATCGTCAGGGTGGGATACACCACGCCGGCACTTGGCGTATACCCTCCGGCAAGGCGTTGTTCCATGGTCTTGATGAGCTGGTATCCATAACTCGGCTGTTCGGTGAGCATTTTAAGGACTACCAGCCTGAAATCGCCGGCATCAAAGAGGCGTTCCCGCCCTCTGCCAAAGCCAAACGGATCCTGGCATGCTCCAAAACCCCCGGGCCCCCTGCCGCCAAATCCACGGTCGGGCCATTCGTGCGGCCCGAAGCCGCACCTGTCGTGCCCGGCAAAGCCGGACCGGCCATGGGGCCGGCCCCTGCGGCCGGAACGTTCGTCCTTTTCAGGATTGTTGTCTGTCATGGTTTTTCTCCATAGGTTCAGATATTCGCGATATATCTTGAGATATATCTTAACTAAGGTTCTATTTATAGCTTTATGCGGATGGTTCTGCTGAGCCGTCAGAGCTCGGGACACTGGCAACAGTATCCGGACCTGTTCCGGAATCCTCTCCCTATCCGGCCTGATGGGGGGAGGGTACTCCCACCCGTCCAATAACATGCCAAGGTGGGTACCCCCCACTTGCCCGGACAAAGGGGGAGGGGGTGCCCCCCTGCTAAGCAGATGGAAGGGGAGGGGGGTGATCCCCACCCCCCCACCACTTTTTTTTTTAAAAAGCGGCCCGGGTTCCCACAGTCGCCCGGCACAAACCTCAGGACAATTCCGGGCATCCAGAAACAAAAAAAATCTGGGCTTTCCGGGAATCAGGCCGGCTGCCCGACCGGGCCGAGAAATCGCTTCTTCATCGCAAACGTCATCAGGGCAACGAGCACCCCGAGAATGCCTGCGACCACAAAGACCGCGTCGAGGCCGAAGAACACAAGAACGATCCCAAGGACAACCGGGGCAGCGCTCTGGCCGATATATTTCATGCAGCTGTGGATCGAGATCACCCCGCCCCGGGTCTTCGGGGGAGAGAGCTGGATGAGCTGCACGTCAATCGCGGTCTGGGCAAGGATAAGCCCCGCCCCGAAGACCAGCAGCAGCAGGATAACGGCGACAACGGAGGGCGCCCATGCCAAAAACAGCATCGAAAGCCCGACGCAGGCAAACCCGAGAGCGATCACCACCGGCAGGGAATACTTCCCGGTGAGCGGCTTTACCTGCGGTGCAAAGAGAATGCACGTGATCCCCGGGACCGCAAGCATCAGGCCCGATGCCCCCGATGCATACCCGAACGCTCCCTTGAGCATGAAGGGCACGTAGATCATCAGCGCAAACAGCAGGAAAAAGATCGAAAAGCCCATGAATATCGTAGCAACGATCGGCAGGTCCTTCAGACACCTGAATGCATCGGCCATACCGTTGTGCTGCGCTGTCGCAGTCGGAACCCGTGTCTCCGGGAGAAAGACGACCACCAGCACTGCAACCGGCAGGGAAAGAGCATAGAAGAGGAACGCATAGTTCCAGCCAAACAGGGCGAGCCCTCCCCCGATTACCGGGGCAAACACTCCCCCGAGGGCAAAGGTTATGCTGATTTTGCTCATCGCTGCCACCCGGTCGAGACCGGTGTAAACGTCCCCGATAACGAGCATGGCAAGCGTTGTCATCCCCGCAACACCGATACCCTGCAGGAACCGCAGGATGAGGAGCGACGGCAGATCAGCGAGGAAAAAACTCACCAGTCCCGTCAGGCCGTAGATCAGAAGGCAGGGAACCAGGATCCTCTTCCGGTTCACCCGGTCGGTAAAATGCCCGATCACAAGGGTAAAAAACGCCGTTGAGATCGTAAACACGGACATTAAGAGCGCGACATCCTGCGTCGTCGTGTGCAGAGGTCCTACCATCTCCGGCAGTACCGGTGCAAGGAGCGCTCCCCCGGCCAGTGCAAAAAATGCAACGACACAGAGCATGAAAAGACTGGTATTGTTAAATGCCGTGATTCGCCTCGGTTTTTACCGTCCGGTTTCCGGAATATGTTTGGTTTTTGTCCTGAAAAGAGCATGGACGCGTACGGTCCGTTGATCCTCTGGAGGGAGGCTAAAAAAAGGACAACGGTCCGGCCCCTTCCCCAACCATTAAACCGTCACGCGGTGCAGGGATGAACAGATGCCCGTGCCACCTGTCATCAGGAATGACTGTCCCTGTCCGAATACAAAATGCAGCCGCCACACGCTCTGCGATGAATGCGAAGCGTTCCGTGCGAGCCGGGGGAAGGTGCCGTTCTGCCGGCAGCAGGGGGTATTGTTACAGGACAGGATAAAAAAGATACAGGGCCGGGGCTAAACCACGCGGATACGGCTGGTACCGGATCCGGTCAGCGTCTTGGGTTCTTGTCGCCGCGCCGGACTTCCATCTTCATGGTGCCGTCGGACTGCATGATCCGGACCATCTCGGGCTCTGCCGGCGCTGCCTCCGGTTTTGGGGCGCTCTTTACGTGGATAACCGTGTGGTTTTCCTGGGGAGCGGCCGCGGGCGCACCCGTGCTTTCCGGCTGGGATACTGTTTCCTGGACAACCGGCCCCCTTACCGTCACCTGCCGGTGCCGCTCCTCGGTCTGCCGGGCAAGGTTTTTCGCGAGTGCCTTGAAGTCGAGCATCTCCGCCATCAGCCCCTTTAAGAGCGCCTCCATCTCCTCGGTCTTCTTTTCCAGTGCCGCTACCCGGTCGTCCGTTTTACCCGTCTCTCTTATCTCCATAAACCTGATCAGTGTCTCCTGCCGTTCCGGCATTTCTTTGGAAAATCCGGTTTGGCCATCGTGCATCGCGTACTAATCCATTACTCTCTCCCCGGACATGTTAAAGGGAGATGTCGGATCGGGCGGTCTTTGGTTGCGGTAGCGGCCAGAATACATCCGGGCACCGGAGACCGGTGTCCCGAAAAGGGGAGTTGTCTCATCCGGCCCGTCGTTTCCAGAACAGATACGCGAGAACCGCGACAAAGGCGATGAGAAGCCCGTACAGGGTCGTCGTACCGACGCCCCAGACGATCTGTTCCATGACCCGTTATCGGATCCATGAGGGAATAACGCTTGCGGTAAGGAAAAAATGCCCTCGCGGTTATCCAATATGTCCCGGCTCGGCACCGGACCGATCGCCCGTGTTCGTCAACCTCAAAAATAAATATGGTTGACGATAACATTCCACGCGAACAATCGGCCGGGCACCACCCCGGAGCCGGTGTACAATCCCATGGAAGAACCAGAACTACCGCAAATCCCGAAATGCATGAGCACCCAGCACCCGGACAACGTCCACGTGCCCTTCTTTGCCGAATCATCCGAATTCGGCGGCGAGGACGAGGTCCGTGAAGCGTACTATGTCTACTCGCACCTCCACTGCAAAGAGCAGATGTGGGACTGCGAAGGAAAGGAAGTGGACAACTTCGTGGTAAAAAAACTTCTTTCCGCGTATTCCACCTTCTTTTCCGACCACCGGCTGGGCCGTGACATCTTTCTCACCCTCCGCGTCCCCAACCCGCAGGTGGAAAAAGCCGAGGCAAAGATCCTGCTCGAAACCCTCGAAAGCATCCCCCGCTCGTTTGACAGCGCAAAACACTTCTACGGAAAAGACACCGCCCCGATCTTCGAAGTGATCCTGCCGATGACCGACTCGCACACGGCCATCGACAACATCTACCAGTACTATGCGGACTTCGTCATCGGCAAACAGTACAAGCGGCTCGGCGGACGGGACACCACCATCGCCGATTGGATCGGCACGTTCTCTCCCCGTCACATCAACGTGATCCCGCTTTTCGAGGACGAGGCGAGCATGCTTGCCGCCCACACGACCGTGAAGCGGTACCTGCTCGACAAGCAGCTCCCGTACCAGCGGGTCTTTTTAGCCCGCTCGGACCCGGCCATGAACTACGGCCTTGTCAGCGCCGTCATGCTCAACAAGATCGCTCTCTGTAACCTCGGTGCCGCATCAGAGCGGACAAAAACCCCGCTCTATCCGATCATCGGTGTCGGCTCCGCCCCGTTCCGGGGCAACCTGCGGCCGGACACCGTGGATCGCGTCAGCGCCGAATATCCCTCGGCCCATACGTTCACCATCCAGTCCGCGTTCAAGTACGATCACCCGCTCGACGCGGTACAGTCCGCGGTCAGGCAGCTCGAGGAACGGGAGGTCGGCGTCCCCGTGCCCGTTGACGAAAAGCAGTGCCGGGCGATCATCGGGAAGTACACGAAAGCCTACATCTCCGAGCTCCACGAGCTCTCCGATATCGTCAACCGGGTCGCCGCCTTCATCCCGGGCCGGCGCAAGCGCAAGCTCCACATCGGGCTTTTTGGGTATACCCGGAGCACCGGGGGCATTACGCTCCCCCGGGCCATCACGTTTACCGCTGCCATGTACTCGATCGGCGTTCCCCCGGAGCTCCTCGGGCTTGCCGCACTGGACCCGGACGACCTCTCGTTCGTGCGGCAGGTGTACGTGAACTTCGACCGCGATCTCCTCGATGCGGTCCGGTACATGAACCCCGACTCCCCGTACCTCCCGCCTGCCGTCCGTGAGGCCGCAGAGCGGATCTGCGGGAGCGATGTTCACGACGGGCATAAGGAGATCACCGATGCGATCCTGTCCTCGCTTTCCGACAACCGGACAAGCGACCTCCAGCCCCGGATCCTGCAGGCAGCAGCGATCCGGAAATTCCTGGGCTGATCTTTTATCCGGGCCGGCCGGCACCCCCGGCTGGTTCCCGTTTTGCTATATTCCCCTATGTATCGCGCCATAGTTCCTGTCCTGTTTTTCCATTACCGAAGTCTTTATCGGCACAGGTTCGGTAATCCCCTACCATGGATGCGGAGGCCGGGCAGACACCTTTCGACCAGAGGCTCTTTCTGATCTTCATGGTCACATTTGCCGCGATGACGCTCTTTGAGTTCTCCGCCCAGTTCCTCTACCCGTACCCCCCCGACTGGCGCTCGAATCTCATCACCAGCCTCTTTACGAGCGGCCTTGCCGTCGTCATCGCCTACTTCCCCTTAAACTCGTATTACTCCCAGAGCGAACGATTGCTTGCCGAACGGGAGAAGAACCGCGCCGTGGAAGCCGAACTCCGGGCAAGCGAGGAGAAGTTCCGGACCGTTGTCGAGAACACGCTTGACGGCATCATGATCGCCGCCCCCGACGGCGACATCCTCTACAGCAACCGGGCGAATGCGGGGATCTTCGACATTACGCGAGGCACCGCCTTCGAACCCGGTTCGAAAAATTTCCTGTCGTTCCTTCTCCCGGTCTCGGGCGGGAAGGCAAAGGAGGAGTTTGGCCGTATCGCCCGCGGATTCGAGAGTGTCCCGGGGGAATACCCGGCGCTCACCGCCACCGGCCGCCAGATCTGGATCGAGGCCGTTGGCAGACAGGTGATCTACCGGAACGAACCTGCCGTCATCATCTCCGTCAGGGATATCACTGCCCGCAAGCAGATGGAACAGGCCGTGCTGTACGCAAACAAAAAGCTCAACCTCCTGTCGAGCATCACCCGCCACGACATCAACAACCAGCTCGTGGTGCTCGACAGTTACGTCGAACTGCTCCAGGTAAAAAACACCTCGCCGGACTTACGGGACTATTTCTCCCGGATCGAGGAAGCAAGCGACCAGATCACGTCCATGATCCGGTTCACCGGGGAATACGAAAAGATCGGGGTCCGTACCGCAGTCTGGCAGAACCTGCACGGCCTTGTCGCGGGTGCAGCCGTGGGCGTAACGTTCGGGGCCATCGCGTTTGAAAACAATCTTCCCGCCGAAGTCGAGGTCTTTGCCGATCCGCTGATAGTCAAAGTTTTTTTCAACCTGATCGACAACGCCATGCGCCACGGGGGACGGATCCGGGTCATCCGGTTCTCTTGTTCATACCGCGGCACGAGCCGGGTCATTGTCTGCGAAGATGACGGCGATGGCGTGGTTCCGGGCGAGAAGGAACGGATCTTCGAGAGAGGCTTTGGCAAAAATACCGGTTTTGGCCTGGCAATCTCGCGGGAGATCCTCGATATCACGGGGATATCCATTAAAGAGACCGGGAAGCCGGGCACGGGTGCACGGTTCGAGATGGTGGTACCGGAAGAAGCCTGGCGGACAAACGGGCCGGTCCTGAACGCGAACTAACCTGATTTTGCGGTCCCGGAAACGATCCGACCCGGACCCCGGATTTCTGTTTTTGTCCCTGCCGGTGTTTACAAAAAGGTATAGGTCTCGGGCACGAGCGTCTGGAGATCGACCATTACGGCCTGCGCCGGGGTCGGGTTCACGTTCATCTGCTTCTGGAACGCGGTCTGGGACTGCCAGGTGCCGGCGTTTACCCCGAGCACGCCACGGTACTGGGTGAGCCCCCGGATATGGATGTGGCCGGTGTGGAGGATCTCCGGGAGCGGGTCGATGATGAGGCGGTCGGTCTTTCCCGCTGCAATCGGCGTGCGCCTGCCATAGGCCGGGGCGAGATGGCGGCGCTGGAGCATCTCCTCCATCATCTTTCCGCCCTGCTCGTAGGAAGCTCCGGGGATAAGCCCGATCATGTCGTCGATGGAGCGGCCGTGGTACATCAGCACCCGCACGCCCTGGAGGTTCACGAGCGCCGGGTTCTCGACGAGCATGCAGTTCTCGGGGAACTTTTTCGTGAACTGCTCGGGGATCACCGGCTGGGGCTCGGCGCCCCGGACCACATCGTGGTTGCCCGGTGCGACGATGATCCTGATGCTTTTGGGGATACCGGAAAGCAGATCCCCGAATGCGTCGTACTGCTCGTAGATGTTTTTTATCGTGAGTTCCTGGTCCTGGTTTGGGTAGACACCGATCCCGTCAACAAGGTCGCCGGCGATTAAGAGGTAGGATGCGCCCGAGTCCGGGATCCAGTCCACGAACCGGTTCCAGGCGTCCTCTAAGAATGTGTCGCTTCCCACGTGCACATCGGAGATGAGAATGGCTTTGCCCGGCGTCTCGCTCTTATAGGGCTTGTTGTCGATCCGGATGTCGGGCCGGAACATCTGTTCGGCAAAGAAGAGCCGCCCGTCCTGCGAGAGCTTGCCCCTGACGCCGATCACTTCGTCCATGATCAGCCGTTCGGCATCGGCAAAGACCGGGCGGTCTTTTCTGAAGAGCACCGAGAGGTTCGCGGTCGTATCCTCGATCTCTGCGATACGGTGGCCGTTTGTCGTGGTCTTGACCTCGGCCACCATCCCGATCACCGAACACTCTTCCTGCCGGTACCGGGGCGAGCGGGTGAGCCCTTCAATCGGCATCGTGGTGCACCGGTTCCGGATCATCGTGCCCAGACGGGTGAACCGGTCCCGGAAGTAATTCAGGTAATCGGACGTGCCGTTGATGCTCCCGGAGGTCCCGGGGGCGCCAGAGACAATCTCGACCTTTGGATCGGAAAGGAAACGCATCCCGTCCCGGGTCATATTCATCCCGGGGATGTGCTTTGCCGAGACTACGATCGTGTCTTTGGGAACGCCGGCGATGATACGGTCGATCAGCTCCGGGTTGTCCTGCTCCTGGATGTAGCGCACCACATCGGGATGGACCTGGAGCCCGGTATCGAGGAACCGGGACGCGATCGCTGCCGTATCGATCATGCATGAGTATATGGCAGCAACAGGAAATAAGAGCCTCCGATCCGGCATGGGGGGTGCCTTCATCATGTCGTCCGGCAAATCCTGTCAGGTCAAAGGAATGCAGATCGGGTAATCATGTTCGATACGCTCCAGTTTTTTCTTCTCGCCTTTGCCATCGGCCTGACCGGTGCCCTTGCCCCGGGGCCGACGCTTGTCGCCACCATTAACGCATCGGTAGCCGGCGGGTGGACGGCAGGCCCGAAGATAACGCTCGGGCACATGCTCACCGAACTCGTCATCCTGCTTGTGATCGTTGCCGGGCTTGCCACGGTGGCCCTCCAGTTCACGACCGCGATCGGGGTCATCGGCGGGCTTGCGCTCGTGGTCTTCGGAATTCTCACCATTGCCGGCAGCCGTAAGGCGACCCTCTCCGGGATCGGTACGGGCACGGGAACGGCGGCAGCAAACCCGTACCTGGCCGGCTTTGTCACGAGCGTTGCAAACCCCTACTTCTGGATCTGGTGGCTCTCGGTCGGGAGCGCGATGGTGATCGCGGGCCTTGCCGGCGGCCTCATCCTCGCCTGCGTGTTTATGGCCGGCCACTGGTGTGCCGACCTCGGGTGGTACACGGTGGTCTCGGCGGGGATTGCAAAAGGCAGGACAATCCTCTCCGACCGGACCTACCGCTGGATCATGGCGGCCTGCGGGTGCTTCCTTGTCATCTTCGGCGCATATTACCTCGTCCGGGTCGTATTCCCATAAAAAGCGGTACGCTATATTAACTCCCAAAGCCAATACCGGAGCCTTAAGGAATGGCAGAACAGGAACCCAAGCGGGACATCCGCACGATGATCCACAATTTCAGGACAAGCGAGCACTGGGCCGTCTCCCTTGCCCGGGACATCCTCTGGGTGGTCGGGGTCGTGGTGGCCGTCGCCTTCGCCCTCTTTTTGATCTGCGGGACATGGCCCGCGGTGGTCACGGTCGAATCGGGGAGTATGGAGCCCCACATGAATATCGGGGACCTCGTCGTGATCGTGCAGGCTGACCGGCTCGGGCCCTTACAGACCTGGGACGACGCCCATGCTACCGGCTACCAGAAGTTCGGCGATTACGGCGACGTGATCATCTACCGTCCAAACGGCGAGACCGATTTCTGGACGCAGATCGGGCTTTTACCGTTTGCAAAACAGCACCCGATCATCCACCGGGCCATGACCTGGACAGAGGCAGGCGAGCCCGAGCCGACTTACCTCAACCCGTACCGGGGTTCGGTCACGCCATCGGGATACCTCCCGCTTGAGACGAGCGCTTCGACCACGTACGGGTACCACATCCTCTACCCGGAGAATGCCACGCTGCCGCAGAACCTCTCTGCCAGCGCACAGGATATGGGCTTTACGTCACCAACCGGTGAGGGGTACTTCATGCCCGGGCAGTTCGTGGTCAACGGTTCCGGCTACATTGTCTACGGTAACGCGACCACCCACGGGGGTTACATCACCAAGGGCGACAATAACGTGGTGAGCGACGAGGGGTATCTCTCGGTCGGCGATGTCGGGACAATCGAGCCGGTGAAAAAGGAATGGGTCGTAGGTAAAGCCCTCTTTACTGTCCCGTATGTCGGCCTGCTCCCGCTCCATATCTGGGAGGTCGCGATCGTGCTGATCATTGCGATGCTCGGCTGGGAATGGTACGCGGGAAAGAAAGAAGAGGAAGCCCATAAAAAATCGCGGAAGACAAAGAAGAAAAACAAGCAATAAACGACGGTGCAGTCACCATGACCTACAATCTTGCAACGCTCCTGTCGGATGTGAAGGCCGGCCACCGGCTCACCCCGGACGAGGGCGAATTTTTAATGAAGACCACCGGCCGGGACGTTTTTCTTGTCACGGCCGCAGCAGACGAGATGCGCGAGAAGAAAGTCGGAAATACCGTTACCTATGTCAGGAACCAGAACCTGCACGTGACCAATATCTGCAAGAACCTCTGCGGGTTCTGCGGGTTTGGCAAAAAGGCGACCGATCCCGGGGCCTACTGCCTCGACCGGGCAACGATCCAGAAAGGGGTCCGGCTCGCACAGGAGCGTAACGTCACCGAGATCTGTTTCCTTTCAGGCGTCAACCCGGCGTTCAATCTCGACAGTTACCTCGATCTTATCTCCGCGGTGCACGAGATCGCTCCGGATATCCACGTCCACGCCTTCAGCCCGGAAGAGGTCGCATTTGCGGCAAAGAGAAGCCGGTGCACGACTGCCGATGTCCTTGCGGCCTTTAAGAAAGCGGGCCTCGGCTCCCTTCAGGGGACGGCGGCGGAGATCCTGATCCAGTCGGTGCGGGACGTTATCTGCCCGAGAAAAGTCCCCGGTGCCGAATGGGCCCGGATCATCCGCGAAGCACACAAGATGGGCATCCGGACCTCGGCAACGATCATGTACGGCTCGTATGAATCGGCCCGGGACCAGGTAGACCACATGGAGATCGTCCGGCAGATCCAGGACGAAACGCACGGCTTCTCCGAGTTCATCCCGATGTCGTATATCCACCCCAACACCCCGCTTTTTGTGAGCGGTATCGGGAAGCCCGGTGCAACAGGGAGGGAAGACCTGCTGATGATCGCGGTCTCGCGGCTGTACCTCGATAACTTCGACCATGTGCAGGTCTCGTGGGGCAAGCTCGGCCTCAAGATGACGCAGCTCGCGCTCCTCTGCGGTGGCGACGACCTTGCGGGCACGATGTTTACCGACGAGGTCTCGGTCGATGCGGGAGCAGGCGACGCAAGCTACCTCCCCCCGGAGACCATGGAGCGGCTGACAAAAGACCTCGGTCGGACGCTCCGGCAGCGGACAACACTGTACGAGCTGGTATAGGAAAAAAGTTCAGAAAGACGGGTACCTTTTTTTTAATTCGGGGGACGCTTCAGAGCAGTTCCAGCGCCTGGCGCCCGGTCATGCCGTTCTTTATCCCCCGGCTCATGGCAGTCCGGTTGGTCTCTTTTACGATACCGGTCATGATATCGTCGGTGTTGACAATCGACGGCCCGTGGGCCGGGCGGACCTTTGCCGCCGGGTAACTGAACGAATCGAGTGCTGCGACATCGAATGCCCCGCACCCGACAAGGCCGGTATCCGTAATGACCGCGACAAGGTTGGCGGGGCCGAGCGGGATGATGTAGCCTTCGGCAACCTTCTTTGAGAGTGGAACAGAGACCCTTTGCATAAAACCCTCTTACGATGCAGTTTGGTGTCCCGGTATAATAATTGTGACGGGGAACTGCCCCGATCCGACAGGTTTTATGGTAAGTATGATACAGTGTGACATACACAAAAAAAGGAGAGGGAACCTTATGGACAGGAACCTTGCAGCACTGCTTTCCGATGCCGCGGCCGGGCACCGGATCAGCGAAGAAGACGCCCGGATGCTTTTTACCCTACGCGGCCGCGACCTCTGGAAGGTTGTGGAGGCTGCCGACGAGAAGCGGGAGAACGTGGCCGGGGATGCGGTCACCTACGTCCGCAACCAGAACATCAACGTGACCAACCTCTGCGTCAACTCCTGCGGGTTCTGCGGATTCTGTAAGAAACCGGGCGACGAGGGAGTCTACTTCCACGATGAGGCAACGATACGGGAGAAGGCTGCGCTCGCAAAAGCCCGCAATGTCACCGAGATCTGCACGGTGAGCGGCCTCCACCCGGCTTTTACGGCACAGAGTTACATCGATGTGTACCGCTGGATTGGCGAGGCGGCGCCGGGTGTCCACCTCCATGCGAGCAACCCGATGGAGGTTGCGTACGCGGCACGGAGGAGCGGCATGACGACAAAGGACGTGCTCGTGGCGATGAAAGCGGCCGGCCTTGCCTCGATGTGCGGGACGGCGGCGGAGATCCTCGTCGATCCCGTCCGAGAGAAGATCTGCCCGCAGAAGATCCCGACCGCGGAGTGGATCCGGATCATCAAAGAGGCTCATGCCCTCGGCATCCCGACCACGGCAACGATCATGTACGGCCACTGCGAGAGCGATGCGGACCGGGCCCGGCACTTAGCGATCCTCCGGGAGATCCAGGACGAAACGCACGGGTTTACCGAGTTTGTCCCGCTCTCGTTTGTCCACATGAACACGCCGATCTACAAGGCCGGGCTTGCCCGGGCCGGGGCAACGGGAAGAGAGGACGGCCTGATGGTTGCGGTGGCCCGGCTCTTTCTGGACAACTTCAAAAACATCCAGGTCTCGTGGGTCAAAGAGGGGATCAAGATGGCGCAGCTCGGCCTCCTTGCCGGGGCTAACGACCTCGGGGGCACGATGTTTGAAGAGAGCATCTCCAAGGGCGCCGGGGCACAAAATACGGATTACCTCCACCCGGCCGAGATGCAGCGGGTGGCAGACGATATCGGCCGGCCGCTCCGGCGCCGGACAACGCTCTACCGGATCGTGGAGTAAAAAAAGAACTGATTTTAATCGTGGTGGGGCCGCAGCAGCCGGACGATTTTGTCCCCCGCCACTTTTGCGTGCGCCATGGCATTATCATCGTCCATGACCTCGCCCTCTTCAAAGCCCTTCCCGGTCACTGCACCGAGCGATGCAAACTCGTGCGAGTTGAGGAACCCCTCGATGGTCTTTACTGCCCGGTCCGCGCCGGCCGAGGCATTCACCGCGACTGCGATCCCTCTCCGGCCGGCAAGCTTGCGGTCGTGGTAGAGCGAGTAGGTCCGGTCGATGAAGTTCTTGAGCTGGCCGCAGACATCGTAGTAGTACACGGGCGAGCCGATCACGAGCACCTCGCAGTCGATCATCTTCTGCGCTATCGCACCCCAGTCGTCGCCCTCGATCACGCACCACTTCTTCTCCTTGCACTTCCCGCAGCCAAGACAGGGAAGGATCTTTTTCCCGGCAAGCGAGACAAACTCCGTCTCGATCCCCGCCGCCTCGCTGGGCTTGAGGATTTCTTTAACCAGGTGTGCGGTGTTCCCGTCCTTTCGCATGCTGCCCGATATCCCGAGGACTTTCATACTCTTACCCTGTCTTTAGGGTCTAATGATAGTTTGGATCCGGGGATCGAGCCCGAGCCGGGTAAATGCCGCGACGATCTCTCGTTTCGGCTCCCTCGCCCGGTACAGGAGGTGCGAGGGGCAGCCGCAGTCGCTGCACCCGAACCGGGGGACGCCGGCCCCGCCCCGGGCAAGAGATTCCGCGAGCCGGCATTCGAGCGGATCGGTTGTCGGTGCAGAGACCGCGTACGCGACTGCGAACTGCGGGCTGGTGAGCAGGTAATCGATGTGCCACTTCGGCTTCTTGTCCTTGTTTGCCGCAAGCTTCAGGTGGCGTTCGAGCCTGACAAGGCCGCCGGGCCCCAGAGCCGACCCGATGTAGCAGTGCCACCCGGCAGAAAATGCAATGTTCCCGAGTGCTCCGACCTTTGCGGTGCAGGCGAAGTTCTTGAGGACAAGGCAGTAGATGCCCTTATCCATAGCCGCCCTTCATGAGCTTATGGGCAGCCGCGATGTGGCGTTTTCCCCCGCAGTCCACGGGTTTTCCGTGCCCGGGATAGAGCCCTTCGACATCGAGCGTCACGAGCCGGTCGAGAGACGCTTCGAGCGCCTGCCGGCTGCCGCCCGGGAAATCGTACCGCCCGAATGCGCCATCGGTGAACACCGTGTCGCCGCTGATGAGGACCTTGTCCTTTTCCGACCAGAGGCAGATGCTCCCCGGGGTATGGCCAGGTGTGTGGAGGACCGTAAGCCCGCCAATCAGATCTCCGTCCGAGAGTACGATGTCCGGCACGATCCCGGGCGAGCGGGAGCCAAACTGCATCGAGAGGCTTCTTGCATCGTCGATGAGACCGCCTGCGTCGTCGCGGTGGATCGCGATCTTCGCCTTGCACATATGGGCGATCTCCTTTACGTGCCCGGTGTGGTCGAAGTGGCAGTGGGTGAGGACGATGGTGTCGATCTCGTCCTTAAACGGCTGGATCGCCATCGGGAAAACACCGGCGTCCACGAGTACCGAGCCGAAGATATAGGAATTCGCGAGCGCCCCCTGTTCGGGAATCCACCTGACCTGCATGCACACTAATAAGGCATCCCGACAGATGTTTTTTATGGATTTGCTCATCCGCAGCTGCTCGCGGTCGATCCCCGCTGCCGTGAAGGCCGCTGCCCGGGCAGAGGGCATGGACCCCGCGGCCATGGCCCGCGCCGTTGCTGCCGGACGCATCGTCATCCCGCACAACCCGAAACGAAAGCACCGCCCCTGTGCGATTGGCGAGGGGTGCACCGTCAAGGTGAACGTGAACGTCGGGACGTCCGGCACCCGCTGCGATTATGCGCTCGAAGCAAAGAAGGCAAAGGCGGCAATCGAGAGCGGTGCCGATGCGATCATGGACCTCTCGACCGGCGGGAACCTTGTTGCGATACGGAAGAAGATGCTCGCGCTCGACACCACGGTCGGGACCGTGCCGGTGTACGAGGCGGTGCGCCGGGCGGGAAACGCTGCGGACGTGGATGCCGACCTGCTCTTTACGGTCATCCGCGAGCACTGCAAACAGGGCGTGGATTTCTTAACGCTCCACTGCGGGGTGAACCGGCAGGTGCTCGATGCGCTGAAACTCGACCCGCGCCTGATGGGGGTTGTGAGCCGGGGCGGGACATTCCACTGCGCGATGATGATGCTCCGCGACGAGGAAAACCCGCTCTATGCGGAGTTCGATTACCTGCTCGAAATCCTCGCGGAATACGATGTCACTATCAGCCTTGGCGACGGGATGCGGCCCGGCTGCCAGCAGGACGCAGAGAAACTCGCAAAGTCGGTGGAGTACGTAACGCTCGGGACCCTTGCCCGCCGGGCGCAGGCCGCCGGCGTCCAGCGGATGATCGAAGGCCCGGGACACATGCCCTTTGACCAGGTGGGCTACAATGTCCGGATGATAAAAGAGATCACCGACCATGCCCCGCTCTACCTGCTCGGGCCGCTCGTGACCGACATTGCGCCCGGCTACGACCACGTGGTCGCAGCCATCGGCGGGGCGGAGGCCTGCCGGAACGGGGCGGACTTCCTCTGCATGGTCTCGCCAAGCGAGCATCTTGCCCTCCCGGACGTGGATGATATCATCGAGGGGACGCGGGTGGCAAAGATCGCGGCGCACGTGGGGGACATGGTGCGCCGGCCCGAGGGCTACCGGATGGAGCAGGAAGTAAAGATGGCCCAGGCCCGGCACGACCTTGACTGGGATGCCCAGTTCAAACTGGCGCTCTACGGGGACCATGCAAAGGCGATCCATGTCCGGGACGGGGACACGGACACCTGCTCGATGTGCGGGGATCTCTGTGCGATCAAGATGGTCCGGGAGTTGTTTGAGGGCCCGGTGAAGAAAGGAAAAGGGAAGAAAAAGAGAGCGTGAACTTTAGGAGATAAAAATTTTTTTTCATGCCTCTCTTTTGCCTCATTGGGTTGCACCAGTCATTTACCGTGTATAGCCCTATTCATTAGATCAAATAAATTAATCTGTTGAGGGGAGGATTTTATCAAGGGGAAAGAAAGGTGAGATTTCAAAAAAGAATTTCACTGGGTCCAGGAGTGAGGCTGAACCTCTCGAAATCCGGAGTGGGGATATCGACCGGAGTGAAAGGAATAAGATTTTCTACCGGTGTGCGGGGCTCTTCTTTAACTCTTGGAATTCCGGGAACCGGTTTATCTCACCGGATTAATCTTTCAAATAGAACAACGACGACATCCTCTTCGAATTCAATTAAATATGATTTTTCTGATGTTTCAATATCTTTGGATAATTCCGGAACCGTTCACGTAGAAAATAAAGACGGGCAACCGCTGAATGATCAGGAATTACGCAGATTGAAGCGGACGGAAGGGTATAAAGAGACAATCAAATCTCTTAATTTGGATCTGTTCAATAAAATTGAGGGAGAAAAACAACAGTTTATAGAAATTTTTAAGGATACGCCCAAAATAAAAGATGATATTGAATGGAAGATTGAATTGGATGAGTTATTAACTCAATTATCGGTTAAACCCTATACGGAGCAGAAACCTACCGAAGAAAGATGTCGGAAAGAATTGATACAAGAAGCAAATGAAACGGTCAAAAGTATCTTATTTTGGACACTTAAAGCCAAGCGCGAGGAATTCGTTAATTCCCGATTTGAAGGTTACTATCAAAAGCTAATATTTGATTGGGAAAAGCGTAAATTAACATTTGAATCCTCTGAATTAGCGAGAGTAAAGAAAGTAGAACAAAAAAAAGAACAATTGATGAATGAAATTATTCCTGGTACTGAAAACTATGTTAATACAGCAATTGCGGAAATATTAGAAAATCTTACCATACCTATCGATTTTTCAATTGAATTTACCTATTCCTGCGATGGCCTTCTGCATATTGATTTAGATTTGCCTGAAATTGAGGATTTACCTACAAAGAAGGCTAACTTGTTAACTTCTGGAAAAATATCTATGAAGAAAAAAACGCAAAAAGAGTTGAAAGAAGAATACGCTACGTGTGTTTGCGGGTTAGCATATTATTTTGCGGGGAATTTTTTCAATGTGTCTCCGAAAATTCAACAAATTATTATTTCGGGGTACACTCAAAGACTGGACAAAAAAACAGGTCATGAAAATGATGAGTACGTCTATTCGATTAAATTCAACAGGGAACTTTTCGAGAAATTGACTGTTGAAAAAATTAATCCGGTTCTCGGATTTGAAAACTTTGAGAATCGTATTGATCTAAAATCAAATTTTGAAATGAAGACGATTGTCCCTTTCAGTTAAATTTTATTAAAATTCTGCATAACTGATTTGCGTCCGAGTGGTGTTTGTGCGGTCAGGTAATATCCGCACTATCGCAATTGCGCCCCGTCCCCCATGGGAGACTGGTGGCGCAAGAGGGGGGTGGGTACCCCCACCTGCCCGGACCCATGGGGGGGAGGGTGCCCCCCTGTTTGAAGGAAAGGAGGGGAGGGAGGTGATCCCCACCCCCCCACCGCCATAATGGGGAAGTGTGCGGTTTTTGCACGGGAAACGAAGGATCGTTCGCATGGAACTTTCGTCGTGATGGTACGGTCGTGCCATTATCCGGGTAAAGAAGAGAGGAGCCGGTCCGGGCCATGAGTGGGGAGGGGGTGGCCCCTTACTGGAAAAAAAGAGTGAGGGGGGGTAGGGGGCACCCCCCTCCCCCCACACGGATTTGTTGGGGACCGGGAAGTCCGGTACCTCTCCGGTAAAATACCGTTGGTTAAACCGTGTTTGCGCGGAATCATAAGATATAGTTGATGATTCTGCACAAAACCGGAAGGTATGGTTTACGATTTTGTTCAAAATTGTAAAGTATAATCAATGATTTCTTACCTTTTTTGAATCACTGTAGTGCACGAAAACAGACAAAATCGTGCATTACAATGTAACAAATGCACGGAAAAACAAGGGTCCTATTGATGGGAACCCGGCACCTGTCAGAGGTCAGATCTCATCTTCCGGCGGAATAATCGCAGACAGGACCGGTATAATTGCAGGGACAACCTCCCATGCGATCTCCCTGATCAGTTCCCGGTCGGGCCGGCAAAAGTCTGCTTCAAACGAATCGTACATCTTCATGAGGCGGTCCCAGGGAATATCCGGGTATTTTCTGCGGGTCGGCGCATCGACTCTTTGCGCGGAGACTGCCAGCCACCGGCAATTATAGGAAATCGCGTGGAAGAGCATCTCATCCCTATCGGACATTTCGGCAGATGAGTTCCCGGCGATTTTTTGGATGTGTCTTGCAGAGATGAGCATATCGAGAAGGTAGGACATCTGGCGGAGGACGGGAGGTTTCCCGGAAAGTATCCCGTTCCTTCGGATGTAGTTCTCACTCTGTTCAATCGATTTGCGTTCCACGAGATCGACATTACGGGAGAAGAGTGCTTCGAGTTCTTCCTGCATGGCGCCCATGTCCAGTACTGATGTCCTGTCATCAGGGGAAAAATCGATCATTACATCGATATCGCTGTCGGGCCGGAAATCGTCCCGCATGATGGATCCGTAAAAGGAAAAGCTGTGGATCTTCCACTTTTTGCAGAATGCCCGGATGGTCTCTTCCGGTATAACGATATGCGGATTTGCGATGCGGAGTTCCGGTTCGTTTATAGCAGGTTCAGGATTTTCCTGTATCATCCGCTCTTTTCCTGCCCGGTCACCATATCCGCGATCTCTCCTGCCGTGACCGGCACGGTCCGGGAGAAGGGGATCTCCTTTGGGATCATCAGGAATTTTATTTTGGCCTTCCCGGTGATCGTCACCTCGATCTTTCCCCCGAGAACAAGCCCGGCAAGCGCCCCTAAAAGCGCTGCGTTTTTCGAGGTGACCCGGGCGGGAACGTTGGTCACGGAATTCCCGGGGATTTTTGCGCTCCCGGTCTCCCCGGTTGCGATCACTTCGTTCTTCCCGCCCTGTTCGCAGGAGACGGAGAAGGGACACGATTCAAGGGTTGCGCCCACCGGGTTCTTGTTCTCCACCCGGATCGTAACCGCGAGATCGACCGCGGAAAGGGAGATCTTTTCAAGACTGACCCTTTCGAGGGTCACGACCGGATCGGACAGGACAGACATTATACAGGCATTGGAACGAAGGGGTGATAATCCTGCCCGTCATTCATGAGGTTCACGGATCGATGTGCCCAATCCGAAACATCGCCTCATTCGACCACAAAGCACTCAAAACCATCCCCCCAACATTTGTGATATCATGACATTGCCACCATTTTTTTACGAGATATTCGAGTCCCTCCCCCGGCAGGGCCCGGGTTGTGCAGGTGCGACAAAGCATGTATTCTCACTGATTCCCCCGCTTCCGGATAACGCGAAGATCCTCGATGTCGGGTGCGGCAGCGGAACCCAGACCCTTGATCTTGCGGGCCTGACCAACGGTACAATAACGGCGGTCGATAACCACCAGCCGTTCCTGGATCAGCTCAACGCCAGGGCCGAAAAAGCCGGCCTGCAGGGAAGGATCCGGACCGTGAACGCCTCGATGGATGCCCTTCCTTTCGAGCCGGGCCAGTTCGATCTCATATGGTCCGAAGGGGCGATCTTCGTTGTCGGGTTCGAGCAGGGCCTCTCCCTCTGGAAACCGTTTTTAAAAAAGGGCGGGTACATGGTCGTATCCGATGCCGACTGGTTCGAGCCCAACCCCCCTGCCGAGCTCGTACAGTGGTGGGTAGACGAGGGCTACCTCCCTGTTTCCGAGAACGAGATGAAGGAGCGGGTGAACCGGGCCGGGCTCCGACTCGCTGCAACGTACCGGCTGCCTGATGCCGGCTGGTGGGATAACTACCATGTCCCGGTGCTTGCCCGTACCGGGGAACTAAGAAAAACGCACGGATCGAATCCGGAAGATGCAGCTCTCCTCGATTCCCTGGAACACGAGGCAGAGATGTTCCAGAAATACAAGCGCTACTACGGGTACACGTTCTTTGTCATGCAGAAACCATAACGGGAAGAGCCAGCCGTCCGGGTAAAACTCTCCGCCGGCAGGAGGGCACCCCTCACTTTTTTTAAAAGGTATAATCCATCGGGCCACCGGATCTCCGGTCTTCCTATCCTTCCTGGGTTACGACAGGATCCGGACCGGCATTATCCGGGCGCTGGCAAGAGCAAAAAGATAATCCTGCGGCCTGATGATCGGGATCAACCGGACACAATTTGAAAAACGTCCATCAGCCCCTGCATGAAAAAAAGGCTTTCGTTGTCCGGTCGCAACAAACGTATACTCTCCAGCCGATACGATCATCAGGAATCTCCCGGTATGAAAAAACTGTTCGCAGACTTCCAAAAAACCTTTGGCAGCGGCCCCACAGGTGTTGTGGTCAGCCTCATCCTGCTCTTTATCGCCTTCCTGATCAACAGGCAGTTCTACCTTCCCCTGATCCCGGATAACCCGCTTCTTCTGGACAGCATATTCGTTGCTGCGGTCGTGCTGACACTGATCATCATCGCCTGGAGTTTACGATCGCTGCCTGCGGCGGACAGGGGCAACAGGCTCTGTACTTCGGGGGCGTTCCGGTATGTCCGCCACCCGCTCTATGCCGCATTCTTATCGGTTTTCAACTTCGGGCTTGCCATCTGGCTCAACAGTTATGTTTACCTCGTATGGGCACTCCTCCTGCACCCGGTGTGGCAGTACCTTGTCCTGGACGAGGAAAGAATGATGATCGCCACGTTCGGCGATGCCTACCGGGAGTACGAGAAGAGGACGGGCCGGTTTTTCCCCCGGCTCACGAGAAAGAGTGAATAGGGGCGCTGTTACAGCGATCAGGGACAGGAGTTCATCACCCCCGCCGGCCCTAATCACGATCAGGCTAATCGGGGGTGCATTTACCGGAACGGTTCGATTAACTCGATCCGGAACACCACCGGGCGGATCCCGTCCGAGCAGCACCCGATCATCGTATGCTCGTCTTTCATCCAGCCCGCAAAGATCCCGTGCGAGAAGTTCCCTCCAGCGAGGAGCACGGCGACCATGGGGTGGATGTCCCGCCATGCCCAGTCGCAGAAACCGTCGGGCTTGTCAAGGCCGCATACGAACTCCTGCCCTTCCGTAAAGCATGGGCAGGGCGCGACCTCTCCCTGGCAGTATTCTTGTGCGAGTTCCGGGTTGAGGGTTCGTTTGAGTACGGTAATTTTACACGTGGGTCCTGTGGTTTCCCGGGGAGTCATTTCCGGCTCCTGAGTTCCCGTTCCCTTTCGACAAGCCCTTTTGCCGCCACTTCATCGCTCACGTTTGGATCCTTAAACCGGGTGAACCGTTCGCATACGAAATCCGGGCACTTCCCGCAGTGCGGGAGCTTACGGTCGTTGACACAGCAGTCATAGACCGGGCAGCACTCCGCACCGACATATGCGGTCCAGAACACTTTTCCCTTCTTTGCCTCGCATCCCGGGCATTCCTTATTGAGGTAGTTGCAGTCATTGCACGAGAACCCGCAGACAGTCTGGAGCTTTTTTGCCATAGAAAAAGAAGAATCCTGGTGGATAATAAACCGGAGCATGGGGGCTGCGAAAGTGTTCGCGCTCACGGCAGGCACGAGAACAGGGACAAAAAACGGGTAACAAGGACAACGCCTTCCCCTGAAAAGCAGAGCCCTGTGATACTCTTTACAATCGGCCGCCCGTTTAGCAATTCATTGAAAATTATAGATGCCCGCCTTTCCCGAGTACACACACTTGTCGAACAATCCATGGAACCCGAATGGGTATCCGGTATTTTCCATGATATTTACGTGTCGGATCCTCTTAGGCGGTATCCCGCAGGGATTGAAACTCCAAATAAAAATCGATGAATTATTAATGAAATACCCGATATCTGGATACATGAGGCTTTTTCATACCTTCGTCCTTGTCCTCCTCATTGCAGCTCTTTTTGTTGTATTTTCAGGCTGCACGACGACACAATCTGCACCATCCGTTACTCCCACGACGGCTCCTGCGACAACGCAGGCAACCGTTGACGATGCAAAACTCACAGAAACCATCACCTGGCTTGACACAGCCGCAGAGCAGCAGCGCCAGGAATGGAACATCCCGGGCATGGCAGTTGCCGTTGTCAAGGACGGAAAAATTGTCTTTATGAAAGGTTACGGGGTCAAACGGGCGGGTACTACCGATCCCGTGACAACAGACACGGTCTTTGAGATGGGGTCCGCATCGAAAGCGTTTACGGCAATGACCGTGGCCGAACAGGTCGATGAGGGAAAAATGAACTGGACCGACCCGGTCGTCCGGTATGTCCCCACGTTCCAGATACTTACCAAAAATGTCACGAACGAGTATTCCCTCACCGATTCGATGTCGCAGCGCAGCGGTATTCCCGAACAGTGGGGCCTTGACCTCGGTACGCTCGGGTACAACCGGAGCGAAATAGTCTCTGCACTCCGTTATGCCGAACCGAAAGGAAATTTCCGGACCACGTATGCATACCAGAATCTTCCCTGGCTTGCTGCGGCAGCAGCGGTAGAAAATGCGAGCGGGAAAAGCTGGGATGAGAATGTCCGGGAGGGAATTTTTGTTCCCCTGAACCTGACCAGCGGCTCGACAACCTATGCCGGGCTGGCCTCCTCTCCCGATCATGTCACCCTCCACCGGATGGTGCGGCTCGACAACGGTACCGTTGTCGCGAGCCCCATAGAAGACAACTGGACGTTCAACAGCTGGGTAACGATCATGAGTCCTGCCGGCGGCCTGAACATGAACATCCGGGATTTTGCCACCTGGGCTGCCTTCCAGACGGGCAACGGTACCTGGAACGGGAAACAGGTTGTGAGCAGCGAGAGCCTGAATTACATGCACTCCCCCAAGGTCCTGATGTCGAATTCCTCGGATTTTGTGTCTGGGGCAAAAGAATCCTATGATGTGGGATGGGTTACCGAGGAACTCCCCGACTCTCCCGATATTGTCTGGCACAACGGCAATGCACTCGGCGGCCATGCCATGATCATGCTGGTACCCGAAGAGAGACTTGGCGTGGTGGTCCTGGAAAACGAGGCCGGACCAACGGCAGGAGACGCTCTTGCATTCCAGTTCTACAACAGGTATTTCCTCAATAAGGAAGATCCGACATTGTTTGCCTCCTACCAGAAGAGCATGAAAGCGGGATATGCCAACGTCTTTAACCCGCCGGTGATCACAAAGCCTGATACTCCAACCCAACCGCTGGCGCTCAGCAGGTATGCCGGCCGGTATACGAGCGACGAATACGGTCCGGCAAAAGTAACGCAGAATGACGGGAACCTGACGCTCATTTTGGGAAAAACGCCCGTCATAATAAACCTGACCTCCTGGGACGGCAACACCTTCACGTCCACCTGCCCTGCATGGGGAGAGGATTATAACGGGTGGGTCACGTTCGGCACCAGCACGGACGGTTCGGTAACAAACCTGACCACATCGCTCTTTCTTGAAACCGATATCTATCACAGGAACGCCACATTTACCCGGGCCGGATCGGCATAAGAATCACTTTTTTTCTGGTGGACAGAAATGCCGAGAATGAGACGATTTTCCCGGATTGTTGTCGGACTTTTGCTTTCCGTTCTTGTTACCGGTATCCTGTATCCCGGGGCGGCAGCAGAAACCCCCTCCTGCCCGGGGTGCGGTATGGTCTGGAAGGACACGTGCCTGCCGTTTGAGCAGAATAATGAGAGTGCGTATAACGATGAGATGACCGCAGCCCTTTTTCCGGTTGCTGCGAACCTGACCCCGGTTCCCGACTACAGCAATCTCTCCTGGAGCACTGCATTTTACTCGCTTCACAATCTCATGAGAGAGCGCTATGCCTTCACGGACTGGAGAGACGTTGACTGGGACGCACTGTACGCACAATATTCCCCGCAGATTGCCGCTGCGGAAAAGACCGGAGACAAGGCTGCCTATTACCGGGCCCTGCGGGGATTCCTGTACTCCATCCATGACGGTCATGTCCTGATCGGGGCTCCGGAGGACTATGGGGCAAGATATGCTGATGTTGGCGGAGGTTTCGGGATTGCCGTCAGCCGGCTTGATACGGGCAGGACAATAGTCAGTTACGTGGCAAACGGGAGCGCAGCAGAGAAGGCCGGGCTCGCGTTCGGCGATGAAGTGACCGCGTGGAACGGAAAGCCGGTGGGCGATGCCATCAACGAGACCTCCCTTCTCTGGGCGGTGAGGAAGCCCTCAACCGCCGAGGGGATTCTTCTCCAGCAGCAGCGGTTCCTCACCCGGGCCCCCGTTGGCACGGTTGCGACAGTCACCATAACCAATGGCACCACATCCGGTTCCCGGACGATAAACCTGGCCGCCTATGATGACCAGTACGACACACTCACCCGGACAACGACCTTCCTCCAGAAGCAGGTGGATGATGTCGGGGTGGCCCATGGCAGCCGCGATATCCTCGCGCAGATCTCAAACGACACGGTGACCACACGGACCCTGCCGGGGGGCTATACCTACCTTGCGGTCTATGGCGAGACATATGCCGTTTACCAGCCATTCAAAGCGGCAGTGCAGGCGGCAAGTGCGAACAATTCGCCGGGAATTATTCTCGACCTCCGGTTCAATAACGGAGGGGACGACAACCTGGCCTCCTGCATGGCCGGCTGGTTCGTGGATACACCGGTCTTCTATGAGTACGGCACGAAATACGATCCGGGCCTCAAAAAATTCGTGACCGTCTGGGAAGCCCGCACCGCCCCCCGGCCCGATCGTTACACCGGCCCGGTCGCGGTCCTTGTCAGTCCGTATACCATCAGTTCCGGCGAAGGAGTCCCCCGGGTCTTTGAACAAAGCGGGTATGGAACGATCATCGGTTACTACGGGACGAACGGCGCCTTTGGCATGGAAACAACCGGCGCTTATATGCCCCTGAACATGACCGTCATGTTCCCGGACGGGGCATCGCTCGACCAGAACGGGAAGATCCAGGTTGACAGTAATGCAACGCTCAACGGAGGGGTTGCACCAAAGCTCCGGGTCCCGCTTACCGAAGAGAACCTTGCCCGGTCCATGGCCGGCGAGGATGTCCAGCTGGCGTACGCCCTCGGGTGGCTTAAAGAGCAGAATGGATCACCGGGATCTGCTGCCGGCAGCACGGTCCGGCCGGCAAGTACTGCGGCACCAGTGCCGGCATCCCTCCCCCTTCTTGCCCTCGGGTTAATCCTCCTGTTTGCAATCAGGAAAAAAAATAATTGATACCACGTTTGGCAAAATACGGAGTTGCAACCAAAAAAACTGGAAAAAACCTGGGAGACCTCTCCGTTCAATCCTGTTTTTTCAAAAAAAATTTTCAAAAAAAAATCAGCTGCTTCCCTTCACGTACCGGTCCATCCAGGCGATCTCCCGGAGCCAGACATCCCGGATCTGTCTGGGTTCGGTCGGGAAATGAGCGGCCCGCGGGTAGATGACCAGCTGTGTCGTGACACCGCTTTTGGTAAGCCCGGTGTAGAACTCGCGGCCCTGCGTGGGCGGGACCTGGGTGTCTTCCTTGTCCGTGAGAATGAGCGTGGGTGTTGTAACGTTTGCGAGATGCCGGACCGGCGACCGGTCCGAGTAATAGTCCCAGTCCTCCCAGGCATTGGCCCCGAAATAGAGCGGCGTCATGTCAAGGCCAAGACGGGTTCCCGAATTGCTCGTAAGGTCCGTGATGGGCGCAATCGCGACCGCGCCTTTGAACCGGCCGGTCTGTGTCACGGTCCAGGCCGTCATGTAGCCGCCGTAGCTGTGCCCGATGATCCCGAGCCGGTCCGGGTCGGCAACCCCCATCGCAACAACGTTATCGACCCCGGCCATCAGGTCTTGGTAGTCCCCTCCGCCCCAGTCATGGAAATCCGCCCACGTAAAGTTCGGGCCATAGCCGGTCGAACCCCGGATATTGGGCCGCAGTATTGCATAGCCAAGCGAGGAAAATGCTGCGACCGGGACCACGGCGACATCACCGGTGAATGACTGCACGTAATTGTCCGAGGGGCCGCCGTGGGGCTGGACAATGAGAGGATATTTTGTGCCGGGCGTATAATTCGCCGGGTAGGTGAGCAGCCCCTCGATTGCCGTGCCATCGGGCGATGTCCAGCGGATGAGTTCGGTCTTCCCGATTGTTTTTGCAGGGATACCGCTGCTGAGCCCGGTCACCTGCACGGGCCGGAAGGTGCCGGCCGGGGTCACGTACATCTCCGGTGCCGTCCCGGTCTCTTCAGCGGTGTACGCGAACACCGTCTTTTTCCGGTTGTCCGCGAGTGCCCCGATGGATCCGCACGTAAAAAGGGCCTTCTTTCCAGACCCGTCTGCCGGCAGGGCATAGACCGAAATCTGCGTCCGGTTTGATTCCGGCACGATCAGGGATGTTCCGTCTCCCGACCAGGAAAATTTGTAATTCAGCAGGAGCATGGCCGGGACATCGAGGTCGCGTGCGATAACCCGGCTGCTCCCACCGGTTGCGGGAACAACAGAAACGGTCTGGTACGGGATGGGGCCAATCGTACTGTAGGCGAGTTTACTTCCATCCGGAGAGTAGGCAGCCTGGTAGTAGCTGCCCGTTGCCGGCTGCGGGACGAGCGCCGTCATCGTCATGGTCGCCGGGTCGAGGAGGGAGATGGTTGTGTTGGGCGAGAGCGTGTCGGTGTTCGGTGCCAGGATCACCGCAATGGCATTCCCGTCCGGCGCCCAGTCCCAGTTCACAACGCTTGCTGTGTCCGGGGAGATGAGCTGCCCGGCCTGCGGAGTTTTCGTGGCGGTGATATCTGAAACAAGGTAGAGACCGGTTTTGTACGTATTGTTCCCGACAACGGTCACCGTAGCGGCCTCTTCTGCTGCCCGTTTCTGTTCGTCGGTGAGCGGGAGCAAGGCCGAATACGTAATCCGGCCATCCGGTGCCCACGAGAACGCCATAACTCCGGACGCAGAATTTGTCAGCGTAAATGCACTGGTGCCGTCAGCGTCCATCACCACGACCTGCGGGAGGCCCGACCCGGAGCAGATGGCAGCGATCTGCGTCCCGTCCGGCGACCACGCCGGGCCGGAGCAGGCATCGCCCGCACGGGTCAGCGGATGCGTCCCGGTTCCATCAGCGCCGGCGGTATAGACGATTGACTGGTAACCGTTCTGGGTCTCGTTGAGCACCAGGGTCTGGAGCGTATATGCGACCCGTGTCCCGTCCGGTGAAAGGGCGAGGGACTGGATGGAGGGAAGGGCAAGGGTATCGTTAAGGGTCCACGGGGCGTTTGTACCGGCGGTTTTCTGCGTATCTGCGGCAAGGACAACCGGTGCGCTGGCAAGGAAAAACAGCACAAGAAAGCTCGCGGCGAGCGCGTATCTCCCGGTGAAGTGAAAAAAACCCGTCATAATTCCTGCTGGATGCAGGAGAGGAAAAACGTTGTGAAATGTTTTTTCGCGGGAACGGGAACCTGTGAGAAGGATCCTGTCGGAAACGAACTCCGACAGGATCCGGGATCTGCACCCCCTGCAGTCGCTGCATAACGCTCCGTAACCAGATTTCATAACGCTTAAACCGACCCCCGTCACATCACACGTTATGGCTTGCAAGGGGACAATGGGTGGTGTTCTTTTTGTTACCGCCCTTTTATTATTTATCGCGGGCTGCACAACCGTTGGATCCGGTTGGACTGGCGCACCGGCGACCTCGCCGATGACAAATGCCGCCACAACCGCAACAGACCTGCCGCCGGCAAATGTCAGCGCCGACCTTAAGGCAACCTTCGAAAGAGGCGTTGCGGTGTCCGGTGCCCCCGGTGCTCTCGTTGGAATCATGACACCCTCATGGACCTGGGAGTCGGCAGCCGGGAATGCATCGGCAATCACAAGTGAGAAAGCAGAACCCGGCATGAAATTTTTCATTGCCAGTGTCACCAAGACCTTCACGAGCGTTGCCGTGGTCAAACTTGCAGAAGAGAAGAAACTCTCGCTTGACGATCCGATCAGCACCTGGCTCGACGCCGATCTTGTTGCAAAGATCCCCAACGGGCAGAACATTACGATCCGGGAACTCCTCGATCACACGAGCGGCATTGCGGACTATGATGAAGAAGGGATCCTCTGGCAGGAACTCGACCACCCGGATATTCCTGTTTCCTATGATGTGGGCATCGGGCAGGGGATCAATGCCAGCCCGCTCTTTTCACCCGGGACGGATTACGAGTACTCGAATGTCAACTATCTCCTGCTCACAAAGATTGTTGACAAGGCCTCGGGAATGCCGTACGAGGAGTACGTAAACCAGACGATCTTTGTCCCGGCAGGCCTCCATAATACATCCTTCCACCGGACCAACACCTTTGACAGCCCCCACATGACCGCATCGGAGCAGATCAACGGCACAATGAAAGATTTCAGCGCGGTGTATGTCGAATTCGACCGGGGGGCAGGGGATATTGTCAGCACGACGTCGGATCTCAACCGTTTCCACCAGGCGCTCCGTGAGGGCAGGCTGGTGAGCAACACGTCGCTTGCGGAAATGGAACGCTCGTCGTTACCGGCATATGCCAAAGACGGGAATGTCACATCAGGGTACGGCCTCGGGTACGGGGTCCGCCACGATGCCGGGACCAGTTCCACCCTTGCCGGCCATAGCGGCAGTTATCCCGGGTCGGTCACATTCTGGTATTTCATCCCCGAAACGGACACGTACTTTACTTTAAACGTGAATACCCAGGAAAACGGCGCTTCGGTCACAAACAATCTCTTCTATCCGCTGGCGGCATACCTCTCCCAAAGTCCCCGGGTATAATGGTCAGGTGGACGTATCCCTTGCAGTGTAAAAAATAAAAACCAGATTTTTTTGTAGGGAAAAATCAGAATCCTAAAATGGGATCGTTCTATTTCTTTTCCAGGCCCAGGATCCGGATCGCCAGCCACGCTGCGTTGTCCCCGTTGTCGATCCCCACACACGCGACCGGCACGCCCTTTGGCATCTGGACAATCGAGAGCAGGGCGTCGAGGCCGTTCAATTTCCCGCTGACCGGGACCCCGATCACCGGCTTATCGGTCTTTGATGCGATGACTCCGGGAAGCGCGGCCGAGAGGCCGGCGATTGCGATGAACACTTTGCTTGGACACCCTTTCACATACGCATCCAGCTTGTCCGGGTCCCGGTGGGCAGAGATGACCTGGTAGTCCCAGGCGATCTTGTGCTCGTCAAGGACTTTCTTTGCCTTGTCGGCAATTGCGGAATCGGATGCCGATCCGCAGATGATACTTACGTCTGCCATATTAAGCCATCCAAACTTATATCCCGTCTTTATAAATATATTATTGGCAGATCCACATGGAAAAAGAAACCCTCCTTATGTTACCGGGCCCGGTACCGATGCCTGAACGGGTCAGGTTCGCGATGGCTCGTCAGGCAATCAACCACCGCAGCGCCGAGTTCGGCGCCGTATACGCCGACTGCGTCCGGGTCTTAAAGACCGCTTTTGGGACCGCAAACGATGTTCTCATCATCAGCGGGTCCGGCACGGCCGGCATGGAAGCCGCGGTTGCAAACTTCGGCCGCGACAAGGATATCGCCTGTTTTGTGAACGGTAAGTTCGGCGAACGCCTCTATAAGATCAGCCAGCGCTACGGAAAGGCCCACGAGCTCAAGTCAGAGTGGGGCACCCCGCTCGACCTCGAAGGTCTTGAAAAGCAGCTCGAAGCCGGCGCACAGGTCGTTACCATGGTCCACAACGAGACCTCGGCCGGTATCAAAAACCCGGCGGCAGAGGTTGCAAGGCTCGCCCACAAGCACGACGCGCTCTTTATCATGGACGGCGTCACCTCTGTTGGCGGCGACACGTTCGAGATGGACAAGTGGGGCGTCGATGTCGCAATCGTCGGCTCGCAGAAGTGCCTTGCCGCACCTGCCGGCCTTGCCGCAGTCGCGGTGAGCAACCGGGCATGGGAACGGCTCACCAAAAACCCGCCGTTCTATCTCGACCTTGCAGCGTACAGGAAGAGTGCCTCAGGCAAGCCCATGGAGACCCCGTACACCCCGGCGGTTCCCTTATTCCTCGCCCTCCGCGAGGCCTGTCTCATGATCGAGGAAGAAGGCATGGCAAACCGGATTGCCCGGCACCAGAAGATGGCAAAGGCCGTCCGCGCCGCAGTGCAGGCATGGGGCCTCTCGCTCTTCCCGAAGATCGATGCAAAGCACGAGTACGCCACAACGGTTACCGCAGCAGCGTATCCCGAAGGCATCAAGGATGACGATGTCCGCGGCGCAGTAAAGAAACTCGGCATCACCATTGCCGGTGGCCAGGACCACCTCAAAGGGAAGATCTTCCGCATCGGCACGATGGGCGCCGTGAGCGCACCCGAGATCCTCGCCACCCTTGCCGCAACCCAGCACGGCCTTGTCAAGGCAGGCTGGAAGATCAAGGGCAACGGCGTCGAGGCCGCGGCCGAGGTGCTGGGATGAAGGTTGGTGTTGCGGACACCACCTTCTCACGCGTCAATATGGGAGCGATCGCCATCGACGAGCTCAAAAAGCACGCGAGCGTGGCGATCGAGAGGGTGACCGTGCCGGGCGTCAAAGACCTGCCGGTTGCCTGCAAGAAACTGATTGAAGAACGCCGGTGCGAGATCGTGATGGCTCTGGGGATGCCGGGGGCGAAGGAGAAGGACAAGCTCTGCGCCCACGAGGCATCGCAGGGGCTCATCATGTGCCAGCTCATGACCAACCGCCACATCGTCGAGGTCTTCGTGCACGAGGATGAGGCAAAGGACGATGCAGAGCTTGCGTGGCTCGCGGAGCAGCGCACCCGGGAACATGCGGAAAATGCCGTAAACCTGCTCCTCCACCCGGAGGTTCTTACAAGGAACGCCGGCACCGGCCAGCGCCAGGGCTTTCCGGACGCCGGCCCTGCCCGGCGGTAGGGACCATTGACAGGTTTATGTGCAAACAAACGAGATGATCTGATATGTGCGATACAAAACCGGTAAAACTGGGATTCGTTGTCGCGGAGTTCAACCGTGACATCACCTACATGATGGAGATCGAGGCACGGGAACACGCAGCGTTCCTCGGTGCCGAAGTGACCGAGTGCCTGTACGTGCCGGGCGCATTCGACATGCCCCTTGCAATCAAGAAGATGCTTGCCGCTGGAAAGGTCGACGCGGTCGTTACGATCGGCTGCGTGATCGAGGGCGCAACCCAGCACGACGAGATTGTGGTGCAGCACGCGGCCCGTAAAATCATCGACCTCTCGCTTGAGTTCGGTAAGCCGGTCACGCTCGGCATCTCCGGGCCCGGCATGAGCCGGCTCGAAGCAAACGAGCGGATCGATTATGCGAAGCGTGCCGTTGAATCTGCCGTAAAGCTTGTCAAAAGATTGCAATGAAGCAGCTCTCGGCAAAGGTTGCGGCGATCGCCCCCTCAGCGACGCTTGAGATCACCAACAAGGCAAAGAAGATGCAGCGGGAGGGCATCGATGTCATCAGCCTCTCGATCGGGGAACCTGATTTCGATACCCCGAAACACATCACGGATGCCTGTATCGACGCTCTCAGAAAGGGCGAAACGCACTATGCGCCCAGCAACGGCATCCCCGAGCTTCTCGCAGCGATCAGCGGGAAGATTGTAAAGGAAAACAAATTTGCCTGTGAACCCGACCAGGTGATCGTTACCTGCGGGGCAAAGGACGCGATCTACGAGGGTATGGAAGCGGTGTTGAACCCCGGCGACGAGGTCATCCTCCCGACGCCGGCCTGGGTCTCGTACGAGCCCTGCGTCCAGATGGCGGGCGGGAAAACGGTTTTGCACCCGGTGAACCAGAAGACCTTCCAGCTCGACGATTCGATCCTCGAAAAGGTCACGAACAAGACCAAGATGATCTCGATCAACTCGCCCTCGAACCCGAGCGGTGCGGTGTTCGACAAGAAGTCGATGAAGCTCGTGGCCGACCTCTGCGAGGACCACGACCTGTATGCGATGTCGGACGAGATCTACGAGAAGCTCATCTACGGCAAAGAGCACATCTCGCTTGCGTCCCTCGGCGACATGGCCGGGCGCACGATAACGGTGAATGGCTTCTCCAAGGCCTATGCGATGACCGGGTGGCGGCTCGGGTACGCGGTGGCCCCGAAAGCGATCATCAAAGCGATGTCCAAGGTGCAGCAGCATTCGGTCTCGCAGGCAACGACCTTTGCGATGTGGGGAGCGGTTGCGGCCTTAAAGGGCGACCAGAAATGCGTTGAAGAGATGCGCACGGAGTTTGACAAGCGGCGCAAGTACATCATCGCAGAGCTCGGGAAGATGGGCTACACATGTGCCCCGGCCGATGGCGCTTTCTATGCGTTCGTGAAAGTTTCCGGTGACGACAACAAGATAGCGACCGACTGGCTCGAAAAGGGCCATGTGGCAGCAACCCCGGGCAGCTCGTTCTATGCACCGGGATGGATCCGGCTCTCATATGCGGCTTCGATGGAGAGGCTCAAGGAAGCGATGGACCGGATAAGGAAGGTTGAGTAAGTCCTTATTGTTTTTATATCTATTATTGACTGTTAAAATACCAAATCTCTCAATTAGAATTTTTCTCCTGATAATAAATCGATGATCTCAACTTTATCAATGAACTCAGCTAAAGTAAGGATCTCGCGCTCTAGGTTTTGGCATTCAGAACCTTTCACAGTAATTAAAAATTTTCTGGCGGTATTCTCATACTCAATATCTATTTCAGTGGAATTTGTTATTGTCCAAAAATAGAATAAAAACTGAGATACATGGGCTACTCGTTTTATCAGATTATTACCTTTAATGGTAGTAACATCAAAAATCGTTACGTTTGTTTTTTTGTTATCGAAGTTAAAATTTTTTATTTCAAAACCTTGCGTCATCATTCCTAGCGCTAATTGTTGGAATTCCGTTTCTTTTCTTATATGTCCATTTTTCCAATGTTTTTCAAATTTTTCAATTTCATAAATATTGTCTATCGAAAAAATTTTTTGTGCCAGTTTGATTGTATTAAATATGAAAAAGAGGTTCTCACAAGTTTGAATCAATTCTGATTTTGTCAATTTCACGGTTTTTTTGTTATTCTCACCATACTTGCAGGTAATTATTGAATTTTCAATACTTGCTGAATGATGATAAGCGATATTTCTCCAGTCGTGCAATTTGAGATTTTTTGGTTTTGGAATGAATAGCTCTGGATAACCACTTTCTCGTATTAATTCTTCGGTGAGTTTGCCTAATGATAGTGCCTCAATTTTTTTATGATCTGGCTTTTCACCTATTGTAATTTTAACTTGGAATAACAGCGACCTTAAAAACGGTTTTGTCAATCCTTCGCAAATTTCTCCTATCTTACAGATACATTCGAATAATAACTCCTCATCACCTAATTCGCGAAGATCTTCTTGTAAAAAATATACACTCCAAAATCTTCCAACAGCTTCGCTCATCTGCTCTTCAAATATTGCAATTCCTTCAAAACTAATATCAGGATCTATCAATTTTGCGCGTTTGTAAGTATTTAAACAATCCCAAAAATGATCAAAATATTCAGTTTTGCTTAGGATTAAAAGACTATGAAATTCTCCAACGAGATTATATAATACAAGATCTTCTAGATTCTGTTTATTATCAAAAAAAGGATTAAACGCAGTAACTAAGTTTTGTTTTATTTCATCAGGAGATTTTCCTTCTTGCACCATTTTCAATAAGTTTGACCTCGATGAAATATCTCCAAGAATTTGTTCATATTTATTTGGCATATGCCTATCAAAGTGTAAATTGACGCATAAACCATATTGATGTATGCATCAACATTGGGAGAATGCCAAAGCGGCGGGGGCGGAGGCATGCCGGAGCCCGGTCAGACACCCGGCTGGATCCGATTCTCATAGGCAGCTTTGATGGACCGGATCCGGAAAGTTGGGTGTTTGACCCGGAATTTTTTCGCTTGTACGAACTATCGCGCCAAAAAATTTCAAAAAGATCGCCGCGAAAGTTGGAAAAAGTGCCCTTTGTCGCAGGTTTCACGACGAGGGTAGTGCAGGCCGCCCAAAACTGATCCGGCCGATCACGTCCCGCTCGTACGGTCTGAAATTTTTTCCGGGCAAAAATTTCCGGTTCGAAAGTTTGTGGGCCGGATTTTTTTCGGCTCGAAATTTAAAAATCCTAAAAATTTTCCGGTCGAAAGTTGAAAAAATAAAAAAAAGTTGGCGCGAAAGTTGGAAAAAAGGTTGTCAGTTTGGCAACTGACTGACACCACCGTCGTAAACCGTTCTCCGGAACGCTGGCCATGGCATCCGGAAACCCGCACTTTTTTTGGCCGCGAAATTTCTTTTGCCGGAAAAATTTTGCCGCGAAAGTTGAAAATCTTAAAAAATTTCCGGTCGAAATTTTAAAAATCCAAAAAAATGCCGGACGAAAGTTCGTACGCCCGGATTTTTCCGGACGGAAATGAAAATTGCCGGAAAATTTTTGGAGCAATTGAAAACCCGGTAAATACAGTGCCGGGCTGCATAATTGAAGGATCACTCAGGACCCCCTTGCGCCATCCCTGCCCCCAAGGGGGCGGGGGCGCGAACGATAGTGCTGTATTACCTGTACCGGGAGCTGCCCGAATGCAGGTAATACAGAGGCATCGCAACAAGGGGACGCCCACGCGGTGGGGGCGGAGACTTGCCGGAGCCCCCAGGAGCGTCTCCTAATCAGGAATCTCCGTCGGCATCCCCATTGCCATAGAAATTTCTCCGACGTGAATCCGGAAAACGGCCCACAGAAGCCACCGGGCGGCCGATCTCATGTTCAGCTGACCATTCTATCGATCCCAAAAACCCTGCTAAAAGAAACCCGCTATTTTGCAGGTTTTCGTGGCCTTAAAATCGCAGCATTTTTAAAAATACGCGATTAAATCGGGAATTTCTATGGGCGTGGACACCGTTTCCACTGGAAACCGGTTTTGGGTGCCCGGTAGTTCCGGCCCTCCGTCGGAGAAACAATCCCCCGGGACATACCCTCTGGAAAAGTGGGCCTGAATACCCCTGTCAGACACCCTGTTTTCCGGCCTTATCCCGTTTTCTTCCACCAGACCTTCGCGTACGTCGAGCTGCCGGAAACAACAACCTCGCCGTTCTTCTCCTGCACGAGCGGCGCGAGGTACGCGTCGAGAATTTTCTCCTGCTCTTGGGTCGTCACCTTAAACCGGCGCCGGAAGAACCCGGTCATCTCGTCCCGGGATCCAAACCGGTACTCCTTCGGGAGTGGCATCATCCCAACGTTCGCGTAGATCCCGGCCTCGTACAGCACTTCAAAAAGGCAGTCGGTCTTCGGCCCCGGGTAATACGTGCACCCGTGCAGCGGTACCCAGAGCTCCACGTACATCTTCTCCCAGAACGGCATGTCCACGAACCAGTACAGGCAGACTTCGCCGTTTGCCACTGAGTCCATTTTCAGGAGCGCTGCCCGGATGTCCTGCATCGTCAAGGAGAGCGAAGCGATCACGAGATCGTATTTCCCGTCAAGGTCCCGGCCCGGGTCGATATCTTCCCAGAGTTTTTGGATGCACCGGACATTCGTAATCCCCTGCGCCTGGCACTGCTCCATGAGGACTGCCGCCATCCCGGCGCCGGGTTCGATCGCGGTCACATCTTTAACAAACGGTGCAATCGGGATAGCAAGCGTTCCCGGCCCGGCACCGATATCGAGTACCCGCATATCTTTATTCAGCGTAAGGCCGGCGATAGTCCTCTGCACCCGGTCGTCGAACTCGCCCCGGGAATTTTCCGCGTAGCGCTTCGCATTTGCCGGATCGTTCCAGTTATGCGACGCGTCCTCGAAATGTTTCGAGGATTCCTGGAGGCGCTGCTGCCGGGCCCAGCGCTCGTTGGGATCGCATTCCCTTTTTTCCGGATTCCGTACCTGTCCTTCCATGGAAAAGTACTGGCTCCCTTGCCGGATAAGAGTGTTTCGCTTCGCCCGGGAACCGGGTGTGAGAATAAGAAAAAAATAAAAAAAGTCCCGGGAGCCCGGGCCGGGGAGTTACTCTTTGTGCTTCCTTATGTAGACTACCCAGCCGCCGGCAAAGACAATGAGGGCAAGGATCCCGACAGCCTGCGGGAGCAGTGACGACCCGCTGCCGGACTTATCCTGTGCCGCGAACCGGGGCAGGGTCACGTTCTGCGTGGATGCGATGATATTCCCGTCGTTGTCCTTAAACGACACCCTCAGGGGAACCTCGGTCTGGTTTTGCGCATTAAACGTCACGGTGAAACTGCCGAAGTCATCGGGCTTGAGCGCCCCGATCACGTACGAGCGGTAGGGATCGGCGGGCTCAGCCGGGGAGAGGGACGTCACAGTCACAGCATTTGCCGTCGAGAGGCCGGCATTGGTAATATCGCCGGTCACCTTGAACACTCCCCCGGTATTTTTCACTTCGAGGTTGCTCACTATGGGCGTCGCGTCTTTTTTGTCGGGAGAGAACTGTATCGGGATCTGCCGGGAGACGCTGTGGTGGTTGTCCCCGTTATCGTACCTGAGGGTCACGTTCAGGGTCGTTTCCGCGTTCGGCGTCACCGAGAAGTTCACGAGCGTGTTTGTCCCTGCCGGAAGGGAACCGATGTATGTCGATGCCGGCAGGATGTCCGCATTGGCGCCGTAGATATCGAGAACGGCATTTTTCACCGCAGCTTTTCGCGGGTTTGCGATCTGGAGAGAGATGGTATTCTTCTTTCCGTCAGTATAAGAATCGGGGCTGTCGATAACCGCGAGCACAAGGGGCGTATTGTCCACCCAGACCGCTGCCGGGTAATACAGGCTGCCTGCATCGCGGTAACTCAGGGAGAGCCGCGGGTAGTAGTGCCCGTCAGGGACATCGGCCGCAACGGAAAAGGTGTAGTCCCGGGTCTGGAGCGGCCCGATGTTGGAGGCGACATCGTAGGGATCCCCCATGAGCCGGATATCGTCATCGCCGAACGTGGCGTGATCGACAACAACGCTCTGGTTGCGGTTCCCGTTAGTCACCGAGATACTGACCGTTCCCTTGTCCCCGGTAAAAAAGGCGCCGGGGTCATAGGTGACGCCCGAGATGTACACGTTTCCTGCGGCTGCAAGGGAGTCCGGTGTGGTATAGGCAGATGCCGATCCGATCCCGGCGAGCAGGACTGCGACTGAGATAACAAAGAGATACAGTGTCTTCATTCAGGCTCCTGCCATCGTTGCGATAACATAGATGATGAATACGAGGACCGGCGCTCCCACGCAGATTGCCGCATCGCGCATGGAAAGTTTCCGGGCCTGTTTTAACCCGAAGATCCAGGTGTTCGCACTCCAGAGCAGAAAGACCACGGAGATAACCGCGGCGGTCTGGGTGTATGCCATCATGGCCGGGTCCTGCATCAGGGCCTTTGTAGCCTCGGTAATGACGGTCGGGTCCTGAAGGGCCGAGGAGGTGAGCTGCGGGACAACGACTTTGGGAAGGTATTCGAGTGCCGCGATCAGCGTAATGACCGCGCCGAATACCTGGGGCAGGTAACCATACCCCACGACTTCGAGGCAGCGGTTGAAGGATCCTTCCCCTTTGAAGAGCTTGGAGATAAGGTAGAACAGCCCGGCCCAGACAAGCCAGAAGATGAACACACCGGCAAATGTGGCAAAGATTACGAAAATCGTCATCACCGCGCCGAGTCCTCCCATGGCAGAGTCCATCAGTTTCGCCGTCAGGCTCCCTGCAAGGTAGCCGTATCCCGCTGAAAGGATGGCACCGGCAAGGACGATCAGTACCGGCATCTTAAGGTGTTCCGTATCACCGAGCGTATCCTGGAAAAAACGGTTCGGGTTGAATAACAGGTCGAACAGTGAGAATTTCATGGTGGGTTTCCCTCCGTTATAACGCCTGGTTTGTGCACCAGCTTTGCGTATGTTCCGGTATTGTGCTGCATGTTTATTAGTTGGACGCCCGTTTTGGAACGCCGCTAAAAAACTACGTTTCAGCACGGGAAAACTAAAAAAAAAGAAACTGCGAAAATAGCGAGGGATGGATTTGAACCATCGGTCTACGGGTTATGAGCCCGTCGGGATATCCTGACTACCCTACCTCGCTTCCCGATTTAGTCAGGACTATAATATAGACGGCAGGCGCTATTATACTTTACTCACAATTCCCTCTCTGCCACCTTCGTTAGGTTCAATTAGGGGGATTTGCCTAAACACCTTGTATGGACGATACCGAGCTTGACAAGATCCGGAAGAAAAGAATGGACGCACTGAAGGAGAAGATGGCGCAGGCAGATGTGTCCGGCGGCGTGATCGTGGTCGACCAGCTCCATATCGGGGAGCTCCTTAAAGAACACCCGGCGCTTGTGATCGATTTCTGGGCGGAATGGTGCGGTCCCTGCCGGCGCATCGGCCCGGTTATCGAAGAACTCGCGCAGGAATTTGCCGGGAAAGTGACGTTCGGGAAGTGTAACACGGACGAGAACCAGCAGCTTGCCATGCAGCTTGGTATCTCGGCGATCCCGAACATTGTCTTCTTCTCCCATGGCCAGCTCGTGGACCGGGTGATCGGGGCATACCCAAAGGAAGCTATCCGGAATAAACTTATCAAAAATTACCCGTAAAGGGAAAAAAAGATCTTTTTTTTATTCGCAGTACGGGTCGTTGATGAATTCTTCGTAGACTTTTTTTGGCGGCCGGCCGCCCCGGCGGCCTCCCCCGTGCGGGCGGTGCTGGCGCGAAGTCATCTGATCTTCGTGTTCATCGTCTTCGGCATCTGCATCAGGTTTCTCCGCAGTTTCTTCGGGCGGGTGCGGTTCTGCCGCCGGCCGGGGCTGCCGGTACCGGTGGTCCCGCGGGTGGTGGTGATAGGTGCCCCGGTCGTGGTGCTGCTGTTGCTGCTCCCGGGGCTGCTCCTGATGCGTCTCTTCAGCCATAGATATCAGATATCATACCGCCCCGCGACCAAAAAAAACTTGTTATGGCCGGATCTGTTACTGCCCGGAAAAGAGTGTGCCGTCCTGGACCTCGATGATTAAAGCACCGAGCTCCTCGACTACCTTGAGCAGGTCGGGGCCGGCAGTGACAGCCGGCTGGATATTCCCGAATTCCCCAAGGGAGTACGCCCCGGAGTCCCCCCGAATCTCGAACCGGAAGACAGGTTTTTTCCAGAGGGTTCCCGTAATGGCAAGGACGATCCCGAGCACGGCGCCGGCAATCCCGCCAAAAAAGAGGGGGGTGTTGCCGGAAAGGCCGACAACGGTTGCGACGATCCCGATAAGGAGGATTACGATCCCCCCGGCAAGGACGCCGGGCCGGTACCGGGACGACTGGACGACCCCGATCCCCTTTATGTCGGCAATGTTTACCTGCTGGTAGAACGACTCCGACCGCTGATCGAAGAAACTTTTCGTGTTCGAGTATGCGATCAGGCGCTTTGTCGTCACGGCGATCCCGATCCTGGCCCGGACCGGGGAATACATCCGCAGCCCGTCGTATTCTTTTACGAGCGTCTCTGTCTGGGAAAACCCGACAAAATTCCGAATATCCGCCATATCCGCATCTGTCCGTTAACGATACATGGGGGATGGAATTATTACAAAATTGTGGTCGGGTTTTTACGTTCCGTTTTTACTTTCCGGTATGTACTGCCGATCGCTAAAATGAACACGTATATACATTGGCGTCCGAAACTGTATCGCACATAACCGGGCGCAACCACCCATGTCAAACGTCACCACCCTTCTCGATGCAAAGAGCGTTCCCGAGGCAAAGGCTGCCTTTGTCTGCCCGTCGCGAAACGAGACGTACAGCTACAAGCAGCTCCGGGACGAGATGAACCGGATCGGGAACGGCCTTCTTTTACTCGGGATAAAAAAAGGCGACCGGGTCTGTATCTATCTTGACAGCTCGCCCGAATACCTGATCAGTTACTTTGCGATCTGGCGGATCGGTGCGGTGGCGGTCCCGACCAATATCGTGTACCAGGGAGAGGAACTGCTCCACGCGGTAAAGGACGCAGGCGCCTGCGCGATCATTACGGACGTGCACCGGGCTGACATCGTTGCCGGGGTGCAGAAGGAAGCCCCGGGTCTTGTGCACGTGATCTGCGTCGGGGGAATGGGTGCTGCCTGCACGGCGGCATGGGAATCGTTCCCCCCGGCGCCGGCCGATATGCGGGCGGCCAACTGCGGGATGGACGATCTCTGCCACCTCCAGTATACGGCCGGGACGACCGGGAAACCCAAGGGCGCGATGCTCACGCACGGGAACTGGATGACGGCGCTCGACGCGGAACGCGAGGCACTCCGACTCCTGCCGGACGATGTATATCTCGGGATCTACCCGATGGGCCATGTCGGGTTGTCGTGGGGTCTTGCCGTGCTCCGGGCCGGCGGGACGTTTGTGATGATGGAGCGTTTCGAGCCGGAACGGTATCTCTCGCTTGCAGAGAAATACCGGGTGACCGTGCTTGCCGGGATGCCCCCGGTGATCCATACGCTGATCCATGCGCCACCCGGGACCGGGGACCGGCTCAAAGACGCCCGCCTCATCATTTCGGGGGGCGGCAACCTCCTTCCCGCGGTCTGGGAGGCGTTTGACAAACGCTACCACATCCCGGTTGCGAACTCCTACGGCCTCTCGGAGACGATCGTGATCGGTTCCGGCACGACCACGCTGCCCGAGTACCCGCACCTCACGAAAAATTACCAGAGCGTGGGAGTCGCGGTCGGCTATACGGAAGTCCGGGTGGTCTCCGTCGACGACCCTGAGACCGAAATGGCCCCGGGAGAAGCCGGGGAGATCGCGCTCCGCGGGCCGTCTGTTGCGAAAGGCTACTGGAACCTGCCCGAGGCAACGGCAGCGGTCTTCCGGCACGACGGCTGGTTTTTGACCGGCGATATCGGGTACATGGACAAGGACGGGATCCTCTACATCACCGACCGGAAAAAGGACATGATCATCATGTCGGGCTGGAAGGTCTACCCGACCGAGGTGGAAAACGTGGTTGTCCAGCACCCGGCGGTTGCGGATGTGGCGGTCTTTGGCGTCCCGGACGAGCGGAGGGGCGAGATCCCGGTTGCGGCGGTTGTCTTAAAGGACGGGGCGTCTCTTTCTCCGGATGAGTTCGATGCATTCTGCCGGAAGCACCTCGGAGGCTACAAGGTGCCGCGGAAACTTTTGATCGTCGATGCCCTTCCGCGGGTCCACGGCTGGAAGCTGCTTCGCCGCACGCTTCGGGAAAAATTCGGTAAAACCGGGCAATAAGCAAAACGCACAGAAATTCTGCGACAAATTTCATTTTAAGTCGGAAACTTTTTTTAATAGCGTATTAATAATATTAGTCGGAGCATTGAGAAGTGGATACGAGGAGCCGGATCGAAGATATTCCGATCACCGGTACGCCAAAGAAACGGTCCACCGGCATCGTGGGCCTCAACCTCCTGCTTGACGGCGGGTTTCCCGAAGGGTCGGTCATCATGGTGTACGGGACGCCGCTTGCGGGCGTCGACCTTGCGGCGATGCAGTTCTGGAAGGTCGAGGGCGAGGAAGGCACGTACCTCATGAACGACGGCGATGTGGAGACCGGCATGATTGACGCGGCCGAGCTCTACCCGGAGATGTATATCCCGCAGATGATCGGCCACCGGATCGTTATCGACTCGTTCTCCACGATTATTATCAAGTACGGGATCGACAATGCGCTCAAGTTCCTGCGGCTCGCCCGCGAAGAAATCCGCAGGCGCAATGCAAACCTGATGTTTATTGTCTACTCCAACGTCCACTCGCCGGTCGAGATGACACGGCTCATGCGTTCTGCAGATATCGTGATGGAGCTCAAGACCGAGATCCGGCAGAGCGAGATCGAGCGCATGCTCATCGTCCACAAGATCCGGGACGGCCCGGTCCCCCAGCGGCTCCTGCCGTTTATTATCACAGAACACGGGATCGAGGCTTCGACAACGTCGAGAGTGGTATAGACTCTCCAAGAATCTTTTCATTTTTAAAAAAATCTCCGCAGCTGGGTGCCGGGGTATTGATCCAAGATTTGCGATGTGACTCCCCCCAATCCCCCCACCAAGTCGAACGGGTGGCACGGCTACACCCGTTCTTTGTTGGCGGGGGGTTCCGTAACATAAGAAAAGAGAGTAATGCTATTTTCCGGTTGTTCCCCCTAGCGAGACGGGTGCGGCGGTGCCACCTGTCGAGCGCGAGGGGGCGGAGGGGGCGAGTGCTCGTTTTGGGGAGTGTGACCCAATCCTCCGGTGTAGAACAATCTTTTTAAAAAAATCGACCGCCCCGACCCATTATCATGATCTGCCACCCCGCTCTCCAAAAAAACCGGTCACCCCCTCCCCCCTACTTTGCACACTACAAAAAATTTGGCCGGACCGATCATTTTCAAAATTGGTTAGGGTGACCGATCCTGTTCCATTACCATAACGTGTGTTTCCACTGGAGTTTCAAACGAGAAGGGGAAGTCACCCAGACCGTACTCAACCATCGGTCGGACCGGCCGATCTCAGACATTGGTCGGGGCGATCATTGATCCACGCGGATCTGAGGTGCCCCCCACCCCCCTGCCCCTCACTCAAACAAAAAACTGGTCGGACCGGGCGATTGCAGAAACGATCGCCCCGACCCGTTGTCCATGTGGTTAGGGGTGGTTACAAAATCCTAAAAAAAGTGGCCCGGGCCTTTACAGCGCGAACCGCACTTCTTTCGCGGCCTCGGCCATGTTCTTGAGTTTCCAGAACGCGGATTCCCGGGACCGCATCCGCAGACCGCAGTCGGGATCCACAAGCATCGCTTTTGCACCGAAAACCTCGACGCCCTTTTCGATCCTCTTTTTGATCTCTGCCACGGTCTCGACCGGTTCTGAAGTCGAATCAACGCAGCCGTAGCCGATCATCCGGCCCGACAGGTCTTTACTTCCAAAGAGGGCGAGGTTCTCCGGGTTTTTGGAGAATTCGAAGTCCAGCACGTTCACGTTGACTTTCAGGATATCGTCGAGGACATTTGCGAGGTTCCCGCAGACATGCATGCAGGTCGGGACTTTTATCGCTCCTGTAATAACATCGATGGCCTGTTTTCCCACGGCAAGATCGGCAACACCGGTCGAGAAGATCGGTTCGTCGATCTGGATGAGGGTAACCCCGGCGGCTTGGAGGTATTTTGCTTCGACCGCGAGCGCTGCGGCAAGATCGAGCGCGAGCTCCTCCTTGTTCCGGTACATCGGGGTGCTGATATGGAGACCGTGGGCAAGCGTTGACGGCCCGGTGATGATCCCCTTGACGTAGAGCGATTGCGATTTCGCGTATTTTGTGTCGGCAACGGTGATCGCACCCGAGGCTGGCTGGATCTTCCCGACCACGTCCTGGCCCTTGATCCCCGGGAGTTTTCCCGAAAATGCCTTGATCATATCGCCCCGGACCTGGCCGTCCGAGATGATGTCGATACCGGCATTTACCTGGTCGGCAACTGCCGTCTCGACAGCGGGTTTGAGCGGGTCGAAAAGCGATTTGAGGCCGGAGCCTTTTACCACGGGGTAGCTCCCGACCACGGTTGTCGCTAATACTTTGTTGATGAAATACGCTTTCATGGCACGAGGCGGTGCATGTCTCTGGGGAAGAGGACAGCTTCGCGGACGTTAGAAAGTCCGAGCATTGTCATGATAAGTCTTTCTGCGCCAAGCCCCCATCCCGCGTGGGGCGGCATCCCGTACCGGAACGGGCGCAGGTAGAATTCGAAGCTGTCGGGCGAGAGGCCTTTCTTCTTGATCTGCTGGACGAGGAGGTCGTACTGGTGGATGCGCTGGGCACCGCTCGAGAGCTCCATCCTCGGGTGCATGAGGTCGAACGCCTTGCAGATGGACGGGTCGTCCTCGTAGGGCATCGCATAGTAGGGCCGGATCTCGGTGGGCCAGTCGGTGATGTAGTAGTGTGCGCCCATCTCTTCGCCGATTGCGTGCTCGGCAGCGGCAGAGATATCGTCGCCGTACTTAATCGGTTCGTCGGATTTCTTCTGGGCGATCTCGATTGCATCGCGGTACGGCAGCCGGATGAACGGGGCCTTTGGCACACAGAAGTTGTCGATCTCGAGATTTGCAATCTGGGTGCTGCAGGTCTTGTTCACGTACTCATACGTGTTTACGATCAGGTTTTCGAGCGTCTTCATGACATCGTTGTGGTCCGCGTACGAGACCTCGATATCGATGCTTGTTGCTTCATTCAGGTGCTTGGTGGTGTTGTGTTCCTCGGCCCGGAAGATCGGCCCGATCTCGTATACCTTCTCAAAGCCGCCCGCCATCATCATCTGCTTGTAGAGCTGCGGGCTCTGGTTGAGGAACGCTTCTTTGTCAAAGTAGGCGATCGGGAAGAGCTCGGTCCCGCCCTCGGTTGCGGCGGCAACGATTTTGGGTGTCGTAATACTGATAAAACCCTCCCTGTGGAGGAATTCGTTGACCGCATAGAGCGCCGCGCTCCTTATCTGGAAGACTGCCGCGACCCGGGGCCGGCGGACATCGAGGAATCTCGCATCGAGCCGGGTATCGAGTTCGACGCCGACTTTTTCCGAGACATCGAGCGGGAGCGGGGTCTCCGCGAGGTTGATAATCTCGAAGGTGTCCGGGACGATCTCCCGGCCGCCCGGTGCTTTTTCTACGGCCTTTACCGTGCCGGCGATCCGGACTACGGACTCCCGCGAAACTTTCTTTGCCGCGGCAAGAACTTCTTCAGAAACTTTCTTTTTGGGGATGGTCACCTGGATAATCCCGGTCCGGTCGCGGATCAAAAAGAACGCGAGTCCGCCGAGGTCCCGTTCCTCGTGGACCCATCCGCAGATCTCTGCATGGCCGGCGTCGGGTGTGATGCTTTGTATGGGAACGCGCATTTAGAATCCTATAACAATGGGTCGGGAAGGATAATTGAGTTTATGGGGCCCGGGCACCCTACATGTTTTTGGCCAAACGCGGGCTTACGTGATAGTATGACAGATCGTCCCCCCCACCCGCCAGCCAATGGCGATGGCGGTTTAAAATCCCGCAGGAACCTTATGATCGGGGTTCTTGTCGGGGTCATTATCGTGGTCGTTGCTGCGGTATTCCTGACGCTGACCGTTACGGTAACAACCGATGTTTCCGGTAAAAGCCTTCCTTTCGTAACCTCCTACCACGTCGCGCTCCCGGATGGCGAAGCGGTTACGATCGGCAGCAGCCGGATCGCGGTGATGGTGTACAACGATTCGGTCACGACCGATGTTGACGGCAACCGCGAGCAGCTGGTCGTGGGCCAGACCCGGGTGATAAGCCCGCGGCACGCCCGGATCACCACGCTCGGCATTCCGCTCTACGATGCCGATTTCCAGATCACCTTAAAATTCCTCGGTTCGACCGGGACAAAGGACAACTTTGACCTCACTGTGAAGACCTCGCAGCAGGTCCCGTCCTTCCTGCTCGACCGGCTGATGCCGTCCTCGGTAAACGCGGTGCCGGCATAAAGTACCGGACTGCCGGGTGCCGCCCTCGTTCGGGTTGAACCCCGGATTCCCTTTTTTTTATCCTTTGCGGGCAAAACCGGGAGTTTTTTTAGCTGCCGGAATTTTCCTGTACCTGTCCGGTCACCGTCAGCTCCTCCGGAACCGCCACGCCCCGGCCGGGATCCGGATCTCGAACCGGGCGCCGTGGGCCGGCTCACTGGTCTCTGCAATGGTAAAGCCGGTGATTGACAGGATCTCCCGGGACAAAAAGAGGCCAAAACCGGTGTGTTTCCCAAACCCTCTCGTAAAGAGCCGGGGCTTGTCTTCCGTTGCGATTCCCGCACCATCGTCCTCGCAGACAACCCGGAATATATCCTCCTGAACATCGCCCGTAAACGTGATGGTGGTGATAGTCTTCCCGTAACGGAGTGCGTTGCTGATCAGGTTGGAGAAAACCTTTTCGAGCATCGGATCGGCAAAGACTTCGACTGCCGGCACGTTGTTATGGACTTTCATGTTCCCGGCATCTGCCTGTTCTGCGGCACGGGCAATGACTGAGTGAAGATCCTGCCATTGTGCGGCTTTTGTCCCCAGGTCCTGGTACTCCCGGGTAAATTCGATCTGTTCCTGGATCTTTGCGATGATCTCGCGCTCTTTTGCGATGTACTCTTTTTCCTCTTCACTCTGTGCCATCCCGGACCCCAGTTCGAGGAAACAGTCAAGCGCCGTGATCTGGTTGAGAATGTCGTGCCGGGTGATCGATGTCATCAGCCCGAGTTTCTTGTTTGCATCTGCAAGGGCCGCCTCTGCATGTTTTCTCCGGGTGATATCCCGCATCACGATGAGCCGGTACAGGGATCTCCCGGGGATCCGGGGATCGAACGGGATGCAGGACGTCTCATAGTACAGCGGCTGGCCTGCGGGATTAATCGCAACCTCCCGGATAACAGGCGGATCATCGGGGGTTCCAGGGAATACGCACATCTCCCCGGGTAATGCCTCCTTTGCAGGTTGTGCAATCAACCGGTCCGGGGATACGCCGAGCATGTGTTCCGCAGCCGGGTTTGTGTCGCAGATATTTCCCTTGTCGTCCACCACAATAATGCCGTCGGCAATCGTGGAGAAGACCCGGTCGTGCGCCACCGGCATGAGCGACAGGAGCTGGTACCGGGAAATCCCATACGCGGCAATGAGGCCCGAGAGCGCAAAGAGCACCGGGGTGAAGTTCACGTGGGGGATCGGCCCCCCGCCGGTGTTGTACAGGAGATTTGCGAGCAGGGGAATGGCAGTAGCAAGGAGGATGAGGTACATCTGGGTCCGGTAGATTGCATGCGAACCCCAGAAGCGTGCAATGATCAGGGCGAGGCCGACAAGGAGCAGCCCGTACGAGTACGCGATAAATATCCAGAAGAGCGGCCCGTGCAGGTAGATCCCGACAAACGATCCCTGTTCGACGACCGAGATGATCTCTTTGTAGTAAAGGTGGTGGAAGGGGTTGGTGACAACGGCGGCAACCGTAAAGACCGGGATCACCAAGAAAAGGGACAGGGTCTTTTTCGTGATGAGCCGGGAGTTTCCCGTGTAATACAGGAGGATCAAAAACCACGCCACCGGGACAATGACCATCCCCGGGTATTCCACGCAGACACAGAGGAATTTCGCAGCCGGGGTAATGCTCATGAATTCCCCGGCGTCCCCGAGGTTCCAGAGCGTGGCCGCGGCAAAGAGGAGCGTGAAGTACGGTGCAGCCGGGGATTTCCAGCGGTACCGGCACACGAGGGCGAGCGCTGCTGTCGCTACAGCGGAGAGAAGATAGAGGGTTACGATATAGGAGAACTGGATTTCCACGTTTCACCGGGCCTGATTATTCCGGAACCGGAATACATTTGGGTAGGGTTATATCGTTCCCGTTTGCTTAATGGTTTTCAGGTAAGGCGCAACCTGCCTTTTTCTTAAAAAAAAACCGGGGCTGCAGTCGTTTTTTTTAAAACAGCGTTTTCTGCCGGGTTTCGAGCCGGAGGTGTTCGAGTGCGGCCGGTGTCGTCTCCCGACCCTGCGGTGTGCGCTTCACAAACCCGATCTGGATAAGGTAGGGTTCGTAGACTTCTTCGATAGTCCGGACTTCTTCGCCGACCGAGATCGCAATGGTCTTGACGCCCACCGGGCCGCCAGAGAAATCATCTGCTATCACGGTCAGGATCCTCCGGTCGATCTCGTCCAGGCCCAGTTCGTCGATCCGGAGCAGGGCAAGGCCGTCTTCTGCGATTGCTTCTGTGATCGTCCCGTCGCCTTTGACAGTTGCATAGTCCCGCACCCGGCGCAGGAGCCGGTTTGCGATCCTCGGCGTTCCCCGGCTCCGGGCGGCGATTGCTTTTGCCCCTTCGGGTGTGATCGGGATCCTGAGGATCGCAGCGCTCCGTTTGACAATCTCTTCGAGGTCTTCTGCCTCGTACAGGTTCAGGCGCACCACGATCCCGAACCGGTCCCGGAACGGTGACCCGAGAAGGCCCTGCCGGGTCGTGGCCCCGATCAGCGTGAAGTGTTCGAGCGTTAAGCGGATCGAGCGGGCGCTCGGGCCCTCGCCGATCATCACATCGATGCAGTAGTCCTCCATGGCCGGGTAGAGAATCTCCTCGACCACCGGGTTCATCCGGTGGATCTCGTCGATGAAGAGAACGTCCCCTTTCTGGAGGGCGGTGAGCAGTGCCGCGGCATCTCCGGGTTTTTCGAGAACCGGGCCGCTCGTTGTCCTTATTGCCGCTCCCATCTCGCGGGCGATGATGTGTGCGAGCGTGGTCTTCCCGAGACCCGGCGGGCCGGCAAAGAGAATGTGGTCGACCGGCTCGCCCCGCTGCTGCGCTGCCGCGATCGCGATCCGGAGCGCGTCCTTTGCCGGCGCCTGCCCGACAAATGCATCGAGCGTTGCGGGGCGGAGCGTAACCTCTTCGGGATCTTCCTGGGCCGGCTCGGGGGAGATGATCCGCTCGCTCACGCCCGCTCACCTGCTTTGAGGATTGCAAGCGCCGCCTTGATGAGCGTCTGGGCCGTGGGTTTTGTCATACCAGCCCCGACCGTCCTGACTGCCCGGTACGACGCATCCTCGGCAAACCCAAGGGAGACAAGGGCGCTTACCGCGTCCCGGGCCGGCTGGTCGTTTGTTCCTTCATGGGCAAGCGCCATGGACTCCTGCACCTTCTTCATTTTGTCCCGGAGTTCGAGGATCAACCGTTTTGCGCTCTTTGGCCCGATGCCGGGGATCCGGGTTAGTTTCTTCTCGTCGCTGTCAAGGATTGCGAGCACGAAGTCTTCGAGCGTGACCTGCGAGAGGATGTTGAGCGCTATCTGCGGGCCGATCCCCGAGACCCCGATGAGCACCGTAAAGAGTTCGAGTTCGCTCGGACGTAAAAATCCGTACAGGGTAATCGCGTCTTCGCGGACGGCCAGGTAGGTGTGGAGTTTTACCTTCTCTTTTATCCGGGCGATCTCCCGGACTTCCTGCTGCGGCACGAAGACCCGGTAACCGATCCCCCCTACATCAAGCACCACCCACTTGTCACCGGATGCAGCCGGTACGCCGTCCAGATACGCGATCATTGGTACACTATCTCATGACGTGGATATGACATAAGGCAATCGAAAGTCCGTCCGCGGCATCGTCCGGCTGCGGGATCTCGTCGAGCCGGAGGAGCCGTGTTATCATCGTCTGCATCTGTGCCTTGTCAGCCCGGCCGGAGCCGGTGACCGCCTGCTTGATCTGGTTTGGCGTATATTCCGTCACCGGGATCCCGTGCTGCTCTGCCGCGAGAAGGACAACGCCCCGGACCTCGCTTACGCCCATCGCGGAGGTCGTATTCTTCGAGAAAAAGAGTTTTTCCATCGCAATGGCGTCGGGAGGGAACCGGGTAAAGAGGGACGTTATCTCAGTGTGGATCTGCAATAACCGCTCACCCGGTTTTTTCCCGGCAGGTGTTTCGACGCACCCGTAGCAGACCGGGGCGATAATACCCTTTTCCACCCGGATCACGCCATACCCGCACCGGGCAAGACCCGGATCGATTCCTGTAACGATCATACCATTCAACAAGGTATCCCGGCTCTGGTGCCGCGCAAGGGATTTTCCGGCACCGGCCCCTGGCATTTTCTCTGCAAAGCGTGCCAATGAAGTGCCAAAAATCCCCGGGATACGGGATAAATTCTATGTATGGCGGCGGATAATATAGGGATAGTGGTGATTCGTATGAAGACCCAGAAATGTCCGACCTATTCGTATTGTATTCTTGTGCTCGGGCTCATTATCGTCAATACGCTGCTTGCGTGGGGATCCATCCTGCTCTCCCGTATCATCAGCCCATCACTTCCGAAAGGTTTTGCGCTTGTCTATATTGCGGCCGCATTCATGCTGCTCTTTACCCTCTGGTTCGGTATGTACGGGGCGATCTCTGCTTATGTGGGAGGCTTTATTGGTTCGGGGCTCCTGTCCGGCATGCCGTTCACGGTCGCCCTGTATTTCTCTCTTGCAAACCTCTGGATGGTGCTCATCCCGCTTTTCACCTTCCGCTACTTCAAGGTCAACGTCGGGATGGAGTCCGGCCGGGACCTCTTCCACCTGCTCCTCTTCGGGACAATTATCAATAATATCGTCTCCGCTGCATGGGGCGCAGCCTCGCTTGCTCTTGGCGGAGTGATTGCCTGGTCTGCATTCGGTTCCGTTTTTGTCCCCTGGCTTGTCGGGAACGTTGTCATCATCCTCTTAATCGTCCCGCTGGCGCTCAGCCAGTTCACGGAAAGAGTGTCAAAATCGAAGGTCTTCGTGAAGAACTACTGGTTCTAAAGACCGGGCATTCTCTTTTTGTTTTATAAAAACGGTGTCGTTCCCGCTGCAATTCAGGCCGCGGTTCCGCTGCGCGGCTCCTGTTTTGTATGAAGATACCACATCAGGAGCCGGATGGCAATGGGGAAGACCGCGTACATGTACATCGTGGAAAAGTTCACGCCGATATACAGGAACAATATCCCGGAGACGGCGGCTAAGATGACGCTGAACCGCTCCATGGCTGCGTCCTGTATCCGGCCAGGGTGAACCGGTGCAATCAGGAGTGCCGGCCTTCGGATGATGTACTGCCACTGGACTAAAAAGAGGATGCCGAGCGCGAGCATGTTGAGATGGAAGATAAGCGGCGCAATCATGACGTGCGAATAGTCGCCGGACAGGTTCGTGGAGAACGGCACCAGCACGACAAAGATCAGAATAAAAATGTTGAGCCAGAGTACCCAGCCGTTCACTGATTTAAGGTAATGGAAATGCTCGTGGTGGACGATCCAGAAACTGGCGAGGATCAGGAATGCAATGATAAAACTGAGGAACTCCGGGAACATGGTGGCGATGTGTTTTGGTAGTTCGACCGCAGCCTCGGCCTTGGGGATGTCGGGCACAGAGAGGCTGACTACAAGGAGCGTCATGGCAAAGGCAAAGACGCCGTCAACGAGTGCCTCCAACCGGTTTTTCGAGATAATACTCTCCGGGTTTTGCTGCGCTTCCATGAACATATGGTAAACCGGGGTTACGTATTATCTTCACGCTTTTATTGTGCCCTGCCCATCCGGAAAGACCAGCGACTCATCGGATGCCTGCCACTTTGGGGAGACAACACAGAGAAAGACGAGGTCCCCGTGGCCCGTGTTTGCGATGTGCTGGACCGATCCCGGTGGGATAAGGATGCAGTCCCCGGGCCGGACCGGGGAAGTCTCGTTCCCGATGGACATGGCCCCCGTACCTTCAAGGATGTAATAGATCTCGGTGCTTTTTTTGAGAACGTGGGGGAGCGTGGACTCGTTTGGGGGAACGATGGCATGGGCGACGCTGCATTCGGGCATCCTGGCAGTCGGGGTCTTGTCCGGGTGCAGGAGTTCGCAGAGGACCGACCGGTCCATGACCCGGGCATGGGGGCAGTTGCCGCTGTTATGGACGAGCATGATCACATCTTCACGCTGGTGGGGTTTAGCGGTTGCTCCCGTTTTGGTACCGTTCCGGATGTTTGCGCACGTTTATGAAGATCCGGGCCTATCTCTTGACTGGTGAAACCGCATATGAAGATCGTCGGGATCAACGGGAGTCCGAAGGGGGAAAAGAGCCAGACGCGGAGACTTGTGATGGGGGTACTTGAAGGTGCACGTGCCGCCGGTGCGGACGTGACCTTTGTCGATGTCTGTGCGCTGAAGATCAAGTACTGTACGGCATGCACGACCTGTTATGCGAAAGGCGAGTGCATCCATGACGACGACATGCCGGCGCTGTACGAGAAACTGCTCGACGCCGATGGTGTCGTGCTCGGCTCGCCGGTGTACATCAACTCGGTTACGGCCCAGCTCAAGGCAATGCTGGACCGGATGGCGGACAGCGTCCACTGCCTGCATTTCACCGGCAAGTACGGCTGTGCCGTCTCGACTGCGGGCGGGGCAATGGCAGAGGAGACCGCAGAGTACATGAACTCGGCGCTGCGGATGTTCGGGGCGACCACGGTGGGAACGGTCGGCGTGAACTTCATGGGAAACCCCGATGCAATTATTCCGGCGGAGAAGAAGGCAAAGGAGCTGGGCCGCAAACTGGCCGAAGCGATCCGTACCGGGTACAGGGACCCGGCCCAGCAGGCATATTATGCCGAGAGAAAGGCGCACATGAAACAGCTCGTACTCGCGAACAAGGACATCTGGGCCCACGAGTTCGACCACTGGAATGCGATGGGCTGGATATAAACCGCACTTTTTTTCGGCAGCGTTTTTACATGGCCCGGGAATTTTTTTATTCTTAAAAAAATCTCTCCCGAAATAGCAAAAGTGATAGCGAACGTTTTTTTTAAGGCCGGGATTTCCCGGGAGTCCGAAAAAAAGATCGGGATTATTGGGGATTGCGCTTTTTGATCATTTCCAGCGCTTCGAATGCTTCGCGCCGGACCGAGATGTTCTCATCGGATAAGAGGCCGGTGAGGTGATCGGCCGCCTTCTGGTCGCCAATCTCCCCGAGAAGCAGGGCCGCACGCTTCCGGACATCGCTCTGGTCGTCTTTTAAGACCATGATGAGCGGGGTCGTTGCCGGCTGGCCGAGCATCCAGAGCGCTTCCATTGCAGCGGTCCGGGAACGGACGTCGCCTTCGCGGAAGACCTGCATGAGCGGGGCGATCGCGGGAACACCGAGAGCGGCGAGCGCCTTTACGGTCTCGATCCTGACCGCACGCTCGTCATCGGCAAGGGTTTCGATGAGCGCCGGGATGGCTTTCGTGTTCCCGATCTGGCCGAGCACGGAGGCCGCTTCCTTGCGGAGCCCGGGGTTCTGGTTGGTGAGGGCGGTGATGAGCGGTTCGACCGAGGATTCTCCGATGGTAACAAGGGCGAGTTCTGCCCTCCTTGCCGTGTCCTCGTTCTTGTCGACAAGGGCGGCGATGAGCGGGGCAATCGAGGTCTCGCCGAGCGAGCAGAGCGTGGCCATTGCAGCCATCCTCACGTGTTCCAGCGGGTCGTTGAGGCTCTCAATTAAGGGAACGACTGCCCGGGCGTCGCCGATCCGGCCCAGTGCAACGGCAGCCTCGTGGCGGACCCACGGGTCGGGATCTTTCAGAATCTCGATAATATTGGGCACAGCACGGCCTTCTCCCATGACACCGAGGGCCTGGACGGCACCTCTCCGGATGAACGGGTGGTTGTGTTTGAGCGACTGGATGAGCGGCGTTACCGAGGGCTCGCCGATAAGCTGGAGCGCCCGGATCGTCTCCTGGCGTACGTCCTCGCCCGGGTCGGCAAGGGCGCCGATCAAGGGGACAATGGCCGGAGCGCCAATCTTTCCCAGCGTGTCTGCCGATCCCCGGCGGATGATCCAGTACTCGTCCCGCAGGCCGTTGATGAGCGGCTCAATGAAGGGCTCCCCGAGATCCCCTACCGACCGGACCGCATTCCAGCGGGTGTCGAGATCTCCGCTCGTGAGGGCCTTGAGGAAGGAATCGTAGCGCTCCCGTTGGGCTTTGAGCCGGGCCTCCTCGTCCTCCTGGCTCCCCGACTTGAAAATATTGAGGAATTTTTTCACAATTGCCATAACAAACTCCTGTTGGTTCACTGTTTGTATAAAATCCTTCAAATAGGTATCGGAGAGCGGAATACTCCCGGAAAAACTGTCCGTTCACCGGAATGGTATGTCGGGCGTTTTTCTCCTGAAACAAATGAAAAAAAGTTACCAGGTTTACGGGGAACCAACACTCACGATCACGGAAGCGGAACCGGTGTTCTGCGCATCGTGCACGTACATCGTATAGGTCCCCATCGGTTTTGCCTGGTCGAAAGTAAATTTGTAATTCCAGGTGTTGTCGGCATTCAGGGGAAGGGTGGCCACATCCACCCCATTGGAATACTGCCCGGGCCCGTACAGCGTCAGCTTCACGGTCTTTGCGCCGCTCGTGCATAATCCGGAGAAACTGGCAGTATTTCCCTGAGGAATGGAGGCGCTGGCAACACCGATGGTAATCGATCCTCCGCCGACCGCGGTAAATGCTACCTTGTCCGATGCCTGTTTCTGCTTGTCGTACGCGATCATGGTATAGGAACCGTGCATGATGCTGGTGCCCGGGTTCCACGTGTATGACCATGAATTATCTGTTCCGACCGTGGGTTCGGCAACCTTGACGCCGTTGGTATAGATACCCGGCCCGTACAGCATGAGGATCACACCATTGCTGCCCGTACAGGTGCCGGAGAACAGCATTTTACCTCCGATAACAAGGGTGTCCGGGCTCTCCATGATCGTCACCGTGGGCTGCTGGACAACCACCGAGATGGGCTGGGCGGTTGTCCCGGCACCCGATGGCGTGGTCGTTGCAGTCGTGGATGCAAGCGGGGTGAGGGAGGCGTAGTAACTTGAAGGTCCTGCGGGTACGGTAATACTGGATTTCCATGGTGTATACCCTGAGAGCCGGTACTCCAGGGTGTGCGAACCGACCGATATGTCCGAGAGCGAACAGGGCGTTGTCCCGGAGTATTGGTTATCGAGATACACTTCCGCACCGGAGGGTGAGGTTGTGAACTGGAGGGTGGTTTTGCCGGTAGTGGAAGGAGTGACCGATGTACACCCGGCCGCAATTACCACGATGATGACTGCAGAAATAAGAAGAAGGTTTTTCATTCGTCTCCCTTGCCGTTGAGAGAGTATCACGATGAACGATTAAAAACTTATGCGACCGTGGAGCACCGGTCCGGGCCGGATAACGGGCATTCTCCCGCGTACCGGCATTTCAGGTATCGGGGCCCTGCTGTCTGGCGAGCCGGAGAACATTTTTTGCGAGCTCGATGCTTTTCTCTTCCCCGGTCATCAGGGTATCGAACCGGACTGCCCCGTCGATTTTTACCGGATCCCGTTCGTCCTGCACGAAGAGGTCTACAAGGTCGCCGTAACATTGTGCCGTACCTGCGGATGTCGCATCATACCCGGAGGCCTTCATGAGGGCAGCGGCCGGTCCGCTCACGGGTGCGTCCCCGATAAACGGGCTCACTGCGATAACAAACTTGTCTGCCATCGCTTCCCTGATCCCGCTGCATTCGAGAATTGGCGTGATGCTCGTGATCGGGTTCGAGGGGCCGATAACAACCGCGTCGCTTGCCTCGACTGCCTGGATAACCTCTTCGGTGCTTTCAGGAGGGACTTTCGAGCAGCGGACAACGTCCTCGATCTGGATCCGGCCCTTGGAGCGGACCCAGTATTCTTGGTAATGGATAAGGCCAAGCTCCGTTTTTACCCGGGTCGTGACCTCGGTATCTGTCATGGGGAGGACGTTCTCCCTCACACCGAAGCGGTCACAGAGGGTCCGGGTGATGTTGGTCAGACGCTGGCCATCGCGGAGCATGTTTCCCCGCGCGATGTGCACGGCCCGGTCCCTGTCGCCGATTGCGATATATTCCCCGAGACCCAGCTTCAGGATCTCCTCGTGGGTGGTAAACGTGTCGTCCCGCAGCCCCCACCAGGTGTCGGTGTTGAGGACGCCGGCAAAGAGGTACATGACCGTGTCCACATCCGGCGATATGTGGTTGCCGGAGATCCAGATGTCCTCTGCAGTGTTGACTACGACCGAAATCTCGTGCCGGTCCATCACTTTCTGCACGCCGCGGAGTAGTTTCGGCGTGCCGGTCCCGCCCGACAGGAAGGTGATCATTATAAGAATACTTTTATGCGCTGTATATGAAGATTCTTAAAGTAGCGTGAATCCGAAGATCATCAAAGACCCGGTCCATGGCTATGTGGAGATCGATGCAGCGATCCTGCCGCTCCTTGACTCACCTGCGATCCAGCGCCTGCGCTATGTCCGGCAGCTCGGGTTTTCCTTCCTGGTCTACCCGGGTGCCAGCCATTCGCGGTTCGAGCATTCGGTCGGCACAATGCACCTTGCCGATGTCGCGTGCCGGCAGTTTGGGCTCGCCCCAAAAGACCGGCTCCTCATTCTGGTCTCCGCTCTCCTCCACGATGTGGGACACGGGCCGTTCTCGCACGCGAGCGAACCGCTGATGGAGTCCTGGCTCGGCCGTACCCACGACGATATTGCAGGGATTGTCGATACGCATTTTTCATCAATGCTTGAACAGATCGGCATCGATCCCGCGGATGTCTGTGCGGTCGTGAAAGGCAGCCACCCCCTCTCCGGCATCATCCACGGAGATCTCGATGTGGACCGGATGGACTACCTGCTCCGCGATGCGTATTATACCGGTGCGCCGTACGGTACGGTCGATGCCCACCGCTTAATCCGGAACATCCACCTGACAGATGAAGGGGTGGTGCTGGACGAGAACGGGATCAATGCGGCAGAGTCCCTCCTTATTGCCCGGACGCTGATGCGGCCAACGGTCTATTACCACCATGTGAGTCGGATCGGGGAGTGCATGTTCCAGCTCGCGATGCTCGACCACGCAGCTGCGCTTTCACTCCCGGACCGTGAGCGGCTCTGCACACTTGACGATGCAGAATGCATGCACGAATTGAAAAATTCTCCCGACGCCCGGGCCCGGGACCTTGCGGCCCGTCTCTACGAGCGAAGGCTGTACAAGCGGGCGATCTATGCCGGCCAGGACCAGGTCAACGCAGCGGTGTTCCAGACAGGACTGTCGCTCGAACGGACCCGCACCGTGGCAGGGGAGATTGCGCACGCTGCCGGGTGCTCGGCAGACGAGATCCTCGTGGATATCCCCCCCATCCCCGGGGACATGTCCCTTGAGGTCCAGGTAAAAAACCGCCACGACCCGCTGGGGTTTGCCGAGATCTCGCCCCGCCTTGGGACGCTCAACCAGACCCGACGCGAACAGTGGCGTCTTGGAGTATACACGGTCCCCGGGCTTCGCGAAGCCGTTGCCGATGCTGCCGCAGATGTGCTCCATATCAAAAAACCCACCCGGCAGGACACCCTGTTCTGATCAAATCCGACACCTGCTTCCCGGCGGGATGGGGAAACAACACATAAATACGCGGCTTTTCCTACATTTCCCGTATGAAAGGATCGTTTGTCTGTTGCCTTGCCCTCCTCGTTCTCGGGGTTATCGTTGCCGGATGTACCGATACCGGCACTGCCGGCCCGGCCTCCGCAGCCACCCCTACGGCGACTGCCGCTGCCCCGACAGAAGTGGCAGCGTCCGTTTCGGCCACACCCACGCTCTCTCTTGGCGGCCATTATATCCAGAAGTCCTACTCGTTCCATAACACCAACGACAAGTACACCGAGAATCTCAGGATCGACAACCAGTCCTGGGCGCTCGTGTACACGGTCACTCCGCTCAGCGACGATACGGCAGCCGGGTGGTTCGAACTGACCATAACAAACGTAGACTCGAAAAAGAGCCAGACTTATGGCTATGGGAAAAGTTATGCAAACGATTCCTTCCAGCAGTACCCGATGTACGGTACCGGGTCCTACCAGATCGCGATGAAAGGAAACCTGACCAAGATAGACCTCGACGTGGCAGAACGCCGGCCGTAAGGTGATTCCGGTGACGGAGATAATTTCCGATATCCTGATCTTTACTATCGGGATCGTTGTCGTGATCGCGGTCGTTATGGCCGCATTTTATAAGATGCGGGCCGCAGAACGCCGGATGCACGAGAACACCTACAAACTCCGGGTGTACACGGACCTGTTGAATGCCGTGACCGAGATCAACCTTGCGTACGGGGACAGTTACAAGATGGATATCGCCAAAAAGGATCTCGCCCTTACGCTCAACCGGCTCAACCTTGTTGCGAGTTCAGGAGTGTTACGGAGTGTCAGCGATCTTCTCGATCTCTTCAACCAGACCGGGGAAAAGGAGTTCGATCCCCTCCGCCTCCACAATATCCTCAACACGATCGTGATCGAGGCCCGCCGCGACCTTAACCCCACCCATGCCCGGAGGGTCGAGGAATCGCGGGTCAGGTACCGGTTCTTTGCCCCGAGCCGGAAATAAATCCTCTCTTTTTAGGTTTGTCCGGCATAAACACTTTTACCTCCCGGTTCAGACATTGGTATCACACGAGAGGGGGAGTGGCGGCATGGAAAAAAAGGAATTTGTTGTCGGCGTAACCGGGGCAAGCGGGGCCTGCTATGCCCGGCGCCTCCTGGAAGTTCTCTGCAGGGATGCCCGGGTGCATGTGATCATATCCGATGTGGCCGAAGAGATTGCACGCCATGAGGGTGTCGATCTGTCCGGTTTTGATGCAACCTACCATGGGATCGATGAGATCAGCGCAGCGATCGCAAGCGGGTCGCACCCGCACGACGGCATGGTGATCATCCCGTGCAGTGCAAAAACTCTTTCTGCCGTTGCAACCGGTTACGCGGACAACCTGATCACAAGGACGGCGGACGTCTGCTTAAAGGAACGCCGGAAATGCATCCTCGTCACCCGCGAGATGCCCTTATCGAGGATCCATATCGCAAACATGCTCGCCGCCCACGATGCGGGAGCTACGATCCTGCCGGCCTGCCCGGGATTTTATTCCCGCCCCGAGAAGATCGGGGACCTGGTGGATATGGTTGTCGGGCGGGTGCTCGACCACCTGGAAGTGAAACATACCCTTACCCCTCGCTGGAGTGGTTACGATGCGTGAATTTATCGAAGCTATGCGAAAGGCCGGCCGGGTGATCGATATCGACGGGCCGTGCTCACCGGACGACATGAAGGCTGCGCAAAAGGCGGCCGGTACCGACAATCTCCTCTTCTTCCATAATATTGGCGGCGCCAAAGCGGTCATGAACGTGACCGCCGACCGTGATGCTCTTGCCCTCGCGCTTGGGATCGACAAAAAGAACCTGGTAAAAAAACTCGCGGAAGCGAATTTCGACGGGAAGGTTGTAAACGACGGGAAACTGGCGATGCAGAAACCGGACCTCTCTAAAATCCCGGTAATGCATTTCTTCCCGAAAGATGCCGGGAAATATTTCACGGCAGGGATCGTCTTTTCGAAGTGGGACGGGGTGGAGAATGCGTCCATCCACCGGATGCTCGTGCTCGACGACCACAGGGTCGCGGCCCGTCTGGTCGAAGGCCGGCACACCTACGTGATGCACAAGAAGGCACTTGCCTGCGGCGAGCGCCTGCCGGTTGCGGTAGTGGTAGGGGTGCATCCCGCGGTAACATTTGCGAGCTGCACCCGGGTGCCAACGGGAAAAGAACTGGCCTACGCGGCCGAGCTCCTTGGCGGTACGATTCACGTAAAAGAGTGCAGCAACGGCGTGCTCGTCCCGGCCGATGCCGAGATCGTGCTCGAAGGCTACATTGGCCCGGATGTGACGGACGAGGGCCCGTTTGTGGATATCACGGGAACCTACGACCCGGTCCGGCGCCAGCCGGTAATAGAGTTCACCGGTATGTACACCAGACCGGATTTCATCTACCACAGCATCCTGCCCGGGGGCGACGAACACAAGATCCTGATGGGCTGTCCGTACGAGCCCAAGATCTACAAGGCCGTTGCCGGGGTGACGGAAGTACGAAACGTCGTGCTTACGAAAGGAGGCTGCGGATATCTCCACGCGGTGGTCCAGGTAAAAAAGAGCACGCAGGGAGACGGCAAGAACGCGATCATGGCTGCCTTTGCAGCCCATACCTCTCTCAAGCATGTGGTCGTGGTAGATGAGGACATCGACCCGACAGATCCTTATGATGTCGAGTACGCGATCGCTACCCGGGTGAGCGGGGACAGGGACGTCATGGTGATCACCGGCGTCCGCGGCTCGTCGCTCGACCCCTGCCAGAAAGAGGACGGCACGAACGTGAAGATCGGGGTCGATGCAACAATGGTACTCGGCCATGAGGACGAGTTCCACCGCGCTTCGTGGTAATCCGGTGAACATCCATGATACTTGACGCGGACGACGAACGGATCCTTGCCGGGGAAGAAGGCGGGACCCGGCAGAAGATGCTCGAACTCATTGTGGCGCTCGGGAAGGTGTTCGGGGCGGAACGGCTCGTCCCCATCAAAAGCGCCCAGGTGAGCGGGGCATCGTATAAGACGATCGGGAAGTACGGCCTCGAATGGCTCGACAGCCTCAATGCAAAGGCAGTCGTTCCCGCGGTCTTAAACCCGATCGGCATGGCCCGGGGCCGGTGGGAGGAGATGGGGATCGACCCGGCCTTTGCACAAAACCAGCAAAAAGTTGTTGCCGCATACGAGCGCCTCGGGATCCGGCTCGACTGCACCTGCACGCCGTACTATCTGTACGAGACCCGGTATGGCGACCATCTCGCGTGGTCGGAATCCTCTGCGGTCAGCTACGCGAATTCGGTGATCGGGGCCCGGACCAACCGGGAGGGTGGCCCGTCCGCTCTCGCCGCAGCGCTTGTTGGAAAGACTGCCTGCTATGGCCTTCACCTTGCCAAAAACCGGGTGCCGCAGGTTGTTATCGATGTCCGTGCAGAGACGGCCGACTGGGGCATTGCCGAGTACGGGGCGCTCGGGTACCATGCGGGAAAGCTGGTGGGAAACCGGGTCCCGTACTTCCGTGGCATCCGCCCGGAACCCGACCAGCTCAAGGCGCTCGGGGCCGCGATGGCGGCGACCGGGGCCGTGGCGCTCTATCATGTCGAAGGTGTCACACCCGATGCACAGAAGTACCGGTACGATATTTCAGGACTCGAAACCATCCCGGTCGAAGGAAAGGAGATTGCTGAAATCTTTACCGATATCCCGGTTGATGCCGTTGCCCTCGGCTGCCCTCACTGCTCGCCGGCCGAACTTGCCGAGGTCGCCCGGCTCCTTGCCGGGAAAGTCGTGACAAAACCCCTCTATGTTTTTGCAGCGCAGAGCGTGATCGACAGGAACGCCCGGGTTGTCGACGCCATCGAAAAGACCGGCGCCCGGGTCTTTGCAGACACCTGCATGGTAGTCTCCCCGGTAATGGAGCAGTACGCCTCGGTCATGGTAAACTCCGGCAAGGCGCTTGCCTATGTCCCCAACATGTGCGGGGGGAAGGCCCGGATCGGGACGCTTGCAGACTGTATTGAGGTTGCGACCGACTTCTGAATTTTTACCGGAAATGACCGCCAAAGAAAGGGCTTATCCTCCGGAATGCTGACATGTACATCACGCAAGATGGTTTCCTGTTTTTTGGAACCGATAATCCTGGAGTGATCGCGTGGAACTTTTCGTAACGCTGGGCCTGTTTGTTATCTTCTGTACCGTTCTTGTCCTTCCGTTTGCCATTAAAAAGATCGAAGAGAACCTCGAGATCTTTTTATTCGTCTGCGGTGTTGTTGCGCTGACCCTTGCCGGGTTTACCACCATGGACGGGGAGACGACCGGCTGGACTGCCGACATCGTTATCGAAGCACTGACAAGCCCGCTCAATATTGCATCGATCGGCGGCATCCCCATCGGGATCGTACAGATCGTCCTTGTCGTGGGGATTTTGATCTACTGCTTCCACCACCAGATGGAGAGAGCAATCAATAAAATGGTCGAGTCGTTCTCCCTCAAGGTGATCGTCCCCCTGCTCATCATTGTTCTGGGCCTTGTCGCAAGCGTCATCTCTGCCATCCTCGCCGCGATCATCTTAATCGAGATTGTCAACTCCATGCCTCTCCCCAAAGAGGGCAAAATAGAGATCACGGTGATCGCCTGTTTTGCAATCGGCCTTGGCGCCGGGCTCACGCCGCTTGGGGAACCCCTGACAACCATCGTCATCTCCAAGTTATCCGGCGATCCCTATCATGCCGGGTTTTCGTTCTTGATCAATACGATCGGGATCTACCTTGTCCCGGCAGTAATCCTGTTGGGAGTCCTCGGCCTGATCGCGCTCAAGAAACGTAAAACCGATGAGTCCAACCTGAAATGCACGGTCGAGCGCGAGGAGTTGAGCGAGGTCGTTATCCGGGCCGGTAAAGTCTACCTCTTTATCATGGCGCTGACGTTCCTTGGCAGCGGTTTCAAACCCCTTGTTGCCGGCTATATCGACATGATCCCCTCCGCAGGCCTCTACTGGGTCAACATGGTCTCGGCCGTGCTCGATAATGCGACCCTTGCCGCGGCCGAGATTAACCCCTCGCTCTCGCTCACCCAGATCACCAGCGCACTGATGGGGCTCCTCATCTCCGGGGGTATGCTCATCCAGGGGAACATCCCCAACATCATTGCCGCGGGAAAGATGGGGATCTCGAGCAAGGAATGGGCACGGGTCGGCATCCCGCTCGGGCTTGCCCTGATGGCCGGGTTCTTCTGCGTCCTCTTTATCCCGGCATGGCTCGGGTTTGCCTGAACCGGCCGGGTCGGCATACGCGGGACTATCAAAGAGCGGGGAGATCCGGATAACAAAGGAGATGAACTGCCGAGACGAAATATAGACGGTACGGGAACCCCCATGACGCCAGATACCCCGGATAACCACAAGGAGAACATCGCCGTGCTTATCGGCCGGCTCGACGATCCTGCGATCGATAACCGGCATAACGCGGTCCTCGCGCTCGCCGGCATCGGTCCCGATGCAGTGCAGCCCCTGATCCGATCTCTTGCCGAAGCAACGGAGGACGAACGCCGCTGGTACCGTTCGGTTGCCCTCGCAAAGGTAGGTACCCCGATAATTTCCCCGCTCATTGCAGCTATGAAAGAGAATCCCGATCGGGAGTTCCGGCGCTATTCGGCAGCAGCTCTCGGCGAGCTCGGGGAAGCGGCGGTAGAACCCCTCATCGGAGCGATGGCATGCGACGACAAGGAACTGCGTGGTTTCCTCTCAAAGGCGCTCTGCCGGATCGGGAAACCCGCAGTTGTCCCGCTTACCCGGCACCTCTCCGATGCGGACGAGATCCTCCGATCGTGTGCCACGCTCACCCTTTGGCAGATGGGCGAGACCGGCCTTGCTCCCATGCTTGAAAAAATCCACGACGATAAAAAAGCATAACCGCTCTTTTTCCTCCCCCCCATTTTCCGGCAGTATCCCCGGATACCACACTATAAATTTTCGTGCCGCTAAAATTAGCAGTATGCTCAAGCTCTCCCCGATGATGGAAGCTTATGGGAATACGCTCATGGCGGAGCTCTCCCGGGCTATCTCTATTGCGGCGGAAGCGCGGCGCGAGGGCCTCGACCCGAGTACCGAAGTCGAGATCCCGATTGCAAGCGACCTTGCCGACCGGGTCGAGGTGCTTGTGGGGATCAAAGGCGTGGCGGCCCGGATCCGCGAGCTTGAATCGCAGATGTCCCGTGAAGAAGCGGCTCTGAAGATCGGCGACGACTTTGTCGCGAAAATGTTCGGGGAGAAGAACAACGACGAGATCCTCGACCATTCCATCCGGACCGCGATGGCGCTTTTGACCGAAGGCGTGGTCTCGGCCCCGACCGAAGGGATAGCAAAAGTGGGCCTGGGCAAGAACGACGACGGCACCACGTACCTGATGATCTATTACGCCGGCCCGATCCGGAGCGCCGGCGGGACGGCACAGGCACTCTCCGTGCTTGTCGGGGACTACGTGCGGGCAAAGCTCGGGATCGGGCGGTACCGGCCCCGACCGGAAGAGATCGAGCGGTACATCGAGGAGATCCGGCAGTACAACACGATCATGAGTCTCCAGTATTTCCCGAGCGAAGCCGAGATCCGGCTGATCGTGGAGAACTGCCCGGTCTGTATCGATGGCGAAGCAACGGAAAAGGAGGAGGTCTCGGGGCACCGGAACCTCCCCCGGGTCGAGACAAATGCCGTCCGGGGCGGGATGGCGCTTGTCCTTGCCGAAGGTATCGCAGGAAAGGCCCGCAAGCTCAAGAGCAAGGTCGAGAAGATGAAGATGGAGGGGTGGGACTGGCTGGACAAGCTCATTGCCGGTGCAGGAAAGCCGGCGGCCGAGACCGAGTCCCACGCCCCGGGCATCAAGCCGCTCGACAAGTACCTCCGCGATCTCATCGGGGGAAGGCCGGTCTTTTCCTACCCGATGAGGAAAGGCGGTTTCCGGCTCCGGTACGGGCGTTCGCGGAACACGGGTTTTGCAACGGCTGGTTTTAACCCGGCGACACTGTACCTGCTGGGGGGTTTCCTCGCAGTCGGCACCCAGATGAAACTCGAACGCCCGGGCAAAGCCTGCGGGGTGGTCCCTGTCGATACGATCGACGGGCCGACCGTCCGGCTCAAAGGGGGCGATGTGGTCAGGGTGGACGACGAGAAGACCGCACTTACCCTCATGGGAAAGGTGGAACGGATCCTTGACGTCGGCGAGATCCTGATCGCGTACGGGGATTTTTTAGAGAACAACCACCCGCTCGTCCCGGCCGGCTACTGCGAGGAGTGGTGGCTGCTCGACCAGAAACCGGGGACAAAACCGCCACAGAACGAAGAAGAGGCCCTGGCGCTTGCACGGAACACCGGCAGTTACCTCCACCCGGCATGGACGTGGTTCTGGGACGATATTTCCTGCGACCAGATCCGGCTCCTCGCGGATATGGTTGCCCGGGACGGGAAGATCGAGGAGGACGCGCTTGTCTTCCCGCTCACTGCGGAGGTCAAAGACCCGCTTGAGATCCTGCTCATCCCCCACAAGGTGAGCGGCGGGATGATCCGGATCCGGGCGTACCGCGCCTTTCTGGCCTGCCTCGGCCTTGACGAGCACCTGGCAAAACGCGATACGTGGAGCACGGTGCCTGCCGATGCGGCACAGCTCGATCTGGTCATGCACGTGAGCGGGCTTAAGCTCCGGTCCCGGTCCGGGATCCGGATTGGCGGGAGGATGGGACGGCCCGGCAAGTCCAAGCCCCGGAAAATGAGCCCACCGCCCCACGCCCTCTTCCCGCTCGGGGAATCCGGCGGGGCCCGGCGCTCGTTCCAGGAAGCATCGAGCCATACCGAGGAATCCGATGCGACCGCGACGGCTATCGATTTCCAGAAGGAAGGCGGCGTGATCGAGATCGATGTCGGCCGCCGGCGCTGCCCCGGGTGTGGCGAGATCACCTACCTGAACCGGTGCCCGAAGTGCCAGCTGCACACGGTGCCGGTCTATACCTGCCCGAAATGCGGCCACGAGCTTGCGACCGACCGATGCCCGAACTGCGATGTCCCGGCCACGTGCAGCCAGAGAATCGCCTTAAACGTAAAAGCCGAGTATGCGCAGGCAATGGAACGGCTCGGGATCAAAAAAGACAGCATTGCACTCGTCAAGGGAGTGAAAGGCGTCATCTCTCGGGAGAAGACGGTCGAAGCAATGGAGAAAGGAATTCTCCGTGCCCTCCAGGACATCTATGTCTTCAAGGACGGCACGACCCGCTTTGACATGATCGATCTCCCGCTCACCCATATCCGGCCGGACGAAGTCTGCGTGAGCGTGGAAAAGATGCGGGAGCTCGGGTACCTCAAGGATATCAACGGCTACGATCTCCAGAACGGCCGGCAGGTCGTTGAACTGCACCCGCAGGACATCCTGCTCTCTGACTCCTGTGCATTGTACATGATCAAGATCGCGCAATTCATCGATGACGAACTCACGAAACTTTACGGCCTTCCGACATTTTACAACGTGAAGACCCGGGACGATCTTGTCGGGCAGCTCATGATCGGCCTTGCCCCGCATACGAGCGCCGGGGTGCTTGCCCGGGTTGTCGGGTTTACCCGGGCAAACGTCGGGTACGCCCACCCGTTCTTCCATGCGGCAAAGAGAAGGAACTGCTTCTTCGGCGATACCGGGATCGAGGTTTCTGACGGGAAGAAATGGATAAAGATCCCCATCCGCAAATTCGTGATGGAGAACTTCGACATCAGCCAGCCCGGTATCGACCGGCTGGGAACGTATTACTCCGACCCGGTCCGGCCGTATTACACCCGGACCATCGATACTGCCGGCACGATGCACCTGCGGAAGATCACCTCGGTTTCCATCCACCGGGCGCCGGCAAACCTGATCCGGTTCACGACTGCCCGCAACCGACAGCTTATGGTCACCCCGGACCATGCGATGGTCGTCTGGGACGTAGGGTACCTGCGGAAGATCCGGGCCGTTGAGATCGAAGTCGGCGATCCGGTCCCGGTCTTTGAAGGCGGAGCCGTAGTCACGGAACGGATCGTAAAAGTCGAGACCGTTGCCACGCTTGAGGACCGGGTGTACTGCCTGACCGTGGCCGAAGACCACACGCTTGTTGCAAACGGCATCTTTACCGGCCAGTGCGATGGCGATGAGGACTGTGTTATGCTCCTCATGGACGGCCTGTTGAATTTCTCGAAATCGTTCCTGCCCCAGAACCGGGGAGGGACAATGGATGCCCCCCTCGTGCTCACGAGCCGGATCGATCCGGCGGAGATCGATAAGGAGTCCTTAAACGTGGATGTCGGGAAGGGCTACCCGCTCGAACTCTACGAGGCCGGTCTGAAGTACGCAAAGGCAAAAGATGTCGAGCCGCTCATCGACCGGGTGGAGCGGCGGCTTGGGACCCCGCAGCAGCTCGAAGGGTTCTTCTTCACGCACGATACCTCCGACATATCGTCAGGCCCGTTAGAGTCCACCTACACGCAGCTCAAGACGATGTCCGAGAAACTCGATGCTGAACTGGATCTGGCAGAGAAGATCCGGGCCGTGGACGCGGACGATGTGGCGGAAAGGGTCCTAAACACCCACTTCATCCGCGACCTGATGGGCAACCTCTCCGCGTTCTCCAAGCAGAAGTTCCGGTGCACCAAGTGCAACACGAGTTACCGGCGGATGCCGCTTGCCGGCAAGTGCACGAAGTTCAAGGGGAAAGGTATCTGCAACGGCAACATCATCCCGACCGTGCATGAAGGTTCGGTGAAAAAATACCTTGAAGTCTCCCGGGCGATGGTAAAAAAATACAAGGTCTCGGAGTACTGCCGACAACGGGTCGAGGTGCTCGATCTCAACATCGAGTCCACGTTTGGCGAAGAGAAGCAGGAGCAGCTGGGCCTTGCGGATTTCATGTGACCCGACACCCCCTTGGGCATCTATTTTGTTCTCATTTACTGGTCCGGTATTGGTCCGGGTCCCGATACGTTCAGCAGGAAAGTATAGCCGGAATATGATCCCAGAACGATCCTGAAGAAAAAAAATTCCGGTAAAAATTTTTCACCCTGAAAAAAGGTTGTTAATTAACTACCCGGATACCGGGTAATTACCCGGTATCCGGGTGTACAACCGGCAATATTTTTTTGGTACCGGTGGGAATTTTTGGGGTGTTCCGGTTTTTTATGAAAACCCCGGGATCGCCCGGAACCGGCACATTTTTTGGACAGGAAAAAAATTCCGGATTTTTTCTTTTCGTGCGGGAAAAGGAACCGGGCCGGAAACACAGCACAGGCTGTGCAGAAGATTCAGCGTTTCGGATCAGATCGTGGTGAATCCTACCATGACGAGTGCGAAGAGGACAAGGTCGTACGTACCGTGGCAGATGGCACTCGTGGATGTGTTGGTGTATTTCCGTAACACGCCAAAGCAGAGGCCGGCAAGGAGCACGCCAATCACGCCGTCCCACGCATACTGGTACGCGTGGAGTGACGCAAAGACGAGTGCCGAGAGCAGGAGCCCGAAACGCGGCTGGACAACACCGCGGATCGCAAGTTCTTCCCCGAGTCCGGCCGAGATCGAGGCGACCACCGCGGCGAGCGGGGTAAACGATGCGGCAAAGAGGTTGCCGACCAGGGTCTCATCGGTTACCGTTATTCCCGATGCGGCAAAGAATCCTGTCAGACTATTGTCAAAGACCTGAAAAATTCCGACAAGCACGATTCCTATAACAATCGCAAAGAGAACCTGGCGGAGCGTAGGCCGGACAAGGCCAAGCCGGGCAAGCGTTCCCCGGATATCCCGGCGCACCCAGAGTCCGACCAGGAAAAAAGACCCGATGATCGTCCAGATCAAGGTGAAGGTGTCGAGATTTACCGATGAACCGGGCGCTTCTGTCCCGATCCCGAGTATGTTCTGGAGGTTTGCGTCAAGGAACGGGGCATTGCCGGTGACCGCGAGCGGGACAAGGGGCATGAGGATGAGGGCAAGCACCGTCACAAGGGCGATCGTATGGACAAACGAGTCCGGATTGATCGGGAGGACCCGGGCGAGCAGTCCCCTGAACCGGCGCGAGAACCCCATAAGGCTCACAATCCCGGCGCAGAGCGGTACGAGCAGGGCTGTCGCGACAGTCGCTGGCGGGAGCGACTGTACCCATGCATCGGCAGCATCAGGGTCTGATGAGAGCGCCGCGGCCGGTCCGAGGATTAAAAGGAACGTGATAAGGACAATCCCCGTAAGGAGGCCGAGAAGCCAGAAGACGGTGATATACCTGGCCCAACGGCCCTTCTCCCCGAGGTACGCGAGGAGGGCGAGGATCACGAACGGGGCGACCATCCCCCCGGCAGAGACGAACTCCCCGAGTATCCCCGGATCTACAATAACAAATGAGAGGACGGTCAGGGTGAGGAAGAATACAATGAGCGGGAGGGTCACGATATAATCGCGGTACCTGCTCTGCCGGACAGATCCGGATAATCCGGTAAGAAACGTGGGGATGGACATCTTTTGTCCAGTATACTGGGCCCGGAGCAATGATTATCCTTGCGGGGCGTCCTTTTGCCAATCAATTACCTTATGTATTTCAGTTGCCAACATACTCCCACAAAAGGCGCGAGAATATCTAAGTGGCCAACAGAGGCGGACTCAAGATCCGTTCCCGAAGGGGTTCGCAGGTTCGACTCCTGCTTCTCGCATCTGGACGCGAAGTTCGATGCTTCAGTTTCCTTTTTAAAGCCATTATTTCAGAAACTTTTCTATGACTTACCCAGTCGCTCAAGTACTTCCAGCCAGTACTTTCCATCCAATGAGGAATGAACTGGCAGAAAATTCAATCAGGCACGCCCTTGAGAAATTCACCCTCACCCAGGCTGACGCTGCCCAGATCCGGGAATTCGTCTCGGAACTCCGGTCCTGCAAGAACATCAGCACCGGGCGGGCGAACAAACTCACGTTTACTCTCGTGGGCTGGCGCCGGTTCATCGGGCCGTTTTCAAGCAACACCATCGGTGATCTCTACGCCGCGATTCCAGAATTGAGAAATGCAAAGAGCAGCCGTGAGCGCCCATTCAAGCAGAACACGATCAGCGATTTCGTTGCCATCCTCAAACAGTTCTACCTCTGGATGATTGAGAACAAGTATTCAGATCTCAGCGAGACCAAGCTCCGCAAACTCCGGATACCCGCCAAGGATCCTATGACCAAGGTGGCCGCCGACTTGCTGACACCGGACGAGATCACCGCGATGATCAAAGCGTGCACCCGCCCCGTGGAACGGGCTCTCATCATGACGCTGTACGAAGGAGGGTTCCGCATTGGCGAGATCGGGACCATGACCTGGGGCGATCTCACGTTCGATAAATACGGTGTCATTGCGAACGTGAACTTCAAGACCAACATGCCCCGGTACGTCCGGCTCATAATGGCAAACGAATACCTGGCACAGTGGCGGGCCTGCTACAAACCGGACCCGAGCGGGAACGCGCTGGTCTTCGTGAACGTGCATGGCAAACCTCTCATCCATGCGACCATCAACAAGCATCTCAAGGTTATTGCCAGGCATGCGGGCATTGAGAAACATGTCACACCCCACATCTTCCGGCACAGCCGTATCACGCATCTCATCAAGGAACAAGTACCGGAAAGCGTGATCAAGCTCATGATGTGGGGCAACATCAGCACCGATATGTTCCGGACCTACGCCCATCTCACCGGGCAGGATATCGATTCTGCGATGCTCAAATCCTACGGGATAACTGTCGTGGATAACGGAAATGCAACATCACGGCTGGAACCGATCCAGTGCCCGCACTGCCGGAAGATCAATCCTCCCACCTCAAACTACTGTTTCTCGTGCGGCCAGCATCTTTCCGATGTTGTGATCGATACCGATGAGGGAATCCAGCAGAGCGTCCTCAGGGACAACCCGGATATTCTGCGGCAGCTGATTGATGAAAGGATTGCGGAGATGAAGAGGAAAGGGGAATTATAATTTTTTTACGGGGGGTTATACGAATTCCCCCATAACCTAGTTGCTCGACGATGAAATTCAACCTCTTATAGCACTCCACCAGGTATTATTATTCGAGTGGTTCCCAGAGATTGCAACTTCTCATTAGATAGTGGGAAAACTTCATGGAAATGTTGCGAGAAAATGTTTTCATAGTCAACCGTTACCGTCCAAATATGACCATTGCCTAAAATTTGACTTATATTATCCAATAATTCACATTGCGAATCTCGCTTCAGAGAGAGGAGATTAATTGAAGGCTGTTGAAAATCCCAATTGGCAGTAAAGATAATCGTAACATTTCTTGCGACTTCTCCGGTATTCCACAGGTTAACAACACGGCATCCTTCCCTATTTTCAATATCAAGTGAAAATATTGGCTGTTTTTGGGCATTGACAAGATCTTGGTTAATTTTTACAAGATCCCTTGTCAATAAAACGTACATGTACGTGACCACTGCAACAACTAATGTTGGAATTGCAAGAATGGCCGTTGTAATATATTGCGAATCATTCGAATGCTGGCTCATTGTCCAGACAAACCAAATGATATAAACTACTATGAAAACTGCAAATCCTATTTTTATGAGTGTCTCACCAAATTTGTTACTTTTCTCTTGGGAAGTCATAGTTTCCTCAGCTTCTTGGATATTCTCTGGTGGAGTTCCTCTTGAGATTAAAGCCTCTAATTTTCTATTTACTCCATCTTGGAATTTTTTGTTTCTGGCAGCGTTCGAAGTTAATCCATTGATCGTTAAATTAAGACCAAACATCAACAAGCTGAAAAGTAATGAAAAGAGTAATGTAAAACCCCAGGATGGCATTTCTGGGATTATTGGAGTAACCAAATTATGAAGCCCGTATGCTGAAACAACAATAAACAAAAAACCGAACCCGATCTTCGCCGTTTCAAGTTCGCAAGTTACCTTCAAATCTTCAATCTCTTCAAGAACTTTTTCTCGATCTGGAAAGAATGAAGTAATAGACTTCAAAAAATTCTTCCCAAAGACCATATCTAAAATTATCCCTTCGATATATATCCGTTTTTACCTTTCTACTTGCCATCCACTCGCATTAATGACTTCACAAAATTTGCGGCACCTCCCGCACCCTCTGGTACTTGACTGAAAAATTCAAAGTATTGCTTTTCCATTTCTCAATAATTCCAGCCGCGCTTGGCATTCTGGTGCAGTAAAATCTGCCAATTGTGTTACACGTGTACGACAAAAAGCGCCCATGTAACCCGCTGGTTCAGAAAACACTTTAAACAACTGCGAATTTATAAAACAATTACAATGCTGTTGGACTTCCTCCAAAAGGCGGGCAGCCGGATAAAGACCGCAGTGGCTTCGATCACGACGAAGATCACGGCCCTGATCCGTCGGCCCGAACCGGTTGCATTGCAAAAGAGCCGGGTCAGGATGAACAGCTTGGCGTCCGGAAAAGGATGTAAGAAGAACACGGGCCAGTGCTGCCGGCTGACAGGCAACCACTCCCCGATATTCTCGCTCTTTACTTTTTTTGGTGATAGTCTGTAGATTTCAGGCAATCGTTAACCGTGATCCGCTTATTGCTTTGATCCGATAGGCCACCTGCCGTTTCGAGGAGAGTGGCATCTGACCGGATGATAGCCGTTGCTTTGCGTGACACGAGGGAAAAAGAACGTTTCAACAATTGGGGAATGTGGCTGAACACAACTTAACAAAGTCGGTGAAAACATGCAGAACACAATAAATCGCGAACCCCTGCGGGTAACGCAGGAAGCCGTGGAAGCCTACGAGAAGCGGTCCGGCTTCTATGGCATCGGGAAGAAGATGGTTGAACACGGGCGCTGGAAGATCGTCACAAAAGAGGAGGTATCATGCACGCAATAACCAGTGGCAGCTCACAAACAAAACTTACCCAGTCACGCCGTGAGACTGCCATAGATACTTCTATTTCCATCTTTAAATTCCTCACTGAAGGAGGCAGGCTGGCGGGAGGATCAGTATGAGCCATTTCTCCGCCGGTATCGTGCTGACCGGGAGCGACGGCTATGTCCACATCCGGATCTGGGACAAATCGTATTTCATCCGCCCAGAAGATATGGGGATGCTACTGTTTGTCGGAGAGACCATCCCCCTGCTGCAGAAAAACCCGGACCCGTCCGGTAACCCGGTCGCATCCGGCTTGGTTTCCCTCAATCCCTCGGGCCGGGCCGTCATTATCTCGGTCGGCAGTGTCCGGTACATGCTCCCCCGCGACCGGTTCATCGCGGTTGCGCTCGGCGAAGACGTCTCCTGCATTCTCTTCGAGGTCCCGGGAGATGTACCGGAACCGGAAATACTTACGCCGCACAAGGGAGGTGCTGCATCATGACCAGCCGTCGCGGAACGCTCATCGAGGACGGGGCCCGCGAGCTCCTCAGGCTGCATGGTTACCGGGTCCAGGTCATCCCGCCCGGTTTCAACAAGAACCAGCCGCCGGCCCACCTTGTCGCGGAGCGGGATTCCGGCGAGAAACGGTTCATCCGCATCCGTAAATTCTCCCATCTCCCCTCAACGGTCGATATGGTCATGCAGAAATGCGGCATTGACCTTTCGCAGTTCCGCAAGCACATCGCCCGCCACATCGGGGAAGCCGGGTATCATTACGAGATCTGGATCTACTCGCTGACCTACGGATTCCGGTGCTTCGAGGTCATGAGGGACAGCATCCGGGAGATCCCGAAACGCTCGCTGTACCGATCCGTAGCATCGCACTCCGGGGGTGCGGCATGAGTGCCGTCCACCGCTTCCATGTTCTGGAGCAACAGGCGGGAAACATCCTGCTCAGCCTGGGCTACGAGCCGATGATAGTCAGCGACATTGTCCGGACTTCGCGGTACATCCCCTACAACCTGACCGCACGCAAGGAACTGGACGATGGGACCATTGACAATGTGATGGTGAAACTGAAGATCTCCCTTCGTCCCCTTGTCTCGCTGAGTGATGCCGAGGAGTTCTGCCGGGATGAGATGGGGCGGATGAAGAAATTCTTTTTACAGCTTCCTTCCGGCCTTCTGGCTTCCCGGTTCGAAGTCTGGATCTCGATTCCCTCACGGCAGTTCCAGCAGTTCGAAATTACCCGCGACGGTATCCGGGAGATCCTGTGTCGCGGGCAAAACGCCGGTGGTGATGGGGGTGCTGTATGATGGCGCAGAGCGCCCGGTCCGCCTCCCGGCAGCGGGGTTTGGAACTCCTCGTCTCCCGGGGCTACGAGCCGGTTCTGCCGGTAGGGAGCAGTTTTCTTGCAGAGTACATCCCGCTTCATCTTGTCGGGTTGCGGGGCGATTACGAGATCCTGGGTGTCAAACTCCGGACCGCGACCGGTGCCCTGAACATCCCGTACGTTGAATCGCTCTGCAGGTTCGAGATCTGCCAGTTCCGCTCGCTGTTGACCCGGTACCCGGGCAACATCTTCATCCGGTGCGAGCTCTGGGTGAGTTCGCCCAACGGCTCCCTCCACTGTTACGAGGTATTGCCGGACGCGGTCCGCGAGGTGGCTGCCTATGTCTGAGGGTGAGGAGAAGCCGGCAGTCACGACCGAGCAGGTCGAGGGTATTCCGCTCTACCTGATCCCGAGAGCGATCGCGGACCTGATCAAGAAGAAAGGTGAAGCGGTCTTCCAGATTATGGTCGAGCGCAAGCTCCACCACCGCTACACCGTGAAGGTCGAGACCTTCGAAGAGCACGCGGAGCGGGTGAAGCAGGAGGAATCTGCCCCTGAAGAAGGCGACGGGCATGACTGAGTCTTCAGGTTTCGGCGAGTGGACCAGGGCAGGGACCCGGGTGGTGACGTGTGGATGGTCTGCTCCGTGATGCCGTCAGCCGATTAGCCAGAGCCGGGACCGTCATCGAGGTCCGGGCGCTCACCGACCAGTTCACCCACAGCGGCTACTTTAATGATCCCGCCGCGCTCATCCGCTCCGTGGAGCCGCTTGATGCCGATAACTCAGTGCACGGCATCTACGTCACACTGAACGAAGTGAACCCGGCCCTGCTCTCGCGCCGGGCGAACCGGATCAAGATGCGGCTTGGCAAGAAGGACAGCACGACGAGCGACGCGGATATTCTGCGCCGCCGCTGGCTGCCGGTCGATATCGACCCGCTACGCCCGAGCGGGGTGTCGAGCACGGACGAGGAGCACGGGCTTGCGCTGGCGAAAGCCGATGAGATTGCCCGGTGGCTCGCCGGGCTCGGCTTCCCGGACCCGGTCCGGGCAGACTCCGGCAACGGGGCCCACCTGCTCTACCGCATCGACCTGCCAAACGATGAAGCGGCAACGGCGCTGGTGAAGAGTTGCCTTGCAACGCTCGACATGCTCTTCTCCGATGAGCGGGTGACCGTGGACACGGCGAACTTCAACGCGGCCCGCATCTGGAAGCTCTACGGTACGGTCTCGCGGAAGGGCGATAACACGCCCGAGCGCCCGCACCGGCGGAGCCGTATGCTATCGGCACCAGATGAGCTGAACATCGCAACTGTTGAACTGCTCAGGGACCTCGCGGCCCGGCTCCCGACCGAGCAGCACGCCCAGGCACAGCCGGCCACAGCGAAGGACAAGGGCTTCGACCTGCGCCACTGGCTCTCTGATCACGGCATCGGGGTGCGGTCCGGGAAACCGTACAGCGGCGGCATGCTCTTCATCCTCGACCAGTGCCCGTTCTCATCGGCCCACAAGGACGGGGCCTTCGTGATCCAGTTCGGGAACGGCGCGGTCTTCGCCGGCTGCAAGCACACGTCCTGCGGTGGCGGTACTCAGCGGTGGCAGGAGCTCCGCGAGAAGTACGAGCCGGACCGGGCCACGAAGCGGAAGGACTGGGAGCAGAAACAAAAGACCTGGCGGAAGGACCGGGCAACGGCGAAAGCGAAGGATGAAGGTACTGAGGGCCCGGCCCAGGTCCCGACAAACCCCGACACCCGGGCGGCTGCGCTCGATGTGCTGGAACACGGCGACCCGGCATCCCTGATGCTCGCGGCATTTGCGGAGGAGCATGTCGGCGACGAGATCCTTGCCCGGTGCATGATCCTCTCGATGGCTTCGCAGGCCGTGAAGAACTCGGACGGGCTGCATGTCTCGGTGACAGGCGACTCCGGCAAGGGCAAGACCCACGCCTTCCGCAAGATGATGCGCCAGGTGCCGGACCGGTACAAGGTGAAAGGTACGGTGAGCAACAAGGCGCTCTATTACATGAAGGATCTCCAGCCCCGCACGGTCCTGATGAGTGACGACACGGAGCTCTCGGACGGCATTCAGGAGATCCTGAAGTCCGCGACCTCGAACTTCCACGAGCCGATCACGCACACAACGGTCACGAAGGATCTCACGTCCCGGGTCTGCACTATTCCCGAGCGGTGCGTCTGGTGGATCGCGAAGAAGGAGGGGACCGGTGACGACCAGGTGATGAACCGGATGCTGACCTGCTGGATTGATGAATCATCCGAGCAGGATGCCCGGGTGCTGGCGGCGAAGCAGGCCCGCGAGATGCTGGACCCGGACTCATTCGTTGAGGAGTCCGATGAGCTCAGGACCTGCCGCGAGATCTGGGAGGTCCTGCACGAGCAGACCATCTGGGTGATCATCCCGTACTCGAAGCGGATCCGGTTCAACGCCATCTGCAACCGGCGCAATCCCGACATGCTCTACGACCTGATCAAGAGTTACGCGGCCCTCTTCTTCATGCAACGCAAGCAGAAGACGAGCGAGGACGGGACGCTCTGCGTGTACGCGAACGAGGCCGACTTCTCGGCAGCGAACGATGTCTTCACGCTGTTGAACGGCACCGCGGGCGGGCAGGAATCGAAAATGACGAAGAAGGAGTCCGACCTGCTCGCCATCATCGAGAAGGCCGACCTGCCGGAGTTTACCATCCAGGACCTGCAGCGGTTCACGGGCGGATCCTACATGGGAATCTACCGGATGATCAAAGGTTACGACAGCCGGGGGAAGAACTATACCGGGTTGCTGGAGAAGTGCCCGGCCCTCTCGTTCACGGACCGGACGGTGACGATGAACGATGGGGAGGGCGTGTCAGTCCGGCGCAGGACCGAGGCGTTCACGTGGAGCCGCGAGATTTACCGGCAGTGGGTGAACGGCGGAGCCTGCTGGCTCTACCACGACCCGAAGGGCGGCGATGACGAGGGTGGCGCGGGTTCATTTACAGCATTACAGCACGTTTACAGCAGTTTTACAGCAACTGCTGTAAATCAAAATGGTGCGCCCGGTGCGCCCGGTTCCAGCAAAGAAGGTGATTATCATAATAATTCTGTACTAAGAAATGGTGATTTACAGCAAAACCGGAATTATGGAGGTGACAAAAATTCCGGAAAAAGTTCTGATCAGTGTCTCCATGATTCTGAAATTGCTGTAAACAAAAATCGATCTCTGCCCGGACCCCCACAAAACAGGAATCCGGCCCCGCAAACTCCCCCGGACTCTTACAGCAACTGCTGTAAAACTGCTGTACAGAGCCCGGATTTGATACCCCCTGCTGTAAATAAGGTCCGGCCTATCAAGGCCCGCGACTACAAAAAACTCGAGATCCCGGAGCCGAAGACGCCGTGTTGGTCCTGCGGGAAGAAGGGATCCTGGTATGTGGAGAAGCTCACATCAGAGCGGCGGGCCCGGCCTAAAGATCAGCAGACCGCCCGGCGGATCTGCCGCTCGTGTTTCAACGAGGCGGTGAGAGCGGAGCAGACCGCATCGGTCCCGTTGCCGGGAACGGTGGATGTTTCCCGGTGCAGCCGGGTTACGGCTGATGTGGGGAAGTGCTCGGTATGCGGGATTGCGAAGGCGGTGTGGATTGACCGCGAGGCTGGCGTGAAGTTGTGCGAGCATTGTTACGGGAGAGGTGTGCGGGAGGATGCACGGGAGGCGGGATGCAATGCCTGACGATGCACTGCATGAACGATTTTGTGATTGGAGTTACAAAAAACGGAGGAAAATGAATGTCTGAAGATACGTTTGAGGTCGTAACGGAAAAAAAATACCGACCAGAGATTAAAGAACAGACCGATGAAGAAGCCCGACGTGGATTGCTGGAAGGAGTGGAGTACATGGTCCTTGAGATCCAGGTGATCGGGATGGTGGAGATCTGTGGGGGAAAGGAATCTCTCATGTTCGATTTTCTTGCGGCATGTAACCAGAACGCGGTTACGTCTCCCTGGATGAAGGAGAAGATGAGTTTGCTCTCGGATATCTGCGAAGGGACGGTCATGGTCCTTACCCGTAAGATGAGAGCCCGGCTCTTCCGCCAGATCCAAAAACGGGAGGAGCAGGAGCTGTGCCTGTACCGGTTGTCTGCATGGTTGTCGATGGGCGATGACGGTTCGCAGCGCTGGAGTATCAGGGACCAGATCGATCCGGTGTTTGAGCATGAGGATCGGACTGTGGTGAAGCGGGCCGAGGAGGCGAGGCGACTGGCGGAGAAAGCGATGGAGCATAAGGCGGGCTGACGTGGTTGTTCCTCCAGCCCTGCTCTCCCATGAAAGCACGGAGCATTACACGCCGCAATACATCCTCGAAGCGGTGATCGCCTGCATGGGTGCGATCGATCTCGACCCGGCCAGCAACAGCCAGGAGATCCCGAACGTGCCGGCAGCGAGGCATTATACAGCTCAGGACAACGGGCTTGTGCAGCCGTGGGTGGGGCGGGTGTTTCTCAATCCGCCGTTCGGGCCCGGGGTCGAGTGGTGGTTCTCGAAGTTATTCCAGGAGCGGTCCGCAGGCCGGACCACGGAAGCGATTGTGCTGTGGAAGTCGGCGACGGAGACCGCTGCATGGAAGACACTGACGGCGATATCGTGCCGGGTATGTTTTCCTTCGGCGCGGATCCGGTTTGTGGGGCCTTCCGAAGATGGTGGTTCGGGGCCGACGTTTTCACCGGCACTGTTCTATGTTGGGGATGGACCCGAGCGGTTTGAGAGGGCGTTTGTAGGGATTGGGGCGGTGTGGGCGGTGCCAGTGTGACGCCCCGATCATGAGATTATTGTCACAACTTCCAAAGGGTTGAAAGTTTATTACCTGGTATCATCTGCATAATCAGAATTTTGGAATGCGCAGGGAAATCCTGCAATTTCTACAAGTATATATTATTCAGACACCAATCACTCATACGGGCAAATGCGAGGATATGGATGACCTGCGATTTAACTAACGGGGAAGTTTTTATTCTTAATATCCTCTATACAAAACGGAATTTTAAACCCAATGCAACATATAATTCTGAAAAACTCAAATGGATCTTTTCTAAAAAATACACCCAGGATTTCGATAAAGCGTTAAAAAATTTGAAAAATCTGGGATACATTGCATCCATCAAAAAAGCAGATGATAAAATCTATATTTCTGATTACAAGAAAATGGCTGTGGCACTTACCGCTCATGGGTACACGGTAACGACCGGAAGAGAGCGACCCTTATAAACAATTTAACACTAGTGTTAATCCGCTTTAACAATAATTTTATACTACTACTACTAATATGAGTGAGTTGAGAGATTCGACTCTCGTCAAATCAACTCTATGGTGCGTGAAGTTTTATGGTAAGCCCTTTTGAGGGATTGTTAGGCAATAACAGCGAGCTCAGGACGCTTGAGTTCCTGTTGCCGATGCATGGGGTTGAATTCAATATCTCAGAACTGGCGGATGAGATGAAGGTGACCCGCCAGACACTTTCCAAGGTGTTGAAGAAGTACGATGATTGGGGGCTGGTAAAATCAAGGATCTCCGGGCAGGCGATCTTCTATTCCATCAATGAAGATTCACCCCTCGTGAAGAGCATTGTGCAGTTTAACAATGTTCTCATCGAGACGATGCTCGGGACGGAAACCCTCTATGAAATCCGTGATTATCTTGAAGAGCGAATTCCCCGTGCAGAACCTCTTATCCCCTGCGGATACCGGTATGGCCACGAAGAACAGGTCTGGACGTCTGCCTGGCCGGGTGCAAAAACACCCTGCGGCAATGTCACGACAAGGGAAGAGCCCTGTTGGGTAATGACAGGCAAAGGAGCCGATGGCGCGAAGACAACGGAAGCGTACCCGGTAGCGATGGTACATCCGGCAGTTTGTGAACGAGGGACTGGATATGCAGCATGAAGCATACTTCAAAAAAGAATTAGTAAAAGAGCTCAGGAATGTTGCGACTCTCATGAAGAATGAGAAAAATCCTGAGAAAAAGATCTATTATTTCTCAGCGGCGTATGGTATCACCGGCAGGACGTTCCGCTATGCATTTTCACGGGACGTTTTGCTTGCGGATCTCGTTTTGAGCACGAGTTACAATTCCCTTATTGAGAGATTCCAGCGGTTCCGTTCCGGAGACCAGACGGTTCCCCTTGACGAGAAAGTATTCGATAGCATCGTTGATGGACTGAAGGCACTTGCCGATGCATTCGAAAACGACGCTTCAATTCTTGAACCTCTCAAACTGATAACTGCAGCAATGTTCAGCACCACCGGACCCGGGAATTATCTTCGGGAAAAGGGTGACTTGACCCTCTGATTTTTTTAAGTGGACATTGAGTCTCTTCCTGTCTGACGCGGTCTGTCTTTTGATGCATTCGTCCCACAAGATGTGGGATAATTGGATTACGCTGTGTGTAGCATCGTTTCTCAGCATTCAATCTGCCGTTCGGACCCGGTGTCGAGCAGTGGTTCTCGAAATTATACCAGGAGCGGTCTACAGGCCGGACCACGGAGGTGATTATGTTATGGAAGTGAGCGACTGAGCCCGCTGCATGGAAGACGCTGACGGCGTTATCGTGGAGTAACTTATCCCCAATATTGTCCACAAGTTTAGTTATCTCACTCCACTAGTCATCTAATCCTGGAAATCCTCCATTGGGATGAACGATATCCGTTTTCGGGGGATTAACTTGAAATATTTTCCCATATTTCCACATGCACCATAAGAACCGCTGTGCATCCCCTTGGAAAAATGCGGATCTCTCGATTTTTTGACCGATATTTGCAAGATACGAAATCAGAGGATCCGGGAATTTAATTTTTCCAGCTCCACCGAATCCAACCGTCTTAAGCCAAACACGGGACATAAGGGGAGATGATTTTTGTGAGGGTTTCCCTGTGGTTTGATTCAGATATGATAACTCGAATAAATACTCAAAATTATCAAACGCTGCTTCGAAATAGAGTTCGTTAGGGATGAGATTACTTACAATTGCCTGAATCACTCTCGTTGGATAATAATATGGATCTTCTTTTCTCCCATATCTCTCAAAACTATAATCCAATGTCCATTGCTCAACGGTCCAAAGAGTACTCCAGATATTTACTTCATCAAAAAATGGTATGTCTTTCCAAGCCATCTCAGATCCAATGAATCTTCTTGCACGGGGCTTCTCAAGAATTGCCGCAAGTGCGGTAAAATTTCCTTTATGGACTGCTGCAATCCCAGATGCGTAAATAACGAGTAATGCGGGATAAAATCGAATGTTATAGAAATATTCCCTATATTTATCAGTGTTCACTTGGAGGCCTTTTATGCGTCGAAGAGTTCCCGAAAACATGTTTTCTATTGGGGAAAGATTAATCAGCCGATCGATGGTTTCTGTGATTAAGTCTGTAAAGTTACCATCATCGTAGTATGCAATTGTTGCTACCATCGCAGCGAGTGGTGCTGATGCTTGTTCAAGTTCTTCTATACGATTTTTGAAACAGGCTTTCCCATCCACTTGACCACTAGGAATTATCTCTGAACGATTCACTTCAGCAAGAACCCGGTCCGTTTCATCATGAAGAAGATCTGATAGTATCAAATCCGGTCTTGGATCTCTTAAAGCGTCCTTGACTTTTTTAATAGCACTTTCAATTGTTAACGAGGTCTTTCTTTCATGACGACTAAGAAGATCGATCCGCGATTCAAGATCGTTAAAGAACTCGTTCGCTGATCTGATACCAACCGTTGCTATGTGTAATGCAGACCTGATCCCAAGAGGTATTTTTTCAGGGGAATCTCGGCTGCACCAGAAAAGGGCAAATCTCCTAACGCGTTCGGAAATGAGAATCTTCACGAGACCCGCATCATGTTCACCGGACCAACCGCAGATTACAAGACCGTACTCTGAAAAGATACGATCAAGATACTCCCCAAGTTTTTCATCGTATTTGGAAAGATCTTCTGGAGTCAGTTTTAAGTCTGTAGTGGGATATCTCCCATTGATCATTACAATACGACACTGTTCTCCAGCGACTTCCATAAGTCGTGTGTCACTTTGATAAGTAATGACAACGGGTATCTTCCCAGTTTCTTTTCTTATGGCTTCTTCGAGCAGGGGATCAAAATTTGTTGTGATGATCATGCTGATAATGCCATCTCTAACCAACCGTGCAATACACATGTGCGCCAGCGTTGGTTTAATTATCAGCGGTTTTTTATCGCTATCTAAAGGTTCAAAATATTGCCGAAGAATCGCAGTACGATCCTCCTCCGAATTTGGAAGGTCACCAAAAAGGCTAGTGAATGTTGGTGCTCTACCCTCATGGGTTTCTTTATACCAGTCTTGGGGTTTCTGACCGGGTTGTATTTTATTACCTGCGATTTGCCGGATTAGATCATCAGTAATTTCACTGGCTGTGAAAATTCCTGTATCTCGTGAGATACCAGATCCAACAAGGAGGGCATACCGTCTTGGAGAGTTATACAGAGCGAGTGCGATTGGAATTACATCATCAGATGATGGCATATTAAACCTTCTTTGTAATATCGTTGCATGAACTACTTGAATAGTTACAAAATTATTTCATAACCGCATTCAACAGTCCGGAATAATCCGTAACAACTTCGTACTTCACCGAATCAGAACTGATCTTCCTGAAATGCTCTCGTGCACATTGGATCTTGAGCGATTCTATCGGGCGAAGCTGGAGGGTAGAGAGATCCCCTTTGGTTTCGGCAACAAAATAGATGTGTTTCACCGATCCCTCGTAGAACGCAATTGCCCAGTCGGGATTATATTTCCCAACCGGCGTATCGATATAGAATCCGCCGGGTAATTTGACATATACCGCAACCTTGTTGTCGTTGTCGATATCTGCCGCAAATTTTCTCTCGGTATCAGAATCGGTAATGATATAATTGTACAGGCTCTTCCTTGCCGGAATTGCGTTCTTACCGACGGTCCCTTTTTTCAGAGAAGGTTCAGTGAAAATACCGGTATCATACGTTTTTTCAAGCAGGTTGTAAGAGATGTGTTCTACAATGACCGTTGCCTTCTGTTCATCGATCAGTTTTGATGCCTTGATGATGAATTCTTCCGGGTTGTTTCCGAACTGATCAAAGGTACTCTTTTTTATTCCTTTGAGGATCTCGGCAACATCCCTCCGTGTAAGGTTGGTTGATTCGGCAATTTTTCCAATCAGATCGTATTTTACGCCTGTGTTTGCTTTCGCTTCAGCCCGTATGTCGTCTCGGTCCTTCTTCTCGAAGGATTCGCCCTGGACGATGGTGTCCTTATCAGTAATCGTGGTCTTCTGCTCACCGGTCTCTACCTTGTAGAAGATCTTCTGGACTTTCAAGTGTTCATCAAGTGATTCAATGGATTTCCTGATGAGTTGTCGGGAATCGAAGTCAACGACATAAGCAGTCCGGGAATTGATCTTTTCCCAGAGCGCTTTGAACTCCTTTGACTGTAATTTTTCATCAACAACCTGCAGGGTGACATTCCTGCTCCGTGCATCTTCCGGCATGAACGCGTCCGGATTATAGACATCGTTGAGTATGCCGGCAACAGACTCGGAAAATGCGTTGATCTCGTCTGCAAGAGCGAATGCTCCTGCTTTCACATCCTCATAATATTTGTCGGTAAGGATACCCTTCTCGTCGATGTAATCCCGTTTTATCAGGCTGAACTGGATCTTCCCTGCCAGTGCCGTATCAACAACCTGCTCATTCCCGCTTTTATCGGTGATGACCATGCCCTCAAACAATGCTGCGTTAACTGCCCGAGGCCTGTCTGCAACCGCTTCTGCCATCTCGTCCTGAAGGCCCCGTGCAAATTTGTCATAACTCTCGTTCGCAACAACGGTCAGGACATTGATGGTATGGACATCCCCGGCAAGAACATTGGTGTCCATCCGTTCGCCTTTGTTGTTGACACAGAGCCGGAGCCCACGGCCAACCTCCTGCCGCTTCCGGACTTCCGAACCGCTCATCTTCAGGGTACAGATCTGGAATACGTTCGGATTATCCCATCCCTCTTTTAAAGCAGAGTGGGAGAAGATGAACCGGACCGGCTCACGGAGATCGAGCAACTGCTCCTTGTTTTTCATGATGAGGTCATAGGCATCAACATCATCCGAGACCTCTTCCTTTCCCTTTGTTGCACTGTTGATGAATTTTCCCCTCTTATCGATGGAGAAGTATCCCTGGTGTGTTTGTTCGGCAGTGATTCCTTTCAGGTATCGCAGGTATGCGTCGTCCCCAAAGGAAAGTGCAAGATTTTTCACTTCCTCCCGGTATTCTTCTTCGAAGATATCTGCATACTCCCCGTTTTCCGGATCTCCTGCATCATTATAGACCCGGTACTTTGCAACCTCGTCAATGAAGAAGAGTGACAATACCTTGATCCCCTTATGAAAGAGGGCCCGTTCCCGTTCAAGATGGGATTTTATCGTCTCGCGGATCTGAATACGGCGGATCTGGTTTTCATCGGTCAGGCCCCGGACTTCGCCAGCGTAAATGGCAATCCCATTCGTAAACGAGACTGAATTGGTTATCCCGTTGATCTCAGCAACAGTGAATCCCTTGTACTGGTTCAACTCCCCGGACTGTTCATAAAGATTGAATCCTTCGGAAACTTTGCGGGAGATCTTCCGCAATCCGGTTTTTCCTTTCATTTCAAATTCAAGCGTTGCAGTCGGAGCGGAGGTTGTTGAGAAATTGAGCCCTTCGAGATAGAGATACCCCTCCGTCCCGGTCGAGCCGGTGATCGAGATCCCTTTGACGGAGATCTTCTTTACGAGTCGTTTGTTGTATGCTTCCAGTGCATCGAGCCGGTAGATGAGGTTGTAGATCTCCCCTTTCCGGAGAGTTGCGGAATACCGCAGTGTGATTAACGGGTTAAAACTCTTCAACGCCTCCTTGGTTGCCGGCCCTTCAACCGATTGCGGTTCATCAATGATCAGAATCGGGTTTGTCTGGGCGATAATATCGATTGGCTTACGGCTCCTGAAGGAGTCGAGTTCCATGGAGATACGGCGGGCATCCTTCCCCCGTGCGGTGAATGCCTGGGAGTTGATGATCATCACGTTGATGCCGCTGTCATTTGCGAACTGATCGATCTTATGAAGCTGTTTGGAATTGTAAATGAAGTACCGGATCTTTTTACCGTAATCCTCGGCAAAATGATCCTCGGTCAACTGGAAGGATTTGTACACCCCTTCACGGATTGCGATGGACGGGACCACAACGATGAATTTGGTAAAACCAAATCGTTTGTTGAGTTCGTACATGGTCTTGATGTAGGTGTAGGTCTTACCGACACCGGTCTCCATCTCAACCGAAAGGTTGTAGGCTCCCAAGAGTTCCCGTGAAGGTTCGATCTGCAGGCCCCGCTGGATCGTCTGGAGATTTTTGAGAATGTCGTCATCGGTCATCCGGATCCTGCTGTTCTTGTACCCGGTAAAATCGAATTCCTCCTCATCTACCCACCCATCGCTGCCGAACTTGCTCTGCCGATCCTGTTTATCAGAAATACCCTTATCGATCAGGTACGTTGGAGTGACCTTCGGCTGGCCGGAGAAGACATCGCATACGGCCTGAGCTGCATCGGCCTGGAACTTCTGGTGTTTGAATTGCAGTTTCATCCGGAAGACCCACCTTTTTAGATCACTCTCAACGTCGTATCCGGTGCAATCGTCTTGAAGATCCCCTCGATATTCAGCTTCCCGGGACTGCTCCTGAACGATCCATCCCGGAAGACTGCACGGAGCGGCTTCTTCGCAGCAATCTTCCGCATCACGCTCTCGGGGATGTTAGCGTCGAAGCATGCGACAAGGGCATTGCCGTCAACGATATGGAGGTGGAAGCCGTCAATCTCCACGATCTCGTGTGGGAGATCCAGGGGCAGGCCCCAGTCGATGACGATCTGGTAGAGCAGGTCAAGGTCCGTGCGGTCCGGCCTGACATTGTCAACCAGCCCTTCGATGGTTTCCTGTGAGTATTCGGCAGCGGAGTAATAGACATCCTTCATGTTGGTGTCATCGATTTTAAAGACACGGAAGCCGATGTCGGGGATGGTTTTTTGTTCGCCATCAATCGTTGCCTGCTGATTTCTTTTTTCAATTTCAGTTTTAAGCTGCTCACCGGCACGTCGAATCCTTTCCTTGCCGATCTCGGAAATATTTGTAAACCCGGCTTTGTATGCCTCACTGCTCTTGTCACACGGCTCCGGTAATTGAACCATGATAAATTTTCGGGTACCTCCGTCTTCAGAATTCAGTCTCATGATCGCTTGAGCTGTTGTGCACGAACCCGAAAAAAAATCTAAAATCAAATCTTGATTAATTAAATTCAATTTTTGATTTTTATCTCCAATTTCATTTTGTAATAATTTTTTTATTAGTAAGACGGGTTTCGGAAAGGGGAATATTTGTCGATCAAAAAAATCTTGAAAATTTTTAGTTCCTTCCTGAGTATATGGACCAATCATAATTGAAGGCGATGCGCTTTCTCTTTCTTGGTCATCGCCATCGAATAAATATCCCTTAAAGCGAACATTCCAAGTTTTTTCTTTTTCGTTAAAGTTAAAAACGGGTTCATTTTCGATATAAGGACCAATCAATATTGAAGTAGGCTTTCCTGCTTTTTCTTGGCCATCCTCATCGAATAAGTATCCTTTAAATCGAACAGTCCATGTTTTCTCGTTTTCATTGAAATTAAAAATTAATTTATTCTCTTTTTGAGCTAGTTCCACTCGTTCTCGCTTCCACAACCACTGTTTTTTTGGCCAAATCTCGTGGCCTTCATGGAAAATTGGATAGCGCAAATTAGTACGCTCGTCCATGCTGGTTGTATCAAGAGGCCAAGTTGCATAAGGACCTAAAACCGGGAAGTATTCATCTTTTTTACTGTACATAGATTTTGTTTTTTCAGACATTGGGGCCGTAATATCCCAGTTTGCACTCACCTGTTTGGCATAGCACAGGACATACTCATGCAGCCCAATAAATCCATGACTTTTCGCACCAGCTCCAGTTTTCTTCTGCCAAACAAGTTCTGCAACAAAATTATCTTCCCCGAAGATCTCATCCATGATCTTTCTAAGATCGTGCACTTGGTTATCATCGATCGAGATAAAAATTATTCCATCATCCTTTAACAGATTATGTGCAAGCTTTAATCTTGGATAAAGCATCGAGCACCAATCGGAATGATATCTACCACGATCTTTACTATTTATTATCAATCGGTTGCCGAGTTCGTCTACCGCACGAGTCTCCTCTTCGTACTCATCAGTATCAATCAAAAAACGATCATTGTAGATGAAATCATTCCCCGTATTATAGGGTGGGTCGATGTAAATTATTTTGATTTTTTTAAGATAACTCTCCTGGAGGAGTTTCAGGGCTTCGAGGTTGTCACCTTCGATATAGATATTCCTGGTTTTCTCCCAGTCCTTGCTCTCGTCCATACAGGGCCGCAGGGTCTTCTGAATCGGGAGGTTTCCTTCGACAATGGACTGCCTCTTCCCGACCCAGGTAAACTCATACCGCTCCTCCCGTCCCTCACAAACATTGCCGGATAATTCCTGCTTCAGAAGATCAAAATCAATCCCCTTACGGATTTCCCCATTCTCGTCCCTGATCTCCGTAACCACGTTCGGGAAGATGCGGGCGATCGTCTCCACATTCTCAAACGCCATATCCGGTGATTTCATCTTAAGTTTTTCCGGCCCTGATTTACTCATGTGAATCATCTCAAATAATTAGAAAATTCTCAACCATTATCTTCAGGATTTTTTTCAGACTTCAGGTTTTCGAGCCTGATCTTCGCTTCACGCAGTTCGCGGTTCAGAACGACCTGCACGTTGAACTGCTTCTCGCTCTTCATCTTCCGTTCAAGGGCATCGCAGAGTGCGGTCTGCTTCTCGATCTCTTTCTGGAGGGCAACCGTGTCCTTCAGGTCCCGGTGCCGGGGTATCTCCCCGGGCAGGAACTGGCGCAGGAAGTTCTCATACACCCGGTCCAGGTTGAGTCCCCGAAGATCGAAGATTAGCTCATCGGTTGCAGCCCATTCAGAAAAGTAATATCGCTCTACACGATATTTATCATCCTTCTTTTTAGTTTTCTCTTTGTAACCGACACCAATCTGTCCTTGGCTTTCAATAGTGAGGACGAAGACAATGTGATAGGGAATACCCCGGTCGATTATCTCCAGAATGTTCCTGCTGATGCCCTTCTGGTGAAGCTGGATCTCGATAACCTCGATCTCGGTGACTTCTTCACCTGCTGCAATGGTGATAGTATCGGGAGCTATCTTGTTCTGCCAGATGATCGTCTCAATCTCATCAATGAACTGCTGCCGTACTTTATTCGGAAGATTCAGATTCTGGTAAAATTTTGTCTTCGGGATCTTTTTCCCGTATTCAGTACTCTTCGGCAGGTGTAGCATTTCCCTCTCCGTTACTCTTACTTCACAATAAGGAAGCAGATGAGTTCGAAATCTTCCATGCCGGAGATTTTTGTCTGTAACGCGGAGGTGCCCCCGGATTTGAAGATGCTGTCAATGTCGCATGCATCCGTCACATCGATAATCGAGGCGATCGCACGTTCAAGAAGTGCTGAATATTTTCCCATCTTCCGGCCGTCTTTTGTTTCGCGGTTGAAATCCCGGCAGAGAAGTTTGTCTGGTTCCGCCGCATCTTTGCAGATGAACCGTATCATATCAAGTGTTTTCTTGGGCGAGAGATGATTGAAAAATGCATCCCCGTCATCATTCACGTAGATGATATAGAATGGATGCAGGAGATTGGATTTGTTAATGTTCACCTCGTTGTGGATATTTTTGAGGACAAAAATTACCCCCGGCGGAATGTCGTTACCAATTCCCCGCACGACCGCATGCATCCCGAAGGGAGTCCTCTCAAGGTCCGGGTTTTCCTTAATATAATTCAGGAGATCGATCCTGAACTCGTTCAGGCCGAGATCCATAATCGAGATCCCGCCGGTCATATCCTCAATATCCACGACCTCGTTCTGGAGCCGTTCAAGCTGTTTTTTCCGGTACTCAAGGTCTCCCTTCTCCTCGTTGATCGGATTATCATCACCGGTCGAGGTCATGACGGAGATTCTCATCCGGCTCTCGACACGCGCCTTGAGTTTGATATAATCGTCAAGGGAGATATCGGGCCAGAAGTTCACCAGCTGGATGACTTTGTTTTTACTGCCGATACGATCGATACGCCCGAACCTCTGGATGATACGGACCGGGTTCCAGTGAATATCGTAATTGATCAGGTAATCGCAGTCCTGCAGGTTCTGGCCTTCCGATATACAGTCCGTTGCAATCAGGATATCGATATCGGCCTGCTCTTTCGTTGAAAGAAGATGCCGCTCTTTGGATAACGGTGAGAAACAGGTAAGGACCAGGTTGAAATCCGATTTAAGCCCCTTGACCGTGGTTCTCCCGTTCACATCACCCGTTATCATCGCGGTATCAAGGCGGAATTCAGATTTTACCATCCGGCTGACGTGCTCGTAGAGATACTCAACGGTATCGGCAAACGCAGAAAAGATCAGGATCTTCTTATTCCCGTCATTGATCGGGTTGTTTATTTTTCTGCGGATTTCGTCACATAATACACGCAATTTTTCATCCGCATCAGGAGTAATCACTGAAACAGAATCCAGAAGTTCTTCCAGGATCTGTTTATCGCACTTCAGGTCATCGAGCCAGCTCTTGTGATCCATATCCCGGAACTCAATACGGATCTTTCCGGTTGTAAGAAACAGGTCCCGGTTCTGATCATCAAGATCAAAATCCTCGGAGATGGTCCTGTTCGTAAACTCGACAGATCCTTTTTTCTTAAACTCCTCGATCTGATCGATGGTCTGGTCGATGTTTTTTAAGATTCTTCCGACCGTAAGCCGGAATGCATACACTGAACTTTCAAGCCGTTTTAAGAGGTTCGTCCTCATCAGTTGCCGTAGGCTGTTCTCACGGTCCCGCTGTTTGAAGGACGTATGTCTGACTCTGGTATCGTATTTCTGGTCGTATTTGACAATTTTACTCTCGTGAATAAACGCGGAAGGCGCATAGATACTGAGATTCAGCAGGGACAACCTCTCATAAATATCATCATAATCAGGTGCTTTTTTGATTCTTGTCAGAGGACACTGAATAGAAATGGGTTTGCTCCGTTCGGGAAATTTCCCGATCTCCTGAGTATTGTAATACCGTTCGATATGCTTCCTTGACCGGGCGATGGTGACCTGATCCAGTACCTCAAAGAATTCGTAGTCAAGCATCCCGAGAAGGCGTTCAGTGGTCCTTTCGTCAGTGTCCAGTCTGCTCCAGGTGTTGAATGCAAGCTGCGCCATCCGGAAAATATCTTCGATGCTCAGTTTTGTTTTCAGTTTTTTATTGATGAGATCCGAATTGCCCTCATATGCAAGGGCAAGCTGGTTCTTAAGATCGGAAAATCGGTTGTTGACCGGTGTTGCTGATAGCATCAGGACCTTGGTCCTGACTCCTTTCCGGATAACCTGCTTCATCAGGCGTTCGTACCTGTTTTCCTTCGCATCATCTTCTTCGCCATCAATCTCCTCACTGACATCCCCGCCATTGCGGAAATTGTGTGATTCGTCAATAACAACAAGATCATAATTGCTCCAGTTTATCCGGTCGAGAGGGATACCATTTGAATATCCGCTGGTGCGCGAAAGGTCGGTGTGGTACAGAACATCGTACCTCAACCGGTCCTTTGCAATCGGGTTGTTCAGGAGATTCATTTTGAAGGTATTCCAGTTGTCCGAGAGCTTCTTCGGGCATAATACCAGAATGGATTTGTTACGGTTTTCGTAATATTTTATAACCGCCAGCGCAGTGTAGGTTTTTCCAAGACCTACACTGTCGGCAAGGATGCAACCATTGTAGGTTTCGAGTTTATTGATGATCGAGAGTGCTGCATCCTTCTGAAAATCATAGAGTTTGTTCCAGATCTGGCTGTCCTTGAATCCCGTTGCTTCATTGGGAAGGACATCTTCGGAAATATCATCCAGAAATTCGTTAAAGATATTGTAGAGAATGACGAAATAGATGAATTTTGCAGAATTCTCTTTGTAGACTGTTGAAATATTTTCAATTACCTCTTCGGTAACATCCTGCAATTTGTTTTTGTCAGTCCAGATCTCGTTGAAGATTTTAATGTATTCTTTGCTGAAGGGGGCATCCAGCCGGTTGACAATATTGTAAGCATTGTTTCCTCGCTCACAGCCAAGATCAACCGTGGTAAAACCGTTTAAAGGTAAATAGGTAAAAGATTCCTTCTCATCATCAACATTGAGAAAACCGCCCATGTTTTCAGTTGTGATATTGGATTTGAATGTCGCTTTTTGCCTGACCCATTCAGCACATTCCTTTGCAATTGCTTTCTGGGTTAACTCATTCCGGAGTTTTATCTCGTATTCCGTTCCGTAAAGACTCTTCTCACGCTCTAACTGAGGGATGAAAAATTCCCGTCTCTCCTTCTTTGCTTTTTCAGTTAAGAATGTCGGGGACGTGAAGATAAAACGCAGTTCGGAAATTTCTGATAATTGATCCTTCAATTCCTGAAAGGCGAATATTGAAAAATACGAAGCGGCGATTGCAACCCTGGAATTTTTTTTAATCGTGACAGTCAGATCGTCTTTTAGAGTATGATTAATGTTATCGAGTATTTTCAATCTGCTGCCTCCTTAGTGTCATAACAATTGTTTTTACCGCAGATAATAAGTCAATGAGTCAGATGTTCAATTTTCCTATTTTTCCACTGTTGGAGAAAATCCCTACATGGCCCTCACTTTTTCTATTCATGAAAATCCCCCTTCCCTTCAGTAAAACCTAAGCCCCGCCTCCCACAGAGTACTATTCAGCCCAAGGGCCCAAGGGCGGGAGTGAAGTATGGCAGATTTCGTACAGAGTGCAAATGTCAAGAGTGCAGTCCGCACCCTTGCAGAACCCATTGCGGATGTCGCGACGTTCAACACGATCGTCCAGTCGGTCATCGACGACAATCCCTTTGAGTGTGTATCGTATATGACCGGCGGTGTGACCCATGACCCGGTCGAGAAGACCAAGGAGGCATACACCGCCAAGTTCGTCTACCAGGACCTTGAGGCCAAGACCGTTGGCACGGGCAGCCACAAGTTCGACACGCTGGCAAAGTTCAATGCCGGCGTGACTGCGGTGCTTGCCGCTGCTGCGGTCAGCACGGCCCACGGCGGAACCGTTGTCCACGACCTCGGGAAGGATGGCTTCTCCGCGACCCTGAAGTGCCATGACGCCAACGGCGAGCTCTACATGGTGAACTTCAGCCGCGACCGGGTCACCATCACTTCGTACTCGGATGACGCAATCCGGACGAATGTTGAGACCTGGGCGGACACCGTGGCAGCTCTCGCCTAGAACTGCCTGACGACCAGAGCCGGCGGGGAGAGTGGCCCCCCGGTCACCCTCTCTTTTTGGTTCTCTCGTCATTTGCGGAGGACCGTTATGGAAACGGAAATTCTCGGGATAGTGCTTGCCACCGTGCTTCCGCTCTATCCCATGCTGTTTGCCATCTACCAGAAGATCGGCAAATACGATGAGGTTGTCGAGGAGTTCAAGAAACTCCGGGACGAGCACGAGCAATGCAAGGAGGAATATCATGGATTCTGAGAACGTGCAGCCGGTCGCAACCGTGACCGGGCTGTATCGCGGGAAGTTCGGCGGCCTTGAACCGCTCACGGCCCGCACCCCGCTCACTCGGGACGACGTGCGGCGCAACCCGATCTTCTATGAGCTGTACCTGCACGCGGAGCAGGGCGACGAGAACCTGATCATCGATGTGATCTATGACAGGATGTCGCCCATGCGGTTGCAGGACCTGTACCGGGGAACCGATATCCCGCGGGGGGTCCGGTTCTGGCCGGACTGGTTCGACATCCCGCCGTATGCGGAGATGCGGGACGTAGACGGACGGCGGGTATATCCCCGGGCCCCGGGCATCCACACGATCCAGATCCGGACGGGCCGGCGCAAGTTCGCGCAAATGGGCCGGGTCCGGGACTTCAGCCCGGCAAATGGCGGATACATCAGCCCGGTCTTCGAGATCCGGATTGCGGAGGACGGCGATGTTTGAGAACGAGATGCAGACCCGGTGCGCCATCTGCGGGACCGGGATCCTGCTCGGGCTGGTCATGGTGCTGGCCCACCTTCCCCTTCTCCTGCTCATCGTGCCAATCGCGATCCTCTTCCTCGGTGTCGTTGCGGACCCGGAGGAGACGCACGCGGTCTGGTACGGGATGCTGAACACGCTCGGCATCTTCGAATTTCCCGCACTGACCGACATCGAACGGTTTACCTATGCGGAGAAGCGGCATTACTTCTGGTTCGGCGAGGTCGGGATGGCCGCGATCCTGGCCGGAGTGTTCGCGGTCCCGCTCGGGATCTTCATGGCAGGCCGGACTGAGATCAGCCTTGCGTTCATCGGCGGGGCGGTCCTGTTCCTGCCTCTCTTCGTGTTCCTGCCGAAGCTGATCCAGCGGGCGATGAAGGCGGATGCTGATGCCGCGATCGAGGCGTTCGGGAAGAATGAGCAGGTGAAGAAAATCTTCTGGACCCTGTTCATCTCGATGGCCGGGCTGGTCCTGGCTCAGGTCCTGGATCCGGCAACAGCTCAGCAGATTGTCGGGATGATTATGCGGATGGGTATCTGATCCCATTTTTCGCCGTTGTAGACCTCCAAAAATGAGGGTAAATTCCCCTCAGGTAAAATAAGCCCTATGCGGGCTCCTTTTCCCCTTTCTGTGTCCGGGCCAATACCGGAAAACCCCGTAAAATGCACCCTTTCAGTTCCTGTGGAAAATGTGCCTTATAATCGCCCCGTTTGTCAAAATACGGCAGAATTGCGTCTCAATAAAAGGCCACCAAAGGCCCTTAAATCGCGCCGGGTTTTGCCACCTATTTTACCCCCACCGGATTTGAAACCTCTGCCAGAATGCCATTGTGAAGGTTTTTTTCTCCGACGGAGGTCTCAAAAATTGAGGAAACGGGGGAAATGGCCTGAAAATGAGGTTGTATCCGGATCCTGTCAGAGATAATCTCTCATCTTCTTGACAAGTGCGAGCTGGTTGTTTGCCTCGCTCTTCTTTGCTTTCTCAATGGCAGCAATAATCTCTTTGACCGGTTTCGTCAGTGAATAACACTTCTGCGGGCGGCCTTTATTTTCGGAGGGGATCGTACGGCATTGGACCCAGCCTTGTTCATCCAGGTATTTGATCGCGATACTCACTTCTGGCTGGCGCAGGTCGGTCCCGCGCTCGAGTTCACGGGATGTTGCCTCAGGAGTGTTCGCAAGGAATACCAAGGTTTGTGCTACAGTTTTTTTCGTGCCGATTTTTATGAGGAGGTTGACAAATTCTTCCTCTTTATCAGTGAATACTAAGATACTTTGCTCTTTCATCAGTCACCCGTTTCCGGATTGCTTTAATTGGCTTTTTACTATTACGTTAAAGCCATTCTGGTCTGGTTTTAAGCCGGTCGCGGAGCTGTGCGAGCACGGCGCAGTCGTGCGAAGCGTGCGACGCGGGCGGCGATCTGCGGTGCTTTGTCGGGCTGGTGACGCCCGGTCATCCTTTTGTCTTGTTGACAAGTTTGTTGTAGGTCTCCTCTCCGACACACTCCTTTGCGTACTTGCACCACTGGACGCAGGATATGATATCGTTGTAGATCACGAACCCGCAGTTGTCGCAGGTCACCTTGAGGTCATTGGAGAAAATCTCAACCTCGTTCCCGCACTGGGGACATTTCTTGATCGAGAGGGTGGGGGTCCGGAGGTTCGAGGCCCCGGGGCAATGGTCAAGCACGGGGCTCCACCTCCTTCTCCATCTGTTGTTCCATGAGCCGGATATCGTCCGGCCTGAGCATCTTAAACTCCCGCAGAAGAGCCGCCCGGTACTCGGCCATCTTTTTTGTCGGGATGTAGTTGAACTGCCGGACCCTTTTCACGAGTTCGTCAGTGATTGTCTCATCGTTTCCGAAGTTCCTGCGGTACACGTCCAGGAGGATCCAGTCCAGCCGGTCGATCCCGGTCTCCTTTCCGTCGATAACGATCTTCTTGATCTTGACCTGGTCCGGAGAAATCCCGCCGCAGATGGTGCAGTAGTACCCGTCCTTTCCATCGCCGCCCATGCATCACTCCCGTATCATCGTGAGGCTCATCTTGAACGGGGTGATCGCGGAGAGGGCATGCGGGGCGTTTGCCGGGAAGATGATGGTATCCCCTTCCTTCATTTGGTACGTCTGGCCCCCGACCCAGACCTCGCATTCACCTTCAAGAATCGTGACTGTTGCATCGTAGGGAGCCGTGTGCTCGGACAGTCCCTCGTTCTCGTCGAACGAGAAGAGAGTTACGCTGCCCGCCTTCCGGTTGATGATCATCCGGCTGGCCACACTCCCGTCCTGGTAACTGACAAGATCCTTCAGGTGCAATACTTTCCCTTTGAGCTCTTCGCGCTTCTTGTCCGGTTTTTCCGTCATTCCGATAGTTTCGGGTTTGTATTCCATACGATCATATCCCGCTATTTTTCCTGATGAGGTGAAATTGGCCGGTTCTTTGCATACACAAGTGCCCCCTCCTTCGGACAGACATCAATGCATCGTCTACAGAGGTAGCATTCCGCTTTTGCATCCTCCCGCTTGGCTTCATCGGTCGGACAGGCCTTCTCGCATTTCCTGCATTCGATACAGGCATCGGTTCTCTGAATCCGGAACAGGCTCTTTGCAGCGCCAAGGGAGAGTAATACCCCGTACGGGCAGACAAGCCGGCAGAACGGGCGGTACCATGTCATTGACAACAGCAACACCATAAAAAAAACGAATGAGCCGGTCGTCAGGGTAAGGTAAAAGAAATCCCGGATGCCAAAATCCGAAAGGAGCGAAGCTGACAGGACGAATGCCATGATTAAGAAGACGACAAAGACGAGCGCTCTCACTGCCATGAATGCATTCTTATAGCGGGGACTGGTTTTCCGGACGGGAATATGATAGGCTATCTCCTGCACTGCCCCGACCGGGCAGAGATACCCACAGATGAATCTCCCAAAGACAATGGTAAGGAAAAAAACCACCGTGAGCCCCGCAGCCCCGACAATGAGGGGGGCGCCGAGGCCCTGAACATCGCCCAGCATGAGTTGCTGGAACTGGTACGGGATCACGGGAGCGAAGATAAGGAAGCCGAGCGCTGCCGAAACAAAGAGCAACAGCCACCCGATCGATCGCCGCCACCGGCCCGAATACCAGAGGTACGCGAGCACACCAATCATGACGAGTGCGTACACGAATCCGATGGCTTTTGGAACATTCTCTAAGACCATTTTTTGTATCCTCCGTTTATACCGAGCTGGCAGGCCGCAGGACCGTGGCGGCCGGATTCTTCATTCTCTTTCCTCAGCGTGCTGCTATTAAAAAGGGAACGGATTTTTCAGGCCTTAAGCATCCGGGCCATGTCAGCCTCGACCGTGGTGTTGGGCTTGAGGTCGAAATTTTTCACCAGCACGTCCAGCACGGCAGGCGATACAAATGCCGGCAGTTTCGGGCCGAGCGTGATGTCCTTAACACCGAGATGGAGCAGGGCAAGAAGGACGAGCACCGCTTTCTGCTCGTACCACGCGATGTTATAGGAGATCGGCAGTTCGTTGATGCCGACGCCGAACGCTTTTGCGAGCGCCTGGGCGATAACGACGAGCGAGTAGCAGTCATTGCACTGCCCGGCATCGAGCACCCGGGGAATGCCGCCAATGGTTCCGAGACCGAGACTATTGTACCGAAACTTGGCACAGCCGGCAGTGAGGATGACTGTATCTTTCGGGAGGGCCTTTGCAAACTCCGTATAATATTCCCGCTCCTTCTGGCGACCGTCGCACCCGGCCATGACGATGAATCGTTTGATCGCGCCGCTCTTGACTGCTCCCACGACCGTATCGGCGAGGGCAAGAACCGCGTCATGGGCACAGCCGGTGATGAGGTCGCTCCCGCTGCCCGGCAGGGTTTTGGGTGGCGGGCAGGTCTTTGCGAGCGCGATGATCTTCGAGAAGTCCTTCTTCCCGCCCGGGCCGGCTTCGATATTCGGCACGCCCGAAAAGCCGGTCAGGCCGGTTGTGAACAGGCGGCCCTTGTAGGTATCTTTCGGGGGAACGAGGCAGTTGGTCGTGAAGAGGACCGGGCCGTTGAACTGCTCGAACTCCTCCTTCTGGTGCGGCCATGAGCCGCCGTAATTACCGTATAGGTGCGGGTATTTTTTGAACGCAGGATACGCGTGGGCCGGCAGCATCTCGCCGTGGGTGTAGATATCCAAGCCGGCGTCCTTTGACTGCTCCAGCAGCATTTCGAGATCCTTCAAGTCATGGCCGGTGATGAGGATGCCCGGGCGTGTTCCTACCGTTGTCTTCACGTTCGTGATCTCCGGTTTCCCGTATGCCGAAGTGTTTGCCTCGTCCAGCAGGGCAAGAACCTTCACACCGTATTCCCCGCATTCCAGCACGAGTGCAACCATGTCGGGAACTTCAAGATCCTGGAGCATGGAGGCAAGCGCTTTCTGGATGAAGCCCGTTACGGCAGAATCAGTCTTTCCCAGCACCGCTGCATGGGTGTAATACGCCCCGATCCCTTTGAGGCCATAGAGAAGCGTTGACCGGAGGGAACGGACATCCTCGTTTTCCGTTGCCAGGATCCCCACGATTTTTGCCTTCATGAGGATATCGCTCTCACCCGCCGGCTTCCAGGTACACGCATCCGGTTCCGGGCTGCCACTTGCCGGGAGAGCGTCACGGATGGCAACAGCACGGTTGATAAGTTCAGTGAACCGCACCTTGTCAAAATTGACGTTGGTCAGCGTGGAGAAGAGTGCGTCAGAAAGGAATAATCCTGCCTGCGGATCTCCCCTGCCATGCTTCATTGCTGCAAGGTTCCGAATGGCGATTCCCTTGCAGACATGGATGAGCACATCCTGGTATGCAGCAATCTCGTCGTCTTTGCCGCAGACTCCTTTCACTGTACATCCCGTCCCTTTTACGGTCTCTTCGCACTGGTTACAGAACATATTTAGTCTCCTTTGATTTCTTTTTGATACAAGATATCAATAGCATACCAGATTATAAATACTTAGGAGTATCCAAATACATACCATGCAGGAAATGTGTACGGTGTACCAGACCGTCAAATATCTGACAAAGAAGTGGTCATTGCTGATTATCCTTGAACTCTACAAGGGTCGGGACTACACCCGCAGGTTTTCTGAGCTCCGCGATGCCCTTCACGGTATTACCCCCAAGGTACTCTCGGAGCGTCTCAGGGAACTGGAGGATGAAGGCATTATCACCCGGAACGTGGACGCAACCGCATTTCCGGTCAGGACGGAATATACGCTGACGGAAAGCGGACTTGAGATCGTGAACGTTATCCGGGGCATCAAGCACTGGGCGCTGAAATGGAAGATAGATAACATTCCCTGCGGCGAACAGGACTGCAAGGTGTGTGTGCTCTAATGAATCATTCTTGGATATACGGAGTAGATCATGAAACGGAAGATTATCAGTATTGACGAAATGAAATGCACGGGGTGCGGCCAGTGCATCCCGGACTGCCCGGAGGGAGCCCTCCAGATTATTGAAGGGAAGGCACGGCTCGTCTCCGATCTTTTTTGCGACGGCCTTGGTGCCTGCATCGGAACCTGTCCGGAAGGAGCTATCTCTGTTATCGAACGTGAGGCTGTACCCTATGATGAAAAAGTCGTGATGGCGACCATCGTGAAACAGGGTGTCCCGGTCATCAAAGCTCATCTCGAACATCTTGCCGGGCACGGGCAGCTGGAACTCTATGCGCAGGCGATTGAATACTTACAGGAAAAGGCCATCGGCGTTCCCGACCATCGCGGCCCGGTCTGTCCGCCACAACCCGGGCAGGGGGGGCGCTCACCTTTTGCCACCTGCCCGGGATCCGCAGCACGGAGCATTCCGAAAAACCCATCAGCGCCCGATCAGCAGCCACCGGTAAAAGCTGAATCCGAACTCCGCCAGTGGCCGGTCCAGCTCTCACTCCTGAATTCAGGAGCGCAGTATTTTGACAATGCGGACCTGCTGATCGCTGCGGACTGTGTGCCTTTTGCATATGCAGGATTCCACCAGGAGTTCCTGCGGGGGCGGATCGTGATCATTTTCTGCCCGAAACTGGATCAGGACATTGAGGGCTACATCGCGAAAATGGCGGAAATCTTCAGCCGCCACACGATCAAATCGATCTCGATCGTCCACATGGAGGTCCCGTGCTGTAACGGCGTGCGGTATGTTGTAGAAAAGGCACTGGAACGGGCGAAAAAGAAGATTCCGCTTACGGACACGACGATCCTGATTAACGGGGGACTGGGCTCGTGAAGGAACCATTCGTTTGCCGGATGATGATTTATGAAGAGATACCAGAAGAGGGGTGAAGAAGAATGACAGGTTCCACGAAAGGTGCACTACTCCAGCGGGATGGAAAACGGTACGCCGTTGTCACGCGGATGCCGGCGGGAATTGTAACGCCGGATGATCTCGAAAAGATCGCCGGGATCGGGCGGAAGTACCGGGTGCCGATGCTCAAGATAACAAGCGGACAGCGGTTCGCGCTCATCGGCCTTGAGCCGGGAGACGTGGCAGACGTGTTTCAGGAACTCGGGCCGCTTGCACAGCCCGAGTCTGCTCCCTGCGTCAAGTTCGTGCAGGCATGCCTTGGCACGGAGATGTGCCGGTATGGTAACCAGGACTCGATCGGCCTGGCACGGGCCCTCGAAGAGCGGTTCAGGGATCAGACCTTCCCGGCCAAAATCAAGATCGGAGTCTCAGGATGCCAGCGCTGCTGCGGCGAGAGCCAGATTCGGGATCTCGGAATCATGGGAACGAACAGGGGATGGACGGTCTTCTTCGGTGGCAATGCAGGACGGAAGGCACGGATCGGCGATATCGTAGCAAGCGACCTGACTGCCGCCGAAGTAATGGATTGTGCAGGCAGGCTCCTTGAATATTACCAGCGCAATGCCCATGCAAAAGAGCGGACGGCCCGGTTCATGGAACGTATCGGGATGGAAACGCTCAAATCCGAACTGCTGACATTACTTCCCTATATCCAGATTGAGAAGGTGAGCTAAGATGAAGATTACTGAAGTTGCAAATATTGTATCGGGTCCAAACCCGCATCATGTCGATGCACGCAAGATCTACGATTCTCCGCATGCAATGGCTGTTGTCATTACGCTCCAGCCCGGGGAAGCGCTGAAAAAACATGTAACACCCGTCGACGTTTTCTTTTACGTCCTGGAAGGGACCGGCATTGTCGAGATTGGGGATGAAAAGAAAAGTGTCGAAAAGGACATGCTCGTTGAGAGTCCGGCGAAAATCCCGCACAAGTGGACCAACGAAAGCTCTTCGGTCTTCCGGGTCCTTGTCGTAAAAGTACCGAAACCGACCGAAGAGACGAAATTGCTCTGAACGGAAATACCCTTTTTTGAGCTGGTCGCGGAGCGGGGCTTTGCATGGCGAAGTCATGCGAAGCGTGCGACGCGGGCGGCGATCTCCTGCTGCTGTCCTCGACATGCCGCAGACGCTCGGTCATGTTCGTCTCCACGGGCTTATCGCCCGCTCCGCTCACATCACCTCCCTGTTTTCCGGGGTTGCCCGGTTGGTAGGATGACGCCCCTGGCTTGTCGCGCTGCTCCGGCGCCAGCGGCTGATGCGGCCCGCTCCTCACACCATGCTCCGCATCGTATTCGTCGCTGTTGATCGGGCATGTGCATACGTGCGGCGACTCGCTTAAATTGCCGGGCCGTAATCCGGTGCTTTATTAATCCTTTTTCTTCACCCTTTGTTTCCGTATCATCCCCATTCCTTATCCGATCGGATCGCTTTCTGGCCTTCTCTTTTGGTCTCCCCAGAATCCCCCGTTCCTTCTTGAGATACTCATTGTAAAAGCCAGATGATACATGTCATTTCCGCTCTTCCAGAACCATCGAGAACTCTGTTCCCCTGCTCCGGTCAAGGCCGATTGTACCGTTCATCTGTTCCACCAGCGAGAAGACCATGCGCAGCCCAAGCGATTTGGAATCGCGCCAGTTCAGGTCCCGGGGCATTCCTGTACCGGTGTCACGGACGAGGAGCGAGATGGACCGGTCCTTTTTCCGGACCCTGATGAAGATCTCCCCGACGGAGTTTTCGGGAAACGCATGTTTGAGGGCATTCGAGATCAGCTCATTCATGATCAAGCCGATGGGAATAGCCGAGTTTACCCCTATACCTATCCCCGGAATATCCGTTCGCAGGGTAATCCTTGACCCTTTGATTTTATAAAAATCGAACAGGTTTTTCCCGAGCGTATTGACATACAGCGCAAGATCGATATTCGTGATCTCCGGAGTCTGGTAGAGGATCTCGTGGACAAGCGCCATCGCCCTGATCCGGTTCTGGCTTTCATGGAGTGTCTTGAGAACCTTATCGTCACGGATATATTTTTGCTGGAGGGCAAGAAGATCGTGAACGGATCGCAGGTTGTTTTTCACCCGCTGTTGAACTTCACGGAGCAGCACCTCTTTCTGTTCCCGGGATTTTCGCAGGTCCTCCTCCATCCCAGTACGCTGAAGGTTTCCGCCAGCTGAAATCTGCCCTGGCACATCTTTTTGTATCGGATTCTCCCGGTTCTCACAGAAATCCCGGAGGTTGTCTTCCGCAATCTTACGGGCAATACTGTTTTCAAGGATCTTCACGACACCGTTCAGGAGGGAATTCTCTTCGGCCAGGAATGCATCGTTCACCCGTTCTGCCAATCTGCCGGTATAGGAAACTTCGATGGTGCCGGTACAGGTACCGTCAAGGAAGATAAGCGCGTTCTGGTTCCAGACTGATTTAGAAAAACCCGGTGTCGTGAATTCACGGTCTCGGAATACCACACGGACACACGTACAATCAGGGCACTGGTAACCGGAGGGAATGAGGTTGACACAGCCTTGTAACATATCATCGAGAGAGATGCCCGGGATATTGATTGCTTCTGCGAGGCGGTACAGGCAGTTCAGCTCCTTTACCCGCTCTTCCAGCACGACCGTCTGTTTCCTGAGGGTTTCACCGGTCTTTCGTTTCTCAACCGCTGCCCTGATCTTCTGGGAGAGTTCGGCGAACTGGAGAGTGGGATTTCCACCTTTCTGGAGGTAGAAATCTGCACCATTATTGATCGCTTCGATAACCACTTCTTCCCGACCCCTGCCGGTAAAGAGGATGAAAGGGAGATCGTCGTGACTGGCCCGGATATATTTAAGAAAATCTATCCCATCCCGATCCGGCATCTGGTAATCAGAGACTACAACATCATATTGGTTTGCAGCAAGCAGGTCTGTGGCATCTTGGACCGACGTACTTGTCTGAACTCTGAACGTTTCGTTCTTTTCAAGGAATATTCTGCCCAGCTCAAGGAGGACCGGATCATCGTCAACATAGAGAATGGAAATCCTTGGAATCATGGCCAGCGCTTATTGGGTACAACACCATGGTACTATAAAAAGGCATATCACGAGGAGCCAAAGAACGGGAGGACCTACCGTCCTTCCTCCGGATTACTTTTTTCGTCGCCGTATTTCTGTGCTGCCCGGGCAAGCCGGCATTCCCGTGATGTGTTGTCAGACTGGATGTCTATGCCGTTCACCGGGAAGCGGAGAAGGTTCCGGATGCCGCCGGCAGTCGAGAAGTTCCGCATGTCCTTGCCATACGCGATGAGCGAAGGAATGAAGATTGGCTCGTCCACATCGCCCTGCTCCTGGACGTACGAGAGCCGGTGGAGAGAGTACAGGCCGATCAGGAACGCGAAGACAAAGAAGTAATCCCAGTGGATCAGGTAGAGCGTCGGGATGGTGAACTGGATGCCGGGGCTCTTCCAGATCAGGTTCCATGTCAGTTCGCATTCGGCAAGATGGTCGACAAAAAACCCGCCGATGACAGGAGCAATTCCTGCGGTGAGTGCCGTGAAGATGCTGATGCCTGCAAGGTAGGATGTTGCCGATCCCTTCGGGGCCAGTTTCAGGCCGATGTTGCCGGCGGCAAGCGTGACACCGGCCATTGACACTCCCATGGTGATATGGACGATGACAAGAAGCGGCATCGTGAAGGCATGCGGATCGGGCAGGTTTGTGAAGGTGAGCGCAAGGAAACAGAGCAGGAAGAGCGGGCCGGCAACATGGAGCACGGATTTGTTGCTGAACCGGTCGGCGATGGATCCCCAGAGCGGAAGCGAGACGATGCTGCATACCTGGCTGACAATGGACAGTAAAATTACGATAGTAATATCGAGCGAGAGCCGTTTCAGGAGATAGACCGTGACGAACGGCGCTGCCAGGTTGACCGCAAAACTCCACAGGCTGAGGAAGATTATCAGGTTGCGGAAGTTCGTATCGGCAAACCAGACGGGAAACCGGCTGGTAAGCGGAGCACTGAATTGCCGGGTCATCTGCGGCTCGGGGGTCCGTATCAGGTAACAGGTACCCGCAAGGCCGATGAGACTCCCTGCCAGGAAGATCATTGAGTAGCCGTAGGATGGCTCCCTCATGCTGTCGCTCTGCCAGACATCAAGAAAGAAACTGGCGCAGAGGGAGAGAATGATTGCAAGCGCAAAGGAAAGTGCCATCCTCCGCGAGAAGAACATCCCGAGGATCTCATCCGGTATCAGGTCCCGCATCCAGGACTTCCAGCCGCAGTGCTTGACGGATGAGATGCAACAGTACAGGATCAGAAGGATGATCAGGCAATAAATCCCGGCCTGTTTTGAGAACAGGAACGGTATGAGAGCGATAACGAGCCATAATCCCCGGGACAGGAAAGAGGAAACAACGGTTATGAGGCGACGGTTCCGGACACGTTCGATTAATCCGACTGCCGGGATCTGGATAAGCTCCGTAAGTGCCGGGATTGCTGCAAGAAGGCCGATTACAATGTTGGATGCTCCGAGCTCAAGAGCGAATGCGATCAGGAAAATGCCGCTCGTGAGCGTGACGAATGCATGCGTTGTCAGGCCATCATAAATGATGTTGGATAAGCCGTGCTCAACCTCTTCCGGCGTGAGTTCCTGTGACGGGGGGAGCAGGTTCATTACGCATACGTTCTGTCTGTGCTGTCGTGGCTGGCAGAGTGTTCCATGAAAAGTATCTTGTATTATTGTTGGTTCTCTTCCATATAATCTGCCGTGTCCTGCCTGAGAATGTTGATATGGGAAGAGACAGCATCCTATGATTATCGTCCTGAAATGGATGACACCTTTAGGCGAGTGAATGGCATTTCTCTTAATAAGTCCCGAACTCTATGCATGGGTGATCCTTCCCCTGCTGATCTTTCTGGCCCGTGTCTGTGATGTTACGTTGGAGACGGTACGAATCGTCTTCATATCCAAGGGCATCCGTGTCCTTGCCGCCGCGATCGCGTTCTTTGAGATCGTGATCTGGCTTCTGGCAGTCGAGGTCGTGATGAAAGACCTTGCCAATATTGCAAACTTCCTCGCATACGCGCTGGGATTTGCAGCTGGAACGTATGTCGGGCTCGTTGTCGAGGAGAAGTTGTCCCTCGGCATGGTGATCCTGCGTATCGTGACAACTGATGAATCCTGTGACGCGATCACCGCATACCTCCAGTCAGAGAATCACGGGGTTACCTGTCTCGATGCCCGGGGATCGCGGGGAACCGTCACCATGATCCTCTCACTCGTGAACCGGTCGGAGCTTTCCCGGATTACTCTGGGTATTGAGAGGATCAATCCACGGGCGTTCTTCTCAATTGAGGATGTCCGGTACGTGAACGAAGGAGTCTTCCGGCACCGGAGCCGCGATTCGTTCACCGGGATGATTCATACGCTGGCGGGTACGGGCAGGAAAAAATAATCCGGAATCCGTATGGTCTCAAATAATATCAGACTGGTAAAGGTAACTGAAGTTCAATTATCCCCGTAGGGAACACCTTAAACTACTTATTATCATACGACAAATATGTGTACAGGAGTGATGCGATGAATTGGTGTATTCCTTTGTGTAATGGCTCAAGCCGGATGCATTCAGAAGATGATTACACATCGAATAATTCCTTCAATTCATCAAATTCATCAAGCCCCAACTGATACAGCAGTAACACCTCAATCCCCCATCATCTTTTTTCATCCGGTAATGCTTGCACAGGGCGTTATTCTGCATTCAGAGAACATCGCCCGGACGGCACGTCAGGTTACATCTGATGTTTATTCAAAACAGGAAACAAAAACCATGAGTATTCATTCGTTTTGCAGAGATTGCGAACACAAAATAATTAGAATGGTGCCGGGAATTCATTCGCCGATCGTTGAAGAAGTATCGTGCCCGGCACGATTCAACCCGATGGAAGGGAAATGGAACCCGGAACAGGGTGTGAATCCGTATGAATGTCCGCGGAACCAACAGTTCATCCAATTATTGCAACGCCAGAATACACGATCATCACGACGGACGTACTGATGCGCATTGATTAAAAAAAATACGATGACCGGTCAGGAAAAACCGGTCTCATCAATTTCTGGATTCAGGTGAAAGGACTAGACAACGCGGTCGGTTCCGGGTATCCTCCGGGACATATAATGAAACCCGTACCGGAGAATGAAAACAGGGTAATAATGGCAGGTGACCAGGCTTGGAATATTATACGGTGGATCAGGTATTCTGGGGGCTTGTGGCTCTCCTGATTATCTGGATTCTCGTCATGATTATGGCCGGATCGTTGTTCTAATAATGATGGTTTTCATCGGCTATGGTGATGGCGGATCCGATGTTCCCGGTTGAATGAAAAACACAGGAATTGGAAATGGTAGCTGAAATTTCGTCAGATGGAGGATTTGATGAGCGATAAAAAAATGGAGAAGATCTACCTTGCAGTTCACGATATCAGAACGCTCGCAGCCAAGGCCAGGCCGGATTGTGCTGATGCATGCGATTGTATCGGATGTCCTGCAATCATTCCCTTGCCTGACAGGCTGGGAATCGCCTGTCTTTTCGATATAATCCAGCGCGAGGGAAATACCCTGAAGGAATCCATGAGAAAGGTCTTCTGCTGTGAATGTCGCAAGCCGATGGTCCTGATTGCAGGACCCGGTGAGAGAAAACTCTGGAGGTGCACTACTCCGGATTGTGTAATCCATGAATACACACGATTGAAAAATCTTTATCCGGTGCATTAGAGCGGAAAATCGGTGATGATGATGAAGAAAATTATCCCTGTAACATGGATACGTAATGTCTGTCACCGGTGCGGACAACTGCTGCACATTTACGAAGATACGGTCTGGACAGACAACAGGACCTACCACTATGAATGCTGGATGAAGGAAAAAGAGAGCAAATCGTGGAATAATGCCGGAATATCAGGGTTGCAAAGCGGTTCCGGCCGATAGCCGGGATCCGGATATCCCGCACCATTTTTTTTACGAGATCCTGAACACAGCAATCAGGATAGCAGGGTGCGGGAATTGCAGGCTATTGGCCCGGTATGATTTCAGTAATCTCACCATTTCATCCGGTGTCAATCCCTCATGGGAAGACCCTCTGATGAATGCTCTGGCCTGGGGCGGCAACTTCGCCATTTAACAGAATGTGTACGCGTGTGTGGAAAGACTGGTTCTTCGCACTGAAGAGGATCCTGTACCGGTATATTTTCCGCAACAAACCGGCTTTTGATCTGCTCCACGATGATCTGGAAATATAACTGACACCGTCTGCATTATCGCAGTGATCCATTGCACGGATGTTTTTCCAGTACCCCACAAAGCATACATACCCGCAATCCGATACGCCTAGATTACCGTACGTCAGCTGCGGTCACAGGTTATGGATGCGTAATGGATCTTGTCTTACCGCTTATCATCCTTGTTGCACGGATTGTCGAGACCACCATGGAGACGATCCGTCTTGTCTATGTAACAAAAGGCCACAAATACCTCGCTTCGGGTATCGGGACGCTGAAGATCGGCGTCTGGATCGTCTCAACCGGGCTCGTACTGACGAATCTTGACAATATCCCCGGGATCCTTGCATACATGCTAGGATACGGGATTGGTACACTTTTGGGGATGACGATAGAATCGTGGATCGGCCTCGGCACGGCCGTTATCCGGATTTTCTGTACTGAGGATCCTGAACCGCTGATCAGCCGTATGGGGACGATGGGGTTCGGGACAACGCGGATCAACGGGTCGGGCCAGTTCGTACCGGCAGTTGCGGTCCTGATCAGTATTGTACCCCGTACTGAACTGAAACGGTTGTTGGAGATGCTCAAGAGGGAACACCCGAAGGTCCATTTCACTATCGAAGAGGTATCTACCATGAGTGAGCGGGATATCTATTTTGGCGGCCGCACAAGCCGGAGTATCCGCGGGTTCCTGGGATGCGGATGAGTATAAAAGCCGTTGGGGAAATGACAAAAAAACACCCGATGAAAACAATCTCACCCGTCTGCCCATCAGATAACGTTGCATCCCTCCTGTCCGGTATGGCCCGGACCGGCTTCCAGGGGCGCAAACTGGGGGAATCGGTGGAGGTATGGCGCCGTATGCTTGCCGATCCTGAGTGTACGATCTTCTTCGGGCTCTCGGGTGCGATGATACCAGCAGGTATGCAGCGGTGTCTTGTCGAGATGGTACAACGGCATTTTGTTGATGTGATTGTATCAACGGGTGCGAACATATTTCACGATTCCTGCGAGCATCTCGGCATCCGCCATTACCGTGGCCACCATACCGCTGACGACCGCGAGCTCTACCGGAAAGGCATCGACCGCATCTACGATGTCTTTGCGTTCGAGGAGGAGTTCCGGACCGTTGACCGCGCGATAGCCGCATGGTCTGAATCGATCGCGCCGTTCCGGGGTTCTTCGCGGGAGTTCACCCGGTTATGGGGAGAATGGCTGGGGAGGAAAAGGCCGGAGTATGAATCGCTCACTTCGGTCTGCGCGAAGGAGAAGGTACCGATCTTTATCCCGGCACTGGCCGATTCGTCGATCGGTATCGGGCTTCTTATTGCACGACGCCGGGGATTTGATATCGATATCGACCAGATCGCCGATGCTGACGAGATCACGGCGCGGGTAGAGGAAGCAAAGAAATCCGGTGTCATCTATGTGGGTGGCGGGGTGCCCAAGAACTTCATTCAGCAGACGCAGGTGATTGGATCGATCCACGAGAAGGACCTTGGCGGGCATGCATATGCTATCCAGTACACAACGGATTCCCCCCAGTGGGGCGGGCTTTCCGGCTGTACTTTTGAAGAAGCGATCAGCTGGGGTAAGGAATCGGCAACGAGCCTGCAGGTACAGGTACATGTCGATGCAACCATTGCCCTGCCCATCGTCATCTCCGCGCTGATATCCAGCGGAGTGGAACGGGTGAAACAGCGGCGGGGAAAAAAGGAGAAGATATACCGGCAGGGGATCGATTAGGCACATCTCCCGATGATCAATCCGTCAGATGATGTACGGTATGGTTTTTCATGAGGTGCTGGGCGGATCTTCAAAAATCCGTTAAAAAAGAATCCCGTCAACCAGATCGATTCCGGAAAAAGGATTGGATTGTTTTACTCCGCGGTTATCCGGTCATAGAAAAATGCAGCACAGACTGCCCCGATAATCGGCCCCACAATATAGATCGGGAAGAATATCCAGAGGTTCGAACCACCGAGCAGGAAGTCCATCACGTACGGCCCAAACGTGCGGGCCGGGTTGAGCGATGCGCCGGAGAGGTTACCGGCCATCGTGATCATACCGGCCACGGTCAGACCGATGATGAGCCCGGCAAATCCCTGCGGGGCACGTTCGTCCACGGCGACTCCCATGATGACAAGCATCAGCACGAAGGTTGCTATTGCCTCGACAAGGATCGCCTGGCTGTACCCGATCCCGGGAAACGGTGCCGTTGCCCCGAGCCCGCCAATCGTAACTGCATCCATTCCCACGGTCAGGAAGAAGAACAGGCTCCCGATCGCGGCACCAATGCACTGGGCAACAATATACGCAACCGCATCTCCGGCCGGGAACCGTTTCGTTGCGCAGAGCGCAATGGTCACGGCCGGGTTGATGTGGGCCCCCGAGACCCGGCCGAGCGAGTAGATGACGGCAGCGATAACAATACCAAAGGTGATACCGATCGCAAACCAGTCACCGAGCCCGCCGAGCTGGCCGATCCCGATGTTGAATGGTGTTGCCGGTTTTGTCCCGGCCGCAATCATCAGCGTGATAGCTGCTGCCCCGGCACCGAAGTACACGAGGAGTGCCGTCCCTACACCTTCAGCAATGCTCCGGCTGGAAAGTGATGCCATCACTTTCCCTCCCCGTATGCTGCATTGCAGTCCGGGCAGAGCATCCGTGGCATCTTCTTTGGCAGTTTCCGGGAGGGAAGCGGGTATCCGCCTTCCCAGACATCGACCTCTTTCCGGATCGTATGTTTCATACAGGTCCCCATGCCGCAGGCGACGCAGACAGCAACGGCATCACTGTCTTTTCCTTCCTTTGCACACACGTAACATTTCATGATTGCTCACTTCCCTGTCCCGCTATTAGACCGCTTCCTTCCACTGGCAGGAGCAGTGCCGGAAATCCATCAGGGCAGCCGATGCACAGTCCTTGCAGATCCGTGCCGGGGCTGCTGCAACCTCTTTGTGGAGTGCGATGATGTTGGTCATCAGGGTTGCCGTGACCGGCTCGCTCGTCAGCAGGCACGGGTAGTCGGAGAGGCGCATCATCGCCGAGAACCGGACGGTCATAGCACAGGCCGGGTAGGCGTACCGTTGCGGGTTTGCGAGCACCTCGTTCTTCAGGATGGGCGAGAGATCGACATTGAACCCGGCTACTTTTGGCGTCACCAGGCCGGGTTCGCTGCTCTGCATTCTCCGGGCCTTGTCCACCATCTTCCAGCCCCGGTAGATCATGTCCATGAAATCGCAGTTGTGGAGTTCGATGGCTGCACTCCGCTTCGGGTACAGCTGGACATAATTGTGGTAGCGTTTCGTCAGCATATCCACGACCATGATCGCGTTGAATCCGTCAAGTTCGAGAATATATTCCGCAGCCGCGGCCGAGGACCCGGTCGCTACCGAGAGCACCTCGTTCTCGGTCTTCATCTTCGGGGCTGCCGCGTGCAGAGTCTTGTCCATAACTTCGGTAACGGCCTCGATGACGGCCATGATCACGTCGTCCTTGCACATGTTGTACGTGGACTGGGAGATGTGGTGGGCGATGTCCCCGACGCAATAGGCTGGCACGGTCACGATGTTCCCATAATGGACCCCTTCATCAAGCGAGGCACTGACGGCTCCCTTCATCTTCGTGCGGTACTCTTTCATGTACTTCCGGCAGTCAAACGAATTCTGGCCTACACTGTCCATGAGTTTTGCCTGGGCATCGACCGGCGTGTCGTAGATGGACTGGACCATGGCAACCTCTTTCTTAACTGCATCCGCCAGGGTTGCTCCCCCTTCAACCGCGTGGGCAAAGACATCCCCGATACCGTACGAGGTGTTCATGGCCCAGGACTTTGCGGCGAGGATTGTCTGCTTGTGAGGAACCGGGATATCCGTGGATTTCAGGATCTGGTTGACGATATTGCTGCTGCTGCCCGGGATAAGGGCAAAGTCCACGACACAGGTTGGGCCGTAGAAACCCGCGTACCGGCGGGCAGACTCTTTGCCAATCAGGGCTTCGGCTTTCCCAACAGCCTTGATGAATACATCCACGCTCTTCCGGAACTTTGGATCGGCGTCGTAGAGCATCTCCATGATGACCGGGGTCTGGTAGTGCTCGACAAAGGGGTCGTCCTCAGGACGGATCGTGTTCGTCAGGCCCTTCAGAATGGTGTAATGGGCATTGACCGAGTCGGTGTGCAGGCCAAAGACCGCTTTGCTCTGGCCCCCGGCGGGTTTCATAACCTTGACCGCATCGACATACGCTTTCGTATCGTCAATGACAAATTTCTCCCCGCGTTTCTTTTTTACCTGGTTCACATCGGCGTGCTGGGCAGCCATCGCTTCCGTGATCATCTTTTTGATTACTTCCTGCATGGTATTGCAACTCCAGAAAAATTCAATGGTGGCCGCAGCCACCATTCTTTGCAGATTGTTCTCCATGGCTGTCCCCGCTCGTGACATTCACGTACAGGTGATGGGAATAGACAACCCAGCCGATGAACGCTTCTATGTATTCCCGGCCGGCAGCCACATCGTTCACGTCATATTTTTTCTTTGTCATGACGTGATGGAAGCGATGGGTGAGATCGTCTTCGACCGTCTTGAGGATAAACCCGATCGATTCTTTGGGATCCTCAGTCTCGATAGCTTTCTCCGCTCTTGGTACAACCGGACCTTCACTGAGGCCGGCGGGTTTCATACCCGTATAAGCGGCGCCCTCACCGGCGCGGTGGAGCCGGATGGTATTTTCGAAGAACCAATCATCAGCAACTTCCTGCGCATCCTTTCCGGCTTTTCTTGCACGCAGGGTGCGTGCAAACACATCTTTCAGTTCCTTTTCAGATTCTTTTGGAATCCAGATCAGTACGTAATTGAGATTCCCGGTCTCCAGTGCTTTTTTCGCTGCTTTGACAACCGGGCCGTCCCTGGTATCACAATGTGGCGGCATACTTCATCCTCACTTTCTGGTATCTTTACCTTTGCGTTCAGCATCAGGGTCAGGAAACGTATCATCTGGCGATAGTCGTTCCATCATCCCTCTTTTCTCTCCACAAGTTTCCGGTACGTCTCCTTACCGACACACTACCCCGCGTACTTGTACCACTGGACACACGAAAGGAAATTGTTGTAGACAATAAAGCCACAGTGATCACAGGCTACTTTCACATCGTTTGAGAATACCTCCACCCCGTTGCCATACGGGAGGCACTTCATTATCGAGAGGGTCGGGGTCCTGATGTTCGCAGCACCCGGACGATGGTCAAGCACCGGATTCACTCCCTGTTTTTTTATATTCCAGGAGCAGCGCCTCGCCATACTCCTTTTCCTTTCGGGTGGGAACGTAGTTGAGCGCCTTCGTCCGTTTCAGCAGTTCCTCCGTGATAACGGAGTCATCGGAAAGGTTCAGTTTCCGTACCTCTGCAACGATCCAGTCCAGCTTGTCAATTCCGGTCGCTTTGCCGTCAACGGGAATCTGCCTGATGTTTATTTTGTCGGGAGGGATACCTCCGCAGATGGTGCAATAATATCCGTCCTGATCATTCCCGCCCATGCAGTTACCCCCGGATCATGGTCAGCGTCATCTTGAATTTCGTGATGGCGCTGAGTGCGTGGGGAGCGTTTGCCGGAAAGATAATAGTCTGGCCCGCTTTCATCTGGAGGGTCGTACCGGCAATCCACACCTCACACTCCCCTTCAAGGATCGTAACCACAGCGTCATACGGGGCTGTGTGCTCGGAGAGCCCTTCATTCTCATCAAAGGAAAAGATGGTGATACTCCCGGCTTTGTTGTTGATGATCATCCGGCTTGCGACCGTCCCGTCAGCATAGCCCACAAGCTCCGGAAGATTGATGACCTTTCCTTTCAGTTCTTCCCGCTTCTTATCAAGCTTATCCGGATTTTCTAATTTGAATTCTACCATACTATCCTCCATTCAAGTGTGTTTTTGATCCTGTACGCATTTATTCCCATCAGCATTCCGACGTTTATAGATCAAAGCCCCGGTAGTCGGGCAGGCATCCACGCACCGCCCGCAGAGATAACACTCAGCTTTCCCGTCATCACGTTTTGCTTCATCGGTCGGGCACGCCTTCTCACATTTTTTACATTTGATACAGGCATCGGTTCTCTGTAACCGGAGAATGCTCTTCCATGCACCGAGCGACAACAGTACCCCGTACGGGCAGACAAGGCGGCAGAACGGGCGGTACAAGGTCATGGATAGCAGTACCACGATGATGAACACAAACGACCCGCTCGTCAGGGTAAGGTAAAAGAAATCCCTGATGCCAAACCAGGCAAGCAACGAGGCTGACAGCAAGAATGCCAGGAGAAGAAACACGACAAAGACGACTGCTCTTACTGCCATGAATGCAGTCTTTTGGCGGGGATTGGTTTTCGGGATGGGGGCGTGATAGGCAATTTCCTGTACAGCGCCAACCGGGCAAAGATATCCGCAAAAGAATCGCCCTAAAACCAGCGTCAGGACAAATACAATGGTGAGCCCGATGACGCCGACAATGAGCGGAGCTCCCAGACCTTGTACATCCCGCAGCACAAGCTGCTGGAATTGCCAGGGTGCTACCGGAGCGAAAATGAGAAAACCCAGTGCCGCAGAAACAACGAGGACCAGCCAGCCAAGCTTCTGTTGCCATCGCCCGGAATACCAGAGATATGCTATAACAAAGATCATCACGAGCGCGTAGATAAAGCCTGCAGCTTTTGGAATCTGATCAAAGACCATGACAGTATTCCTCCTTTATTGCGCCTTGATTATGCCGGGGCCGGCAAAATGCCGAGCTGCTGCATCAGCCCCATCAGGTTTACCTCACCCCACAGCTCAACGATTTTTCCGTCCTTTATACGGAAAATTTCTATGCCGGTCATCGTGATCGCTTTTCCGGTGGGTGGGAGGCCCATGAATTCTCCCTTATGGATTCCCCGGGCCGTGAAGCGGGCAGTTACCCTGTCCTCCACCGCCATGATATCATCGACCGTCACATTCAGATCGTGGAACGCAGCACGGCAGGTCACGATGACATTCTTCATTGCCTCAACCCCGGGCCCAGGTGTTGGCAATGGCGTGTGCAGGGAAAATCCGGGATGGAGCAATGCGCCGGCTGCCGCAAGGTCTCCTTTTGACGGTCCCACTTCGAAAAATTTCCGGACGATGGCGATATTTGTTTTCTCTGCCGGTGTCTGAGTCATGCAGTACGCTTGGCAGATAACTATTTAATTTTGTTGTCCCTAACAAAGTAACAAATGGATTCAGCAATTGAAAATCTTGCCCGACTGGGACTCAAAGAATATGAAGCCAAGATCTATGTCGCCCTTGTCGGACTGGGTGAAACCAATGTCCGCAGGATCCATGAAGCCAGTGGAGTCCCGCGCCCACGGGTATATGATGTTCTCCATGCACTCGATGAAAAAGGATTCATTGAGATACGGCAGGGGAGCCCGCTCATGTACCGTGCCGTCCGCCCGGATATCGTCGTCTCCTTCCTGAAAAAAGATCTTGATACCGCTGCCTCGGAAAGTGTGAAGACCCTGGAGGCGCTGTCAGTGGACGCCCAGCAGGATTATTCACCGATCTGGTATGTCCATTCCGACTGGACCATCCAGCGGAATCTTGAGATGCTGGTTGAAGACGTTACCAGCGAGCTGATTGTTCTCTGTTTTAACCCGGAGACTCTGGCCAAATTCCAGGAGCCGGTCACGTTCATCGCGAAGGATCGGGCGGTAAAAATCCTGTTCCCCGAAGGGGGTGCGGATGGGATCGTTCCACGGGAGGGTATCAGGTACTTTGAAGCCGGGACCCATCGCGATTTTTTCGGAGTGGCTGTTTTTGAGAAAATATTCTCAGCTCCTATTCACCGGGAGGGTGCACTCTTCAAACTCGAGTGCATTCTTATTGCTGATGACCGGGAATCAATGCTTATCTACTCACAGAACGGGAAACGAATGGCGGTTATCATCACGCTCCCCTTCATCACCTGCGTTCAGAACCGATTGTTCTCCCAGATGATTGAAGAAGCGCGTGAAATTACCGGCAGTGCGGAGAAAACAGGGGAAAACACAAACAAGATCGGAAGAAAATCCCATCAAAAACGCTCAACCAAATAGTCGTGAGGAGTATGACAAAATCCACAGAAGGAGCAATTCTCCAGCGGGACGGCAAAACCTATGCGGTCACTACCCGGATACCTGCTGGTATTATTACACCCGATCAACTGGAAACTATTGCCAGAGTCGGAAGAAAGTACAATGTACCGGTTCTGAAGATTACCTCGGGACAGCGAATTCTGTTCGCGGGCCTTGAGCCGGAATCTGTGCAGAACATCATCAATGATTTGGGCCCGCTTGCAAAACCCGAGAGTGCACCCTGCGTCAAGTTTGTCCAGGCATGCCTTGGCACTGACTGGTGCAAGTACGGGAAACAGGACTCGATCGGGCTTGCCCGCGCAATAGATGAAAAGTTCAAGGATCGGACGTTTCCGGCAAAGATTAAGATCGGTGTATCCGGATGCCCGCGCTGTTGCAGTGAAAGCCATACGCGGGATATCGGGATCGTGGGAACCCCGACCGGCTGGACCGTCTTTTTCGGGGGAAACGCCGGTACCCGGCCCCGGTTCGGCGATCTCATTGCGCGGGATCTCACCGCTGGCGAAGTGGTGGATTGTGCGGAGCGGCTTTCCCGGTATTACCTGAGTCATGCAAAACCGCACGAGCGGACAGCCTGGTTCATGGAACGCATTGGTATCGATTTGTTGAAATCGGAATTACTTTCTTTGATTCCATACATTCCTCTTGAAAAGGTGAAATAAGAATGAAGATTACTGAAGTTGCAAAAATAGCATCGATCAAGAATCCGCACAACGTTGATGTTCGCAAGATTTTCGAATCCCCGGATACCGCTGCGGTTGTCATTACCCTCAAACCCGGTGAATCACTCAAGAAACATATCACGCCCGTTAATGTTTTCTTCTATGTACTCGAAGGAACCGGAATTGTCGAAATCGGTGACGAACGGCAAAGTGTCAGTAAGGATTCCATTGTTGAGAGTCCCGCCATGATTGCACATACTTGGATAAATGAGAGCAACGCGGTGTTCCGGGTGATGGTTGTCAAGATGTTAACGACCGGCAAAGGAAAAGATTCCAAGCTGCTCTGAATTGTAACACAAGCCGGTCCGCGAAGCACATGCGAGTGCGCCGCAGGTGCACGAAACGTGCTGAGTGGGGCGGCGATCCTCCCCTATTGGTTTACGGGACATGAAGACGCTCGGTCATGTTCACTCGTCCTCGCTGATGCTCCGGCTCGCTTCACATCACCTCGCTGTTTCTTTCGGTTGATTGCTGGGATGAGGACGCCCCTGGCTTGTCGCGCTGCTCCGGCGCCAGCGGCTGCCCCGGCCCGCTCCTCACACCATGCTCCGCATCGTGTTCGTCGCTGTTGATGCGAAAACGCAGACGCTCAGTGACTCGCTCGCACGACGCACAGGGGGCTCGGACTCGCCGCTGATGCGGCTCCTTACCTTCGCGCCCCTGTCGCGGTGCTCGCTCGGGCCGCTGGGCCCCGGACCTTTCTCCCGCTTCGCTCCTCCCTCCCTTGAAAAGGAGGGCAGTCATTGCGATAGGAACGGAGGAGGTTTCAGGGCCGGGCGGGAGGACAAAGCGACGGTTACCGGACGCATCAGCGGACGGTCGCTCGCTTTGTCGGGCGGGTCCAACCGAAGCGATCGCGTACCAACAGGAAACTAAAGAGGGCGGGTCATGGCCACACGGCGCGGTTACGGGACGCATCAGCGGCCTGTCGCGCTGTGTGCCTGGGCGGGCCTTGCGAAAAATAAAAATTTAATTCTGCGCAATTGCCTTATTTCGCAAATCGGACAACGCACCGCTTTTACTTTCACCCTGCGCACGCCGATGTACTATATGCTCTAACGTCGATAGATGTATGGTGAAAAACACCATGAGGCCAACAACAAAAACAGATGTGAAGTTCGAGCACATAGGGGCAGCCCGCCTCTATCAGAGCTCGGTCCGTATCGATGTCAAGACAATGCAGGCAGTCATTCCCACCAGTGAAGTACACAAACTTGAACAGCACTGGCCTGCGGCAGTCTATGACATATCCGATGTTATGAAGAACGCGGACGCGGCCCCGGTCGGGAAGGCATGGATCACCCGGTCCGGTAAAGCCGTGATGATCTCCATCAACGATGTGCAGTATGTCTCCCCTCTCGCACAGGTAAAGGGGATGCTCAAGGGCGAGCGGAAATATGCAAACGTCTCAACCATGTGCACCGTGCAGCCCATGACCACAAACCAGCCGGCAGGGGCGACAGCATGAAGGCCGCTGACGTAAAGGCGCAAATAAACGAGAGGATCATAAAATCTCTCGCGGAAGGAAAGATCCCCTGGCTGAAGCCGTGGACCGAGAACGGGCCGCGCAACCTCTTCAGCGGCAGGGCATATACCGGGCTGAACCGGCTGATCCTCGGGCTCAGTCCCTATCCTCTCCCCTTTTGGGCAACCTACCGCCAGTATCTCGCAGCAGGGCTACAGGTCCAGTTTGGTGAGCACGGCACCGGGATTATCTACGCAGGCCGGACCGTGAAGACCGACACGGAAAGGGACGAGAACGGCGAGGAGACCGAGCGCAGGAAACAGATCCGTTTCCTGAAAGCCTTCGTTGTTTTCAACATCGCCCAAACCGATTACAAGGAGAAGGGCTACAAGATCCCGGACCAGAAAGAGAACCCGCACCTTCTCGGATGCGATACAATCATTCAGGACTACACGGGCCGGGAGTCGATAAGGATCGCAGGAGGAAGCCGAGCCGCATACTCCCCGCAGATGGATATTATCACCTGCCCGGAGATCGGCCAGTTCAGGACTTCCGAGCACTATTATGCGACGATGTTTCATGAGTGCGTTCACTCCACCGGGCCCCGGCTCGACCGGTTCAAGCGGACCGATCCGGTCTGCTTCGGGTCCGACACCTACGGGCGCGAGGAACTGGTAGCCGAGATCGGGAGTGCATACCTGGCCGCACTCACCGGGATTGATTCAACGGCGATCATTCAGAATCAGGCCGCCTACCTCCAGAACTGGGCGACGGCGATTAAGGCCGATGCGGATCTTGTGATGTATGCCGCAGGCAGGGCAGAGAAGGCAGCGGACTTTATGATCGGGGCTTCGGCCCCGGACCCTGCCAGCGCTGCAGGAACAGAAATGGCGGGAGGGGTGGCAGCATGACCCCGACCATTTACGACGCCATGCCGATCAAAGTGCTTGAAGAACTCGAACGCATCGAGATTGCGATCCCTGCAATGGAGCGCCGGGCATTCATGCTGCAAGCCGATGCGCAGGACCTCCGCTTGAGACATGATGAGATCATCAAGTCATGGACAGACAAGGCTGCATGGGAGGGGCTCGACAACCTGATCGCAGAACGGCACCGGCTTGATATGATCGCGTGGCACTGCGATCCGCTGCCGAGCGGGATCCGGACGGAGTAGATCCTGTGCTCAGCTTGCGGGAACTCCGGGAGTACCGGAAAAAACGATCAACCATTTTTGGGATGTGGAAAAGTCTGATCTGGTGGCTGCACAGGACAAAGAAAAGAATTCTTTTGCTCCGGTAAAAACGGTGGCCCGGACAGGGACACCATGAGGCCAATCACGAGCCCTGCCTGGGTTGGTACAATATCGACTCCTGGCATTATCTTTCTTGGCAAAGGTTGGCCCACCCCGAAGGCTCACGCGACGGGCCCGCCCGGCGGTCCCGTATCCGGCTCGCCTTCTTCCCGCCCGGACCGCTACCCGGTGGCTGTCCTGTTGAGATATCCTGATCTTCCTGGGCCCGCCCGATGCTCACGCGACACGGCGATGGTCGCCGTGTTCCGGCTCGCATCCTCCCACCCCCACCCGGAAACCTTATCCCGTGGTTATCCTAATGACTGCCCGTCCCTTTCAAGGGCGGGAGGAGCGAAGCGGGAGGCGGGTCGTGGCCGCAGTGGCCCGAACGAGCACCGCTTCAGGGTGCGAAGGTAACGAGACGCATCAGTGTCGAGTCCGAGCCCCTGATGCGTCGTGCGAGTGAGTCACTGAACGAGCGGCGTGAGTACGATCAACAGCGACGAACACGATGCGAAGCATGGTGTGAGGAGCGGGCCGGAACAGCAAGCCCCGCCGCGAGCCTGCGAGCAAGGGGGTGCGTCTTCGTCTGCCCAATCAACCGAAGAAAAGCAGCGAAGTGATGTGAGCGTAACGGGCGTGAGCCCGTGGAGACGAACATGACTGAGCGTCTGCATATCACGCGAACACTGAGGGAGGAACGCCGCCCCGCTCCGCACGCTTCGTGCACCTTCGGCGCACTCGCACATGCTCCGCGGACCGGCTTTTTGTGCGCGATTTGAAATTTTGATCATTTTTTTGATGAGCGAAGTTCAGGAAAATATTTATTTATGCTGCGTGCCAAATAATTTCAAATCAGATTTCATTTGAAAATTGGACAAAAATTAGAGTGTTTGCGCATTGAACTTGCGGTCAGGAATCCTGCTTCTCGCATTATCCTTCAGGCTCTTTCTTTTTTGCAAGTCAGGTCGCCATGAAAAATTATTCGAGTTTGATATAGGATTTTCCTGCCATTCCGACATCAATTCCCGTCGCGGTGATCGCTTCATCGCCCACGGCATCGTCGGCGCTCGCCTTCACGCGGATCCAGTAGGTCCCTGACGGCAGGTTTCTTACATCGAGAGTTGAAGCCTGCAGGGAATTCGTACAGGGAGCAATCCCGGATTTTGCATCGAACTGGTGCCAGCTCTGTTTGTTGTCATTCGACCAGAATACCTGTTCTGTTGCACTCATGGTGATATTCCCCGGGTAGGTGAGGTTCCATGTAATCGGGAGGGTGTCTACGATCTTACCTCCGGTCGGGTTTGCCTTAAGATCGTTTATCTGGATCGCCTGCATTGACCAGCCGGGGTTGGAGAGATTGGGGATCACGTTCACGTATTTAACCGGCAGGTCCATCTGGTCGGTACCATTGTTGAAGATAACCGATGAACCCGAAAACACTTCGATGTTTCCCGGTTTCAGCATTCTGAATCTCATGGTTGCCTGCCAGACCTGGTTCAGGGTGATCGTGCCGATGTTAAAATTCAGGTTGTGATCGTCGTTCCAGTCTGCGGTCTGGTCCGTAACATTGGTGTTCCCGTCCTGCCAGGTAATCTTGGTCGAGGCAGTTGGATTGTACACGTACTGGTAGACATCTGCACCCGGGAAGGTTACACCGGATACATTTACATTATTAAATGCGACCTGCATCGAGGTATTGACGCCGGCGGCTTCCTGGAGATCTCCGGCAATCTTCTTGTAGGCATCGTTCAGTGCAGTCTCTGTCAGGGCCTGCTGGTAATATCCGCCGGTGGCATTTGCCATTGTCTGTAGTGTACTTTGCGATGTTGCAGCCGGGGAACTGGCAAAGAAAATGAAATAGAGGCGGACATTGTTGTTTTTGGCGTAAATGGATAAATTTTGGTTTGTAAATTCCGCAGAATCATAGTAATTTGCCCGTGTGTTATAATAATCAGGATTGCCGTAGTAGTCCTCTCCATCGGGAACATTAACCCAAGAATTACTGTGATAAATACCCCCGCCAAGATCTGAATAGTAATAATAGGTCGTATAATCAGTAGCAGATCCAGACCATGTAGCGATACTGTTACTATATCGTGTATCTATTAAAGAGAAACCATTCCCTTTTGCATTCGGCGCACCATAATAATTCCAGTCTCCATCCGTCATAACGATCACAGCCCGTACTGCTTCGGAATCTGCGTTTGGATGAGTTACCAAATCATCAATGGCTTTTTTCGTTGCATCTCGTGTTGCCGTGGCTCCATTGGCATTCAGGCCTGAAACGGCTGTTTTTACCGAGCTGAATGTGGTTTGTAATGCAGCATCATGGGAAACATCGGAAGCATATGAGAAAAGGCCCACTCTGTCCTGGCCTTCGCTCATATTATTGACAAAAGTGGATGCGGCCGACTTGGCGATAGACAATCGGGAGGGTGTCGTTGATCCCCAATGGATAGAATTGCCATTTAGATCATACCCCATACTTCCCGATCGGTCCAGCACAAGTTCGACATCGATCGGGCTGGGCTGGAGCGCCCACCCGTCCCCTTTCATTTTTATCGTGAGATCGACGGTGTCATTGACTCCGATAGTAAGGGGGTTTACACTCGTATCAACGCTGAGATAGGGATAGTTCTTCCAGTTCAGCTGGAGATTCTGTAGGACCGCGGTGCCATTCGGATTCACCCATTTTGCCGTCACCGTAACATGACCGGTTGCCTGAGGGTTATAATTGAGATCGGTTTTAGTCCGGCTGAATGCACCGGGCATGAATTTAACCGTGGCAAAACCGTCTTCAGTGGTAGTCCCGGTTACCGTATCCGAAGAGGTACTTTCCCATCGCGGGCTGGCAGTGATGTTATAGGTACCGTCATACCACGGTGTCCCGATAGTAAAGGTGACCGTCTCGTTTTTGACAGGGTTCCCCTTCTCATCGGTCACTTCGGCCGAGATATTGGATCGTATAGAACTCCCCGCATCGAGGCTTCCCATGGTCTGCGGGCTTGCTGTTAACTGCATATTTTCAGGGGCAGTACTGTAAAACTCTACGTAGCTGGTAGCTGATACGGATGTATTCGTAACCGATGTTGCAGTAATGGAAATATTGGCTGCGGTCTCATGGGGGCCGTAAGTAAGCCAGACCTGGCCGAATTCATTTGTGGTAAAGGTCGTATCTGTATCCCCCGCCCAAGTGGTATGTAGCAGTATCGACTGGTTTTCCGCAATGTTGTCGTGCTTGTCATAAAGGGTATAAATAAATGTGAACGTGTGGTCCGCTGCACCGTCACAGGGTTGTATTGCGGGGGACGGTGATAACGCCTGGGTCATACTGAACGGAACCGCGTTAGTCAGGCCGATAATGGACTTGTATTGATCGCCGATAGATCCAAACGCTTTCATCCAGATAATATTCTCCCCGCCAACGATGTCTGTCCGGACGGTTACCGTGACATTGCCGTTCTCATCGGTATTTTGGGTGAGATCCTGCACGAAGGTCCCGCTGTTGTCAAATGCTGCGGCTCCGGTGACCGAACCGATGTGAAGTGAAACTACATGCGGATCACCCGGCTTTTTATTGTCGATGGGATTTCCCCAGTGATCGGCAAATCTCATCGTAAACGGGGTCTCCGTATCCACGGTCACTTCACCTTTATAATCAAACTGTACCGTATACGGGACATCGTGATCGATGTTCTGGGTTATGGTTTTGGTGACGCTGGAACCGTCTTTGGTGATTGTCGCGGTAATATTCACAGCTCCGGATTTGGTACCGGCAGTAAACGTTCCGGATACCGCGCCGGATGCATCCGTTGTAGTACTTGCCATGGCAAGTGATCCAAGAGCCGTATTGTCGAGTGCAAGAGTTACGGTTGCACCTGCCAGAGATCCGGATGTCTCATTATGCGCAACAACAGTAATTGTCGCAGGGTGGTTCACCACTACCCAGCTTGCACTCGTGGATATGGATGACGATTGATCGGGAATAGGATCGGCACTGCTCAGTCCCACGAGCACGAACAAACTAAAAAGTATAATTATATTTCGAAATATTCGCATATCCCCTCACGTATGTAGTGGTATGGGCAGGTTTATTATATATAAATTATTTTTCTGTCGTGTATCTGTTTGCACCCGTATCGGGAAAAGGAAAAATTTTGAATTGATTTTTATGGAATCGGTGAACGTTCAAAAAAACTAAAAACATCCAAAACTCTTCTGTTCTTTATACCGATTTTATCAAAATCTCATACCGATTGACAACCAGTTTCACGGTACCTGGTGGGAAGGTATACCCTCCTGATCCATCCGGATTCATTCCCAGCGCAGTACTGAAATAACTGTCCCATGCAGTTGAATAATTGGCGTTGGCATTCGGTTCATATTTTATATAGATGATGTCCCCTGAAGGAATGTCATATGAAGTTGAATTGGTCTTTTCCTGATCCAATCCCATCTTCACGGTTCCGACACCGGTCTGCGCCATTGAATCAGTTGAATTGAACCCAATCAGGTAGATCACAGCGGTATTTGTCTGGTCGTCCACAAACCACCGGGGTGCTGCAAGCATGGTCGAGCCCTCCTGTGCGAGCATCCGTTTTACCACCGCACCGTTTTCAAGCGACATCCCGGTCTGGGCACTTGTCGATTCATAGCGGAGATCCCCGGGATAAAATGTAAGCGGGGTAGTCCCGTCATCGTTCTTGATCTGTCCGTTTGTATCGGAAATTTCAAAATGCGCATTAGCGGGATCCACCGTTGAATTATAAACTACCAATGCCCCGCCCCCCACCTTCAGGGAAGTCTCCTTATAGGGAACCGTCTTGTATGCAAGACTCTTGACATCGTTCTGGAGCACGATCATGTTCTTCTCCATGATCTGCTCGTCTGCATTGGTCTGCTGCTGGATCAGCATCGGGTACCCGTACAGAGTTACTAGCGCAATACCGGATATGATGATTCCAAAAATGAGAATAAACCCGATTGCCTCGGATACTGCACGCTCGTTCCGGTTTTTCGAATTTCCAATGGACTGCATGTTTTTGCTCCCTTCCCTGACTTTTTAATGATACCCTTTATCCTTCCATAACTCTGCGCAATCGTTTTTTCGATTTTCACGTTTCGAATCCCGCAGAATCGTAACTGAGCCTGTTCATACCCTGTCCCGTTGTGTTTCCGGATACATTCCGTGTTGCGCTGATACCGCCAAGACTGATGTTGCTTGCGATAGTGCCCCGGTAAACTCTGGCATACTGGTCGGCAGCCGTAGCCCCGGAATAGATCTCCACCGTGTAATCCTGCCCTCCCACATCGTCAGGAATATCGAATGCAGATGAAATAGTCCCGTTTGTCGGGGCGATACTGTACATATCGACAACCCTTGTCGATACACCGTTGCCGATATCGGTAAAGGCCGTATATTGGAGCGTCTCTGAAGGCCCCTGCATGAAATTTGCGTTAACCAGGAGGAGCATGACCATGAAGAGAAGGAGGAGGATGCCGCTCACGATCACGTATTCGATCATCTCAGACACCCCTCTTTCACGGTAATCTTCAGAGCGATGTCCAGTACTCATTGTACTCTGTCACCCCGTTGTTGTAGTGGATAGAAATGTGCGTATGTGGATCGGTTGGGCTGGCGGAAATTATAGTATACGTCACTACCGCCCCTTTCCGACTGAGTGCTAATGCTGTAATGTCCTCCTGAATGATGGCAAATTTAGAAGGATCACTAGAATACTGTGAGGAGGCTATCATTACATCCTTTACATCCCGAATATCGTTTTTCGGGAAATCCAGCACACCTTCTGCTGTGGTCTGGCCCACCAGAGTTGACTGGTTGAGGAGCATTGCAAGGAAGAATAAGCTGAAGCTCACCACAAACCCCATCAGGACAATCCATTGTGCATCATCGTTTAATCCCGCCATAAGAGTACCTCCACCAGAACTGCACGGAGTTTACCATCCGTCCCGCCGCCTCCTCCGGGAAACGTTTTATTCACAATCACCCATTCGGTAACCCTCACCGGATGTTCACCCCCGGTGAGATTACGGTTTGCATAAAGCGGGAGCGTCCCGGTTGTCTTGTTAGCGATATCGTAATACGTGACTGTTGCCATATAATGGAGCCCGTTCGGGGCATTATCGATCTCCGATCCTGTCACATTATTCACGTAATTTAAAAAGATTGTATTGAATCCGGTACCATTGAACTGTCCCTCAAACCCGTTATAATAAAGGAGATCCTGAAGCGGGCTCTTTGATGTTGAATTGTCCACTGGTGTGTTCATCATACGGAGAGCGTCCGTTCCCAGCTGTTCGAGCTGCATATCGCTGATATGGGTATCTCCCGGAGTGTAAACCGAGGTCGCACTGAGGACGAGATATGCGGTAAAGAGCATAATGAGGGCGGCAGCGATCCCTTCGATAGTATAGAGCTGGCCCGAATCATTTACCATACGGACACCTCCAGCACGCCGTCCTGTAACCGGGGAAGTGTGACATTCACGGGATCGTAATTGTAATTGAAGGGACCGCTTCCTGTGCTGTTAAGGTACCCTCTCTCCGGGAAGGGTCCCCCTGTTGAATCATAATGATCGAATGTCAGATTGAAATACAGCTGGGTGTTGGCATCAGCAAGGTCGGTTGTGATGAATCCCGACGGGATGATCAGGGAAAGGTTGTCCTGGATGAGGTACGGCAGATTCACCTCGTTATTATCCACAACCGGTGAGGTAAAATTGGCGAAACATACAACGGGTGGATGAAGATTTGTCGAGATTGGCTTGGACCGGCAGATCTGAATAGCCGTCAGATATGTATACGGTGCTTCTTCGGTGGATTTATTCACAACACTGACATTCATGCCGCTTACATTGACCATAATCTGATCGTTGTAAGGATTAATCTGGTACGCCGGGTTGGGCTCGTCCTCCAGCAGGTTCGTGAAATTCAGGTGGATGGAAAAGATATCTCTCGTGACGTTATCGCTCGAATTGAATTTATAGGTCTGGATAGTGGAATCATCGATCGATGCGTTGCTGATCCCCTTCACTTTTACCACCCGCCGGATGTAGCCGTACTCATCCGGCCGGGTGTCCCCGATCGATCGTGTCAGGTTCGATCCCGCCGGCTGGAAAGAGATATTGAACAGGTACGGATAATCCCCGAAAATTACCCGTGACCGATAATCGTCCGGGTAGGTCCAGGTACTGCAAAAGAACCGATCCACTTTCTGTGATGAAAGGATGTTGGGCGTGTCTTTTGATACGGCAAGACCGAACCGAAGGACCTCCCCCTTGTGGTAATCATCGAGGTTTTCCCATGAGGGATTGTAGGGCATCCCGGGATCCTCAACGAGGATAACGCCGGTCCGGTAGGCCACCGCATCGTAATCGATGGTCCGGCTCTGGAGACCGATAAAGAGGCCCGGGATAAGGGTTGCGACATAGATGAATGCAATAAGAAAGATGGTAAAACCGGCCAGGAAATCGATCGAGAGGGTTCCGGCATTGTCAGTCATTGGTGGCGATCACTTCCCCCGTGGAGGCATTGACGATATATTCGCGGGGGTGCGAACCGGCCGGCCCTGTTACGGTATAGTTCCCCCGGGAAATTTCAAGTTCGGCATCCCCAAAAAGAGCCTGGTTGCCGGAGGAGACGATATTCATTATTTCGGTCGGGGACCTGATACCGGAGAGATCGATCTCCTGATCCGGCAGTTTGTCTCCCTGCCAGGGGATTGTACCGGTCCCAAACCGATCACAGGTTTTCAGTGTGATGTTACGTCCCTCACGGACACCGAGGATCCACTGCTCCGCATATCCTGAACCGTTCACGTGCAGCCCTTTGATGTAATAGATAGGATAGTTCTGTCGGCTGGCATTTGCATCTTTTGCGATACCGGCAACAGCAGAGACCGCATCGTCAAGCGAAAGATAATTCACCACCGGGTTCGATTCGACCTGCCGGAATCCCGTATGGATGAGCGTGGTGTTGTTTACCGCTGATGCCGGAGGCGGACTCGACGGGCTTGCTAACCAGAATACACCAAGCCCCCCTATCACGACAAGACTGATCGCCGTCACAAACAGGATCGCCCAGTGCATCTTTTGCATTATTGGCCTATAGACGGGTAAAGGGATATAAATGTTGTTTTTTATAGCCCGCCCTGGATAACCGCCCCATAAGGCAGGTACCAGAAATCCCCGGGGTATCCTTGGTCCCGATCCAAACTCTTTGCCCGGGAGATAATTCTTCTCGTATTCGTATCGCGTGAAACAGCGCAGAAACCGGCTAGGAGCGCTTCACGCCACAATCTTCGCTATCGGAATCTCTAAAATATCCTCCGCCCCGCACCGTTTGAGCTTTGGAATTAACTCATTCACCGAACTCTTCTGCACCACGGTCTGGACGCTGTAGTACTCGATCCCGTGGAGCCGGCTCACGGTCGGCTTCTTCATCGCGGGAAGGGCGGCAACGATCTTTTCGAGCGCCGCGGTAGGTACGTTCATCGTGAGGAGCACCTTGTGCCGGGCTTCGAGCACGCCAAAGAGCAGGGACTTGATCTCCTCGATCTCGCGCCGCTTCTCCGGGTCGGCCCAACTTGCCTTGTTTGCGATGATCACCGTGTGCGACTCCATGATCTGGCCGATGATCTTGAGCCCGTTTTTCCGCAGCGTTGTCCCGGTCTCGGTTAAGTCCACGACCACGTCCATGAGGTCCGGCACCTTCGCCTCTGATGCCCCGTACGAGTGGAAGAGCTGGACCGGGATCTTCTTCTCCTCAAAGAACTGTTTCGTGAGCTCGGGGTACTCGGTCGTCACCTTGCTCCCGGGCCGGATCTGCGAGGCGTTCTCGATCGGCTCGTCGCGGTGGACTGCGATCACGATCTTCACGTTCCCCTCGCCCGTCTTGCTGTACGTGAGGGCCGCGACTTCGACCACGTCCGATTTGGTCTCGCGGACCCAGTCGAGGCCCGAGATCCCGAGATCGAAGTAACCCTTGTCCACGTAGGTCGGGATCTCCTGCGGGCGGAGGATCTTCACCTTGCCGATCCGGGAATCGGCAATACACGGATTGTAGTCGCGATCGGTGCGCCTGACTTCGAGATCGGCCTCCTTGAAAAGCTGGAGCGTCTGCGCTTCGAGGCTGCCCTTGGGGAGTGCGAGGGTGATCATATCATATCCCCTCCACCTGCAAAAAGGATAAAAGGATACGGTTTGGATCGTCCGTTCACGCGAACGAGTGGATTACGAGTCCGCTCAGGAGTTTTGGCTCGAACCACGTGGACTTGGGCGGCATGATCTCCCCGGCATCGGCAATCGCAAGGACCGTTCCCACCCGGACCGGCTGCATGGCAAACGCAGCTATGTATTTTCCCCCGTCCACCAGTTTTTCGAGATCGGCAACCGGGCGGGCCCCGCCGAGATACTGGAGCCGGGCATCGCCCCTTGGATCGGTGATCCCGAGCATGCCTTCGAGCACGGTCTTCTGGAGCACCGAGACGTCGAGCACATCGATGGGCCCGGCTGCCGGATCGACGGGTTTCGTGCACTCGTACCACGTTCCGCCAAGGTAGAGGTGTATCACATGGTATTTTTCCGGGTGGGCGACGTGCGGCCTGATATTATACCCGTTCCCGTCCACCTTCCCGTACGGGGCGACCGTGTACTGTTTTTTGAGCCCGGCAAGGAACGACTCGGGAGTATATTTCCCGAGATCGGTCAGGAGCCGGCTGTAGCCGTGGATCTTCACCCGGTCTTCGGCAAAGAGCACGCCCATGAACCGCCCGATCTCGCCGTCCGTCCTCTCCCCCGCCGCTTTTTTCCGGTCGGCAAGGTTCACTGCCGCCTTTGCCCGGTGGTGGCCGTCGGCGATGTAGAGGTTTGCCACACCCGTAAACCGGTGCTCCAGTTCGTCGAGCGCTTTTGGATCGGTGACGGCGAAGATCTGGTGGACGCCGCCCTGCGGGGTCGTGACCTCTGCATCCGGCTTTTTGCTCCCCGCGATCAGCGATTCGATATAGGAAAAGAGGCTGTCCGTATCCCGATACAGGAGCACGACCGGGCCGTTGTGGGCCTTTACCGCCCCGATGTGCCGGGTCCGGTCCTCTTCCTTGTCGTACCGGGTCAGTTCGTGGCGCCGGATTTTGTTGGTACGGTAGTCTTCGGTCTCAAGGCAGCAGCAGAGCCCCAGGAACGTGTCGCCGTCCTGCCGGATCCGGTACACGTACATCCCGGGCCGGGCGTCCTTTTTCATCCGGCCGCTGGAAACCAGCGCATTGAAATTTTCCTTTGCCCGTTCGTAGACCCTGTCATCGTTTGCAGGCAGGTCGGGGAGTTCGGCATCAGACCTGCTGACGGTTAAGAAACTGTCCGGGTTTTCCCGGATGATTGCCCGTGCCTCTTCAGCCGTAACAACATCGTACGGGACGGCTGCGATGGTCTGGGCCTCGCCGGGTGCGGGGCGCACCGCGGGGAAACGGTAGATCGTTACCATGGTACCAACCGGCGCCCTCTAAACAGGGCGTTCTTTCTCATACGTTTGGCGAGATCACATATATACCCACAGACCCCGGCGGGGGCGAAAAAATCGCGCGGCGCAAAGACTTATTGTACGCGGGAGGCAACAGGATAACCTGCAAAACGAGCGCACCACCATGATAAAATCCCGGGATGCGATCCCCTCCAAGACCCCCGCACAGATCCGGCGGGCCGGTCCTTTAGATGTCGATGCGATCTACGCAATCGAGGTCGAGGCATTTGTCGAGGCGTGGGACAAGCAGACGTTTGCCGAGGCGCTCTCGTATTACCCGACCACGTTCTTTGTCGCGGTCTGCGACGGGCAGATCGCGGGTTTCATCATCGGGGCCATCGAGGATACGGGCGAGAACATCTACGGCCATATCTGTAACTTCGCCGTCTCCTCGCAGTTCCGCAACCGGGGAATTGGCCGGCAGCTGATGCTCCGGACCGAGCACCAGTTCGCGCTCGAACTTGCCACCGGTTCCCAGCTCGAGGTCCGCGAATCCAACATCCCCGCCCAGAAATTCTACCGCCGCCTTGGATACCAGAACGTCTTTTTTGTCGGCGGCTATTATGCGAACGGCGAGGACGCGCTCGTCATGATGAAGTGGTTCCGGTTCTGATCTGCCGGGCCGTTCCTGCCCGGTTCTCCGGGGCTCTTCCTGACCGTCTTGCCGCACCCTGGTAACGGCACTTCCTGCCGCACGTTTTTCCCGGCCGGAATTTCGGTCGGGTACGCGGGCCTGCGAACACCGGCCTTCCCGTGCCGGCAAAAAAGCACCCAATGACCCCCCTCACCGGGATCCTGTAGTCAGTCTCCTTTTTTATGCGTGGTTTTATCCCGTAAAACCAGCCCCGATCCGGCCAACTTTTGGGAGGGTGAACCGGATTTCCAGAGGGGGGTCCCTGGGGGTATTTTTAATAAACGGGGTGGGGGTACGACCCTCCATGCTGCTGCTTTTTCTGAAGTAAATTTTCGGGTTTCCTTAAAAAAATTCCAAAAACGGTTTTCCCCCGGTGACCTCATGGTCGGGAATGGCCGGTCCCCCGGTGTCCGCCTGATCCCGGAAGGTTCACGCCCGGTTTTTTTAAACGGTTTCGGATCGTTTATCCTCACGGTGTGCCAACAAAAACGTACAGTTTCGAGGCCTGGGAAATGAAAGAGGCAAACAAAAAGGCAATCAGCGAATTTTTAAAACACACCGACTCCATCGGCGACGACATGCTCGAAGATACAAAGGAGATGCTCGGGAGCATGCCGTTTATTTTGCCGGTCCAGAAAAACGAGCGGCCGGACTACTTTGCGCTCATGTGTATTGCGGACGATATGCTCTGCCGGCCCCCGAATCTTTCGGGAAAGACTGCCGAGCTCGTCACCCTTGCGGCAGCAGCAGCGTCCGGGGCAAACCAGTGCCTGAAATTCCACATACGGGCCGCGGCAAAAGAAGGGGCCACAAAAGGCGAGATCTTCGATACGATCATGATCGCAGCGCTGGTCGGAAAGACAAAGATCCTCGCATCGGCGCTCCGCGACTTCAGCGAAGCATACCCGGAAGAGTCCCAACAGAAAAAAAGCGGATAATTATTTGGTATTTTACCTTTTGACGCCCCGGCCCAGTTCCTGGTGGGCCCGGGCAAGGTGCTGGGCGGCAAGAGCGCCGATGAGCGAGAGTTCCCCGGCAAGGACGCCGGCCGCGATGATCTCGGCGAGCTTCTTTGCGTTCGCACCTGGGGGCGTGCCGCTGCCGGCAACACCAAGAATCTTCAGGCATTCCTGCTGCGTATCCACTCCGGTCCCGCCTCCGACCGTGCCGACCGGGAGTGAGGGGAGCGTAACGGAAACGTACACCCCGTCGTCGGTCGGGTCGATCGTGGTCATGCAGGTGCTCCCGTCAATGGCATGGGCCGCGTCCTGCCCGCAGGCAATAAACATCGCAGCAACCACGTTTGCCGCATGGGCGTTGAATCCCATGGACCCGGCCCGGGCCGAACCGACGAGGTTTTTCCTATAGTTAACCTCGAACATCGATTTTGCATCGGTCTTGAAGATCTTTTCGATGAGCTCGTGGGAGAGCGCGATGCCGGCGACAACGCTCCGGCCCCGGCCCATGATCGCGTTAATCGCCGCCGGCTTCTTGTCGGCGCACATGTTCCCCGAGAGCGCAATGAGCCGGGCGCCGGTGGCCTTGGCGATCTCGTCGGCAATCTTCGCGCTCGCGATGGTGACCATGTTCATACCCATCGCGTCCTTGGTGTCGAATTCGAGCCGGACAAAGACGCTTGTACCCGCGACGTACGTGGAGAGGCCGGTCATCTGGCCGTGCGAGGTGGTCGTGGCTGCAATAGCGGCAAAGTCCTTCTCGTGGGCCGCTGCCCAGTCTGCGACCTCTTTTGCGTGCCCCACGCTCTTTGCGGCAAAGACCGGTGCCCGGGTCATCCCGTCGTGCAGGACCCGGACCTCCGCCCCGCCGGCTTTTGTTATCGCACTGGCGCCACGGTTCACCGATGCGATGAGTGCGCCTTCGGTTGTGGCAAGGGGCAGCCAGAACTTCCCCTTCGCATATTCGCCGTTCACCAGCACCGGCCCGGCAACCCCGACCGGCACCTGTACGGCGCCGATCATGTTCTCGCAGTTCCTTGTCGCCGCCCGGCCCGTGTCGATGGAGAAGGTGCCGATATTCTTTAAGGTTGTTCCGGTCTCCTGTTCGATGTATTCCCGGCGCACCCGCACGGCATCGGCCGGCCCGATCTGTTTTTCGAGCTCGTAGAGTTTTACCGTGCCGGCCCTGATCCGGGACTGGACCTCTGCATCGCTTTCACGCACAGGGCCGCCCTGCCCTGCCGCATTGTGGTGCCCGTCATCATCAGCCATGAATAAATGTTGCACGCATACTATTATGATTGCAGTGGTTGAGCGATGACGATCGGACAGTGGGGCATACGGGTACCGGCAAAAGACGGCGAGGGAACACGGCAGGCACTCCTCCGCGAGGGGGCGCTCGATGTGACGCTCAAAGTCCTGCACGAAGGTAACGATCTCGTCTTTGCCGTGACTGCAAAACGCGACGGCGCTGCCCGGTACGAGTTCGAGGAGCAGCCGGGCCGAAAAGAGCTTCCCCGGCACGAGCTCGTGGGCGGGATCGCGATCATGCAGGAGAACGATCCAAACGGGGCGGCGCTGATCCTTGCTTCCCGTCCCTCGCTCCACACAGTGCTTTTCCCCACAAGCGAGGTCTCGGGGGAGTACCGGACCCGGGACTACATTGTCCTTGCCGGGAAAGAGACGACCCGGACCGAGGTCACGGAACACCGCCACCGGTTCGTGGTCGATCTTGCCGGCGCGTATTTCTCGGCCCGGCTCTCGACCGAGCGCCAGCGGATCCTCGGGCAGGTCAAAGACGGCGAGACCGTGCTCGATATGTTTGCCGGTGTCGGGCCGTTTGCGATAAGCCTTGCCGCCCGGGCGGGCGTGGTTGTCGCAGCCGACTTAAATCCTCAGGCAATTCGTCTCATGATGGAGAATATCCGGAAGAACCGGGCGGGAAACGTGATCCCGGTGCTTGCCGATGCCCGGCACCTTGAGAAGATTTTCCCGTGGAAGTTCGACCGGATCGTGATGAACCTCCCGCTGGCCAAAACAGAGTTTTTGCCGGAAGCCTTCCGGCTCGTCCGGCCCGGGGGCACGATCCATTTCTATTCGCTCGTTTCAGAAAAGGGCGAGCACCTTGCCCGGATCCGGGAGCTGGGCGGGGCCGGTGTTACCGTGGCCGAGCGCGAGGTCAGGTCGTACTCGCCCGGGCAGTGGCACGCGGTGTACGATATTATTGCAGGATAAGGGGAGTCTCTTCACCCTATCTCTCCACGTTATCCCATTTCCTTTATTTTACGATGGTATCCGACGCGGTGATAGTGCGTTTTGACCCCTAAAAAAAGCCCTTCTTTTCATTTCACGCGTGCAAGGAGCCCGTCCGGGAAGAGATCTGCCGTCCGGCTGGGCCAGTCTGGGCCCTTTTTTCTCCGGCGTGAAAATGCCCCCGGGAACCCGATTTCGACCCCCGTTTTCGCGATTTCGGCCCCTTTTTTTAAGTGCAGGAATCCTCATGCCGGGTGCGGTCTCCGACGGAGAAAAAGCCTCTGCCTGAAACCCGGTCCCCCATGGTTCCCGGTATGGCCGCTGTCTGACGGTAAGCTGCCACCCGGCAGGGGGGAGATCCGGTCCGGTGGGAGCACAGCCGATCTCGTTACGTGAGCGCCGGTATCCTGTCCCGGAAATCCCAAAAACGATTTCCGCGTTAAAAAAAGCCGTTGGCCGCGGGAAACTATTTCTCATGAGGGCCCAATGAGAGGCATAAGAAATGAAGGAATGGTGCCGGCGATGGGACATAAAAGGACAAATTCAGGACGGAGGTATACCTGTGCCCATCTCATCTGTGCCTACCTGCTCACGAACCATGTCACCCGGGCCGTGGTGAGCGTACGGGACATTGCGCAATTCCATCACCTGTCCCTGAAATCCTCGCGATCGGTCAGTGCCCTTCTGGATTTCATGTACACCAACCGGATCCGAAAATCCCGGTTTGGTTTTTACATCCAGGGAACAGCTCCTTTTAAGAAAAACGATTATCCCCACCACTACACGATCGAGCTTATCGACGAGGCCCGGGGGATGTTCTGATGAAACCGGCAAACGGCCCAAAGAGAAACCCGGGATACTGCGGAGGTATACCATGACAAACGCTCTCATGGAGTGGTTCATGGGAAGGGACGCCGACGATCTGGGCTGGTACAATTTTACCGAAGCCCGCCCGATCTGGAAGACCTGGTGGTTCTGGAGCGGCACTGCGGTTGTGTGCGTTGTGTTAGTCTGGTTTTTTCTGGTGTCCTGAACCAGTAAAATGTTCGGGCAGCGGGGATAGCCCCGGTAATGACCGGGTTACTATTCCTCCAACCGTGCGGATAAAAGAAATGCATGACCCAGGGCGGGTGAAGGGAACCAGCCGGGTTGTCATGACGATGCCGGGTTGTCCGTAAACCGGAACGATCCTTCCGGTACCGCGATCTCGAACCGGGCACCCGTGCCCGGGGTACCGGTCTCATTGATCGAAATATTCGTAATTGACAGGATTTCCCGCGAGAGAAACAGGCCAAGCCCGGTATTTTTCCCGAACCCGCGCTCGAACAGGTGCAGCCTGTCTTGTGAGGAAATTCCGATCCCGTTATCGGCAACGGTAATAACGAGCCCGGCGCCGGCGAAATGATGCGATATGCCGATACGGGTAACCGCCCCCCCGTGCTGCCGGGCATTCTCGAACAGGTTATAGAACACCCTGACAAGGAGCGGGTCAGCGTATATTTCCGGCAGGTCATCGGGAAATTCAACACATATGGCAGAAGTTGCCATCTGTGATGCGGCGGAACGGATTATATCGGGCAGCCGCTGCCACACGGGGGCTTTGATCCCGAGATCCTCGTATTCCCGGGTGAACGCGATCTGGCGCCGGATCGTGTCTGCCGCTTTGGATGCCCGGTTGATATGGGCGAGCACGTCCGGGTCTTTTGTGGTTTCCTGCGCAAGTCCCAGGGAACCGGAGAGCACCGTCAGCTGGTTCATGACATCGTGGCGGGTAATGCCGGACATCAGGTTCAGTTTCCTGCTCGCAAGGGCCAGTGCAGTTTCAGCCCGTTTCCGTTCGGTGATATCCCGGATATTGCACTGGATGATCTTATGCTGGTCTACCGAATAGACATTGCTGACGAACTCGACGTCCATACTCCGCCCGTCTTTTGTCTCCAGCGGGATGTCCTCGTACCGGATATAGGTCTTTGTTTTCAGATCGGCGAATGCTTTCTGCGCAAACGATTTGTCCCTGATAAACCCGAGCTCCCAGAGTTGTCTGCCAACGAAGTAGTCCAGCGGGTATCCCAGCAGATCCCGGATGAATCTGTTTGCATCGATAATCCTGCCCGTCTCTTCATCAATGATCAGGATGCCGTCCTGCGCTGTTTCAAAGAGCCGGCGGTACCTGGTTTCGGATACCTGTAATATTTTCTGTGCCTCGTTGCGTTCGGTGATATCCCGGATATTACACTGGATAATCCTCTTGTCCCCGACATGGTAGACATTGCTGACGAACTCCACGTGCATCGCCTTGCCCTGTTTTGTTTCCAGGGGCAGGTCTTCATACCGGATATATCCCCCGGTTTTCAGTCTGGTAAACGCGTTCTCTGCAAGGGATTTGTCTTTTAAAAAACCCAGCTCCCAGAGTTGTCTGCCAACGAAATAGTCCAGCGGGTATCCCAGCATATCCAGAATAAATGCATTCGCATCGAGAATTTTCCCGGTATCCCCGTCAAGGATCAGGATTGCGTCCTGTGCCGTTTCAAAGAGCCGGCGGTACTGGTTTTCTGATTTTTTCAGTTCCTGTTCGGTACGGATGCGCTGCTCTTCATGGTCAAGAGACTGAAAAGCAAACGAGATATCCCCGGACTGTTCGTCAAGAAGCCGGATGATCCGGTCCGTAAAAAAACCCGGCTCGGATGCATAGAAGGTAATAACACCTGCATTTGTGGAATTCTGTGCGAAGGGAAAAGCAGCAAGCGAACGATAGCCCCGCTCAAGTGCCCCCAGACGCCACGGGGTCGCCTTCTGTGAATCATGTTCGATATCGTTACAGAAATTAAAGGTTCCCGTGCGGAATGCAGTCCCGGTCGGACCCCGCCCGTCGGGGGTGTCTTCCGTCGATATGGTGATCGAATCGAGAAAGCCTGTTACCGAACCCGCAGTCGCGACGGGTTCGATGAGATTTTTTTCTTTGTCAAAAAGTCCTGCCCATACCATTGCAAATCCGCCACATTCGGCAGCAATCCGGCAAATCTCTTTGAGCAGTTCCTTTTTATCGTGAATACGAATGATTGCCCTGTTGGTTGCGGAAAGTACCGCGTAAAGCCGGTTGGTTGCAGCAACCTCCGCATCGGCCCGGTGGTGTTCGACCGATGCTGTTATCTTGTGTTCCAGTTCGGCGAACTGTGATTTCGGGTCCCCGCCTTTCTGGAGATAAAAGTCAGCACCGTTTTCAAAGGCTTCGATGGCAATCTCTTCCCTGCCCCTGCCGGTGAACAAAATGAACGGCAGGGTTTTATGTGTCGCCCGGACCTGTTTTAAAAACTCGATGCCATCCATGCCCGGCATCTGGTAATCGGAAACGATGGCATCGATCCCATTGGATTTTACCAAGTCGAGTGCAGCTGAAGCGGAATCTGCCGTCGTCACGGAAAATTTGTTGGTCCGCTCAAGATACTGTTTGCACACATCGAGGAGAGCAGATTCATCATCTGCATAAAGGACGGAAATCGTAATGGCCCTCTGCCGGGAACCGGATTCTGTAACATATCTCCTGTTTTCAGGAGAAATAAATATTTCGCAGCAAATAAAAAAGGGGATTTAAGGTATGTTGCCATGCAATAATCCGTCCGCGGTGATTCCCCCACAATACCGTCATCTAAGAAAGGTTCATTATGTCAAAACCAACTCTTCTGTAAGCCATTACAAAAACGGCCTTCGGTAACAATCCGGTGCAGCAGCCGGGAACCGGGGAACTGGTAACCTGCATTCCCGCAGGGTAGCATGTGTGGGCGGGTTAGTCGGCTGATCGCTCCTGCGTTACCCGGTATCGTACAAGGGTTTTGGCTCTAAAAAAAACCGGGCCGGACGGGATTGCTGCCGGCAAAAAGACGAATCGTACCGTGGATCTGCCATGAATTACTGTCCCATCTGTAAAAGGGAATACAAGGAAACGAGCGGGAACCCCACCCGGCACTGCCCTGTGTGCGGCAGCACGCTTGTCGAGTTGTCGTCCGGCGATATCGCACAGGTGCGCCGCAGGAACCGGCAGAAGGACGATTAAAAACGAAAAAAATTATTCTTTTTTCATCCGGTGGACTTCGGTGTCGGTGATCTCGTACACGAGATCCTGTTTTCCCTTTTTTAGTTTCTTGAGATCGGTGATGATCTCCTGAAGCTGGTATTCCCGGTCCCGTGTCGCAATCGCGTACGGATGGTCGGGCTGCTGGTTTTCCGGGGTGATGGCAAGGAGGTCGCAGGTACTGCGCTGCCGGGTAATTTTGAATTCCGTAATCTTGTCAAGGTCGATAGAGAGCGAGTCCCCGGAGTGGAACACCCCGACATGATGGAATTTCACGGAAACGCTCATAGGGCTTCCCGTCCGTGGATGTATGCGTGCTGCATTCCTAGTCAACTCCCATTCCCGGCGGCATGCCACCCGGGGGCATCCTGCCCGGGCTGCCGGACTGCGCCGATGCGATGACATCGTCGATACGCAGGATCATGACCGCCGCTTCCGTTGCGCTTGAAATGGCCTGCGTCTTTACCTTCAAGGGCTCGATGACCCCGGCCTTCTGCATGTCGATGGGTTTTCCTTCGTACACATCGAGGCCGAAGGTCTTCTTTCCCGCCTCGTGCGCCGCCCGGATCGCAACGACCATGTCGATGGCGTCGAGGCCGGCGTTCTCGGCAAGCGACCGTGGGATTACCTCAAGCGCCTTTGCGAATGCCTCGATTGCAAGCTGGTTGCGGCCCCCGACCGTTGCCGCGTACCGGTGCAGCTGGAGCGAGAGTTCGATCTCAGGCGCCCCGCCGCCGGCAACGACTTTTTTGTCCTGGACGACAACGCCGACTACCCTGAGCGCATCGTGGAGGGCGCGTTCGATCTCGTCGATGATATGGTCGGACCCGCCCCGGATAATAATGGAGACGGCTTTGGGGTTTTTGCATTTCGCAATCGTGATCATCTCATCGCCGGAGAACTTCTTCTCCTCCACAAGACCGGCAGCCCCGAGATCGGCCGGTGTAACGGTGTCGATGCTGGTTACTATCGCCGCCCCGGTGGCGCGGGAGATGTTTTCGAGGTCGCTCTTTTTGACCCGGCGCACGGCAAAGATCCCGGCTTTTGCCAGGTACTGCTGGGCAACATCGTCGATGCCTTTTCCGCAGAACACCACGTTTGCCCCGCTCCGGATCACTTTTTCTGCCAAAGCGTGGACCATCTGCTCGTCTTCGTCTAGGAATGCCTGGATCTGATCGGGCCGGGAAATGTTGATCTTTGCCGAGACCTCGGTCTTTTTGTATTCGAGCGCAGCGTTCAGGAGCAGGATCTTTGCGTTTTTCACGGACTGGGGCATTCCCGGGTTCGCCCGTTCCTTGTCGATGACCATGCCTTCGATAAGCACGGTGTCGTCGACCGCTCCCCCGGTTTTTTTCTGCACGTTCACGTGCTTGATATCGACCGTGCCGTCGGGATCGGCAACGCTGGTGACCGCTTTTACGACAAGAGCGCAGAGCAGTTTCTTGTACGCCTCCGCCCCTTTGCCGCTGACAGCCGTCTCCGCAACTTTTTCAAGCATTGCGTGATCGTCCGGTTTTACCGCAATGGCGATTTTTGAGAGGATCTCCAGCGACTTTGCCGCAGCCTGCCGGTAGCCTTCCGCGATCACGGTCGGGTGGACACGCTGTTCGAGAAGGTCCTGTGCGTTTTTCAAGAGTTCGCCGGCAAGGACCACCGCGGATGTCGTGCCGTCGCCGACTTCGTCGTCCTGGGTCTTTGCGATCTCGACCATCATCTTTGCGGCCGGGTGGTCGATGTCCATCTCTTTTAAGATCGTTGCGCCATCGTTTGTGATCACTACGTCGCCCATGCCGCTGATGAGCATCTTGTCCATGCCTTTTGGCCCGAGCGTCGAGCGGACCGCGGTTCCCACCGCTTTTGCAGCGGAAATATTACTGTTCTGGGCCTCCTCGCCCCGGTTCCGTGTCGTTCCCTGTCGTAAGATAATGATGGGCTGTCCGCCAAGCTGTTGTGACATTTCTTTCCTCCGCATTTTCCTTTTTACCGGTCCGGTCGCCCATTATAATTTCGGGAAAGACCCTGGCCCGGCAGTATGCCGGTTATTACACCGGCCGCACCATGGATCGTTTCGATCATGACAGAAAAGTTCGATATCCGGTAATCGATGCCGCCCCGTCATGATCGGTCTCGGGGCGCCACCAGCCTGCGATCAAGCTGATCCGTTATGCAATCATCGCTCTGCTGTGATATCTGTTCAATTGGCGTGCGGGCCTATAGGTGTATCTGTCACTTGCTCCTCCAATACATACCTTCAACAGGTCAGCAGCCCTTTATAGTGCGAACGTAGTTGATTGAATGGCAGGTTTTCACAGGAAAGTTGATACGGGTGAAGCGGACCCGAATGCAGTAAATCCCGACGGGACACCCGTTATCCGGGTGCGGCTGCCAAAGAAATGGAACAACGAGCAGTTTGCCCAGGCCGAGACGATGATGGGGGCAAACCATATCCGCGTCCGGTGTATCGACGGGGTTTCCCGGATGGGCCGGATCAAGGGCAAGATCAAAAAGAGGCAGTGGATCCGCGAAGGCGATACTGTTATTATCGTCCCCTGGAGTATCCAGGATGACAAGTGCGATATTATTTACCGGTATCTCAAACCGCAGACTGACTGGCTGCGGAAGAACCGGTACATTTAATCTTTTTTTGTGAACTGCGTTGCCGCCTGTTCATCTGCACGGCCGGCCGTTGTTTTGTTGTTCGGGGTTCGCTGTTGTCCCGCCCGCAGTACGTCTATTTCCGGGCAGGGGAATCCCGTGAAGTAAAAGTCATCCAAGTCCTCCGTGAAACCTGCTTTGTTTGTCCTCTTCGTACAGGATGTTCCCGTTTAAAAAGAAGTTTTGCGTGAACATTTCCCCTCAGGAGATCGCTCCCGACCCCGGTGTCAATGTCGGGTTTACGAGCGGGCCTGCCCTCCCGGCAGAAAGCGTACGTCATGGAACGTGATCATGCCCGGCCGCGTTCGGGTTGCTCTGGTTGTCGCGGGCACGGAGGGTACCGTGCCGGATATCCCGCGAACCTGCCGGGATATGGCGACACCGCCGCGAACTTTTATCTCTGACCCGCCAAAACAGAATTTTTGACTGCCTCCGCAATGTCCGATTCGTTAACACAGCAATTCTCCGAATTATTTAAATGAAAAGATAATCAAAGCCACACGCATGAACAGGAGTCAGAACCCCGAAAGCGTGCCGGCGCTGTTTTTTCGTCTGCACGGGAGTGCCCTATGATCCCTGAGGAACAACTGGTTGTCGGGATCATAGATGACTCGATCCATACCGAAACGCCCCACGGGCGGGCCTTACAAAGGATTGTCCGCGACCTTGAGGCGTACGATATCTTCGTCGCCGACGTTGCCTCACCGGCCGAGGCCCGGACCGCGTACTCCAACCTCCCCTCGGTCAGCTGCGTCCTTGTCAACTGGAATCTCGGGAACCGGTCGGCAGAGCAGCAGCAGGACACGCTGAGACTGATCCGCCAGATCCGGAGCGTGAACGAGGACCTCCCGATATTTCTGATGGCCGAACCCACAGACGAGCCGCCCATCGGGCTCACGGTCGACATCATAAAAACGGTCAACGAGTACCTCTACGTGATGGAGGATACCCCGGAGTTCATTGCCGGGCGTATCACGGCCGCTGCAAAACGCTACCAGGACCGGCTGTTGCCGCCGTTCTTTGGCGAACTGGTAAAATTCTCAAAAGACTTCGAGTACTCCTGGCACACGCCCGGCCACGCCGGCGGCACCGCGTTCCGGAAAACCCCGGTCGGCAGAAAGTTCTTCGACTTTTTTGGCGAGCAGCTTTTCCGCTCCGATCTCTCGATCTCAGTCGGCGAGCTCGGCTCGCTTCTCGACCACTCCGGCCCGGTCGGTGAGGCGGAGCGGTACGCCGCAAAAGTGTTCGGCGCCGACATGACCTTTTTTGTAACAAACGGCACCTCCACGGCAAACAAGATCGTCTTCTTTGGCCGGGTCACCAAAGACGACGTGGTGCTCGTAGACCGGAACTGCCACAAATCTGCCGAACACGCACTCACCATGACGCATTCCATCGCCGTGTACCTGATCCCGACCCGGAACCGGTACGGGATCATCGGCCCGATCCCCCCGGACGACATGACTCCTGCGGCAATAAAGAAAAAGATCGCAGCCTGCCCGCTCACCAAAGGCCTTAAGGACAAGACCCCGGTCCATGCGATCATCACGAACTCGACCTACGACGGCCTCTGTTACCTTGCAGTCGATGTGGAAAAGGAACTCGGAAAAAGTGTGGACAGCATCCACTTCGACGAAGCGTGGTACGGTTACGCCCGGTTCAACCCGCTCTACAAGGACCGGTTTGCCATGCGGGACGGTGCAAAGGACAAGAATGGCCCGACCGTCTTTGCGACCCAGTCGACCCACAAGCTGCTTGCCGCCCTTTCGCAGGCCTCCATGGTCCACGTAAGGAACGGCCGGGTCCCGATCGATCACGCCCGGTTCAACGAGGGGTTCATGATGCACAGCTCCACCTCGCCGCTCTATACGATCATCGCGTCTCTGGACGTTTCCTCGAAAATGATGGACGGGCCGTCGGGCAGGCTTCTCACGACCGAGTCGATTGAAGAGGCGATCCGGTTCCGGCGCACGATGGCGCGGGTCAGCAAGGCGATAGAAAAGGGGAAGGCAAAGACCGACTGGTGGTTCCCGATGTGGCAGCCGGATACCGTCACGGACCCAAAGACGAAAAAGAAGATCCCGTTCTCCTCTGCGCATATCGAGATGCTGCGGGACAATCCCTCCTGCTGGGTACTCCACCCGGGAGAATCGTGGCACGGGTTTACCGGTCTTCCCGACAACTACTGCATGCTCGACCCCATCAAGGTGACCGTGCTCACGCCCGGTGTCAACGAAGATGGCACGCTTGCCGCGTGGGGCATCCCGGCGGCAATCGTGGTCAAGTACCTCGACACCAAGGGCATCATCAACGAGAAGTCCGGGGATTATTCGATCCTGTTCCTCTTCTCGATGGGGATCACGAAAGGCAAGTGGGGCACACTCATTACCGAGCTCTTCGAGTTCAAGCGCCGGTACGACGAGAACGCTCCGCTCGACGAGGTTTTCCCGGATCTCGTGGAGCGGTGGCCCGACCGGTACGGCGGCATGAAACTGCAGGACCTTGTTGTCGAGATGCACGCGTTCAAGCGCAACCACAACATGTGCGGGCTGCTCCAGAAGGCGTTCTCCCTCCTGCCGGAGCCGGTGATGCCCTATGCCGAAGCATACAGGAAGCTCGTGAAAAACGAGGTGGAGCAGGTGCCGGTCGCAAAAGCGGCCAACCGTATTGTCGCAACCGGCATCGTGCCCTACCCGCCGGGCATCCCGCTCCTTGCGCCGGGTGAGAAGACCGGGCCAAAGACCGGCCCGGTCCTCCAGTACCTGCTCTCGCTGCAGGACTTTGACCGGCGCTTCCCCGGCTTCGAGCACGACACGCACGGGATCGAGAGCGTCAAAGGAGAGTACATGATGATCTGCTTAAAGGAGAAGACCCGATGAGCGAAGCACCGATAGCAAACAAAAAGGTGCTCGGGCTCTTTGCGCTTGCCATGATCAACGTGGCGGCGGTGCTGAGTATCAGGAATTTCCCCTCGATGGCGGTGTACGGGTGGTCGTGCATCGGCTGGTATGTCCTCGGGGCCATTGTCTTTTTGATCCCGATATCCCTTGCGGGAGCGGAACTCGCGACCGGCTGGCCCGAAGGCGGCGGGGTGTACGCGTGGGTCAAGCAGGCGTTTGGCGAGAAGGGCGGTTTTGTCGCCCTCTTCTGCGAATGGTCCAACAACCTTGTCTGGTTCCCGACCGTGCTCTCGTTTACCGCGTCAACGCTTGCGTTTGCCCTCACACCTGACCTTGCAGCCAATCCCTGGTTCATGTTCGCCGTCATGATGATCGTGTTCTGGGGCACCACGGCGATTGCCTACTTCGGCGAAGAGACCTCGACAAAGTTCTCGAACATTGGCGTAATCCTCGGGAGCATCGTACCCTCCCTCCTCATCATCGGGCTCGGCCTCTGGTGGCTGGGCTCGGGACAGAAGATCGTTATCCCGCATTTCACGCTTGCGCAGACCGTGCCGACCATCAATCTCTCCACGCTCCCGTTCTTTGCAACGATCGTTCTTCTCTTTGCCGGGATGGAGATGGCCGGTTTCCATGCGCTCGAAACCAAAAACCCGCAGCGGGATTTCCCCCGGGCAATGGCGCTCTCTGCGGTAATCATCGTGATCTGTACGGTCCTTGCAACGCTCGCGATTGCGATTGTCATCCCCGCGTCCCAGCTCAACCTTGCTTCGGGCGTTATGCAGGCAATCCAGTACTTCTTTGACGCAGCCGGGATCACGTGGCTTGTCGGCCCCATGGCCCTCTTAATTACGCTCGGCGGAGTCGTGAACCTCGCTGCCTGGCTGATCGGCCCCGCAAAGGGTCTCGGGATCGTTGCCGAGGAAGGCAACATGCCCCCGCTCTTTGACAAGACAAACAAGTACGGTGCGCCGGTCGCGGTGCTCCTCATCCAGGCACTGATCGGATCGGTTATCTCGCTCCTCTACGTGTTCCTCCCGTCCGTCAACCAGGCGTACTGGATCCTCTCGGCAATGACGGTCGAGCTGCTCTGCATTGTCTACATCCTCGTCTTTGCTGCGCTCATCAAGCTGCGCTACAGCAAACCCGACACGCCCCGCCCCTTTAAGATCCCCGGCGGGATGATCGGCGTCTGGATTGTCGGGGGCCTTGGTCTCTTTGGCACGGTCCTCTCATTTATCGTCGGGCTCATGCCCCCGATGTACTTCACGAACTGGATTGTCTATGTCGGTTCGGTACTGCTCGGGACATTCCTTTTAGCAGTACCGCCGCTAATCTTTTTGAAATTCAAACATCCCGGATGGCTAAAAAAGCAAAATGGAGGTGAACAGCCATGACGATAAGTAAAAACGGCGAGATCTGCCTTGCACTTCTCGTGGCCGTGCTCTTTATCCTGCCCTGCCTGATGCTCGGCCTGATCTATGAAGAGGCGCCGTACCACACGGTGGCCGGAGAACCGGTCAGGGAAGCGGCGGATGCTGCGGGGATCTCGGTTGCGGACGTGGAAGGCACGCTCTGGAACATGGCCGGTGCCACCGGTGGCAAGACCTACACGCTCACCGACCCGGAGGGCGACACTGCGTATATCGCAACGCAGGCGTTTGACAGCGCCGAGTCCCGCGATGCAGCGGTCCGGCTCTACAATGCCCATGCCCCGGGCAAGGGAAAACAGGTGGGCAGCATGATCGTGGTCGGCCAGTACATTGTGTACGCAACGCCGGTGAACAGCCCGATCTTTGCAAAACTCGTGCCGGCATTGCAGCAGGCAGCAAAAGCAACAACCTGATTTCCTGCAAAAACTTTTTTTCCTTTTTTTACTGCACCAGCCGGTTACTCCGCCAACCATTTCCCAAGGCCGTACCGCGAGTACACAAAGGTGATGCCGAGGATGATGTACCCGACAAGGATCGCGGAGATGACGGTGCCTTCCCGGAACCCTTCGACCGTCCCGAACGCGGCAAGCGAGATGACCGCTGCTCCTGCGACAAGCGAGGTGTCGAAGAAAACCTTCACGATCCCGAAACGCCGCCGGGTCTTCTCCGCTATGGCCCGCACGAGTCCCTCGCCCGGGTTTAAGATGACGTTTGCCGTGACCTGCAAAAAGATCCCGAGGGCAAGGACTGCGGAGCCTAAAAGAACGACTGCGATCTGTTCCGGGTAGAAGTCCGGATGGACGCCGGCCGAGAGGAACATGCCCAGATCGACAAAAGTGCCAAGGAAGAAGGCAATGATTACCTGGAAATACTGGCGTTTCGGGAACGAGCGCCCGATGATGATAACTTCGGCGGCAAAGAAGATCAGGGTCAGGATGATGGTGAACTCGCCAAACGTTACCGGGAACGCGAGGCAGAGGACGTACGGGACGCTCGATATGGGCGAGGTGCCGAGCGCGGAACGGGTGACGAGGCTGATCCCCAGGCCCATGAGAAAGAGGCCACAAAGGAGCGATAAGCAGCGTTTGATCAGTCCGGTACCGGGTATCAACAGGCGGTCTCCCTCATTACCGGGGCCGTGAGACACATTAAGGATAACGACACCCCGGGGCACAAGCTTGATGAGGCATGGCACGAGACTGACCGGTATGTGCCACCAGTTCTCTCTTGCCTGGAGGGACCACGACCTCTGCACCCGCTTTGGCGTGCCGGTTCTTCCCGCCGGTCTTGTGCCGCATTTCTCGATCGCGCCGGGTGGCAGGGCGCTGGTGGTTCTGGGGAGCGGGCCGCGTGAGGCGTCCCTGATGCAGTGGGGCCTCGTGCCACGGCAGGCAGCGGACCCGTCCGAAGGGACACGGCCGTTCAATGCCCGGGCCGAGAGCCTCGCGGAAAAACCCATGTTTCGGGATCTGGTGCAGTCGCAGCGGTGCCTTGTGCCCGCAACCGGTTTTTTCGAATGGAAGGCCCCGAAACGATCGCCCTGGTACTTCCGGATGCGGGACGGTGCGCCGTTTGCGTTTGCCGGGCTGTACGATCAGTGGCACGGCCCGGCGGGAGAGACGCTTGCCACGTTTGCGATCCTGACAACAGCGCCAAACACGCTCGTTGCCGCCGTCCACAAGAGGATGCCGGTGATCCTTTCGCGGGAGGACGAGGCCCGCTGGCTCTTTGCAGGCTCCCTCTCCGAAGCGGACCGCCGCCGGATCTTCACGCCGTTTCCCGCGGGGGGAATGGAAGCGTACCCGGTTTCCGACCGGGCAAACGACCCGGCTGCCGATGACAAGCGGGCGATCCGGCCGGTGAGCCAGCTGTAACGGGACGATACCTGCCGGCGCTAAAAGGTATATGTAGCCGGAAAACACAAAACTTCGTTTCATGACCCGGCCTCCGGTAAGGATTGTTCCGGACGGCAGCGTAACGCTGGCCTGTCGCGAGTACGGGGCGGGCGAGCCGCTCGTTTTGATCAACGGCTTAGCGTCCGCGATGGACACGTGGAACCCGCCGGTCATAGAAGCACTGGCCCGGCACTACCGGGTGGTGGTCTTTGACACCCGGGGCACCGGCTACTCGGGCTACACAGACGAGCCATTCTCGATACTGCTCTTTATGCAGGACACGGCCCGGCTCATGGAGGGGCTCGGGATTGCCCGGGCGCACGTGCTCGGGTTTTCGATGGGGGCCTGCATTGCGCAGGAACTGGCGCTTGCGTTCCCTAAAAAAGTCTGTCGGCTCGTTCTTGTCGGGGGCGACTGCGGCGGGAGCGAAGCGGTCCGCTCGTCACCCGGTATTTTTGCCCGGCTCATCGACAAGAGCGGGACTCCTGCGGAAATTGCCCGGCGCATGTTCCCGCTCCTCTTTTCCCCGGAGTGGCTTATCGGCCACGACCCGCTTATGTACTGTCCCGAGGTCGAAGAGACAACCGAAGATGCGGTTGCGGCCCGACAGCTGGACGCGTTCCTGACCTGGCCCGGGTCGTTCTCCCGACTTAGCGATATCCGGGCAAAGACGCTGGTCTGCTGCGGGGATGCGGATGCCGTGGTCCCGTGCGAAAATTCCCGGATCCTTGCCGGCCGGATCCCCGGGGCAAAACCCGTGGTGTTCCCGGGCGCCGGCCACGGGCTGATGTACCAGTGCCCGGACCGGTTTTCCCAAACTGTGCTTGCGTTCTTAAAAGAATAGCGAAGATACCCCCGTCCTGCCGGATCAGCTCACCGCATTCCCGTGAAGGATGGGGAACAGCGACCGGATCATAAACGAAGTGTCGCCTTTTATCTGGTATCCCACGAGATCCTCCATGGTCTCCACCACGCAGATGATCCCGCCATCCCCGCCCCGTATCGCGGCAGCAGTAAAAAAACCCACCCCCCTTCCCCGCCGCGGCGGATATTCGAAAACGTAATCCCCTCCCAGGTACCCTTAAGGAACCGGGACTTTTTGCAGTTCTCGGGAAAGAGCCGTGCAATCTCTTCGTTTTTCCCTTCGGGAATGAGATCGGCCAGGAGCGGGCGTTCCCGGTCAAGAGAAGAGGTTCCCGAATGTTGTCGAACCGATCATCTTTGCCGCAGGAAGCCCGGAAAAAAGTTCCATCGCCTTATTCCAGATAATGATCCGGTGGTTTTTTCCGATCACCCGCTGGGGCTGGGGCGAACCCCGGATGATTGCATCGGGTTTTTTCCTCCTCGGCACTCCGGGCCTCGGAGCGGATCCGGTCCGTGATGTTGATTCCGATCGACTGGTACCTTGCAATCTTCCCCTTACTGTCGTACAGGGCGCGGATCGTCCACTGTTCGTAACGGGCCTCTGGGTTGCCCTCCTCAACCGCAAGCGTTGCCGTCACCGCGGGAAGAGCAGGGCTGATAGCTGCAATCTTTTTTTTGACGAGTTCCTGGTTTTTTTCCGAGAGCAGGGAATAGACCGGTTCCCCGACGAGTTCGTCCCTCTCTTTGCCTGCGGCCTCGCAGAAGTTTTCGTTTACAAACGTAATGGTCCCGTCAGGCCCGTAGTTGCAGGCATAGGCCGGCATGTCCTCGACAAGCGCCCGGTACATCTGCCGGCTGATGAGGATCGCCTCCTTTGTCCGCAGGTGCTGCGCGATCTCTTTTTTTAAGAGGATATTGGTCTCTTTGAGTTCTGCGGTCCGCTGTTCCACCATTGCTTCAAGCTGCTGCTGGTAGTGCATGAGCTCGGTATTATTCTCAAGGATTACCGCGGCGCAGGTCTGCCCGTCCTCATCGACCACCGGCTCCATCCGCACGGAAAACGTGAACTTTTTCCCGTTCCTTTCGTACGTTTTTTCCGCGGAATGTCTCCTGCCTTCAATAACCAGACGCATGGTCTCTTCAAACGTGCCGGAGAAACTGGCGGCAAGGTTCGTATACAGCATATTGTGCCCGACCACGTCCCCGCGCATCAGTTCGAAGGTTTTGAGCAGGGCATCGTTTGCGTCCCTTATAAAGAAGTCCTGGTCGATGATCAGGATGGGCGATGCAAAAAGATTGATGACCGATCCCATCGGGAGTCTCCTTGCAGGTGAAAAGACTTTGGCCTGGCCGAACTGGCGCATCTCGGCATACCCGGAAAACCACAGCATATCGAGATACCGGGCTGCCGTGGCCCGGTTGATAGAGAGTGCAGTGGCAATCCCGCCGATACTCATGCCGCGGGGATGATTCTTCAGGAACTCCTTGATGCGTTCGATTTCATCCCGGGAGCCCATATAGACACAGTGCATTAGGTAAAAAAAGATTATTTAAAAAAGTATGGTTAGTCCTCCTAAATAACATTATGATAACGCTACACATATGCACAACGAACAGAATTATTTTTAATAGCGTCTTGTATCTGTTTTTCCAGAATTCTCTGTATAAAAAAAACATCCGGAATCCTCGCCGGCTCATCCATGGAGACTTGGGATACAAGAAAATAACCCTCCGCAGCTGACTTAATCCGGTTTTTTTTGTGTCGTCCGCAATATATCACGAAAGTGAGTGGGCCGGATCGCCGAACATACAAAAGACCCGGAATATTTGAAGTTCTTTCAATTGAGTGCATCCTTATCGATCATCGGGAACAATGGCCTGACAATAAACGATGTCCCGTCTTTTGTCTTGTACCCGACGAGGTCTTCCATGGTCTCCACTACATTGGTTATAACCCCCTCCCCATTACGGATTGCTGCGGCCGTGAAAAATACCCAGCTCCCCTCCCCTCGATGAATCCTTGAGAAGGTGATGCCTTCCCAGGTATCGTCAAGGTACGAGGATCGCCGGCAGTTTTGCGGGAAATACTCTGACAGTTTGTCAAATTTTTCATCGATGATAAGATCGGCAAGCAGCGGGCGATCGCGGTCGTAAAAGATATTGCCAAACGTTGTCGCACCGATCATCTGGCCGGCCTTAAGTCCTGAGAAGTGTTCCATTGCGGTATTCCACGATACAATCCGGTGGTCTTTGCCGATAATCATCTGGGGCAGCGGAGATCCCCGGATGATCGCGTCGAGTTTTTTCTCTTCCTCTGCAAGTTTTGTCTCGGTGCGGATCCGGTCCGTGATGTCGATACCGATCGACTGGAACTCGGCAACCTTTCCCCGCCGGTCATAAAATGCCCGGATCGTCCACTGGTGCCAGACCGGTTTGCCGTCTTTTCCCGTGAATTCGAGCGTTATGGTCTCGGCAGAATACTCGTGGCTGATCTTTTTTAATGCATCCTGAATTAGGGTCACATTTTTTGGGGAAAGGACTGAGAAGACCTCCACACCGACAAGATCTTTGGCATCTTTCCCCATAAACACACAAAAGTTTTCGTTGGTAAACGTGAAGGTCCCGTCGGGCTCATAATTACATATATAGGCCGGCATGTCCTCGACAAGCGCCCGGTATTTCTTCCGGCTGATCAGGATCGCCTCCTTTGTCCTCTCGTGCCCCTCCATCTCGGATGTCAGGCGATCGTTTGTCTCCTGTAATTCTTTTGTGCGCAGTTCCACCATTGTTTCAAGGTGCTGCTGATATCTTTTGAGTTCCGTAATATCTTCAAGGACTATCGTTGCACAGGGCTGCCCGCTCTCATCGACAATCGGAACCATCCTTACGATAAAACTGTATCTCTTCCCTTTGCGTTCAAAGGATTTTTCCTCGACGTGTTCCTTCCCGTTAATGACCTCTTGTATCCTTTCGGGAAACATACCGGAATAACTTGCGGATAATTTTGTCTGGAGCATACTATGACTGAGTACGTCCTCGCGTTTTAACGAAAACAGCCGAAGCAGCGCGTTATTTGCATCCCGGATAAAGAGGTCCCCGTCAACAATCAGCATGGGTGACGAGAGGACATTCAGGAAAGAAGAAATGGGGAGCCTTGTCGCCAGAGTATAGATCTTTGCCCGCCCGAACTGCCGCATCTCCGCCTGCCCGGAGTAGTGGAGGCTGTCCAGGTACCTTGCGGCAGACACTCTGTTGAGCGAAAGGGCACAAGCGATCTCGCTGATGGTCATACCTTTTGGATTTTTCTTTAAGAGATCCCTGATGAGTGCGATTTCTTCGTCGTAGTGAGTCATAAAAAATGAAAATCCGGATATAAAACTTTTGCATTGGTCATGATAAGAACATTCCGGTCAGTGTCTGTCATTTACGTGCGTAATCGTCCCCCTTTCTTTATATTACGGGTGATCTTTGATGTTATTGATTATTAACAGTCCATACTATGTCAGAATACAATAAAAGGACGGCTGCGGGCCATTTACCCGTAAAAAAAGCCGGTTTTCATGCATTGTCAGCAGGGCCGGAACCACCGGCATGCACGTGGAATCCCGTAACAGTATCCCGTGCAGGAAACAACCCGGAGATACCGGTCAGACAAGGAGATGCAGTATGGAAAAACAGGAGATCGAAAATCTATTCAGGAACGCCGAAAGCGGCGATATTTCCGCACTCAACCAGATACGCGAGCAGTATTTCCAGCTCAGGGAAACAAACAACGGACTTTCCGAGATACAGTCCGTTCTTGCAAAGATGGCGGTAAATGATTTTTCGGTGACCGTACAGGGCAACTACACCGGCCCGCTTTCCGATGTGGCACGCGAAATCAACACCGTTCAGGAACGGCTCCATCATCTCACGACAACCGCAAACCACATCGCTCTTGGTAACATCGGTGACCTTGCGGAGTTTAAAAAGCTCGGAAAACGATCCGACAACGATGAGATGGTGCCGGCATTTGCCCGTATGATGACTGCAATCTCTGACATGATCACTGATGTGAACATGCTGTCTGCCGCTGCCACAGAAGGCGGGCTCTCGATCCGTGCCGACGCGACAAAGCACCAGGGAGAGTTCAGGACAATCATTGAAGGAGTCAACACGACCCTTAACTCAATAACACTCCCCTTAAACGAGGGTATACGGGTGTCACATGAACTCTCAAAAGGGAATTTCTCCGCACGCATGAATGAAAACGTTCATGTTTCCGGCGATCTTGCAAAATTCCGCGATGCGCTTAATGGTATCGGGGTCAATGTCTCATCTGCGATTTCCGAGGTTACCCGGGTTGCAGATGCGTACGCAAAGTACGACTTTACCGCCCATATCGACAGCAGTGCAAACCTCTCCGGTGATTTTGTCGAGCTTTTAACTTCCTTAAACAAGATCGGCCCGGAAGTATCGGAAGCGATTGGGCTGGTCAATGCGCAGGTAAAGAACCTGACAAAAGAGGCTGAGGAAACCACTACCGGACTTTCCCAGATCACCCAGGGTTCCGAGGCGATCGCCCAGAACACGACCCATGTCCATGAAAACATGGAGAAGGGACACGAGGGGATTTTACAGGTATCAAAGGCGATGGAAGACCTTGCAGCAGCGGTCGAGGAGATCACCACAAATATGGAAAATGTCTCGGCGCTTGCAAAAAAGACCAAGGACCTCAGTACAAACGGCGTTTCGCTCTCGCGGAAGGCAAACGACAGCATGGGCCGGATCAACGATGCGACAAACGTGGTGAACACGGGCATCACGGAAATCAGCGCGAAGATGGACGAAATCGGCAAGATTGTCGGTATCATCCGCGATCTTGCGAACCAGACCAACCTGCTAGCCCTCAATGCGGCAATCGAGGCGGCACGCGCTGGCGATGCCGGCCGCGGTTTTGCGGTTGTCGCGGCAGAAGTAAAATCCCTGGCGCAGGAGTCCCGTACCTCGGCGGAAAACATCGAGACTATGATCGGGGATCTCCAGAAGCGGTCGAATCACGCAGCAGAGGCGATGACCTCGGCAACAAAAGAAGTCAGCACCGGCAGCCAGGATGTTGAGGACACCATCAGGGTGTTTAACCAGATCGTTGAATCGATTGAACAGGTTTCCCGAAACACCGAGGAAGTTGCCGCTGCAACCGAGGAGCAGGCTGCAACAACCGAGGAAATTACCGCAAGTGTCAGCGAAGTGACCCGCCTCTTTGAAGAGACCGAAAAAGAATCGTCCGATACCGCTGCGGCAACAGAAGAATCCCTCGCATCCATAGAGGAGATCAACACGGCGATGGGGGACGTGAACACGGTTGTCACGAACCTCACCGCTGAAATGACCAAATTTTCCGTGTAGGGAGATGTCGCATGCCATCAGATAATCCCCCGGACGCCCGGGATCACCAGGTTCCGGGATCTCAAAAAGCCACGGCCGATATGCCGGAAACGATCCAGGTCGTCGAGTTCCTCCTGGGAAAGGAGCACTACGCCATCGATCTATACGATGTCAAGGAGGTGGTCGACAATACGGCGATCACCCGGCTGCCGAATACCCCGGCATACATCAGGGGCATCATAGATCTCCGGGGAGAGATCACGACTATCATTGATCTCAGGGAACGGCTCAGCGTTGCCGTGGAAAATGCGGGCACCAGCGATGACAACCGGCGGATCATCGTTCTCGATGAGAAACTGACCGGAGTCAAGATGGGGATCATTGTCGACGATGTCCTTTCGGTCTCAACGTACGATCAGTCCGATGTCGACCGTTCGTCAGCATCGATCTATAACGATGATACCGCCATCATGGGAATCATCCGGAAAAAAGTCCGGATCAGAGAGAAGGAGGTCTCGGAGCTCATTGTCTGGATTGGCATCAGCCGGATCCTCCGGGATACCGGCTGTATACAGCCATGAAAACGTGTCCTCTGCCGGACGGGAACAATAAAGGACAATTCCTGGGTGAAAAGAGTATGATACACGCACTGTATGTCGATGACGAGCCGGCCCTGCTCGATCTCGGAAAGATGTTCCTTGAGAACTCCCGCGATATTGCCATCGATACGGATCTCTCGCCAAAAGACGCGCTTGCGCAGGCAAAAACCGGGCGATACGATGCGATCATCTCCGATTACCAGATGCCCGAAATGGACGGGATATCGCTTCTCAAACAGATCCGCAACAGCGGGCAGAGGATACCGTTTATCCTCTTTACCGGGAGGGGCCGGGAGGAAGTTGTCATCGATGCGCTCAACAACGGTGCCGATTACTATCTCCAGAAGGGCGGCAACCCCAAGGCGCAGTTTGCCGAGTTAAGAAACATGCTGATCCAGGCGGCCGGGCGGCGCAGGATCGAGGACGAACTCAAACAGAGCGAGGAACGGTACCGGAACGTTGTCGAAGACCAGACTGAAGCGATCTGCCGTTTTAAGCCCGATGGCACCCATGTCTTTGCCAACGCCGCGTACTGCGCCCTTGTCGGGAAGAGAAAAGAGGATCTTATCGGGAAAAAATTTGTCCCGAATATCCCAAAAGAAGACCTTGTGGTAACAAAAAATTACTTGGATTCCCTCACCCCGGACAACCCCAAAGGGTACATGACTCAGCGTCTTATCATGGCGGACGGATCGGTGCGCTGGGTGATGTGCAACGACCGGGCAATCTTCGATAAGGACGGGAAGGTAACCGAGTACCAGTCCGTTGCGCGGGACATTACCGAGCAGAAAAAAGCAAAAGATGCCCTGAAGGATTCAGAGAAAACCCTCCAGTATATCATCGATTTCCTGCCCGACGCGATGTATGCGATCGATCTCTTTGGGAACGTGATCGTCTGGAACAGGGCCGCAGAGGTAATGACCGGTGTCCCGGCGGCACGGATACTTGGCAAATCCGATCATGAATATGCGCTGCCGTTCTACGGCAAACGGATCCCCACCCTCGTGGATATCGTTCTCCATCCCGGTATCTCGGAGAGTTCCCCGTACGAACATGTCCAGAGAACCGAAGGGAAAACCCTGATAAGTGAATCCCGCGTCACGTTTCCCGACGGGAGGTCCGTGGATATCTGGATCAAGGCATCGCCGCTGTACGATCATAACGGGAACATTTCGGGCGTACTTTCCGTTGTTCATGACGTGTCCGCATACAAGCATCTTGAAGCGGCGCTCACGCAGGCGAACCGGAAGCTTAACCTGATGAGTGCGGTGACCCGTCATGGCATCCTCAACAAGCTGACTGCTTTGAACGTGTACCTGGACCTTATCAAAACCGAAACACCCACGCCGACCGTTATACGGCGTATCGACCGGATCGAATCGGCGGCCGATGCGATCCGCCGGCAGGTTGAGGCCACGCGGCAGTACCAGGATATGGGGGTGAAGTCCCCGCTCTGGTGCAATGTTTTTGATTGTTTCAGCACTGCTGTCTCGCACTGTAACGGGAGGATCAAGAACGTCGAGTGCACGAATAATCTTGCAGGCCTTGATGTCTATGCCGATCCGCTGCTTGATCAGGTCTTTGCAAACCTGATCGAAAATTCCCTGACGCACAGCCCTTCAGCGACGGCGATCTCGTGCTCGTACGGGAAGCGCCGCAACGGGATGGCGATCGTGTATACGGACAACGGTACGGGGATCCCCAGCGACCAAAAAGAGCTGGTGTTCCGGGAAGGGTACGGCAAAAATACCGGCCTGGGACTCTTTTTGGTCCGGGAGATCCTTGCGATCACCGGGATTACCATCCGCGAGACCGGGAAACCCGGTAAGGGCGTATGGTTCGAGATTATCGTGCCGGAGGGCGGATACCTGGTCCGTGCTTCCGGTGCGAAGGTGCCGGTCCCGGGCTGACGTGCCGGTGCCCGGGTTTTTTTAGCAGCAGGTGCCGAACAGAAAATATTTCTTCGTGCGAAAGGTAAACTCGTTACGTTATCCCGACAGGTAAACGCCGGACGCTGCACAAAAAAGGGATACCATGACCGACGCCACCAGACCTGCCGGTAAAACGGCAACGGACAGAAAGGAACGCGATCCCTGTACCGGAGAACACTGCACTGCCGGGATGTGCCGGAAATGCCACAGCCCCGAGGGCTGCGAGGGAGCAAAGGTTCCGGGGCACGCCGCTGTGCACCATCCGGGCAGGAAAGAATAGATCTTTTTATTTTTTTTAACCGGAAAAAGGCCGGCCTCTGGTTAACCGGCCCCGGGATCTCCGGGGTTATTTCTCCGGGCCGTTCTCTTTTTTATTGTCCGGGTTTTCCGGGGGAGTGCTCTCCTCCTTTTTTTGCAGGCCCGGCTTTTTCTTTTGCATGATCTGCGACTGGATGATGGAAAAAATGGTCATGATGATTCTGTCCGGGAAACTATTGCGGGCCGTCTGTTAAAGTGTTTCGGGTGTGCCGCCGGTGACGGACTGTCTATAGGGTTGTTTTACGGTCCCGCGAGCCCGCGAAGATATTCGCAGAAGAGCCCGAGCACTTTTTTCGTTCCCTCGCGTGGGCGTTCGCTGTCCTGGTAACCCATCGTGACGGTCATGTGGCCTAAAAACGTGCTCGTGACAAAACAGGTCGTGGGCATCCGCGATCCCGGGTAGCAGACGTAGGCATCGGAAAGGCCCGGGACCTCCGGGAGTTCGAGCACGCCGGGGTTCGTGATGAAAATATCGGCAAAGCCCTTTGCTTCGAGCGCCGCCATCCTCTCCACCATTTCCTGCACGGCCCGGCCCTCCGGGTCGGAGGCGGCATCCATCCGTGCCTGTTCGGGAACGCCGATGTGTCCTTCTTTTAAGCGCCGGGTTTCGCGGACGATCCGGGACAGGAGCCCGGCCATGCCTTCGCCGGGTTTTCGCTCCACCGGGATGCTGACGTTTGCGGCCTGGTTGCTCATCACCCGGGAGCCGTCTGCGAGGTGCCTGCGGAGGTTGACCGGGAAGAAGAGGGGGAGCGGCCCGTTGCAGCCGGTACAGTCGCTCATCGCAAGGAAGTATGCGGCGAGGATCGCGTCGTTTATGGTGCCCCCGAGTTTTTTTGTGCGGGTATTGATCGCGGCAAGCTCGCGGGCACCGATGCGTTCGCGGTGGAACGATGAGGGAGCGTCCGACCTGCCGAACGGGTCGGGCCACATCGGGTCGATCACTTCCATCCCCGAGGGAGCCGGTGCAGTTGTTCCGGGCAGGTCTTTTATCCAGAGCGTGTCGCGTTCCGGGATTCCCCCGGCTGCCGGGCGGATGGTGCCGGGGTTTTTGTATTCCGTAAGGAGCTGGCCCATGAATGCCTGGAGGCCGGAGGCGTCGGCTGCTGCGTGGGCGAGGTTGACGATAAGGACATCGCCTGATGGTCTTTTCAGGATCCGGACCCGGACCTGCACCGGCCCGTTCGGATCGACCGACCCGGTGACCCGGGGCCGGTAGTCCTCCCCGCATTCTTCCACGGGAACCGGTCCGGCAGTCCCCGGGTCTTCCATTATCCAGAATGCCGGGCCTGTCCCCCGCACGAGCCGGCTGTGGAGGACCGGGTGGGCAAGGATGCAGGCGTGTGCGGCCCGGCCCAGAAGGTCCGGGTCGAGCCGTGCGGTAAATTCCACAACCCCGCAGAGGGTCGAGTCTCCCATGAGCCGGGTCGAGTCTACAAAGAGGTCAAGGGCCGGGGCTTCGCGGGTGTGCATGTCAGATAACAAGCATTCTTTTCAGGTAAAAACCTTTAGCGCGGGGGGCGCAGGTGCCCGGGAAAGTCCCCCATGTCATGTTCATAAAAATTTCAGGCAAAGGCCGTGAGCCGCTGCTGTCCGGGAGAGATCCTGCGGTCTTTTTCACCGGACAGGACCGGCGGCTCCGGGATCTTTACGACCGGGGCGTAGCGGTCCCGGTGTTCGATGACCCGGCACAGGGCGGCAAGCGGGGTCGTGTACATCCCGCCATCGAAGAGTTCGATGTTGAAGCCTTTTTTAGATACCGAGACCTGTGCGAGACCGCACGTGGCCCCGAGATAATATTTCCCGTCCCGGGCCAGGCCTTCTACCCGGACCGCCCCGTGCTCTGCAATCGCCCGGACGAGATCTTCGAGGCGTATTGCATAGCGAGTGCCAAGAATGTACAGGTCTAAAACTTCGTATTCAAAACCGCTGTGGTCGACTGCCCGGCGCCCGGCCCGTTGTGCATATCCTACTTTTTGCAGACGGGAAAACCTCACGCTTCCGCGTGAATGTGCCGACCCCGGAACCATCCTTTCTGCCATCTCAAATGCCATCACCGGTATGCCCACGGAATTGTATGGACTTCGGTAAATATAGATTTTTCCAATATACACAATAGTTTGCGCAATATACCTATAGTAATGTGGTAACAGGTTGACCGGATTGACACCCAAAACAGGCTTTCTTTTCCCTCAAACATACCGGGATCCATACAGGAGCCCACCCGGGAAAAGATCGGCCGCCCAATTGGGCCTAATTAGGCCCCTTTTTCTCCGACGTAAAAATGTCCTCGGGATCCCGAATTAAACCCCCGTTTTCGCGATTTCGGCCCCTCTGGAAGGGGAAATACCGCTTTCCAAAAAGGGGTGTCCGTCGGAGAACCGGGTATGCCGGATCGTAGGTCTCCCTGACAGGATCGCACCGCCCGGACCCGGAGAGGGGATACCGGACCGCGGGTCCCGGGCATGTGATGGGAAGGATGAGGCGGAATCATGTTCTGGTATTTCACGTAAAGGAAGTGGCCAGAAATCGTTTAAACGATCGAGCTGAAGGACAGGTTGCGGAAATCCGGGAAGATCCAATAATGCGACCGGACTCACCACCATTTGCACATTCGATGGGCCGGTCCCGCGTCCGCAGGTATGCATGCGCTCATCATTGCCAGGCATATGACGGTTGTTCCCGTGCCTTCCGGGGGAAGAAGAAAAACGTATAGAAAGGTAAGGAACATGAAAAAAAGGAGATTTGGAATTATCCTGCTGGCCTTGTGTCTCGCAGCGATGGCGACAGTACCGGTGGTGAGTGCGGAGGAGAATTCTTCCCGGTTATCTCAACCACAACAGCCGGCGCTATCAACAATATCGTTGATCACCTTCGATGGCCTGTCAACAACCGGATCCCAGCTGTTGAACGATGTGAATGTTTCGAATGCCGTCTCCTCATCGATTACAAAATACGAAACACTCGAGATCGATGCGAAAACCCTGAAAACCCGGTTGTTGTCCGGAAAACAAACTCCGATCCATTTGAACGGGGTTCCTTATTTCATGGATCTCCATGAGGAAACATTCTATCCGGGTGCAGAGACCGGTGTGTATACCTTTAATGGCCACCTCGTTTCAGCGGATGGCCATACATTTCCCGAAAGCAGCGTCCAGCTTACCCTGGACGACAACGGTATCCTTGGTCATCTCTCGGTCGATCCTTCCGAGACGATCTACCTTGACGAAGTATCGGACGATTATCCCAGGATCCCCGAACAACAGATCGCCTATTCTTCAAAGGATGTTATTCCGCACACGATCGATGTGACAAACGATCTCATCGTAAACTCGCCATCCAGAGGGAGCAGCTCCGATGCGCAATTCTCCGATGATGTAATTGCCTCGCCGAAAACCGGACAAGAAACAACCGCTCCGGTAAACACATCATCAGATCGGAAACCCGGTCTGCTGGAGAGCATAATTGGTTTAAACCTTCAGCTGATAACCGGCCCGGGCGAGAATGCGGTTTCAAACCTGTACTTCCTTCCCGCGGGAACATTCAGCCTGTTCCCCAAGGGAAATGCTTCACCGGAAACGGGAATGATGGATAAAATTTCTTCCGATGTACCTCTCCTGCCACAGGACTGGAAAATTAACGATTCGGAGGTCGACATCGGTGAATGGAACAGGAGTGCCCGTGAACCTGGAGATTATCAACGAAATGTTACCATTATTCATGTAACTGAAGATGATTTCGATAGTTATCCGGAACTCCAGCAAGCGATGCTCGAAGTGAGAGATAAGCCCCCGGCAAACAGCAGCGAGTGGGGTAAGAGGGTATCGTATTTCAGTGCGAACCAGAGCGATTATTACGGGTGGCTCCTGGATTCCATCTGCGAGAATAAAACACGAATTGAATGCTATGCGGATTTGGCTGCTTTCGAGTACCATGGCCGGTATTATTTTATCGATATTGCCAGTTTCTGAGTGCGGGGCCTCCCCCGCTCAATCATACCGTGTAAAGGGAATGGCCAGAAATCATTTAACGGATCGGGCGAAAGCACAAACTGCGGCTATCAAAACGCTCTCTAAAATACGTTCGAGCTCCGCCGGGCTACCCGGGATACCGGTGATTCCCCGGTTGCAGCCCGTGGAATTTTGAAAAGAAAGCGATCGTTTTTCCCGGGCCGGAGACGGTTGCATGGAAAGGAACCAGCGGATGACAACACGGTATAACAGGAATCGCACAAGCATGTCCGACTTGGGTGAATGAAATGGAAAAGAAATGGATAATGACAGGAATTGCCCTGGTATGCACGGTTGCCTGTACCGCTCTTGTCCTGTCTCTTTTGATGAATACTCCGGCCAACTCAATCCCTCAAGGGTCTGCCACGGGGTTTATTTTAGGGACAACACTTCCCGACTCCCCTGCTACCGCGCCGGTATACAACGTTGTGCGGAAGGAGTCGGTTTTTGAAGGATCGGAAAAAGTCATGGAAGTGAAACCCAGTATCCCCTCTGAAGATGAGGCAGTAATCTTTGCAGAAAAAATCCTTGCTGATTATGGCGGGCTGCCCGATGATGCGGTCCTTTCCCAGGTCAAACAGGTCTATCTCGGCGGGTACAACCTGAATTCAGAAACTGTTGAAGAGCAGTATCCGCAATTTACCCAGGTAATCTACACGCAGCAGATTAACGGGAGTCCGGTTGCCGGGCCCGGTGCAGAAATAAATATCGAACTGGGGGAAAACGGCGAACTGCTCCATATCGAGAAAGCCTGGCGGCATGTCGAATACGGAGGAGAAGTCCCGATAATTTCTGCGGCTGAAGCCTACGAGAAGTTGCAACGACACGAGCTTTTGGAAATTCCCCAGTCTTCGCTATCAGGTATCACAATTTCAGAGGTAAACCTCGGGTATTATGCCGAACACAGAGATCATGATCAAAAAGTATACTCGCCAATCTGGATTTTCTCCGGGTATAAACAAGGAGGTCAACCCTTCCCCTATATGGTCGATGCACGACGGGATCCGGCTCAGGTGGGGGTGTCTTCAGTTCAGGATTCCCTGACGCCCTACCCGACACCCGTTGTCGCGGCATCTGCTCAACCAACTTCTACGGCCGCTGTACCGTCAGCCGGTTCCACGCAGGATCCCGGAGCCGCATGCAATCTTTCCGCTGCCGGTTCCCGAATCCTTGTTGCGGTTGATACGTCTGTCCCGATCCAGGACCCGATGCCCGGAATCCGCTACTCCTTTGGTGAGACTGATTCCGGCAAAACGGTCGTGCTCGGGACCGGGGATGTGGTTGAGATCAACCTTGACTGGGCTGCGGGACTTCCCTTTCGCTGGATCGTTTCGGTCTCCGGCTGCGGGTTGGAACTGGTAAATGACGGCAACTATGTGCAAGGTGTTGGTTTCTGGAACACGACGGGCCATTACCGTGCCCGGTACCGGGCGGTCAGCCCCGGAACATCGGTCATTGATGGAAAATTAGTCCTCAAACCTGACGAACCCGGGGATCTCCGGATCAATCTTACGGTGATCGTGAAGTAGAACCGACGTGGGTAAGGATCCTCGTTTGGAAGAGCGTGTCCCCCAGGAACGTCCGGTATTTTCCGGATCGACCTCCCCAAAACCGCCCTTCTTTTCCCTCAAACATACTGGGATCCGTGCAAGGAGCCCACACGGGAATAGATCGGCCGCCCAATTGGGCCTAATTAGGCCCCTTTTTCTCCGACGTGAAAATGTCACCGGGATCCCGAATTCGTCCCCCTTTTTCGCGATTTCGGCCCCTGTGGGAGGGGAAATGCCGCTTTCCAAAACCGGCTCTCCGTCGGAGAAACGGATCTGCCGGATCGCAGGTCCCGGGCCCCGGATCGACCCCTCCCAAAAACCTCCCTTCTTTTCCGTACAACGTGCAGGAGCCCGTCCGGCAAAAGATCGGCCGCGGGAACGCTGCTATTAGCTGCGTTTTTCTCCGGCGTGAAAATCCCAAAATTCCGTGAATTCGTGCGTGTTTTGCACGAATGAGTGCGTGTCGGGCGGGGAGCGGGGACATTACGGGGCAATCACGGGCCCGGATTGGGGGTACCGAACCGTGGGTGCTAGGGGAGGTGGGGGATTGTGCGAGTAGACAAAGAGGGTAATCCGGGGGTATGTTTTGGCTTGCTAGTGTGAACTCTAATAACCCCATGATGAGATAGAGGACAGAGCCAATCTCCCACTCGAAGCTTTCATTTTAATTCCTTTTTAATTACAAACCATAAAAGCGGAATCTTGATACTTCAGAACATTGATGGGGTAATGTGGGATTAATTGAAATTTTGGATATATTATAAAATCGTGTTGGTTACAATTCAAGGATGATGAAAAAACCATGTTAGAATTCACGGTCACTCTTCCAACATATGATGAGGATGAAGCAACTAAACGTGTTTTGTCGTGGATAAAAGAGAGTTTTCCCAATATGGAGGGTGTGGGATTTTATATGCACCCCGTCCTAATGACGACATCTGGTGTAACTCCTGAAATAACTATTGTCACAAAGACACATCATCCTGTTATAGTAAGATGTCTTGCGTATCAACTTGACGATCTTCAAAAAATTGAGAGCGACACTTGGTGTATTAATCATGAAGAAAAAGATTCTCCGTTATTGGAGGGGGCCGATTTTGTTGTAAACATTCGGTCGAAATTTGATAAAGATCGAATTTTACGAGATCGCCTTAAACCATTTTGTGTTTTAGCACTTCCATCAATTTCCCAGCATGATTTTAATCAAAAATTCCCACATTCACTAGATGGTCAAAATGTGATTTGGGCTGATGGAGTCGTAACTCCAATATGTAAAAAATTGGAACAACCCTTGTCTGAAGATGAATGGCGTAGGGTAAGATCAATTGTTCAAGGAATTAATCCTCTAACCAAAGGGATAGGGCAGTCCCCAAAGGTAGCGACAACATTAGGAGAGGCCATACGATCAATTGATCGCGATATTGCTTTACTCGATGAGGATCAGGTTAATGCAGCTTTATCGATTGCACCGGGGCCTCAAAGAATTCGTGGTCTTGCTGGGACTGGAAAAACGGTTCTATTAGCAATGAAAGCCGCAAATATTCATCTTAGGTATCCCAACAAAAAAATTTTGTTTACTTTTAATACCCAAAGCCTCTATAATCAAATCCAAAATATGATTACAAAATTTTACCGAAATTATAGCGATAAAGATCCTGATTGGGAGAATCTCCATATTCGACATGCATGGGGTGGACCGCGAAAACCCGGTGTTTATTATGATACATGTACACGCCTTGTGGTTCCTCCATTGAGATTTGAATATGCACGTATGGTAAATATGGATAATCCTTTCCTTTCTTGTTGTCGGCATTTGTTATCGTGTAATTTGCAACCAATTTATGATTATATTATGATTGATGAGGCTCAAGATTTTGCTCCAGAATTTTTCCAAGTACTTTATAAGTTGTCCTGTCCCCCTCACAATATTTATTGGGTCTATGATGAACTCCAAAGTTTATTCGCTGAAAAAATGCCTACCCCCGAAGAATTATTTGGGCATGATTCTAATGGAAAACCGATTATCACATTAGATGGCGTTGCGTATCCTGGTGGAATTGAAAAAGATCTTGTTTTACATAAATCCTATCGCTGCCCACAAGATGTTTTGATGCTTGCCCATGCAATTGGCCTTGGGATGTATAGTAATGAAGGATGTGTACAGATGCTCCCTTCGAAAGCATCATGGGAGGGATTGGGGTATGTCGTTGAGAGTGGCCTAGATGGAGACACTTTTGTAAAAGGCAGATTAGTGACAATCCTCCGACCTGCTGAGAACAGTCCAAACCCTATTACAACTAGATATCAGGGAAAACAAAAAATCATTCAAGCAGAAATATTTGAGAAACGCGAAGACGAATTAAATTGGATCGCGGATTCCATATATAATGATATCACTGTTGAAAAGGTCTCTCCAGAAAATATTGTAGTAATTTGCCTTGATGGCAGAAAAATGAGAAGATACCTCCCTCCGTTGCAACAACGACTTGTTGAGCGAGGGTTACCCTCATCGATACCGGGTTTAGGTGATGAAAGTACAGCGTTTGCTGAACCTGGACGTGTAACTCTTTCAACAGTCTTCCGAGCAAAAGGAAACGAATCTTATATTATCTATATTTTTAGCTTCGAAGCGTTATACGATTACGAAGAAGCATTACAGAACCGCAATCGCGCTTTTACAGCGATTACACGATCAAAAGCTTGGGTACGTATTTCCGGAATTGGTAAAGGAATGGCCACAGCCAAAGATGAAATAGATCGAATTCTTGCAGATCAGCCCCGCTTTAGATTTGTATTTCCCGATATGGCTGCAATCAGGAGTTTGGATGCAGAAACTTCTCGTAGAAAGCAAGCATTGTGGAAGGCTCGTGAAAATATTTCAGGGATAGTAGATCTTGATCCAAAAGCAATTGAGGCACTTGCAGCCAAAGAACCACGATTGTTTAAAAAATTGTTAACTCTGTTAGAAGAGGCGAATAAACGTGAAAATAAATGAGGCAATGAGTTCTCTTATTGCAACATTTCATGATTGGGATCACATCCTTGTTAATCCCAATTTCGTTAGAAAAGAGTATACTATTTCGTGGGAAACTTTTGTACATCAAAGACATCCTGATATTATTTATAGGGATTATATCTCTGAATTGGAGAATTCCAGACAATATTCTTTCCAAGTTATCGATGGCTCAATTTTTCAATTGTATTACGATTATCAGAAAGATGGAACAAATTTACGAGGAGCTTCTCTTGCATTTTTTAATATAGGTGAGTTAAAAGGAATTTTTGACGAATCTTTAAATGATGATGAGCAATCAGAAAATTCCAAATTTATAACTAAAAATATTGGGGACGCTGAAGAATTGGAATTGAGGTTGACTGGAAATTTAGCTAGCTTGTCTTTTGACTCAATTTTTTCAGATATGCCTCTGGATAACAACATTACGAATTTTGATAATTCCCTTGTACCATGGTTAAGAATAGATTATGCTCCAAATGAACAAATGGGACCTCTCCATCATTCCTGTCATATGCATATCGGACTTTTTTATCATGCTCGAATCGCGTTATCCTGTGTCCCCACACCACGACAGTTTATAGAATTTGTCATTTCTCTGTGTTATCCAGATGAATATAAAGAAAAACGGCTTGATCCCTCGAAAAACTTCGAACCTTTAGATCTTGATAGTATGAAGAATTACAATATCCCTTGTTTTCAGAGTACAAATGGCTGTGCAATGGAGATACTGCCCTATATCCGTATCCCCACACGTTAATTCATCAACAGTTCTATTTTTTTTATCTAAAACAATCAGCAAGAGATCTAAAAAAATCCTGTGTAAAAAAAGATCTCATTCCACCGGCACGAACTTCGTGCCGTAGTGGATGATGCCGCTCTCGCCATCGGTGGCGATCTTGCGGAACACGCTTTTCACCCGCATCCCGATCTTTATCGCAGACGGGTCGCAGACAATCTGGGTCGTGATCTGCGGGCCCTCGTCGAGTTTCACGATCGCAAGCACGTACGGGGTGAGCATCGAGTACTGCTCGGCCGCCGTGTGGATCACCGTGTAGGTGACGACCGTGCCGGACCCGGTGAACTTGTGCGGGACGATCTTGCCCGCCCGCCTGCAGTCCGGGCAGAGGGAGCGGGGCGGGAAGAAGCGCCTGCCGCAGGTTTCGCACTTCGTTCCCACCATGTTGTAGCGCTGGGGCAGGTGCCGCCAGAACCGTGCAACCGTCATCTTTACACCCTCCCGAGAATGTGGACCGCAACCGTAGCCCCGGTCCCGCCCACGTTGTGCGTCATGCCGATCTTCGCGCCATCGATCTGGCGCTTGCCGGCCGTTCCGCGGAGCTGCTGGACGATCTCGCAGACCTGCTTGATACCGGTCGCACCGACCGGGTGGCCGCAGGCCTTGAGGCCGCCGCTCGTGTTCACCGGGATCTTTCCGCCAAGGGCAGTCTCGCCGTCAGCGGTGAACTTGCCGGCCTCTCCCTTCTTGCAGAACCCGAGGTCCTCAATGGCGCAGAGCTCTGCGATCGAGAAGCAGTCGTGGACTTCGACCATGTCGATATCCTTCTGGGTCAGGTGCGCCATCTTAAACGCACGCTGGCCGGCCGCAACCGATGCATCCAGCGTCGAGATGTCGCGTCGGTCGTGCAGCGCGATCGAGTCGCTGGCCTGGGCGGTCGCGAGCACTTTAATCGGCGTGTCCGTGAACTCTTTTGCCCGGTCGAGCGGTGCGACAATCACTGCTGCCGCACCATCGGTAACCGGCGAGCAGTCGAAAAGCCGGAGCGGCTCTGCAACCATCGTGGACTTCATCACGGTATCGAGCGTGATCTCGCTCTGGAACTGTGCGATGGGATTCCTCGCACCGTTATAGTGGTTCTTCACCGCAACCTGCGCCAGCTGTTCGCGGGTCAGGCCGTACTTGTGGATGTAGTCGTTTGCGATCATCGCGTACAGGCCCGGGAACGTTGCGCCCATGAAGCCTTCCCACTCACGGTCGGCGGCACCGGTCAGCGTATCGGTGCTCTCGTCCGAACCGACATCGGTCATCTTCTCGACGCCGGCTGCGACAACGATATCCTCCATCCCGCTCGCGACCGCAATCACGGCCTGCCGGAATGCAAGGCCGCCCGATGCGCAGGCCGCCTCGACACGGGTCGAGGGGATGTGCCGTGTTGCCATGCCCGCGTAGTCGGCGATGAGGGCCCCGATGTGCTCCTGGCCGATGAACCGGCCCGCACTCATGTTCCCGACGTACATTGCATCGATCTGCTCGCCCGACATCTGGGCGTCTTCGAGCGCAAGGGCGCCGGCCTGGACAAAAATGTCCCGAAAGGAACTCTCCCACTTTTCGCCGAACTTCGTGCACCCGATCCCGATAACTGCTACGTCTCTCATGATTGCATCACGATCTTTCCCTTGTGTTTCGCGTACCGTGCATAGTCCAGGTAGATGGGGTTTGCAAGCAGCTGCTGCACCGATGGTGCAGCCTCGCGGTGGAAGTCTTTTCCCGTAATCGCATCGGTTACCGTGATATCGAAGGCATCGCTCCCTGCGCCGGACCCGAACGAACAGACAAAGATCCGGTCGCCGGGCTTTGCGATATCGAGCGTTGCCGCAAGGCCGATGGGCGATGCGCCCGAGTAGGTGTTCCCGAGGTGCGGGACCACAAGGCCGGGCTTAATCTGCTCCGGCTTGAAGCCGAGATCCTTTGCCACCTTCTGCGGGAACTTCGCATTGGGCTGGTGGAAGACCGCGTAGGTGTAATCCTTCGGGGCAGTCCCGACTTCTTTCATGAGCAGGTTGCTTGCGCCCTTGACGTGCTTGAAGTACCCCGGATCGCCCGTGAACCGGCCGCCGTGCCGGGGGTAGCTCTGCCCCTCGCGGCGCCAGAAGTCGGGGGTGTCGGTGGTAAACGAGCAGGTGTGGTTGAGCGTTGCGATCGGGTTGTCGTTCCCGATGAGATACGCCGCCCCGCCGGCTGCTGCGGTGTATTCGAGCGCATCGCTCGGCGCACCCTGCGAGACATCGGCGCCGATGGCAAGGCCGTACGGGATCATCCCGCTTTTTACGAGGCCCATGCAGGTCTGGATGCCGGCCGTTCCCGCCTTGCAGGCAAATTCGTAGTCCGCTGCGGTCATAACCGGCGTTGCGCCGATCGCTTCCCCGACCGTGCAGGCCGTGGGTTTTACCGCGTACGGGTGCGACTCGCTGCCAACGTATACGGCCTGGATCTTTGCCGGGTCCACGCTGCGCCGCTTCAACGCATTTCTTGCTGCCTCGACCGCAATCGTTGCGGCGTCTTCGTCGAGATCGGGCACGGACTTTTCAAATACGCCCAGTCCCCCGGTAATATCTGCGGCATTTGCGCCCCAGACTTTGGTGATCTCCTCAACCTTGATCCGGTATCGCGGTATGTACGCGCCGTAGGTAATGATGCCTACCATTCTTTCTCCCTCAGTGTACTCACAATCTTATCGATCTCCATCTCGGTACAGAGCACCGTGATGTGATCGCGTTTTGCCATCTTTGCGACAAACGGGTGGACGTGTTCCGCGGCGATCCCCTGGAGGATCACGCACCGCGGCTTGAATGCCGTCACCCGGATCGCGACCATCGGCGATTTGCCGGTCGAGACATTGGTAAAGATGAGCGCCCGTTCGGTGCTCCAGCCATAGATGCGGTTGAACTCCTCGGCCGAAAGCTGGAGGATCGCATTGAGGCTGTTTACCACAGTGTACCCGAAAATGGTCTGTTCCATGGGCCCGCACAGCAGGGCACAGCCGATCGCATCGGTGAACTCCTGCAGGGGTATGGGGTTCGTGTACTCGTGGATGTCGAGGATGACTTCGTCGTCGACACCAGTAAAGAGCATGGAGGAAAATTTGTGGATGTGTCTGCCGTCGGTCTCCTCGTCAATGGCAAGGATGGTGTCGACAATCTTGCCGACCACGGCGGTTCCGGGGCTTTTTCTCCTGCCGCTCTCGTAATCGCTGATCACGGACGGTGACACCGCGAGGCGGTCCGAGAGGACGCCCGGCGGTATCTCGAAGTTCTGGCGCCACTTCTTGAGCGCGAGCCCCGGTGAGTCCGACAGCGTAATTTCGCCAGCCATCTTCTCAGCCAGCTGGTTGCGCAGACCGGATTTCATGCTCAGCTAAGTCAACCCGCCCCATTATATACCTAACGAATCCGGGTTCGACAAAAAACGAATTGCCGTCGGGAAGCAACAAGGACTGCGCAGGAGAGCAATCCATAAATAGTAAGCATCTCAATTTTGATGAGCATGGTACTGGCTGAAGACAGGGACTGCCTCAAGGCGATTGCCCTGATGGGCGGGATCCGGGAACCGGTGTTTATCTCATCGCAGACGCTCGGCGAGGTGCTCGAAACGAGCCCGCAGACCGCGTCGCGCCGGTTAAAAGCGCTCGAAGGCCAGCGGTTCATCACCCGGGCGATCAACCCGGACGGCCAGCATATCTCGGTGACAAAGGAGGGCGAGGACGAACTCCGCCGCGAGTTCGCGGAGTACTGCCGGCTCTTCTCCCATGAGGGCGGACACTATTCCCTCCCGGGCGTTGTGATAAACGGGCTTGGCGAGGGCCGGTACTACATGAGCCTCGAGCCGTACAAGAAACAGTTCCTCCGGCACCTGGGCTTCGAACCGTACCCGGGCACGCTCAACCTCCGGCTTTCGGGCGCAGACATTCCGACACGGAAAAAGCTCGACGCGCTCACGTGGGTCGTTGTCCACGGGTTTTCGGCCGAGGGCAGGACCTTTGGCGAAGTCCGCTGCCTTCCCTGCCGGATCCAGGATATCCCCTGCGGGATCGTGGTGCCCGGCCGGAGCCATTACCCGGAGGATATTGTCGAAGTGATAGCACCGGTCGGCCTCCGCGACGCTCTGGGCGTAAAAGAAGGCGACAAGGCAGTAATTGAGGTGGCATATGATTGATCAGGCATTGCAGGCATTACGTGACGGGAAATTCTTTTTACTCTACGATTTCGACGACCGCGAAGGCGAGACCGATCTTGCGATCCGCTCCGATGCGGTACAGCCAAAAGACATCCTCCGGATGAGAAAGGATGCCGGCGGCCTCATCTGCACTGCTATCCACCCGGCAGCGGCGCACCGCCTCAGCCTGCCGTTTGCAAGCGATGTGTTTGCAAAGACGCAGCTCACCGAAGAGATCGGCGATATCCCGTACGACCGCAAGAACCATTCCTCTTTTTCGCTCTGGGTCAACCACAAGAACACGTTTACCGGCATCACCGACCGGGACCGGACGCTCACGATCACCGCGATCGGCCGCATCGTCAACGATGCCATGGCCGGCCGGCACACCAGCTTTTCTTCGCAGTTCCGAACCCCGGGTCACTGCCCGATCCTCCGGGCGGCTGACGACCTCCTCCGCCAGCGCCGGGGCCAGACCGAGCTCTCGATTGCGCTTGCCTCTATGGCGGGCGTGACCCCGGCGGTAACCATCTGCGAACTCCTTGACGACCGGACGGGAAAGGCCCTTACGCACGAGGATGCAAAAAGCTACGCACAGAAACACGGCTTTGCCTTTGTGGGCGGAAACGACGTGCTCGAAGCCTGGGACGGCCGGGCCGGAACCCTTGCCTCGGCCCCGGTCCACGGCCATGCGGACGGATCCGCTCCCGCGGCCCGCGCCCGGGCAGTCCACGCGGAGGGCCGCGATGATTGACGACGCCATTACTGCGCTCCGCGACGGGAAGTTCATCCTGCTCTACGATTTCGACGACCGCGAGGGCGAGACCGACTTTGCGATCCGCTCCGATGCAGTAAAACCGCAGGACATTCTCACCATGAGAAAAGATGGCGGCGGCCTGATTTGTACTGCAATCGACCCGGTTGCAGCAGAAAAGCTCGGCCTCCCGTTTGCGAGCGATGTTCTCGAATCCACGCACCTTGCCGAACGGCAGGGCGACATCCCGTACGACCGCAAGAACCACTCCTCGTTCTCGCTCTGGGTCAACCACAAAAAGACCTTTACCGGCATCACCGACAACGACCGTGCCCTCACGATCACGGCGATTGCCGACCAGGTAAAAAAATCCTTAAACGGCGGCGGGGCCCACTTCTCCGAGAACTTCCGGACCCCGGGCCACTGCGCCATCCTCCGGGCCGCCGACAGCCTGCTCGATATGCGCCACGGCCAGACCGAGCTCTCCATAGCAATGGCCCGGATGGCCGGTATCACGCCTGCTATTACCATCTGCGAGATGCTGGACGACGAGTCCGGGTATGCACTCCCCAAAGCCGGCGCAAAAGCTTACGCGAAAAAGCACGGCCTTGTCTTTGTCGAAGGAAAGGACGTACTCGAAGAGTGGCAGCGCCGCTGATTACGGGCAGCAACATCTTTTCCCGCCACCGTCCTCTCTTCCGCGTGCGGTATTTTTTTGGCCTTTTCAGGTTCCATGCGAATCTTTTTCTAGCATCGTACTCTTCTTTTGACTATTCACCGGCCCGGAGCCGAAACGATGTACTCCATACTCTACGTTGACGACGAGCCGACACTTCTTGAGATCGGCAAACTCTTCCTCGAACAGTCCGGGGATTTCCAGGTCGCCGTTATGGCCTCGGCACAGGAAGCGCTGGACTCGCCGGCCCTTGGCACGTACGATGCCATCGTCTCCGATTACCAGATGCCGGGCATGAACGGGATCGAATTCCTAAAAGCCGTCCGGGAACGGTACGGGGAGATCCCGTTCCTCATCTTTACCGGCCGGGGCCGCGAGGAGGTCGTGATCGAGGCGATCAACAACGGGGCGGACTTCTACGTCCAGAAAGGCGGCGACCCGACCGCCCAGTTCGCCGAGCTTGCGCACAAGATCCGCCATGCCGTGGGAAGAAAACAGGCCGAGCGTTCGCAGGGTGAATCCGAACGGCGTCTTGCGGATATCATCGATTTCCTTCCCGATGCCATGCTTGCGGTCGACCGGGAGGGCCGCGTTATTGTATGGAACCGGGCAAACGAGGACCTGACCGGCGTACCCGCGTCCATGGTGCTCGGGAAAGGAAACTACGAGTACGCACTCTCACCCTACGGGGAACGGCGCCCCTTCCTTCTCGACATGCTCTCGTGGCCTGACGAAAAGATCCGGAACTATTATTCCAATATCGTGCATGACGGCCGGGCGATAAGCGCTGAGTCCGATCTCGCCGCTCCCCGGGGCCGGCAGATCCATATCATGGTAAAGGCAAGCCCGCTCTGCAACCAGAAAGGAGAGGTCACCGGTGCCATTGAGGTTGTACGGGATATCACGGGACTAAAAAAGACCGAGCAGGATCTCCGGGCTGCGTACGAACGGGTCACGATGACGGAAGAAGAACTGCGGTCCCAGTTTGACGAACTGCGGGTGACAAACGAACAGCTCACCGCCACAAAGGACGAGCTCCGCCGGCAGGTGGACCGTCTTACTATGGCCCAGTCCATCGGCCAGTCCGGGAGCTGGGAGTACAATATCGTTACCGGCACGTTCTGGGTTTCGGCGGAAGGATCGCGCATCTTCGGATATCCTGCCGTTGCCGGGGAGATCCCGACAGAGAAGATCGAGGCATGCATCCCGGATGCGGCAATGGTCCGCCGGGCAATGACCGGCCTGATAGCCGGAGAAAACGAGTATAACCTGGAGTATGCGATCCGTCCCGCTGACGGATCCGCCCCCCGGGTGATCCATTCGGTGGCCCGGCTCGAAAGGGATGCAGCGGGGCGCCCGGTCCGGGTAATCGGCATTGCCCGGGATATCACCGAGCGCCTGCGGGCAAAAGAAGCGCTCACGAAAAGCGAGGACCGGTTTGCCGCCCTCTTCTCGAATATGCTCAACGGGGCGGCCCTCCACCGGATCGTCTGCAACGACAAGGGGGAACCGGAGGATTATGTTATCCTTGCGGCAAATCCTGCATTCGAGCATCATCTCGGCATTTCCCGGGAATCGGTCCTCAAAAAGACCAGCCGGGAGGCATATGGCGTCAGCGAACCTCCGTATCTCGATATTTATGCAGAGGCGGCCCTGACCGGCAGGGCAAAAACCTTCGAGACCTGGTTTGCGCCCATGAAAAAGCACTTCTCCATCTCGGTGTATTCGCCCGAGAAAAACCGTTTTGTTACGATCTTTGAAGATATCACGGAAAAGAAGCAGGCCGAAGCAAAGGTAAAGGAGAGTGCGGAAAAGTTCCGTGCCCTTGTGGAGACTTCCCCGGACATGATCTGGGAGATCGATTGTTCGGGAGTATTCCGGTACATCAGCCCCACGGTCAAAGCGATCCTGGGGTACCTGCCGGAGGAACTTGTCGGGAAACCCGTGACCTGCCTTGTGCCGGAACAGGGAATGGCGCAGGCACAACGGGAGCTTGAGAGATTTTTTGCCGCAGACCGATCCATTATGCCTTTTGAAGTCCCCGCCCGCCACCGCGACGGGCACGATATGGTTGTCGAGATCCGGTCGTTCCCGGTTACCGACAGCGGGGGAAAGGTTACCGGCTTTCGGGGGGTTGCCCGGGATATCACGGAGCAGAAGAAAGCAGAGGAAAACCTGCGCCGGGCAAACCGCCAGCTCACCCTGCTCGGCAGCGTCTCCCGGCACGATGCTCTCAACAAGATCACCGTGCTGCTCGGTTACCTGAAGGTAGCCTCGAAGTCTTCGCCCGGGCCTGAGACAAAAGAGACCTTCGAAAAAATGGAAGCTGTCGTTGCTGCGATGCGCTCGCAGATCGAGTTTACCCGGATCTACCAGAACCTCGGGTCCCGCGAGCCGCAGTGGTGCGACCTCGAATCCCACCTGTCCCAACTGCAAATCCCGGCACAGGTCTCGTTTGCCAGGGATGTCGGGGGCATCCGGCTGCTTGCCGATCCGATGGTTGAGACGGTGTTTGCAAACCTTCTCGACAACTCGGTCCGGCACGGGGAACACGTAACGAAGGTCCGGGTTTTTTCCCGGAGGGAAGGCACAACGCTCGTTGTAGTCTGGGAGGACGACGGGATCGGTATTACTGCCTCTGACAAGGAGAAGATCTTCGGGCGGGGGTACGGGAAAAATACCGGCCTTGGCCTGTTCCTGGTCCGGGAAGTCCTCGGGCTGACCGGGATCGCGGTACGGGAGACCGGCGAACCCGGCAAAGGCGCCCGGTTCGAGATTATTGTGCCGGAGGGCGCTTACCGTCTTGCCGATGCGGCCTGAACGGGAAAAGCCGGAAATCGGGGGAGTGTGTTTTTTTAAAACTGAGATCCCCGAAACGAAAAAAATTGGTCATGCCCCCACTTTTCACGGCCCGGCACTCCCAAAAGATCCCGTTTCGGGCACCTCCCCGATTCCTGCCGCACGAATATGCGAATCTTTTTCTAGATTTATACACCTCTCTTCACTATTCATACCCCCCGGAACCCGCCCATGCATTCAGTACTCTATGTCGACGACGAGCCATCCCTCCTTGAGATCGGAAAGATCTTCCTGGAACGCTCGGGAAATTTCCGCGTTACCACGATGACCTCGGCAGAGGAGGGACTTGCCTCCCCCGCCATTGCCACGTTCGACGCGGTCGTTTCCGATTACCAGATGCCGGGCATGGACGGAATTGCATTCTTAAAAGAAGTCCGGGAAAAATACGGCGATATCCCGTTCGTCATCTTCACCGGCAGGGGCCGCGAGGATGTCGTGATCGATGCGGTTAATTCCGGGGCGGACTTCTATGTCCAGAAAGGCGGCGACCCGGCGGCACAGTTCGCCGACCTCTCCCACAAGATCGGGCTTGCCATCGACCGGCGCCAGACAAGGAACGAACTCCGGGCCGCGTACGACAAACTCGCGTCATCGGAAGAAGAGCTCCGGAAGAATTACGAAGAACTCGCAAAAAGCGAGGAGGCCTTCCGCCAGAGCGAAGGAAGGTACCGGGCAGTCTTTGAGAATACCGGGACAGCGACTGCCATGCTCGAAGAGGATACCACGATCAGCCTTGTCAACTCCCGGTTCGTGGAGCTCTCGGGGTTTACTGCCGCCGAAATTGAGGGAAAAATGAGCTGGCACGACTTTACCCTGCCGGAAGATATCCCCTTTGTGGACGAGCAGCACCGGCTGGTGCGGGCCGATCCCGAAAAGGCCAAAAACCGGTACGAGTTACGGTTCCGCACAAAAACCGGTGAAATCCGCGAAATCCTTCTTTTGGAGGGTATAATCCCCGGCACCCGGCAGATCGTGGCATCCCTCCTGGATATTACCGATGGCAGGAAGGCGCACGCCCGGATCAGTGAGTCGGAGAAGAAATTTGCCCTGCTGTTTAAAAGCAGCCCGGTTGCACTCACGCTCGTATCGGCTGCGGACGGGAAATTCGTCGATGTCAACGATGCGTTTGTCAAAAATACCGGCTACACCCGGGACGAAGTCATCGGGAAAACAAGTGCCGGTATCGGGATCATCGCCGATCCTGCCGGACACGCTCAGATGGTTGGCGCCCTCAAAGACCGGCAAAATGTGTCCGGCGGGGAAATGCCGTGCCGGCTAAAGTCCGGTGAGATCCGGACCTGCCGGTTCTTCTCAAGTATTGTTATGGTGAGCGGGCAGCCATTTGTCCTCACCACCGTTGACGATGTTACGGACCGCGTGCGTGCGGAAAAAGCCCTCGTCGAGAGCAACCGGCGGTTTGCCCAGGTTGCCGAATCCGCCGGGGAATGGATCTGGGAGGTGGATGCGGACGGCCGTTATTCCTACAGCAGCCCGGTCGTAGAGGAGATCCTCGGGTATACCCCCGAAGAGATCGTGGGGACGTACTTTTACGATCATTTCGAACCCGGCATAAAAGCGGAGCTCACGAAATCCGTGCTCGCCGTATTTAAGGAAAAAAAAGAGGTCCGGCATTTTTTCAACCCCAACCTGCACAAAGACGGCCATATCGTGATGCTGGAGTCCAGCGGATCGCCGGTCCTTGCCGATGACGGCACGCTTCTTGGCTACCGCGGCGCCGATCTCGATATGACCGATCGCATCCGCATGGAAAAGGCACTGGAAGAGAGCCGGGAACGCTATCGCCTCATGCTGATGAATGCAAAAGACGGGATCATGGTCAACGAGTTCACCAAAAAAGGACCGGGGAAATTCATCGAAGTCAACGATACGGCCTGCCGGATCCTCGGTATGACCCGGGACGAGCTCGAAGGACTCACTCTTGTTGATCTCGATAGGGAAGAGACGCACCAGAGGGCTCCCGGGTTTGTTGCCGAACTGGAAAAGAACCGGCACGCGGTCTTCCAGATCCCCTACCGGCCAAAGACCGGGACGGAAAAAATCCTCGATATCAGCGTGAGCATCTTTGAGATTGACGGCCGCCCGACAATGTTTTCGATTGTCCGCGACATCACCGGCCAGGTAACAACGGAACGGGCACTCCGCACGAGCGAGGAGAGGTTCCGTGCCCTTGTGGAAACTTCGCCGGACATGATCTGGGAGATCGATCCGGAGGGAAAGTTCCGGTACATCAGCCCCCAGATCAAAAATATCATGGGATATTTGCCGGAAGAAGTCGTGGGAAAAAAGACTATGGATCTTGTCGCTGAAGAGGGCAAGGCTTTTGCGAGCCGGGAATTGCATAAGCATGCCGTTTCCGGCCAGGTGAACAGCCTGATCGAAGTCCCTGCCCGCCACCGCAACGGGCACGATATGGTAATCGAGATCCGGTCGTCGCGGGTGACCGATAGCAGCGGGAACCTTGCCGGGTTCCGGGGAGTGGCCCGCGACATCACGGACCAGAGAAAAGCAGAGGAGGCGCTGAAACGTGCAAACCGGCAGCTTACCCTGCTCGGCAGCTCGACCCGGCACGATTCACTCAACAAGATCACGGGCATTCTCGGGTACCTGCGGATCGTCTCGATGAAATGTACCGATCCCGAGGCAAAGGACTTTCTTTTAAAAACGGAGGCATCGGTCGTCTCCCTGCGGTCGCTGGTGGAATTTACCCGGATCTACCAGGACCTCGGGTCCCAGGAACCGCTCTGGAGAGACCTCGATGCCGTCATGCCCCGTTTGCAGGTCCCAAAGACTATTGCGTTTTTTTCTGATGTCCCGGGGATCAGCGTATATGCCGACGCACTGCTTGAAAAAGTGTTTACGAACCTCCTTGACAACTCGGTCCGGCACGGGGAACATGTGACCGGTATCCGCATCTCGTCCCGGATGGACGGCACAACGCTCGTGGTTGTCTGGGAGGACAACGGGATTGGTATTGCAGCCTCCGACAAGGAGAAGATTTTCGGGCGCGGTTACGGGAAGAACACCGGGATGGGCCTCTTTTTAACCCGCGAAATCCTTGCGCTGACCGGGATCTCCATTCGGGAGACCGGGGTACCGGGCAGCGGCGCACGGTTCGAGATCCTGGTGCCGGAAGGGAAGTACCGGCTGGCTGGCAGGACGTAGAAAAAACCCGCAGGGGCCGGATCGTCTCTCCCGGTATGCCCGGGCCCGGGTATCCGTACGACAAAAAGAAAATGAGCCGGTGCCACCTCCACCTGTTCCTGTGCAGTTACCGGCCCGGGACAAACCGGTATGCCCCTTCGGGGACGGTCATTTCAAAGCGTGCCCCCTCCCCCTCCGTCCCGGTCTCGGCAATGCCGATGCCGGTGAGCGAGAGGATATCGCGTACAAGGAAAAGACCGAGGCCGGTGTTCTTCCCGAACCCCTTTGAAAAGATCAGTTCCTTGTTTTTTTTCGGGATCCCGGCACCGTTGTCTTCGCAGGCGATCACGATCCCGGACCCGTTTTTGCGGCACGCGATCCGGATCGCGGTCATGCCGGGCCCGCCGTACCGCAGGGCATTGTCGATGAGGTTGTAAAAGACCGTTTCGAGCAGCGGGTCGGCAAAGACTTCAAGAGACCTGTCGCCGCTGTCGATTTTAATGTCCCGGACCGGCAACCGGGCCGCGGCGTTTGTCACCAGGGTGCTGATGTTCTGCCATACGGGGGCCTGGACTCCCAGTTCCTCGTAGTTTTTCGTAAACGCGATCTGCTGGGCAAGGATCTCTGCGATCTTCTGTTCCCGTTCTACGAACCCTGCCATCCGCGACGGGTCGGAAAGGGACACACCCGAAAGGTCGAGGTAAGACAGGAGCGTCTGGAGCTGGTTGTTCATGTCGTGCCGGGTTATGCCCGAGAGGAGGTGGAGTTTCTTGTTTGCCAGTGCCAGTGCCTCCTCGGCTTTTTTGTGATCGGTAATATCGGACGAGATCACCGTGACCGCGATCACGTTGCCGGAACCGGGATCGGCGACCGGGTAGAGATTCCGGAGGAAATATTTCCCGTTTTTCCCGTATTCGGCCTGCACCGGGCTTTTGCTCCCGACAACCTGCCGGACCTGTTCTTCGAAGACCCGGGTCTCGGCAGGGGTATGGAAACTCCCGTAGGTTTTGCCGGTGTAGTCCTGCACGGACAGCCCCCGGCGGTCCAGGTGCCGTTTGTTGATCAGGAGGTAGCGGCAGTCCCTGTCGACCGTGTAGATGGAGTCTTCGACCGATTCCACAAACGAGCGGTACTGCGCTTCGGTGTTTTGCAGTTTTTCCTCGGTCTCCTGCCGGAGCCGGAGGGCCGCGGCGGTTTTTCTGTGCTCGCGGTGGAGCGAGCGGAGCGGGAAATAGACAAGCACAAGGGCGAGAACACTTGTGAAAACAATGGTTATGGCATGGGACTCCCAGGTTGTGATGCCCGGGTTTATCGTCTGCTTGGCCAGCTCGAAGAGGAACATGACCGCGAGCATGGCAAGGAATATAAAAAGAAGTGCCGGCAGGAGGGCTTTATGCGAGTCGTTACCAGGCATGGAGTAGTTAGGCGTATCTTTCTTTTGGATGATAAAATTCACGGCTATGGGTGACGCGGGCGGCTCCTCACCTCATGGGTACTCCGCGACCGGGCGGATTGCCTCTTTGCGTTTATACCGGCCCGGGCCCGGTTTCGCGTACCGCTAAATACCGTGCCCGGCCACTATTATTGACACAACATGAGCGTACCTGCAAGCGAGCTCTCCTTGCGCATGGCCCGGTTCCGGGACCGGATGGACCGCGACAATCCCGGCTGGGACACGGCCGCGATCACCGGCAGGATCAATCTCTACTATTTCACCGGCACGATCCAGGACGGTCTCCTGTTCATCCCCCGCGATGGCGACGCGGTCTTCTGGGTCAAAAAGAGTTTCGAGCGGGCAAGATCGGAATCGGTGTTCCCGGATATCCGGCCGATGAAGAGTTACCGGGACATTGCCGCGGTTGTCGGGCAAAAGGAAACGCCGGTATACCTCGAACTCGATACGGTCACGCTCGTCCAGTACCAGCGGATGCAGAAGCATTTCGTTGGCGGCGGGATCCTTGGGCTCGATGCGCAGGTCTCCGCGGTCCGGGCAAAGAAAAGCCCGTACGAGTTTGGGCTCATGGAGCGGGCCGGGGAGATCCACCGCCGCGTGCTCGAAGACCTCGCCCCGGACCTCATGCGGGAGGGAATGGACGAGGTCGAGCTCGGCACGGACCTCTACGCGGTCATGGTGCGGGAGGGCCACCAGGGGCTCATCCGTTTCGGGATGTGGAACGAGATGCTTCTCGGGCAGATCAATTTCGGGACGAGCTCGATCTGCCCGACCTGCGTGGACACGCCCGGCGGGATTGCGGGTCTTCACCCGGCGGTCCCGATGTCCGGGAGCCGGAACCGGAAGCTCAGACCCGGCGACCTTGTGGTGATCGATATCGGCTGCGGGGTCGAAGGCTACCAGACCGATAAGACCCTCAGCTACATGTTCCAAAAACCGATCCCAAATGCGGCGATAAACGTCCACGAGCAGTGCGTGGAGATCCAGAATGAAGTGGCAAAACGCCTTCGGCCCGGAGCGGTCCCGTCCGCAATCTATGAAGAGATCGTGAGCGGCCTCGAACCGGCATTTCTGGAGAATTTCATGGGGTACGGGAAGGACACGGTAAAGTTCCTCGGCCACGGGATCGGCCTCCTGATCGACGAGGCGCCGGTCATTGCAAAGGGCTTTGACGAGCCGCTTGAAGAGGGCATGGTCTTTGCGGTCGAGCCAAAGAAGGGAATAAAGGACGTGGGCCTTGTCGGGATCGAGAACACGTTTGCCGTAACGCCCGGCGGCGGACGGTCGCTCACCGGCCATCACCCCGGGCTTCTCCTGGTTCCCTGACCGGGATCGGATCCATACTTTTTTTCTGGTACGCCGCGCTATCGTTCACCGTAATGATCGGGATCTCGACATTCTGCCTCTCCGAAACGCCGCTCGATACGGCTCTCGGCCGGTTGCTCGAAGTCACCGGCCGCATCGAGATCATGGACGAGGGCCTCCACTTCCTTTCCGATACGGAGATCCCGGAGAGTTTCCCGGCCAGATATTCCATCCACGCCCCGTTCCACGGCCTCAACATCGCCTCGGTCTTCGAGCCGATCCGGCGGGCGAGCATCGGGGTGCTGGCGGATTGCTTTTCTGCCGCCGCGGAGATCGATGCTCCCGTAGTCATCCACCCGGGCTACTTTGCGTGGGAGAACGAGCGCGAGCTCGCCCTGCGGCAGTTCCGGCAGTCCTGCGGGGACCTTGCCGCTGCCGCCCGGGAATATTCGGTAGCGTTTTCGTTCGAGAACATGGCGGGCATGAACTTTTTCTTGCTGCGGACACCGGACGACCTCGGGCGTGCGGGACCTGTCGGGCTCACGCTCGATGTGGGCCATGCGCACCTCAACGGCTGCCTGCCGGAATTTTTATCCGGCCCGTTCTGCCATATGCACCTCCACGACAATAATGGGAAGACCGACAGCCACAGCCCGGTGGGGAGCGGGACGATCGATTTTGTGCCGGTGCTTGCTGCGATGAAGGAGAAGAATGCTACCGCGGTTGTCGAGGTTGGTACGTTTGACGGGGCGGCAAAAAGCCTGCGGGCGCTCGAACGGATGTGAGGGGTTGCTCGTTATGGGGAAAGTCCGGTTTTATTATTTGTGGATTTGGAGCATTACAGCAGAACGAAAAGCGAGCACTCGCCCCCCGGCCCCCTCGCGCTCAACGGGTGGCACGGCTACACCCATTTCGCTAGGGGGAGCACATTGACGGGTGACCGCTCCACGCAGATGAAGGATCCCGGGATTCATCTGCGTTTTTTTTAAACAGATGGCAGGATTCAATGGGGATAAATTCTGGTTGCGGTACCGCCCGTCACCCGGCAAAATGTCCGGACTTTTTTACCCGTCTTCCCCGGATCGCCGCATTTTAAATAAATTCGAGCTGTACCCGGTGAGTATGTTAGACTCGTTTGTGGAGAAAGTCAAAGGGTTCATGCTCAACCCGGGCGAAACATTCCAAAAATCAAAGGCCGACGACATGGAAACGGCCCTGCCGTACTTTGCCATCATCGTTCTTATCAACGCAATCCTATCAGCGGTTGTATCGGTGTTCTGGGAAACAAACCCGATGTACAAAAACATGATGGGCGGGGTGGCGATGCCGATCCTCGTCTTCTTTATCGTGCTCGTTGCCGAGTTTATCTTTACGCTCATCTTTGCGGCCTGGCTCCACCTCTGGGTCTATGTTGTCGGCGGGCGCAAGGGAATCTGGGAAACCATGAAAGCCGTGATCTACGGGAGTACCCCGAGCATGCTTCTTGGCTGGATCCCGATACTCGGCATTATCTTTGCCCTCTGGTCGATCGTGCTCTGGGCGCTGGGCGTCCGCGACCTCCACGAGATCAGCACGGGAAAAGCGATCGTTGCCGTTGTCATTGCCATCCTCATCCCGCTCGTCATCATCCTGCTCCTTGCTGCCTACCTGCTGACATCGTACATGTCGGTAACGGCAGTTTCGCCGGCTGCCATGATGGAGTAATTTTTCTTTTACGATTTTCTTTTTTTATCGGAAGGTTCCGGTCCCGTCTCCCGCCCGGTCCTGCGGTCCGGCCCGACTGCATACAAAAACGCGTATTAATCGTTAAATATAATCATTCTGTAAATGTCCCAGAAAACCTGCCCCCATTGCGGCGCACCTGTTGATGCGAACCGCCGGGTCTGCCCCCACTGCCGGACCGTCATGAAGAAAAGAAATCCCCTGGTACCTTATTTTGTCGTTGCGGTGCTGGCCGTGATCGTTGTTGTTGCAGTTGCGGTTGTCCTCACCACACCCGTGCAGGCACCGGATATCCCGACCGCTCCTGCGGTCTCATCGTCATCCGGCAGCAGTATGGCTGCCGGTCCCTCCCAGCCGACCTGCACCGTTGCAATTACCGGGAGCCGGGCGGGGTCTTCCATCCGGCTCCAGGTCATGACCAGCACCTGCGGGGCAGGGGAGGTTGAGTCGCTTGCGGTCTCGGTCAACGGGGCAGCGGCCGGGACGATGGGGACTTCAGCAGGGACAAGCAAAACCTTTACCGGCACAACGGGCACCAATACCGTGATCGTTACGGCGAAATTTGTAAGCGGCGCCGAGAAGATCGTGTACCAGAACGCGGCGCTCTAAAAAAAAAGTACGTTATTTTTTGGTGGTTGTCCGCCGCTCTTTCCGGTGAGAGAAGAGTGGCGGGGGAAAGGGAAACGCCCCCTCTCCCTCCCCCTCCAGTAGCCGTTTCCACATGATCCGGCTCATTGTTTTCATGTGGAAGACTGCACCTTTGTTTTTTGTATTCAGGACAGATATCGAACCGGAAAAGAACGGCGGAACCATAAGGAGTTCCTCATCGTCAACGATCAGTTCGAGAAGGTTTTCGACTTTCATCAGTTTATGGATCTCCTCAAATTCCGGCGGTGCCTCATCTGGAGGAAGCACAAACCGCTCCGGGCTGATCACGTAAATCTCCGCATTCTTCCCGGAGAACTGTTCCTGCAGTCTCTTTTCGAGTCCCGGTGAGTCCGATACTACAATGAGATGAAGGGAAATATCCTCTATCCTTATTGTCTCAATGATGGGAAGATACCGTTCCCCAATCATACACCGGATCTGTTTTGTTGCCTTCCCGAAGAGATCGCGGATCTTGTACTCAATGTTTTTCTCACCGTAGATGGTCCAGAGTGCGTCTTCTTTCTCGCTTCTCGCGGTCTCTTTTTCCAGTTTTTCCAGTTCCGCCCGTGCCCGGTCAGCGGCTTTCCTGTGGTTGTCCATGAGCAGATCGACAGCCATCTGCGGGGAGATTGCGCTGTACCGTGCCGGCTTTGTGACCCGTTTTACGGCAAGTCCCATATCCGCCAGGCGATCCAGTGCCTCATATACGCTTGGTTTTGAAACAGAGAGAAACTCGACAAGGTCTTTTGCCTCTGCATTGTCGAACATCACAAGTGCTGCATAAACCCTTGCTTCATAGGCGGAGAGCCCAAGTTCGCCGAGTGATTTAACCAGAGATGCGGAGATGCCTCCCATGAATAAGTAATGATCACAGAGTTGTTAATAATTTTACTACTTGCGCAATAAAATTTATAATAATGTAAGGTACACTTAACAGGAAAAGTAGTAAAAAAATTAACTACTGAATTGAGGAAGTGCGAATGAGAATATGTCATATCTCCAAGGCAGGAGCGGCACTATCCGTACTGCCTGCCGATCTCTCGAACAGTAACCACAAGAAAGGCCATCCCCTGCACCGTAATACCGCCCGGACCGGTTCCGTATTTGTCCTGTGCGTACTGCTTGCAGCCTGTGCCCTTGTGCTGCCGGTAACCGGGTACACCACAGCGGATTCGCTTACTGCGGCCGGCAGGGTCTATGTCTCCAATGTAACTATCGACCCGATGATCCTCTTTACCGGGGACAAGGCAACCGTGACCTTTTCGGTCACGAACGGCAATGCGAACAGTGGCAGCAGTAATACCTCAGCATCGGATGCTTCCCAGCAGGGGATCATGGTTAACCATGCATCCTTCGGGAACAAGGAGATCCAGCTCACGAGCGGGACGTACGATACCTCGTCAAACGTCGGGCCGCTCCAGACCCGGACGTACGTGTTCAATGTAATAACCAACGAACCGGACGGTACGTATTATCCGACGTTCTCTGTGGATTTCCGCGATGCCGGCAGCCTGTATTACCGGACACCGGTCAAGGTGGATAATTCCCCCCTTATCGTGAGTGTCATCAACCAGCCGGATACGTTCACGCAGGGCAAGAAAGATTCAATTACCGTCCAGATTGCAAATCCCCGTGGAAACGCGGTAAAAAATGTCGTCGTTGATGTCACCGGCAACGGGACGACTATCACACCATCAGAACAGTACCTTGGCTGGCTGGGAGCAAACTCCGCGTTGAATACAACATTCGCGGTTACCCCGGATACCCAGACCACGCTTGATATTACGGTAACGTACGATAACGGGGACAACCACCATTCGGTGACCCAGACTCTTCCGATAATCTTCGGGACCGACAAGAAACAGGCAAGTCCCGAGATCAGTAATATCGAAGTGAAACTTACGGATGGCGTCTATCATGTCACCGGGGATGTAACCAATGCCGGCCTTACAACCGCAAACGGCGTGACCGTGACCTCCCTCTCACCTGCCGTGCCTCAGGACCCGTACAAAACCTACGTGATCGGTGCCTTAAAGCCTGACGATTTCGGCAGTTTCGAGGTAACGTTTGCCGCCAGCGGAGAGTCCAGTATTCCACTCCAGGTATCCTACAAGGATTCCGACGGGAACCTCCTCTCTTCCGGGCAGATGGTGAGCCTGAGCCAGGCCACAGAAACCTCTTCAAAGAACCAGCAGGGGGGCACATCGTTTGTCATCCCGGGCATCATCATCCTGATAGTGCTGGGAGCCGGCGGCTGGTATGTCTATACCAGAAAGATCCGGAAGCAGTGAGGCCTTTTCATGGCACCGGTCATCCAGTTTACGGATGTCGTAAAGATCTACCCGCTCAAGTCCGGGGATGTGACGGCACTCGATCACATCTCCTTTGAAGTAGACCACGGGGAGTTTATCTCGATCATGGGACCCTCCGGTTCCGGCAAGTCCACCCTCCTGACCATGATGGGTTGCCTTGACACGCCTACGAGCGGGGATATATTCATCTCTGGTATCCGCACCCGCGATATGAGCGATATCGAGCTCACGAACCTGCGGAGGGACCGGATCGGGTTCATCTTCCAGTACTTCAACCTCTTCCCGCTCCTGAATATCATCGAGAACGTCAGTTTCCCGCAGATGCTCAAGAGCCAGGCGCAGGTAGATGAGAAAAAGGCAATCGAAAAACTCCGTGCAGTCCAGCTCGATGAACGGCTCTATACCCACACGCCGCTCGAGCTTTCGGGCGGCCAGCAGCAGCGGGTAGCGATCGCCCGGGCGCTCGTAAATGAGCCGGATATCCTGCTCTGCGACGAACCGACCGGCAACCTCGATTCAAAGACCGGGGCAAGCATCATGGAACTCATGACGGATCTGCACAAAAACGGGTCGACGATCATTGTCGTTACCCACGATCCCCATGTCGCGGAGTACACCGAGCGGACGATCCGGATCGTTGACGGGAGAATTGCATCATGAGCGGGATATTCTGGGAGATCTCAAAACGGAACATCCGGATCCACATGCTCCGGTCGACCCTTGCGATGCTCGGGATCCTCATCGGTGTCGTTGCCATCGCATCCATGGGAATCCTGGGAAACAGCATGTCGCAATCCATTAGTTCGAGTTTGTCTTCTGTCGGGGACAGCGTGATTGTCACACCTTACGCTGGCAGCGGCGGCGGTGGTCCAGGTGGCGGTGGGGGCGGTCCATCCTCCGATCTTTACCTGACCGATCAGAACTACCAGAAGATCAAACGGGCAGTTGCCCCGAACGTGGCAATTCCGGTCATGCAAAAATCCGCCCACATGAAAGTGGGGGTGGGCAGCGACGATATCGTTGCGACCATGTACGGTCTGCCCCAGGACGATATTAAAGACCTGCTCCCGGATCTTGAAGCCGGGGATTACCCGAGCGGAAATTCAGCCTGTCTTGTTGGATCGACGTTTGCAAAGGACCATAATGTCAAAGTCGGGTCGCGGATCACCATAGGGCAGGACGGCGAGTACGGTACGCTCAGGGTATCCGGCATCATCAAGGAACGGGGCATGAGTTTCGACATCAGCACCGACAGCGCCCTTGTGGTAACCAAGGACTGGTTCGAGACGGCCTTCGACACGACCGATGACGAGCTCAACGAGGTCGTCGTCAAGGTCAGCGACGGCGATACAGCCGATGTCAAGACCACGATCGAAAAACAGCTCAACCGGAACACGAAAGACAAGACCGTGACGGTGACCGACAGCAAGGCAACGCTCTCATCCATTTACGAGACATTTGGGACCGTGACAACATTTGTCACCGCAATCGGCGGGATCTCAATGCTCGTCGCCGGTGTCTCGATCTTCAACATCATGATGATGTCCGTGAACGAGCGGATAAAGGAGATCGGGATCATGCGGAGCATCGGCACCCAGAAAAAAGAGGTGATGAGCATGTTCATCTACGAGGCTGCAATCATCGGCGTTACCGGGAGCCTGATCGGGGGTCTCCTCAGTTTCGGCGGAGGGTACATGATAAGTGCCATGATGCTTGGTACCACGGAGTACATATTCACCCTTGCAAGTCTCTATTACGTGGCTGAAGGCGTCGGTTTTGGGATCCTCATCTGTATTGTCTGTGCAGTGTATCCGGCCTGGCAGGCGGCAAACCTCAACCCGATCGATGCGCTGAGGCATGAGTGAACTGTCCCTATGGTCACTTTCTTTTTTTTGCCAAAGAAAAAAGATCCCGTCACCGGATGCGCCACGGGCACGACCGAAGGCGTCGAGATCCTGACCGGCAATCCGAAAAAAGCGATCATCAGCCTGTCAGCACCGCTGATCGTCGCCATGCTCCTGATGTCCAGTTACAACGTGGTAAACGCAATCTGGGTCGCAGGGCTTGGCTCCGATGCTCTTGCAGCTGTCGGGTTCATAAGTCCCATGTTCATGATCCTCCTTGGTGTGGGCACAGGGATTGGGGCGGGTGCGACTTCAGCGATTGCCCGGAAAATCGGTGCCGGCGATCGGAACGGTGCGAGTAACACGGCCCTTCACGGGATTGTTATTGCCGTCATTATTTCCCTCGTCCTCACGATTCCGCTTGTCATTTTTGCAAAACCTATCGCGATCCTGTTTGGTGCCGGAACAACAGCGGATCTTGCCGCATCATACGGGCAGGTCATCTTCGGCGGCACGTTTTTTATCATCTTTGTCAACGCCGCGTACGGGATCCTGCGGGCGGAGGGGGATACCAGAAGGACAATGTACGCAATGGTCGCAGCATCCATCCTGAATATTATCCTCGACCCGATCCTCATCTACGGTCTGGGCCTCGGAGTCGCCGGGGCGGCCTGGGGGACGGTCATCTCCCTTGCAGCAGTAACCGCGGTGCTCCTGTACTGGTTCTTTGTCAAAAGAAACCTGTACGTCTGCCTCTCGTGGCGGATCTTTGCACCGTGCCGGAGTGCGGCACAGGATATCCTGACCGTCGGGATTCCGGCCAGTGTCGAGTATCTTGCGATGTCGATCTTAAGTATTATTCTCAACCTGATGCTGGTCCTCGTAGCAAACACCGATGCGGTCGCCGTATTTTCGGTGGGCTTTCGGGTCGTATCGTTTGGGATCGTCCCGGTCGTTGCAACCGGGACCGTGGTCGTATCGGTAGTCGGTGCAGCGTACGGGGCCCGGCATATTGACCGGATCCGGGAAACTCACCGGTTTGCGATCCTTTTCGGTATACTGATTGCACTCTGCGTGAGCGCGATCACCTGGGTATTTGCCTACCAGATCGCTGCGATATTCTCGTATTCGCAGGAGGGGGCGCATCTCTATCCGACTATTGCTGCATTTATTCAGGTGATGTGCCTGTTTTATCCCTTTGTGCCGCTGGGGCTTATCTCGTCTTCAGTCCTTCAGGGTGTGGGAAAAGGGCCGACCTCGCTGTTCCTGACTATCATGCGAAGCCTGGTGTTTGCCGTTCTCTTTGCATACCTGTTCACGTTTGTCTTTGGTATGGGTGAGACCGGGATCTGGTGGGGCATAGTGGCCGGGGAAATTGCCGGGGGGGTGTTTGCCATTTCCTGGGTGTTTATGTACCTGTCGAAGCTGGAGTCTAAAAGACCGGGGAGTGTACGGGATGTCCCACAGTAATTCATGGTTTCTCGTTACCTCAAACGAGATCTGTGAAATTCAGCAGCATCTGGAGGTAATCGGCGGAAATGACGGCGAAAAACGCTATGAAAGTATCCGGGCCGTTGAAAAGCTGCTCGCTGGTATCGAACAGCGCATGGCCTGACATCGGAATACTGGAGGTGAGGAAATGAACGGAGCAGAAAACAACCGGCCGAAGGGTGTTGGGATCCGCCCCCGGGGGATGCCAGGAGGGAAGAGATCCCTGAATATGCAGGATAAGCCTCCTGTGAGTACGATCCTCTTTGTCGGGGAGAATGCAGAAACCCTTCTCCTGGGAAAAAGGATTCTTGAAAAGTCCGGAGCTTTTGTTGTGGAAACCGTACGGTCCGGGGTTTCGGCCATTGAAAAACTTCACGGTAAAAAGTATGAGGGTATCCTGTCTGATTATTCCCTCGGCGACATGAACGGGATTATGCTGCTCCGGCATATCCGGGCGAACTGCGGGGCGGTCCCGTTTATCCTGTTCACAGATGAAATTTTCGGGGATCTCTTCACGGAAGCATTTGATAACGGTGCAGACTTCTGTGTCAGGAAGGAAGACGACCTTCCGGGGCAGTTTCTTCTTCTTGAAGAGATGTTTGGGACCCTGATCGATCTGTCACGGACACGCGAAAAACTCCGTGATCTCCAGACTCAGAAGGCACTCTTTACAGGACTATCGGGAACAAGTGAAAATTCTTCATTGATTTTATTGAACTCCCCTGCCGGCTGTCTTGGCCTGACTCTCAATGGGGGACTCTTTTTTTATGTCAGGAAATCTGCTGAGGGGAATAATTTTCCCGGCTATACGGATTTCATAACACGGCATGATGGTGAACTCACGAGAATGAACCAAAAATTTTCCCGGATCCAAAAACAGAAAAACCGACTGGCGTTGAAAGGAGGGCTATCGTCTCCGGATGGTATCCCTGTGGTTGAAAAAAACGCATGCCGGGGGAAAAATGTCTCGTATGATCAAGGGAAGTGCGGGCGAGACCCTAAAAAGCGCATAGTTCCGAGGGAATATCTGAATGGAATATAAAAAAAGTCCCTGTCATGAGGATGGCGAAGAGGCAGCAGCCTGCATTCTCATGGGATGGGGCTTCAGGAAAACCGTTGCACAGGTACTGGTGTACCTGATCTCCCATCAGGAATCTGCGATGAGGGATATTGAACGGGGGGCAAATCTCCGTCAGCCTGAGGTCAGCCTTGCGACAGCAGATTTGTCAAAGAGTGGCTGGATCTCCTGCCGATCGGCCCGGGGACCGGGAAAGGGACGACCGGTAAAAATTTTCCGGATCGCAAAACCCTTTGAGGAGATCCTTCTGGACATTGAGGAGAAAAAACGAAAAGAGGCTCTTATCCTCATGCAGAACCTGGAGAGGTTGCAGGTCTCTGCTCGTGAATGCGGAACCGGGGCCCGGTCCCGCGATGATCCGGCCTTTCGGCAGGAGGAACGAATATGAGGACGGGAACTATTCACCGGCACTGTCCCCGCCGGATCGAATCTGTGTGGGTGGTGAGATACGTGTAATAACAGAGCGGATGACACCAGGATCCTGTTTCGATCCAGAAAGACGTCATACCCGGGAGACTGTATCGTGTGATGGCTGATGTGATCGGATGTCAGACCGGCCTTGTTCTGTATGAACCGGTCGTGCTGCGATAGTTCCATGCCCCACCCGCATCGGAACCCGGTCCTCTCCAGCCTTTCAATCCCCCTTTCGATCCTGCCCCGCAGACAATTTACGCCTGTTTCAGGTGCACTACCCCTCTCTTGGAATCTGCCAGTATACTGCGGGGAACCGGGGACGAATTCTTTCTGGGCCGTTCGACGCCGGATTCTGCAAAGGCAGGACAAACGGTGTAAACCCTGGTAAACCCGATGTCAATGCAACAAATCCCGTATTTATCGTGCGGTCGTATGCGATCCGGTTTTTGTTACTCCGGTTTCTCTCCGGTAACCAGCCAGCCGGTGTAACCGGAGGTAAACGTGCCGGCCCGGGCCCGGCCTTCGAGTTCCTCCCGGATCGCCGCAAGGTCACGTTCGGAAAATATCCCGGCGTCCTGCATCCGGGCCAACAGCGCCGGGAGATCGTAGACTTTTTTTGCGAGAACGAGATCGGGAAGGACGAGCGTCCGCGGCTCGGCAAAGACGCGTACAAGGCCGGTGTTCCGGAAGATCCTGTCGAGGTCTTTACCCACCCGGCCCGAAGCGAAGCTGTCGCTCCAGAACCGGGCGATCCGGTCCGATCTCTCCTCATCGCCGATACCGATCGCGAGCGTGTCCCAGTCGTTGTCGAACGCGACGAGCGTGCCGCCCGGCGCGAGGACTCTGACGAGCTCTTCGACCACATGGGCCGGGTTGTGGATGTGCTGGAGGACGCGGTCGATCCGGCAGGCGCCAAAGGTGCCGGTCGCAAAGGGAAGGCGGAGGAGATCGCCGCGGACGAGATCGCAGCGGTCACGGCAGGACCCGGTCCGCTCCGCAGCGGTACACAGGAGCGCTGCGCTCGCATCGATCCCCACGACCCGGCTCTTCTTTGGCAGGAGACCGGCGAGCGCTGCAAGGTCGTTTCCCGCACCGCACCCGGCGTCGAGAACGAGCTCCGGTTTTGCAGCCGCCACGATCCGGAAGCTCTCCTGCTTGATATTTTTAAAAAACGGGATGTCTGAGAGGAGGTCGAGGCACCGGGTGCAGGCCGAAGTATCGCCCGTGCCGTCTACATTGCCAAAGCCGGTCGCGAGGTAGGGTGCGGGAGATTTTTTCTGGCGGGGCATGGGCAGATCCCAGATACTTCTGGTTGGGCGGCAAAAGTTGAAGAGGTTGCTGGCCGGATTCGGGGTCTCACTATTATGCAGGGGTCATTGGGGGAAAAATCGACCGGTGGTTTTTGTGCAAGAATCTCGTTTTCCCTTCGTAAAAATGGGAAGTATCCGGCATTTTTTTGCGGCCATAAAAAGAATTTCCCCCAATAACCCCCCACAGGGATCCCCTGTTCCGGCCGGGTTTTTCCGAGTCCTGCTGGACTTTTTACCGGAGAACTACGCACGGGATGGCAGGACCGGCCGGCAAATGCCCGCGATAGGGGGTCATGCAGGTAAAAAAATGTATGGCCGGGGTGGCAGCCGTCCGAAACGCTCCGCCATCTTCCCGCAGGATCCGGTGTTGTCGGGTGCGTTTTTTAAAAAGAGTGGTGGGAAAAATGGGCCCGTATACCGGCCCAGGTACGTGTCAGTTCCCGCTGGTACACTCGTTGATCTTGGTGAGGACAACGGTCCCGTTCAGGCTGATAACGGTAGCATTTCCCCCGGATGCAGACCCGATCATTCCGCCGTTCGGGACTTCCATCAGGTGCATCTCGTTTGAATCGTAGGCCGTGAGGAACTGGACACCGGACGAGTCGAACACCCGGCAGATCCCTCCCTCTCCGCAGTCGATGATGGAACCGTACGGCACCTCGTTGTTCCCGGCCGATGTCCCGGGCGGGACAATTTTGAGTTCGCCGGCAAGGAGGACCGGCTGGAGGCTCTCGTTTACCTGGAGTGTGGGAAGGTCGAGCTCCGACCAGTTGATCTCGTTTTTGGTACAGGCCTGCGTGGAGGTCGGGGCGATCACATCGGCATAGGTGTGGGCGTTTGCCTGGAGATTATCGCCTCCCGTTGATACGCTGACAAAGTACCTGCCCGTGTTGAGCGGGGAGGTGTTGACCGTGCCGGTATACCGGTTGGTCCCGCCCGTTCCTGCGATGACGACTGCGGATCCATCCGCGTATTCGTGGGAGAAATCGTAATTTTTGGGCGTCGGGTGCGAGTTGACCGTGGCGACATCGATTCCAAGCGGTGTCCCGGCCGGCAGGCTGGTGGTGCCGGAGACCGTCATGGTTCCGGGCGGGCCCGGCGGGATGGGTGCAATGCCGATCCAGGCATCGACTCCATTCAGGAAAGTTACGCTGCACGAGTTATTCGTGCCGGGGGAGTCGATCGCCTGGCAGAGGTAATCCTGTTGTGTTGTGGGGTAGTACTGCTTATCGTTTACCCCGGTGAGGACCCTCTCCGGGACCGCTGAAGAGGCGGTGATCTGCCCGGAGGCCGGGTCGTAGTTTACCGCGAAACGATCGGGCGGGGCCGGGTACTGGGCGATAATTGCCGAAGAAAAATTGCGGGAGAGGGCAGCGGTCGTTCCGGCATCGAGCGTGACCGAGAACGTCCCGTCCGGTTGTACCGGGACGAGCATGGTCGTGACGCTCCGGTTGAGCAGCCAGACCTGCACGGCGGTCATCGTTTTATCGGGAACAGTGCCGGCGATCGTGAACGGTTTGCCCCGAAGGACGTTTACGGATCCATGGTCCGAGAACGAGGCGATGTTGGCGGCTGGCGAAGGCGTTGCGGTGATTGTTGGCGTTATCGTTGCCTGGAACGTGCTTGTAACGGTTCCCGGCGTTTGGGAAGAGGAGGTATCTGCTGCCGGTCGTGCCGGTGTTATGTTTGCCTGCGGCTGGTCTGCGATGCAGCCGGCCGATATCACCAGGAGTGCGGCAAGAATCAGGAAGATACCGTTGCGGTTTAGAGGGTTTATCGTGTTCATCAGTCCCGGCCCGTGAGTGAAACGGGAACAGGCAACTGTTGGTCCGGAATGTTATATTCGTTCTGGGCCGATCCTTTACCGATCGCCCGGCGCCCCCCCGTCCGGCTCATGGGGTTTCCTCCTGCCTGGATTCCGGGGAACTCAAAAATTGCCAGCAAACAGGGAGTCCTGGCCATGTGAATCACGTGAGATGTCCCGGCTTTGCGGTTTTTCCGGATCCAACCGCGCAGGATTTTGCATTCTGTCGGGTAAAAACACTGATTCCGGCATATGTCCGGCTTCTCGTATTTATAAATTATTCACCATCCCTCTACATATATTTTCAAAAGCCCCGGACGTGTAGAGGGTTTGGCGACAAATCATTTATAATAGGATATAAAATCGCTCCTTGCGGACAACAGGGTGTTGTCCCCTAAAAGAAGGCCCGGGTTCACACCAGTCTTGCACACCAGATGAACCCGGGCCTTGCCCGCAGGCATGTAATTGTTTTCACTCATCTGATGATGAAGTTGTTCCCATGCCGTTTCGAGCGAAGTACAAATGTGCAGAGAGGTAAAGAACAATGAAATCACTGAAAATTGGCATCATGCTGCTGGCATTGTTGCTCGCAGCGATGGCGATGGTACCGATGGTGAGTGCGGTTGAAGATTCGGGACAAGCGATCAACCCGGATTTTGTTGCAACAAGCACCCATCAGATTGATTCGGCTGTTCAATCCATGACGAAAGACGAATTTGATACATATGTCTCTGAAATGGTGGAAAAATATGGATCTGATACCACCAAAGGTCTAAAAGCTTTGGATGCAATGGATGTGGTTATACCCTATCCGGACACATATCATGCCGAATTTCAGAATGCATGGACAGAAAATTTAACATCTGGTCCTGGCGGTATTTCCGGCAGCTCAAGTTGCGCGTTGGTTCTTTACAAAGCTACCGCAACCGATCCCCAAGGTAAAGATCACTATTTCTATTACTTATGGACCTCTGCAAAACCAAAAGGCAGCTATTATCTCTACGATTTCTGGAACAAACTAGATCTGACGAATGGAAACAGCAGGATTATATCTTACAGCCCTGGTTCAACAATCTTTGCGAATGGTCAACCGGTCACGGTCTCATCCAGTATCACATATGGCGGCGTTAGTTACTCGATTTCCAAGCAGTACACGCTCAACCAAGATCGTATTGAACCTACTGACGATACCGTGAACGGGTACGGTGGTTTGTTCGGTGTTGAATGGATTGGCCATTATAACCATGCCCAGGAAATTGCCGGAGTTATGCATGTGGATGTCCCGGCGGGTCAGTCATTGACCGGTACCTGGACAAACTATCTGTATTCCTACATATGAGATGATCAAAACCATTATTTTTTATCACAAGAGATGGTGTAGCAATGAAAGAAATTTTCGATGTCAAATGGGAACGGATTAGCAATCTGGTATCTGCTTTATTATGTGCAGCAACAGGAATGCTCTTTATCAGCATTGGGTTGAAACATCCCTTGATCGGATCATATGAAATAATTCCGTTTTTCATGCAGGTTCTGGTTTATGAACCGCTCACTCTTGCAGGCCTGGGAATTGGTTTTGTCTTCTTGGTATCAGCGATTTTCTTCATCAGAAACGCATTTGAGGGGGATTTTTTCTTAACGGGATCACATGACTGGCCGACCGGATCGAAATTTTGTGTTTTTCTTCTAATCCTTTGGATAATCATGTACGGATTTTACCGGCTTTTGTGATTATTTGATGTTGTTGCCGCCAAAAAGATAGACCTTTAACAGTATTACTTTGATCTTATCGGAAAAAATTCGCTGATCACAGACAACAGACCCTTCAGCGTAAATCATTAATAATCTCCAGAGCCGCGGATCAATGGGAAATCTATCCCCATATTACCGCAATCCTATCAGAAATCTGTCCAGATTTAACCGTTGTTTATTCCATAATATCATATTCTTGTACATCAGGCTCAGTACTTCTCTAATTATTGCAACTCCAAAAAAGATCCGAACTCTCCGGGCCACCAGCTGAAAAGAAACATTGGAAAGATCGCATGACAAGACATTAAAACCGGGTCAGACCCTTGGCATTTCTTGTAGATATGAGATCACATGAACTTCTTGAAGCGGGATTGCTGATTCCCAGATAGTAGAAAATTAGCGAAGTACTGAGGCAAATCATGTATTTAATAAAAACCAATTTCACCTTTCAGAATAGTATCAATTTATCCAATTCAATCCATCAAATGTTTTTTAATAAGAACTATTAAATGGAAAATTTTCCTTAATCTACTAATGGAACAACTGGTTTTTGGGATAGGAACCCTCACATTGTATGTAATTATAATTATCATTATTGGGTTTATTGTCTATCTTGCCTGGAAAAAATTTATTAAAAAATCCAGGAAGTCAAATTAATTTTTGCAATTCTCAAAAATTCACGAACGTTCTCTCTGATCATAATCGAAACGAATGAAAAAGGCTCTCATTATTAAACACCCCGCAATAATTTGGACAGTATCGGGGATTTCTCACCTTCGGGAAGTGGACTTTGACATTTTTTTCTGATACCAAGGGGATCATATCCCGTGGAAATAAATAACAACATTGTCACGTTCTTACCCGTGTTTGGGTCTTTATTGTACTTCCGGTAACCCTGTTTTCCGGAACGAGTGGTATTTATGAGGACTTATATCTCCATCAGAATCCGCAATCATCTTCTTTGTAATCCTTTCATCGGGAACGCTCCTTATTCGCCAATACCTGCATTATTGGATCCTGATTCCCCCTTCCTGAGAATACGGGCATGCAGGGAATTTGCTGAAGAAAAATAATGTTTTTTTACCAACAATATCCATCCAGTTTCCCCATTTAAAAAACGGGTTATCGGGATTCCGGACATTGTCAATACAGATGAAACAGGGTGTTGGTCAAAAACGCACCCTCATTTCGCGTTTCCCTGACGTAGATGAGATAATCATCGGACTTAAATCCGGAGGTATTCAGGAGATATGACCAGGTGTTTTTCGATGAGTCCCCGGCTTTTACAACCGCAGTCCGCGGGACAGTATCGTGCCAAGGGTCTTTACAGGGTGAAATCGGCCGGTCATAATTTCCCGCGAAAATAACGAGGGTCAATTCCCTCCCGGGAGGGAGGTTGGTGGTGCCGGAAATATTAACGATCTCGCCCGCAGCATAGACCCCTGCCGGGTCAATCGTAAGGGTGATGAGCGTATCGTTGCCGGATGACGGGTCCAACAGTTCCGCCGCCATTCCACGGGTATATTCATCATTCATCATCTGTTCTGTTTCTTCCTCGCCGAGCTCTTTTGCAAGATATGCCATGTATACCCGGTTCACTTCCAAGAACTCTTCGCGGGTCAGATTGCTTCCCCTAGATTGAGAGATATTCATGGGATATGTCCGTGTGTCTCCAGCACTAATGCTACAGTCCACGGCGGTCGTGTCGGCATCGGGCGTGACCGGGAAGGTACTATCAGATTTTACCGGCACGAGAATTGTCGTGACGCTGTGGTTGAGCGTCGGGGTTGCGACGGTTTCCGGAATCAGGGAATTTGTGGTAGTCGCTGCGGTGATGTTGTGCGTTGCGTTTGCCTGCGGCTGGTCTGCGATGCAGCCGGCCGATATCACCAGGAGTGCGGCAAGAATCAGGAAGATACCGTTGCGGTTTAGAGGGTTTATCGTGTTCATCAGTCCCGACCCGTGAGTGAAACGGGAACAGGCAACTGTTGGTCCGGAATGTTATATTCGTTCTGGGCCGATCCTTTACCGGTTGTTCCGGCAGGCAGCACGCCTCAATTTCAACCGGGATCTTTTCGGTCACTTCCGGGAGCCGTGGGGCCCGGCAAATTATTTCCTGTATCCCGCCCGGTATCTTTTAGTGGCGTATGGAACCGGATGATAAAAATAAACGACAAATAAGAAAAATCCTCGTCTTTGGCTGCGTCAGCGGTGCGGCTCTCGCGGCAGGCTATGTTTTCCTCACGCTGCTGTGGCAGTACCTGCTCCCGGAGGCACGCTGGTCTTCCGATTTTTATGGGCTGCACCTGATCCTGTTCTTTGCCGTTGCCCTTGCGATTGCCGGCCTTTTAGTGGGCGAACGGTCCGGTGCAGCGGATCGCTCACAGCTCTGGCTCGCCGGCATGATCTCCGGGATCGTGACGGCCCTGGTGTTTTTCGGTATACTCACATCCATTGAGATCCTGACCGGGACCTCGGCCTTTTTACTGGACTCAACGCAGTCTGCCGGAATCTTCGCGGCTTCGGTCGTCCTCCCGGCGGTCTGCGCAGAATTCCGGGAGCCCCGGGCCGCTCATGAGCCGGCACAGGGAACGGCCAAAAAAGCGCAAAAGATGTCTGCCTCTCTCCGCAGCCACGGAATCATGGCGGCCGTTCTTCTTGCGGTTATGTTCCTGCCGCTGCTGTTTCTGTATGCCGGGATAAGTGCCGGCCTTGTCTGGGGCCAGCCGGCCGGATATCTGTTCACTGATGATGTGGTTGCGACCCGCACGGGACCGGACTCCATAACTCTTGTCATGCACCCGGATCCGAAAGCAACGTTTGCGACAGCGCCGTATGTTGAATGCATTATGTTTGGCGAATTTCAGGTGGAGAGCCCGGCTTCGATAAACGCATCGGGCCGGGCGGATACGATCGATCCCCCGGAGGGTCTTATGTACCGCGAAGGGGCATTGGCAACGATAACGGGGATCGATGCAGCGGGAAACAGTACGGTTCCCGTGCGGATCATGGTTATCATGACATACCCGGATACCGGGGCATCGAAGGTGGTCTGCGACCGGAAGATCTAAACCCGGTATTTCCCCGGGTGGGAGCAGGGATCCGGCCCGGGCTCCTCCCGGTAAAACCCGGATAGTCGGGATTACTCTGCGATACATGCCCTGATTGCCCAAAAAAGCGCAAACCGGGGTTTTCCGGGAAACGACCGTCAGGGTAATTTCCACGGGCGATCCGGAGTACGGGCGGCACCGGTTAAAGGAGCAAATTAAAAAAAGAATACCCGGAGATTTCAGGCACCGGGATCCGTTGGGGAATTATCCGGCGCCGGCAGCCGTCTCCACATCCGGTCCGTGAAGATCACGATCACCGCCCATACGAGCAGGAGGAGGTCAAAGAAACGTGGCGCCCAGCCGGTCTGTGCGGGCAGGATCTGGGGGAAGGCGTCCATGGAAGCATGAAAAAGTACTACGATAAGAAGGCTGCCCGCAGCCCGGTTGTAGAGCCAGGTAACGATGATGACTCCTGGGATAAAATCAACGAGCCTGAGGAGGAGGGCGGTGGAGTCGAACGCGTAAAACCCGGTGAAGTAGAGCGGGACGTGCCAGAGCTGCCAGAGGAACCCGAGGATGATACTTGCGACAATCGGGTTGTAGAGGCACTGGAGCCGGGGAAGGGCAAAGCCCCGCCAGCCCGGTTCTTCCTGGAGCGGTCCGCCGAGAAGGAAGATGGTGGCAAAGAGGACGAGCGCCGAGACAGGCTCGATGGCGGAGAACCCCGGTGTATACGATGAGAGCGGCTGGCCGGAAACAAGGAGGTCAAGAACGCTGCTTGCGATAACAAGGATCGGCCATGCACAGAGCGCGATGACAAACAGGGCCGGGTGAACCTGCCATTTCCCGAGCGGGGCCATGAGGTCCCGGACCCCTTTGATCCGGCCGAACATGCCGGAGATGACAAACGCCGAGAGGAACGAGAGGATCGCACAGAGCACAAGAAAGACCGGGTCGGCCGTGCTCCCCTTGAGGCTCGGCCAGAAGACCGCGAACGGGAGAATAAGGCAGAAGAGGACTGCGCAGTATCCCCAGCGTTTCAGTGCTGAAATGTCGGACGGCTCCGGGCGCAGGATTGCGGAGATGGCGATGGCGGCTGCGGCCGGCCCGAACGCACCGATGACGCCGATTAGCATCAGGTACGTGAAATTTTTCACGCCCGCGACTGCCGAGAGGGTCCAGATGATCCACGAGATGGAAAACGCGAGGATGAAGAATGCGATAATCGGGTGCTGCTGTATTTTTCCGGTGGGGTTGCAGGACATTGGTATATGAGGGATGTATCGGGGTGATGTTAAGGGTTGTTGTTTGATTTTCGTTTCAGGAAACGTCACGGGATAACCCGTTCAGACGCCCTTTTTGGGCTGCGGCTTCCAGCCGCACCGGTCTTGTATGGCCCGGTCTCTTGCCATTGAGGATCTTGTACCGGAAACCGGGCCGTACTCTGCGTTTTGTTTTGTCTGAACCTTGTTTAGCTAAAAATCAGCAAACCGGGGTTTTCCGGGAAACGGCCCATAATGCCATTTCCGCGGCCGATCCGGGGTATGGGTGGGTAATTCATTGTGTCGTTTTTTAGGGGCCAAAGGAAGCCCGCTATTTTGCAGATTTTTTAAGCTCATAAATCGGGTCTTTTTTGGAAATACCTGATTATATCAGATTTTTCTATGGGCGTGGACACGATTTCCTGTGGAGACTGGATTGTGTGTCCGGAATTGGGGAAACCGGGGCTGGATTGGGCCCGGATTAGGATGGAAAAGAGTAGGTACCGGTACCTCTTTTTGAAGGTCTCAAAAATGAGGGTTCCCACCCCCTGATGGGGGTCGCTCGGCCGCCTCGTCGGGGCCTCGCTGGGTAAGTGACTGTACTGAGATTACCGTTCGGCCCGCCGCGGGGGCGTCCCGTCGGGGGCGGCGGGAGACATCGCAAATTATTATGAGTCACGATTTGGTTAAAAAAGATATTGGAAATAAAAAATTTTACGTCACAGCTTTAACCATTTCATAATGTAACGCGTTGACTTCTGGTATTGTGATATCGTTACCTAGAACAGCTTGGTAAGTTTTTAGTCCTACAAATTTTCCCCAAATATCAACAACATCATCTTCTAACACTCTATTACTGCTGTAGTAATCAACATAGATGACATTGTCATAATATCCTAGATAAGAATCTTCTTTCGTCGCAATTCTCAAGATATAGTTATTATTCGATTTTTGTTGAACTTGTAGTATTTTTCCCCTAAAATATACAATTGATCCTTTGTAAGTATCTGGATTTCTCATTAAGCTTGTATAGGGTATGGTCTGAGCTTGACTTTTTATGTCTGCTATTGAAAGAGTTGGAGTAGACGAAGCTCCGGAGCCTCCAGAAGTTGAACCGCCGGCCATCCCGTAGACAAAAGCAGCAATCACTACACATATAATTGCACCACCACAGCAGATAGCGATCCATTTCCCTGCAGATTTCCATTTGTCTGTGGTAGTTGATGTCTTTGAATCGGGTACTACTGTTACTGGTGATTGTTGTTGAGGATTTGGTTCAAGGGAGATTTTCGATCCACATTTTGAACAAAACTGTGCTGTATCCTCAACTTGGGTGCCACAATTTGAACAAAATTTTACCATACCGCGCTCACTTCAATTGTAACTTTATTATTATGTGATGTATGTAAGAGAAATTTTATAGTTTCTTTGGTTTAATCCTAAATGATACGTTTGAAATTATTTTCAATAGAATCAGATGATGAGATAGGCCCGATTATTGTCATTAACCTAGATAATAAAAAGTACGGTTTTTGTTTTTGCCATCGAAAAAAAGATCGTACAATTTGGTTTTTTGGACTTGAACGGTTTTTTTGTTCAAGATGTTTAGGTATTTTGTTAGGTGGATTTATCGGAATCTTTCTTGCAATAATAGGATACAACTTAAACATTGTCATTTCATTTCTTTTTTTAATTCCCTTGATTATTGATGGACTGTTACAAGCGTATGGATTTCGGGAATCAAACAATCTGATTAGAGTAGTCACTGGTTTTTTATTTGGTTTTGGGCTTCAATCAATTATAGGAACTCTTGTGATTCTCCTTAAACACATCCTCTCGTTCTAAATATTAAAAATTACTTTGTGTATGAAGTGGAATTTTACCCAATAATGCCGACGCACCGCATTGCGCCCCATCCCCTATTGGACATTCAGAGCAGTTCTCATAAGGTCGATGGGATCCGAACGTTCACTATACGGAACCACGCTAAAGGGAAAAAGAAGGAGAGGAGAACCCTCCCCATTTGGGGGCCTCGCTGGGCGCAAGGGAGTATACTGAGTTTAACGTTCTGGGCCGCCGCGGGGGCGCTCCGTCGGGGGCGGCGGGAGGAATCGTTTTCGAGTAAAAAAAAGGAAAGATGAGCTTTATCGATCGGGCAAAATAATTTTCACGATTGCCTCGCTCGCAATATCGACGATTAAATCGCGAAGCATCGTTAGTGCTTCTCCATGGATATTTTTTAATGCAGTTCTAATTTTGTAAGCTGCAGGTTTAGCATTAGGACCGTTTTTAACAATATCATCGATTGCAGTTTTTAGGTCTTCCCGATCATTCTGTTGTAATTCTTCTGCCAGATCAATTATTTTTTTTGCGGCTTCCATTTGGCGTATTGTCCAGATGTATGGTGTACCACAATTATGACAAAATTTTGGGACTGTGTAATTTCCTACCGCTCCGAGTCCAGGGATATGGTAAACTCCTTGAATGGGTTGGCCGCAATGATCACAACTGCTGATAGTTGGCTCACCACAAATTGTACAGTTGTTTTTAGTGTGCTCTGGTATGGACTCAGCATATGCAGTGATCAAATGCCCATTTTTACAAATTTGAGCGGTATCGTATCCTTGAGGAAGATTAGACCCGTTGTCGGTATCATCCTCCTCATCAAAAAAATTGAGCATAAATCTGCTCCCACACTTTACATCTTAATCTGCGCCAGCGCATCGTATACCATCTTCCGGTACACGGCCGGGTCGAGCATGGGGTACTGCTCTTTTGCCTTCACGATATCCGGGCTCGTGCCGTCCTTGAGCGCATCGAGCCGGTCAAGGGTCCTCGCGGCCGCATCGAGCGTCCAGAGGTCCCGGGTGTCCTTGTCCACGACCGTGATCGACTCGACCCGGACCGAGACGAGATACGCCCCGTCGGGTTTCTGGTACAGGTTTGTCTTCCCGACAACTGCGACAAAGGCCGGGGCTTCGATCTTTGCCAGCTGCTGCATCGCCTCGGGCTGGTAGCTTCCCGCCATCACAAAGAAGGTCCCGGTCGGGTCGATCACCCGGCCCCGGTAGAAAGCGTTCTGCTCTCCCTGCCGGGTCTTCTCGGTCAGCGTCCCGACAATGAAAATCCGGTTGGAGCGCTCGCCCGTGGGTAAAAGGACAAATGTCGGGCTCTTCTCATCGGTGCCGTCCTTGAACTGGTACCGGCACTCGCGGAGCTCTGCGGCAAAAACCCTTCGTGCCGGCTCGCGCTCGAAGCTGCCTTCGCGCCGGCCGCCGCCCACTTCCGATGGATTTGCGCTCATTTACGCACCCCCGGCCCGGTTGAGGAGCTTCGTATGCTCGGATGAATCGAATGCCAGCTTCTCGCAGGAGTTTGCGAGCAGCCGGTTCTCGATCTCGCGGCCCTTGCAGGTCACGTACCGCCCGAGCACCTTCTCCCGCATCTGGAGGAACACCTCGTCCATGCCGAGCGGGTTGTTCTCCGCGATCTCCTTTGCCTGGTCGAGCGTCATGCCGGTCAAAGCCTCGACCGTCTCGCGCTTGAGTAACAGGTTGTGAGTCTTCTCGCCGTCATCGAGCCAGCCCTTGATCCGCAGGTCGTAGGCAAAATCGTTCTGGATCTCGTGGATCGGGCAGTAGTTCTGCCGGGAGAGGGCCCGGTTGCAGCCCGCCACCGGGCAGCGCTTGATGATGCCGGAGCCCGGCGCCACGTGAACGATAGCGCCTTTCACCTCAACGTCGCCGGCGCCGGCAACCGTTGCGATATCGCCCTCTTCCCGCATGATCGTCGCGCCCGTGATATTGAGCGAGAGCCGCTCGTTGAACTCGTCGGCCTGCGCCCAGAAAACAGAGTACACGGAGTTGAGCGCGAGCTTCTCCTTGCCCGGCTCTTTCCAGATGACAAACTTGATCGTGCCGGTCTCGTCGCCCATAAGGCCCGACTGGAGCATCCGGTCGTGGGTCACGTCCCACTCCTGCACCACCTTTGCCCGGACGCTCGCGACCCCGGGTTTTAGATCCTTCACCGGGACCGGCGCCGGCATGAGTGCGTCGGTCTTGTCCAGTTCCGTAATGGTCGTGCCCGAGTGGACCTTGAGGTTGGTGACACCCTTGAACTCGTCCGCTACCGCGGATTCAAGCTTGTACCACTTCCCCTCTTCCATCTTCGGGGCGTTGCTCTTTGTCCAGACCACAAACCGGATCCCGCCCGATTCGTCGCCGATGATCCCGCTCTGGGCAATCGCCGGAGAAACGGGCGCGGACAGGGAGACCACTTTCCCGGTGAGCGTTACCCAGTCGCCGGGCTGGATCTCTGCAACCTTCTTTTCCTCGGTCGAACCGCCGTTCGGGGCAACTGCCCCGGGTCCCGCGGCGGGAACGATACCAAACTCCTTGTTGAGCTCGTTTGTCACGCTGCGCTCGGCCTCGGCCGGCTGGACGCCGAACTCTTCGGTGAGCCTGCGCAGTTTGCCTTCGACTTTCTGCCGGTCGATCTCGTGGCCGGTCTTAAAGAACTTTCGGGAGATTCTGTCAGTGACTTCGGAATAATCCATTCGTACATCTCCAAGCGTACTGTCGCATCGCGTTTTGCTATATAACAGTCAGCGTGCGCCGCGAAAGTATTGGAACCTGTTGTTTTACCGCCGCGATCCGGTATCGTGAGATTTATGAGCCGGCAGAGGAACTAAGTGTAGTATGGCTGAATTAACCGCAGACTCTACGATCTACGATCTTCTCCAGGCAAAACCCGAAGCAACTGAGCAGCTCTTCAAGTTCGGCATGGGCTGTGTCGGCTGTGCGATCGCCCGTGGCGAGACTATCCGCGAGGCCGCCGAGGCCCACGGCATTCCCCTGCCCGAACTCTTAAAAGCGCTCGGGATCAAGGAATAATCTCTTCTTTTCTCGTATCGTTCCCGTAAGCGGGATTGTTTTTCCCGGGACCGTTCATACCGTTACGGTACGGGCGTGCGATCGGGACCGGCGGGCTTCATTATCTCCTGCATCCAATCCGCGAGAAGGGAATTATTCATGCAGAAGACCTGGCGTGCACTGATCGTTCTTGTGATCCTGATCCTTGTCCTTACCGGGGCAGCGGAACTTCTTGGCGAGTACCGGCACCGCGGTGACGCCTCCGTCCCCGGTAATGTCACCTACGGCCTCGACACCCCGTCGCTTCCCCCGCCCCGGTATTATACCGGGATCGACTTCGATTCCCTGAAATCAAACGACCATCTCACGGTCATCCCCCTCAAAAGTTACCGGCAGCAGGTCACCAACTATACCTGCGGGCCGGTCGCGTCCATGACCGTGCTCTCGTACTACGGCATGCCGCTCCCGAACACCGATGCGGAAGAGATCGCAGTTGCAAAAGAGATGCATACCTCAGAAAACGGGACAACGCCGGTACAGATCGTCTCGTGGTTCAAAAACCGGGGATGGAACGCTACGTGGGGCACGGATGGGACGTACCAGATGCTCCGCAACAACCTGGATGCCGGGATTCCCACGATGGTCGAGTGGATCAACTGGGGCGGCCACTGGGTAGTGGTGACCGGTTACGATACCCGGGGCACGGACACGATCTGGGACGATGTGGTAATCTTTGCCGATTCCGCAGACTGTGCAGACGACCGGGTGGATGGTGTCACGTATGCGAACTACGGGCAGTTCGATGCAATGTGGTTCGATGCCCACTACTTCCCGAAGGGGATGCAAAACCGCGTGTACGTGGTCGCCGTCCCGCCGGGCAAAAATCTTCCCTAAAAATATTCCGGTGCCTTACCGGGCCCCGGCCTTTTTTCCCGCGAGTTTTTTTAGTTCCTTAAGCGGCGCGTCGGGATTTTTCTTCACGTAATCCGCGACTGCCGGCACATGGAGCAGCGTGCAGCCCGAGCAGTTCCAGACTCTGCCGTTTGACGAGCTCTCCGCCCACTCGCCGAGCGTCTCGTCTTTGCACGGGTAAAACGGGCAGTAGCAGAAATCGCACCGCTGGCCTTCAAAGTGGCAGGGATAATACGGGCAGTCGTGCGGCAACCATTCGACCCAGTGCTCTCCTTTAAACCGGCTGTAGATGAAAAAGGCCGGTTCCGTTACCGTCCCGCTCTCGTACCGGCGCAGGGCCTCGGGCACACCCTTTAGCACCGCGTCCCTTACCCGCCGGCCCGGCTCCGCGATCCGGCCGGCGTACTGGTGCCGGACTTCCCCTTCGCAGGCAGCGACCACGGCATCGGTCGGCGTCCCGGCATCACGCCCCAGTCCAATCATCGCCTCGGCTTTCGCCTCGCTTGCGACCATGATCGTTTCTAAGAGCGCCGGGTCGGTCATCCCCTCGCTGCTGCACACGATGATGTTGATGGTCCCGGCTGCGTGCGGCGGGTGCTCCCGCATGCCGGCCGTTATGAAAACCGTGATAAAATCGTACTGGAGCACGCAGAGGTTCGGCATAGGGACCGCGGTGAGCAGGCCGACGGTATCCGTCCCATAGCCGGCGAGGGCTGCGATCCGGGCAACCTCTTTTTTCGGCTCGTCATGCGACCAGTCGGCCGGCACCGTGTGGTTGAAGATTGTTGCAGTATCGCGGATGCCGCCCGATATCCCGGTGCTTGCGGCACGGAACGTTCCGCGGACAAAAAGAGTATCCGGGGTATGGTAATATCTCATGCAACGGAGTATCTGACCCGGTCTTTGAGCTCCTGCTGCTTGCCGGCGTTCCAGCCGGAGACGTCCTGGAGATAGCCGGTCACCCGGCTGATCTGGACAACGTCATGCGATCCGCATTCGGGGCAGACCGGTTTGCCGCAGAGGGGGCAGTACTCGATCCCCGAGACCATGTCGTGGCTGCAGTGGCAGTTGTCGAGCGGGCACATGATCTCCAGTTTTGTCTCGCCGCAGTTCGGGCACGGGTTCTGGTCCACAATCATGTGGCAGGTGTGGCACTTGTATTTCCGCTCCATTTCCGGAATATCTTCGAGTTTCTGGTATTTTTCCGCTAATTTTCGCTGCTCTGCACTCCAATCCATACTACTACATCTCACAGCCTGTTAATAAATTTTCAGGCCGTGCACTGAAGGTGATATCAGATTTCCGGTACGCTTGTGCGGGCACCGGGCAATCGGCGCATAAAAAAGAAGAGGATTACGGTTTTTTATCCCGGCGGAGGTGCGCATAGGACTGCGCGGCAGCGGCCGGGTCTTTTGCTTCGTAGATCGAGCGGCCCACGATGATGCCGTCAACAAGGCTTGAAACTGCATCCGCGTCCCCACCCTGGGTCCCGATGCCGGGCGAGAGGATTTTTTTCGTGCCTACAAAGCCCCGCAGGACCCGGACCCGGTCCGGCCGCGTTGCCGGGGCAATGATCCCGTCGGCACCCGCGATCACGGCGTTTGCCGCGATCTGTTCCGGAACCCCGCCGGTGAAAAACTCTTTTCCGCCCGGGTGGCTCATCTCCGCGACAACAAAACATTCGCCCTTGTGGGCCCGGGCCGAGGCAACGCAGGCCTTGACCGAGTCCATCCCGCAAAAGCCCTGGCAGATAATGCCGGAAAATCCTGCAAGAAAGACCTGGTCGCAGATGAGCGTGTTCGTGTTGGGGATATCGGCGACCTTGAAATCCGCAATCAGCGGCAGGCCCTCTTTTTTAAGTTCGCCGGCAATCGAAAGGCCCGCTGAAAGGGCAAGGGGATAGCCAATCTTGATCGCATCGATGTGCGGTGCGCAGGCATGCGCAATCTCAAGCGCCTTTTTCTTTTCCGTTACGTCCAGCGCAAGGATCAGTTCAGGCATGGGATAACCGCTCCCGGACTGCCGCGACAAGGACCGGCAGCGTGATGGTTGCGTCGCCGTACACGGTCACGGCCTGCGCCTCCTCGGTGATCTTACCCCACGAACGTGCTTCGTCGAGCGTTGCGCCAGATAAGCCGCCAAGGTCCGGCCGGTCGCCGGTCAGCTGGATCGCGTAGGTGAACCCGTTCGGGGTCATGAGCATGCTCTGGAGGATGAAGTTTTTCGGCACGCCGCCGCCGACAAGGAGCGCCCCGGCTTTTTTTGTTGCAAAGCAGATGTCAAGGAGCGCCGGCATATCGGCGAATGCGTCCACCGTCACCTTGTGGGTCTGGGAAAAGAGCCAGTACTGGAGGCCGACCATCGAGTCCTGAACGGCCGGGCAGTACACCGGGATCCCTTTCTCTGCCGCTGTCGCAAGGATGCCGGTCTTTAAGTGCGAGCCGATGTGCCGGAGGAGCCCGGAGATCGAGATCTTGCTGCCCGGTTCGAGTTCGCCGTACACGCTCTGCATGAACTCCTCGAAGTGCTCGAACGCCTCGTTAGGGAGATAGACATCGTAGATCCGGTTGATCTCGTCGTGCCGGAGCTCGACATCGTTACAGAACGCGGTGCCGTGGAAGTGGTGGCAGCCGATTGCCTCGATGATATCGTGGGTGAGGTTCGCGCCGGTCGAGACAAGGATATCGATGTGGCCGTCGCGGATAAGGTCGGAGACGATCCCGCCCATGCCGGCCGGGACCATCGCGCCCGCGAGCCCGAAGAATTTTGTCGTCTCCTTGTCTTTGAGCATCTGCTCGTAGATATTTGCCGCATGGTAGAGCGAGCCGCCATTATATGCCCCGGCCTTTCCCATTGCATCGACAAGTTCGGCCACGGTCATACCGGGCCGGACATGCATCTGGGAGACCGGTTCCCCGCACTGGTGTTTCATAACAATCAAAAGTCCGTTTGCTTTCCGGAAACGTATTGGCGCCCAAGGCACATTAAACAGTCTTTTATTTAAAAAAATACGCCCTCCGCCCGGTTCCGGGTGTCAGAAAGATATTTACTCTTTTAAAGTGGTTAATCGTCTATGCAGGACGTTATTCTGATCGCAAAGAAGCGGGCGTTCCCGAGCCTCGGGCGGGTGCGGCTCAATGTTGCGCACCTTGACGGGCTCGGCATCCATGACGGCGAACGGGCCGATCTGGAGAACGGTGCCACAAAAAAGATCGTAACGGTCACCGTGATTGCCGACAAGCAGGTCCCGGAAGGACAGGTGCGGGTGAGCAGCGAGGACCTTGCGGCGCTCGGTCTTGGCGATGGCGACAAGGTTGTCGTACGGCGGTCGGTTCCCTTAAACGAGAAGATCTCCAAAGCCGCCACGGACGCCGGGACTTCGGTCTCGAAAAGCGCAAAAAAGATCGGGACGGAAGTGCAGAAGCAGACAAAACAGGCTACCGAAGAGATAAGCAAAGCCGCCTCGAAGACCTCAAAAAAAGTAAAAAAGACGATTAAAGACGCGGCCGGCAAAGGAGACGAGCTCTGAAAATGGCCGCAGAAACCGCAGCGGCGACCGCCCCGGTCGTTACCGGGATCTCCGATACGGTCTTTATCGGGATCTTTATCATCCTTGGGATGATCGTTATCTTTCTCATGCTCCGCGAGGTCCGGCTCATGAAGACCGCCAACCGTACGATCGAGCTCGACCTGGAAAAGGACAAGCTTAAGCTGCTCCAGCAGCACGAAGCACAAAAGTACTTCCCGTTTACCCGGTTCTCAACGGAACAGATCGCCGAGATCCGAAATGTCGAGGACGAGATCCGCGGCCTTGAGACCGACAACTTTGCAAAAGAAAACCTTCTCGACAAGCGCCTGACCCGGCTCGAAGGTATTGTAAAGGCGAAGAAACTCGACGGGATGCTCGATCATATCTCAACGCAGGAAAAGAAGGTGAAATGAGATGTACGTGAACGGCAATGCAGAAAAGAACGAGACCGGCAGTTCCTTCTGGGACCGGTTCGCGGAGATCCCCGGGGCAATCGAATCCCGCGTCCCCACGTTCGACAAGTCGCTCGATGCCTATTTCGACCGCCGCTTCTCAGCGATCATCGAGGAGTGGGACCTTGTCACCGAGTCCGATCTCGTGCGCCTCGACCGGCGCCTTGAACGGGTAACAAGCGAGATCTCCGGGCTCTATGCGGAGCGGGCGGCTCTCGAAGCCCGGGCGGAAAAGCTCGACGAACTCGTATCCTCCATGGAGAAATCATCATGATCGGCATGGACCGGTACATGGACGCCTACGTGGACCGGCGGATGGCGGCGATCGTGGAAGAGTGGGACCTTGCGACACAACCCGATCTCGGGGAATATACCCGGCGCCTCGCAGCGCTCGAAGAGGAGATCCCGCGGCAGAAGGCATTCGATAAGTCCGCAGCGGAAAAACTCTCTGAACTCGAACGCCGTGCAGCGGTCCTCAAAGGGAGGCGGTGAGCATGGATCTCTTTACGTTCATCATCCTCGTCCTCATTCTCTGCGCCCTCATCTTCCTCGTGTATTATTATTTCCGTGGCCAGAAAGGAAACGTCTCGCTGTCAAGCCCGGTGGAGAGCCGGGTGGACGAGTACCTCGACCGGCGCTTCGAGAGCATGGTGCAGGAATGGGAACTTGTCTCCCACTCCCGGCTCGGCAGATATACCGAAGAGAAGGAGCCGGCACTCGGGCAGGAAGAGGCCCGCCTTGCGGACCTGAAAAATTCGCAGGCCGGCATGCAGACAACGCTTTCGTCCCTGGAGGCACGCCTTGACACTCTGGAAAAAGAACTGGCCGGCAAAAGCGCCAAAAAGTAAGGAGCCTTCGATCCTCGGCGAGCTCAAATCCGAGATCGCAGTGATGCGAAAGCAGGGCGAGCCGCCGGTAAAAGACCCGGGCAGCTTCGCGCAGTACATGTGCGACCTCTGCAACACGCCCCACCCGATCTCAGAGCTCCGCCAGTGCGTGCTCTGCGGGCGCTGGGCCTGCGAGTCGTGCTGGAAAGACGAGTATTATACCTGCAAGTCCTGTGCAGGGCTCATCAAAATTCACTCGATCAAAAAAGAGTGAATCCTTTTTTTTCCGATCCGATCTTTTGGCGTGTCCTCCTTTAACCGGAAACCTATTCCCATTTTCCTTTCTGGATCTCTTTTGCCAGTTTGCCTATGGGTTTCCAGCGTTTCCGCTCCGACCGTACAAGACCGATCTCTGCCTTCTCCTGCTCAAACGCCAGTTCCCTCATCAGTTTGTGGTAATTTTCCAGCCGCGAAGATGAGAGTTTTCCGCGTGCCACGGCATCCCGCACGGCACACCCCGGCTCCTGCTGGTGACGGCAGTTGGAGAATTTACAGCCTCCGGCCAGTTCAAGAATGTCCGGAAAGGTATCGGCGATCCCTGCGGATGCCGTACCGACACCCACCTCGCGGAGCCCCGGGTTATCGATCAGGATCGCACCGCTTTTTAAAACAAAGAGCTGGCGAACGGTGGTCGTGTGCCGGCCTTTCCCGTCGGATTCCCGTATGCCGTTTATCTCCTGCACGGGCATGTCCAGGAGCCGGTTCATCAGCGTTGATTTGCCCACGCCCGAAGACCCGATAAGGGCAATGGTTGTTCCCGAGGTAAGGTAGGGATCAATCTGCCCGATCCCGTTGCCGGTCTTCGCGCTCACGGTAAGGACCGGGACCCCGGCGGCGTTTTTGACAATCTCGCGGGCAAGGCTTTCTGCATGGTCTGCAAGATCGGCCTTGTTTACCAGGATCACGGGCCGGATACCGGATGCATGGGCAAGGGTAAGGTAGCGTTCGATACGGCTGGCGTTAAGATCGGGGCCGGCCGCTGTTACGATAAATACCGTATCGACATTCGCGGCAATAACCTGGCTGGTACCGGGTTGTCCCGCATTGCTCCGGACAAACACGGTTTTCCTGGGGAGAATGTCTACGATAACAGGGCTTCCGGATTCCGGCGGACAAAACAGCACAACAAAATCGCCGACTGCCGGAAAACGTGCGAGTTTTTTTAATGCGCCCGAGACCCCTGCACGGGCCGGGCCGTCTTCTGTCAATATCTCCCATACGGTCTTCTGCCGGCAGGTCACCCGGCCGGGCAGGTATGGTTTGGGATATTTTGCGAAAGCGTCGGCATGTTCTTTTGTCCAGCCAAGCTGCTGAAGGGTAAACGGAGGGGTGCGTGTGCACTCCGATGGTGTACGTGTCATGGAAAGGTACCCAATCTCTCTCTAATGAGGTTGGCAGGAGGAGTATCATCTCCTTTATGGTCGAAAAAGTGCGGATGCAGTTACGCGAACGTAAAGGAAGGAGTCGCGTTGTGAAGGGAAGAGGAAAAGAATGAAAGGATTTGTCAGCGCAGCAGATCCCTTTGCCCGAAGCCATTTATCGCGCCCGGGTCCAATAGATCCGGTACATGGTCCTGCCGTTCAATGTTCTTGACGTTATTTTACATTTCGACAAGTACCTCCCCGTCATCCTCCAGCAGTACGGGTTGTGGACGTACGTCATCCTGTTCCTGATCATTTTTTTAGAGACCGGGCTTGTCGTCACGCCCTATCTCCCGGGCGATTCCCTTCTGTTTATTGCGGGAGCCCTTGCAGCGGCCGGGATGCTCAATATCTGGATCCTGCTTGGGACACTGATCCTTGCTGCCATCCTTGGCGACACCTGCAACTACTGGATCGGTTACACGTTCGAGATGAAACTGCTCAAATGGAAGTACTGCCCGGTCAGACAGGAGCACATTGACGAGACCCACCGCTACTTCGAGAAGTACGGCGGCTTTACGATTGTTATCGCCCGGTTCATGCCCTTTATCCGGACCTTCGCCCCCTTCCTCGCCGGTGTCGGCCGGATGCGGTACTCGTGGTTTTTGGGTTACAACGCGCTCGGCGGCATCATGTGGGCAGGACTCTTTTTATCCGTGGGATATTTCGTGGGGAACCTGCCCATCGTCAAGGACAACTTCACCCTGATCGTGTACGCGATCATCGCGGTCTCGATGCTTGCCCTTGTCTCAATCTTTGCGACCATTATCACCGCGATGGTAAAAGGGCGGGCAAAGAAGGAAGAATAATTTTTCCCGGGAATGGACACTAAAACTTCCTGACAAACTCCGGATAAATATACCAATCCTTATATTGCGGGATGCCAATCACCATCTTTTAGTGAATGGGAACATGCCGAATTTTTGCCCGAACTGCGGAGCTGCCCTGAAGTATCCCGAAGCCGAGATCTGTCCTTCCTGCGGTGTCAGGATCCGCGAACCACCTGTTGCAAAAAACGAGTGGACTAAAATCATCATTGCCATCCTTGCGGCAGTGGCCGTTGTTGCAGTTCTTCTTGCAGCGGCACTGTATATCGTCATGCTGATTGGGCAGGTCTCCGGGTCTCCCGCCGCTGTCGCGAATGTTTCGGTTGTAACCCCTGCCGCCCAATTTGTCAACCCGGGTTTCGAGACCGGGACACTTTACGGATGGACGGCCGGGAGCACAACCTTCACCCTCGGGGACCGGAGCCACAGCGGAACCTATTCCTGCCATTTCGACATGTCGGGAACCACAGCAACGGATTATCTTTCCCAGTCCGTCGACCTGACCGGCGCAACTGAAATTTCGTTCTGGGGTATGGGAGAAAGCAATACGTGGCCGTTCTCTGTATATATCGATGGGAAACAGGTTCAGACCTCAAATGCGGTGTCCAGCACCTGGGTCCGGTATACCGTGCCGGTCAGCGGATATGCCGATGTCCATACGGTTTCGGTAAAATGGAACGGTGGGCCGGGGAACTATGGTGCCGACATTGATGATTTCGCCATCTCGTAATCCCGGCAGGGAATCTCTAAAGAAAAATATCCTTTTCTCCTGGAGATTACCTCTCATGACCGACATGTCCTGTCCGTTCATGCCGCGGAAACGCTGATCGGCATCCCGGCGATCTTCCGGTAAATCCCGACAGTCACCTTCTCCGTCCAGCGGTCGAAGACAAGCGACTGGAACGGCTGCCAGATCGTGACCCAGCAGAATATCACGAGTACGTTCTCTAAAATTTCGACAAGCGGGTCGCCCTTGAACTGCGAGCAGATCCCGATCCCGATAAACGAGGGAACACAGACCGCGACGGTGAGTCGGCACTCCCGCCGGCCGGTCCGGACCGTGAGCCGGGTCCGGTCCTTTGTCTCGGCGGCCCGGCGCAGGAAGTGTTCGCGTACCGCAGAGACCACGGACTCTTCCTGACCCGGCGCAAGGTCCGGTACCCGGATAGCAAGGCGGTCGAAGAGATCGGCCCGCAGGCCCCGGGGAACGGTCAGGACTGCACGGAAGATCCGGTCCTCGGCCGTGTCCGAGAGATCGCGGTGCGCCTCGGGCGACGGGTCGTTGCTGTCGTAGATCTGGGTAACGGCCTTAAACGATACGGTTCCGGTGGTTTGCGATTCGCCTGCATGTGCCATGGAAATTCCCGGATAAATCTCCTCTTCGGGCAGGCAAAATACTCTTGCATCGCCAAACCTCACCTGAAACGTTTATCATCAGGAAAAAGAATCTCGTTGTATTCAGGAGTGAACCGTATTACTGCCCCGCAGACGCCGGCCAAAATGTCGGCAAAGGACCTGTTGATAGTCATCGTTGTTGCGCTCGGCTCTTTTATGGCCGGCCTCGATGCAACGATCGTCAACATCGCCCTCCCCGACATTGCGAAATTTTTTGACGTATCCACGGTCGCGGTATCGTGGGTGCTCAACGCGTACTTAATCATTCTCGTGAGCCTGCTGCTTGCCGCTTCGCGTCTCGGCGACATGCGGGGATACCGGGGAGTTTTCCTGGGCGGCTTTGCCCTCTTTACGGTCGGTTCGCTTCTCTGCGGGCTCTCGCCGACCTTGACAATCCTGATCGTTTCCCGGATGGTCCAGGCCATCGGCGGTGCAGCGATCGCAGCGCTCGGTGCGGTCATGGTCACCTCGTACCTCTCCACCTCCCTGCGGGGCCAGGCGCTCGGGATCGTAGCGATGTTTACCATGCTCGGCGCTGCCCTTGGCCCGGTCGTGGGCGGTTTTCTCACGAGCACGTTCTCGTGGCAGTACATCTTCTTCGTCAACCTCCCGGTCGGGATCATTGCGATCCTGCTCGGCCTCAAAGTCATTCCCCGCCACGATGCGGTTGCCCCCTCGGCCCGGATGGATACCGGCGGGATCGTTACCGTCTTTATTGCGCTTGGGGCGCTCATCTACGGCCTGACAACGCTGCAGGGAACCGACCCGGTAAAAGGCATTGCCGCACTCGCGGTCTCTGCCGTCTTCTGGGGCCTCTTTGTTTTCCAGGAGCGCCGGGCAAGAGAGCCGCTCGTGAACCTCTCGCTCTTTGCCGGGCGCGGCTACGCTGTCCAGAACATCTGCATCCTTTTGATCCAGATGGCAATGGCCGGCGTCATGGTGATCATGCCGTTCTACCTCGAGATCGTAAAGGCAATCCCGACCGATACCGCGGGCACGATCCTCCTCGCCCTTCCCGTGGGGATGATCATTACCGCCCCTATATCGGGAAAGATTTCGGACGTGATCGGAACGAAACGGCCGATCATCACGGGCTTTCTTCTCTGCACCCTTGCGCTGTTCCTCCTCTCCGCGATCTCGGCAAAAACGAGCGTGGGCCATATCTGCATCTATCTCTTTTTGTTAGGGGCCGGGACGGGCATCGCGTTCTCTCCGTTAAACAGCGCTGTGATGGGCGAGTGCCCGGCAAAGGACCGGGGCTCGACGAGCGGCCTTATCAAGGTCATGACCAACCTCGGCTCATCGCTTGGGGTCGCGGGCGTGATGCTGGTTGCCATGGTCGCAGCGGGCCCGAAGATCGCCGAGTACTCAGCCCATACCATTGCCCCGGGCGAGCTCGCGGGGGCATTCGACCTTGCGTTCTTCTTCTGCATGGTGCTCGAAGCAGTCGGTGTCGTGCTGATGTTTCTCGTCCGGGCCCGGGAACCGCCGTCCGATGATGACGGGGCGCTTCTGGCTATCTGATCTTTTTTTGCCCGGGCCGGCATGCGAATGAATACGTTTAATGGATCCGCAAGGAAAACCCCTGTAAAGTGTCCTATGAGCGAGCCTGACGAACGGTACCTGCGTGTCCGCGAATTTTTGCAGGAGAAGTATCCCGAGGCAGTCTCCATCTCTACAATCGCCCGCGAACTGGGGATGAACCGCGGTTCGGTGGCAAAGTACCTCGACGTCCTCCAGTCCCACGGCCACGTGGTGATGAAGCCCTTTGGGAAGGCAAAGCTCTACACCACCTCGCAGACCGTCCCGTTCGACGATCTTTTAAACTACCTGTCCGATGCGATCGTTATCCTCGACTCCGACCTCCGCATCCTCATGGCAAACCGGAGTTTTTTCAATACCTTTAGCATCAGGAAGGACCGGAACATCATCGGCACCGATCTCTCCCGCATCAGCCTCAGCCTTTTTAACGATCCCACGGTCCAGCAGAATATCTCCCGCATCGTCCGCTCGCAGATGTTTGTAAACGAGATGCTTTTGATCGAACAGGGGACCGAACGGATCTTTCTCACCGAATTTGTCTCGACCGTGATCCCCTCCGTTGCGTTTACCGAGAAACCGGGGATCATGATCAGTCTCCGCGACATCACGACCTGGAAGAAGACCGAGGATGCGTTAAAGACCAGCGAGCGCAAGATCCGCACGCTTTTCGAGGAGGTCCCCAGCGGCATCTTCCTCTTCCACGAGGATGGCACGATCTTAAACGCGAACCGGGCGGCGCTTGAGATCCTCGGCCTTACCCGGTTTACCGATCTCGAAGACCTCAAGCTCTACGATATCATGTGCTCGAAAGAGAAGATCCAGGATCTGATCCACAAGAGCCAGATCGCCGATCTCACCCTTGCCTGCAACTTCGACCGGCTCAGGACAGAGACGCTTTCGGCCACCAAAAAGAAAGGCGTTGCGTACTTCCAGATCGTCTTTGCCCCGGTCAGCGATACCGGGGGCATTTCCCCCAAGGAATATTTTATCCTGTTTCTGGATATCACGGAAAAGAAGCTTGCGGAAAAACGGCTCAAGGAGCGCTACCTCGGGATTGTCAGCAACCTGCCCGGGATCGTGTACCAGTTCTATGCCCGCGATACCGGGGAATGGGGGGCCTATTATGTCAACGAGCGCACAGAGGAGATCTACGGTGTGCCGCCGGAACCGCTCAATGACTGGTTCGACCGGTTCGGCGCCTGTATCGCGCCCGAGGACCGGGGCCGCTGGGGCCGGTCCATTGAAGATGTGATAAAAAACATCACGCCCTGGGAATTTGAGGGCCGGTTCATCCGGCCCACCGGTGAGGAGATGTACATCCGTGGGATCTCGCAGCCGGTCCGGCTCAAAAACGAGACGGTCTGGAACGGAATATTCCTTGACATCACCGACCGGAAACGGGCCGAAGAGGCGTCGCGCCGGAGCGAGGACCGGCTCCGCGGCCTCACAAGCAACCTGCCCGGGATCGTGTACCAGTTCTATGCCAAAAACTCCGAAGAGTGGGGAACCTATTACGTCGACGAGCGATCCGGGGAAGTGTACGGTGTCCTGCCCGACCCGATCGATACCTGGATCCTGAGATATACCTCCTGCATCGCCCCGGAGGATCGGGAGCGGTGGATCCAGTCCATCGAAGACGTTATCCGCAGGGTTGCCCCCTGGCAGTTTGAAGGCCGTTTCATTAAGCCCGGCGGGGAGGAGATGTTTATCCGGGTCATCTCGAAACCGGTGAAACTCAAAAACGAGACGGTGTGGAACGGGATCATCCTCGATATCACGGAACAGAAACGGGCGGAAGAAGCCCTGAAAAAAACCCAGCTCAAGGAGATACGATACCACTCGTTCTTCGAGAACACCTGTAACGGCGTCCTGATCTATGAGTATATCCCGGGAAGCGACGACTATATCATCAAGGATGTGAACAAGGTGACCGCAGCGCTCCTGCGGATGCCAAAGGAAGATCTTGTGGGAAAACATCTCTTCGAAGAATTCCCGGAGCTGCCGGATCCCGAGGTCCGCGAACTCCTCCACCGGGTCCTCCTTACCGAGCAGCCGGAGTTTGTGGCTCCGCTTAAATATCGCAAGAGGGAAGACTTCCCCTGGATTTACCACTACGTCTTCAAGCTCCCGTCAGGGGAGATCGCGTCGTTCATGATCGATGTAAGCGATGTGGTAAAAGAGGGCAGGGACCCGAACCGCCAGGCAATTTTCCGGTAGGCATCGTCCGGCCCGGTCTCTGCGCTGTATCCTTCAGTGCCCGCCCCGATTTTACCGGGCCCGTCCCTGACTTTTTTTTAAGAGTCTGCAAACAGTTCCGCTCTTATTGGTGAGCAATAGGATGCAATCGGAAAAAAATCCGGTCGCAGGTTTATCGGTATAACCGGTCGATCGTGGACCTGCGGGTTCAATGGCGAGCAATAAAAAACACGTTTATCTAGGCCTCCGTGAAATGGTGCCATGTGGAAGAAATTCCACAAAACCAGAATCGAGCAGCGGGCTCTCATGGGCAGGGCCGGTTTCCCCTGAATAACCAATAAGGCTCTTAAACTTTCGACAGTAGTCGCCTCAATCGGTCAAGGAAAACCCGGCTTCTAATACCCTGATGGATAGTATACGGTGCATCTGTACATCAAGGTTTTGATCGTAAAAAGAAAACGATCGCGTCCATGATCACCCCCTCTTCTGGAAAAGGAGGCTATCATCATGGAAACCAAGATTGGATATTTTGCATCGATCGAACAATACAAGCCGATGGATGCGCTGGAACAGTCCGTACGGGCAGAAAAAACCGGGTTTGACTCCATCTGGGTCGACGACCACTTCCACCCCTGGTACCACACCGACGCCCAGTCCGGCCAGGCATGGGCATGGATGGGTGCCGTACTCCAGGCGACAAAGAAAGTCTTTGTCTCGACCTGTATCACCTGTCCGATCCTCCGGTACAACCCGGGTGTCGTGGCACAGACGTTTGCCACCCTCCGCCAGATGTACCCCAAGCGTGTCGGGATCGCGGTCGGGGCCGGCGAGGCATTAAACGAAGTTCCGGTTACCGGCAAGTGGCCGAGCGTTCCCGAGCGGCAGGAGATGACCGTCGAGGCAATCGAGGTCATGAGGAAACTCTGGGAAAGCAAGGCGCCGGTCTCGTTCAAGGGCAAGTACTTTACGCTTGAAAAGGCGTTCATGTACACCAAGCCAACCGACGAAGTCCCGCTCTACTTCTCCGGCATGGGCCCCAAAGGCGCAAAACTTGCCGGCAAGTACGGCGACCACCTCATGACGGTCGCAGCCGACACCAACACCATCAAGAACGTGACCATCCCCAAGTTCGAAGAGGGTGCAAAAGAAGCCGGCAAGGACCCCAAAAAGATGGAACACGCCATGCTCATCTGGTACTCTGTGGACCCGGATTTCGACAAGGCTGTTGAGGGCAACCGGTTCTGGGCAGGATGCCTCGTGCCGTCCATGTTCAAGTACCGCGTCAGCGACCCGCCCGAGGTCGAGGCGCACGCAAACATGGTCGGACAGGAGATGCTCAAGAAGAACTATCTCTGCGCAACCGATGCCGAGGGGCTCATCAAGGAGATCGAGCGCTTCAAGAAGGCAGGCATCAACCACTTCTGCCTGGGCAACTCGAGCCCGAACGTGAACTTCGGTATCGATGTCTTTAAGGACGTCCTTCCGCACGTCAGATAAGGTTAGGACAGGAAATTTCCTGCTCCTCTCCTTTTATTCGTATTCTTAAAACGGAGGTATACACCATGGAAAACAGAAACCTCGCAGCACTCTTCGAGCTCGGCGCCGTGATCTACCCGGATAAGGAGATCGACGCGGCAGACCGGCCCTGGTACTCCCTTCCCGGATCGAACGGGGTCTTTTTAAAAGACCTGGTGACGGGAAAGGAGACCGGCGGGAAGTTCAGTTACCACCTTGTCCGCATCGAGAAAAACGGTGAAGTGGCGGATCACGACCACGAGACCCAGTGGGAATGGAACATGATCCTCCGCGGCAAAGGCACGTTCCTTTTGGGAGACAAGGAAGTCAATATCCAGCCCGGGCAATCGTTTGCAACGCCGCCAAAGAATCACCACACGGTGAGCGCCGGCGAAGAGGAGCTTTCGCTCGTGGCAGTCTTTGTGCCGGCACTCGTGTGAACCGTTTTTTTTCGTGCGCTGCCGGGACAAAAAACATTTTACCGGGCTGGAGTCCGGTGGTAAAAAAACCGGGCGGCGCAGCGGAATTTTTGGTATCGGAGGAGTTTTCTCATGCCAACCCATGTGAACGGAAAAGATAAGGGGAGCGTCAGGCTGTTTGCGCTCTCTACCTGCCAGTGGTGCCACAAGACCAAGGAACTTTTGGAGGAACTCGGGGTTGCGTTCGACTACGATTATGTCGACCTGCTTACAGGAAAAGAGCAGAACGATACCCTGGACGTCCTGGAGAAATGGAGTCCCAACGGGGCGTTTCCCACCATTGTGATCGACAACAAGCGTGCCATCCTCGGGTATCGCGAAAAGGAGATCCGGGAGGCCCTTTCCGGGTGAATGGTCTTTAATCCATTCACTCGCAGGATTCGCAATTTGGCCGGTACTGATGCGGCATCTTCGTGATGCATCCAGTACTTCTTCGGGAGTCTCACAGACACCGGGCCAGATCCGCTCTTTTCATCCCCGTTTTTTCCAGCAGCCTTATTGCCCGGATCGCGCCGAGTACTACCATCATGCGGGGCGCCGGGGACGAGGGGTGTCTGGGGGAAAGCGTACCGGGACCGGCCGGCCCGGAGGAATCCCTGTACCGCGACCTTTCCTCATGGCGCGAGCAGCTCGCCCGGAGCATTGCCCGGAACAACATCGGGATGCGGAGCAGCCGGATCGGGCTTCTCGTTAACCGACAGGTCTTTTTCCTTCTCGCGCTCGCCATTGCAGAGGACCGGGGGATTCTTGTCCGGGGCACGCTTCAAGCGATCGCGGGGGGAAAGACCCGGTGGGAGGACACCCGGGCCGGTTTTGGCGATCCGTGGGCCGGCACCGGGGAAGAAATAAAACCCGGTGACCCGGCGCCGTCAATCGATGGCGAACTGGTCCGCACCATCGCAGGCCGCCTTGCCTCACCGGACCGGCCGTACGATCCCGCAGAGATCCCGCTGGATTCGGTTGCTGCAACCCTCGACCGGTACCTCGCCCGGACCGTCCGGCGCTCCGCTCCGCACCATGCCGTTGTTGTCGACCGCCCGGATACCGCGGCCGGCCAGACGGAAGCGATCCCGTCCCTTGTCGGCTATGCCGTGGAACGCACTCTTGCAGCCGCCATTGACAGCCGCTCCCCGTTCGATCCCCTCCCGCTCCGGGCGATCGATCCGGCCTGCGGGGCCGGCCGGGTGCTGCTCTGTGCATTTCATTTCCTGCGGAGCCGGGGAGGGGATCCGGAAGAAATTCTCCGGGACTCGCTCCACGGCACCGACCCGGATCCCCACGCTGTCGCGGCAGCCCGGATCCTGCTCGCCCTTGCGGCATGCGACGGGAGGAACACGCCCCTTTTCCCGGCTGCATTTTTTTCTGCATTCCGCGGGAACCTTGCGATCCTCGCGGGCACGGTCCGGTGCGGGAACGGGCTCGTTGGCCCGGCTATCGCGGACGATGAATCGTGGGCGTTCTGTTCCCCGCGGGAACGCCACGCGATAAAACCCTTCGCGTGGGAGGAGCCGTTTTCCGAGATCCTCCTGCCCGGGGGATTCGATGCGGTACTCTCCTGCCCGGCGGACCGCCCGGTGCCGGACCGCGAGTGGCTCCGTCGTTACTTCCAGCGCCATTACGCGGTATACGACCCGGAGGCCGGGCTTTCCGCGTACGTGACCGAGAAAAGCCTCGCGGTGCTGCGGCCCTGCGGGGTTACCGGGATCGTGACCGGAACCCGCTGGCTCCACGGCCGGTCGGGCACGGCGCTGCGCTCGCTCGTTCTCACCCGGCAGCCGCAGGAGATCGTAACGGCTGGTGATGATACCTGTTTTCTCCTGCTCGAAAATACCCGTCCCGCCCGGCCGTTTACGGTAAAAAACACGGGGCCGGACCCGGTCTCTGCGGACGCAATCCGGGAGAACCCGGGTTTCCCGGTCGATCCCCGGGATCTTTCGGACGGAGGCTGGACGCTCCGCGACACCCGCAGGGAACGGCTGATGGAAAAGATTGGCGAAGGGAAGACACCGCTCGGGACATACGTCCTTGGGGAGATCCGGTATGATGCCGGGACCGGGGCAGTACCGGCCGGAGAGCGGGGTCGGGACCGGATCCGGTTTTCCCCTTCGGGATTCCCGCCGCATTTTGTCCTTGCGAGGCGCCGTGCGGTCTTCGGGCCGGGGACCGGTGTCATCCCCTCCGGGAGCCGGTACCTGCTCGGGCTTCTCTCCAGCCATCTTGCCGGGTTTGTCTTTGACTGCCTCGCCCGGGCAGGAAACCCGGGGGAGCCGGTCGGGGAGATCATTGCCCGGTTCCCGGTAGCAGTCCCGGATTTCGATCTCCCTGCCGATGCTGCCCGGCACGGGCGGCTGGAAACGCTTGTGGCAGACCGGGAAATCCTTCTCCGCCAGCGTTCGCGTGCCCGGTCGGAGCGGGAACATGAAGAGATCGACCGGGAAATAGTCTCGGCTGGAAAGCAGATCGATTCGCTCGTCTATGCCATCTACGGGTTTTCCGTGGAGGAAATTGCGGTCATTGAAGATCTTTTGGGGCAATCTCCCGCGGGCAGGTAAAAAATTCCACATATTCGGTTTTACCATTTTTATCATTTTTGCCAAAAATTTTATTTTGCCATGCGCTGCATTGTCCGGTGGAGTACAAAACAATGAAACACCCTGCCCGTCCGCATGGCAAACGTTCCCCTAAATCCGGCGTCAGCGAGCCGGTAGCGGAATACGCATCCGCTCCCGTGGTGACCATCGATGCGACCGGGCGCATGGTCCTCCCCAAAAAAATACGGGAGCATTACGGCGCCGACCGGTTCGTGGTCCGGGAAACACAAGGGCATATCGAGCTGGTCCCGGTCAAGCCCATCCGTTCGCTTTTTGGGATACTACCCGATCTGGATCTCAAAGCCATCTACCGCGATCACGACCGCGAGGTTGTAAAGGAGGATGAGGAGTGACCGGTATCCTCATCGATACGTATGCGTGGATGGAGATCTTTTGCGGCAGCCCGTGGGGACAGCGGGCGCTTGCCCGTCTTGAGAACCAATCCCCTCAGGCGATCTCGGTGCTGACCCTGTACGAACTCCAGTACCGGCTGGAACATTTGTACGGGGAGAAAAAGACCGCGACCCTGCTTGACATTGTTGTCGCAAACACCGAAGTCCTTCCTGTGGACAGCCGGATCGCGGTTGATGCCGGGCGGATCAAAGCCGGGCAGAAACGGGAGGGATCGTCAATAGGAGCGGTCGACTGCCTGATCCTTGCGACAGCGCGGGCATACCGTCTCAAAATCCTTACCGGTGACCGGCACTTTGCCGGTTTTGATAAAACGATAACGGTATAATTCGCCCCGGCAGCTCATTTTTTTAACAGGACTCCGGGTCGTGCGGAACCTGCCGTATGATTAAAAAAAAAGGTTAAAACCGGGAAAAGAAAACGGGCCTGAAGGGATTTGAACCCTTGACCTGCGGATTAAGAGTCCGCCGCTATGCCGAACTAAGCTACAGACCCAGTTTGACCTAATAAGATGGTCAATGCCTAGGAATAAAGGTTTTGGAACTTCACACCCCCGGCAGTCCCTGAAATATCAGAGCCCGGAGAATTCCTTTATACTTACGGCAGGTACAACTTCTCCTGATATGCCTGACACCGCCGGATTTTCATCCGTCATCCCGACGAAATACTGCATCTTCGGGTGCGGGACGAACGGGTATAATATCATAGAAGAGCTCGCAAAGGAAAACGAGCGGGCAGTCATCGTTGACCGGGACGAGTCGCGCGTCCGGCACCTCCGCGACCAGAAGTACGACGCGTACGTCCGGGACATCACCGCATCCGACATGCTCGTCGGCCTCCCGCCGTTCGAGATCGCGTTTGTCATGGCCGGCGACGCGGACGCGAACCTCGCTGCGGTCCTCACCATAAAGAAGCGCTACCCGGAGGTGCAGCTGATTGCCCGGGCCGTGGACCCGGTGACCGGCCAGAAGCTCACGGCAGCCGGTGCGGACCTCGTGATCTACCCGCAGGAGATCGTTGCCCGGACCGCGGTCTTCCAGGTAAAAAAGCAGCACGCGAGCCGGGTCTCCCAGAGGCTCTTTTCGCTCCTTGCCGGCTGGGACGGTATCCTCGGGATCATCACGCACAAGAACCCGGACCCGGACGCGATTGCAAGCGCCATGGCCCTGGCGGAGATTGCACGCCACGCGAACTCGAAAACCCTCACAACCCGGATTTTTTACGAAGGAAATATCGGCCACCAGGAGAACCGGACGTTCGTGAACCTGCTCGATATCAAAATGGAGCACCTGACACCCGAGGCACTCCAGAAGTGCACGTACCTTGCGATGGTGGACTGCCCGGGCCCGGGCTCGAACAACGATGTCCCGCCCCAGACAAGGATCCACATCATCATCGACCACCACAAGGACGGCAACCAGCCTTCCGGCCAGGGAATGTTCACCGACATCCGGCCCGGCATCGGGGCGACCGCGAGCATCATGACCCAGTACCTCCAGGAGCTCAGCATCCCGGTCGACAAACGGGTTGCGACCGCCCTCCTTTACGGCATCCGGACGGACACAAAAGAGTTCAAGCGGAATGTCACTCCGCAGGACCTCGGGAACGCAGCATTCCTGCTCCCGCTCACGGATGCGGACCTGCTCGACAAGATCATGTCGCCGTCCATGTCGCAGGAGACGCTGGATGTGATAGGTAAAGCGATCCAGAACCGGAAGATCCAGAGCGGCTACCTCTTCTCGAACGTAGGTTACGTGATGAACCGCGACGCCCTTCCGCAGGCAGCCGATCTCTTAATCACGCTCGAAGGAGTGAACACGGCACTCGTGTACGGGATCACGGACACATCGATTGTCATCTCGGCCCGGAACCGGGACATCCGGCTCCATATCGGAAACGCCCTTGCCGAAGCGTTCGGGGAGATGGGCGATGCGGGCGGCCACCCGAACATGGCGGCGGCAAACCTTCCGCTCCACTACTTCGGGCACGTGGGCGACAAGACGGCGCTTCTCGATATCGTGATCGAGCCGATCCTCCTGAAGTTCAAGAACCTCGTGGGCCTCGAGAACGATGACAAAAAGAATGAGGAGTGAGGCCGTGCGGTTCTGTCCGCACCGGGCCGGGTGAGAGAATGGAGTTTGCCGCATGGGAGCCGCACTATGTTGAGATCCTCGCGTACTTCGGGTTCTCCCGCGAGGACGACGAGAAGGCGGCGGACCTGCTTGCCGGCCTCATTCCCCGCGATGATTGTGCGGCGCTTGCGGCGCTCATCAACGGCCGCGATGTCGTGGTCTGCGGGAACGCTCCGTGCCTCGCAAAGGAACTGGGCCGGATCCCGTCGGGCAGCATTGTCCTTGCGGCCGATGCAGCGGCCGATGTCCTGTACGAACACGGTATCTTGCCCGACGCGGTTTTTACCGATCTTGACGGAGCAACCGATCTCCTGCTTGAGATGAACGCGAAAGGGACGATTGTGGTCGTCCATGCGCATGGCGACAATATCCCGCTCCTGAAACACTGGGCCCGGCGCTTTACCGGCCCGGTAGTCGCAACCACGCAGAGCACCCCGCTTTTACATGTCCACAACTTCGGTGGTTTCTCGGACGGCGACCGTGCAGTCTTTGCCGCTGATGAGCTCGGGGCACGGACGATTACTCTCGCGGGTTTCGATCTCGATGACAGGGATGTCGACCCGGTGAAACGGGGAAAGTTAACGTGGGCGAAAAAACTCCTCGCCCTGATCGGCCATGACTGCTGATGGCGGCCGCACTGCGGTAATCCTCGACGGATACGTAGACGAGCCCGCGTGCCTCGGCGTCCCGCCGTACGTCTCGCCGTACATCCGGACCGTTGCGGGCGTACTCGCCGACCGAGGCTATTCTCTGAAGTATTTCACCATCGACCAGCTCCGGAACGACCCGCAGATCTTTTCCATAGCAAACCGGGCCGGCGTGGTCGTGATGATCGCGGGCGTCACGGTGCCGGGGAAGTACCTGGGCGGGACGCCGGCAACGCTTACCGAGATCCAGCAGGCGGGCCATATGGTGAGGGGCCCGAAAAAACTGCTCGGGGGCCCGATAGGTTTCGGGTACGCCGGGGAGGGCGGGACAAAAGCGGTGAAGCAGGCGATCACCGGGTTCGATGCCCTCCTTCTTGGCGACCCGGCAGTCGCGCTCGACCGGTACCTTGCCGGCGGGGAGCCGAAAGGGGATTTCGATTACGCCAAAACCGATCCGTGGAGCGTTGCGGGAGCAGGGATCATTGCCCAGCACCCGGACTTCCCGTTTGTCATGTGCGAACTTGAGACCGCCCGGGGCTGCTCCCACGGTCTCTCGGGCGGATGTTCGTTCTGCACCGAGCCGTTCTACGGGGCGCCGCGCTATCGTAGCGTTGCCGGGGTTGCCGATGAAGTCCGGGCCCTTGCGGAAAACGGGGCCGTGCACTTCCGGGTAGGCCGGCAGCCGGACATTCTCGCGTACGGAGCCGGGCCCGGGGAGTTCCCTGCGCCCCGGCCGGACCTTATCGAATCACTCTTCTCATCGATCCGGGCAGCGGCCCCGGGTTTAAAAACCCTCCACATCGACAACACGAATCCTGGAACAATAGCCCGTCACGAGGAGAAAAGCCGCGAGGCGCTCGCCGCGATCATCCGGTACCACACACCCGGCGATGTTGCCGCGTTCGGGATGGAGACCGCTGACCCGGCAGTTGTTGCGGCAAACAATCTCAAAGCCGGGCCGGACGAGGTTTTCCGGGCGATTGAGATCGTTAACGAAGCCGGGGGCACAAGAAAAGACGGGATCCCCGAGCTGCTGCCCGGCCTCAACTTCGTCTGCGGGCTTGCGGGCGAAACGCCGACAACGTATGACAAGAACGAAGCGTTTCTCGCAAAAGTTCTCGCGGCCGGCCTCATGGTACGGAGGATCAATATCCGACAGGTGATGCCCTTTGAGGGAACGCGTGTCTACACCGAAAACACGCTCGGGAAGCACGACCGCCGCTTCAAGGCCTTCAAGGAGTTCGTCCGGCAGAAAATCGATCTTCCCATGCTCAAACGGGTCTTCCCGGCCGGCACCGTTCTCCGCGATCTCCGGATCGAGGTTTCGGACGCGATCTCGTTTGGCCGCCAGCCCGGCTCGTATCCGATCCTTGCCGGGATCCCGGCAAACCTCCCGAAGGGTGCCGTGATCGATGCGGTCGTGGTGGACTGGGGCATGCGTTCCCTTACCGCCCTCCCGCTCCCGCTCAATGTGAACACGATGCCGGCATCGGTTTTGAAATGGATGCCGGGCGTGGGGAAAAAGCGGGTGGCAGCGGTAATTGCGAAAAGGCCGTTTAAGGATGTGGCGGCATTTGTGAAGGTGGCGGGGAGCTCGGAGATGGACCGGTTTTTCGTGGTGTGAGTGGGTTTTGCACTCTCACTCACAAAGTTGGAAATGTATCCGATGCCCGGATTTTCCGGGTGAATAAAATACGATGGCTCCCCGCCTCAGGGCCCCTCGCGGGGCACGGCGGGGCAAGGGACTGTACTGAGAATCGCGGAATTTTTCTGTTGATTTTTTTTCGCTGATGTTTTTTCACGGATAGAATACTGGACGTCCCGGATTTCCCGAACGGGAATTGTCTACAAATCAGAATTCAGGTAATACAGCATCATCGCAACCGGGGGATGCCACAGCGGCGGGGGCGGAGGCTTGCCGGAGACCTAAAAGAGCGTTATCTACCCCCCGACTTCTCGCGAATACAAAAAAAAGCAAAAAAAATTTCCAAGATCAGAACCGTTCAGACCTTCCTCAGTTCCGTCACTTTCAGAATATCCGTCCGGGTAACAATCCCGATAATCTTGTCGTCCTGCACGATCGGGATCCGGCCGATATTCCTCGTGGTCATGAGATGGAGCGCCTCCATCACCGGGGCATCGGGCGGGAGAGTGACAAGATTGTCCCGGGTCATGACATCCTTGACCTGCATGGCGTCGCGGTCGATGGGCGAGGTCCGGTTCACGTCCGCAAGCGTCACCATCCCGACGAGCATATCCCGGTCGGTGACCGGGAACCCGAGGTGCTTGCTTGCATACATCATCTCCACGACTTTTGCGAGCGGGAGGTTCGCGGGAACCGCCGTCACCGTGGTCGTCATCATGCTCCCCACGGTCACGTCCTGTAAGAGGAAATGGTATTTTACCGCGGTCGACTCCATGCTCGCCCCGATGTAAATGAAGAGCGCGATAAGGACAAGGAAGGGCGAGAGGAAGACGAGCCCCACAATCCCGAAGATCACCGCAAAAACCTTGCCGACCGTTGCGGCAATCCCGGTTGCCCGGTCAAGCGGCATCCGGGTCGCAAGAACGGCCCGCAGGACTCTTCCGCCGTCCATGGGAAACGCCGGGATCAGGTTGAACACACAGAGGATGATGTTTAAGAGCCCGAGATAGCCAAAGACAAAGATCAAAAGTCCCTGGTAGCCGGGATCCGCGGTCATCTCCGAGACAACATACACGAGCCCGCAGCAGGCAAAGCCGAAGACAAGGCTCATGAGCGGCCCGGCAAGCGCCATGGGAAGCTCGGTTTTTGGCTCGGGCGTCCCCTCGTCCATCTGGGCGATCCCGCCGAACATCAAAAGCGTGATGCTCTGCATCTTAATCCCCTTTGCCCGGGCAACGAGCGAATGGGCGAGCTCGTGGACAAACACTCCCAAAAAGAGGCCGAGGGCAACGACCGTCCCGAGGATCCACGGCATCCACCCCGAAGTGATCAGGGACGTGTCGATCGATACGTTAAAAATTTCCTTGAGCATATCGGTTGTCGGCCCGATCTCGCTCCCGATAATAAACGCAAAGAGCGGGATGACAAGGATAAAAGTGTAATGGAGAAGGATCGGGATATCGAAAAGCCGCCCGATCCGAAGAGATCCGTCCATAAAGTAAGGATTATCTTTTTAACCCATATGGTATATACTTTCATCTGATAACGATGGAAACCCAGATAACGGATTTATTCGGGCTCGCGATTTACACGGACAAGGGCATGTACATCGGCGAGGTCGACGATGTCGTCATTGACGTGGACTCCAAAAAGATCGAATCGCTTGTCGTAGGCAAGGTCAACGACCAGCTCTTCGAACTCAAGAACTACAAGGGCCTCAAGCTCCCGTACCGGATCATCAGCGCCATCGACGATATCGTCCTCATCCGCCACCTGCCCGGTGCATTCGCCGGATCCGGCACGATCGAGGAACAGTAAAGCCACGGTTTTTCTGGGGCAATACGGGGCGGCCTTTCACCGGCAGCCCCCGGGTATTTTTCTTATTTCGTCATTTACGGGGAGGATATCGTTCATGGAAGACCGGGAGATCTTTGCAAACCTTGTCACCGTCCCCCCGGTCTTTGTCCGGCTCGACGGCCGTGCGTTCCATGCCCTCACAAAGAAACTCGCGTTTGCCCGGCCTTTTGACGACCGGTTCAGCGGGGCAATGGAGCAGGTCTCGCGTCTGCTCGTGGCGGAGAGCGGCCTTTCCCCGGTCTTTGCCTATACGTTCTCGGACGAGATCAGCCTGTACTTCCGCGAGCTCCCGTTCTCGGGAAGGGTGGAGAAGATCGATTCGGTCGCAGCCTCGTACGCGGCAAGCGCCCTCACGCTTGCCCTTGGCGTTGACGAGCCGCTCGCTTTTGACGCCCGGATCGTGATCGCGACCCCGGATATCGCGATCGAGTACATGACGGACCGGCAGGGTGAGGCGTGGCGCAACCACATCAACGCCTACTGCCAGCAGGCGCTCGTATCGGAGGGGATGAACATGGCAGAAGCGGCAGAAAAGCTCCGCGGGCTTGCCTCGCAGGACCTCCACGAGATGATGCACCAGAGGGGCGTGAACCTTGCAAAGACGCCGGCCTGGCAGCGCCGGGGGATCCTCGTCTCCAAAAAACCGGTGACAAAGGAAGGCTACAACCCGGTAAAAAAAGAAGCCGTGACCGTTCAGCGGAGCACGGTTGCCGCCGATCGCGACCTCCCGCTCTTTTCAACGCCAAAAGGTCAGGACTTCCTCAAAAACCTGATCTCCGGTGAATGATGGGGTAACGGTCGCCCCGGTTTCCTGTTTTTTTGTTTGTTTTTTTAAGAAAACCGTATAATGGATGCGGGCGTACTTACCCCTAGCGTACCGGACAGGAGCATCCGGCAGGAGCGGTACCATCGCCATGCAGCAGGAGGGGGAGATATGCAACAGATCATCATTACCAGGAAAGATGGGGACCGTGACGTCACCAGCTGCGTTGACAAAATCGAAGACGGCGCATGGATCCGGCTGTTCAATACATCGGAGACCGAACTCAAGGACCTCTCCGAGTCCTGTGCGATCCCGCTCGATTTCTTAAAAGCCGCACTCGATGAAGAGGAACGGCCGCGTATCGATATCGAGGACAACGTGGTGCTCGTTGTCATCGATATTCCTGCGGTAATGGAAAACGAGGGCATCAAAATCTTAACCACGCTGCCGCTCGGGATCATCGTCACCGACAAAAATCTCGTAACGGTCTGCAAGTACGAGTCCCACCTGCTCGAAGATTTCCTTTCGGGAAAGGTCCGGCATTTTGCATCGTTCAAGAAAACCCGGTTCTTATTCCAGATCTTTTACCGGAATGCGTCGCTGTACCTGCACAACCTCCGCCAGATTGAAAAATCGATCTCGCACATCGAGTCCGAGCTCCACAAATCCCTGAAAAACGAGGAACTTTTCAACATGATGGAGATGCAAAAGAGCCTCATTTATTTCTCGACCTCGCTCAAGAGCAACGAGGTCGTGCTCGAACGGATCATGCGGGTCAAGCCCCTGCGGATGTACGAGGAGGACTCGGACCTTCTGGACGATGTCATCACCGAGAACAAGCAGGCGCTCGAAATGTCGCAGATCTACCTGCATATCTTAAACGGCATGACCGATACGTTTGCGACGATCATTTCGAACAACCTAAACATCGTGATGAAATTTTTGGCATCGGTCACGATCATCCTCGCAGTCCCCACGATGATCGCAAGTTTCTACGGGATGAACGTGGGGGACATCCCGCTCGCGAGCCAGCCGTATGCGTTCGAGACGATCTTTATTATTTCGTTTATCATCTCAGCGGTGATGGGAGTCCTGATGTGGAGAAAGAGGCTGTTCTGATTTTTTGTTTTCCTTTTTTCGTTCCCCGGTCTGTGTGGTATCATGGGAAAAACAATAAATCATTCGGGATAATATGAAGGTACTTCAGGTGCGCTGCCATGCTGTCCGTTGATGCCGTTGAACCAGTCCTGAAAAAAATGCCTCCCGATGTTCAGCGGAAGGTACTGAAGTACATCGAGGCCCTTTCGGCACGGACAGCGAAGAGACCGCCCGGTCGAATGAAATTCGTTTGGGCCGGGTGTTGTGCGGATATGTCCAATGAATATACTTCCGTGCAGCTCCAGAAGAAGATCCTCGACTGGTGGAAGTGAAGTGTATCTTCTCGATACCAATATCTTTCTCGAAGTGCTTCTGAACCGTGAATATTCGTCTGTTATCCGGGAACTCCTGAATCGCGAAACCGACTTATCTTTCTTTATTACCGATTTTTCCCTCTATTCCATCGGGATATTTTTGATGCGCAGTAAACTGGCCGGATACTACAACAGTTTTCTTGACGATCTCGATGAACGGGATATACAGATTGTTGCCCTGTCACCTGAGGATCTCCGCAGGATTCCTGCCATATGTATCCGGTATAATCTTGATTTTGACGATGCATACCAGTATGTTGCAGCTGACGCAAATAACCTGAAACTGGTCAGCCTTGATCACGATTTTGATCGTGTGCCCTCCGGGAGGGTACATCCAAAAGATATCTGATGAAGTTTCCCGGAGAAAACGGTAATCCTGATATACCGTGAAAAACATGTGTCGATCATGATGGAGCCGCTGCCGCTGGATAAAGTGTACCGTTTTATCGAGCCCGGGCCGGTCGTGCTCGTGACTACGGCGCAGGGAAAGGAACGTCCGAATGTCATGGCGATGAGTTACCATATGGTCGTTGACGATGGCGATCCTCCGCTTATTGCCTGCATGCTCGGCCCCTGGGACTACAGCTACCGGGCGTTTCGCGCAACCGGCGAGTGCGTGATTGCCGTCCCCACGGTCGATCTCGCGGCAAAAGTTGTCACGATCGGGAACTGCTCCGGTGCTGATACGGACAAGTTCGAAACGTTTGGCCTCACCCCGCTTCCCGCAAAAAAGGTCAAAGCCCCGCTCATTGGCGAGTGCCTCGCAAACTTCGAGTGCCGGATAAAAGACGACCGCCCCGTGGAAAACTACAACATGTTCATTCTCGAAGTCGTTGCGGCCTGGGTCGATCCGGAACGAAAGGAGCGCCGGGTGATCCATCACCGGGGGAACGGGACGTTTGTGGTGGACGGGCGGGTGCTCGACATCAGAAAGAAGATGATCAAGTGGCCGACCTATATCCGGGACTGAGTGCAGGCATGCTTACGGTTTTTGCCGATCGGCAAACCAAAATGAAGATCCGGCGGATGAGACGGACAGGGTAACCCGGGACGTATCCGGAAATCCAGAAGATCCCGGTACCAGGAAACCGGCCGGTGCCCATCCCCCCAACACCCCCCCAAAAAAATACCCGCCGTTTTCGATCCCATACCCTTTTTTTGTTTCGGGATAAATTCCACGCTGGAGTGGAGTTTTCCCGGAGCCGTTGCCTGAGCCGGTCCCGGAAAAGCCTGAGGGTACATGCTCGAAATTGCCATCCTTATTGTCCTGTTCGCGTTCGCCTTTACGTTCACGAACGGGTTCCAGGACGCAAGCTCGATAGCCGCGACTTTCATCGCGTCGCGTTCCGCATCCCCCAAAGCCGGCATCCTGCTCGTTTCTGGCATGTCGTTACTCGGCGCAATCCTCGGCGGGAGCGCAGTCGCGTTCACGCTCGCAGGTCTCGTGGTCCTCCCCTCGGTCGATGCAATGCTCGTCGTCCTTCTTGTCGCCCTGCTCGCGGCAAGTTCCTGGAATATCATCACCCGGAGGTTCGATCTCCCGTCATCGTCAACGCACGGGCTCGTAGGCGGGCTTATCGGGGGCGGGATGGCGGCCGCCGGCGCGGGCTGCGTTACCTGGGGATTTGACGAACTGCTCTCGCCCGCCCACGAACTCACGGGGCTTTCCCTGATCCTCGTCTTCTTTGTCATTTCGGTCCTCATCGGGTTCTTCGGCAGCTACTTCATGTACCGGGTAACGGCCGTTCTTCTCCGGAATGCAAAGCGGTCCGTCAACACCACGCTTGTCCGGCTCAACTGGATCGCCGCGGCGGTCATGGCGTTTTTCAATGGTGCGAACGACACCCAGAAACAGATGGGGATCATCGCGGTGGCCCTTGCAGCCGCGGGCGGGGCCGCGGTATCCGGTGTCCCGTTCTGGGTGCGCTGCACCTGCGCAGTCCTGCTCGCGGCCGGCACGGTCTCCGGCGGCTGGGGGATCATGAAAACACTTGGTAACCGGATCTTCAAGATGTCGCCGGTCCATTCGTTCGATTCCCAGTTTTTTTCTGCGGCCTCTCTTGGCCTCTCCACGATTGCGGGAGCGCCGGTCTCCTCCACGCAGGTGATCACTATGTCCGTTCTCGGGGTCGGGGCCGCAGAGAATCCGCGGAAAGTGCGGTGGATCACGGGAAAGAAAATCCTCATTACCATGGCGGTAACTATACTCGTTACTATGGGAATCGCATTTGTCCTCTACCGGATCGTTGCACCGTTTGCGGGGGTATGAACCGGGATGGCAAAGGAGGAACGTCCCGAAAAAAGACCGGCCCGGTCCCGGCTGTTTGCTGAGATCTTTCCCCGGGATTACGATTTCGAGGATATGCTGGCACAGCAGGCGGACCGGACCGTGGCCGGTGCCGCCGCCCTTGTCGCGTGGCTTGAGGCGGATCCCCGCGGGGACCCGGCGGAGCTGGTACAGATCGAGGCCGATGTCGACGCGATGCGCACGGACCTGGAAGAAAAGCTCATCAGTTCCTTTTCCACGCCATTCGACCGGCAGGATATCTATTCCATCTCCCGGCAGATGGACTACATCCTCAACGCGGCAAAAGAAACGGCGATCGAGATGCGGGCGTTTGGCGTTGTTCCCGATGGCCCGATTCTTGACATGGCCCGGGCGCTTCACACCGGGGCGTCGAGCGTTGCAAAGGCGATCCGGTTACTGAACTCCGATAACGGGCATGCCGAGGCCGCGATCCGGCAGGGACGGGATGCGTACCATGCAATAGAGAATACGTACATCGCAGCTATGACCGATCTCTTCCGGACCAGCGATGCCATGGCGGCGCTCAAGACCCGGGAGATCTACCATCACCTGCGGGACGGCGGTCGGGCCCTCCGCACTACGCTTGACATCCTGCACAATGCGCTGATCGATATCGCGTAGGGGGGCCTGGTGACCGCAGGTATTCCGGGCCCGAAATGGGCTCGGATTGGCCGGTTCCTGTTTTACGCTCCTGCCAAAAACCCCGCAAACCGCACCGTTTCGGTTCGCGTGGAAAAAAAGCCTTATCCTGCCTCCGTTTATCGAAATTCGCCCGGTTTCGATGCCAGATAACGGGCATTAACGGCCTCTGGGCAGAGGATATTTTTCGCAGGTGTTTTCTATCAGGCTATCCTGAAAAAGGCCAAAAGAATACGAATACGGGGATCCTTTTTTTGAGGGGAGGTTTTTGGGATGCAGATTTTCAGGTGCGGGATGTCCCGGACTAGGGGATCCGGACCCATGAAATACCTGTGATCGCCCGGAACCGTGCCGGAGGAACATCTCCGTCGGAGACCCGACCCTGCATTATGAGTCCTGTCAGCGAAAAAGGGGACGAAATCGCAAAAAACGGGTCCTAATTCGGGTAATCCGCCTGGTTTTCCCGTCGTAAAAAAAGGGGCCCAAACAGGCCCAATTAGACGGTCGATCTTTTCCCGGATCATACACTGGCACAGGGAAATAAAAAGAAAGGCGGTTTTTGGGAGGCGGATCCGGGAGTAAGAGAAAAAACGGCTCTCTGGAGAAAACCTTAAGAGAAATTCTGAATTTTGTTACGAGGGGACCACGGGCGCTCGCCGCCTCGTCGGGGCTCGCCCCGTGGAGCAAGCCCGTGCACGGGAAACAACATGAAAATTTTAACCGGGGGTCAAGGGCGCTTGCCCCCTTGGGTTGCCTCCCTCTCTCAAATACTGTCCGGTGCAGGGGAAATGATTTCTTCAGAGCAAAAAAAAGAAAACTTTTCTTACGCGGCCTTCGAGATCCCGATGGTCATCGCGATCCCTTCGACATCCCAGTCCTTTACCAAAGCAAATGACGACCCGGCCGGCTCCGCAGCATTATGCAGTGCCAGCGCCTTTGCCCGGACCTCTTCGGCAATCCCGGGCTTCCAGCTCTTGCCCACAAGCCCGCAGACCCTCTCGTCCTTTACCGCCACATCGACCGTGATGAAGTCCTCGACAGCGAGATCGAGCTGCCGGCGCATCTCCTGGATCCTCCGGATGATCTCCCGGGCATAGCCTTCCGCTTCAAGGTCAGGTGTGAGGGCAACGTCCACGTACACGGTTGCATCCTCCATCGGGGCCGAGAAGACATCGGTCGGGAGTTTCTCGGTAAAGGTCACGTGGTCGGTGCCGATCTCGAACTTCGCGCCGTCCTTTTCGAGCGTGTATGTCTGGCCGGCATCGACCGCTGCCCGGATAGCGTTCCCGTCCGCCGCTTCGATGAGGCCCTTGACCGTGAAGGAATTCTTCCCGAATCCCTTGCCGAGCGCCTTCATCACCGGCTCCGCGTGCCAGCCGATCCGATCCCACCGGCCCATCACGACGGTAACCTTCCGGGCATTGGCCCGGTCCATGCAGATCGCGTTAAGCCGGGCAACAGCGTCCTTTACCTCGGGCTTTGCCGTCACGATCACGACCTCGCCCACCGGCCAGCGCAGTTTCCTCTTGCCCGCCTGCCGGGCGTTCTGCACCGCATCGTCAAACGAACGGGCGAGCTCCATCGCGTGTTCGAGCTCGCGGTTCACGAGATTATCCTCGCAGGCCTGCCAGTCAAGCATGTGCACGCTTGCCGGGTCGTTGGCGCACCGGAGGTTCTGGTAGATCTCTTCGGTGATGTGCGGGGAAAACGGCGCCATGATGCCGATGAGCCGGCGCATCACGTAATAGATCGTCTCGTACGCGAACACCTTCTCTTTCGACTCGCCTTCGAGCCACATCCGGGGCCGGACCAGCTGGACGTACCAGCGCGAGAGGTCTTCGAGGATGAAATTGAGGATCTCCCGGGTTGCCCGGTGGAGCTGGCACTCCTTTGTCGCTGCATCTACGATCCCCGCGACCGTGTTGATGCGGGAGACAATCCAGCGGTCCTCATCGGCGAGTTCGCGGAGGTGGGAGCGGACAAACGAGCCGTCCCACTTCCCGTCCTTTGCCTCGGGCTCGAACTTGTCGAGGATCATGTACGGCATCGGGAACCGGTACACGTTCCAGAGGATGTTGATGGTCCGGTTCACTGTGCCGACATTCTCCCAGTTGAACTTTAAGTCGTCCCATGGTGCGGATGAAGAGAGCACGTAGAGCCGGAGCACGTCCACGCCGACTTTTGCGATCACTTCCTCAGGAGCGACAACGTTCCCGAGGCTCTTTGACATCTTGCGTCCGTCCGCATCGAGCGCAAAGCCGTGCATGCAGACGCTCTTGTACGGCGCCTTGCCAAACGCGATCGTGCTTGCGCCAAGCTGCGAGTAGAACCAGCCCCGGGTCTGGTCCTGTCCTTCGGTGATGAAGTCTGCGGGCCAGAGTTTCTCGAACTCCTCTGTCTTTCCCGGGAACCCGACCGTTGCCCACGATGCAACCGCGGAGTCGAACCAGACGTCGAAGATGTCCCCGACCCGCTTCATCGTGCCGCCGCACTCGCAGGGGATCGTGACCTTGTCCACGAACGGGCGGTGGGGATCGGGAACCTTCTGCCCGCTCGCCGTTTCGAGTTCCGCAATCGTACCGATGACCCGGTACTTGTCGCACTTGTCGCAGACCCAGACCGGGATCGGGATGCCCCAGTAGCGCTGCCGGGAAATGCACCAATCCCGGGCCTCCTTGATCCAGTCGTAGAACCGGGCGCTGCCGGCCCACTCGGGATACCACGTGACTTTCTTGACCTCGGAAAGCATGAGGTCGCGGATCTCCGAGGCTTTTAAGAACCACTGCGAGGTGGCCCGGAAGATGATCGGCGTCTTGCAGCGCCAGCAGTGGCCGTACCGGTGAGTGATCTTCTCGGTCGCAAGCAGGTGTTCGCCAAGGGCATCGAGCACGTCCTGGTTTGCGTCCCGGACAAATTTCCCGGCAAAGATCCCGGCCTCGGGCCGGAACTTCCCCGCCCCGTCCACCGGGCAGACGATGGCGAGCTTCTCCTTTGTCCCGAGCACGTAGTCGTCCCACCCGTGGCCCGGCGCAATGTGTACCATACCGGTATTTTCCATGGCGACAAAATCCGCAGTCACGACCCGGTGCGCGATCTCCTTCTGGAGCGGGACTTTATCAAGGAGCGGGGAATCGTATTCCCAGCCAACCAGTTCTGCGCCTTTCTTTGTTTCAAGGACATCGAACTTCTGGTACCGGCCTTTCTTGAGCACAGATTTTACAAGGTCTTCTGCGATCCAGAGGAATTCTTCGTGCCCGTTCTTCTCCGCGTGGACCCGGGCGTACACGAACTCCTTTCCCACCGCGACCGCGACGTTTGCGGGAAGGGTCCAGGGTGTTGTCGTCCAGATCACGAGATACTCGTCAGCCTTTCCCCTGATCGGGAACTTCACAAAGACCGAGGGGTCGGTCTCGTCCCAGTACTCGACCTCGGCGTCCGCGATCGCCGTCTCGCATCGGGGGCACCAGTTCACCACCCGGTACCCGCGTTCGAGCATCCCCTTCTCCTGCGCCTTAGCAAGTGTCCACCACGCCGCCTCAACGTACCAGGGCTTGATCGTCTGGTAGGCATTCGGGAAGTCCATCCAGATGCCGAGGTTCTCGAACTGGGCGTCCATCAGTTCCTTGTTTTTAATCGCAAACTCCCGGCACTCGGAAATGAACTTCTCGATCCCGAAGGTCTCGATATCCTTTTTCGAGGCAAAGCCCAGCTTCTGCTCGACTTTCACTTCGATCGGGAGACCGTGCATATCGTAACCGGCCCGGTCGATCACGTTTTTCCCGTTCATCCGGTGGTAGCGCAGGATCGAGTCTTTCAGGATCTTGTTCCACGCGGTCCCGAGGTGGATCTGGCCGGTGGTGTATGGCGGGCCGTCGACAAAGAAGAACGGCTTACCGATGCTGTGCTGCTCTTTTACTGCCTGGTAGGTTCCGTGGGTGCGCCAGTACTCCTGCACCTCACGCTCGATCTCTTTTGCTGAAAAGTTCGCGGTAACTTCCTTCAAGTAGTATCCCTCTGGTGGACCGGATTACAAGGACGCCCGGTTGTACCGGTATGGGTTGGCGGTATAAGGACAAAGTAGTTTTCCCGGCTTTGGTGCCCGGGAAATGCCATACAAAGGACGTACTCGTTCCGGTATCGTTAAATATCACGCCGGGTACGAACTCTGTACAATGTACCGCGTCCTCTGCGTAGATGACGAACCGGCAATTCTTGAAATATCGAAACTCTTCCTGGAGCGGACCGGTACTTTTTCTGTGGATACGGCAGAGTCGGCAGAGGATGCGCTTCGGCTGCTGGTATCCGGATCGTACGATGCCGTTGTGTCCGATTACCAGATGCCCGGGACGGACGGTATTTTCCTCCTGCAGGAGATCCGCGGGAAGCACGGCGATCTCCCCTTCATTCTCTTTACCGGCAGGGGACGGGAGGAGGTGGTCGTGCAGGCAATCGACAGCGGCGCAGATTTCTACCTCCAGAAAGGGGGCGACTCCAAAGCCCAGTATGCCGAGCTCGCGCACAAGATCAAAAAGGCTGTCGAGCGCAAAAAGGCGTGGGAAGCGGTCCGCACCAGCGAAGAAAAGTACCGCGAACTTGTCGAGAACGCAAACAACATCATCCTGAAATGCGACCGGAACGGGAATATCACGTTTTTTAACGAGTACGCCCAGCAGTTTTTCGGGTTCACAAATACAGAGATCCTCGGCAGCCCCATGGTCGGTACCATCGTCCCGCCCATGGAGTCCGGGTCGGAGCGTGACCTCGCGCTGCTGCTCAAAAACATTGTGAATTCCCCGGAAGAGTATACCCATAACGAGAACGAGAATATCAAAAAGAACGGCGAACGGGTCTGGATCCAGTGGTGGAACAAGCCCCTGTCCGATGCCTGCGGCGCTTATACCGGCATGCTGAGCATCGGTACCGATATGACTGCGCAGAAAAAGATCGCAGCGGCACTCAAAGAGAGCGAGGAGCGGTACCGTTTTCTCGTGGAGAACGCACCCCTTTCCATCACGGTTGTCCAGGGGGACCGGGTCCGGTTCGTAAACCAGTTCGGGCTGGATACCAGCGGATATACCGGGGAGGAGATCCGGTCGCATCCGTACCTGGATTTTGTCCATCCCGAAGACCGCGGACTCGTGAGCGCAAACCACACCCGCCAGATGAGGGGCGAGAAGGTTGCGGGGCTGTATTCGTTCCGGGCCCTCATGAAATCCGGGGAATCGCGGTGGTACGACATCAAGTCGGTGCCGGTAACGTGGAACGGCGCGCCTGCCACGATGAACTATTATATCGATGTCTCCGAGAGAAAAAGCATCGAGGACACGCTTCATTCGGTCAATGGGAAACTCCTCCTTCTCTCGCGCATCACCCGGCACGATCTCGGCAACCAGATTACCGCTCTCCGCGGGTTCATCGACCTCTCCCGGGCGCATGCGGGAGATCCCGGGCGACTTGACGGGTATCTCGAACGAATGGAATCGATCGCCGGTACCCTTTCGGAGCAGCTGCAGTTTACCCGCGATTATGGCGAAATTGACCTGATGTCCCCGCAGTGGCTCAACCTCGGGGATGTCTTTGAAAAAGTGGCGGCCCAGCTCCCCCTTGACGAGGTCTCGCTTCAGCTGCCGGAAAAGAACCCGGATATTTACGTGGATCCCCTCTTCTCCAAGGTCTGCTACAACCTTATCGAGGACTCGCTCCGGTACGGCGGCGAGCAGCTGACGGAGATCTCGGTTACGGCAGAACCCGGCGATCATGAGCTTATCGTCACGTACGCGGACAATGGCATCGGGGTCCCGGATACGGACAAGGAACGGATCTTCGAGATGGGTTTTGGGAAAAATACCGGGTTTGGCCTCTTTTTGTCCCGGGAAATCCTTACCTTAAACGGGATCACGATCCGGGAGACCGGGGTTTTTAGCCGGGGCGCCCGGTTCGAGATCGCTGTGCCGGAAAAAGCCTTCCGTCACCCCGAATCCTGAACCCCCGGTACCTGCAAAACAAAACCGTAACGTATCTATAATATTTTTTATATACAGGAGTCCATGAAGCCGTATCGTTTTCTCCTGGGAATCGCAGTACTGGTCGTCCTGTTTGCCGTTGTTGCCGGCTGTACATCGACAACATCCGCCCCTTCGGCCACTGCCGTCCCCACCGCCGGCACCACAGCTACACCGGTAACGTCATCCGCGGCAGCGACGGCCCAGGCCACTGTCACATCGTCCGGGATCGACACAAAAGTCCAGGTCCATTTCAACGATTATACCTGCATGGATATCCAGGACGGGCTGGGTGTCGAGTATCTCTATCCCGATGAAAAATATACGGTCTGGGCCACGACACCCGGTTCGATCTCTCCGAACCTCCTTGTGGTGGACGTGACGGACAACACAAAGTTCGTATCGGTCAAGCCTGCGTGGGATGCGGTTCACAAAATCTGGGTGTACGACGGGCTGGTTCCCCTGGTGAAGATTTTTGATATCTCATCGCCCCAGACCAGGACCTTAACGATCAAGAACCAGGGCAAGTATTACCTCTGTATCGATGACCGCAAGGAGACAGGCACGAGCGATGAAATCTACCAGGTACCGGTGAAAGTGACCCGGGCCTGAACCGTTTCCTTTTTTCTTGTTCCTTTTGCCCTCCCGCCGGGGCGGGCGGTACAGATTTTTTTGCTGACCGTCATGTCTTTATGGATCCGGGGGGATGCTGTTATCGTGAAATGCATGTGCGGCAGTGTCATGCCGGCATGAAAAATAATCGCATCATCGGGAGAGGATCATGGAAATGTCGCCATACCCGGTCCTTATCGGGGGAAAAAAGAAGGTAACGCAGGAGACCGCAAAAGTCCGGTTCCCGTACACCGGCGAGGTGTACGCCGAGGTCTGCCAGGCCGGATCTGTCGAGATAAAAGAGGCGGTTGCCGCGGCATGCCGGGGGTTCGGGGAGACCCGCCGGCTCCCCGCACATGCCCGGGCCCGGATCCTCGAAACCCTTGCCGGCCGGATTCATGAGCGGGCGGACGAGCTCGCAGAAGTCCTTGTCATGGAGGGCGGCAAGACCCGGAAGTTTGCCGCAACAGAAGTTGCCCGAGCTGAGACGACCGTCCGGACCGCGGCCGAGGAAGCAAAACGGATCTACGGCGAGATAATCCCCCTCGACTGGGGGAGCGACAGCGAGGGCCGGACCGGCTACCTCCGGCGCTTCCCGCTCGGGCCGGTGCTCGGGATCGTGCCGTTCAACTTCCCGCTTAACCTCGCCTGCCATAAGCTCGCCCCCGCGATCGCGGCCGGGAACTCCGTCATCCTCAAGCCATCGTCCGCGACCCCGGTCTCCTGCCTGCTCCTCGGGGAGATGGCGGTAGAAGCCGGGCTGCCGCCCGATGCCATCAGCGTGCTTCCCTGCCCGGCCGGCAGGGCCGAGCAGCTCGTAAAGGATCCCCGGATTGCGTACCTCTCGTTCACCGGCAGCTGCCCGGTCGGGTGGCACTTAAAAGAGATCGCGGGAAGGAAAAAAGTAGGTCTCGAACTGGGCGGGAACGCGGCTGTGATCGTACACGAGGACGCAAACCTTCCGTACGCTGCATCCCGGATTGCTACGGGAGGGTTCAATAATGCCGGGCAGGTCTGCATCTCGGTGCAAAGGGTATTCATCCACCGGCCGGTGTACGAGAAGGCCCGCGACCAGATCCTTGCCTTGGTGAAAAAACTCCACTTCGGCGATCCCCGGGACCCGGCAACCGATGTCGGCCCGATGCTTGACCGGGTCAAGGCCGAGCAGGCGTACGCGAAAGTGCAGGACGCAATCCGGCAGGGCGCAAAATGTCTCTGCGGCGGCACGCTCGAAGGTACGATGTTTGCCCCGACCGTGCTCGAAGGGACAAAACCCGGCATGCGGGTGAACTGCGAGGAGGTCTTTGCGCCGGTGATCTCGCTTCATCCGTACGACACGTTTGCCGATGCGATCCGGATGGCAAATGACGGGGAGTACGGGCTCCAGGCGGGAGTCTTCACGCAGGATATCGGGCGGGCATTTTCTGCGTTCGAGGAGATGGAGGTAGGCTGCGTGCAGGTCAACGATATTCCCACGTTCCGGGCCGACCACATGCCGTACGGCGGGGTCAAGGGATCCGGCACCGGCCGCGAAGGCCCGCGGTACGCGATCGAGGAGATGACCGAACTTAAGCTGCTCGTGATCAACCGGCAGGGCGGGGCGGAGTAAGAAAAAGTTTTTTTTGTCCCGGCCGGGTCACTCGTACCGGACAAAATCCGGTGCAAACATCTTCATGAGTTCCTCGATCCGGGCAAACGCCTTCTTGTGGTCGATGTAGAGCCGGAACGAGGAGTTGTCCTTTTTTTTGACCAGCAGGTATCCCGAGAGCAGTACGGGTTTTTTTAAGACAATCGCTGCGATCTCCTCTTTTTTTGCAGAAAACATGCAGCCGTTCTCCAGTTCGCCCAGCGTCCGTTCACGGGTGTCCAGAGCTGTGCCGAACAGTTCGTCCATGAGAAACGTCCCGAACTGGAGGTCCTTTGAGGCATTCGCGTCGAGCTCCGGGATCCGGATCACAAACATCCGCCGGGTGGTGGCATAGACGCCGTACCCTCCGCCAAGGGAACCGATCGCACCGGCAAAGGTGCTCCCGCTGCCGTCCCCTGCGACCTTGAGGGTCGGACTTGCGATCCCGCCGAGATAGTTCTCGGCAGCTTTTTGATCCGTACGGGGCTCGCCGATCGTGATCACCTCGATGACCGCGAGCAGCCGGCCGGCATTATCGTACACCGGGGAGCACTTGCCCCACATGAGCACGGGCTTTCCCTTTATGGAAATATGTTCCAGTTCGCCGATCAGCGTCTCGCCGTCCCGTTTTGCAACCGGCCGCCCCTCCTTTTTTACGCCCGGGGGGGAAGGAAGCATGTTGTCGACCAGCATCGGGGCACGCTTCCCGTAGAACGGGACGCCGTATTCCTGCCCGCCCTTCCCGACCATGTCGACTGCCGCAGCGCCGGTCAGTTCGGCGAGTTTTTTACTCCATGCAAGGACCACGCCGTTTTTATCCACGGCAAAGACCGGGGCTTCGAGCGACTGGAGGGTGGCGACCAGTTCGTAGAGTTCATCGTTTTTTTCCGCATCGCCCCCGGCAGGGACGTGGGCGTCCGGGATTTTTTCGCCGGCGCCGATCTTCCGCAGAGAACCGGTATCCCTCCCTCCGAGCTGGTACTCCTGCGGCTCGCCTTCGGCCGAGAAGAACGCGTGGTAACTCCATTCGAGGGTTACCGCCCGGCCCTCACCGGCAAGGACATGGTGCAGGAGCAGACAGTCCGGCACTTCCGGGGAGAGGGCCCGCAGGCAGCCGAGAATTTCTTCCCGTTCTGCCGTTGGTACGTAATTAAAAAAATTCTCCTGGACGAGCTGGCGGTACGGTTTTCTGAACAGATGGACACAGGGCTCGTTCACAAACGTGAGTTCGCCGCCCGGCCTGATCCGGCAGATGAGTTCGGCACTGTTGTCAACAACCGAGTTGTAGAACCGGGCCCAGCTGACCAGCTCGAACTCGGCGTTCTTCTGCGGGATGCGGGTGCGGAGGAAATCGATAAGGCGCGGGACCTCGTCGGCCATGTCCGCACCTTTCTGGAGGTAGTAGTCCGCTCCCGTATTGAGGGCGTCCCGTGCGATATGGGCAAGCCTTTTAGCCGTTGCTACGACAAAGACCGACTGGCCGCCCCGGGACCGGACTTCCCGCAGAAGGGAGAGGCCGTCCATGTCCGGCATCGAGTAATCCGCAATGATCGCATCGAAATACTGCCGGTTGAGGAGGTCGAGCGCATCGGTGGAGGTCGCCGCTGTAGTGACAGCGAGATCCGGTTCCTGTTCGAGCCGGGTCTTAAACACGTCAAGAAAGAGTGGCTCGTCATCGATGCAGAGAAGGGAGATTGCCTGGGACATAACGACCCCCGCGTTCGTGTACCTTTCAGAGTCTGGAAGTATATCTTAAAAAAATTATTTAAATTATCTTTATGTGTCTGTGACTATCCTTCTAACCTTTATAAAAAGCAGGGCACGAAAAACGGCTCCTGCCGGGAGCCCGGGAAGAGTAAAAAGTTACCAGGGGATGATCTCTACCCGGCTTCCCTTCTCAAAACCCTCGCTCTCTGCCGGGACCCGGAGCACGCCGTCGCTGTTCGCGAGCGTGTTCAAGAGGCCGGACTTACCAAAGAGCGGGGTTGCGATCCCGTCTTTGAGCGAGACCCGGAGGAAGTCCTCCCGCCCCTTAGTGGAGGGCACGTTCATTGCAAGGGTCGCGGGGAGCGTAACCGGGTCCGGTGCGGCGTTCCCGGTCATGCCGTCGAGCAGGTGCCGGACAATGGCAACGAGCACGACAAAGGTTGCGGCCGGGTGGCCGGGCAGGCCGATCACCGGTACGGTACCGACCCTGCCGATGACCGTGGGCTTGCCCGGCGCGATCGCCACGCCGTGGACAAATACCTTCCCCATCCCGGCGATCACGACTGCGGTCATGTCCCGGTCATCCTTCGAGCTTCCCCCGGATATCAGGATTGCGTCGCACTCGCGGGCGGCCGTGGCAAGCGCAGCCCCGAATGCTTCCCGGTCGTCGCGGACAATGCCGTAACTGACCGGGACGCACCCGTGGTCGCGGACGAACGCCGCGATAACAAAACTGTTGACATCCCGGACCTGTCCGGTCGCGGGAACCTGCGTCACCGGTACGAGCTCGTTACCGGTGGAAAGGATGCCGATCCTGGGTTGTTTTGTGACCGGCACCTCCGCACACCCGACCGCGGCGAGGACGCCGAGATCCTGTGCCGAGAGCCGTCGGCCTTTTTCGAGGACTACCTCGCCTTTTTTGAAATCCTCGTTATAGCGGATGACATTTTCTCCGTCCGCCGCCGGTTTTTTTATGAGAATGCTGTCCCCGAACGGCTCGGTATTTTCGGCCATCACGACAGCGTCGGTGCCTGTTGGGAGGATCCCGCCGGTCGGGACGTATGCGCATTCGCCCGTCTGCACTGCACAGTCTGCGGAATTTCCCATCAGCACCCGGCCCTTGAGGGCAAGGATCGCCGGTGCAGATTCTCCCGCTCCTGCCGTATCCGCCGCCCGCACGGCATACCCGTCCATCACGGACCGGGTAAATCCGGGAATATCGATATCCGATGCGATGTCCCCGGAAAGCACCCGTTCCTGGGCTTCTGTGAGGGGGACATATTCCGTTTTTGGCGCAGTAGCGAGGCTTTTTGCAACCTCGATGGCCCGTTTGACCGGGACAACGGATAAAAAGAGGCTCATGAAGACCCGATCACTTGAAACATCCGAGCTGGCAGCCGCGGATCTTGATCCCGTGGGAGTTAGCGTATTTTCCGATCTCTGCAAGGGTGATCTGGTGTTTCTCCGCGATCGAGCATGCCTGCGTGCAGGTCAGAACCTGGGTGATGCCGGCCTCTTTTAGGGCCTCTGCGATCTGATCTTTTTTCTGTGCGTCCATACTATCATTCACCTTTGCGGTAAAGTCAAATAAGTGTTATGAACCCCGGTGAAGTGTATACGAGACTTATTCGCTCCTGACAGCATACCGGTTCTTTAATGAAGGTGGCTCTGGTCAGTTCCCGACAGGACATCGCGGGATGTACGATCCGGCGCAGCATCGAAGAACTCATGAAGGAGGGCGCTGTCCCGGATACGGGGCGGACGTATGAGTTCTTCGAAGTGGACGGCCGGCTCATCCACGCAGAGGGGATCGATGCCGGCACCGGGGCCGATCTCATAATCTTCCTCTCCCGGCATTCGAGCGTCAACCCGGTGCCGGTCCTCACCGTCCACGTCACCGGCAACTACGGGGTTGCCGAGCTCGGCGGGAGCCAAAAGACCCTTGCCCCGGCCGCACCTGCAATGATGCACGCGGTCCTGCGGTCGCTTGCCCGGCACTGCCCGGAGGGGTACCGGGTCTCGTACGAGGTTACGCACCACGGCCCGACCACACTCGCCGTACCCTCGTTCTTTGTCGAGATCGGGAGCACGGAAAAGGAATGGGGCGACCCGGTTGCCGGCCGGGCGGCAGCAGAAGCCGTGCTCGAGGCCGTTCCCCTTGCAGATGCCGTCCCGCTCATCGGTTTTGGCGGGACGCACTACGCGGTGCGGGAGACGGAGATTGCGCTTTCCACCCGGGGGGCGTTCGGCCACATCGCAAGTTCTCAAAGGCAGGTCCCGGTAATTGACGAGGCAATCGCCCGGCAGATGATCGAAACGACCGGGGCGGTTGCCGCGTACATCGACCGGAAGTCCCTGCCCCACGGCGAGTTCGACCGCATTGCCGGCATCCTTGACCGGCTCGGCATCCCCCGGCTCTCGGAAAGCGAGATCGCGTCCCTTGGCCGGCTTCCCTGGGAGACCTACCGGGAAGTGCGGGCCCTTGCCGCCACGCTCGGGGTCGGCACCCGGTGCTATGTCCACGCCCTTTCAGGCTCCGGCCCGCTTGCGCTGGTCTCCCTCGACCCCGTGCTCGTGGCGGAAGCGGCAAAGGCCGGGGAGGCAGAACTCATAGCGGGCATGGAACCGCTTTCGGTTGCCCGGCTTGCCACGCAGGACAACCGGATGCTCCCGCAATTTGTCGTTTTTTCCAAAAATTCTTCGGAAATAATAAATGCTTTAAATACATTGTGCGTAAAAATCATACGTAACAGGGAAATCACTGCGACGGAGAATGATGACCTGATCATAAAAAAGGTCCGGTTCGACCCCGAAAAAGCGCGCGCACTTGGGGTGCCGGCCGGCCCGGCCTACCGCCAGCTTGCCACCGGGCAGGCAGTCGAATGCGGGGGCCGGATCATTACTCCGGATGAAGTCTCTGTCGCAACCGAGACCAGGATCCATATCCCGGGACTGGAGAACCATTCATGAGATCGATTGTTGAAGAGGCACTCACAAAAGCGAGGGATGAGACAGCTGCACCCTTGCAGAACAACGAGGATCTTGATCAGATCTTAAGCGAACTCAAGACCGAGGTCACCGTGATCGGATGCGGGGGCAGCGGGTCCAACACGGTTACCCGCATGATGGAAGAGGGTATCCACGGCGCAAAACTCATCGCCATCAATACCGATGCCCAGCACCTCATCCGGACCCACGCAGACCAGCGCATGCTGATCGGGCGGCAGCGGACACGCGGCCTCGGGGCCGGGTCCATTCCGCAGATCGGCGAGGAAGCCGCGCTCGAAAACGAGCAGGAGATCCGCGCCATGGTCTCGGGCTGCGACATGGTCTTTATCACGGTCGGCCTTGGCGGCGGCACCGGGACCGGTTCGGCCCCGGTCGTTGCAAAGGCGGCCCGGGAAGAAGGCGCGCTCACCATCGCGGTCGTCACCCTGCCTTTTGCCTCCGAGGGTGCGATCCGGATGGAGAATGCGGAAGCCGGTCTCGAACGCCTCCGGGATGTAGCGGATACGGTCATTGTAGTCCCGAACGACCGGCTGCTCGAAGTTGTCCCCAAGCTCCCGCTTTCAGCCGCTTTTAAGGTCTCGGACGAGGTGCTCATGCGGGCGGTCAAGGGGATCACCGAGCTCATTACGATGCCGGGCCTCGTGAACCTGGACTTTGCCGATGTGCGCACGGTCATGGAGCGCGGGGGCGTTGCCATGATCGGCATGGGCGAAAGCGATTCCGAGGACAAGGCGGTCGATTCGGTGAAAAAGGCGATCCGTTCCCCGCTCCTTGACGTGGATATCTCGGGCGCGACCGCCGCGCTCGTGAATGTCGTGGGCGGCCCGGACATGACCATGGCCGAAGCCGAGGGTGTCGTGCAGGAAGTTTACTCGCGCGTTGACGAGAATGCCCGGATCATCTGGGGCGCCCAGGTCGACCCGACGATGGCAAACAAGATGCGAACCCTTTTAGTGGTCACGGGCGTACGGTCACCACAAATATATGGTCGCAATGAGAAACTTACCCCCAAAGTACAGAAACAGTATGAGATCGATTTTCTCAAGTGATTAGAAATGGAAATTTCAAAGCCGGATATCAAAGTAGACGTGCACGAGGAGCTGTTCCGCAAATATCTTCGTGTGTTAAAGCTCGCGCGCACCCCGACCCGGGAGGAGTTCACGAAGATCGCGACCGTTGCGGCGGCCGGGGTCCTCCTTATCGGGTTGATTGGATTCATCATCTACCTGTGCTTCGCACATGAGAAACTGTTAGGGTTTTAATTTTGATTGCCATGTCCCCGGAACCTACACCATCGGCAGCGGCACCGGCAGTTCCTGCCGCACCCGAGGTTTTCAACAACCGGATCTTCGCGATCAAGACGACCTCCAAGCAGGAGCGCACGGTTGCCGATAATATCCTCAAGGCCATTGAGACGAAGGCGACCGACATCAAGGTCACTTCGATCATTGTCCCGAACGAGCTGCAGGGCTACGTTCTCGTGGAGACCCCCGAGCAGCGCAACCGGATCGAGCAGCTCGTCGAGATGGTCGCCCATGCCCGGGCGCTTGCAAAAGGCCAGACAACGCTTGCCGAAGTTGGGCATTTCCTGATCCCGAAACCGGTTGTCGCCGGTATCGACGAAGGCACAATCGTCGAACTGATCGCCGGGCCGTTCAAGGGCGAGAAGGCGGTCGTCAAGCGCGTTGATTCCGCAAAGGAAGAGATCACGGTCGAACTGTACGAGAGCGTTGTCCCGATCCCGATCACGGTCCGGGGCGACAATGTCCGCGTGGTCGACAAGAACGTCGACCAGTAATCCTTTTTTAAGCAGGTTTTCCGAACTCGGGAGACTGCCGGAAAATTTTCACACAACGCCAGTGTTATCGTCTTTTCCGGGAAATTCCCTGAAGGTAGATCCATAAAATACCGGGTGCAGACAAAAAAGCCCGGATCGTTTCGCGGCGTTCCCCTCGGAGCATCATACCATGGTCTTTTCCTTAAACACCCGGCGGCTGATCCTCGAAGACATGAACGACCGGGACCTTGCCGTCATGAACGGTATTGCCCGTGACCCCCGGGTCATGAAGTACGTGCTTATCTGGCTCGAAAACGATGAACAGATCGTCGGGTTCGTGCAGCACACTATCGAAGAGGCCGGACAGCCGGACCGGCACGACTACGTGCTCGCGATCAGGGAACCGGCGACCGGCGGCTTTGCCGGCTTTGTGCTCTTCGAGATCGATCCCGACGAACAGACCACCGCCGAAGCGGGCTGTATCCTCCGGCCGGAGTACTGGAAGGCCGGGTACGCCACCGAGATCCTTCGGGCCCTGCTCGCGTTCGGCTTTGGGACGCTTTCCCTCCACCGGGTCTATGCGAAATGCGATCAGGAAAACCATGCCTCGGCTCACGTACTGGAGAAATGCGGCCTTGCGTACGAGGGCACGCTCCGCGAGCACGTCTGGCTCCGGGACCACTGGCGCTCGACCCGCTATTACGGGATGCTTGCGGACGAATACCGGGCCCGGTAAAAAAAAATTGATGGACTCTGCAAAGGAAGAGATCACGGTCGGACTGTACGAGAGCGTTGTCCCGATCCCGATCACGGTCCGGGGCGACAATATCCGCGTGGCCGGCAAGAACGTCGACCGGCAATCCTGCTTTTTTTTATTATCTCCGCAGGGTACATGCAGTCCTGAGAAGTACCACCTCCACCGCCAACAGCGTTTTTTTCGGGGGTTCATTCCTCTCTGAAGGGCCCCCTGTTTACTATGTTTGATCCATTTTCCCTGGAACTCACGGGTTCATGCCCGGCGCCAGACACCGTGGGGAATGGCGATCTCGAATTGAACCCCAGTCCCGTACGTGCCGGTCTCCGCAATGGTTATCCCGGTGATCGAGAGGATCTCCTGCGACAAAAACAGTCCAAGGCCGGTGTGCTTCCCAAACCCTCTCTTAAACAGGTTCTTTTTATCCTCCGGGCTGATGCCCGTACCGTTGTCCTGGTAGATCAGGACAAGGCCCCCGTCACCGGCCTCCTGTACCCGGAGCTCCATCCGGGTCATGTGACCTCCGTGACGCAGCGAGTTCTCGATAAGATTGTAAAAGACTTTCCCGATGAGTGGATCGGCATATACGGAGATCCCTGCTACCTGTATTTCCACAGCAATGCCCCCGAGCGGAAGCTGTGCGGCCGCGGACGAGAAGACCTCTGCCACATCCTGCCAGCAGGGGGCCTGCACCCCGAGATTCTCATAGTACCGGGTAAACTCTATCTGCCTCTGAATTGCCTCTGCCGCACGATCGCCGTTTTTCAGGAATTCACGGATAGCCGGATCTTTCTCATCCTCCGCCATAAGCGCAAGATATGTCCGCAGGCCCATGAGCTGGTTGAGAATATCGTGGCGGGTGATGCTCGAAAGCATGTTGAGTTTTTTTAATGCCTGCTTGAGGGCATACTCGGTTTTTTTGCGATCCGTAATGTCCCGGATGATCCCAACAACAAATTTCTCACCGACAGCATTGGTATACAGGGTCTTTTTTGTGACGATTGTATGGAACGTTCCCGAAGCATCGGTTATCGTTTCCTCATTTTCATTGATCTGACCGGTCCTGAAGACCTCGTCATCGTTTTTCCGGAAGACCTCCGCCTCTTCGTTTGAAAAGAAATCATAATCGGTTTTTCCCAGCATCTCCTCACGCGAACAGCCGGTAAAACGGCAGAAACTGTTGTTGAGCCGGACAAAGCGGTACGAGCGGTCCTTGATAAAGAGGGGATCGGCGAGAGTATTCATCACCGTGTCCAGGTACGTGTTTGATTCCCTTAGCTCGCGCTCGATCTGTTTCTGGTGGGTAACGTCCCGGAAGGATTCGATGGCACCCGTGATCTTGTTGTCACTGTCGGCAAGCCGGGTGGCACTGACCCAGAGGAAAAACCGGGTACCATCGGTTCGGGTGACTTCGCGCTCGGTACGGATCGTGTCGCCATCGAAACGGATTCGGTCGTACCGACGGCGTATCTCCTCGCGATCCATGTGCAGGACGTCCTCGATCAGGAGAGGGCCGGTTTCCCCTTCGATCCAGCTTTTGTAGGTTTCTTTTCCTTTCCCCATGACATCGGCAGCCCGGATCCCGCTCAACACCTCCATGGCATGGTTCCAGGCAACCACCGTGCCTTTCCTGTCCACCACCAGTGTCGGGTCGGGCAGGAAACTGATGATCTCGGCCATGCGCCTGCCCGTTTCCCGGTACGCCTCTTCCACCCGCTGGTGTTCTGTCATGTCCCTCCCGACGATCTGGAATCCTGAAAATTCACCTTTAGAAATGACCGGTATTGCCAGGTATTCGATGAAGATATAGCCGCCATCTGCTTTTCTGGTTCTTGCAGTGATTCTTGCGGGTTCAAGGGTTTTTGCAATATTCCGAAACATGGTATACAGGTTGTCGAGATCGTCGGGATGGATAAGGTCGTCCGGCCGCTTGCCGGGGATGACGGCGCGATCAAGACCGAGAAGTATGCCAAAAGCCGGCGATACGTAGATTGCCCGCCCCTCCCGATCGGTAAGGAGAATAATATCGGAACTCCGTTCTGCGACGCCCATAAAAAGCCGGGCGTTTTCCCGGAGCTGCATGGTCAGGAAGGAAACAACCGCTCCGATCAGGATAAACATCGCGGCCCTCCCCAGGGCAAATGCGAGATCCAGGGACGGGAATGGCACAAACTGGAGTACCATCCCACAATAGATCGCCGATATAAAACAGGAGAACACAATCCCGCGCCGGGGAAAGGCATATGCCGCAAGGATGATGGGAATGTAGAACAGGTGCGGAAAGACGGCCGTCATTTCCCGTGCGATCGCGTAAAAATTCGCGAGAACGACACACGCGGTGGTAATGGCAATCAGGCTGACTGCGACAGGGGTGTTCTCAAGGAACCGGAAAACGGAGGGGCGTGGATCCATCTCTGACATTGCGGCGGGTCCGTTACCCTGTTTTTGGGAGAACTGCATAATAATCTTTGGTAATGAAGGGTATCCCGGTACATATGGGCGGGAACGTTTTTTGGTTTCGGCCGGCTGTTCTCCCAATTCTCCGGTGCGGGATCTTTTCGAAAAAGACGAGCATGTACGTCCCGATGGCCCGTGATATTTGCGAAAAAGCCCTTTTTTTATCCCCGCTCGTCCCCGGTCCGTGCAGAAGCCCGGTACAGGCTCTCGTGGACCCGCCGCCGCTCGCGGTCGATCTGCTCGGGCGTTGCCCCGGATTCGCGGAGGATCAGTTCCGTGACCGAGAGCGCCATCTCGCCCTCATCCGAGAAGATATCGTCCGCTCCGGCATCGACGAGCTCGTTTTGTTCCGAAAGGTACGTGGTCCGGGCAATGATCCGGATCTTCGGGTTGAGCTCCCGTACCTCTTTTAAGACCCCGATCCCTTCCCGCAGGTCGGGAATGCTGATCACAAGGACTCCTGCCGTCCCGATGCCCGCAGCCTTGAGCGTATCGATCCGGGTCGCATCCCCGTAGATCGCCTTAATCCCGTGGGCATGAAGGGTCTGGACAGTCTGCACGTTCAGTTCGACGACCGTCACAACGATCCCATTGTCGCCGAGCAGTTTTGTGACCGTCCTCCCCACCGGGCCGTAACCGACAACAACCGCATGCGGAGTCCCGGGCAGGAGCGGTTCCACCGGCGTATCCGGGAGAGGCCGGCTCCTTTCCCGGAGGTACCTGGTGAATGCGGGCGTGTGGCGTTCGAGCCAGCGTTCGATCCCGCCGCCGCTTTTAAAGAGGAGCGGGTTTAAGGTGATCGAAATAATCGCCGCCGCGACAAGGATGTTCTGGGCCTGGACCGGCAGGATCCCGAGTTCAGCCCCCATCGCCGCGAGGATAAAGGAAAATTCCCCGATCTGGGAGAGGACAAGGGCGACCGAGATAGCGGTTTTTACCGGGTATTTCAAAAAGACCACGATGCAGAAGGCCACGAGCGGTTTCCCGAGAAGGACGATCGCAAGGGTGGCAAGCACGAGGCCCGGCGACTGGAGGAGGCTTCCCGCGTCAAAGAGCATCCCGACCGAAACAAAGAAAATGACGGCAAACGCGTCGCGGAGCGGCAGCGCATCGATTGCCGCCCGCAGGCTGAACTCGGACTGGCCGACCACCATGCCGGCAAGAAACGCCCCCAGAGCCATCGAGACATCGAACATGTAGGCCGAACCGACCGCAATGGAGAGCGCTATCGCAAGGATCGCAAGCGTGAAGAGTTCCCGGGACTGGGTGTTCGCGATATTGGTGAGCACCCGGGGGATCAGCCACTTCCCGAGAGCAAACGTGATCCCGACAAGGATGAGGATCTTTATTGCAGTAATGCCAAATGCCGGAAGGATGCCGGCAGTGCCGATGCCGTCGGGCCCTAAAAGGACCGGGAGCAGAACAAGGACAAAGATGGTAAAGAGGTCCTCCATCACGAGCCAGCCAAGCGCGATATGGCCGGTCTGGGTATGGATCACGTTGTTGTCCGAGAGGACCCGGGTCATGACCACGGTGCTTGCAACCGAGATCGCAAGGCCAAAGACAATTGCCGCCGGCCATGCCCAACCAAGGGCATGCATCACGACCGCCCCGAGCGTGGCGGTGACCAGGCTCTGGATGAGTGCCCCGGGGAGTGCAATCCACCGGACGGACCAGAACTCCCGGACCTGGAACTGGAGGCCGACCCCGAACATCAAGAGGATAACGCCGATCTCGGCAAGCTGCTGGGCGAGCTCGGTGTTTGCGACAAAACCCGGCGTATGCGGGCTCACCATAATCCCGGCAAAGAGGTATCCGACAATCGGGGAGAGGCCCATCCGGTGGGTAATATACCCGAAGATCAGCGCAGCTAGAAAGCCTCCGGTCAGCGTCAGGATCAGGTCGAGGTTCTGCACGTGCTTGCTTGTTATTTTATCCGGTGTTTTTAAAAAAGGATGGGGCGGTACCATGTTTTAGGTTTATCTGATGGTACCGCCAATACCCGTTCCATGGGAAAGCTCACCTGGGAGACAAAACTTGCCGTGGTTCTCGTGGCAATGAGCCTGTGCATCTATTCCTTCAAGCTGGTTGTCCTGAAAAATCCGCAGGATACGGAAAATTATATTTTTAATTCCCTCGGGTTCCTTCCCATCAGTGTTCTCCTGGTAACGCTCGTGCTCAACAAGCTGCTGGCCATACAGTCCCGGCGCGAGAAACTGGAAAAGATGAATATGGTGATCGGCACGTTTTTCACGGAAGTGGGGACCCCGCTGATAAAAGAGATTGCCAAAAAAGATCCGGACATCGACCTCCTGAAGGGATCCCTTCTGGTGCGGGATGAATGGACGGCCGAAGGATTTGCAGAGGTCCGGAAAAAAATTGCCGGCCACCATTATACGGTGAACCTGCAGGCCGGCGATCTGGCCCGGTTCAGTACATTTTTTACCTCACGGCGGGATTTCATGCTCCGCCTGCTTGAAAACCCGGTTCTGCTCGAACACGAATCCTTCACCGACCTTTTACGGGCCGTGTTCCACCTATCAGAAGAACTCCGGTGCCGAGAGGATTTCCAGTGTCTTCCCCCGTCGGATCATGCCCACCTGTCCGGGGACATCCGGCGCGTGTACGAACGGCTGGTCCTCCAGTGGCTGGACTACATGGAATATCTGAAAAATAATTATCCGTATCTCTTCTCTCTTGAGATGCGGACAAACCCCTTCGACGCCCGGGCATCCCCCGTTGTGCAGAAATAACAAAAAAACGCATTATTTTTTGCCGGGCAATCCATTTTTCATAATCCGGCGCCTTTGCCCTGAAAACAGATCGATCGGGTTTTTTACACCTGCCGCCTATGCTGTGGTGCATGAAATTCGTATACGGTATTTTGTTCCTGGCAGTGCTCGTGCTGGCGTGCGGGTGTACAACAGTCCCGGCAGATAACGGCACTTCGGTCCCGGCACCTTCCGCGACAATAACAACGGGAACTTCCGCAAACGGAACGGTTCTTGCCGAACTCTCCCCTGCCCGGCCCAATACCCGCCTTACACTCTCCCCCGGGGCGGTCGTGCTCTCGTTTACGGCTGACGGGGCGCAGGCCATGACGTTCAGCCTTACCGAGGGTGCGGGAACGACCTATGGCGAGAGTGATGATCTGGTGATGAGCGGGCCGTATTCAGGTTCGCTTGTCTTTGGTCCGCCGGACACCGCGGAATACCTGCTCAATATCACCGGTAACGGCACATGGACGGCAGAGCTTACCCGGCCGGACAATGCCCGGCCGCTTAGCGTCCCGGTGAACCTGACCGGCAGCGGTGCGACCGTCTCGCCATATTTTGTACTGGAGAAAGGAGAGTATATCTTTGCGCGGGACGAGACCGGTTTTTCTTCGCCCCTGTACGAACTCCGGTATGCGAACGGGAGCGTTGTGATGGATGCAAACAATACCTGCGTGCTGCCATGTATTGGCGAGGCTTCCCCCCACCCGTTCGTTATCATGACGATCCCGGAGAACGGCTCGTACCTGCTGGGTGTAATTCCCCGCTCCAGCCCGCACCCGTGGAATGTCACCATCAGTGCGGTGCCGGCAGTCCCGCATATGGGGCCCGGACCGGTGGTGTCTTAAGCAGACATGACCTGCAAGAGGAGTAAGCCGGAGAACACGGCGGGTTCATCCGGGACTTCCCGGGGAGGGATCCCGGGGGAATTTCCCGATCCCTGAAAAACGGGAATTCCCCCCGTTCATCCATTGCCGCAATTTTTAAAATTCCCCCAATGACCCCCCTCAGGGGCCATGTGTTTTTGCCCGGATTTTGGGTGGATCTGGTGCTGGTTTTACGAGTGAGAATAGGGTATGGCGGTGAGGTTTTGGTGAGGGAGGGGGTGGCTGGGGGTAAATGTGGTACAAGGAGGGGGGTGGGGTTCACCGTACAATACGTGGAGATCCCCGGGACGATCAGCGAAGGCGAGACTCGGGAAGAAGCACTTGCCAATAGCAAAGAGGTGATCGAGCTCGTTTTTGAAGTCCAGCGAGGGGAGCTGCACAAAAAGACACCTGCCGCCCGCGAGGGAAGGCAGGGGTCGGACAGGGGGGAGAAGTATGATGCCGAGGTGTGGCGCCCATTATACTTAGATCCTGCATGATCTCTGTCAGAGGGTATCTATTAAACGATAGACGTTTGATGTTCAATGATATCCTGCACATTCCTGTTGAGGGTGTCCAGAAGTGTATTATCTTCTTCCCCTACCCACCACAAGTCCCAGATTCCTGCATCGGTACCCTGCTGATAGGCAAAGATCAACCCGCTCTCCCCGCATCCCGTGTCTGTGCGGTTCCCGGTTTTTGTCTGCAACAGGACGGTAAATTCATCTGCCGTGATATTCATGCATTCAGCTGATCTATTGTTATAGCAATACCGGCCGGATACATTATCGGCCGCTATGACTGCCGCGTACCGGTAATCCAGTTTTCCTATCTGAAATTCATCGTAAGAACGATGACATTTTATTTGAGATTTGATTGATTGGAGAACTGCGGTCATATTCTCCAGAAGCGGAGCATATTCAGCCTGATCCCTGAATATCCGGTATGTGGCGTTGATGTCAGGGTCATATATTTCGAGGTATGTTTCATTTAAATGGCGTTCATTCTCGTTCTTTGAGAGTACTGAAACGATAGTTTGCGTATGGTTTTCCGGAAGGATTTCCGGAGAACCGGGATGATATGACGTTTCGTGTTTATCCAGGTAGGTGAAGATAGTAAAAGCCAGACTACAACAAAGGAGGACTACAATCAATATTACAAAGAAGTATCTTTTGCGCATTGAAGTCCTCCTCTTTCAAAAATTATTTTGCTATCTTTTAACTATTTGGCTGCAGGAATCGAAGGGGCAGGTTCCGGGAATACCCTCAGGGTATTCTCATACGGGCCTTTAGTGACACTATGATATATGATTTCTGTCCACATACTCAAACTGCCAGTTTGATGATTTGGACAGAAAATTCAAGCAAGGTTCTCCCCCAAAACCGACACATCCTGTCGAAGAGACCGGGATTAGTTGCGACTCTGCTTCTGGTGAGGGCATCATGTGCAGTTGTATCGGCATATTAACAGAGTCATGCTATTGGAAATAGTAACTATACTGTTGAACCGGTGCACAATACCGGCATAAATCCGATAAGTATCCCCTCCGTCTAGGCCTCGATTACTCAAGGTTTGACGAAATAGTACCTGAATACCGTTTTGTTCTGATGAGATGGGGTTACACACAGGAATGCCGGTCGGGCTTCGTAGTTAAACACAAAATCCGGATAAAATACAAAGAATAATCTTACGGCAATCGCAATTCTCCGTAGTTTGCCCTCTCACGATTATCAGGACCCATCATGTCTCTTTACGACCGGTTAACAAAAGAGATCCCGCGTTCCTGGTTTATTGCGATAATTATCGGGGGGATCTGCGGTATTGCATTTATCGGGATCCTTGCATGGTATTCCCAGAGTGTGGGTACGGCGCATTGCGGGTCTCCGCCGGCAGATATTACGGTCATGAAACTCGGCCCTGACGGGAACGTACAGTGGCAGGCCCGGATCGACAGCGGCGAGGACGACACGGCGAATGCAATTGTTCCCGCATCGGATGGCGGATATGTTCTTTCAGGACGAAACGATTACCGGAACCATTTGCCGGCCGCCCGGCTCATCCGGCTCAACCGCAGCGGGGGCGTGGAATGGGACCGGTTCTACCCGGAATATAAAGGAACGTTCCCGGGTCTCTTTCCGGGCCCGGACGGCGGGCTCTTTGCCGGGACGATGTTACCCGGGAGAATTATTGTCCTTAATGCGGACGGGAACGTCAGCCGCGAGATACCGTTTGCGGACTATTCCTCATATGCGGACTTCGCACCCGGTCCCGATGGAGGGTTCTTTGTGCTGGCGGAGAATATCAGCACGAGCAATTCAATGCTCATGAGCCTTGGTTCCGATGGCCGCGAACACTGGAGGCGCGATGCCCTTCCTCTCATTGCCCTTCATGACCAGTCGATCCTCGCCACATCCGATGGCGGCTGCCTTGTCGGGGGACATGCGGACGATGTGCGGGAACTCAATTATTTCCGGTTCGACAGCAGGGGGAATGTTGTGTGGAATGCAACGCTCGAGCAGTCCTGGGACAACCGCCCGGTCCTGATGGCCGAAGTCCGGCCGGGAACGTTTGAGGTCTTTTACGAATCTGCCCGGAAATCGGACGTAACACCGGGGAATACCCTGGAGACATTTTCCGTCACATTCGATGATAACGGCACAATCCTGCACCAGTGGATGCCGGATATTTCCCCGCCCGTAGCACACATCTCCGGGCAGGACTACTTTGCTGCCCGGTTCCGGGCGAAAGATGCCGGATCGTCGTATGGCTATGGCACTCCGGATTTTATCGTGAGAATGAGGGACGACGGGACGTTTGCGTGGCAGACACCGGTTCCTTCCGGCTGGCACTCGGTCATCCGGATCGTCCCGACTCCCGATGGCGGTGCTGTCGTGCTCGGATCGGCATGGCAAAGGGAGAAGATCTTCTCCTGCCTGTAAGCGGTTTTTGGCAGGAACTAACCACAATTGGACTTTTACTTGTACAGAGATCGTCGGTCAGCCGGGAATACTATCGCAAAACATTGTCAGCGGACGGTCACAAACAATAAATATCGAATAAATACCGATATCTTGTGGTAATTTTATAAACGTTTTATATTTTTCCGGTTGGGTACAATGGAACGATCAAAAATTGTGGTTGTAGTAGCGACCCTTATTCTCATTGCATGCCTCTTTGCTGTGGTTCTCCTCTTCAATGTGAACTTTCCCGGAATCGCGCGATATACGCATTCCCTGACTCAGTCTCCTCCTGAAGAAGATGCCACGCTCTGGGAAAAATCCGCATGGGAAAAGAATCACGGGAACGTTCCTCAGTGCGGTTATTTTGTCGATGCCCAGGACCAAGATCCCCTGGTCCTGTACCCCTCAACCTTTACCACGATCTCCAACATCACGTTCAGGTTCAGCCTCGCTCCCGGAGAGCCGATGCATGAGATTTCGAATATTACCTACACCCTGTCTAACCGTTATGCGATGAAGACGGTACGGTACGGCGACCCCGGTGTCAGAGTGACCTACCAGCCAAAGAAGCTGATGTCGGGAATGTGTCAGGGCGATCTCAATAATTCAATTCTGGAATGTGACGAGACCGCAACCGTGGATCTGGATTTGGGAAAAATGGGTCCCGACACACCGGTACTGGGCCCGAACCAGAAGTTCGTGATCGATCTCGTTCCCACGGATACAGACTGTGGCCGTAATTTTATCTTCATTGGTACGACTCCCCTCGTGTTCCTTCCCGGGACACCAGTCGAATTATCAGGGAGGCTCTAATCCATTTCTTCCCACGATCACCTTTATTTCCCATTACGTCAAATTTAACAGACCCAAGCTGAGTGCCCGTACAGATACGGGACGGCATGGTGCAAAGACTATGGCAGAAGTGGTCGAGGTTTTAGTACCCGGCGGGAAGGCAACCGCAGGTCCGCCATTAGGACCCGCGCTCGGACCACTCGGTATCAACGTGAAGGCAGTCGTCGACGAGATCAATGCAAAGACCGCGACATTCAACGGAATGCAGGTCCCGGTAAAGGTCGAAGTCAACGAGAAAAAGCAGTTCACGGTCACGGTGGGTATTCCACCGACGACGGCTCTCATCAAGAAAGAAGCCGGTATCGAGAAAGGTGCCGCAACGCCCAACGCCACAGTGGCAGGCAACCTGCCATTTGAGGCCGCAGTCAGAATTGCCAGCATGAAACTCGAAGGCATGCTCTCCTACGAGCTCAAGACAGCCGCAAAGGAAGTCGTGGGCACGTGTGTGAGCATGGGAGTCAACGTTGACGGCAAGCGCCCCAAGCAGGTGCTCGCCGACATCGAAGCTGGCAAGTACGACAGCGTCCTTGTGAAATAATCAGGTGAACACCATAGGAGATCGGTAAGGTCCGGTCGCAAAACTATGGAGGATACTGATGGTTGAAAGGGCCAAAATTCTGGAAGCCGTGAAAACGGCAATTGAAAAGGCGCCAAAGCGGAAGTTCTCCGAAAGCATCGATATTACCATCAATCTCAAGAATATCGATATGGCGCAACCGAAAAATCGTATCGACGAGACGGTACTGCTCCCGAACGGAACCGGCGAAAAGACCGGCATCTGTGTTATCGGCAAAGGCGATATCGTCACGCAGGCAAAGGAAGCCAAGGTTGATCTGATCATCGGTCCCGAAGAAGTGGAACGGCTGGGAGGCGCCCCGCGTGAAGCACGCCGGGTCGCAAGCACCTACAAGTACTTCCTTGCCGAGACCGCGGTCATGCCGCAGGTCGGTCGTTTCTTAGGTCCCCGGCTCGGTCCGCGGGGCCGCATGCCGATGCCGATCGCAGGCCAGACCGATATCCGGCCGATTGTCGAACGTCTCCGAAACTCCGTGAAGATCCGCACGAAAGACAAGACGGTCTTCTCGCTGAAGGTAGGCTCGACGGCAATGACCCCGGAACAGGTCTCCGAGAACATCGACGCGGTCGTCAAGCGTGTCGAATCTGTCCTTGAACAGGGACACCTCAACGTCCGGTCGATCTTTGTCAAGACCACCATGGGTCCGTCCGTGAGGCTGGTATAATGGCAATCTATACCCATCACCTGCCCGCATGGAAAAAGGACGAGGTCGAAGCGATCAAGAAGCACGCGAAGGAGTACACCCTGATCGGGCTTGTCGACATGTACGGCATCCCGGCACAGCAGGTGCAGCAGATCAGGCGGAACCTCCGCGGCAAGGCCGTCATCAAGGTGACCCGTAACACCCTGATCGAGCATGCGCTCGGCGAGATTGGAGGGGACGCAAAAGGTCTCACCAAATTTATCTCCGGCCATTCCGCAATGATCTTCTCGAACGACAACCCGTTCAAGCTCTACAAGCAGCTTGAGAAGACCAAGACCAAGATGGCCGCAAAAGCCGGCGAGACCGCTCCCGAAGACATCGTCATCGAGAAGGGCCCCACGAGCTTCAAGCCCGGCCCGATTGTCGGTGAGCTCCAGCAGGTCGGCATCCCGGCGGCCATTGAAGGCGGCAAGGTCAAGATCAGGGAGACCAAGACCGTTGTCAAGAAAGGCGCGGTCATCTCGGCAAAACTCGCCGAGGTGCTCGTCAAGCTCGATATCAAGCCCATGGATGTGGGGCTTGCCCTCCAGGCAGCCTACCACGAAGGCCAGATGTTCGAGCCGTCCGTGCTTGCCATCGACGAAGCCAAGATCCTCGGTCAGATCGAGCTTGCAGGTCGCCAGGCATTCAACCTGTCGGTCAATGCAGCGATCCCGACAAAGGAGACCATGGCACCGATCCTGACAAAGGCGGTCCGTGATGCACGCGGTCTTGCAATCGAAGCGGCTATCTACGAGAAAGACGTTGTCGATGCGATTATCGGTAAAGCCCAGAGAGAAAGCCAGGCGTTACAGACCCTGGTAAAATAAGAGATTAACAAGGTGAATCAAGATGGAATATATCTATGCAGCACTTCTCCTGCACAAGGCAGGTAAGAATGTCGATGAGAACGGCGTAAAGGCAGTCCTTACCGCCGCAGGTGTAAAGGCAGACGACGCACGTGTCAAGGCACTCATTGCAGCCCTTGACGGTGTCAACATCGAAGAGGCTATCAGCAAGGCAGCCGCAGCACCGGTCGCCGTTGCAGCCGCAGCAGCACCCGCACCAGCCGCAGCAGCACCCGCCAAGGAAGAGCACAAGGAAGACAAGAAGCAGGAAGAAGAGAGCGGCATGGCAGGGCTCGGCGCCCTGTTCGGCTAAACCCTTTTTCTTTTCTTCTTCATTGTCCGGCCACGTAAAGCCGTTGTCGTGTTTTTTTAAAAAAAGTGAACTGCGCTTTGAGCGGGAGCGCCCGGGTCTTACGGTGTTTTTTTGTCTTTTGGCACGAGCATCAGGATCCGTTCGGTAGATATCAGCCAGTCTTTCTTTGCCTCGCTCCGATCTTTTTCAAGCATGTGGTAGATGAATGCGAGGCCGAGCGTCATACCGTAGATTGCCCGTACCGCGGTCCTGATATCGACTTCGGCCGGGATCTGGCCGGCCTTCTGCCGTTTTTCAAACTCATCGCGAAGTTTTATGAGCGTATCGTCGTACCCTTTGCAGATCCGCTCGCGGAACTGGAGGTCCTGGGCAGCCCGGGCAAGGGCCTGCATAAAGATCGTAGCAGCCGGTTCCTTGCCGGAGAAGATCGCCTCGGCGACGTGTGTAAGCATCTCGTGAATATCTGTCTCTTTCTCGGCACTGACGGTTTTTAGTGAATGCCCGAGGTGCTTTACGAGCTCGACCGCGACCTCCTCCATGAGTGCGTCGCTGTTCTCAAAATAGGTATACAACGCTCCCTTGGTCACGCCGACTTTGCGGGCGACCATCTCGAGGGTTACGGTATTCCACCCGGCCTCGTGGGCGATCTCCAGGGTAGCCTCGATGATCTTCTTTTTTGCAACACTGCGGTATTCGGGATTGATCCTTGGCATGGCTGTGATGTGATCTACGTGCTTAGAATATATTCACCTTTCGTTCCATTATATAACCTTAATTTCAGATAACTGAACAATAGTTTAATGCTGAAAAACCGCACATCTCTTCAACATGAAATGGAAACGGGACTGGGAACTTACGCTTCGCTTGTGGCTGACGGGTTTCCTGTTGCTTGCCATCTACCTGGTGTTTATGGCGGTTCTGGCGATGCTGGGGGTTTCGGCCATTTTTATTGTTCTGCTTGCCGTGGTAATGGCAGGAATACAGTTCTTCTTCTCCGATAAGCTGGTGCTCTGGAGTACCGGGGCACAAATAGTAACGGAAGACGAATACCCGGAGCTGTACAGGATGGTGAGTCGACTGTGTCGTGAAGCGGATCTCCCGATGCCGCAGATCGCAGTGATGAAAAGTCCGGTGCCCAATGCATTTGCGACCGGCCGCAGCCCCCGGCATGCGGTGGTTGCATGTACGGATTCGATCCTGCGAATGCTGAACAAGGCCGAACTCGAAGCGGTGCTCGCCCACGAACTCTCCCATGTGAAAAACCGGGATATCCTCACCATGACGCTTGCAAGTTTCGTTGCAATGATCGCATCCATCGTTATGCAGAACTTTCTCTTCGCATCGCTGTTCGACAGGGACGACGAGGGCGTTTCAGCGTGGATCATCGTGGGGCTTTTCGCTGTTGTGGTATACTTCGTTGCGGAGCTCCTGATCATGGCGATCTCCCGGTACCGGGAGTATGCTGCGGACCGGGGCAGTGCGTATATCACCCGGAATCCGCAGGCCCTTATCTCTGCGCTTAAAAAGATCAGTGGCTGTATCGAGGCGCTCCCAACGGAACCCAAGGCAAAGGTGGAAGGTGCAAATGCCTTCTTTATTATTCCTGCGCTTACGGGAAACCGTATTTTGGAGTTCGTCTCGACCCACCCTTCGCTTGAGAAGAGAATTGCGAACCTCGAAAAAGTTGAGGCCGAACTCAGAGGATACTGATCTCTCTGTACATGGTATACGATACGTACCCAGGAGACCTGCTGCCATGATCTCGGTCATCATTCCTGCCTTGAACGAACAAAAATACCTCGGACGGTGCCTCTCTTCCCTGATACGGCAGACCGTAAAGCGGGACCGGTATGAGATAATCGTGGTAGACGGGGGATCCCTCGACCGCACTGATGAAGTTGCCGGTGAGTTCGCCGACGTCATCGTCCCCCAGAAACGGAGTGGCATCGGAGGGGCGCGGGCAGATGGTGCGGAGGCGGCGCAGGGAGACCTTCTTGTCTTCACCGATGCAGATACCCTCTTTAGGAAGGACTGGCTTGAGGTAATACAGGAAAATCTCGTGGATAAACGGTACGATGTCAGTTTCGGGCCGGTACTTTTTTACGACCGAACCCCCCAGTCGGATCTCGTCCAGCTCTGGAGGGCGCAGTACAAGTTTTTCCATATCTTCAGGTTCTACCGGCTGATCGGTTCGAATATCGCCCTGAAGCGGGACACATATGACCGGATCGGCGGTCACCAGGATATCTCCATCCTTGAAGACTACGATCTGTCTGTGCGGCTCTTCAAAGAGGGCACAATTTCTTTTCGGTACGATCCGCGCCAGACCGTCTTCACCTCCTCACGCCGCTTCAACAGCCTTTCTTCGTATCTGAAGATCTACCTGTACGGGTATTATCATTATTCTGTCACAAAGGATCGCGAGAAACTCCTGCAGTACCCTCCACCCGTATCAGTGGAGCGGATGCTGGGGAAAATACGCGGCTGAAAAGTCCTGGCATGATACTATTGAAGGTTGCCCGGAGCGGCAGGAATGTGTTCCTGTGCTGCGACACCCCCCTCATCCCACCGTTTGCCTGCAGCATATCGGATTTTTTTACCAGTCCCCGGTGACGGATCTCATCGGTGCGATATGCATCGTGGTTTCTGTTCGGTTCTCTTGTTTGCTCTTGTGATCGTTTCCGGGCAACAGGTGAAGTGAAGTCAGGATCCACGGGAAGTCCACACAATTGCCCGTCTGGTAATCCCCAATCCGGGATACGTCATGCAGCCTGTTTGTGTCTGGGTGTTTTATTCGGTTGTGTGGATGTTTCAATTGCAGCGTCTGCCCAGAGCCGCTCCCGTGACTATGCAGCCGTTGTGCACACGATGCCCTACCTGCATACGTCCTGACGCTACCGGATCTTTCTTGATAAAAATACCCCCGGTATCTTCACGGTACACTGAAAGGGAGACACGGCAGACTATACTCACCCCATATTGGGAAATATTAACAATCAGCCAGATAACTGAACATCAGTTTAATATAGTAAAGATGAGTATAGTGATATGGGACGCGGAACAACCCCCCACTCCCGATAATCCCGGGTGACTGGCCTGACCACGACAAACCCCTGTCGTGTACACCATCCCTTACCCTCTCATACCTTGTCAGGTAGCAGCCTCCCGGGAATTTTTCCTCCAATGTAACCCTTTTTGCAGAATCCTGCGGTTAAAAGACCTCACGCAGGGAAAACACGGGGTCGGGATCAGACCGGTACGCCCACGTAGATGTTGTTTTTGGTGGAGACGATCTTTACCCGAACCTGCCCCGATTCCTTGTCGCAGCTAAAGACCGAGACGACCCGGTTCCTTGCCACCCCGAGCTGCTCGCCATGGATCCAGCCAGGGGCCCGGATCTCTACGTTCGTCTTCTCGCCTTTTTTAAAAACGAGCGGGAGCGAGGGCCGGTGCACGGTTCCAAAATCGCGTTTGGGGTCGAGTCGGAGGGAAAGGCCCGACGCTTTTTCCCACTCTTTGATACTGCGGTTGAAGAACTGCCACCAGCTCTGGACTTTCACGCCCTTTGGTGTCCGGCCGTACTTGTACCGCTCGAACTTCTGGATCCCGAGCGGGGGGAACTTTTTCCCAGCCCCGCACTCACGGGCAAAGGCTATGAGCTTAGGGATCTCCGCATCGTTGATGCCCGGCATGTACACCGGGGCGACGAGCAGGTCCATGGAACTTTGTGCAACCGCCCGGGCCGCTGCCGTCACCTGCCCGATATCGTACCTGTCGGTCCCGGCGAGCTTACGGGCAAGCGCCGGCTCGATGGCGTGGAGCGAGAGGTTGACCCGGTCGAGGCCGGCATCCGCAAGGGCCCTAATCTTCTTATCGTCGAGGAGCGTCCCGTTGGTCTGGAGCGAGACCACAGAGACGGCATTGATTGCCTTGAGGGCCGCGACAAGTTCCGGCAGCTGTGCGTACATGAGCGGTTCGCCGGGGGAATCGATGTGGCACTCAACGCCCGTGCCCTTAAACGGGGCGATCTCTTCGACAGCCGAAAGGAGATAGTCCAGTTCGACCTCGTAACTGGTGGCCCGGGTCGTGGATTTTGGCCCGGCATCGACCGAACAGAAGGGACAATTCAGGTTGCAGCCACAGCTCGGGCGCACCTGCAACAGGCTCGTGCCCCGGTCGATAACGCCAAAATAGAGGGAGCCGACAAGGGGGATATCCGATGCAGCCGTAATGCGGACATGTGCCATTTTTGTTTACCTCATGCCCGCCGCGAAAAGGGAATGGTTACCGGAACCTGCATCCCTGCCACTTGCCCCGAAAGATGACCGGCCGGGGATTCTCCATCTGCGGGAGCAGGTATTCGAAGGCGTCCTTGTCCACCGGCGTCTTCTTGTTCTTGCGGCAGAACTGGACATAGGTATCGTACATGATGTCGAGCGGGACAGATCCGGCGGGATCGGTGACGAGAAGGTTCTGGTGGAAGTCCCAGATCCCCTCGAACTCCGCGTCCTCCTCTTTTAACGGCCGGACAATCCCGAAGTTGAGCTCGGCGCTGATGCTCTCCGCATCGGCCTGAGCCTTGACCTGGAGGAAATATTCCTGGACCGCTGCGAGTCCCTGCCGGAGCTCGGTGAGCTCCTTTTCCAGGCTCTGGATCCTCCGTTCCTGTTCCTGAATGATGTCCAGCGGATACATCGTTCGTTATCTCATCTTTGTACTTCCGTCAAGATAAAATGGTTGTTTTTCCGAGTGTCAGATCCTTTTTGGCAAACGCCGGTGCGGTACGGAATTTCAGGCCCGCTGCTTAAAAAGCATGCCCGCCCAGACACACTGGCCGAACGAGACACAGCCGTCCCCGGGCGGGTACGCATCGTTGATGAAAAACGAGATGCCGGCATCTGCGACCCCGGAACGGATGGTCTCGCGGATCGCCCGGTTCGCGATAACGCCTCCGCTTAAGGCAACGGTCCCGATACCTTCGCGTTCCGCCGCCCGGACGGCGAGGGCTGCAATCCCCCGGGCAAGGTTGTACTGGACGGAGGCTGCAATGTCCCGGACCGCTTTTTTGTCCCCGGCCGGCACCGCGGTGTACCGGGAAAGGGCGGTCGAAAGGATCGCCCGTGTCGAGAGGACATCGCAGCCGCCCGATGTGGTAATAACCGGTTCCCATGCCTCGGGCGTGCCTTCGGCAGCAGCGGATTCGAGTTTCATGGCCGGTTCGCCATCGTAGGTCCGCTCCCGGCAGATGCCGAGGAGTGCCGCTGCTGCGTCGAGTACCCGGCCGCTGCTGCTCGTCATCGTGACATTGAAGCCGTTTGCAACCTGTTTTTGTAGCACCCCGCGTTCGACATCAGTCCAGCCCCGGCGGCCGAGGAGATCGAGGCATTCGTCGTTCCTGAGGATACCGTAGAGCATCCGCTCCGGGAATTTCGTTGCAAGGTCGCCGCCCGGCATGGGTACCGGTTCGAGGTGGGCGACACGTTTCAGGTCCGGCACCTGCCCGGCAAAAACCTCCCCCCCCCAGACCGTGCCGTCGTCCCCGTAGCCGACCCCGTCGATTGCGATCCCCACACAGGGTTCGGTCGTAGTCGCTGCAATGTGGGCCCGGTGGTGCTGGACCGGGACAAGCCCGATCCCCTTCTCCTCCGCTATCTCCTTTGCATACCGGGTCGAGAGGAACTGCGGGTGGAGGTCGTGGGCAACGATATCGTATTTTGCCCCGAGGAGCCGGGAGAGTTTTTCTATCGTCTCCTGCAGGTAGGCAAGCGTTGCCGGGTTCCGGACATTGCCTACATGCGGGGACGTGATGGCAAAGCCCCCTTTGTAGATCGTAGCGTTCGCGTTGAGCTCGGGCCCGACCCCGAGGATGCACTTGTCCCCGAGATCGATTGCTGTCCTCTTGGGAGCGATCCCCCGGGAGAGGCGGAGGATGTACCCGTCCCGGACAACCGAGTCGTCCACCCGGTTTGCGATGGCCCGGTTGTGGACGAGGAAATAATCCGCATCCTTTGCGAGTTTCACAAGCGCTGTCTCCGTGTCCGTGATCATCGGGTAACCGGGCATGTTCGCGCTCGTCATGATCAACAGCGGGTGCTGCAGGTACGAGAAGAGGAGGTGGTGGAGCCCGGTGTACGGGAGCATGCAGCCGAGGGTGTGGAGGTTGCTGATCCTTTCATGCGAATCGTGATCCTTCTTTTCGAGCACTACGATCGGGTGGACCGGGCTTTCGAGCAGCTCGCGCTCGGCGGGTGAGACTCTCGCAATCTCTTCGGCATAGCCCGGCCGGGTCATCACGGCAAACGGCTGTTCGAGCCGGCCGAGGCGCTTTTTGAGTTCCCCGGCCGACTCTTCGGTGCAGGCGAGGTGGAATCCCCCGACACCGCGGATTGCGAGGATCTTACCCTTGTCGAGCAGTGCTGCCGCTTCGCGGATGGGATCGGCGCAGGGGAGATCCGCACCTGCCCGGTCGATGAGCCGGAGCTCGGGGCCGCAGGTATGGCAGGCAATGGTCTGGGCATGGTGGCGACGGGAGTGCGGGTCGCCGTACTCACCGGCGCAGGGCTCGCACAGGGGGAACCGGTCCATGCTCGTTCGTTCCCGGTCGTAGGGAATGGCACCGATGATGCTGTACCGGGGGCCGCAGTTGACGCATGAGGTCGCCCAGTATCCCTCGTATCGTCCCCCCGGGGTAAAAATATCGTTCACGCACGCGGAACAGATTGCAATATCGGGCGGGATCATGCCGGAGAACGATCCGGTCGCGCTTTTTTCTATAACAAAACCATCGGGAATAATACCGGGAAAACCAGTAACCTCAACAGAATCGATCCGGGCCATTGGCGGGCCACGGGAGACGGCTGCGACAAAATCCGCAAACCGGCCGCCCCGGGCGATAATCTCGACCTCGCTCCCGAGATTCTTTACCCGGCCGGCTATACCGAACTCAATGGCTTTTGCGTACACAAAAGGGCGGAACCCGACTCCCTGTACGATCCCACGAACCGAGATCCTCCCCTGTTCCTGCATGGTTATTTAGCCGCAAAAATTTATTGATTTATACAGCGATATAAGTATAGGGTTTTTACTGTGCCAGGTCATATCAGAATTGTCAACGATCCTGTGGAGCTTGTCCCGCTCCTCATGACGTTCAACAGCCCATCGTTCAAGAAGGTTTACGAACTGCTCAGCAAGGCCTGGATGACCGAGGAGGAGCTTAAGGCACAGGTCGGGGACGACTCTGTCCCGGTCTGCATCCAGGTCTTAAAGAAGGGAAACCTTGTCGAGGAACAATGGCGGATGCCAAAGCCCGGTGAGAAGCCCACAAAGGAGTACCGGGGAACCTACAATAAGTTCCGGGCGAACTTCCAGTGCAATCTCCAGGACCTTACCGATATTCTCTACATCTCGCTCTCGAACGACGAGAACCTCCGCGAGGTTGTCGGCAGGATCGAAGCAGAGATGGGAAACGGCAACACGTCCATCGGCGACCTCTCCCGCAAGTTCGGGGTAAGCCCGGTGTTCATCAAGGGCCTCGCAAAAAGGATCCCCGAACTCGATGTGAAAGGACAGGGGCTGGTGCTGCTTGACACCAGACGCTAAAGATCCCCTTAATTCTATCCTGCGCAGCAAGCGCGAAGTATCCCGTTTACAGATTCTGGTCGAGATCGCCGAGCACCAGCCGGCGGTCCGGCAGCAGGAGATCGCGGTAAAGCTCGGCGTTACCCCGCAGGCAATCTCCGAATATATCCGCGAACTTACGGACGAGGGCATGGTCTCGGCGAGCGGTCGGGGCAATTACGAAGTGACCAAGACCGGCATCGAGTGGGTTCTTGCAAACGCCGAGTCTCTCGAAGCCTACGCCCGCCATATCCGGCGCGATATTATCCAGCAGGTCTCGGTCTGGCCGGCGATTGCAGCCGAGACCTTAAAAGCCGGCGACGAGGTCGGGGTCTACATGAAGGGCGGGTTTTTGTATGCGTCCAGAAAGCCCCAGCAGGCAACGGGAACCGTTGTTGCCGATGCAAAAAAGGACGAGGACGTCGGGGTCGCCCGGTTGAACGGGATCATCGAGCACCACGAGGGCTCGATCCGGATCTGCAAGGTGCCGAGGATCCAGCACGGCGGTTCGCGCAAGGTGGACCCGGAGAAACTAAAAAGTGTCATCCACGGCGCCGGGTTTGTCGCTGCGGTGGGCCTCGAAGCCTATATCGCACTCAGGGCCGCCGGCAAAAAACCGGATATCTTTTTCGGGGCCCGCGAAGGGGTAATCGAGGCGGCCTTCCACGGGATCGACTGCGTGATCGTGATCGTTGACGAGGAGTTCACGGATTTCTTAAAGCGCCTCGAAGGTGTCGGGCTCTCGTACGCTATCGTCGATCTGCCCTCCTCATGAAGATCCTCGTCCAGCCTGTAAAAGGCAGTTACAAGCTCCTCTTTTACGACGGGAAGCACGTTGTCGGTGTCGGTATCGTCGAGATGACCGGGACCCCGAAAGGGCCGCGGCCGGTCCGGTACCGGCTCCGCTGGGGTTCGCGCAAAGACTACCAGGCAACGCCGTCAAAGGACCTGATATCCCAGCTCCGCGAGAGCGAGGTTCGGATGGTAAAGCCGGACTCCGTTTTCGAGGAGTTCATGAAAGCCTTCCAGATCCGGAGCGGAAACGTGGAGGCCTGCCGGATGTGCCTCCTCGATGACCGGTACACGCCCATAAACGAGGACAACCACGTGATCTTCGGTAAAGGCGAGCGTATCTGTCTTGACTGCGGGCGCCGGGAGCTCCGCCGGGAGCTTGCCCCGCTCGGGCACATGGGCAGGGAGACACTCAAACACTTCGAGGAACTGCTGGTTGCGACCCGGAACCTGGACCGGGTGCTCGCGCTTGTCCAGCCCGAACACGTCTCGATGAAGTCGGCGCTCTTTGACCGGATCGAAGCACATCCGGTGCTCAAGACCGCAAGCCTCATGGAGCTGCCGCTGCCCCGGCAGTTTGTCGATGCCTGCAAGGTCGAGACCCTCATGCCGGCCCAGCAGCTCGCCGTCGAAGCCGGCCTGCTGCATGGAAAGGATCTCCTCGTGGTTGCGGCAACCGCGAGCGGCAAGACGTTCATCGGTGAAATGGCCGGGATGAAGAACTACCTGTCCGGCCGCGGGCGGATGCTCTTTTTGGTCCCGCTTGTCGCGCTCGCCAACCAGAAGTACGAGCGGTTTACCGAGCGGTACGGCGCTTTTGCAAAGACCGGCCTCTTAACGGGGGTCTCGCGTCTCAACCTTCCCGAGACCCGGAAAGTCGGCGACCGGAACCCGCAGGCCCCGATCCTGGTCGGCACCTATGAAGGCGTGGACAACATGATCCGCTGCGGGAAAAAAATGGCAAACATCGCCACCGTGGTCATCGACGAGGTGCAGATGCTCGAAGACCCGGACCGGGGCCACCGTCTCGACGGGATGATCGCCCGGCTCAAGTACCTCGCCCCGCAGGCTCAGTTTTTGTATCTCTCCGCCACGATCGGGTTCCCGAAGCTCCTCGCAAAGAAGCTCAACTGCCAGCTGGTTCGGTACGACGACCGCCCCGTTGCACTCGAACGCTATCTCCTTTTCCTGGAGCGCAAGCAGAAGATCCCGACGATCAAAAAGCTCACGACCGAGGAGTACAAGAACACATCCTCAAAGGGCTTCCGGGGCCAGACGATCATCTTCACGAATGCCCGGGCCCGGTGCCATACGATAGCGGATGCGCTCGGGATGCGGGCGGCCGCTTACCACGCGGGGCTCTCCAGCCAGGAGCGCCGCGAAGTCGAGACGAAATTCCTCGATGGCAAACTCATGGCGGTCGTGACCACCGCGGCGCTCGGTGCAGGGGTCGATTTCCCCGCATCGCAGGTGATCTTCGATGCCCTTGCGATGGGGCGGAGCTGGCTCTCGGTGCAGGAGTTCAACCAGATGGCGGGCCGGGCGGGCCGTCCCGATTTCCACGATCTGGGAAAAGTTGTCCTCCTTGCCGAACCCGGCGGGAGTTACTCGCGGGAGAACCCGGGCACGGAAGAGGAGATCGCGTTAAAACTCCTCAAAGGCGAGATGGAGGAGGTGGCGCCGGAGCACGACCTTGAAGCAAGTTCCGAGGAGTACGTGGCAAATGCGGTTGCCTGCGGGGGCGAAGAGGCGGACCTTGCCCGGATCAATACGGCGATGGTGGGGAGCATGGAGCCGGTGCTCCCCGAGCTTGTCGCCCACAAGCTCGTGCATAAGGAGGGGACAAAACTCGTGCTCTCCCCTCTTGCCCGGGTGATGTCCGAGCACTTCATCGGCATCGAACGGCTTCTTGAGGTAGTCCGGCTCACCAAAAAGATGGACGATCCCCTCGATATCATTGCTGAGCTCGAGAGCCCGACGATGGAAAAAGAGGAGCGGGAGAAAAAAGGGGACGGGCGAAACCAGCCGCAGCACGGGCACCATAAAGGCCACGGGCGGCGGTAGTTCTCCTGCGCTCTGGTTTTATTTCCCGTTTGCTTTAATCGATCCGGTCTCGCGGAAGATCCGGTGGTATACCCGGGCCGGGCACCTGTGGATCTTTCGGATTAACGAGACCGGCCGTGGGGAGTCCGCCTCGGACGGTTTACCTCGTAAAGACAAGCCAAAGAACGAATTGCGCAGGAAACTGGTCTTCTCGCTCACACCCGGGTGAGAGAGTTTTGGGAGTAGTGCCGGGGAGACTCAGGCAGGGTCTTGGACACAAGGGTATTCCGGGCCCATTATGGGCCCCGGTTACCCCTCCCGGCCCCCAGACACGCACTTATTCGTGCAAAACACGCAGGAAATCAGGAAAAAATGAATTTTCCCGTCGGAAGAAAACGCACCAAATAGCACTCTTCCTTTGGCGGTAATCCTGGGATTAGTGTTCCCGTAGGTGGGATCTGGCAGAATGTGGATACGGGGCTCCAAAGGGCATTTTGGTAAGTTCACGATGGAGAGGCGGCAGTTGCGGGGAACGGTATCCCAAAAAAGAAAAATGTGGTTACTCCGCTTCCACCACTTTATCGACAAAGGTGGTCAGCTGGGTCATCAGCATTGGATCAAGTCCTTTCTCAGCGGCAAGGAAGATCCCGGAGACATCCATGAGGCGCAGTTTATTGGTAACAAAATGGATGAACCGGGAGATATCGGTAGACGGGAGATAAACAAGCATGGTGCTGATAGAGTCAAACAGGATACAGGTTTTTTTATCCTTTTGCTCTTTGAGCATCTCTGTAACCGCGATTCCCATGCCCGTCAGGTTGGCGGGATTATTCACATAACGTACGACTCCGGGGATGTTTTCTGCGCTCCCAATCGAATGATGGGTGACCGCGTCAACAAAGCATACACTGGACAGATCGATCCCGCTCTCCCCATACAGCTTTTTGAGGATCGTGTACGGAAAATTCGTGGTAATGACCACCGACTGGTATCCCTTGGCCGCGAGTTCCCTGATTATCCCGATATTGCATTCCCGGATATTCCCCGGAGCTGCAAGGATGAGGAAGATCTGTTTTGTTAAGAGATCTTCAGGGAAGATGATATCCGCCACGCTATTCCCCCGCAAGGAATTTTCGGTATGCCTCCGGGATCTCCGGGTGCTTTTCCACTATTGCCCGCTGGAACTCCTGTACATTTAATGCGATTTTCTCGGCGTTCTTTACCTGGCCTTCGAGAAGCAGGATGATATCCTCCGGATCGAGTTTCTTTTCCCGGAGCAGGTGCGACATATCGGACAGGTTATCCCGAATCACTCCGACCGGCCCCTTGAGCCGCATTGCCATTTCGGTCATGTATGCGGTCAGGGCTTCCTCGGCCTCCTTTCGCGCAGTAACATCAAGGCCGATGGCAATATCCTGGCTTGTCTCCCCGGTTCCTATCTGTCTCGTGTTCCAGGAAATGATCTTCTTTTTTCCTTTTTTTGTCACAATCACAGTCTCGAAATTCTCAAAATATCGTTTTTTTGCAATGATTTCCGTTATCTGCCGGGTCAGGGTTTTGCGGTACCCGGCATCCGGGTAGAGCCATTTCCACGCGTCTTTTCTCCCGAGTACCTCGTTTCGGGAATAGCCCGTGATTGTTTCGGCAGCCTTGTTCCAGATGATAATCGATCCCTTTTCAAGGACCGCGATCAGGATATTTGCGTTTTCGATGACACTTTCACGGAAGAGCTCAGCTTTTTGCAATTCCGTAATGTCCAGGCCCACAGCAACGATCCGGATCTTACCCTGCACGGTACTTCTTTTGGTATTCCAGAGGATAACGCGTGATGTACCTGACCTGGTTTTGAGGGTGGTCTCGAAATTCTTGATATTTTTTTTTGCCGCAAGAACCGTGGTAATTTTTTTTGTTACCGTGTCCCGGTATTCCTTGTCAGGATAGAGGAGTTTCCAGATCCTGTTGCTTCCTGCCACGTCTTCCCGGGGATAACCGGTGATTTTTTCTGCGGTCTGGTTCCAGGTAGTTACCGTCCCGTTTTCCTCAAGAACGATAATCATCACCAGGGCATTATCGAGTATCCCGGTTTCGGGACCGGATGTTGTAACCGTCTCTTTTTTCATCTCCATCAGACTCCCCGCAAGCGAGGTACCAAACAGTAGTCGCCACGGTGATCTTGTTGTAGCGATTTATAAAATGTGGGAAATGATAACAGTGGGGATCGTTACAGGGCGATGAGGGTATCGTACGAAACCGGGTAACCCCGCATCATCGGGTCTTGACCCCTGTTCAGGACTACCGGCTCCCTTTTCCGAATCTGTCCCGGTCGTCCCATTGCTTTAACTGATTTCAAAGAAAAACACAGATACTTACATTATGATCTGCCCGAACTGCGGTACCCGCCTGCCCGAGGGAAGTACCCGCTGCCACCTCTGCGGTTTTGAAGCGGGCCCGCGCCCGACCCGTGCAGAGACCGGCATTGTCGTCGTCTCGCTCGCTGCCGTCATGATTGCGGTCAGCCTCTTTCTCGTGGTGCTCACTGCAAATGCGGGCATCGACCTACGGCTCCGGGTAATCGGGTGCTTCGTGATCGGTGCCATTGTGGCGTTGGGATACTGGAAGATCAGCCGGTGGGTGAACCCTCGGCTCGCCCGGTTTGGATGAACACCGGAAGGAAAAAAGGGATTTTTTCTCTGCGTCAGGGCTGCTGTGCCACACAGAGCCAGTGGTCGTAGAACTCATCGCCGGTATTCTCGCGGACCTCGATATTCCGTCCGGCCTCTTTTGCCCATTCCGCGATCAGGTGCGTTTCAGGCTTGGTCCCCACCGTGATAAGCGTCTCGCGGCTCACTGCAAAGAGACCGGCTGCAATCGCGTGCCACATCTCCGCTGAGAACGTGTTGATCTCGCCCATCATGATCCCGATGGCCTTTGGCACCGGTTCGGTATATGCCGCAACCTGTGTTGCATCGATGCACAGGGTTTCTTCCGGGAGCAGCCGGCCTTTTTCCAGGCCGAGGACAAGGAGTCCGGGATCGTTGTCGTACGAGAGCGGGGTGTACCCCAGTTCGCGGAGCACGAGCGACCCTACTCCGGACCCGCAGCCGCAGTCGATGCAGGTCTCCCCGGAACCTTTCCCCCAGACCCCTGAAATCGCATCGGTGAGGATCCCCTTCCGCACCGGGTTGAGGTCTTCCATCGCCGGCGGCACATCCCTTTGGAGCAGCAGGGAGAAGTACTCGCGTACCGCCGCCGCCCAGACCGCCCGGTCCTCCTGGTAGATCTCGCCGTTCACCTGCTCGAAGGCATCGATTAGTCCTACCGAGGGGGGCCGGCATAAAAACGATCCCGCGATCCATCCGGCCTTTTCGTGGAAGGCGACGGCAACGGGATCTTCGTTTTCGTCCACGAGCATCCGGCCCTCGTCTCCGTTGTCGGCGGCCAGGAGATCCGTGTAGAGCGGGTCGGTAAGCGAAGCAAACGACGGCTCGATGAACGCGACCGAATCCAGTTCGAGAATATCTGCGGCTTTCATGGGTCGTTCTCCCCGCTTCCGATATGCATCCCGTGGGGAGCCTCGATGATCCCGTCGATCTTTGCATCTTCGCTTAGGTAGATCTCTTTTGCAATCACGTCGCCGAGAATGTGGGCGCCGGATTTTACGTATACCTTCCCGCTGCTCTCGACGTTCCCGTGTACAGTCGAACCGCCTGCAACGCTGATCGCGCCCCGGGCCCGTAAGGAGCCGAACACCACGGTCTCTTCGAGAAGGTCGATCGAGCCGGCCCGGATGTTTCCGTGCAGTCGGCACTTCCTCCCGATCTTCATCGAGGAGGGGACAGAGAAAACCTTCATGTTGAGCTTCGAGCGGGCGGGGATCATGAGCGGGAGCTCGGCCTTTCCTTCATCTTCGAAGAAATTATCGATGATCCGGTCGAGCTCCTTCTCGTTCTCGATCTTGAGCATCGTCATGAGGTAGATGAGGATAAAGACAAGAACCGGCACCGGGTTTCTCACCGCAATCTCGCCGGTTGCTTCAAAACCTTTGGCGATCTCCACCTTCTCGCCGATGTCAAGGGCACCGTTTACCACCAGTTTTCCCGCGATATGGACGCCTTCCCCGATATACGCGTTGTTTTTTGCGATCACATCGCTTCCTATCTCGCACATGTTCCCGATCCGGGCATCGCCGTTTGCCCAGACATACTCGCGGATTGTTGAGGACTCGCCCACGTACACATCGGCACCCCGCAGGCCGTAATCGATCTGGCAGAACTCCCCGACCACAATGTCCCGGTCGGTCTTGATACTGTGTTCCTGGAGTTCCGTTCCGTCGGGAAGGAAACAGTGTTTGTGCCAGTTCTTTACCGTATCCCCGCTCATTGTTCCCTCTCGTTCATTCTTTATGCCCCGTATTTGTGCGCCTGGTCGATGAGATCGAGGGTGATCGGAAAAAGATCGGCACCCCGGATCCGGCCGAGTCCTCCTTTCGCGCAGGCCCGTTCGCCGTATTCGTTCACATCGTCTGTCCTGACACCATCGCCGCGGACGATCACCGGCACCAGGTCGGCACTGTGGTCACGGATGCTGCACGGTGTGGAATGGTCGGCGCAGATGACGATAAGGGTGTCCCTTAACCCGGTGAGCGGTGCGAGTGCGGCATCGACCTTTTCGACAAACGCCTTTTTCTGCAGGGGCAGGCCGTCGTGGCCGGACTCGTCGGCCCCCTTGATGTTGACGAGCACGAAGTCCCGGTACGAAAGTTCGCGGATGGCTGCTGCGATCTTTCCCTTGAGATTCGAGTCCTGCGATCCATTAATGCCCTCGACCGGCACCCGTTCGAGGCCGACAGCGCTCCCGATGCCGGCGATCAGGCTTGCCGCTGCGATTACGCTCCCGTCAAGCCCGTATTTTTCCTTAAACGGCGTAAAGCGCCCCATCTCCCCGGCGCCCCGCACGAGCACGATGTTTGCCGGGGAAAGGCCCCGTTTCTCCCGCTCCCGGTTGACCGGGTGATCGGCGAGGATCTCCGTTGACTGCCGGACAAACTCGTTACAGGCATCGGCGGTCTTTTTATCCCGTGCATCGTCTCGCAGCGGGCTGACGGCAAGCGGGGGCACACCGTCTTTTTTCGGGTCGTTTGAAGAGACGCAGTTGCCGAGCCCGTATCCCTTGAAAGCGAGCGCCGCCCGGTGGCCGGCTCCGGACCGGAACACAAATTCGATCCCGTACTTCGAGAGATCGACACCGTCCTGCACAGCCTGCGAGAGGGTAGAAGTATCGTGGATCCTCCCGGCCCGCCGGTCGGTCACGATCCCGTCCGGTGATACTGTCGCATAGTTGCACCGGAAGCCGATCATGCCCGGTTCCATCCGGATCCCCGTGCCCTCGCATTCGAGCGGGCCACGGCCGGTGTAGCAGGTGCGGGGGTCGTAGCCCAAAAGGGCGAGATGGGCCGTGTCGGACCCGGGCCGGATGCCCGGGGCGATGGGGTCCATGATGCCGCATATACCCTCACGGGCGAACCGGTTTAACACCGGGCGGTCTGCCGCTTCCAGGGGGGTGAGGTTTTTGAGCTCCGGGCAGGGCCGGTCGGAGAGGCCGTCGATAACAAGGAACAGGATCCTGCAAGCGGTCATATCGTTAAGGAGTGATTGGGCGGCCGGGTTAATTATGCTTCGCGGTTATCGCGCGTCGGGCAGTCCGTGGCAGGAACGCGGATAATTTTTGGAATATTTTGCGATACGCGAAGATGTGTGCGGGTGCATACAGATCTGCCTGCAAAATGCCCCGGGAACGGGACAGGACAAAAACAAAAAAGGATTATGCGGCCGGGGCCACCGCTGCTGCGGCTGGCTCGACCTTGGACTTGACGATCTCGACACGGCGGGTCGGGTACAGGGTCTTTACGGCCTTGAAGAGATCCTTTGAGATCTCGCCCGAGACGATGCCGCTGACAAGAGCGTTCATGTCCCATGCCTGTGCCTGTGCGGCAACGCTTGCAAGGATCGCGTTTCTTAAGGCGTGTTCCTGGGCGATGTTTGCCCGGGCAAACGTGTAGCAGCTGATGGTCAGGCGCACGAGCTTGTTGTCCTTTGTCGTGATCTGCGTATGACAGTCGATACGGGAACTGCGGCGCTTGACGAGCGAGCGGAGGTAGTCGCGGGTCACTTCGTGGCCGACGAACTCGGTGTAGGCTGCGTCCCCTGTGACCTCGTTGACCTTGAAGCTCATCTTGATGTGCTGCTTTGCATAGTCGTTGGTGATCTCGCCAAGGGTCGCCTGCATGATCCGGCCCTTGACGCTCTCGGTGTCGTTTGCGATGGTGTCGCCGATGTACGCCTTGCCGAGGTTGTCGGGGGTGTACACCTTGAACCAGCTCTTGGCTTTCCAGCCTTCAACTCTTCTTCCAACCTGTTTTTTCTTTGCCATAGTATCAACTCGTGGATTTTTTATTCTCGGTTCTGTTTTCCTGTTCTTGTTCGCGTGAGTGTTGTTGCCTCGTCCGCGATTGCAAGGTTTGTCAGGTAATCGTCTACCGATGCGATAACCGACCTGACCTGCGTGCCGGAGAGTTCCGTTACTACCCGGTTGCCGCAGGCTTTTGTTGTCATGCCCGTAAGGTTGTCCGGTGCAAGCGATGACGCGACTGCTGCTGCGTCTGCATGCACGGTGGTGATACGGCCGCTGACCTGCATCATGCCAAAAGCGCCTCCTGCCAGCCCTTCACGAAGGCTGGTAGCTGGTCGCAGGGGATTGTCGCCCCTGCACGGGTGCGGTGTCCCCCGCCGTTCCCGCCGCATGCAGCGGCAAGATCCCGGATAACCGGGCCGATATCTGCGCTGACGCCTTCGGGTGTGCGTGCCGAGCACCGGCAGGAACTGCCGGTTTTCGCGTACACGAGCACCGGTGCCTGGTGCACCCGGTCCCGGGAGAGCACATCGGCGATATCGCTTGCAAGCGATGCGTCCTGTGCCTCGTACACGGCACTCCCTGCTTCCGTAGCGGGGCGCACGGTTTTTACCGCGCCGATTACGGAAAGGAAGTGCTGTCGGGCCCGTTCCCAAGCGTCGGTGAGTTCCACAGATGAGCGGAGGCAGAGCGCAACTGCGAGGTCGCCGTACCCGGCTTTGCCGCAGGCGTCGATGACTGCGGTAAGCGCATGTGCGTCCTCGATGACCTCGCGTTCCAGCCGGAGCGTGTCGCCGTAGAGCAGCCCGAGCCCCGCTGCTGAAGTCTGCGGGGCAGAGCGGAGTACGGCAAGGCTTAGGAGGACCCCGGTGTTGAGTCCGTCTTTCCCCTGCGCCTCCGTGAGGAGGTCGGCAACAGCGGTCTCGTCGCCGCTGATCCCGTCAAGGTAGGGTCGGGTGGCAAGCAGCCACCGTTCCGCCATGTCGCGGCCGGCAAGGGTGATGCCCCGGGCCGGGACAATGATCCCGTTTGCCACGCCCTCGTTGAAGATCTCGAGGTTTTTGCCCGCAAACACCTGGCCGTCCCCGATAATGCCAGGCATCACGAGACCGGCAAGGTCGCGGTTGTCCCCCATCTGCTGGGCGACGATATACGCCATCCCGGCAGCGGAGAGCTCGCGGTCGCCGTCGATCTTTTCAAGGTGCGGGTTTACATGGAACTGCCCGGAAAAGAGCGGGAGGTGGTGATCCACCACAATGGTTTCGGGAGGCAGGTCTTCGGTACCGGACCCCATATCGCAGAGAAGTGTCGCCGCATCGTGCGAAAAACCGTCGTGCGGCATTTCGGCACAAATCCGCAGGCGGAACCGGATCCCGGTGCGGAGCATCGCGTGGCAGAGGATGGCCCCTGCTGCAATGCCGTCGGCGTCGTGGTGTGCGTACACCTCGACGTACTGCTGGCGCCGGATCTGGTCGGCCACGGTTTTTGCGGATTCTTCAAGCGACATGGATATCGGCAGTGACGATTATTCCCGACTTACCTGGACAGCAGGATCTCGGCGTTCTCCGGCTTGTAGGTGAAGTCTGCGGGCAGCTTTTTGGTGCCGGTATAGTACCGCACGAGCCTGCGGATCTTGGCCTCAATGAGGTGGAGCTGGCGCTTGTTGTGCAGGTCCTTTGCGTTGTCGGTCAGGTGCTTGCGCAGGCCCAGAGCCTTTATCATGAGGTCGCGGAGGTCCTCGGGGATCTCGGAGCTGATCTTGTTCTCCTTTAAGATGTCGCCGATGCGCTTGCCGGTGACCAGCTTGACATCGGGAACCCCGTAGCGGTCCCGGAGGATCAGGCCAATCATGCTGCTCGATGTGCCTTCCTTGCGGAGATCGACGATGAGTTTCTCGATCGCTGCCTTGTCCGTGTTGGACCAGTCGGGCGCTTCGCTGCGTGCCGGCCGCACAGAACTTGACTTGCCTCTTCTTCTGGCGTGCATTCGTGCCATGGATATACCTCTGTAATGGATATGTAAGTCCAGAAAAGTGCAGTATTTTTTACTGACTCTCTGTAATCCCAAAGCCTGTATAGTTTTGAGGCCGTGCCTTTAATCGGGCACGTCGGACTTACATCTGTCAGCACCTGTTTTAAAAAGTGCTGTCCTATTATTAACATCGGCAAATATTAAGGGTATCTGAGGATCGTTGCCTTACCGTGTACTTCCTTTGGAGTCGGGAACCTCTTTTGCCAGTTTCAGTTTCCCGATTAAAAGCCAGCCGGAAAGGCAGGCTGTGCCGACAACCGCATAGATCGCCCCGAGGACAAAGACGAGGTTTTGTGCGTCGAGAGATGCGATAAGGATCCCGGCGCTGCCAAAGATGAGGCCGAAGCAGTTGATCAGCGCCGAGGCGGACCCGGTGTCCTCCCGCTGTTGTCCGAGCATGAGGAATGCGCCCGGAGAACGGACGCAGCTTCCCATCAGGGTCGCCGGGAAGAGGGCCAGGGCAAAGACAAGGGGCCCGAAGTTCCCGACCGAACAGATCAGGGCACCTCCGGCGATCATGGTGAGAAAACAGGCAACGACGACCGTTTTTCTGGAGAAAGAACGGGAGAGCCGGAGATAGAGGAGCGGGCCGCAGAGCATGGCGACCGCATTGATGGCAAAGTAATAACTGAACCACTTTTCCGAGAGCCCGAACCCGTCCTCGTAGATATATGAGGAGTCGGCGATAAAGGCAAGGGAGGCGACGCTGACAAGCGAGAATACGAGGAGGAGCGAAGTAAACCCGGGATTTTTGAGTACCGTCCCGAGCCGGCGGACTGACTGGGATATGGTACCGGTATACCGGTGGGGGATGGTCTCTGAAAGCAGCAGGCCGCCGGCAAGGGAGACGACACCGATGATGCCGAGCGTTACAAAGAGGCCCCGCCAGGATGTGTAGGGGAGCATGAACGCCCCGAGCACCGGGGCGACGGCCGGGGAGATGACCACCATCGACTGGACGATGGCGAGCACGGACTCCTGTTTGCGCCCTTCGTACAGGTCCTTTACCATCGCGGTCGCGACGGCGGAAGCTGCGCTGCCACCGATGGCCTGGAGAACGCGGAAGAAGATCAGGTGCCAGATGTCCCACGCAGCAGCGCAGGCCGCGCTTGCCGCAATGTAGATGACAAGGCCGGTGATAAGGACCGGGCGGCGGCCGTACTTGTCCGAGAGCGGTCCCCAGAAGAGCATCCCGAAGGAAAAGAAGACAAAGAAGAGGATCAGGGTGAGGTTCGTGAGATCTACGGAGACCCCGAAATAACTGCCCATGCCCGGCAGGGCCGGGAGGTAGAGGTCGGTGGAGAGCGGGACAAAGGCGGAGAGAATCGCGATAAGCACGATGAGGCCCCGGTCGCCGAGGTATTTCTGCGGGCGTGGCAATACCGGTGCATCTGCGGGTTCCATGGTCTCTTCCGTAATTTGAGGAATTTTAGTGAATACTGTTGACCGGGAAGGACTATAGCGTTTGCCGGTGCAGGTTCCCCGCTTTTCGCCGCATATCATTTTTAATGTGCCGGCGCCAATGGGGGATGTAGCATGGAACAGATGCCCGCCGGGCAGCCCGACGATGACCTGGAGATCCGGTTCCGGGACTGCTTCTCGGTAAAATACCTCCAGTCTGCCGCCCTCTTCTGCCGGCTTGCGTACCGGATCGAGGCGGATTATTCCGCAACCGGTACGATCTCCCCTGACGGGAGGCTCCGGCACGAGGCATTTGTCTTAAACGCGATCTTCTCTTCCGTGGCGTTTTTGGAGGCCACAATAAACGAGCTCTGGTCGGATGCCGCCGACAATGCGTACTGTTATCCCGATGAGAAGAACGAGGCGCTCCTGCGAGCCGTCGGCGAGAAATGGAATAACGAGAACTACTTCGACCGGACTCCCCTGCCGCTCAAGTACCAGAAGGTGCTTGAGATCGGGGGCCTGCCGCTGTTTCCCGAAGATGATCCCGATTTTTCAGGCATAAAAGAGATCATCTCAATACGGAACTACCTGATGCACTACCGGCGCGAATGGATCCCCCTCCCGACCGGTCATGAAAGCGCGGCAGGTGCCGGGCAGCACACGGAACAGTTCGGGCACCAGCTTGCCGGCCGGTTTGCCCCAAGCCCGTTTGCCGCAGCAAACCTCCCCTTCTTCCCTGACCGGTGCCTCGGCCACGGGTGTGCGGAATGGGCGGTAACGACCAGCCTTGCCTTTACCGACCGGTTCTTTGACGTGCTCGGGCTGCCTTCATCGTATGAGGGAATACGGGGAGAACTGGGGACGAGGTGAAGATCAGCTTTCCTGCAATAGGAAAAACAACAAAAAAAGAGCTGCTTAAGGATAGATCCCCTTACCGTCGCTTCAACCGCTTCGGTTTAGTATCGTCCTTTGCCATGGACATGAGATCGATGATATAACTGCCCTCTTCGTCGCCGACACTCACGATCCGCTCGTCGCTTTTGGCCATCTTGTCGATATTGAGTTCGTAGGACCCGGGGCCCACGATCCGGATCGTCTCGACCCGGTCGAACATCCCGGCCTCTTTTCTGGCTTTCGCCTTTATGTCGCCTTTCGCTTCGGCAGCGGCCGGAGCCTCCGGTCGTATCTCCCGTTTTACCTCCGGTTCGACAACTTCGAGGACCTCTTCCTTTGTCTCCCCTGCAAGCTCATCCATCGATTTCTCTTCGAGCACGTCCCTGTTGATATCGGCCTCTTTAACGTAGATGAACTTCTTGTTGCCGCAGCTGGCACACCCTTTCAGGATCTCCGTAGACCCGTCCTTGTACTCCCTGCCGCATTTTGTGCACTTGTGTGGCATGATTCCTCCAGGAATTATGTGGAGAAGTTCTGGATCATCTTCTCGTAGAGCTCTTCCGTGTTCCGGCCCTCAAGCCCCGAGATGGCAACCACCGGGTGCTGGGGGAAGGCGCTCCGGATCCGGGCCGGGGCGGATTCGGGCAGATCGATCTTGTTGGCGACGATGATCACCGGCAGGTTCCTGCTCTCGATGATCCCGACCATCATGATGTTGACCTGCATGAAGGGATCGAGCGTCGAGTCGAGCATGTAGATGACCCCGTCGATATCCTCGCGGAGCCAGTGCATTGCTTCGGCAACACCCTCGGTAGCTTCGCGTGCCCGGATGATCGCCTCGTCTTTCTCCATCCCGAATTCCAGGAACTCGTGGTAATCGATCTTCGTCGTAACCCCCGGGGTATCCACGATATCGATCGTCACCGTGTGGCCGTTTGCCCCCGTGATCACGATATCCTCGCGTTTCCGTGCCCTCCGGGTCTCGTGCGGGATCTCGCTCACCGGGCCGACAGCGTCGCCGGTCCAGTCCCGGGCGATGCGGTTGGCGAGCGTGGTCTTACCGGCGTTGGGCGGGCCGTAGATCCCGATCCGGGTTCGCTTCTTCTTGAAAAACCGCTTGAGAAATAAGGAGAGTTTCTTCTTTGCGTTCCCCAGTTTCGTGGAAAATGTCGTCATTCGGGCCCCTCAAAGGTTATTTGCAGGGCATACCGGCAAAAACACCGGTCCTGCCATCAACCGTTAGTAGTGTTTGGCAAGGGTTCTTTATTATGTTTCTCGTACCGCCCGTCAGGAAGGCGTACCCGGTATCCGCCCGGGAAATTTTTCCTATTACCCGGCCGCATCGCACACTGCCACTGCCAAATTGTATTTATACAAAGGGCCGAAAGGATGCTAATTGTAATCATCAGCAGCAAGGCACTTCACAAGGAGGTGACTCATGAAAAAGACAACCAACACGATCCGGTTTGAGACCAGAGTACCGTTAAGCGAAGTGATGAGACGCAACCCGATCATGGTGAGCACTGAGTCCAATGTCGCAAAGGCGGCAAAGGCAATGTGCCGCGAAGAGGTCGGGAGTGTCATTATCGTCCAGAGAAACAAGCCCATTGGCATTGTGACCGAGGAAGACATCAACTGCAAGGTGGTGGCAAAGGACCTCAAGCCAAGTACGGTCCAGGTGAACACAATCATGAGCACGCCACTCATCACGGTGAGTGCGGATAAGACTGTAGTCGACGCAGCCCAGATGATGGTCAAGCACCGGGTCAGGAGACTTCCCGTAGTGGACAAAGCAGACAAGGTCATAGGAATCGTGACTGTCCGGGACCTCCTGACCATCTCGAACGAACAGAACGCACTCCTTACCGATCTCATCGAGATCAACCGGGAGGAGCATTTCGAGGTAGGCATGTGCAACCGCTGCAGCCAGATGTCTGATGATCTCAAGCGTGTGGACAATGTCCTGCTCTGCCCCCGCTGCCGCGAGGAGGACTCCCTGACATGAGGACGGCACGGGATTTCATGATTGAGATTCCGGTGCTCGATTGCCATGACGGGATAACAAAGGCGCGGCAGCTCCTCCGCGACGACCGGTTCCGCGAAATCTACGTAACCGGTGCAAAAAAAGACCTGCTCGGGTATGTCGATATCACCGATGCCCTGCGGGTAACGGCCACGAAATCCAACGTTACGGTCGAAGGTTTTGTCAAGGAGGCGGCAGGTGCCGGCCCGGAGACCCCGGTCGAGAGCATGGCAAAGGCCATGCGGGAGCACCGCACCGACAGTGCAGCCATCGTGGACTGCAACCGGCATATCCTCGGCGGGGTGCTCCTTTCCGACCTCTTCCCGGTCATCATATCGAGAAACGAACTCGCCGGCAGCGTGGCGGCCCGGATGACAAAAAAGGTAACGACCGTCAGCCCGGAGGACACGCTCCCCCAGGTGTACGGGCAGATCGTTGAAAGCGGGTACTGTGCGTTCCCGGTAGTGAAGAAGAAACGGCTCGTGGGCCTCATCTCCCGCCGCGACCTGATCCGGTCCGGCGCGGTGCGGTCGGCAATCGCGGGGAGCGGTGCAAAAACGGTTGGGGACGTGATGACAAAGGAGGTCGTCACGGTCTCGTGCGGCCGCCCGCTTGCCGATGCCGCACGGCTCATGGTAGACAACGATGTGAGCCGGCTGCCGGTTATCGATGGGGACGACCTGGTCGGGATCCTCGACCGGCACGATGTTCTTGCCGGGCTCGCATAAACCAGAAAAACAGGGGAACGGATACGGTGCCGGGCCTGTTGCCCGGCACGATCGGGGCAGGGCTGATGAAAAAAAGGGCCCTGCTCCCCTAATCGGAGGCACGTTTTACATGAACCGCAACGGGCGGGCCACCAGCCCCGGTGACCGGCTCATAAAAATGCGGGGCAAGCTCGACCGCGGACCGGTCGAGTTCAAGTCCCATATCGTACAGCAGGAAGGCGAGTTGATGACGATCGCAACACGCGATGTCATCTCCGTGCCGCCCACGCAGAGCATCATCAGCGCCGTGGCAACGATGACGGAGTGCGGCTTCCGCCGGCTCCCGGTCACCGATGCCGGTACGAGGAAGATCCGGGGGATCGTGACCTCGGGCGACGTGATCAACTTCATGGGCGGGGGCGACAAGTTCAAGCTCGTCCGCGTCCGGCACCACGGCAACCTGCTTGCCGCGGTCAACGAGAGCGTCCGCACGATCATGACGTCCCGGCCCGAGACGCTGCCGGAGAATGCACGGATAATCGACGCGCTCGAACTCATCGTGGGAAAGAAGATCGGTGGGATCCCGCTCGCAGACGCAAACGGCGTCCTTTCGGGCATCATCACCGAGCGCGACGTGCTCAGGATGCTCGCCGCGGAGCACAGCCCCCTTGCGGTCGAGGACGTGATGAGTTCCGCTCTCCGGGTGACCGCACCTGACAGCCCGATTATCTCGGCCACAAAGGACATGACGAAGTACCGCTTCCGCCGGCTCCCCGTGGTCAGCGACGACGTGCTCTTCGGGATCGTGACCGCGACCGACATCATGCGGTACCTCGGGAGCAGGGAAGTCTTTAGCCGGCTCACGACCGGCAACATCGCGGAGGTCATGGACCTCCCGGTGCGGACGCTCATGGCCGGCAGCCTCATAACCACGACGCCGGATACACCGGTTAACATGGCCGCCCAGGAGATGCTGAGTAAAAACATCGGGGCGCTCCCGGTCATCGAGAACTCCCGCCTCGTGGGCCTTGTCACGGAATTCGATCTCGTGAGGGCGTTCTCCGAGGAGTGAGAGACCATGCCCGCCAGCTACCTTGCAGCAAGCGATGTGATGAGCAGCCCGGTCTTTGCGGTCGGGCCTTCGGACACGGTTTCCCATGCAAAAAACCTCATGATCCGGCACCGGATCTCCCGGGTGCTCGTCATCGACGGGGGCAGGCTTGCAGGGGTTATGACGCAGAAAGACATTGCGTATCGCCTGAAACAGCCCGAGGCCGCATGGAAACGGCGGCCCCCGGACCGGATCCCGGTCAGGGAGTACATGACGGGAAATCCGATTGTTGTATCCCCCGAGGCCCGGCTTCGGTCGATTGCCGGGACGTTCGTGGCAAAAGAGATCAGCTGCGTCCCGGTGGTCGACCATACTGCGGTCGTCGGGATCGTGACCAAAGGCGATCTGATGAAATCCGCCCTTGTATCGGACCTGAAAGGCACGGTCGGGGACGTGATGGAGGATGCAGTGACCGTCAGCCGCTGGCACTCGCTCGCCCATGTCGTAACCCTCATGCAGGAGCGTGGCTGGGATCCTCACCGAGACCAGCCTTGCGATCCACGGGAAGAACAAAAGATGGCCGGAGGATACCGGAAAACCTTCAACAAAAGACAGGAAAGAATATCCCGGGACAGAGCGGGCAGGGGATTATCCGCCGGATGTCCCGGCGACCGCCGGTGACGTGATGACGAGCCCCGCGATTGCGATCGGGCCGGAAAATACCCTTGTCTCCGCGGTCCGGCAGATGCAGGATGAACAGGTCAACAACCTGGTTGTCGTTGAGAACGGCAGCCTGGCAGGGATACTGAAACGAGACGATATCATAAAGGAAGTGGCGAAATGACAAAGGAACTGTTTGTTAAAGATATCATGGCAAAACCAACGACCATATCCAAATCGGCAAAGATCACCGAGGCGCTCGACAAGATGCTCGATCTCGGGATCGATCCCTTAATCGCGCTCAACAATACCTCCGTTGTCGGGACGGTCTCACGGCAGGCCATTGCGGAGAAGCTGGGGAGCAAACAGAATACTGCCATCGCCCCGACAGCTATCCACGTGGCAAGCGTGGTCAAGGAGGACTTCACGAGTGTCTACCCCGATGAAAGCGTTAACGTGCTCATCCCCCTGCTCCAGCGCTACAAGCTGGTGGTCGTATACGACAGCGACCACAAGCTGCTCGGGCAGGTGACGGCTATCGATCTGTTAAAGAAGTACCCGCACACCGGCGCCCTCAAGGAGGCTATGGTGAAAGCCGTGACGATCGAGGCCGACGAACGCGTGGTCCACCTCCGGCGCAGGATGCTTGACGACGCGATCTCCCGGTTCGTAGTGACCGAGAACAGCAAGCCGGTCGGGATCGTGACCGAGACGGACGTGGCAGTCTCGATGCGGAAGTTCCGCGAGGCGGTAAAGGACCAGCACCAGGACCACCAGATCCGGAACCTTCTGGTAAAAGATATCATGAGTTCGCCGCTCCTGTCGGTGGATCTCGGCGCTGAATACACAAGCGTGATCGATCTGATGACAAAAAAGAACATCAGCACGGTGCCGCTCACGGATAAGGGCAAGCTGGCCGGCCTCGTGACCCGACGGTCGCTGGTCCAGGCCCTGTAAGTACTAATATATCTCCTTTTTTTCCGGGTCCGGTTTTGTAATCCATGATCCCGGTATTTACTATGGCTCTATCCTGTATACTCTGTACACTGTACTGGCCGTCCCGGCTCCCGTAAAATCCAAATGTTCCTGCATGACCCCCGGCCCTGAATGCCGGGATTTTTTTTGGAGATCCGGGATTTTTCACGGATCAGCGTTGGTACGATTCTGTGTTCTGACCCGGTTGTGGTCATGGGGGATGTTTGGGGGAAAAAATGCTTTTACCCGGCTTTCTCTCTCGTTAAAAAGAGCAGATAGTTGAGGGGGTCTTTGGGGGAAAAAAATTTTTGGGTCGCGACTCTCAAAGGAAAAACCTCAAAAAAAGGTGCTCCCGCATAGTACGGCCACGAATGAATGCACTGCGTCTGATCAGATCTCTCTCTCCATCAGCAGGAAACCCGAGCGGGGATGCAGCAATCCCTTTTTGCTGAGGAAACCCGGATTTTACCAACACGACCGGATTTTCTGAAGTGACCGCTGATACCCGGGCATTTGTTAAAGTGGTCTTGTGATTTTACTGTTCGTCTTTATGGTAGAGTGCAAGAAAGACGAGCGTGTCCTGTGTTTTGTCGTAAAAATAGGATAACCGAAACGGAGGGATGTAGACCTCGCGTGTGTCCTTGCGGGCGTACCTCATCGGTTTTCCGGTTTCAGGATCCTCAATGATCCTGAGGATCTGGTGTTTTACCCTTTCCTTGAGCTGTGCATCCCTGATCTTGCGGACGGTCTTTTCAAAATGAGGATGGCAGGCAACCGTTACCATGAGGCAAGCTCGTCACGGAAACCGGATGCGGTCTTTTTCGTAAACGCGCCTTTATGGTATTCCTCGAACGCCTGTTCGGTCTTCTCGGCAAACAGGAGATCTTCTTTGAGGGCCGGTTCGAGCTCGGCAAGCGGTTTTAAAATGTACCTCTCGCCGTCCCGGATGATGAGGAGTTTTTCCCCTTCGGGAACGTTCTCCCTCATTGACGCAGGGATCACGATCTGGCCTTTCGAGCTCATGCGGGTAATAGCGACATCCATAGGCAATCAGTAAGATTAATCTTACGTGAGGGGATATGAGGGTTTGGGTGGGGGGCTGTACTGCGAATCAGCGCGGTAAGGTATCTGCCTATCATTAAATACACAGACCTGCACAGATCAAATCATGGCCACAAAGACAATCAGCATCACGGAGGAGGCGTACGAGCGGCTGAGGAGTCTCATGAACGATGAGAAGACGAGCTTTTCCGATGTGATCGTATAATATTATCCCGGAAAACGGAAACTCTCTGAATTCTTAAAAGAGATGGGGGCTAACCCGGAGCTTGCAGATTCGATCGAGCGGGCCTCAAAGGAGATGCGGAAGGCAAAGCTTCGCAATGTCAGGTTCTGAAATGCCGGTTGCCGATACCTCATTTATCGTGGATCTCATCCGCCATAATCCACGGGCTCTAAAAAAACAGTCTCCCTGAAAAGACGGAATCTCCAGATAAAAATAAAACAAAAAAATATTTACGTCATCTGGCAGACGATCCTCCCAAGGTAATGGGTTTTGTCAGTCGTTCCTCCAATCTGCCGGCACCGCATTCCGTTTGCGCTGCTGCTGGTGTTGATGGCGATACTGTTTGCATCGGGCTGTGTGAACCATAATGAATTGCCCGTGGATATTTCCGGCAGTACCTCTGTTGAGGTATCCGATGTCACATCGGTTTCTGATCTGAATAGCGGAGGCGTGTATGATTCAGCACTGGTGGCTCTTGTTCCGGACATTTCCCGGTTTGATGTTGTTACCTTCAATCTCCGGGCCATCCGGGACGACATACGATCGAACAGGGGGTTAAGGATCCGCATCAATGGACGCGGGTATACCGGACAATTTACACAACCGGGATCCGTGAATCCTGACAACGGTTTTGAAACCTACTTCGGGGTATTGCAGAATGAACCGAACAGTTCCGTCTTAATTACTGTCAGTCCTACCTCGTTTCTCGTTGGATCGATCGCACACGATAACACTACCTACTGGATTATGCCTGTTGATAAGGAGAAGTACCGGCCGGATAATTCTCCCGTCCTTCATGTCATTTACGAAGAAAAGGATGCGAAAGGATTTCAAAATCCCAATATTACCGGCATTTTCCCCTCAGAAACATACCTGCACTCGTATCATCGCGATGCAAAAACCGGGATCGCCCGGTTGACCGAACCCTCGCTCATCGGCATGGAATCACCGGCCACCGATGGCGATCATATTGTATGGTCATGGGTATACTATGGAAAGCGCGGACTTACTCTTTATTCCATCCCTGCCGGAAAGTATACCGAGATCAGTGCCGGGCCATTCGGCCTGAGCCCCCCGAAAATATCCGGTAATTATATTGTTTGGGCTGACAGCCGGGAATGCGTCTCCGGGGATCAGACTCACAGTCTTGTGCTGTATGATATTGTATCGGGTACGAAAACCTGCATCTGCTCGAATCCCAAGAGCCCGAGGTATGCCAGTGTCTCCGGTAATTACGTAGTCTGGGAGGATAATGTTCACAGGAATACTAACAATCGTTCCCCTATGGATCATTATCTCTATAACGTCTACCTGTATGACATCCGGGCCGGTAAAGAATCAGTTATCATGCCTAACGTTTCCACCCAGGAGTACCCGACGATATCTGGCGACCGGATAGTCTGGAGCGATTCCCGAAACTATCCCCCGGGGGGGAATTATAGGGATATCTTCCTTTACAGCATCCCCTATGGAAATGTCACGATCATCAATAAAGTCCCCCTGATCCCCTCCCCCCCTTACATCCACGGGGATTATGTCCTTTGGAGCGATCGGGGAACCGGTCCATCATCGCGGGTCCATCTCTACACCATTTCAACCGGTGAGGATCGCGTTCTTGACGACAGTTCTTCCGGGTATGTCACAGGTTTTTCCCTGTCGGGCGATTATATTGTCTGGACCGCGGAGGAATTCCGGGGAAACGATATACCCGACGCAATACCTGTCGTATATGATTTGAGGAAAGGCGCGGCGGTATCGGTATGCCCCCAGGGCGTTACACCGTTTTCAGTATCGGGAAATACCTTCCTTGTTGCCGATGCCGGGGGAATCGGCTTTTGCCGGGCAAGCCCGAACGGGTATTCTGATCCAGACTTTAACGTGCCAGTATTATGATCCCCGGTTTACACAGTGCCCGTTCTGTAATCTGTTGTTCTATCCGTGGGGAATGGGGGGTCGGAGAGGATAACAGGTACTTGTCGTGAGTGTCAAAACGGTTTCAATAGTTTCAATATATTTACGTATTGGCATGAGCAGATCTCTCTTAGGAAGCATTTCCCAAAGGCTGTGATCTTGTTATGACCCGGATTCAGGTTCTGTCGGTCCTGTTCCTGCTTGCAGGATGCGTAATGGCAGCGGCAGGATGTATCGGACAAGACTGGAATGATAAAAGTACGGAAAACCGTACGACAGGTACACCGATTGCGGGGCCATCCGTTCAGTCTTCTTCCCAATCCGGCGGGTTGGAGAATTACTGGGTTACCATTCATCCTGTCGACGATACGCACTGCGGGAAAAATTTTACCGTCACCAGTACGACCAATCTCCCGTCGGGTGGAGAAATCTCATTTCGGGTCTACCGGTCAATGACCATTTATTCCTGGGAAGCAGGGTGCCGCAACCAAAGCTGCGTGATGGGAACGGTGACGGTAGTTCCTGGAGAAAACGAATATAACATTACTGCGTTTGACGTAAATTCATCGGCACTTGTCCCGGACGAATATATTATCGGTGAGAAGGCAGCCGGGGAAAATGCAAGTGCGGCAATCCTCATGAATCTAATCCCGTAATTGCTCAGTACGCACGTTTGGTTATGTCGTTCCCTCAAGGGTCGTACCTGCAAGAGACCGTAGCGGATAACGGTTGTCTGTCTACGGTGCCCACGTTTGAAGGGGAAACCGTTCTTTCTCCCAAAACACTTATAATCCCTCCCCTACCATAGTATAAAGCACCATTCATGGAGCAGCGGAGACCTCCGTTGCGAGTGTCTGAGATAGATGCGAGATTGCTCTGTTGAGGTAGCCAAGCCTGGTATGGCGCAGGTTTGCTAAACCTGTGTCCCAAAAGGACTCGAGGGTTCAAATCCCTCCCTCAGCGCTTCATAAGAGAAAATCTCAAAATCGAGGGGATTGGATGGCTCAGGAAGAAGAAATAAGATATTACGTCCGGGTCGGTACCACCGATCTGGACGGCACGAAATCGGTGCGGGTAGCACTGACCGGTATCAAGGGTATCGGCAGGCACACCTCAACGATCATCTCCCGGATGGCCAAGGTAGACGAGTATGCAAAGCTCGGTCTCCTTGACGAGGAGTCGGTCAACCGTATCCGCGCCGCAGTTGAAAAGTACGCCGCGAGCATCCCTGCGTGGATGGCCAACCGGCCCAAGGATGTGTATACCGGCGAGGACAAGCACCTTATCGGCACCGATGTCACGCTCACCCGCGACGAAGATGTCAACATGATGAGGAAGATCCGCTGCTACCGGGGCATCCGGCACGAAACCGGCCAGAAGGTCCGCGGGCAGCGCACCAAGTCGACCGGCAGAACCGGTATAACTGTCGGTGTCAGTAAGAAGAGAGAAGGCACCCAAGGGGCGGCGAACTGATCATGGGATACCCAGGTAAGAACCACAAGTCCTACCAGACGCCCAAGCGCCCGTGGGAGAAGACCCGGATCGAGGAAGAGACCCGGCTCGTGATCGAGTACGGCCTGCGCAACAAGCGCGAGGTCTGGAAAGCCCAGAGCCACCTGAGGAAGTACCGCAAGGCTGCCCGTGAACTGCTCGCCCTTATGTCGAACGGCACTGCACAGGAGCGTGTCGAGGCAAAGAAGGCCGAGCTTATCAGCCACATGCAGCGCACGGGGCTCCTCGGTGCCGAGGCAGACATCGACAACGTCCTCGCACTCAAGGTAACTTCCCATCTCGAACGCCGGCTCCAGACGATTGTCTATAGGAAAGGCCTCGCCCGCTCGCCGAAGCAGGCACGCCAGTTCGTCACCCACGGCCACATCGCGATCAACGGCCAGCGTGTCACCGTTCCGGGATACATTGTAAAGCGCAGTGAGGAAAACGGCGTCGCCTACTACGGCAAATCGCCGTTCACCGACGCATCCCATGCAGAGCGGACCCGTATTACCAGGCCCGCCGGTGCGGCGGCATCAGGCCCGGCAACCGGCGCAGGAGTGAACTAAAATGGCGGCAAACGAGAAGGAAAAGTGGGGCATTGCACACATCTTTGCCTCCTTTAACAACACGATCATCACCGTTACTGACCTCTCCGGTGCAGAGACGGTCACCAAATCGAGCGGTGGCATGGTCGTCAAGCAGGACCGGAACGAGAGTTCCCCGTATGCCGCCATGCAGATGGCCGGCAACGTTGCCGCAATCGCCCGCGAAAAGGGTATTGTCGGCGTCCATGTGAAAGTCCGCGCCCCCGGCCAGGGCAAACAGCGCAGCCCCGGCCCCGGTGCCCAGGCAGCAATCCGTGCGCTTGCCCGTGCCGGCATGCGCATCGGCCGTATTGAAGACGTCACGCCTGTCCCGCATGACTCATGCCGTCCCAAGGGAGGCAGACGGGGAAGGAGAGTGTGATGGAGATCGAATTCGCGAGTCTGGACGACAATCTGGCACGTTTCACCCTTTCGGGAGCGAGACCCGGATTTGCCAATGCGTTCCGGCGTGCAATGATCGGCGAAGTGCCGACCCTTGCCATCGAGGACGTGCGCATCTACGATAATACGAGCGCACTCTTCGACGAAATGCTGGCGCACCGGCTCGGGCTCATCCCAATCAAGACCGATCTCAGCAGTTACTCGACTCAGGAATCATGTTCGTGCGGAGGGGCAGGCTGCCCGTCCTGCACGGTCACCTACACGCTCAGCGTTGAGGGCCCCAAAATGGTCACCTCAAGCGACCTCATCCCGCAGGACCCCAAGGCTGCGCCCGTGTACGACAACATCCCCATCGTGAAACTCACGAAGGGACAGAAACTGGTCATCGAGGCACGCGCCGTCCTCAACAGGGGCAAGGTGCATGCAAAATGGCAGCCGACCCTCGTCTGCGGGTACAAGAACCAGCCGATCATCACGATCAGCGATACCTGCGACGCGTGCGGGATGTGCGTGGATGAATGCCCGCGCACCATCCTTGCAGTCAAGGGCAAGAAGGTTGCCGTTATCGAAGGCAAGCTTCCCGACTGCTCCATGTGCAAGCTCTGCGAACGGGCCTGCCTCGCGAGCGGTATCGGCGAGGAACCGGCGATCAGGATCACTGCCGAACCCGACCGGTTTATCTTCGTGGTCGAGGGCGACGGATCGCTCCCGGTTAAAGAGATAATGGTAAAGGCGCTCTCCTTTGTAAAGGAGCAGGCCGACGAGCTGGAGAGACAGACAAGCGAGATTTCAGGGGAGGAAAAGAAATGACACGACAAGTGGAGAAGACGAACCCCCGTCTTACCAACCTCATCTCTCTGTTAAAGAACAAGTCACGCGAGAATGAGGCCAAGATCTGGCGCGAAATTGCAGGCAGGCTGGAGACCCCGAACCGGAACTACGCCGAGGTCAACCTGTCCAAGATCAACCGCTACGCCCAGAAAGGCGAGACCATCATCGTCCCGGGCAAGGTGCTGGGCAGCGGCATGCTGGAGCAGTCCGTGAAAGTTGCGGCGCTGAACTTTTCTGCATCGGCGACGAGCAAGATCGCGGAAGCAAAAGGGCAGTGCATGACCATCGAGCAGCTCTTAAAGGACAACCCCAAGGGCAGCGGTGTCCGGATCCTGAGGTGAACAAAACATGGTTACCGTAATCAATGGCGACGGCCTTATCCTCGGACGGCTGGCAAGCATTGCAGCCCGGCGCGCCCTTGCCGGTGAAGAGATCGCGATCGTGAATGCCGAGAAGGTCATCATCTCCGGCAGCCGCGCCCGCGTGCTCGGCAATTACTACCACAAGCGCGAGCGCGGGTCGACCGACTGGGGTCCATACTTCCCCCGCAGGCCCGACCACATCATCAAGCGCACGATCCGCGGCATGCTCCCCTACAAGCGCCCCCGCGGCGCCGAGGCGTTCAGGCACATCAAGTGCTATGTCGGTGTCCCGGCAGAGTTCGCAGACGCGAAGATGGAAGTCCCCGAAGAAGTCCACATGGACCGGCTCAACAACCCGCAGTTCGTAACGCTTGCGGCGGTCAGCACGGCCCTCGGAGCCAAGTTCTAAGGCGGTCTACTCATGGCAAAGATCATTAACACCAGCGGAAAACGCAAGACGGCAATCGCACGGGCGACCGTGAAGGCCGGCAAAGGCATGATCCGGGTCAACTCCGTGCCGCTCGAAAAATACGGCAGCGAGACCACCCGGATGAAGATTGCCGAGCCGCTCCTCCTTGTCCCGAATGCGGCAAACGAAATCGATGTGATCATCGACGTCTCCGGCGGAGGGGTCATGGGGCAGGCAGAGGCGGTCCGTACCGCGCTCGCCCGCGGCATCATGGAATGGACAAACGATCCCGCGATCAAGGACGCATACCTGGCATACGACAGGACGCTCCTCGTGAACGACTCGCGCCAGAAAGAAACCAAGAAGCCTCACGGCCGTGGCGCACGTAAGAAGTTCCAAAAGTCTTATCGTTAAACAAACAATATATGAGAGGTCGACAATCTTGATACCCGTACGATGTTTCACCTGTGGAAAACCCATTTCCATCGCGTGGGAAGAGTATAAGGCTCGGCGGGAGAAAGGCGAGGATCCTAAAAAGATCCTCGACGATCTCGGTATCACCCGATACTGCTGCCGACGAATGCTTCTCACTCACAAAGAGATCATTGATGAGCTCAACCCGTACCAGTAATATGACCGAGGGGTCGTGGGGTAGCCTGGACTATCCTATTGCGTTCGGGACGCAGTGACCTGAGTTCGAATCTCAGCGACCCCATTTTACCAAATGTACTACATCGCAGACGCGAACAATTTTTGAGGACAAGGAATGCAGACGCAAGTTTACACCCGGTATGAACGGGCGAGGATTATTGGAGCACGTGCTCTGCAGATATCAATGGGTGCACCGATACTTACCACGACTTCCCGGATCGATCCTTTGGAGATCGCCATCGAGGAGTTCAACGCAAACGTCATCCCCATTACCGTAAAGAGAAGATAAGGACGTGTGGCCACCATGACGACCATTGAGACAATCGAGCTGCGGACGATCCTCGACAGCCGGGGGAACCCGACCGTCGAGGCCGATGTCTACACGATAAGCGGCCACGGGCGCGCGGCAGCGCCGAGCGGTGCCAGCACCGGTGCGGCGGAAGCCAAGGTCGTGCCGCCCAAAGAGGCCATCGACCACGCGGTCGAAAACCTCGTCCCGGCGCTTATCGGGATGGACGCGGCCGACCAGGAGTGCTTCGATGCACAGCTCCGCGACATCGACGGAACGGAGAACTTCTCCGTGATCGGGGCAAACATCGCTGTCGCACTCTCCCTTGCAAATGCAAAGGCTGCGGCTTCGGCGCTCGGCCTGCCGCTCTTCCGGTACCTTGGCGGGGCATTTGTCAATGAAATGCCGCTCCCGCTCGGGAACGTGATTGGCGGCGGGGCGCATGCCACGAACGCTACCGAGATCCAGGAGTTCCTGGTGGTTCCGGGCGGCGCGGTGGATGCAGAGGAGGCAGTCTTTGCCAATGCCGCCGTCCACAAGAACGTCAAGGATATCCTAAAAAAGAAAGGGATTGCCGCCGGCAAGGGTGATGAGGGTGCCTGGGCACCGCAGATCGACGATGCCCTCGCATTTGAGCTCATTGCCGAGGCAACCGGACGCGTGGCCGACGAGATGAACGTTCAGGTCGATATGGGGATCGATGTTGCATCGAGCCAGATGTGGAACGGCGAGGGTTACAAGTACCGCGACCGTGTCCGCTCGACCGAAGACCAGATCGCATACATCGCGGAACTGGTCGACAAATATCACCTCGTCTATGTCGAAGATCCACTCCACGAGGACGATTTCGACGGGTTTGCGGAACTCAACAGCCAGATCGGCGACCGCTGCCTGCTCTGCGGGGACGACCTCTTTGTTACCCAGGTCGACCGCATCGAGAAAGGCATCGAGCGGGGTTCTGCAAACTGCGTCCTCATCAAGCCCAACCAGGTCGGCACGTTAACCGACACCTTCGAGGCCGTCCGCCTCGCCCACACCCATGGTCTGGACACGGTGATGAGTCACCGGTCCGGAGAAACCACGGATACCACGATTGCGCATCTTGCTACGGCGTTCTCCTGCGTTTTCCTGAAATGCGGGGTCGTCGGCGGCGAGCGCATTGCAAAACTCAACGAACTCATCCGCATAGAGGAACAACTATGACCCAAGCAAACGAGATGGAAATTGAATTAAAGGAACCGCTCATCCCCGTCGAGGAGTACCTGGCAGCCGGTGTCCACATCGGTACCCAGCAGAAAAGCGAGGACATGAAGAAATTTATCTACCGCGTCCGCGGCGATGGTCTCTATATTCTCGATATCCGCGAGACCGATTCCCGGATCAAGACGGTAGCCAAGTTCTTAAACCAGTACGAGGCGCCCGACATCCTTGTCGTCACCTCACGGCAGTACGGCCAGTACCCGGCACAGAAGTTCGCCGACACCATCGGCGCGATGTCGGCAACCGGCCGGTTCATCCCGGGCCTTCTCACAAACCCGGTCCTTGAAAACTATATCGAGCCCAAGGTTGTTGTCGTCACCGACCCGATCGGCGATGCCCAGGTTATTAACGAGGCAGTCCAGTGCGGCATCCCGGTCGTCGCGCTCTGCGACACGAACAACATGACCAAGTTCGTGGACCTCGTGATCCCGACCAACAACAAGGGCCGCAAGGCGCTCTCGATGATCTACTTCCTGCTCACAAAAGAGATGCTCAAGATCCGCGGGATCTCGACAGCGCTCACCCAGGAAGATTTCGAAACCGAGATCTGAAGCGATCCCCTTTTTGAGGGTGATCGTTACCTATAATATCTGGACGACCAGAGGGTTGATCCGATGATGTCGCGTCCGTGCGCCGTGGCGGGGATGTTCTATCCCAAGGATCCTGCCCGTCTCGGACATCTCCTCGGCGGTTTCTTTAACGGGACCGGGCCGGCGAAAAATGCCACGAAGGGAATAGTCTGCCCGCATGCCGGGTATGTCTATTCCGGGCAGATTGCAGCCCAAGCTTTCTCTACCATCTCCCCCGATTTTTCCGGCACCTTTGTCGTGATCGGCCCGTCCCATAACGGGTACCTCACCTGTGCCTCGGCAATCTCGTGGGATACGCCGATCGGGACGATCGAGACCGACGAGGAGTTTGTAACGGAACTGGATATCCCGGTCGACGAGATGGCCCAGATAACCGAGCACTCGATCGAAGTGCAGCTGCCGTTCATCCGGTACCGGTTCCCCAAAGCGAAGATCGCCCCCGTTATGATGGGTGAGCAGGACCCTGCCCATGCCATGGCTGTGGCCGGGAAGATCGTGGCGGCGCACCGGATGACAAAACGGGATATCCGGATCGTTGCGTCGAGCGATTTCTCGCATTATGTGCCGGAGGCGGTTGCCCGTGACGGCGACCTGTATGCGATCCAGGCGGTGGAGAACCTCGATGTGCCGGAATTCTACCGGCGGATCCGGGAAAAACGCCTGACCGTTTGCGGGTACGGCCCGATCAGCGCCATGATCACCGCCTGCCTGCACATGGGGGCGGAGAAGGGCGAACTTATCCGGTACGGCACGAGCGGCGATGCAAGCGGCGACCGGGATGCGGTCGTAGGGTATGCAGCCATTGCGGTGATGTAGGTTGGCAACGTGGAGTGCGCCGGGCAAGGTGTTTTTGTTCGGCGAGCATGCAGTGGTATACGGGAAGCCCGGGATAGCCCTTGCCATCAAGCCCCGGGTCTTTGTGACCGTCCGGAAGTCCCGGCGCCCCCAGCGGGCAAAGTCTCCCTACATCGACAGCTGCTTTGAAGCGATGGGGGTGATGGGGAGCGTGTACATCAACTCGCAGATCCCCAGCTCATCGGGACTCGGGTCGTCCGCCGCGGTGACCGTTGCAACGCTCTCGGCCATCAACGACGAGTTTGCGCTCGGGAAAACCCGGGAAGACGTGGCAAACATGGCATTCGAGATCGAAAAGAAGGTGCAGAAAGGGCGGGCGAGCCCCACGGATACCACGGTCTCCTCGTTCGGGGGCATCGTGCTCATCACCGGCACTTCCCGCAGGCGCCTGCCCCCCGAGAACATGTTTCTTGTGATCGGCGATTCGCTTGTCTCCCACAGCACGGCACGGATGGTCGAGCAGGTGGCAGAATTAAAAAAGCACAACCCGCAGATCGTCGACCCGATCCTCGATGCTATCGAAGGGGTGAGCCTTGCCGCGATCCACCACCTGGCAAACCACCGCGAGCTGGGACGGTACATGAACATGAACCACGCGCTCCTCGACGCGCTGGGCGTCGGCCACCCGCAGCTCTCAAAGCTCGTGCTTGCGGCGCGGTCGGCCGGGGCGTTCGGCGCAAAGCTCACCGGGGCCGGGGGCGGCGGCTGCATGGTCGCCCTCTGCGCGAAACCGGTCCGGCACCGGGTGGCCCACGCAATCGAGTCCTGCGATGCCCGTGCGATCGTGACCGGGATCGATACCGAAGGGGCAAGGAAGGAGAAGAATGTCTGAACGCGTGGTAGTAAAACTCGGCGGCAGCGTGATCACCGATAAGGGCGCCGACTGTGCGATCAACCGGGCCGCCCTTGCCGGAATTGCCGCGGCAATCGCCCGGGCACACACGTCGCAGATCCTTGTTGTCCACGGCGCCGGGTCCTGCGGGCATCCCGAGGCGCACCGCTACCATCTGGACCGCGGTGCAGAAGCCGGGGCAACGGAAGGGATATTCGTCACGCACCGGGCCGTGAGTTCCTTAAACGATGCCGTCGTTTCTTCTTTACGGGAAGCCGGTATCGCGGCAATAGGTGTCCACCCGCTCCATGCGGGCGTGGCGGACAACGGCCGGCTCGTTGCGTTCGAGCACCGGCATATCGAAAAAATGCTCGCACTCGGGATGGTTCCTGTGATCCACGGCGACGTGGTGATGGACCTTTCCCGGGGAGCATGTATCGTATCGGGCGACCAGCTCGTGCGGTACTTCGCGGTTGCGCTTCAATGCAGCCGCGTCGGGCTCGCCACCGATGTACCGGGAGTGCTGGATGGGGGGCGTGTCGTGCCGGAGATCACTCCGGGCACGGTTGCGAACCTCCAGATCGGCAACTCGTCACATACCGATGTAACCGGTGGAATGAAAGGGAAAATTGACGAACTGCTCGGGCTTGCACGTGCAGGCACCGGGTCTGATATCTTTCATGTCTCGCGCCTCGGCGATTTCCTTGCCGGAAACGACCATGGCGGGACAAAAGTGAGGGGGAAATAACCACTATGGCTGACAAGAAACGGTTCACATCGTCGCGCAAGCTCGACCACCTGCGCATCTGCGCAGAGGAGGCCGTTGAGTGCGGCGATGCAGGATTCGGCGATGTACGGCTGGCGCACAACGCCCTGCCGGAGTGCGATATGCGCTCCATCGACCTGTCCGTCCGTTTCCTCGACCATACGCTCAAATCCCCCCTCTTTATCTCGGCAATGACCGGAGGTCACCCGAAGACAAAGGAGACCAACGCCCGCCTCGCCCGGATCGCAGAACGGTTCGGCCTCGGCATGGGGGTCGGCTCCCAGCGTGCGGCACTGGAGGACCCGTCCCTCGCGGACACGTTCTCGGTTGTCCGCGACGAAGCGCCCCACGCATTTCTCGTAGCCAACCTCGGCGCCGTGCAGCTCCGCGAACACGGGGCAGACTGGGCCAGAGAGGCTATCGGGATGATCGGGGCGGACGCGATTGCGATCCACCTCAACTTCCTGCAGGAAGCAATCCAGCCGGAAGGCGATCATAATGCTACCGGCTGCCTTGCCGCGATTGCAGAACTCTGTTCCGAAATCAAAACCCCGGTGATCGTAAAAGAGACCGGGTGCGGGATCTCGGGCGGAGTGGCCCGCCGGTGCTGGGGCGCCGGCGCAAAGGCCATCGACATCGGTGGCTGGGGCGGCACTTCGTGGGCGGCAGTCGAGAGCGTGCGGGCCGGCGAAAGCAAAAACGAGAAAGACCGGCCCTTACAGACGCTTGGCGAAGACTTCTCCGCATGGGGTATCCCCACGGTGGTAAGCCTTGCCGAAGTCGCAGCGACCGGCGGCCCGGTGATTGCATCGGGCGGGATACGCACCGGCATCGATATCGCAAAGTGTCTTGCCCTCGGGGCGGACCTTACCGGTATGGCGATGCCGCTGTTAAAACCGGCGCTTGAAAGCGACACTGCACTTGCCGCCCGCGTGGAGACGATCCACCGCGAACTGGTGGGCGCGATGTTTTTGTGCGGAGCAGCACGGACCGCCGACCTGCGCTCGACCCGTGTGTATATCACGGGAACGACCCGGCAGATGCTAGGGGACCGCACCGGCGCATATCACGAGATGTGAGGCAGTTTTCTTTCAATAAAAACTGCCGTTAAAACAACAAAACAACAGGAGAACCAACATGGATATAGAAATTATAGCAGTGGGCGGGTACAACGAAGTCGGACGGAACATGTCCGCAGTCCGCTGCGGGAAAGAAATTGTCATTTTCGACATGGGTCTCCGCCTGGACCAGATGATGATCCACGAGGACGCGGAGGTTGAGAATATGCACTCCCTCGATCTGATCAAGATCGGGGCGATACCCGACGATACCCTGATGAACTCGGTCGAGGGAACGGTCAAAGCGATTGTCTGCTCCCACGGCCACCTCGACCATATCGGCGCGATCCCGAAACTGGCGCACCGGTACAACGCGCCGATCATCGCCACGCCCTATGCGACCGAACTGATCCGGCAGCAGATCTCGGGCGAGCAGAAGTTCGGGGTGAACAACAAGCTCTTCGCGCTTAAGCCCGGCCAGCGGTACACGATCTCGCAGCACCTGGTGCTCGAGTTCGTCCGGACCCAGCACTCGATCATCGATACGGTGACCCCGGTGCTCCACACACCGCACGGTGCGATTGTTTACGCCTGCGACTTCAAGCTCGACCGGACCCCGGTCATCGGCGAACCCCCGGACTTTGCCCGGTTCCGCCAGATCGGAAAGGAAGGCGTGCTCGCGCTTATCGTGGAGAGCACGTACATCGACCGCCCGGGCCGGTGCCCGAGCGAGCGGATGGCACGGAACCTTGTCCGGGACGTGATCACGAGTTACGAAGACGATAAAAATGCGATCATCGTTTCTACGTTCTCGTCCCACATCGCCCGGGTCAAGACGATTGCCGAGTGTGCGCACGAGATCGGGAGAAAACCGGTGCTTCTCGGCCGCTCGATGGAGAAGTACTCGGTCACGGCCGAGCAGATGAAACTGGTCTCGCTTCCCCCGGACACGAGTGTGTTTGGGAACCGCCGGACCGTCGACCGGACCCTGCGCCGGATAATGAAGGCGGGCAAAGAGAAATTCCTCCCGATCATCACCGGCCACCAGGGAGAGCCGGGTTCGATCCTGACCCGGCTGGCCCTCGGCGATACGCCGTACCAGATCGCAAAAGGCGACAAGATCCTCTTCTCGGCAAACGTGATCCCGAACCCGATGAACTACGGTCAGCGCTACATGGTCGAGGCGCACTTGAAGATGGCCGGCGCCCGGCTCTTCCCGGACCTCCACGTGAGCGGGCACGCGTACCGCGAGGACCACTACGAGTTCATCAGCATGCTCAACCCGCAGCACATCGTCCCGGCCCACGGGAACATCAAGATGACCGCGGCCTACGCCGAGTTTGCCGCAGACCTCGGCTACACGCTGGGTAACGATGTCCACGTGATGCAGAACGGCCAGCGACTCATCATCAATTAAGGAGAGGAAACACGATGTCGGAACTATCACCGTACCTGAAATCGGTCGCGAAAAAGATCGACGGCCTGATTGACGAAAACTTCAACCGCGCAACCGGGGAGCTCGACAAGGCCTCCGCCCACCTCTTAAACGCCGGCGGCAAACGCCTCCGGCCCGCGGTGGTCATGCTCGCGGCGGATGCAGTACGGAGCGGGAGTTCCGCCGATATCATGCCGGCAGCACTCGCGCTTGAAGTCACCCACACCTTCACCCTGATCCACGACGATATCATGGACGGGGACTCGCTCCGGCGCGGGGTGCCGACCGTGCACACCAAGTGGGACATGCCGACCGGGATCCTTGCCGGCGATGTCCTCTATGCCCGGGCATTCGAGTTTATCAGCCAGGCAAAGGCCGGCGATGCGGCAAAAGTCCGGGCAACGGCGCTTCTTGCCCGGGCCTGTGCCGACATCTGCGAAGGCCAGCACCAGGACATGTCGTTCGAGCACCGGACCGATGTGACCGAGAAAGAGTACATGGAGATGGTTTCCAAAAAGACCGGCGTCCTCTACGCAGCAGCAGCAGCAATTGGCGGCACGCTTGCCGGCGGCAGCGAAGAGCAGGTCAAAGCCCTCTACCAGTTCGGGCTCAACACCGGCATCGCGTTCCAGATCCAGGACGATCTCATCGATCTTTTAACCCCCCCCGAGAAGAGCGGCAAGGACCAGGGCTCCGATCTCCGCGAGGGCAAGCAGACCCTGATTATGATCGTTGCCCGGCAAAAGGGCGTCGACCTCCTGAAATACCGGCGTGAGCTCTCCCCCGCTGACATAACAGCCGCAATTAAGGAACTCACCGATGCGGGCGTTATCGATGCCGTGAAAAAGAAAGCAACCGATCTCGTTACCGATTCCAACCGCCTGCTCACGGTCCTTCCCCCGACAAAGGAACGCCAGCTCATCATGGACGTTGGCGAATTCTTCGTTACCCGGAGCTTCTAGGATGGCAGGGGACGAGATCAAGGCCGCGCTTTTTTTGTGCGCACTCCAGAACGCGGTCAAGCACGGCGGGGTGCCGCAGGCAGGGGCAGTCATCGGGATGGTAATGGGGGCGCACCCGGAACTCCGCAAACAGGCAAAGGAAGTCTCTGCGGGAGCAAAGGACGCAATCGCTGACGTGGCAGCACTTTCTCCCGAGGAGCGGGTGGCAAAGCTTCGGTCCCTTTCCCCGGAGATGTTTGCCGCGCTCCACGAGAAGCACGAGAAGAAAAAGGTGCTTCCCGAGCTCGAAGGAGCGGAGAATGGTGTTGTCATGCGGTTTGCACCCAACCCCTCCGGACCGCTCCACATCGGCCATGCCCGGGCGGCGGCGCTCAACGATGCCTACGTGAAGCAGTACGGCGGGCGGTATATCCTTCGGATCGAAGACACGGACCCCAAGCGCGTCGATCCCGAAGCCTACGAGATGGTAAAGGAGGATATCAAATGGCTCGGCCTCGGGATCACCGAGACGGTGACCCAGAGCGAGCGTTTCCCCATCTATTACGACCTCTGCAAACAGCTCATCGGGCGCGGCGGGGCGTACGTCTGCACCTGCGAGAACGAGCATTTCAAAGAGTTAAAAAATGCAAAAAAGGCCTGCCCCTGCCGCGACCAGCCGGTCGAGACGGCGCTTTCCCTCTGGGAGAAGATGCTTGACGGCGGCTTTAAGGAAGGCGAGGCCTCGGTCCGGGTCAAGACCGATCTCTTAAATCCTGACCCGGCGATGCGGGATTACCCTATCTTCCGGATCCTCGATGCCCCCCTTCACCCGAAGATCGGGGACGCCCGGGTGTACCCGCTCATGAACTTCTCGGTCGTTGCCGACGACCACCTGCTTGGCGTAACGCACGTGATCCGGGGAAAAGACCACATAGCAAATACCCGGCGCCAGCGCTACATCTACGACCACTTTGGCTGGAAGGTCCCGGTGTACCGCCACTACGGCCGGATGGGGATCGAGGGCGTCGTGCTCTCGACCTCCCAGATGCACGCGGGGATCAACGAGGGGAAGTATACCGGCTGGGACGATATCCATCTCGGGACGCTCCGTGCCCTTGCCCGGCGGGGGATCAGCCCCGAAGCTGTGAAAAACGCGATGATAGCAATCGGTATCGGCGACGTGGACATCTCGTTCTCGTGGGACAACCTGTACGCGGAGAACAAGAAGATCGTGGACCCGGTGGCAAACCGGTACTTCTTCGTGTCCGACCCGCTGGAGGCGAAAGTTGAGGGAGCCCCGGTCCGCACGGCCCACGCAATGCTCCACCCGGGCCACGAGGAGAAAGGGTCGCGCTCCCTTGAATTTACCGGGGCCGTTCTTCTCCCGAAGGCGGAGATTGTGCCCGGGACGTCCATGGTCCGGTTAAAAGATCTCTTCAACGTGAATGTCGCATGGGACAACGAGACCCCCTCGTTCTCGTACGGTGGGGATTCTCTTGTCGATGCACGGGCAGCAAAGGCGAAGATCATCCAGTGGCTGCCGGCGCAGGCATCCCTGCCGTGCACGCTCCTCACGCAGGACGGGGAGTTGAAAGGCGCCTGCGAGCCCGCGGTAAAGACCGAGGCGGGCAATGTCGTGCAGTTCGAGCGGGTCGCCTTTGCCCGGATCGATGCCGCGGAAGAGAACGGTATCCGGGCCTACTTCACGCATACCTGAGTGTGCGGTTTTGGTACAATGGGGAGAAAATCCCCGTATCTTCTCTCTTTTCCGGTAAAATCCTGTAAATGTCCGTTATTTTATCACTTAATGAATCCATAATATTTTAATAACAAAATATCGGATAAGGTATAGTGGAAGACACGGCCGGTTACTGCAAATATACGGATGACTTTCCGAGTGCAACCGATATCGAGAGATGGGTTGCCGGCCATCCGGACGCCCGGCAGCTCGCAGAGATCATCTCCCGGTCCTTTGATTATATCCGGCAGCTGCCGCTTCAGGGTGTCCACGAGCACTATTTTGACGATTTTTCATTTGTCGATATGTCGGATGAATAATGCTATAGTTCTGATCAGAACACTGTTTTAAAATTTCTAGAGTGGATTTCTAAACCTAAAGAACGAAGTGTTGTAGAGAAGTGAATAATATCAAATATTAATGAGAATAGTGAAGACAAATTATCAGTCGGGGTTTGAAACGGTATATGGGATGCACTCTGGAAGTAAACAAAATATATCGGATGGATTGTTTGGAGGGCATGAAATTATTGAACCCCAGATCCGTTGACGTGATTGTTACTTCGCCACCGTACAATATCGGGATACCTTACAATACTTATTCAGATAGACAACCTGAGGAACAATATCTCAATTGGATCTATGATGTTGCGAAAGAGTGCAAACGTGTATTAGCAGAGGATGGATCTTTTTTCTTAAATGTTGGTGGAACGTTAAAAAATCCATTGTTGCCATTGGAAATTGCAGTAAAATTAAAAGACCAATTTAGACTGCAGAATATGATCCATTGGATTAATTCTATCGCCATTCCTTTCGAAGATGTTGGGAATTACAACAAAATTAGAGGAGATATCGCAGTTGGTCACTACAAACCAATCAACAGCAACCGGTATCACCATGACTGTCATGAATTTATTTTTCATTTTACAAAAAAAGGCAATGTCCAATTGGATAAGTTAGCAATTGGCGTGGCCTATCAGGATAAAAGTAATATTCATCGATGGAAATCGTCAAAATCGGATCTGCGAGATCGTGGAAATACTTGGTTCATACCTTATAAAACGATCAATTCGGCCCGGCCACACCCCTCTGTCTTTCCAGAGAAATTGCCAATGATGTGTATCCGTGATCACGGTTTAGAGAAAGTTAGGCTTGTGATGGATCCTTTCATGGGTAGTGGATCAACGGCAGTTGCATGTACAAAACTCAAAGTTGATTTTATTGGTTTTGAAATTGACCCGGACTATATTGAAGAAGCGGAAGCACGTATTGATTTGGCACGTAATGAATAGCCGTTCGATAATTATATAACAAATATAATTGCGATATACCTATTATGCGATTCACAGATCGATATAAAAAATTCTTAAAAGATCAAGGAAAATTAAAAGATGCAAAACATGTTGCAGAAATGATAGAAACCATTTCTTTTCTGTTAGACAATGCAGTAGGTGTTGGAAATGCTGTGTCTACTAAGCAAATTATGAAGCATCTTAATTCCAAAGGATATAAATTATCAAAAGAAACTTGGCAAATTCATGTTTTGGGCCCTCTTCGTGATCAGGGAATATACATTGGATCAAAAAGAGGGACGAGTGGGATGTTTCTGATCAAAGACAAAGAGGATGCAATTGCTACGCGAACCTCGATATACAACAGAATGCTCGTCGAACAAAGACGCAAAAAGAAACTAGAAAAATTGATGGATGAAATGGGTTGGGATTATTCTTAATTATTGATCCCACCACTATAGAGTTTCAATTAAACGATCTTTTTTTGAACATGCAGTATTTACAAAAAGCCAGCATTAAGTAGCCCCACTGCCAAACTGTATCCATGGTCACCCGTATCCGGCGGTACGCGCAGATTATCGATATTTTAACGAAATACGGATTTGGTATTGCACTGGAGAAGGCTTTTCCGGGCAAGACCCGGTTCCGTCTTCCCGGGACAGGATCGGAACAGCCGGACCAGTCCACCACGTACGAGCGCATCCGCATGGCGCTCGAAGAGCTCGGCCCCACGTTTGTGAAGTTCGGGCAGATCATGAGCACGAGGACGGAGATTTTCCCGCCGGAGCTGATCGAGCAGCTCAAGAAACTCCAGGACCATGCAAAACCTCTTCCGTTCTCCGATGTGCTCGGTGTCCTCCACCAGGCCCAACCGAACCTTGAGGACTGGTTCTCGGAGATCGACGAGACACCGGTCGCGTCCGCCTCGATCGGGCAGGTACACCGGGCAAAGCTCTGCGACGGGACCGTGGTCGCAATCAAGATCCAGCGCCCCGGGATCCCCGACCAGATTGAAAACGATCTCGCGATCCTCCTGTCCATGGCCGACAGGATTGAGGCAGTCTTCCCCGAAAGCCGGATGTACAACCCGAAAGGTCTCGTGCAGGACTTTGCGACCCAAATCCGAAAAGAGCTCGATTTTACCCGCGACGGCCGGAACATGGAGCGGATGTCCCGGAACTTCCGCGACGTGCCCGGTATCCACTTCCCGAAGATCTACTGGGAGTATTCCTCGCCCCACATCCTTGTCATGGAGTTCGTGAAAGGGGTGCGGGTCGATAACGTCGAGGCTATCAAGGCGCAGGGCTGCAACCCGCACGATATTGCCCTCCGCGGCTTCAACGCGTACCTGAAGATGATCTTCGAGGATGGGTTCTTCCACGGCGACCCCCACCCGGGCAACCTGCTCGTCTCCGAGACCGGGGACCTCGTGTTCCTGGACTTCGGTATTGTAGGAGTGCTCCGGCCGGAGAAGAAACAGCTCTTCATCAACCTGCTCTTTGCCCTCACGACCGACGATGTCGACATGATCCTAAAAGCCCTCGAAGGCTTCGGGATTGTCGTTGCCGAGGAGAGCCGGGAGGCGTTACGGGACGACCTCTATATCATGCTCCACGATTTCGGGGGCGGGGACGAGATCGTCCAGTTCAATTTCGGCCTGATGATAAACGAGCTCACGGAAGTCATGCGGCACTATAACCTCAAAGTGCCCATGAGCCTGATGCTCCTGTTAAAGACTCTCGTGATGGTCTTTGACGTTGCCGTCCGGCTTGACCCGAAGTTCTCCTTTGGCGAAGAGATTACGCCCTACCTCCGCAAGCTTACCGATTCCAATGTCCTCTCCGCAGCGTACGCAAAACGCGCCTCAAATTCCCTCCTGGAAGCAGTGGACGCGGCATTCGACCTGCCAAGGAACGTCAACCTCATGCTCCGGCGCCTCTCGACCGGGACGGTACGGCTCGAAGTTGTCGATACGGACTTAAAGAAGCTCCAGATGGCGCTCGACCGGGCAAGCGACAAGATCATGATCGGCCTCGTGGTTGCGGCACTCGTGGTCGGCTCGTCGCTCGTGCTCCAGGCTTCGCCGGTTAATATGCCAAAAGAAGTCATGTGGATCGCGATTCTCGGGTATACCGCCGCGGTGCTCTGCGGGTTCTATGCGATCTACCATGTCATCTTCTTAAAACTCCGGCTCGAACGGTAAGAGCAAAATATCTCACGTCTCTTTTTTTCACCGCAGCGTTTCCGAAAGGCAGTCTTTCCAGATCCGGGTCTTTTCGTTAAGCGACAGCCGGGCGTTTGCCGGGCTGGTCGAGGGGAGGACGACCGCGGGGACAGGACAGGTTTCGCGGGAAAAGTACCGCCCGGCTGCCGTCCCGTTGAGCGCGGTGCACCGGACCGTGGGGTGGCTCTCCAGAAAGCCGGCAATGTCGTTTGGGACCGTATCATGGATCGTTGCATCGGCACTCCCTTTGCGGGTGCAGGACGCAAGGACGTCCCAGAGCGCGACCCCGCGACCGGTCAGCTGTGCGGTGCGGGCCGCGTACGGCAGGGAGCGATCGATCCCGAAGATCTGCTCCATGATCGTCCAGAACTGGTTGTGCGGGTTGCCGTAGTACTCGCGTTTTGCAAGCGACTGCACCGAGGGGTAGCTGCCGAGAATGAGAATACGCGGATCGTTCCCGACAACCGGGAGAAGCCCGGATGGCCTGCCTGTACGGCAACGGTCCGGGGTCATAAAAAAAAGTTATGGTTTCTTGTAATATAACAGGCAGTGGCAGTGCCCGTCCTTTACGATCTCGTCCTTGTGGTAGATGCAGGGACATTCAATGGCCCGGTCCTTCTCCTCGTCCCCGCTCCGGAGCCGGCACGGGCAGTACGGCCTCGCGAACTTCTCCTTGTTCCGCACGAGTCCCCGGAGTACGATCCGCAGGTGATCCTCGTCGGGATTTAAGATCCATCCGTTTTTCCGGGCGATCGCCGTCGCCCATTTGCGCATATCCGCTTCAGCCTGGGACTCCTCTGCCATGATTGCCTGCACACCCTCTTTTTACGATTATGTTTCCCCGTGACAACTTATGTGTTGTGGAATCTTATCGTCTGCCGGTTTTCTTTGCGGCCTTTTTTGGCGCTGCCGCTTTCTTCTTTGCCGGAACAGCCTTCTCTTTTTTCGTGATCCGTGCCGCCACCCGGTCGTACGTCGCCATCACGTCGCCCTTGTCGAACCGGTACACGTCCTTGTCGAGCGACTCGCCGGTTTTCTTGTCCCAGAGGCGCATCGAGTCCATGCTGATCTCGTCGCCGAGGTAGATCGTCTTCCCCTGCTTACCGAATTCGAGCTTGAAATCGACAAGCGTGATCCCCTGCTTTGCGATGAGCTTTGAAAGAAGGGTGTTGATCTTCAGCGCAGTGGCCTTGATTTTTTTAAGCTCTGCCGGGGTCGCGAGTTTGAGCGCAACGATCAGTTCGTCGTTGAGCATCGGGTCGTGCCGGGAATCATCCTTGTAGTCGATGACGATGACCGGCGGCTTTAATGGCGTGCCCTCCTTGAACGGATAGTTCCGCACGATCGATCCTGCCGCAACATTTCGCACGATCACTTCGAGCGGGATCATGGAGAGTTCGCGGACTGCCATCCGTTTCTCGTCGAGCATTTTGAGAAAATGGGTTTTTACCCCATTCTTTTCGAGATAGGAAAAGAAGTACGCGGAGACGTTCGCATTGTAACTGCCCTTGTTTTTCAGGGTGTCTTTTTTCCCGCCGTCAAACGCGGTGATGTCATCGCGGAATTCAACAATGAGCGTTCCTTTCTCGTCCGTACGGAAGACCGATTTGGCCTTGCCGGTATACAGGAGTTTTTTCTGCTTCACGGTTTCCCGCTCCCAGTGGATATACGTTGGTCGAGCCGGTTTATTAGAGGTTGCAGGCCCGGGTCGTACCAGCCCATCCGGATGAAGCGGGGATAGATGCAGAGGCGCTCTTTTAGCTCCGCCTCCCCGACGATTGTTTTGAGATCGTCTATTGCCGGCCAGGGATGCTCGGGGTTCACGTAATCGATGGTGACCGGGGAGACGCCGCCGAGGTCGTCCACCCCGCAACCGATAAGCGTCGAGGCATCGATCAGGTTCGGGGCGATCTGGATTGCGATCTCGCGGGGCAGGATCCGGCGCGCCATCTTGATTGTCTCGCAGATCTCTTTTGTTTCGGGCACCCGGAATGCCGCCATGGGGGTGTTGTCCTTCGGGCAGAAGTTCTGGAGGATGATCTCCTGGATGTGCCCGTACTTTTTGTGGATATCGCGTATGGCCGCGAGCGACTCCTCCCGGTCGGCCACAGTCTCGCCGATCCCGAGGAGCAGGCCGGTGGTAAACGGGATTTTGAGTTTCCCGGCGTCTTCCATCATGGCAAGGCGGACCTCAGGCTCCTTGCCCTTCGAGCCGTTGTGGGCCGGGATCCGTGCAGTTGTTTCGAGCATCAGCCCCATGCTCGCGTTTACCATCCGGAGCCGTTTCATTTCATCGTACGTCAGGATCCCGGCGTTCGTATGCGGGAGGATCCCGTATTCAATGCTCTTTTTGCACATTGCCTCGCAGTAGTCGAGGATGGTACCGTAACCGGTCTTTTCAAGATATTTTGAAAAACCCGGCTCCTCCTCGGGGTGCTCCCCGAAGGTAAAGAGCGCTTCGGTGCACCCGGCGTCCCTGCCCCGGGCAAGGAGCGCCTCAACCTCGTCCGGCATCATCAGGCATCCGTCCTGCACCGGAGTACGGAACGAACAGTACCCGCACCGGTTCCGGCAGACCGTTGTCAGGGGCAAAAAGACGTTTTTCGAGAAGGTGATCGTCCGGGGCTGCATGAAGTAATGGTTCCCTTTTGTACATGTTAAAATCTTAGCGGGCCGGCGCGGTTTTTATACGATAGGGATAAGAATAGAAAGGTAAGACGAACGGATGCTTCGATGTGATTCGGTATGATCCCTCTCATTCTTATCGATACGAAGGCCGACCGTAGCGCCGCCTTAAAGGAACGTCTCACCGGTACCGGGCAGTTCCGGGTCATGGTGTCTGCCGCGCAGGAAGTCACGTTAAGCCGGCACCTGACAGAATCGGCCGCAGTGGTCGTTGCCGTCCACGAAGAGGGCCAGAACGGGCTTGCCTTCCTCGCACACCTGCGGGAGCAGGGAATGGATCTCCCGGTGATTGTCCTTGCCGGGACCTGCGAGTCGGGCGTATTCTCCGCTGCCGTCACCCGGCGCGCAGAGGTCATGGTCATGGACGGGGCCTTCGATGCGTGGTACCCGGTGCTTGCCTGTCTCATCGACAAAGTCTGCGCGGCCCGGAGGCAGGCGGACCTGGTGGCGTTTCTGGAAAAGAAGCTCAACCTTGTCGGCAGCGTCACGCGCCACGATGTCCTCAACCAGCTTACCGCAGTCAGCGGGTATACCGAACTTTTGGAGATGGTCACGACAGACCCGCAGATGAAGTCCTATATCGGGAAAGAGCGGTTCGCTCTTGAAAAGATCCGGCGCCAGTTCCAGTTCGCGAAGGACTACCAGAACCTCGGCACCGAACCGCCGCGCTGGCAGTCGATCTCGTCCGCGTTCGGCCGTGCGGGCGAGACGGTAGCGCTGGGCGCGGTTGCCATTGAGGATTCCTGCGGGAACGCATCCGTGTATGCCGATCTTGCGCTTGAAAAGGCCTTTTCCCAGCTCGTGGATAATGCGGTCCGGTACGGCGAGCACGTGACCCGGATCCGGATCTCCGTCCATGAAGATGAGAACGGCGCCCTGCTCGTGGTGGAAGACGACGGTATCGGGATCCCGGCGGAGAACAAGGGACGGCTTTTCGAGCGCGGGTTTGGCAGGCGCACCGGCTGGGGGTTGTTTTTAGTCAGCGAGATCCTTAGGATCACCGGGATGACGATTGCCGAGACCGGGGAACCCGGGAAAGGCGCCCGGTTCGAGATCCGGATCCCGGCCGAATCCTGGAAAAAAGAAGGGGCCTAATAAGCCCGGATTTTTTTTATTCGTCCTTTATTCCGACATAGATATCGACTTCCGGCTTGTTCCTGTCGGTAAACCGGGTGTCGTAGACCTCGAAGTCGCAGAGGTACGTTCGCGGCAGGTCCGAGCCCCAGATCCCTGCCCAGGTACCGACGACCGCATCGGGCATCGGACCCTGTGCCTTAAAATGTGCATAGGTCTGTGCCGGGATCTCCCGGGCGATAAGCCCGTTTGGCAGTTTGTCGGCCTTTGTCACGGCGCAGCCGAGCAGGTAGGTGTATTCCCCGGTCCAGTCCGTTTCATACCGGGAGTAGACCGCATACATGACCGGCGGTACGACCCGGTGGGGGATCCGGGCAGCCGCCTTTGTTGCAAGGAATTCCTGCCAGCAGGCAGGGATATCCTTGAGGCTCCGGCCGTCCGCATTGCAGGTGCGCCGTTCTATCCCGGCCGCGAGACGGGTCGGGAGTTTTTCCACGGTATATGCAGTATCGTCCATTACCGGAATATTTGCCTTTTTATCCTGTTAAATCCGGTCGTTATGACTTCCCGGGAACTGTTCCGGTAAAAAAATCAGCACGTTTTTTACATTGCCCCGCATATGAGCGTATCACATGTGTCCCCATGCACTCATCCCCTTCAAGCCCGCGGGACCTAAAAGCCGGCTCTCCGACATACTCTCTCCTGAAGAGCGGGAAGCGTTTGCCCGGGCAATGCTCGAGGACGTGATTGCGGCCGTAAAGGACGTAAACTGCAGCCCCGTGATCGTTGCCACCGAACTCTTCGATTCCGAGGATATCCAGATCACGATCCCCGACAAGGATTTAAGCGGCACCTTAAACGAAGTGCTCCCGCAGTCCATAGGAACGATCCTCATCATCATGGCCGACCTCCCGCTTGCTACCGGTGAGGCCATCAAACGGGTGATCTCGACCAAGAGCGACATGGCGATCGTCCCCGGCCGGGGCGGGGGCACGAACGTGATCTTCCTCAAAGACCCGGCAAAGTTCCACGTCGATTATTACGGGATGAGCTACCTCAAGCACAAGAAGATCGCAGAAGAGGCTGGCCTCTCCTGCGAAGTGATCGACTCCTTTGTCCTCCACACCGATATCGATGAGAAAGAGGACCTCGTGGAGCTGTTGACGCACGGGACGGGGAAGAGCCGGAAGTATCTCGAAGATCTCGGCTTTGTGCTCACCGCGGCGAACGGCCGGGTCGGGGTGGAGCGCAAGAGCAGTGCGCCTGCCCCGTCGGCCTGAACCTTTTTTTAATCGGTACCGATCGGTGTCCGGGATTTTTTTTTAAGACGGGCTCTGTAGAAAACCGTAAGTGACCTCCTGAATTTTATTGCGAGGGGACCACGGGTGCTCGCCTTCTTGCCGGGGCTCGCCCCGTGGAGCAAATCCATGCACGGGAAGCACAATTGAAATTTTTTTTCCGGCAGGGGGGTCAACCTCGCAAATACGGTTTGGTTCAGGGGAAATGCTTTCTTCAGAGCCAAAAGACGTTTTTTCCCGGTACCGGTCAGGATAAAAAAATGCAGGACTCTTTCTGCTTCTCTCCCGTAGTACTGCCTGTAAGGTAGGGGGGTCGCACTAAAAATGATGTGACCCCCCTGTTTTTTATAGCATTTCCGGTTGGATCCTGTGCCCTATTTATCATCGGAAAACGGGCCGGTCATGCACTGCCGGAAAATAAGTGCGACCCCCCCATGCAATCTGCTGCAATGGCCCGGCCCCGTGATTAATGTAACGACGTAAAATATGCGGAATTCCGCACCGTATCCGCATGTGCAGCGTGAGGGGGGTCACACCAGATTTGACGTGACCCCCCCTCTCCCCTGAGCGGACACTATGCCCGATGAAACTATATGCTCCCGTGGCTAGTGTTCCCTATAAATGCGGTGCCGGATCACATGATCCGGGAGAACAGCGGGAGACGGTAACTATCGTGGACGCACAGCCGCACGCAGACGCAGTGCCCGGGCAACCGGTACCGGAACCGTCAGGGAGGGATCCCCATTACAAGTGGATCGCCCTCTCGAACACCACGATCGCCATGTTTATGGCCGCGGTAAACGGGAGCATCCTCCTCATCTCCCTGCCGGCTATTTTTAACGGCATCAACATCGACCCGCTCACCTCCTTCCAGTACCTCCTCTGGATCCTGATGGGCTACGGGATCGTGACCGCCACGCTCCTGTTGAGTTTCGGCCGGCTCTCGGACATGTATGGCCGGGTCCGGCTCTACAACATCGGGTTTGCGATCTTTACCGTTGGTTCCATCCTCCTCTTCCTGACCCCGGATACCGGGGATGCCGGGGCCATCGAGCTCATCGTCTTTCGACTCATCCAGGCTGTCGGTGCGGCGTTCATCTTCTCCAACAGCGCCGCGATCCTCACCGATGCGTTCCCCCCGGACGAACGGGGCAAGGCGCTCGGCCTCAACCAGGTGGCGGCCCTTGCAGGCCAGTTCATCGGGCTTTTGATCGGCGGCATCCTCGCGGTCTACCACTGGCGGTACGTCTTTTTGATCAGCGTCCCGTTCGGTGTCCTCGGGACGATCTGGGCGTTCATGAAACTCAAGGAGCCCGCCTACCAGAAACGGACCCAGAAGATCGATATCTGGGGCAACCTCTCCTTCATCGGCGGGCTGACCATCTTTTTAATCGGCATCACCTACGCCCTGCTCCCTTACGGCAGCGATTCGATGGGGTGGCGGGACCCGTTCGTCATCACGGCGCTCTTTGTCGGGATCCTGCTCCTTGTTGCGTTTCCCCTTATCGAGACCCGGGTCGAGGACCCGATGTTCCGGATGAACCTCTTTAGGATCCGGAACTTCGCGTTCGGGAATGCGGCCGGGTTCATATCGGCGCTTGCCCGGGGCGGCGTCATGATCGTGCTCATCATCCTGCTCCAGGGCATCTGGCTCCCCCTGCACGGCTACAGTTTCGAGTCCACGCCCTTCTGGGCCGGGGTCTACATGCTCCCGCTCACCATCGGCTTTGTGATCATGGGCCCGCTCTCCGGGATCATCTCCGACAAGTACGGCGCCCGCTGGATCAGCACGCTCGGGATGGTGCTTGTCGGGATCTCGTTTTTGATCCTCGCCGTCCTCCCCTACAATTTCGACTACCTGCCCTTTGCCATTGCCCTTCTGGTCATGGGTATAGGAAACGGGATGTTCTCCTCGCCCAATGCTGCGGCGATCATGAACTCGGTGCCCCCGGGGGAGCGGGGCGTTGCCTCGGGCATGATGTCGACCTTAATGAACTCGGGCTTTGTCCTTTCGATGGGCATGTTCTTTACCATCATCGTCGTGGGGCTCACGAATGCATTCCCCGCAGCCATCGCATCGTCGCTTACCGCGGCCAACGCCTCGCAGCTCACCCCGGCGCTCGGTGCCATCCCGCCGACCGGTGCGCTCTTTGCCGCTTTCCTCGGTTACAACCCGGTCCAGACCATCCTTGCCGGTGTTTCCCCGGCCATCCTTGCGACCGTAGCGCCTGCGACAATTGTCCTCCTTACCGGGAGCAGCTGGTTCCCGGCTATGCTTGCCGGGGCATTCATGCCCTCGGTGGCCCTCTCGTTTTATATCGGCGCCGCAATCTCCTTCTTTGCCGCACTCCTCTGTGCGATGCGTGGGGAGAAGTACGTGGAGGAGATTGACGGTGCGGCAAAGAACCCGGGCACACCCGGCCGCAATCCGCAAGAGGTATCTGGAGGGAACCTCAAGTAAGGAATAATTAAAAAAACAGAAGCGGGAGGAACCGGAGCATGACAAACGGACTGGTTGACAGGATCCTGATCGCAACGGATGGCTCGGAGAAGAACCGGCCGTCCCTGGAAGAGGGAATAAAGCTCGCCCGTGCATTCGGTGCCGCAGTGTATGCGGTGTACGTGATCGATGTCGGGGCATTCTCATCGATGTCGGCCGATATGCCCATCGGGGACACCTACCGCATCATCAAGGCCGAGGCCGAGCAGGCGTTCAACCGGATAAAAACGCTCGCCGGCGACATGCCGGTCGAGACCGCGGTCCTGGAGGGCCGCCCCGCGGCAGAGATTGTGAAGTTTGCCGTGGCAAAGAATATTGACCTGATCGTGATCGGCACGCAGGGTAAAAAAGGCCTCGAACGCCTGCTTCTCGGGAGCGTGGCAGAAGAGGTCATCCGCTCCGCGCCCTGCAAGGTTCTCGTGGTCAAATAATTTTGCTTTTTTTAGGATGCGACCGCTGCCCCGGTGGGCGGTTCACGGGCTCATGAGATGTATTGAGATCTATATTCCTTCGGAATAAAAACAAAAGAATTTTTGTCTCCCGGAACAGACACAGTATACCTTATATCCGGCATATACCGTTCTTTCCAGCAAGCGTCGGGATTTTTACCGCGCAATACTCCCATGTCCCATCCTGCACCAGCAGTCTGGTATCTGCCATAAAAAGGAAACAGGAGTGAGCAGAAACGGTTCTCTTTACAGTTCTTATCCTGACCTGCCTTTTTTCTGCTTTTGTATCCTGTACGCTCGGCGTTTTTGTGCTGGCAAAGAACCCGTCCTCCCGGGTCAACCAGCTCTTTTTTGGTATGATGATGGGTGCTGCCTACTGGGCGCTCGGTGAGTATCTCCTCTGGTCGGCAGGAAGTGCCGATGGTCTTTCCTTCTGGCTCCACGTAAGTGGGTTCTGGCCGGTCGTTATTGCCATCAGCGTCCATTTCATCCTGACCTTTACCGGCCGCTGGCCGAAAGAAAAAGGTCTTTCGCGGATCCTGCAGGTTCTCCTCTTTGTCCCGGCCCTGGTATTGTCCCTTGCCGGCGTTTTTACCAACCTGCTCTATACCGTGGATTACGTGCCGGAGATCGGCTGGGTCTATGTGCCTGCTTCGAGTCTGGTGTATTTTATAAACGGATTTTATGTGATCCTGATCATGATCTGGGCGACCGCGGCAACGATTATGGCATATAACCGGGCAGAACGGGTCAGGATCCGGGAGCAGAACCGGCTCGTATGCGCCGGCCTCATCTGCCTCATTATCTGCGGCGCCCTTTCGGGCATTATCTTCCCGCGTATGGAGATCTACCTCCCGAACCTGATCTTTATCGGGAGCATGGTTTTTGCGATCTTCATCGTATCGGCAATCCAGCAGTACGGCCTGTTTACCATGAGCCCCGAGACCGTGGTGCCGGAGATCCTGCGCACGCTTCCCGACGGCGTGATCCTGACCGACCCGGACGGCAGGATTATCGTGGCGAACGAGGCTGCAGGAAAGATCCTTGGTGTCCCCGAAACAGATCTCCCCGGGCAGGAGATGGTGCAGTTCATTTCGTCTGAAGTCTGCGACAACCTGCGGTCTACGCTGGTAAACGAGGGATCGGTTGCCAACCTGGAAGTCTCCATTGCCCGCCCGTCCTGTTCTGCCGGCAGTATCTCCGGGACCCTGGTGCGGGACCGATCGGGCAGGATCGCCGGCTTTGTCCTTGTCCTGCGGGATATCTCCGACCGTAAGGCAGCCGAGGTCTCCCTGCGTGTGGCAAACGAAAAGATCTCCATCCTTTCCCAGATGACCCGGCACGATATCGGCAACCTGTTGACCGCCCTCTCGGGGTATCTCGATCTCCTCAAGGCCACAAACAGCGACCCCAAAAACGACGTTTACATCACGAACTGTACCACTATCGTGGAGAAGATCTCCCGCCACCTCCAGTTCTCGCGGGAGTACCAGGAGATCGGGTCCCACGAACCGGTGTGGCAGCAGCTGGAGTGGCTCGTGATGCGTGGCATCGCCGCATTCCCGCACAACGGGATTGCGATTACGGTGCATGTCGATCCGGTCGAGATCTATACCGATCCCCTTGCGTTCAAGGTCATGTACAACCTTTTTGAGAATGCGGCACGACACGGCGGGCATGTCACCCGGTTCGAGGTGTCGTCGAAAAAAGAACCCGATGGCAGCCTTACCGTTGTTTTCAAAGACGATGGCAGCGGTATCCGCAAAGAGGACAAACAAAGGATCTTCGAGTACGGGTATGGCAGCCATACCGGGATCGGGCTCTCCCTCTCCCGCGATATTCTCTTAATGACCGGGATCACGGTCGCCGAGACCGGGGAACCGGGGAAAGGGGCCTGTTTCGAGATCCGCGTGCCTGCCGGGGCATGGCGATCGGCCCGGGTCAGGACCTGGTAATCCCCTCCGCAGGTGTCCTGCAACTATCCGCGGGACACAAACGCCTTTTTGTAAAGGAAGGACAACGGTTGTACGATGATTGTTCCGCAATGGGTGCCGCCGATCCTTATCGGGATCGACCTGCTCGTGGTGATCTACGGGGTCCGTGTCGCCTTCACCGAACAAAAACGCTGGGGCTGGTTCCTTGCCCTCGCGTTTTTCCTGTTCGGGACAAAAGAGGTGATGACCTACAACGGCGTGGACCTGCCCCCGGCGGTATCGCTGGTCATTTCGGTTGCCGGTCTTGCATCGGCACTCTGTGCGTTTTACCTTCTTGCAAAGACGCTTCCTTCGTAAGGTGTGGCCCGCCCGGTGGTATTTTTCAGGTTCTCCCGGCAACGGTCAGGATGAATAGCCGGTTCCGGTACACAGCATCGACATTGGTAAAGCCGGCTTTCCGCAACCATGCGAGCTGGTAGGAGAGTTTCTCGTTCTTGTCCAGCGTATCGCGGCGACGCGGAGCGATGGCCTGCCCCCGATCCCCTTCGCTCCCTGCGGATGGCACGGCCGCACCCGTTTCGCTTGGGGAAGTACCTGAAACCTAGATGCGGATTGTTGAATACTGTCGGTAGATGCCCGGCAGCAGACCAAAATAATTATATTTCATCGGTTCAAAAATGAACCATGTGGAACAAAATCTGACCAATGAGATCGTGGCGCTCCTGCTCAAAGAAGATCTTCATACCCGGGCCATTGCTGAGCGGCTCAAGAGCAACCATGCCACGGTTATAAGGAAACTCCGCGATCTTACCGGGGACAATATCGTGGATTTCCGTGCGGAAGGAAAGAATAAAGTCTACACGGTAAAAAAAAGCCTCGAAGGCAGGAATGCCGCGATGATTGCCGAGATGTACAAACAATCGCTCGTTGTGAGCCGGTATCCGGTTTTACGGGGAATCGTCCGCGCCGTGCAGGAGATGCCGGATATCCCGCTTGCACTCCTGTACGGGAGCTATGCAAAAGGGCTCGCCACAAAAGGAAGCGATATCGACCTCTTTGTTGAAACGTCCGATGTCCGTATCAAAAAACAGCTCGAACTGCGGCATTCATCGTTGAGCGTGAAGATCGGCACATTCGATACAAAGGATCTCCTTATCCGGGAGATCATCAAGGATCATATCATTCTACGCGGCGTTGAGGTGTATTTTGACAAAACAGGGTTTTATCAAAAAGCTGCATAAGGAAAAGGCGCTCCAGCTGGTGGCCCCCAGCGATGAGATCAAAACAGCGTACCTCAGGAAGTCGGAGAGTTTTTTAGCGTCCGCGAGGCTTTTACTGGACAACAACCGGTTCGAAGAATCTGTTTCAATGGCATATTACAGCATGTACTATTCTGTCCTTGCACTCTTCTTTGCGACGGGGATCAAGTGCGAGAACCATACGGCAGCGATCATCCTGCTTGATGATGTCTTTGGCATCGACAGCTCTGCACTCGAATCTGCAAAGACCGAACGTATCGATAAACAATACTATGTCACATCCGCACCGGTCCGTGACGACGTTATAGACCTTATCACGGCAGCAGAGTCGTTTGATGCAGATCTCCTTGATGTCATTGACCGGTTGACAACGGATAAGAGGGAAGCCTTCCAAAAGAAACTCAAAGCCCTGCTTTAAAATTTCTTATCGTTACCACCGAGGGTCCTGCTTTACCCACCTTCCTCATTTTTTATATTAGCTTTTGGAAAAATCAGTGTCCGTATTCGTGTTCCTGAATCTGTTTTAGAACCCGGACGGATAATAATAAGAGGCCGGAACCGGTATGATTTAAGGCCTCGATGTGCCAAAAAATGGCTGCGGGGTTATTTCTAAAAGTAAAAAAGATTACGTGCTCTCCGCTTCGAAAGACTCAAGCTTGGACTGGAACGTCCCGTCCACAAAATTTACCTGGCGGGGGTTTGCAACCTCGCCATCGATCGGCAGCGGGTAACAGCCGGTGAGACAGCCCGTGCAGAGGTCCTCGCGGTCAAAGCCGATGGCTTTTACAAGGGCATCGAGCGAGATATGGTGGAGCGAATTTGCCGTGATGCAGCGCCGGACCTCCTCCTCCTCCTTGTCGCTCGCGATGAGCTCCTTTCGTGTCGGCATATCTACGCCGAGATAGCACGGGGCCTTGATGGCCGGGGACCCGATGCGCATGTGGATCTCTTTAGCCCCCGCGTCCCGCATCATGTCGATGATCCTCTTCGATGTCGTGCCCCGCACGATGCTGTCGTCGACAAGGACAATGGACTTGTCTTTTAAGTGTCCCGGGATCGGGTTGAGTTTTATACGAACCGCACGCTCGCGCTCCTTCTGCGTCGGCATGATAAACGTCCGCCCCATGTACCGGTTCTTCATGAGGCTCTCCACAAATGGGACCTTCGAGCGCTCCGCATAGCCGATTGCATAAGCCGTCCCCGAGTCCGGCACCGGGCAGACCGAGTCCACGTTCACCGGCGCTTCCTCGTGGAGCTTCTGGCCGATTGTCCGCCGCACATCGTACACGAGCACCCCGTCGATAACCGCATCGGCCCGGGCAAAGTAGATGTACTCGAAGATACAGTGGGCCCTTCTCCCGGCAACCGCGATCTGCGTGCAGCGGACGCCGTCGCTGTCCATCCGGATCAGCTCCCCGGGCTTTACGTCGCGGAGGAACTTCCCGTCAAGGGCATCGATTGCCACGCTCTCGGATGCAACGATATAGCCGTTCTCGATTTTTCCCAGACAGAACGGCTTGATGCCGAGGGGATCGCGGAACGCGTAGATCACGCCATCAATCATGATCACGACCGAGTACGATCCCACCATCCGTTTCATGCAGAGGTGGACTGCGTCCTCGACACAGTTGGAGGCGCTGATCTCTTCCATGAGGATCTTTGCGATGATCTCGGTGTCGGTCGTAGTCGTGAAGATCTGGCCGGCCTGCTCGTACTCGCGCCGGAGCTCGCCGGTGTTGACCAGGTTTCCGTTATGCGCGACCGAGATGAAGTGGTCCTTGAACTGGAAATTCAACGGCTGGATATTTTCCGGAAGGTTTGAACCGGTAGTCGGGTACCGCACGTGACCGATCCCGGCCGTCCCTTTAAGATCCTTTAAAATAGAAGGGGAGAACACATCGGCGACAAGTCCCTGCCCCTTGAACTTACAGAGACTTGTGCCGTCATATGTGGATATACCGGCACTTTCCTGGCCACGATGCTGGAGGGCATACAGGGCATAATAGAGCCGGATGGAAACACCGCCAGCATCAACGATGCCAACGATACCACACATGGTACTTCTCTTAATGGGTCGGCGTTTTTGGTCTCTTGCTGTGCCACTTGAAGTTCTGCATTTTGGTGCTTCTTCCAAATCCGCAGGAAGAGCAGACTTTCTTCTGGGCGTGGAACGAGATCCGCCCGCAGCGCCGGCAGGCGATGTGGGTCATCTTGTTCATCTTACCCATTGATGGAGTGCCTTTTGTCATGGTATTTTCACCTTATGCTTCCAGCGATGGCGAGATATAAATCACATTATCTCCACGGACGATAAGCGTGCCTACTTTCACGACCTGCCCGTTCTCAGTCTCCTCAGCCTTGTCGAGGACGAGGTTCATGTGGACGTCGTACCCCTGAAGAACTCCCCGGATCTCTCTGCCCCCTTTAAGGGAAACAATCACAGGCTGGCGGTTCAGCACCTGATCCAAAATATCCAACGGTCTCTTGGTCATAATTACATACCCTGTATTACCATCGCTCTGGAGTAATATATGTGCGTGAGCACTCTACTTAAACATAGCGTAGACCGTCATATACAATGAAGGTTTCTGGTTGCTTTAACAGGAACGAAGAGCACAAGCGACGATCCCCGGCTCCAAGAAAGCTTATTACCCCCGGGCCGGGAGAATGTAGGTGCAGGACTATGAAAAAGATCGTCATAAAGAAACGTCATTCCATCCGGAAGGGACAGGTTACCGACCTTATGGACCGGCTCGCGCTCCAGATCGGTCCATCCGCCGCGCTCTTTCGCGCCGACATGATCGAGATCCTTGAAACAAATGCCGACGTCGCGATCTACCTTGTCGACAAAAAACCGCTCCTCATGGACACTGGCGACTGGGTATTTCCCACGCTCAAAGGTGCGGTGCAGTGCCCGTTTCCCGAACGCCGGGTCACGGTCGATGCCGGGGCAATCCCGTACGTGGTCAACGGTGCGGATGTAATGCGCCCGGGGATTGTGGACGTGAGCGGGGATGTGAAAGAGAAGGGGCCGGTCCAGATTGTCGAGGAGCGGCACAAAAAGCCTCTTGCAATTGCCGTCGCGCTCATGGACGGGCCGGCAATCCTTGCGAGCGCACAGGGGAAGATGTGCAAGAGCTTCCACCATGTCGGCGACGAACTCTGGAACCTTGAAGTATAATCTTTTTTTCACGGAAAAACAGGCCAGATAAACGGCAGATCGCCGCGTTTCCATCGATACTATTAAATAATTTTCTTCATACAGTTTTTTTATGGTTAAGATCATAGACACCCTTTTAGGAAAAAATACCACCAGTTCCGATGACGACTATATGGAACTGGACCTCAGTTCCTATGAAGATCGCGGCAGCAGCGGGGCGCCGGCACTTCTCGTAAAGATCGCACTGATCGCCGATCTCAAGGACACACCCCGGGTTAAGGACGAGGTCTATAACGGGAACATCGTGATCGTGGATATCTCGCGCCTGAAAATGGACAAGATCTCGTATGAGCGTGTCTTAAAGGACTTAAAAGAGGTCGCAAAAGACGTGAACGGCGATATCATCGGCCTCGGCGACCAGCGGTACGTGGTCCTCACCCCGATGTCGGTGAAGATCTCGCGCGACAAGATTGGCGGGGCATAATCCCGTGCAGAAGATCGTCCCGGGACCGTGTCCATACTGCAATACCGAGATACCATACCTGTACCAGACAGAAAATATTCCCTATTTTTCTGATATCCTGATCATTTCCGCCACGTGTCCTTCCTGCGGGTACCGGTATGTCGATACCCAGATGCTCAAGGATGCCGGGCCGGTGCGGTACGAGCTCGCGGTGACGACAAAAGAGGATCTTGATGTCCGGGTGGTCCGGAGCATGACCGGGATTATCGAGATCCCCGAGCTCGGCGTCCGCATCGATCCCGGCCCGGCCTGCCAGGGGTTCGTGACCAATGTCGAGGGGGTGCTCGACCGGATAGGCCAGGCCATTACGGCTGCGATCCGCGACGGGACACCGGAAGAACGGGAGAATGCCCGGGTGTTGTTTGCGAAGATCGCTGCGGTAAAGGCCGGCGAGATGCCGGTGACCGTGATCCTCCAGGACCCGGCGGGGAACAGTGTCCTTGTCTCGGACAAGGCACAGAAGACCGCGTTCGTGCCGGACGAGCCGGATCCGTGCAAAACGTAGCCCGGCCGGTCCGTTTTTTTTTATTTTTTGCGTCCAGAGAGAACCGTCAGGTTCAAAACCTCCCCCCTCCAACCGGATTCCCATGCAGCGCATGAAGTGCCCGGATTGCGGGAAGGAGTACGATGTTATGGCAGGGTGCAACAGTTGCCTGCCGTCGCCCGGCCCGTTCCGGTGCCCGGCGTGCGGAGCGGTACTGGTATCGTCACAATTCGTGTATTACCACTCACCGGATATGTTAGACGAGGACTAAACGGGCGTTACCGGTGGTGGCCCGGGCGGTCTTTCGTATACGCCCCGACCCCGAAGACCGCCGGGTTGCGGTACCTGTTGACATTCGCGCCGTCGTAGGTGCGGTCGAGTTTCTGCAACTGCCCCCGTATGGCCTTCTTTTTCTTGTCGGAGCGTTTGGTAACTTTTGCTTTCAGGTCGGTTTTCCGGAGTATCCCCTCTTCTGCCTGGCGGTAGTGTTCCCTGCACAGGATAATGAGGGCGTTTGCCGGGTTCTCGCACGGCCGGTCGGGTGAGCCCGAGAGCATGCCGATCTGGAGGACTTCGAGTTCTTCGGACGGGTGGGATACACCGCAGTACTCGCAGGCCCCAATGGCCTCGCAGATCGCCCGTTTTATTTTTGTTGTCAGGACAACGCGGGTACGCCGGTGGTGCTCCGCTCCGCTGTCGCCAATCATGGTCCAGGATCCTTACCGGTCATTACGGCAGATGTAGTGTAATACTGTTTCGATTTTGCAGTGCGAAAAAAGAATGTCGGTGGTTTACCCGTACATGGCAGATCAGGTGATTTGCATATCCCCGAGCCATGCGCCGGGCTTCTCGATGACCTCGCCGACCACCCGGGCGCCGGGCACCATTGCGGTCACCTTATCCACAGCGTCTGACGGGACAACGTAGGAGTACCCCATGCCCATGTTGAACGTCCGGTACATCTCGACTTTCGAGATCTTCCCGGTCTCCTCGATCCAGCGGAAGATCTCGGGCGGCGTGAGCGGGTTGTCGACCTTAAAGCCGAACTTCGAAAGGCGCAGGAAGTTTAAGAGCCCCCCTCCCGTGACGTGGCACATGCCGTGCACCGTGCAGGCATCGGCAACCGCAAGGCTCTCGTGGTAGATCCGTGTCGGGGTTAAGAGTTCGCGGGCGATCGTCTTTCCGTTGCTCAGTTTTTCCTCGTAGTCCGCGTGCTGCTCCACGACCCGGCGGGCAAGCGAGAGGCCGTTGCTGTGGATGCCGGTCGATGGCACGCCGACGATCTGGTCCCCGGGCCGGATCTTCTCGCCCGTTACGATCTTTCCCTTGTCCTGGATGCCAAAGCAGGTGCCGGCAAGGTCGAGGCCGTTGATGAGTCCCTTTAAGGACGCGGTCTCCCCGCCCACGATATCGATGTTGGCCTGCCGTGCACCCTCGTTGAGGCCGATGCCGATCTGGGCCATCTTCTCGATCGAGAGCCGGTCGGTTGCGATATAATCCACAAACGCAACCGGCTCCATGTGCATCACGTAGAGGTCGTTCACGTTCATCGCAATGCAGTCGATCCCCACCGTGCTCCAGTCCGAAAGTTTGTCGGCAACGAGCATCTTTGTCCCCACGCCATCGGTCGTGAGCGCAAGCGCCTTTGTCCCGAAATCGATGAGGCCCGCAAAGTGCCCTACGTTCCCGAGCATCGTGTAGTTGCCTTTCCGTCGGTAGCTCAGGTTTTTTATGAGCGCCTTTATCGCGGTCGCTTCGAGATCGATATCCACGCCCGCCTTGCTGTATTCCGTCTGGGTCATTCGCTTTCCTCCGAGAGCCTGAATTCGTCGTGCAGCACCCGGACCGCACGCGGGCCGTCCTCCTGCCGTACGACAAAGGAGATGTTTGCCTCGCTTGAGCCCTGCGAGATCATCATCACGTTCACGCCGGCTGCACCGAGCGCCGTGAAGATCCGTCCGCCCGTGCCGGCAGCGCCTGCCATGCCGGCCCCGACAACCGCCACCGCACACACGTCCTTGTTGTGCGTAACTTCGCGGACAATCCCGTCTTTGACGAGGAACTCCAGCGATTCGACAGCCGCGTCGAGATGGGACTCGTCAACGATTAACGAGATGTTTGCCTCGCTCGACCCCTGGGTGATCATCATCACGTTCACCGCTTTGTCGGCAAGGGCCGAGAAGATCATTTTTGCAACGCCGGGCCGGCCGATCATCTGGGCGCCGTTGATGTTGATGGACGCAACCTTGTCGATGTAGGTAAGCGCCTTTACCACGCGGTTGTCCCGGTGGCCGTTTCTCACGATCATCGTGCCCGGGTTCGACGGGTTGAAGGTGTTTTTCACCCGCACGAGAATTTTTTTCCTCATTGCCGGGTCGATGGAGCGCGGGTGCATGACCTTTGCGCCGAAGTACGAGAGCTCCATGACCTCGATGTACGAGACGCTTTTTAGGACCCGGGCATCGTTGATCACCCGGGGGTCGGCGGTCATGATGCCGTCCACATCGGTCCAGATCCAGATCTCGTCCGCATCGATCCCGGCGCCGATGATGGACGCCGAGTAGTCCGAACCGCTCCGGCCAAGGGTCGTGACGATTCCCTGCTCGGTGCAGCCCATGAATCCCATGACAACCGGGATCTCCGTTTTGAGGAGCGGCCCGATCTTTGCTTTGATCCGGGCGTCGCTTTCCACAAGAGCGGTTGCCTCCCCGTGCTGGGGCGTAGTGAGGATCCCCGCTTCGCACCCGTCAAGGACCGTGGACGGGATCCCCCGCTGACGGATGGCTGCACTCACGATCGGGGCGAGGAGCCGTTCGCCATAGGAGATGACGTAATCCTTTGACCGGGGCGTGAGCTCGCGGAGGTTGTAAATTGCAAAGAGGATGTGCTGGAGGCTTGCGAGGCGTTTCTCGATGACCGCACCGACTTCTTTTGCGTAATCGGGGGCTGCCCCGGCAAGCGTCTTCATGTGACGCTCGCGGAGAGCTGCGATCAGCGGCGGAACCGCAGCACAGTTCTGTGCAGTGGGGAGTTTTTCCGCGATATCGATGAGCTGGTCGGTCACGCCACGCTGGGCCGATACCACGACCGCGAGTTCGTCCCCGGCGTTATGGTGTTTCTCTAAAATATCGACCACAAGGCCGATGCACCGTGCGTCCGCAACGGAAGTCCCGCCGAATTTCATGAGATATTTCATGTCACGCTCACTCTTTTGCAAGTCCCATTTCTTTATGTTACTATACGGCGCACAGAATTATAATATGCATGCAGACGACGTGGTGGACTGCCACGTGCTCGTGATCGGCAGCGGCGGCGCGGGAGTCCGGGCAGCAATCGAGGCAGCCGGGTCCGGCGACGTGGTAATGGTTACAAAGACAATTGCAGGGAAAGGCGGGTGCACCACGATGGCGGAAGGCGGCTACAACGCGGTGCTCCGCGAGACCGATTCCTGTAACATCCACTACGAGGATACGCTCAGGGGCGGGGCGTACTTAAACGATCCGGAACTTGTCAAGGCACTCGTGCACGAGTCGCCGCTCCGGATGGCCGACCTGATCCGCTGGGGTGCGGTCTTCGATTTTACGGATAATAACGAGGTGGCTCAGCGCCCGTTCGGGGGCCAGCGGTTCCCCCGGACCTGCTATGCCGGGGACCGGACCGGCCACGAGATGATGATGACGCTTGTTGAGCGTCTCGATGCAACCGATGTCACGAAACTCGAAGAGGTAACCGTCATCGATCTCTTAAAAAACGGCGACCGGGTCGCGGGTGCCATTGCCCTTGACGAGAAAGGTGAGATGGTTGCGATCACGGCAGACAGCACGGTCCTTGCGACCGGCGGCGGGACAAAGGTTTACGATGTTTCCACGAATTCATCGAGCGGGACCGGCGACGGGTTTGCCATGGGTTACCGGGCGGGAGCGGAGCTCATCGATATGGAGATGGTCCAGTTCCACCCGACCGGTGCGGTATACCCGTACGATGCCCGGGGCCGGCTCATCACCGAGGCTGTCCGGGGCGAGGGCGGGGTCCTGAAAAACCGGCTCGGGGAACGGTTCATGAAGAACTACGACCCGGACCGGATGGAGCTCTCGACCCGTGACGTGGTCTCCCGCGCCATCGCAACCGAGATCGCACAGGGCCGCGGAACGGAGCGGGGCGGTGTCTACCTCGACGTGACCCACCTGCCAAAGGAACAGATCGAGACCCGGCTGCCGGTGATGCTCGAACAGTTCCTCACCTACGGCGTGGACATCCGGACCGAGCCCATGGAAGTCGCCCCGACCGCCCACCACATCATGGGCGGCCTGCGGATCACGCCCGAATGTAAAACTACCGTCCCCAGTCTCTTTGCCTGCGGGGAATCGGCGGGCGGCGTGCAGGGCGCAAACCGGCTGGGCGGAAACGCTCTTGCCGATACCCAGGTCTTTGGGAAACGGGCCGGCGAGTCCGCGGCAAATGAGCCGCGCCGGGAAAAGAAAGTTGACAAGGCCCAGATCGGGCAGCAGCAGGAGCGTCTCGACCGGTTCATGAGCGGAACGGCAAACCCGGCCGATGTCAGAAAAGAACTCCAGCTCGCGATGTGGAAGGGCGCCGGGATCTTCCGGGACAAAAAGGGACTGAACGGTGCGCTTGCAACCGTGAACCGGCTCATGCAGGTGCCGGTCAAAGCTGTATCGGCCCGGAACCTCGCGGACTGCTGCATTGTGGAAAACATGTTCCTCACCGCATCGCTCATCTGCCGCTCGGCCCTGATCCGGCCCGAGTCCCGGGGCGCCCACATGCGGATCGATCTTACGCAGGAGTGGGACGCGATGCATTCCCCCTACGGCCATACGTACATCTCGAAGGATCGCGAGGGGATCGAAAAAAGGGAGGCGGCGGCATGAAGGAACTCCACGTAACCGTCCAGCGGTTCGACCCCGAAAAGGACAAAGAGCCCCGGTTCGTGCCGTACACCGTGAATGTGAACGACGGCGCCCGGGTCCTCCACGTGCTGCACGCGATCCACGACACCCTTGATGCAACGCTCGCGTACCGCTACTGCTGCAGTTCGGGGCAGTGCGGGAGCTGTGCGGTGCGGGTGAACGGGGAACCGGTCCTTGCCTGCATGGCGGAGGCTGCGGACGGGATTGCGATTGCGCCGCTCAACCTCCCGGTCAAAAAGGATCTCGTGGTCGATCTCCTCCCGAAGATCCGGGAGATTGCTTCGCTCGCGCCGGCAGAGTGCGGGACGGAACGGCTCCCGGTAAAGGCCGAGATCGATGCGATCAAACCCCTTCGGGAATGCATCGAATGCATGGCCTGCGTCTCGGTCTGCCCGGCGATGGACGTGACAAAGTTTCTCGGGCCCACCGCGATGAGGCAGGAGATGCGGCTTGCGCTCGACCCCCGGGACAGCAAAAACCGGGTGCCCGATGCGGTCCGCGACGGCCTCTTTACCTGCACGAGCTGCCAGGCGTGCTACAAGGTCTGCCCGAAGAAGATCAAAATCCCGGGCAAAGCGATCGAGAAGCTCCGGGCGCTCGCAAACAAGCAGGGCTTTACCCTCCCCCGGCACCGGGAGGTCGAGGCGCTCATCAAGGAGACCGGCAGGAGCGTTGTCCGGACTGCGCCGAGCTTCATGGAACAGTCCGGTTTTATCATCGAGCCGGACGGCCCGGTGAAGGCGACGGTTGGGTTCTTTGTCGGCTGCATGTACAACCTGCGCCAGCAGCAGTCGGCGCTCGATGCGATGGAGGTCCTCAAAAGGAACGGCATCCGGGTGATCATCCCCCGCGACCAGGTCTGCTGCGGTTCGCCGCTGATCCGGACCGGGCAGCTCGATTATGTCGAGACGCTCAAGAAACGCAACATCGATGCGTTCCGGACCCGGCGGCTCGACACGGTGATGACGATGTGCGCCGGGTGCGGCTCGACCTTAAAGCACGATTATGTTACGCCGTTTAAGGTAATGGACATCAACGAAGTCCTCACGAAGTACGGGATCGAACCTCCGGCAAAGCTCCCGCTCAAAGCAACCTACCACGACCCCTGCCACTTACTGCGGGGCCAGGATATCAAAGATGAGCCGCGCCAGCTGATCCGGCAGGTGGTGGACCTTGTGGAGATGCCGGCGATCTGCTGTGGTTCTGGCGGCGGCGTGAAGTCCGGTCTGCCCGAAGAGGCGGCGGCGCTGGGGGAGAGGCGGCGCGAGGAGATCAAAAAGACCGGGGCCGATCTCGTGATCACTTCCTGCCCGTTCTGCGAGTTCCACATTGCGAGCCACTCGGACAAGCCGGTCAAAAATATCATGACGGTTTTGCTTGAGGGGTACCGGGAGAAGGACCGGCTGGCGCAGGAAAAGAAAGAGTAATGGGGTATTCAGACCCGAGTATCTGAACCCCTGCCAGGTACCTTACCTTTTTTACACTAATCCGGGCCCGATACGGTTTCCGATTCTCCCTTTTCGGACCCCGGATCCGGTTTCCACAGGAAACCGTGTCCACGCGCATGGAAAATATTGTTTTAATCGGGTCTTTTAAAGAAAAAAGCGATTAAAATGCAGATTGATCCTGCAAAATAGCGGGCTTCTTTTGGCCGGCTTTTTTTGGGAGGTGCGGGTGGTCATGGGAGGGGGAGATCTGCCGTCCGGTGCAATCTGTGAGCGTTTCTCAGATCTACGACGGAGAAATATTGCTGAAATTGCAGTTATCGCCGGTTACTTGAAATTTAAGGTCGCTCCTGGGGGCTCCGGCAAGCCTCCGCCCCCGCCGCTCGGGCATCCCCCGGTTGCGATAGTGCTGCATTACCAGTATTCAGAACTGTTCCCGGTACAGGTAATACCCACGGAATCGCATACACCCCCGCCCCCCATTGGGGGGCAGGGCTGACGTGAGGGGGGCTGCAAGCAAGGAGACTGTGGCCTGAACCTACCCACCCGTGATTTTCCCATCCCCAAGTTTCCAGTTCACAAAATTTTCCGGCAATTTTTATTTTCGTCCGGAAAAATACGGCCGTACAGATTTTCGTCCGGATTTTTTTTGGATTTTTCAATTTTCAAATCGGAAAAAATGCTGCCGGAGAAATTTCAAGCCAAAATTTTTTGCAATTTCCAACTTTCGACAGGAATTTTTTTTGGTTTTTGAAATTTCGCGGCCAGAAAAAGTACGGGTTTTCTGATTTCGGTACCGAACAGGTATCGCAGGATTTACGACGGAGGGGTGAGTTAGTTGCCCAACTAACACCATTTTTTCCAACTTTCGCGCCGGATTTTTTTATGATTTTCAAATTTCAACCGGAATTTTTTTTGGTTTTTGAAATTTCGAGCCGGAAAAAATCCAGTCCAAAAAATTTCGCGGCAAACAAATTCTGCCGTACAAAATTTCAAACCAAAAATTCTTGGCCGGAAAAACGTTCAGACCGTACGAGCGGGTCGTGATCGGCCGGAAGAATTTCCGGGTAACGTGCACGCTTCGTCGGAAGCATCTCCAAAAAGATGGTTTTTCCAATGTTCGCAGCGATCCTTTTTAAAAATTTTTGGGCGCGAAAGTTCGTACAAGCGAAAAATTTCCGGTACGAAAGATAAAAAAAAGGTGACGTACCGGTGATTGCAGGATTACCGTTACGCATATCATCGCGGGCAGGATACAAGGTTATTGTCATACCCGGGTCGGTCGTTTTATCAGCTCATGCAAAGATCATGATGCAGGAACGGATGATCGAAGAGGTCTGGATCGTCAGGGCCATCAACGATCCGGACAGAACCGACCAGAAACAGGATAACGAGATCCATTATCTCAAAAAGATCCCGGAAAACGGAGGAAAGTATTTGAGGGTAATTGTCAATCCTATTGTAGCTCCGCCCCGGGTGATTACGGTATTCTTTGACCGGAGAGTGCAGGAATGAAAGTATCCATCGATCCTGAATCAGATGCGCTGTACATGCGCCTGACTGATACCCGTATCCATGATTCGGAAGAGGTTAAGCCGGGAGTCATTCTCGATTACGACGAACATAACAACCTCGTCGGCATTGAGATCCTTCGGGTCTCAGAACGGGTGCCGTCGTCCAGCCTGAAATCGGTTCTTATCGAGTCTGCATAAAATACCGATAAATCCGGGTCGGGCCCGATATTTTAGCGATCCGGTCATGCGGCCGGATTTTATTCGTTCGATCGTATACCAGAAACACACCGGGTGTATTTGCCCGGTCTTAACCTCGAACCCCCGATAAAAAAGAGTTCACTCCTTCTTCATCACGTACTCGTATGCTTCGAGCGCTGCCTTTGCCCCTTCGCCCGCGGCAATAATGATCTGCTTGCTCTTTACCGAGGTCACGTCGCCCGCCGCGAAGACCCCGGGCCTGCTTGTTTTCCCGTCCACGTCCACCACGATCTCGCCTCGGTCGTTCAGGGTCACCAGGCCCTCAAGGAACCCGGTGTTCGGTGTCCACCCGATCTCGATGAACACCGCATCGACTGCGATGCTCTGGTCCGGCTGGCCTTCGGTCTTTATCGTGATCCGGTCGAGGAACTGGTCACCGGACAGACCGGCGATCTGCGAATGCAGGTGGACCGTGATGTTCCTGATCTCTTCGAGTTTTTTTATGTAGACCGGGTCCGCCTTGATCGTGCTCCTCGCGATCAGGCTCACCGAAGACGCAATCCCGCTCATTTCAATCGCGGTCTGCACCGCAGAGTTCCCGCCGCCGACCACTGCCACCTTCTTTTCCTTGTAGAGCGGGCCGTCGCAGGTCGAGCAGATCGAAAGGCCGCGCCCCAGGTATTTCTCCTCGCCCGGGATCCCGAGCATCTTCGGCTGCTTGCCCTGCGTTAAGATCACGCTCTTTGCTTTCAGGAGCGTGCCGGACGCAGTCGTCACCTCGAAAGACCCGTCTGCCGCCGGCCGGACTCCCTTTACTCCCACCAGTTCGAGCCGGACATCGAGCGTCCTTGCCTGCTCCTCGAACTTTTTCATTAAGTCTTCGCCCGCGATCATCCGGTAACCCATGTAGTTCTCGATCGCCCACGATTCGAGTGCCTGTCCCCCGATGTTCTCCGAAACAATCAGGGTCTTTAAGAGCTTACGTGCGCAGTAGACACCGGCAGTAAGCCCGGCCGGGCCGGCGCCCACGATGATCGTATCGTAGAGCTCGTTTTCCGCCGGCGTACCGAACAGCTCGTTTAAGCGTTCCGAATCAAACCCCACGATCACTTCGTCGTCAACCACGATCACCGGCACCCCGCGCTGGCCGGAGATCTCAATCATCTTTTTTGCCGCTTCCCTGTCGGCGCCTACATCGATGGCAGTGTAGGGGACACCCTGCTTGTCTAAAAATGCCTTTGCCATCCGGCAGTACGGGCAGTTCTTCGTGGAATACACGGTGACCGTGCTCATGAAAGCGAGAAGGGTGTCCGCGAGTATAAATATTATCCAGGAGGCAGTACCCCTGCCGTCAAGCGCAACGTTCTTTTTCCCGTGCGCCCAAATACACCCATTAACCAAAAGGAGGAGGCGCGGGAATGATCGGGAGTACGGCCGGGAAATTCACGGGAGCTGTCGTGCTGGTTCTCCTCTTCTGTATCGCGGCGGCAGGAGCGGCAGGTGACCCGGGCCCGGCACCTTCGGCAACACCGGCAGTGTACCTGGACTTCAATGAGGGCAGCGGGAATGCTGTCCTCGATGCATCCGGTCACGGGAACACCGGTACGATTGTCGGCAGTGTCCGGCGGGTCGATAACAGCTGGTGCGTGAAGGCGCTGGTGCTGGACGGGAACGCGGACTATGTTGTCATCCCCCATACTTCTGCCAACCACCCGACCGATGGCGTTACCGCCTCCCTCTGGTTCTATGTCAACGACACGTTCCCCCAGACGCTTGTCTCTACCCGGGCAAACGGGAACGGGGGATACCGGCTTGCCTTCGATGACGGGAACGACCTGTACTGGACGGTCGGCCTGGATACTGCGGGCGACGTGTCCGTTATCGTGCCCCACGAGAGTATTGCGCCCCGGCAGTGGCACCACGTGACCGGGACGTATGACGGGAAAACCGTGAAGGTCTATCTCGACGGCATCCTGCGCAACCAGCAGAACGCGTCGGGCACTATCCGGTATCCTGCGGCAAATTCCGTGATGGTGGGTGCGGATGCGGGTACCGCCGGCACGCCGGATCCCGAAGCACCGGGTTACTTTACCGGGGGAATCGATGAAGTGCGGATCTATTCCGGTGCCCTTTCCTATTCTGAGGTGATGGACGACCGGTTCCGGTGCACGGTCGTCCCGGGCACCGGTGTCCTTTCCCTTCCCCATTCCACCGCATCGTCCGCTGCCCTTACTTCGGGCTCGGTCGTGCTTGCACAGGATCAGACGGTTACCCGGCGCCTGACGTTTTCCAGCAGCTCGGAGAACGGGACATGGCAGGTTACCGTTCCCCCCGGTTCGGAACTGACGATCCGTGCAACCGATATCTACCCTGCCACGTATCCCGATGAATGGTACGTGGAACTCCGGGAAGGCGATACGCGGCTCACCCGGGCAGTCGCGTTCCCGGCCACCAACAATGCGCCGGTCAGGGGAACAATCGTCTCCGGTAATGCAACCGTGCTGATCCATTACTTCGGCGGCCCGGCCCGGTTCCCTGCGGGCGTGGAGCTCTCCTTTACGAGCGCACCCGTAGTGGAAAAAACGGTTTCCCTTCCAAAAGCGATTCTCGAATACCCGATCATCGTGATCTATTCGGCATCGTGGGCGACCCTGATTGCGCTGATCGTGGTGATTTTCTGGGTCCATCGCCGCAACCACAAGCCGTAGGGTCACATTTTTTTTTATGCAGCGGGAACTGCCGTGGCCGGTGCTGTTTTTACTCTGCCGTAATATGCAGTAACGGTAAGAAAAAAAAGATCAGATCGTGATTTCCTTAAACTGCTTGCCGAGCACGCCGCAGATCGGGCACTTGTCCGGGGCCTTGCCAATCTCGATGTTGCCGCAGACCGGGCAGAGGAAGATTTTCTCATTGCCGAGGTCGTGGCCGGCCTTGATTGCCGCAAGCGCCTTCTTGTACAGGCCCGCGTGGACTTCTTCTGCCTTCATTGCATGGGTAAAGGTAAGGACAGCGTCGCTCTTCTTCTCTGCTTCGGCATCCTTGATAAATGCGGGATACATCGAAGTGTACTCGTGGGTCTCTCCTTCGACGCTTCCTTCGAGGTTCTTCCCGGTGGTTCCTACCGTCCCGAGCACTTTTAACAGTCTCTTGGCATGGATGGCCTCGGCTTCGGATGCAGCCTTGTAGAGCGTTGCTACATTCCTGAAACCCTCGGCGGCAGCTTTTTCGGAAAATGCCTGGTATTTCCGGTTTGCCTGTGATTCGCCGGCAAATGCGTCCATTGCATCTTTCTGGGTTGTCATGAGGGAAGGTATAGTCTGGGACGTACATAAACATTCTTCATGGGGCAGGTCAAGGGGGCAGATCTCCGCAGGAAGGGACTGGCCGGGAGGGGAGACCCGGCAGAAAACCGGGGCGGTTATATACCCGGTAAAACCACGCATACAAAAGGAAGAATGCCGGAAGAATAAAAAAACCGGAAGAATAAAAAAAATTATGGCGGCCTCACCAGTGAAAACGGGGGCTGTTTTTTTGGAGCAAACTGCGTGAGGACCATGAAAGAAGTGCCGGAGAACGACCGGCCACGGGAGAAGATTGCGAAAAAAGGGGTTCTGACCCTCTCGGATACCGAGCTTGTCGAAGCGATCCTCGGTCGCGGCGTAAAGGACCGTGACGTGCGGGCCATTGCCCGGGACATCACCGCATTCCTTGGCGACCGTTCCGGCGAGGTGCGGTACGAGGACATTCTGTCCATTAACGGTATCGGGCCGTCAAAAGCCGCACAGATCGTGGCAAGTCTCGAACTCGGGCGCCGGTGTTACCAGGAACCTGCCGCAGCAATCGTGAAAAAACCCGAAGACATCCTCCCTCTTGTCGCCCCGTACCGGGACAAGCAGCAGGAGCATTTCATCTGCATCAGCATGACCGGGGCCGGGGAGGTAATCCGGAGCCGGGTCGTTACGATCGGCATCCTCAACCACAGCCTCGTCCACCCCCGCGAGGTATTCGCCGAAGCGATCACGGACCGTGCCGCCTCGGTCATCTGCGTGCACAACCACCCCTCGGGGTCTCTCGATGCAAGCCCCCAGGACATCGCCATCACCCGGCAGCTCTCGGAAGCCGGTGCCCTGCTCGGGATCCAGCTGCTCGACCATATCATCGTCACAAAAGGCGGGTATTCGAGTCTCAAGGAGCAGGGCCTTCTCTGACCCTTCTGCCCATCCCCGGTTTTGATACATTATTTTTAACAAGGATTATATCTGGAGCCAGTATATTTTTCATCACCCTGTATTCTGTGGAAGGATTATGCCCGTCACCTCCCCTGTTAACGTGATGTTTGTCGATGATGAAGAGGTCATCTGCGATATCACCCGGCGCTTCCTTGAAAAGGACCCGGACATAAAAGTGGACACGTTTCTCTCTGCCGAGGCGGCGCTGGAAGCTCTCAAGACCCGGCGGTACGATGTCATCGTCTCCGATTACGAGATGCCCGGCCTTGACGGGATAGCGTTTTTAAAACAGCTTAAAAGCACGGGAAACCCGACGCCTTTTATCATCTTCTCCGGAAAGGGGCGGGAAGCAGTTATCATCGAAGCACTCAACAACGGGGCGGATTTCTATCTCCAGAAAGGCGGGGATCCCCAGGCCCTGTTTGCCGAGCTCAGGAACCAGATACGGCATATCGACCAGAAGGAGAAGGCCCGTGCGGCACTGCGGGAGAGCGAGGAGCGGTACCGGATCATCACGGAGAATATGGACGATACGATCTGGCTTATTGACGTAAACCAGAACCTCACCTTCATCAGTCCTTCGGCCGAACGGAAGCGGGGATATTCCTCGAAAGAACTGCGGTCGATGCCCCTGCTGGATCATCTCGCGTTGCCGTTCAGGCCCGTGGTGCAGGAGATCCTTACGTCAATGATCGAGGGATCCAAAAAGGACCCGAATCACCACTTCACCCGTACCATCGATCTGGAGTTCAGGAACAAGGACCATTCATCGTACTGGGCGGAGACCACGATCTCCCTTATCAAAAAACCGGACGGGTCCCCCGCCGGTTTCATGGGCCTCGGGCGGGATATCACCGAGAGGAAAAAAGCCGAGGCGGTTATCCGTGCCGAATCCGAACGGGCCAAGGCGCTGCTCCACATCAGCCAGATGAGCGGGGAACCCGACGATGAAATTGCCCGGTTCGCACTCGGCAAAACGCTCGAACTGACCGGGAGCCCGGTAGGGTACCTTGGGTATACCTGTGAGGACGAGTCCGAGATCACCATGGTATACTGGCCGGTAAAAACCGCAGAAGAGTGTACCGTAAAGGAAAAGCCCCTTACGCTGAAGGTGAGCGAGACCGGCCTTCTGGCAGAAGCGATCCGGCAGAGAAAACCCGTTATCACCAACGATTATGCCGCACCGTCCCCGCTTAAAAAAGGGCTGCCCGAAGGCCATGTGCCCCTTACCCGGCACATGAATATCCCGCTCTTTGAAAAAGATCATATCGTTGCCGTTGTCGGGGTCGGGAACAAGGAAACCGATTATACCGAGGCCGACGTTCAGCAGCTTACGCTTTTAATGGATGCGATGTGGCGTGTGATAGAGAAGAAAAAAGCCGATGCACTCATCCTCTCCTCCCTCCACGAAAAGGAGATGCTCCTAAAGGAGATCCACCACCGGGTCAAGAACAATCTCCAGATAATCGGGAGCCTCTTATATCTCCAGTCCGTCAATGTCTCGGATCCCTTCACGCAGGGAATCCTCCGTGAATGCCGCGCCCGGGTGAAATCGATGGCCCTGATCCACGAGAAGCTCTACCGCTCAAAGGATATCGGGAGGATCCCGTTTGTCACGTACCTCGAGGGGCTGGTCGATGCCCTGAAGGATTCGTACGGCGTCGACGATGACCGGGTGACGTTCGATATTGCGGTTACCCCGGAGGATCTGACCTTAAATATCGAGACCGGGATACCCTGCGGCCTGCTGGTAAACGAGCTTCTCTCCAATTCCCTGAAATATGCGTTTCCCGATGGCCGGACCGGCCGGATCCGGATCGAGATCGGGCAGACCGCCCCCCGCAATTACACGCTCGTGATTGCCGATAACGGTGTGGGGTTCCCAAAGGTTGTCGATTTCAGGAACACCCCGTCGCTCGGCCTCCAGCTGGTGAACAATCTCGTTTCGCAGCTGGACGGGGAGATCGAGCTCGACAGCAGTGCCGGGACGAAATTTTCCATCCGGTTTGCCGGTATCGAGGAACCGGTAAAGAAATAACCCGTGTGCGGCTACTCTTTTTCAAGGGCTTTTGCGACAGCCCTGAGCAGATCCCCGGGCTCGAACGGTTTTGTGAGGTATGCGGCGGGGTGCGTTGCCATTACCCGGTTCCTGACCGATTCATTTGCATAGGCAGTTACGTAGATGACTGCCGGGGAGTAGACCTCCTGGATCCGGGTGACGGCCTCGATCCCGTCCATGGGCCCCTTGAGCGTGATGTCCATGAGGAGGAGATCGGGGCGGCGGGCAAGGGCCTGCTGTACCGCTGCATCCCCGGTAGCTGCAATGCCGGTAACGAGATAGCCGGCCTGCACCAGCCGGGCCTGGAGCTCCATGGCCACGATCACGTTGTCCTCTACCACGAGGATCGTTTTTTGTGGCATAGTCGCAGAACCCCCACACGGGTTTGGTTATTTTTCCGGCCGGTCGGCGGGACCCGATCCCTTCGATGCCCCGGTGCCTGCTGTTGCACCGAGCGAGACGCCGAGCGCATATCCTTTTTTGTACGCGGCATCGGTAAGGGCCGGCTGTTTTTTGACATCCCCTATCCGGTCCATGCCGTTAATGAGCAGTTCGTCCCCGTACCGGCAATCGACGATATCGAAAAATGCTTTGGCGGTCAGTTTGGGCCCGACAAAGACTTCCGGGATGTCCATGCCGGCGATGCAGATAAAGAGGCCGTTTCGCGTGTCCCGCTTCTCCGGCGGGACGAGCGGTTGTTTCCGGTGGTACTTGGCCATGAAAAAGACCTGGCAGCGGTCCATAAACGACTTGAGCGTCCCGGGAATTCCCATGGTCATGACCGGGGTTGCAACGACCAGGCCGTCGGCTGCGGCCAGTTTCGGGTACATCTGCTGCATGTCGTCGTCGAGGGTGCAGGTCTCGTGCTCGCGGCAGAAAAACATCTCCTGGCAGGACTGGAATTCCAGGCAGGTCACCGCGACCAGCTCCGTCTCGCAGCCTGCATCCCGTGCACCGTCAAGGGCACGGGAAAGGAGCCGGGCGGTGTTGCCCTCAAAAAGAGGGCTCCCCAACAGCCCGACGACCTTTTTTTTCATACCAGCATTGGGGAAAAACACGCAATATACCTTTGCATGAGGAACGGCAGGGCCGAAAGGCTGGCACCCCGGATTCGTACAATCATAACTGATATATATCATTGGTATAAATGTGAAGTCTGGTGATAGTTCTGACAGAACAAAAGACGTATACGGCAGGCCAGAAGGTCGGGCCGGGAAAGTACGTTTGTATCGACTGCGGAAAGGAATACACTCTCGATAAGAGCGAGCAGGATCTCCGCAAGTGCCCGGCCTGTTCCTGCGAGGAGTACCAGTGTTTCCCGATGACCCACATTCGGCCGGATATCAAGACTCCCGAGGATGCAAAGCACCCGCCCAAACGCGGAAAGAGTTTCCAGTAAATCCTTATTTTTTCCGGCAACGGTACTGTCAGGTGAGAACACCTGAAAAGCAGGGCCCCGGGTAAGGGGTGTTTTCAGGGCCCGGAAAAACCGGGCGGGCATCTTGTCAGTTAAAAGCGCAGCAATGTGCGGAGGAAGTGCCAGAGCATGGTAAACGTTTCAGCAGAAGGGCAGGTCTTTGTTTGTGAGATCTGCGGTAACGTGGTTATTGTCAAGGAAGCCGGCGGCGGAGAACTGATCTGCTGCGGCGAACCCATGAAACTCAAAGAAGGATGAAAAAGGAGTGAGAGAATATGGTTGTCAAGAAAACAGCAGCAAAGAAACCCGTCGTACGGAAAGGAACGGAAAAACAGCTCAGGGGATTAGAGAAGAAGATTGGCAAGGTGCCCAAATTCTTCAAGGAGCTGACCGTAAACGACCCCGGGATGTACGACCTCGTCATCAAGATGGAGGACCACATCTGGAGCGACGGCAAGCTCACGAAGAAGACCAAGAAGCTCATCGCTATTGCCATTGCGGCATCGCTCCGCGACCAGCACGCGGTCCGGGCCCAGCTGATGGGCGCGGCAAACCTCGGGTGCACGAAGGCGGAGGTCGAGGAGGCGCTCAGGGTTGCGTTCCTGCTTGCCGGTATGCCGGCCTATGTGTACGGCAAGGCACAGCTCGATGAAGTGATGAAGAAATAAGGCCGGGTACAGGTATGACTGAAGAAACCTGTCCGGTTCTTCCGGCGCTTGGAGAGCCTGCGCCGGATTTCGAAGCGGAGACTACGCAGGGTCCGATGAAACTCTCGGACCTCAAGGGGAAATGGGTGGTGCTCTTTTCGCATCCCGCCGATTTTACCCCGGTCTGTACAACGGAGTTCATGGCGTTTGCCGCGATCCATGACGAGCTCGCAGCGCTCAACGTAAAGCTTATCGGGCTCTCCGTGGACAGCGTGTCGGCACACCTTGCATGGATAAGAAACATCAAGGAAAAGATGGGGGTTGCCATCCCGTTCCCGGTCATTGCCGACTTAAACATGAAAGTGGCAAACAAATACGGCATGATCCACCCGGCGCAGAGTTCGACTGCGGCGGTCAGGTGCGTGTTCTTTATCGATGACAAGGGCATCCTGCGTGCGATGATCTACTACCCGCAGTCGAACGGGCGGTACATACCCGAGATCATCCGGCTGGTAAAGGCGCTCCAGACAACCGATGCACACAAGTGCTCGACGCCGGCGAACTGGCAGCCGGGCGACAAGGTGGTCGTGGCGCCGCCAAAGACTGCGGCCGAGATGGACAAGCGCTTAAGCGAGGGGTACGAGTGCAAGGACTGGTACCTCTGCTACAAGAAGATTTGAGCAGGCAGGTAAATTCGGATATTTCTTTTAATTTTCTCGTGGGGCATTTTATTTTTCATTATGTCGCTCTTGGGGGCTGTCGCCCCCGCCGCTGGGGCATCCCCCGGTTGCGATAGTGCTGTATTACCTGTACACGAAACACATTGGAAATTTTTGTACAGGTAATACCGCGGCATCGTTTACGCCCCCGCCCCCTCGGGGGCAGGGCTGGCGTAAGGGGGGATGCATAGATTTAAGAGGATTTTCGCAAAGCTGGAATTTTGTTTTTGACGAGAATAAATTGCGTAATATTACTGAAGTAAAAAAAACTAGGGGTTGCGAATATGCATAAGGGTATCAGCAGCAATTCCACCAATCAGCGCAGAAACAACTGAAGTTATTCCCTCTTTCAAATAGTCTGGAGTGTCATACTTTGAAACGGCGTAATAAAAACACAATATTAGTACGATACACAATGCAATTGTGGTCAAATTAACAACTATTTTGTTAAAAGTGAGCAGCTCTTTTTTATTTTTTACAGCACGAATTGCAATATAATGAAAAATTTTGAGATACAACAAAACGAACGAGATTGAAAGTAATACGATTGAAATTACATTAAATGAGATACTTACTATGTTTTCTGCACGACATAGTACGGCCATATATGTACAAATAATCGCAAGAAGAAAAGAAGCGATAAGTACCATCCAAAATTTGCAGTTATTTGAGAGATTTGACCAGCAACACATAATAAATTTAATTGTGTCCCTAGTATAATATATAAGAACTTACACTTTTTTGATGCCAATATTTTAAGAATAACCTATTTTGGGCTTATTTGCCGACATTAGACATATATAGCATAAGTCATAGCACCACCTTGAGAAGTAAAAACCGGTTTCATTCTTTGAGTGACATTGAAATATCTTACTTATATAAAATACCAATATGCCAAAAGATGAGATATCAATTAAAGTTGAACATAAGCGTACCGAGGATACTTCCAAAAAAGCCGATGACATCACATTTATAGGGTATCATACAGGGATACGAAAAAGAAGTGGCAAAGTTACAAAACCGCTCAAAAAACCATAAGGTAAAATTCAATTTTGCATATTTTTACAGTTAATTATATACTACCCCGGAAAAATTGTATCAGGATCCGGAGATGATTAAACGATCTGGCCTATAAGGGCATCATTACTGTACCTCAGTTAAGGGCTTCCGTGGGACGGCACCTGAATCGTGGGAATCGTACCAGTACTACATCCAATAATTTTTCACCCACCACCGCCAAGCATCATCTATGCCGATCAAAGTCCTCGCGTTCGCCGGCAGCCCGCGCCGGCACGGCAACTCGGAGACGCTCCTTGACTGGACGCTTGCTGCGATGGCAGCCGATCCTGAAGTTGCTATAGAGAAAGTCCCGCTCACCGAGGCAAATATCAACCCCTGCCGGGGCTGTAATGCGTGCGAGAAACTCAACAAGTGCATCCAGCGCGACGGCATGGACATATATCATGACAAGATCGTCGATGCGGACTGCATCATCCTCTCATCCCCCGTCTTCTGCATGGGCCTTTGTTCGCAGGTAAAAGCCCTCGTGGACCGGGCGCAGGTCTACCGGTCCCGGAAGTACGTGCTCAAGCTGCCGGTCGTTCCCCCGGAGCGCAAGGGCAAACGCATGGGTGTCTTTCTTGCGAGCGCCGGCCAGACCTGGCCGTACGTTTTTGATGCGCTGGTGCCGTCGGTCAAGTGCTTCTACCACGTGATCGACATAAAAGATACCGATATCCGGTACCTGATGGTAAACGGTGTGGACGAGAAAGGGGCAATCGAACGCCACCCAACGGCAAAAGGCGATGCGGAGAAGCTCGGGAAGGCTGTCGTTGCGGAGCTCAAAGTCCGTCTTGCGGGAGGAGTAAAATAATGACGGTCACGGTCCTTGGCATCTCGGGAAGCCCGCACCGGCACGGGAACACCGAGACGCTCCTTGACAGTTTCCTGGACGGGGCCCGGTCGGCCGGGGCGAGCGTGGAAAAAGTGGTGCTAAAGGAGCTCAATTACACGCCATGCCGGGGGTGCAATGCCTGCCACAAGACCGGGGAATGCATTGTAAAAGACGATGCCCCGCCCTTATTCGACAAGATCCTTCTTGCGGACTGCGTCGCGGTCGCATCTCCCATCTACAGCATGGGGATCACCGCTCAGCTCAAAGGGTTCATCGACCGGGCCCAGTACCTCTGGTCGCGGAAGTTTTTGTTAAAGACGCTCACGTTTTCCGAAGAGCACAGTAGGAGACACCGGGGGATCTTTGTCTCCACGTCCGGTACGGGCCAGAAGGACGTCTTCGACAGCGCATTTCCCGCGGTCCGTGCCCTCTTCCACGATACGGGTTTTGAGTACGTTGCCGCGGACAACATCCTTGCAAACAACATGGACACGTACAACGGGATCAAAAACCACCCGACCGCACTAAAGGAAGCGTTCGAGAAGGGCGTGCAGGTGGTACAAGAGATGGAGAAGATCAAGAATTCGTGAAAAGGTCTCCGGAAATACTTGTATTTTATGGTAAAACCTGTGAGATTTTAACTAAAACATTTCCCTCACGTAATATTCATAGTCCTCAAACAATAATATTCCAACAATGCGATGGTTTATCGGTATATTGTGTCTCTTTGTCATTTTAACAGGTTGCGTTACACCTAATGATAAGATCGAATTAAAACCTCTCCCCGAAACAAATGTAACGCCATGTATAATACAAATACAGACAGAATGTAATTTAACTGCTCTCAATGAGCAATATCAATATTTACCATCCCCTCGATTAGCCACGATTAACAGATCATTACTTCCTCATATTATTCCCGATACCACAAAGAGGGGTTGGACGGATAAAACATTAGTTTTTAATGATACTCTGATTTATGATTCCGACAACCACACTACAATATACATACAAAATATTTGTTACAAAATTCACATTCAGATCAACAATTCGGTATATTATGGAGCAAAGGTCTCATCAAGAAATCTCGCTGTTTTTCCCTATATTTCGCATGATGATAATTTTAACTTAAGTTATACTGCGATGATTGAAGACCCGAATCAGAACGAAATGTATTCAGATTTGTTGAATGAGTTCCGTAAATATAGAGCTCTAAACCATCTTGATGACGATGAATATCTTGAATTTATCACTCGGTTTGTTCAGTCCATCCCCTATAATGAAACAAATGCTCACAAGTACCCAATCGAGGTTGTTTTCGATAACAGTGGCGTCTGTGACGATAAAAGTAAGTTGCTTGCAGGATTGTTAGAACGGGAAGGTTACGATGTTGCTCTTTTTATAGTGCAGCCGAAGGGAGTCGATTACCAACATATGTTTGTTGGTGTAAAAAGTAATGGTCTGCACTACAATGGAACCAATTACACCATGATTGACACAACAACTCAAAGTAAGCCGATCTATCCAGTCCAGTTTAGTTATATTGGTCAGCCAAATTTGAGGAGTATTGAACCCCAAGTTATAATAATCAAAATCGGGAACGGGACTAAAGGTTATTCAAAGATTGATGAGGTATCTTCTATTCTCCACGGAAATAAAAAAATCACTAATGACTTGAATTACAAATTAATTTGTCCTTCTACAACAAATCCTTCAGTTAATACTGAGACCACTCTTAATTGGATTTTTACAATCATCTCCCCGAATAGAAACAGTTCATTTGATTGGTTTAAAATCCATAATGATACACAATCAATTCCTGATAAGATTACATTTTGTGATTATTCCGAGGGAATAATTATAAAAAAATGTTATTGATCCGAAATGTGAAAAATGAATATGGGTCCTCGTTTTCGTTTTCTTAAATGATCTTATAAAAATTAACTGTCAACAACGTAGTATCAAAAAAAGGGTTAGATCGTAAAGAGATAGAACGACCCTACGAGGACCCCGAACGCGGCAACGATGAGTACAACAAAGACCGCCGGGTTCCAGGCCAGTACTTTCCTGCCGTCGAGCACGCTGATCGGGAGCATGTTAAAGGCTGCAAGCATCGCGTTCACCTGGAGCCCGATGAGGCCGACAAGGGCAACGATATTCGCCCCGACCCCCTGCGAGATCCCGCCATAGAAGAGCAGGCAGGCAAACGGGATGCAGAGGATAAGGTTTGTGATCGGCCCCGCTGCCGAGATCTTCCCGTTCTCTTCCCGGGAGATCATGCGCCCGTCCGCCCGCATGTTGTAGATCATGGTTGCACCGGGTGCGGCAAAGACCACTCCCACGAGGGCGGCCATTGCGACTGCCACGAGAAGCATCATGTTGTCTTTCCGGAATTCCGCCCAGAACCCGTATTTGATCGCAGTAAACTTGTGCGCCATCTCGTGGAGAATAAACCCGAAAAAGACCACCACGAGCGATATCCCGAAGTAGACGAGGGCCGTTACCGCATCGACCCGTACAGGACTGAAGTTTAAGAATCCGCCGGGCGATATGAAGATAATCGCAAACGAGATGGATATGGCCATCCATGCGACAAAGAGGTCCGCCTCCTCGCGCCGGGTAATACGTTCGAGCATAAAACCACCGGATCAGATAGGGAAGTATTATGTTATCTGTCTTCGCGTTATACACCCCGTGCCCTTCATCATGTTTATCCGTTTTTCCCGCTATTGTACAGGTACATGACGCTCGAAGAGGTCCGGGCCGAGATCACCCGGCTCGATGAAGATATCATACGGCTCATTGCCCGGCGGCAGAGCTATGCAAAGAAAGTGGCCGAACTCAAACAGGCATCGGGAATACCGGTGCACAACAGCCAGCGGAAGAACGATGTTCTCGCTTACGTGATGACGGAAGCACAGGCAGAGCATATCGATCCCGCCCCGGTAAAAGAGATCTTCGAGATCCTTATCTCGATGAACGAGAAAGCGCAGCGGGCGGCTCTCGGGGAAAAAGTGCCGCCAAAAAGGATCGTACGGTAATTTTTTTACTATCCTCCCCTCGGACAATGGCGAGTTGGTACAGGCATTAGCCGATAACGTTTTTTCTTTTAATCCCGGCCCTGCAGAAATCCCGGTTCGGGAAAATTGTTGTTCCCCTAGTAAAACGATCCCGGGGCCTGCCGTATCGTTCCGGGAAACAGTCCCGGCTTCTACCGGATAACTCCAAAAGAGAGCAATCGATCGACCCGACCATCAAAAAAACCGGTCGCCCCCCTCCCCCTGTTTGCCGGGCCGTAAAAAAACCGGTCGGACCGATCGATCGCGCAGATCGGTCGGGGCGACCTTGTTTGTACCACTACGCCGGCTCTCTGTTCCGCTGAACGTCCAGGTGAGATAGCGTGGTCGGTCCGATCGTACCCGGTGATCGGCCGGACCGACCTATTATGATCATTGGCCGGGGGCACCCCCGCCCCCTCAAGCGATCAAGGGTAACCCCCCACCTCCCGTTTGTCCCTTTAAAAAAAACCGGTCGGACCGATCGCAAAGGCAGCCCCGCTATTTGCCCGCAGCCAGAGGGAGGTCTCGTTTGAAGTTTTTACTTGGCTTTACCCCCTCACTTTTTTGTTCTCCTGAGCTCTCCGGGATCGATCTCCGGGTTATGGTACCGCAACCGCTGTATGGTCTTTGGCCCGGCCTGTATTGCCTGTGCCGGGCAGAGCTGGATGCACCCGAGGCAGAGCTCGCACCGGTCCTTCCAGACCGGTTTTCCGTCAACGAGTTCGATATTATCTGCCGGGCAGATCTCCACACAGGTCCCGCAGGACGTACATGCATCCGTGACGGTAAAATCCCGGGCTTTTGTGCGGGCATGGGAGACAAACCACGGGTAGGCGACTGCATGGATAAGGGAGCCGGCAAGCGAGCGGGGAAGGGCGTTGTGCTCGCATTTCCCGATGGCGGGAATGACTTCTGCCAGCCGTTTTTCGGCCGAGGCAAAAATGTCATCCTGTTCCTTTCCGGACGGTGAATCGTGCATGAGGATATAATTCCCCGGCATCTTCACGGAAAAACCGGCATCGAGCCCCCGGCCGTCCTGTTTTCTGATTATCCCGTCAAGCTGCCGGAGCGTCGGCTCGCTGCCGCTTCCCCCATACGTGACCACGGCAAAGGTATACCCGGCCTTTGAACGGTCGAACCGGCCGGCAAATTCCGCGACTATAAGGGGCAGGCCGAGAAAGTAGACCGGGCCGACGATTCCCACCCGGTCCGCGACCGGGGCGATCATCGGAGTGTCGGTGAGCGATGCAATAGGGATAAGTTCGCACTCGCCAAGTGCAGCGGCGATCTTCTTTGCAACGGCAAGCGAGTTACCGGTGCCGGTAAAATAATAGATCACGTTTTTCATGTTCATCCGACCCTGTCCGGGTGTTAAGGGATCATCCTCATTGTGTGGTATAATAGGTTCTGTTGCGCAAGGACCGGGAAATTTTCCCGGGTACAGCAGAACCCTGTTTTTTTTCGATCATTGGAACGTGGGGATAAACAGGATGACAAGGCCCACGGCTACCATTGCAAGACCGATGCCAAACCTGAGCATCCGCCGGTTAGCGAGCCGCCAGGTATTGACCCGCTCCGGGGGGATCCCGAAGACCACGATGAGGAGGATAATAATCAGCGGCAGGATGAAGATGAAGTTAAAGAGGAGCAGGTAGGGGATACCCTGCGTGACGGTCATCGTATTGCTCATGAGCCCGAGGATGGTCAGGTAGATCCCGCCGGCGCAGGGCAGCTCGAAGATCCCGACAAGGACCCCAAGGACAAACGCCGCGGGGAGCGTTGCAGTCCTGATGTAGCGCTCGAGTACCGGCTTCTTCGACTCTGGTATGGCAAGGAGGTACCCGTCCTTTCGTACGATGGCATCGACAATGTTTACCAGCCCGAGAATGATTGCTACCGCAGCCGCTGCGATTGCGATGAGGGACGAGATCCCCGTCCCCGAGATGTTGACAAAGGAGAGGAAACCGAGACCCGAAATGAAATAGAACAAGAAGACCGCAGCGATGTAGGTAAGCCCTACCATCAGTACCTGGCGCCGGGTCTGGAGCGCTATTACCGAGAGCAGGAGGATGGCAAGCACGGCAAGGCCGCAGGGGTTGATGCTCGCTATCCCGGCGCAGACGATCACGAGGGGCACGGTCAGGGCCGAAACGGTCCCGGGATAGTTTTCCCGGGGCGTGCTTCCGGCCGGTGCCGTCCCGTTTCGGGTCGGTGCGGCAAGCTCCTGCCGGATCGTGTCATCCAGCCGGTCCCGGATCTGGTTTTCGCCCACGAGCGCCACATTCCCGATAATAAGGGTGGGCACCTCGGGCGAACCGATGCCAAGGGCATTATCCATGGCGATGAACCGGGCCTGGCTCGTTGCATTGTGATAGACCTCCAGTTCTTCGAGGCCGACCTGAGGGTAGCGGGCCGCAGTCTCCAGGACAAACGGTTTTATTGCATCGCAGTGGCTGCACCCGTCGCCATAGAAGAAATATGCGGTAACAGATGGGGTAAAAGAAGAGGGGGCCGGCGTTGTGCTTATTGTGCCGGATTCAGCTTTTTTTTTTCAATGGCCTGCACCAGCGGTTCGAGCTGTGTCGGGATATCTATCTCCCCGACAAGCACGACTTTACCCACGATCACTTCGGGAACGCCGGGGAGCGAGGAGACCCCTGCTGCCGCGTTCATCGCACTGTAGATCTGCTCGTTGGTCTGGTTGTGCCAGACTTCGAGCCGCTCTATATCGACGTCGGGATATTTTATGGAGAGATTGTCGAGGAACGGCTCAACATTTCTGCAATGCGGGCATTCCGCACCGTAAAAGAAATACACGGTGCTGCCATCGCCGATATCAACGGCAGCGGCAGTTGTCGCGGGGGTCGCTGCGGCATTTCCTGAAGATATTGTGATAAACGCCACCGTGGCAACGGCAATGACTGCAAACACGGCGATAGAAATCTTGATGATCTTGTCCATCCGGTGACACCTGTTTTTGGGATATAGGGAATCGTTTGTTACGTTGAGTGTTGGCAGGTCTTTCTAAAAAAAACCTACTGGAGGGAGAGCATCGTCCCTACGCCATCGTGGGTGAAGAGCTCGAGGATCAGGTTGTGCTCCACGTTGCCGTTGATGATGTGGGAGAATCTGACCCCGTTTTCCACGGCTTTGATGACCGAGGTCACTTTCGGGATCATGCCCTCGCCAATCGCGCCCGATGCAAGGAGGTCGCGGGCCTCTTTTATCGTGAGTTTCCTGAAGACATGCGTGCGTTTTGCGTCCATCACACCCTCCACATCGGTCATGTTGATGAGCTTATAGGCCTTGAGCGCCACGGCAATGTCGCCGGCTGCCGTGTCCGCGTTGATGTTGAGGCACCCGCCGAACCGGTCGATGGCGATCGGGGAGATGACCGGGATGTAGTTCTGGTCGAGAAGGGTAATGAGGAGAGCGGGGTCTATCCACTCGATCTCGCCCACATGGCCGAGGTCGACTTCCTGTTCCACTCCCTCGACCTTTACTTTCTGCCGGTCCATCTTCTTTGCGATAATCAGGTTACCGTCGCTCCCCGAGATGCCGACACCCTTTGCCCCGCACTTGGCGATGAGCGAGATGATGCCCTTGTTGATCTTTCCCACAAGCACCATCTGGGCGATCTCGAGCGTCTCCTGGTCGGTGACCCGCAGGCCGCCGACAAAGACCGACTCTTTCCCGAGCGCCTTCATCTTCTCGGTGATCTCCGGGCCGCCTCCGTGGACGAGCACGACGCGGATCCCCACGTAGTGGAGGAGGACCGCGTCCTTTATCGCATTTTCAAGGACGGCCGGGTCGACCATGGCATGGCCGCCCAGTTTGATCACGATTGTTTTCCCGTGGAACTGCTGGATGTACGGGAGGGCCTCCATGAGGACGTCTTCGCGCTTCATCATGTGGTGTACCGCCCGTTGATATCCACATACTTTTCGGTGAGGTCGCAGCCCCAGGCCGTGGCCTCTTCTTTTCCTGCCGCAAGGTCGAGGACAAAGGTGACGGTACTGCCGTGCATCGCAGCCTTGGCTTTTGTGAGGTCAGCAATGATCTCGCCGGATTTTACGAGCGGGTACTGGTTTTTGCCATCGCTGATCCAGAGCGAGACCGCGTTTATGTCAAACTTCACGCCGGCCCGGCCCGCTGCCGCCACGACCCGGCCCCAGTTGGGGTCCTCGCCGTACACGGCAGTCTTTACGAGCGGGGACTCGATAACGACCTTTGCAATCTTTGCCGCATCTGCCTCCTTTTTCGCGCCTTTGACTGTGACTTCGAGAAGCTTTGTCGCCCCTTCGCCATCGGCTGCGATCTGCCGGGCCAGGATCCGGCAGCACTCTTCAAGGGCCGTGCCGAATTCTTTTGTATTGACTTTTCCCGCTTCCCCGGTTGCCGTGCAGAGCGCGATGTCGTTCGTGCTCGTGTCGCCGTCGACCACGACCCGGTTGTAGGTCCGGCTTGCAGCGAGTTTGAGCGCGTCCTTTAACGGCGCTGCACCGATCTCCGCGTCGGTGTAGATGAACGAGAGCATGGTGCCCATGTTGGGGGCGATCATGCCGCTCCCCTTCGCGATTGCACCGATCGTAAAGCCTTCGCGCCGGACAAGGGCGTGCTTGGGCTTCGTATCGGTCGTCATGATGGCCCGGACCGTTGCGTCCTCGGCTGCGGGGGAGGTCTCCAGTTTCAGGGAGACATCGGCGCACTGGCGGCGAATGAGCGGGAGGTCGAGGTACCGCCCGATGACCCCGGTGCTTGCAACGCCCACGCTCTTTGCGTCAAGGCCGAGCGCCGACCCGGCGTACTCGGTCATCTCCACGGCGTCCGCATAACCCCGTTTCCCGGTGTACGCATTGGCACAGCCACTGTTAGCTATAACAGCTTCGAGTTTCCCGCTCTTGATCTGTTTTTTCATCAGCTCGATAGGTGCTGCCCGGGCAAGGTTCTGGGTAAAGACCCCTGCCGCCGTCCCGCTCGCCCGGATCAGGGCGAGTCCGTACTTTCCTTCCTTGATCCCGTATGCGGAAACTCCCTTAACCGCACAGATGCTCCTGAACTGCATGGTATTCTCCGTTATGGCAGCATGCCGGCGGCGACAAGGCCGTCGGTTTCTTTGTAGCCGCACATGATGTTCATGTTCTGGATCGCCTGGCCGCTTGCGCCCTTGACAAGGTTATCGATTGCCGAGACTGCTACCACCCTCAGTCCCTCGCTCTCGACTTTGATGTCGCAGAAGTTGCTCCCGCGGACAGCGGCAAGCATCGGCATCTGGTACCGGACAAAGAACTCGCCCTTGTAGAAATCCTTGTACAGCTTCTCGACTTCTTTTGTTTCCATGGGTTCGTCGAGGAGGATATGGGCGGTGGTGAGAATGCCCCGGTTGACCGGGACGAGATGGGGGGTGAAGTAGACCTTAGCCTTTGAGCCCAGGAATGCGAGCTCCTGTTTCATCTCCGCAAGGTGGCGGTGGCTCGTCCATTTGTAGGGATTGACATTGTCACCTACATTGGGGTAATGGGTTGTTGCCGACGGGTTGTCCCCGGCCCCGCTCACACCGGACTTGGAATCGAATATCACGGTGTTTGCGTATTTTGCCAGCGGCGCCGCAGCGAGTGTGGCGCCGGTGGGGAAGCAGCCGGGGTTTGCAATAAACTGCACGTTTTTGCACTCTTTGCGGTGCAGCTCGGGGATGCCGTACGGGGCCTTAAAGTAGTCCGTGTGGGGAACGCCATAGACTTTCTCGAATGTTTCTTTCGGGAGACGGTAGTCCGCACTTAAATCGACGACCTTAATTCCCCGGGAGAGCAGTTTTCCTGCAATCGACATTGCCGCTGTGTGCGGGACCGCAAGGAACGCAACATCCGCATCGATCTTTTCCGGATCCGGGTTCTCGAAGACAAGATCGGTAAACCCCTTGAGGTGGGGATGGACCTGGTCTAAAGGAGTCCCTGCCAGTTTGCGCGATGTAACGCAGGTCACCTTTGCGGCGGAGTGATGGCACAGGAGGCGGACCAGTTCGCCGCCCGCGTACCCTGATGCCCCGACTATGGCAACTTTCATACAGGGATGTTTTTCTTTAGGGAAACTTAACCTTTTGCGGGGAAGAAGGGAAAATCCCCCGGTTTTTTGTAAAAAGGCTGCGAAATTCTGGTTTTTTTTCCGGATCCCGCAGGCACAAAAAAAAAGTTACCGTTCGAGTTTGCGGGTATAGATATCAAAGAGCCTTTGCGCAAGAAGTTCGATCCGCTGCCGGTCTTCGAGACCTTCCAGGAGATCGGCCGGGATCGCGTCCTTTCCCCGGCTTGCCCCCAGGTATGCCCCGCACAAAAAGCCGATCGTATCGGTGTTTCCCCCCACGTGTGCGGCAACGGTCAGGAGATCGGCCGGGACCGGGTAACGCCGGATCAGGAAAAATGCCATCGGGAGCGTGTGGTAGAGCGAGACATCGTTCCCTATCTTGAGGACTGCGGTGTCGGTCTCCGTTCCGGCCTCTTCGAGTGCAAGGGCGTTGTGGATCTTTGCCCCGAGTACATCGTCCTCGTTTTTTGCCTGGGCAAGGGCCAGCTGCACCGGGTCCGGGCTCTCGTGGATCGCGTGGTACAGGAGGGTGATGAACGTTGAGACCGCCGCATGGGCGCCCGGATGGGTATGGGTCACCGAGCATGCCCGGACCGCCCGTTCGGTGCTTTCGTGGATATCGGGATAGGCAAGGGCAAAAGGAAGGGCCGGGGGAAGGCAGCCGGCGGTCGTGGACCTGATCCCGCAGGAATGGCCTTTTTCCCGTACCATGTGATCGCAGGCAGCAGAGACTGAACCGTCCGGGAACCGGAGCGCCTCGCGGGAATAGAGTTCCCGCAGTGCAATCCCATAGCGTTCGTCTGTGTATTTCCCGTCGACAAGGAGCATCGCCACCAGGATCATGGTCTGGGTATCGTCCGTGAACTGGCCCGGGGCAAGGGAATCGTTCGGGTGTCCCTTGTAGGCCCGGCGGTACCCGTACCGCATTTTGTTGAGTGCCGGCATCGTGCTCTCGTTTGGCATGCCGAGTGCATCGCCGACTGCCGCACCGAGCATGCAGCCCTTCATTCTGTCCAGCATTAAATAGAGTATTACCCGGAACCGCTAGATAATGATTCTTGTACCATTAATTCAATGGAACATATAACAAGGAAAAGTTTGGAATCCACCTCTGCCAAGATATTTATCTCAGGAACAATGCTTATTGGGATGTACGATCCCGCTGCATTCACGACAGGCCTCCTTGCGATCTCTCTCTGTCTCAAATCAGGCATGCGCTGCCTTCGTATCAAATGAAAAAAACTGCCCTGTAGGGCTTACACAATCAACGGTGTAAGCCCTACAAAGCACATGATCCCTCTTTTCCGTCACTATTACGCCAATCTTATCGCTTTTTTGTCCGCCATCCTGCCCGGCGACAATCACCGTTACCGTTAACAGGGGCTCGGCTGCACATCAGGGAACTCATTACCTCCCGGTTTTGACTGTATCTCCCCGATAAAATTCACAATATTTATCCCTCTTCATTTTCAACGGGAATTAACGGCGGCCGGAGATCCACATTGCAGGGTGCTGTAACAGGACTTTTGCCAGACCCACCATTCCAACCAGTCCCCCGGCCCCCCGACGATGTGTCCTATGAATGTCCCAGGATCCCTGACCGTATATACCGTTTTTATCCTCGCCATTTTTGCCTTTACAGTAGGGATTGCGGGAGCCGTTTCTGTACCGGATGTCACGGATATCGTCCCTGATACCGCGGTAAACACAAGTGACAGGGTTGACATAACCATTGCCGGTTCGAATTTCGCCACCGGTGCATACGTTCTGCTGGTACCCTGTACGGCATTCCCTCTTCACAAAGGCAGTATAACCGACGGGGCGGGAAGCGCACCGTTCCTGAACGGCCCGCAGGCAGTTTTTCTTTCTGGTACCAATGCATATATCGCCAGCCAGTGGAGCAATGCGCTCGAGATCGTCGATGTCTCGGACCCGGCTTACCCGGTTCACAAAGGCAGCCTGCTCAATGGCACCGGCGGGGCGCTCCTGAATGGCCCCCGGTCAGTATACGTATCCGGCACCTACGCGTATGTGGCCAGCTCCGGAAATCAGGCACTGGAGATTGTGGACATATCGGACCCGGCAAACCCGTTTCACGAAGGGTGCATCACCAATGGGACGGGGGCTGCAATCCTGTATGACCCTCGTTCGGTTTTTGTCCAGGATCAATATGCCTACGTAACAGGATACGGGAGTAATTCCCTTGAGATCGTGGATGTTACGGATCCGGTAAACCCGGTCCATGCCGGTTTCCTGCAAAGCGACAGCCTGCTTAAGAAACCTACCTGCATGTTTGTCTCCGGGTCGTATGCCTATATCACGAGTTCCGGAAACAATGCACTAGAAATTGTCGATGTCTCCGATCCTTCACGGCCGGTCCACAAAGGATCTCTCAAAAGCGGCAGCGGAAATGCTCCGTTCCTGAAAAATCCAAAGAGTGTATATATTCAAGGGAATTTTGCCTATATCGCCAGTGCCGGGGACAATGCCTTGGAGATCGTGGATGTGACAGATCCTGCGGCACCGGCCCACACCTCCTTTATCATGAATGGTGCAGGAGGAGCATGGCTGGGCAGTCCTTCGGGAGTGTGCGTCTCCGATCATTATGCGTACGTGGCAAGTACCGGAGGGAATGCGCTGGAAATTGTGGATGTATCGAATCCCGCAGTGCCGGTCCATCTCGGGGCAATGATCAACGGGGCCGGTGGCGCTCTTCTGGAGAGTCCGTCAGCAGTGCAGGTAGCCGGCCCGTACGCATATGTGACCGGCAGTACCGGAAACAGTCTTGAAATCGCAGATACCGGGAGTGTCCGTTCGGTTCCGGCAGAACGTGTCTCGGTGTTGTCCGGTTCGTCACTCAATGCGGTGTTCAACCTCACCGCTGCAACGGCAGGAGAATATTCGATCATCGTTACGAATCCGGGAGGAACACCGGGCAGGTTTGCAGGAAATTTTACCGTTATTGCTCCGCAGCCGCCACCTCATGTCACCGGGATCACCCCCGCTGAGGGATGGAACACCACTATTTTTCAGGTCACGAATCTGGCAGGGAATAACTTCAACACTACCGTATACCCGCTGGTGAAGCTGAACCGTACCGGATGTGCAGATATTGTGGCCACGAATGTGACACCCCTCCAGTCAACGCAAATATCCTGTACGTTTGATTTGTCCGGGCGGGAGACCGGCAGCTGGAATGTCGTGGTAGTGAATCCGGACGGGCAGGAAAACCTTCTCATCGCCGGGTTTGCCATTCTCCCTGATGTTCCGACTACTCCACCAACCACTGCACCGACACAATCTCCGATACAATCTCCGTCACCCTCCCCGTCACCCGTTCCCCTTCAGGGATCTGCAACCCTGCCTGAGGGAAGCGGGTCGCCCGGTCCCGGTTTCTCGGCAGTCGCAACGTCCCCCGGTGCACCGGCCGGCGGCACCCTGTCGTTTGTATTTGACAGTACGGGAACTATCGGCCATAACGGACACTCCTATGCAGTGACCGGGGTTTCCCTGGTGCCGTCCCGTGAACTCGGTAAGACAGATCTCATTGTATCCGACGCCCGTCTGGCGGCCCGGTCTCCCGGTGACGGCAGGGTTACTGCAGGGATTGTTGCCGTTAAAACGGTTGCCACAAACCCGTCGTCCATCAGCTCCGTGACGATCACGTTTGCCGTTTCAGATGCCTGGCTCCGGGATAACGCACTGGCTCCCGATCGGGTTGTCCTCATGCATCAGGATGGTGGCATCTGGTCTGAACTGCCGACCACGTACCTTTACCGTTCACAAGACTCCCATTTTTTTGCGGCAACAACCCGGGACTTGTCATTTTTTGCCATTTCAACACGATCTGCCAGGGATCCGGCAACGGTACCGGCTGATCTGGACAATAATGAGGCTCCCCCGGCAGCCATCGTGCCGGATAATACGTTTGGATCGCCGCCCGCATATTCCGATGACCCGGGGGAATATCCGTTCGCCGGGCATCCTGTAAAAACGCTGGCTCCTGCCGGGTATGGGTCAAAAAAGATCCCCCGTTCTTCCGGAACTGCGATGCACTGGGCGGTGATACCCGCGTTTGCCATGGGTACGGTAATGTGCGGAATGTGTGTCCGGCGCTGGTGGATCCGGCGCCAGAACCCGGCACTCTTTAAGAAATACGACTGACATCATTTCCCTGTCAGCATTGGATGCGTTCTTTACCTTAACCGGTATACCAGTACCATAAAGGCAGGCGGATTTCGTGCGGCAGGAAAAAGTGAAGGACAAGGCAGGAAAGGCCCGGGTCCGCAACGGGTCAAAGGATGCAAAAGCGTCCCTGCACGCCAGTGAGACCCCCGAGGTCGAACCCTACCTCGACCGGATCATCTGCGGGGACGCAGCTGAAATCCTTGCCGCAATCCCGTCCGAAAGCATCGATCTCGTCATCACCTCCCCGCCGTACAACTTCGGCCACGCGTACGCCCACGACCCCCACGACGATACGCATGAATGGAACGAGTACTTCGCAACCCTCAACCGGGTCTGGACGGAGTGCGAACGGGTGCTCGTGCCCGGGGGAAGAATAGCAGTCAATGTCCAGCCGCTCTTCTCCGATTACGTCCCGACCCACCACATCATCTCGGGCCAGCTTTCCGGCCTCGGCCTCCTCTGGAAAGCGGAGTTCTTGTGGGAGAAGAACAACTACAACGCCAAGTACACTGCGTGGGGGAGCTGGAAATCCCCGTCCATGCCCTACATCAAGTACACGTGGGAGTACATCGAGGTCTTCGACAAGGGCACCCACAAGAAGACCGGGCGGCGCGATGACATCGATATCTCTGCCGATGAATTCAAGGAATGGGTGATCGGCCGCTGGAAGATCACGCCCGAACACCGGATGAAGGAGTTCGACCACCCTGCGATGTTTCCCGAGGAGCTCCCCCGCCGGCTCATGAAACTCTTCTCGTACAGAAACGATATCGTGCTCGACCCGTTCAACGGTACCGGGACAACAACGCTTGTTGCGGCAAAAAACGGGCGTCGGTTTATCGGGATCGATATCTCCGACCAGTACTGCGACACGGCCCGGCGCCGGCTGGAGTCATTGCCTGCAACCGGTGCCGGCACACCGGACCCGTAACGATTCACGCGGGCATGTTCGCTTTTACCCATGCATACGTGCCTTTCCGGTCGTAGGCATGGGTGACGATGTAGTTGTGGACCTGCGCGTACGAGTCGTACGTTGAGACGAGACTCTTGTACGTGGCAAGTTTTGCATTGTACTCGGAGACGAGCGCGTTATGGGTGGAGACCTGCGCATTATAGGCCCCGACATTACCGGAGCTCCGCAGCGACTGCATCTGCGCTTCCATCTGTTTTATCCGGTCCTGTTTTGCCGGGAGATCGGATGCGAGCGAAGATATCTGCGGCTCCAGGGTATCCGCCTTCTGTTCGGTTATTTTAAGCAGGTCATTTATGGCGGCTGTTTCCTCACCGCTCGTGTACTGTGTCGGGCCGGTCCCGACCGGGATGACGAGCGGTTCTGAGGAAAGAACGATCCCGCCGTTGAGTTTTTCCGGGGGGACGCCAACATACGAGAGATTCGTTGTTTCTAAGTATGTATATCCGGTATCCTTGTAGAGCGATGCGGTGGACCCGACCCCGAGCGCCATGTGCGATTCCGGGGAGAACGAGAGGAGCGCCACTTTGTAGTTTTCCCGCGAGAGGAGGCCGGCAAGGAGCAGGCTCTTGTCGTCGCAGTCCCCGGCACTGTCGACAACTGTCTCGACCGGGTATTTCGCCGGGTTGTCGGGTGTGGTTTCGTAGTTCAGCGACTGGACGTACGCTGCCATGAGTTCGAGATACTCGTCGCTCGTAAGGTTCTGGTCGTTCCGGATCTTACGGAACTGTGAAAGCAGGCTCTCGTACATTGTGTCCTGCGCCGAATCGTTGACCATGGCAAGGTAACTGTCGGTCACCCAGATGTTTTCCGAGACATTGCCGTAGATGGAAACAGATTTGTCGGTCGCTTTTGCACCGGCATATACCCCGGCATCGACCGGCACCGAGACCGTGATTTTGCTGTTTTCAAAGAGGAAGGTGTGCGTTGCCGTAACCGGGGACGCCTGCCCGGACTGCGGGACAATGTGGGGGACGACTACCGACTGCCGGGTATAGATGTACCCGGCAGCGAGTGCAACGGCAAAGAGTACGACGATGATGACAGCAAGGGATTTTACGGCACGGTGCATGGGTCTTCCTTTAGAGGATAGTCAGGATATCTTTCACGGAGTTTATAACATGGTCGGGCCGGACGGCAGACTGTTCGAGCACATCGGCACGGAACTTGCCGGTCCGCACGAGCGCCCCGCGAATACCGGCTCCTTTTGCTCCTCCGATATCGGTAGCGATGTCGTCGCCGATCATCATGACTTCTTCTTTTGGAAGGCCGAGGTCCGCAAGAGCAAGACCGAAGAACTCCTTTGAGGGCTTCCCGACAACGGTTGCTGTTGTGCCTGCGGCCATCTCGAGGGCTGCAACCACCGGCCCGGCCGAGAGGGCGAGGCCGTCTTTATCCATCCAGTACCGGTCGCGCTCGAGCGCGAGGAGCTCCGCCCCTTCCATCAGGCAGCGGAAGGCATGGTTGAGATGTGCGTAGGTCACCATATCCCCGGCATCCCCGACAACCACATAGTCCGTATGCACCGAGCCGTCATCGGTACAGGCCCCGGCAAAGTCCCGGTTAACATCGCCTGTCACGAGCAGGTATGCCCGGTCTTTTCCTGCATCGTTCATGTACCGGACCGCAGCGAGGGACGGGGTGAAGATCGCGCATTCCGGGATCGCAAAGCCCATCTTTTCCAGCCGGGCCGCGATCGTTTTCCGGCACCTCCGGGTGGAGTTGGAGAGGCAGCGGAAGGGATACCCGTGGTCAACAAGGTACTGCACGGTCTCTATGGCCCCGGGGACCGGTGTATCCCCGGTGTAGAGCACGCCGTCAAGGTCGATTAAAAAACCGCCGATCTTCCGGTCCGTCATCTCTCCGTCACCACTTCCAGCCGGAAACGAACACGCTGACGATTGCGTTGCACAGGATCCGGTTCCCGTCCAGTTTCTTTTCGGATTCTTTGAGGATAGCTTCCCGTTCATCAGTATCAAGATCCTTTGCCCAGTAAGCAATGATCTCCTGTGTTACTTCCGGGTGGAACTGGATGCCGAGCGCGTTATTGAGCATGAACGCCTGGTTCTTGATGGTTTTCCCGGTTGCAAGGAGGCGGGCTCCTTCCGGGAGATCGAACGTTTCCCTGTGCCAGTGGAAGACATCGAACTCTCCCGGGAAAAACCGCTGCCCGGGGGAATGGCACCCGGTGATCGCCCGCCAGCCGAGCTCTCTTTCTCCGGCGTACACCTTTTTGCCGCAGGCCGCCGCGATCATCTGGGCGCCAAGACAGATCCCGAGGACCACGGAGCCGTTTGCCACGGCTTTTTTTACCAGTGCCTTCTCCGGGACAAGGAACGGGAACTCTTTTTCATCGTTCGCGCTCATCTGGCCGCCAAGGATGATGAGTTTCTCCGGTGGTTCGGCCGGGACCGGGTCTCCCTCGTACAGCCGGAGGATCGAGAACGGCTCGTTTTTTTCCTGCAGGGTATCGGTGATGGTGCCGGCGGATTCGTGTTCGCCGTGCTGGAGGATCGTGATCATTACCAAAGGGGTGTGCATGGCAGGATGATGAGGTTTCTTGTCACTTTCACTCCCCGCGGCAGGTGTTTAAACAGGACAATCGGGGATCTGGTACATACAGATGGCCGCTATGCAGGCTGAAATCAGGATCGGGGCGCTCTGGCAGCAGCGGATGGCTGCGCTTCGGGAGTACAGCGTTGTCCGCGACGGGAACGTCTTTGGGGCGGGGCTTGCCGGATCCTGCCTTTTCTCGTCCGAGTACGACCGGGCCCGCGCCCTTCTCGGGAAACTTCTGGCGGAGTACGACGGGGCTGCTTTTGAAAGCCTCTTTCCCGGAAACCTGATCGATACGGAGAACGGGACATGTCTCTCGCTCGAACACCGCGAGCCGTTCACGACCCCGGCAATCGACACAAAACTTCTGGATGAAGAGATGCTCTGCGATCTCACGCTCGTAAAGGGGATCGGGGAGCGCTCGGCCGCCCGGCTCAGGGCCCGGGGCTGGAAAACCATAGCGGATCTCGCAGGTCACCCGCGGTTCCGGTACGCAGCACGGGAGGTGCTCGACCGGCTCGATCGCGCCGATCCCCGCGAGGTCATGGACCTGGCCGGGAGCCGGCATGCAAAATCCCACCCGTTCGTGCTCGGCGCGGCCGGTGCGTTTGCCCGGGAGGATTTTGTCTTTCTCGATATCGAGACGCTTGGCCTTTTTTCCCGGCCCATCATCCTTTTTGGAGTCGGGACAATTGAACGCGGGAATTTTGTCGTGCACCAGTACCTGCTCCGCGATATCGGCGAGGAGGCCGCGGCCCTCACGGCGCTTGCGGGTTATTTTGCAAAAAAGGAAAAAGCGCTGGTGACCTTCAACGGGAAAGCATTCGACCTCCCGTACGTGCAGGACCGGCTCGCATACTATGGCATCCCCCCGGTTGCCCGGGTCCCGCACTTCGATGTCCTGCACTTTGCCCGGCGCCGCTGGAAGGGGCAGTATCCCTCGTGCCGGCTCGGGGAACTCGAATCGGCAGTCTTCGGTGTCAAAAGGGACGATGATGTACCGGGCCAGATGGTCCCCGAGTTCTACGAGACCTATCTCCGGACGAAAAACTGCGGGCCGCTCGTCCCCATTGTCGGCCACAACCGGCAGGATGTGATCTCAACCGCCCGCCTCTTTTTCTACCTGCTGGGGGAGACCTGTGGCTGTTGCTGATGTTGTACACCTGATATGCACGAACCCGGTGTACCGCAGCCGGGTTGCCTGCCACAATATTACCGACCCCGAGCCCGCAGCATACGGCACGCTCGACCGCCCGCTGCCCGATCCGCTTGCCGCATACCTTACCCATGCCGGCATCCGGCTCTATACCCACCAGTGCGAAGCGGTCAACCTCCTTCGCAAAGAAATGAACGTAATCATCACAACGCCTACCGCGAGCGGGAAGACCCTTGCATTCAATCTCCCGGTCTTCGAGCGCATGGCCGGTGACCCGGATGCCCGGGCGCTCTACCTCTATCCCACCAAGGCGCTTGCAAACGACCAGCAGAGAACGCTCCTTGCCATGGAAAAGTTCACCGGGATTTCCGTAAAGCCCGCGATCTACGATGGCGACACACCGCAGTCGAAGCGTTCTGCGATCCGGGAGCATGCCCGGATCGTGATCTCGAATCCCTACGAACTCCACCAGGTGCTTTCCTGGCACGGGAAATGGAGCCCGTTTTTTTCAAATCTCCGGTACGTGGTCCTTGACGAGGCACACAAGTACCGCGGGATCTTCGGCTCGCAGATCGCGCTTCTCGTCCGCCGGCTCCGCCGGGTTGCCCGGTACTATGGCGCAAACCCGCAGTTTGTCCTTTCGAGCGCAACGCTTGCAAATCCCGAAGAATTTGCCGGAAAACTCACCGGCCTTTCCTTTGTCCAGGTAGGAAGCGACGGATCTCCCCGGGGAAAACGGCATTTTGTCCTCTACAACCCGTTCTACGATGGCGTCGGCCTGCGTTCCGCCCACCAGGAATCAAAGGACCTCCTTGTCTCCTGTGTGAAAGGCGACCTCCAGGCGCTCTGCTTTGCCGGTTCCCGCAAGATCGCGGAACTCGTTGCGCTCTGGGCAAAAGAAGATCTCCGGCGCAGCTCTGCCCGGCTTGCGGAGAGCGTGTTTGCCTACCGGGCCGGCTACCTTCCCGAGGAACGCCGCGGGATCGAGAACCGGCTCAAGAACCGCGAGATCAAAGGAGTGGTCTCGACAAACGCGCTTGAACTCGGGATCGATATCGGGTCGCTCGATGCGGTGGTAATCGACGGTTACCCGGGCACGATGATGTCGATCCGGCAGCAGGCCGGGCGGGCGGGAAGGAAAGCCGGCGAGTCGCTTGCGGTGCTTGTGGCGCAGGCCAATCCCCTCGACCAGTACTTCATGCACCACCCGGACGAGTTCTTCTCCCGGCCCCACGAACACGCGATCATCGATACGGGCAATCCCTACATTGTCTCCGGCCACCTGTTGTGCGCAGCAGCAGAACTCCCCCTCAGCGAAGAAAAGGACCGGGAATTTTTCGGCGGGCAGCTCTCCCCGGTCCTTGCAGACCTCGCGGAGAGCCATCTTCTCTCCCGCACGCCCCGGGGCTTTGTGTACGCCGGGAGAGGCCGGGCCGCAGAAGCGGTCACGCTCGACGGGATGGCAGCGGAGAGCTTCCGGATCCTCTGTGAGGGCCGGGTGATCGAGACCATGGACCGGGCGCAGGCATACCGCGAGGCGCACAAAGGGGCGATCATGCTCCACCAGGGCATCACCTACGTGGTAAACGCAATGGACCTTGAAACCCACACGGTCCGGGTGAGCGAGACCGATGTCGATTACTATACGCAGCCCCTGAAAGAAACGGACCTTACGGTTCTCGAAACCCTCCGGACAACCGATATCGGGGGCGTCACCTGCGCATTCGGTGACGTGGAAGTGACCGAGCGGTACACCGCGTACAAGATCAAGAAGGGCGATACGGTGCTCGGGGTCGAGCCGCTCGACCTCCCGCCGATCACGTTCCGGACAAAAGCCGTCTGGCTGGTTGTCCCGGAAACGATTGCAACACCGGTCTGTGCCGCCGGCCTCGATCTTGCCGGCGGGCTGCACGGCGCCGAGCACGCGCTCATCGCGCTCATGCCCCTCTTTGTCCTCTGCGACCGCTGGGATATCGGCGGGCTCTCAAGTCCTGCGTTTGGGGAAAATGGCGAACCCATGATCTTTGTCTATGACGGGTACGAGGGTGGCATCGGCCTTGCGGAAAAAGCGTTCACGCTGCTTCCCGAGCTCTTCACCCGCACGCACGAAATGGTGCGGGACTGTTCCTGCAAAAAGGGCTGCCCATCCTGCATCTATTCCCCCAAATGCGGGAACGATAATGTCCCGCTCGACAAGGAAGGAACGATCATGATCCTTGCCGGCCTTGCAAAAGCCGGCTCCGGCAACACTGCGGCACCGGAAACGGCCGGGTACATTCCTGGAACCGAGCCGGTGGCACCGTAGGATTGAATGAAAAAAAGGTTAGTCTACGAGCACGACGCGGCTTTCCGGCCCGGGTTCATCGTCCCCGAAAATAAAAAGCTCGTCAATGGTCGTATGCAGGGCCTTTGCCACATCGTGCGCGAGCTTCAGCGACGGGTTGTACTTTCCCTGTTCCAGAAAGACGATCGTCTCGCGCCGCACGCCCACGATCTTTGCGAGTTCTTCCTGGGTGAGGGAGTACCGGGCCCGGTATTCCTTGATCCTTGTCTGCATCGGACTTCCCCTTTTTATGTATTCACGATTCTTTTACCTCACTCCACATCCCCTTTGCGGAAGAGCCATGCCTGGTACACCACAGCCGAGAGTGCGAGGACAAGGACGGATGCCGCAAGTGCATTCTGCGTCCCGAGAATCAGCACCCCTGCATAGTCAAGCCAGAAGAGCGCTGTCATGAAAATGAGGCCGGTCAGCCACGCGTACGTGATGCCATAAGCCCCGATCTTCTTCGAGCGCTCATCAGATTCGGGCTCGTCGCCGTACTTCAGGTGGCGGATGATACCGGTTATGAAAAATGCGAGACCGGCACAGACAAAGACCGTCCCCACAATGGTGTCGTGATTGGTTGTCAGGGCAAAGGCAAGTCCGTAGACTATCATCACGATCCCAATGACGATACGGTACATGTTTCTTGTTTTCATGCGAATTACCTCACTTTTTGTTATCTATTTCTAACACTTACAGGTTATTAATGTTATCTTTTTCTAACAATTATTGCGGGCCGCCGGTTCCTGCACCCTTATGTGGGATGGCGTATCAGGTACGGGTACATGCCCCGGACCCCCCCTTTTCAGGAGATCATCGCCCGCTCGCCGCTCGTCTTTATCATCGGTGTTGCCGGTGACAGTGGTTCGGGAAAGACTACGTTCACGAATGCCATCCGCCAGATCTTCGGGCCGGACCTCGTTGCCACGATCACGCTCGACGATTACCACCGCTACGACCGGGCTGAGCGGAAAAAAACCGGCATCACCCCGCTCCACCCGGATGCAAACAATCTCGTGCAGCTCGAAACCGATGTGGCCCGGTTAAAACAGGGGTACGCGATCCAGAAGCCGGTGTACAACCACGTGACCGGCACCTTCGACCCGCCGGTCCCGTTTGTCTCAAAAAAGATCATCATCCTCGAAGGGCTCCACACGTTATTTACCCAAAAACTCCGGGAACTGCTGGACTTTTCCGTTTATGTCGATCCGGACCAGGAGATCAAGTACGCATGGAAGCAGAAGCGCGACACGAAAAACCGCGGATATACCCCGGCCGAAGTTACCGAGGAAATCCGGCGGCGCGAAAGGGACTACGGGGAGTTCATCGCGCCGCAGCGCTGTCTTGCCGATGCCGTGATCCGGATCGGTCCATCACGGTACGGGAAGGAGAGGGGCGCATCGGAAAATATCTACCGGATCTCGCTGTTGCAGCACCGGATGGACCGGGCGATTGCCGGCGCTGCCGAACTCACGATCGACATAAACTCCCTCCTCCTTTTCCACGACCGGGATTTTTCCATCGAGTTCTCGACCGAGAATGTGGCCTGCGAGCGGATGCGTGCGCTCACGTTCGATGGCGAGATGAATTACGAAACCGTGAGAAAACTTGAAGCAGGCATCGAACAGCAGACCGGTGTCCATCCGATCACGCTCTTTGAGAACCGTACTACCGTCACCGCGACCGATCTCGTCCAGCTCGTCCTCTCGTGGCGGATCATCCACCGCCGGATCTTTTTGCAGGAACGCCGGTGAGTTTACCGGTCCTTATAAATCGCACACGTTTGCCGACCATTCCGACAAGTATGTGTTGGAGGAGCGCCCTAGTTTCAGGCACATTTATGATCTCCGTTCTGTACGTGGACGCCGATGCCGGTCTCCGCAGGGAAGTCGCGGCATTCTTAGGCAGTGACCCGGAGATCCGGGTCGTTGCCCTGGCATCCGCGTACGAGGCGCTCGACCTGCTCCGCGAGCGGCGGTTTGATGTTATCGTTTCCGAGTCCAGCCTCTCGGTCACCGCGGGCGTCACGTTTCTCGAAGTCCTGCGCCGGGTGCGCAGGGATTCAACGCCTTTTATTTTCTTTGCCAAAAAGTCTACCCACGCAGACGCGATAGAAGCTCTCAACATGGGGGTCACGTTCTATCTTTTGAAGGGAAACGATCCCCGGCTGCGGTTTTCGATCCTGCGGCACTACATCCTCCAGGCCTGCGAACAGCACCGGATCAGGGAGGCGCTTGTGCAGAGCGAGAAACGCTACCGGAGCGTGGTCGGGGACCAGTCGGAGTTCATCATCCGGTTTAAGGCTGACGGGACGCTCGTCTTTGCAAACGATGCATATTGCCGGTATTTCTCCCTTGCCGGAGAAACGCTCCCGAAGGGTCGAATGACCCTCCCGCCATTCGGGAAAGGCAACGCCTTTCTCTCTTCCGTTCGCGCCCTTACCCCGGACAAGCCGACGGATTCCAGCGAGTACCTGTGGGAACTTCCCGACGGGAGGGAAGCCTGGCAGTTCTGGAACACCCGCGCTATTTTCGATGACGAGACCGGGGAAGTCGAGTACCAGTCGGTGGGCAGGGATGTCACCGGCCAGAAGATGGCAGAGCAGGCGCTCCGCGGGGCGCTCAAAAACCTCGGGATCATGAACTCCATCACCCGGCACGATATTATCAACCAGCTGACCGGGATCTTCGGGTACCTGCAGTATTCCCTTGAACTCAGCACGAACCCTGCCGTAAAATCCGCCCTTGCCAAGGCGATGTCCGCTGCCGAGACGATCCAGGCCCAGATCCTCTTTACGCGGGACTACCAGGAGATCGGGTGCGCGGAGCCCCGGTGGCAGAACCTCGATGCGGTTGTTGCAAAAGCTGTAGCGGGCCTCGATCATCCCGGGGTCCGGGTCGACTGCGCCTTAAACGATCTCTGGGTCTGCGCCGATCCGCTTATCGGGAAGGTTTTCTATAATCTCATCGATAACACCCTGCGCCATGGCCAAAAGGTCACGGCTGTGCGGATCTCGTCACAGGAAACCGGCGATGGTCTTGTTATCGTGTACGAGGACAACGGCGTGGGCATCCCCGATGGCGTGAAAGAAAAGATCTTCCGGCGCGAATTTTTCCACAACACCGGCCTCGGGCTGTACTTAAGCCGGGAGATCCTCGCAAACAGCCGGATGCAGATCCGCGAGACCGGGACGGAGGGATGTGGCGTCCGGTTCGAGATCCTTGTCCCCAAGGGTATCTACGGGAAGCGGGTCGCCGATGCGCCCGCACAGGAAGCTTAAAAAAAAAGTTATTCGTTAACAACCGATTTTACTGCCAGAAACACCGGGCCGCGGACATCGATCTTCTTTTTGTTGTCGGTTATCGCCCGGACCGCGTATTCCTCGATTTTTAAGTTGATGTCGCTGGGGTGTTTTGCCATCTTGACCTGCACGAGCGTGCCCTTTTTGCACCGTGCCGCCTGCTCGATTTCGGCCGCCGCAAGTGCCGAGGCTGCGGAAAGGTAGGTGATGCCGGTGTGGACACCGTTTGTCCGCACGTCCTTCCATTTCTCGGCGTCCGGGACCCCGAGGATATTCCCGTCGTGCGCGAAGATCTCGTTTGCGCAGGCCGGCCCGCAGAGTTTCGCGTTTGCCTCGGTCTCTTCGACCGTAACCGTTACCTGCGTGCCAAGGAGCAGCCCTTTATATGCCTCAAAGGAGCAGGGGCCCTGGGCCGCTGCGTTTGTTGTGGCGACCTGTGCAATTGCACGGGCGATTGCTTTTCCTTCGGGTGTCGCGGGCTCGGATCTGAGGTGCACGGCCCGGGCAAGCTCGCGATCAGAAACCAACCGGGGGAAGAACTGGGGGTACGAGAGCTGGCGGATATCGGCTGCGTTGTATGCGATCATGGCGAGCCTTTCCACCCCGAGGCCGAGGTTCATGACCGGGATCCCTACGCCATACTCGCCGAGCGCTGATGGCGAGTACATGCCAAACGTTGCGACCTCCACCCAGCCGTGGACCGGGTGCTTTGCGTACACCTCGGTCTGCGAATCGGGCATGTAATACTTGGAGCGCTTCTCGTCGGGCTGGAACCGGAAGTCCTCGTACCCGAACGCGGAGAGGAGCGCCTCGCTGATTGCCTTACCGTCTTCGAGCGTTACATCGTCGCCCGCGACAACGCAGGACGCGGAATGGTAGGCCATGAGCCGGGTGGGCCCTTCTGCCTGTTCGCGCCTAAAACAGCGGTCTACCGAGAAGAGTCTGATGGGGAGCGGCGTCTTTTCCCAGATCGAGCCGAGCGTCATGAACCAGCCGCTCGTCATGTGGCTTCGGAGCGTGTTCCGCGAGGATTCGGGAGCGAGCGCCTTGAACTCGGGGAAGACTTTATCGAGGATATGGACAACGTTTCCGTCATCGGTGTCGAGCACTTTTGCAAGCTCGTGGGTCAGCTCGTCGCCATCGATCTCCGACTTCTTGTACGCATGGAGCGTCTCGCGGAGCTTCTCTTCGGTCGGGGCCGGCATGGGCTTTTTGAGGATCTCATTAATCGCATCGAGCTGCGCCCGGGCAATCCCTACGTTCGGGCGCGGGAGGCCTCCCACGTAGAAGACCCGGTCAAGGACCGCCATTGCCTCGGGGCCGAACTGCCGGTAGATCTCGTTTTCCTCAACGATCACCGGGTTTTCGATCTCGTCAAACCCCATCGAAAGATAGATCTCGCGCAGCCGGTTGATCGTCTCGAAGATCGGGTGAGCGTGCGCCCGGGTGTACCGGAGCCGGGGATATTTTTTGTCTTCCCCCGGGGGGGTGATGACCGACGGCCCCTCGTGCCATGTCCCTTCGAAATTCTGGTGGGATTTCTCTTTCCATTCCTGTGGATTGAATCTCATACCTTTAGCGCTCCATGCAGATGACCCTGCTTAGGGGATTTTCATCCCGGATTTTATAATCGCACGATGCGGCAATTTCTCTTGCGAACGCCCGCACCTGCGCATGCTCCGGCATGTTCGTACGTTGCAAACGGTTTCTACTGTATCCCAGATACATGTATCCTTTCACCTCGACAAACGTTGCCCCGGAGTCCTGGAGGATCCGGGCGTAACCGGCGGGGTTGAAATCATTGTGGCCGGCAACGAGCGTGATCCGGACTGCCGAGCGCTTGTTTTTAAGCCCCGCAAGGCTCTCGTGGATCCGCTCCCAGAACGCTTCCGGGTCCCCGAGCGGCCGGCAGATTTTTGTGTAGGTCGCAAGATCGGGTGCATCGAGCGAGACGTACTGCTGGAAGGGCCGGCACCGTGCGAGCACGTCCGGGTTCGTACCGTTGCTCACGACAAAGGTGGTGTAACCGTTTGCGTTAAAGAGGTCCACGAGCTCCGGGAGTTTTGAGTAAAGCGTGGGTTCGCCCGAGAGCGAGATCGCCACGTGTTTTGGATTAAGTGCCTCCTCCCACCGCTCTTTTGTCACGGTATTGTCGAGCACCGCGTTGTAACCGGCCAGCGCCTGCTTCTGGAGCTTGTGCACGCCCGCGAGGATCGTTTCCGGCAGGCACTCTTCTGTTTCCACCGCTTCGTGTTCAAACGACCGCCAGCAGAAGAGGCAGCGCTGGTTGCATTTGAGCGTTGGCGTCATCTGGACGCAGCGGTGGCTGTCGATCCCGTAGAACTGGTGCTTGTAGCACATATCGCCGCCGGCAAGCGCCCGCTTGCACCAGAGGCATGGCTTGAGCGCCGCGGAGGATTCCGGCGAAAAAAAGAGGTATCCCTGCCTGTTTAAGGCATCACATGGTCCGGATGGCATCGATCCCAAGCGTTTCGAGCGCTTCATGAAGTGTGTTCTGCACGGCCAGAACGAGTGTCAGCCGGCGGTCGCGGACTTTTCCTTCGCTTTTGAGGACCGGCTCGTAGTGGTAGAAGGTGTTGAAGGTGTCCGCGAGCTCGTGGGCGTAGGTGGCAAGCAGGTGCGGGCGGAGCTCACAAACCACTTTTTCTATGACCTCAGGGAACTTTGCGATCTTCTTTGCAAGGATGATCTCCTGTTCGGTCTCAAGCTCGTAACACTGCTCAAAGTTCCCGGCTTTATCAAGGATGCTGCATGCACGGGCATGGGCATACTGGATGTAGGGGCCGCTCTGGCGCTCGAAGTCAAGCGCCTCCTTCCAGTCAAAGACCGTACTCTTTTCCGGTGAGATCTTCACGATATCGTACCGGATCCCTGCCCGGGCAACGGATGCCGCGATGCTCTTTCGGGTCGCCTCGTCGAGCTCGGGCCTGCGGGTGGTGACCTCTTCAAAGGCGCGCTTTGTCACCTCTTCGATCAGGTCATCGGCCGAGACGAATTTTCCCGCCCGGGTGCTCATCGAACCTTCGGGCAGCGAGACAAACTCGAAGTGGACGATCTCCGGGGGTTTGACGCCGAGGAGTTTTAAGGTGCACTGGAGCTGCGCCCCGATCAGCTTGTGGTCGGCGCCGAGCACATCGATCGCCCGGTCGAAGTTCACGCTCTTCCAGGTGTGGAACGCAAGGTCGCGGGCCGCATATACCGAGGTCCCGTCGCTTCGCCGGATCACGTACTTGTTTGCAAACCCGAATTCCGCGAGGTCGAGCGCGAGGAGCGTGCCTTCGTGCGTCACCTGCGGGAGCTTCTCGATCTTCCCGATCACGCGCTTTGTGTCGCCGTTTCTTACAAAGTCGCTCTCCCAGACAAACCGGTCGTGCCTGACGTTGAGGTTCTTTAAGGTCACCGCAAAGCCGTCGAGGCAGCGGGAAACTTCGCGCCGGAATTTCTTTACCGTCTCCGGGTCGCCGCCTTCCACGAGCTCCATGAGCTCGTCGACCTCTTTTGTAATCCTCTCCTTGTCCTTGTCGATCTCGCGGTTCGCCGCGATGTAGACCCGGGCAATGTGGGCGTCTTCTTTTTCGCCCGGCAGCGGCTCGTGTTCGAGGTGGTCGAAGCCCCAGGTCACGATCGCGATCTGCCGGCCCATGTCGTTTACATAGTACTGGACTTCGAGCCGGTAGCCGGCTTTCCGGAACGCCCGGGCGAGCGTGTCGCCGATGATCGAATTCCGGATGTGGCCCACGTGGAGCGGGCCGTTGGGGTTTGCGCTCGTGTGTTCGAGCACGATCCGGGTTTCCTTTGGCGGGAAGTTCCCGTAGCCGGGCTGTGTTGCCGCTTTTACGGCCGCGCTCACGTAGGCTTTCCCGAAGACAAAGTTCACGTACGGGCCTTTTGCCCCGATGGTCACGCCAAGGTCCGCAAGTTCCTTGTTCTTTTTGAGCGCTTCGACAATTTCCTGCGCTATCTTTACCGGCGCCTGTTTTTTGACTTTTGCAAGGGAAAATGCAACGGTTGTTGCAAGGTCCGCGTGCTCGCCGCCATCGGCAAGCGGGATTTCGTCAAGGCCCGTGCATTCTATAAGCGCCTTTTTTATTGCTGCTGTTGTGTCAAAAACCATCTAGTATCCCGTCCTGTACCGCAGGATGGCGGCAATCCCGCCAAATGCTGTAAAGAGAATCGAGCCTTCCTCGAAATCATCGGAAATGATCTCGACTTTTGCGCTCGAAAGATCGGCAAGCTTTGCCAGTTCGTCAATGATATCGATCTCCTCGTCAAGCACGAGCGGCGCTGTGCACTTCGGGCACGAGCCGAGCTCGATGTCTCTTGCCGTCTTTCCGACCGGCATGCTCACGGTCCGCTCCTCGGTGTAGTCGCAGCTCTGGCATTTTATTTTCAGCCGCGATTTCCTGAGGTTTCCCGATAAGAGGAGCGTGTCCACCGCACCGAGTTCGAGGTTTTTGCGGATACTCTCCTCACCGTACGCGGCAAGGCCGTTGTCTTTTACCAGTTCCTTGAGGAACCGTTCCATGAAGGTCTTCTCTTTTACGACCTCCATTCCCGAGAGCGCGTCCTTTGCCGCATCCACGAGCTCGGGCAGGCCGTCTTCGTTTGTGTATGCGACATCAAAGAGACCGATGATCCGCTTCTGGACCTCGTGGTGGAGGTAGTTCCCCGCCTCGAATTCTTCCTTTGTCGGGCTCGGGCCGCCGATCAAGAGCCCCTTGAACCGGGCAAAGAAGTCTTTTTCCGCTAAGTAGATCGCACTCGAACGTTCGCCGACTTTCGTGTAGAACTCGTTGATCGCAATCTCACGGAGCCGGCCGAACCGGGCCGCCGACTGGCCGCCTTTCCTCATCTTGCCGGGCACCGTAGAGTTTGCGCCGCCGATCGGCTCGATCCGGTTGCCGCGCAAAAAGCCCCAGTATGCCTCGCGGCGGTCGAGCACGAGAAGGCCGTACACGTACTTCTCTTCGAGCATCTGTTTTAAGGGTTCGAGCTCGAAGCCCGAACTGCAGCGGTACATGTACGTGTTGAGGGGCTCGGGCGGCTCGATGATCGTGCACTGGAGATCGGTCCGGTCGCCGTAGAGTTTTACTGTCCCGCAGAAGACCGCCATGCCTTTTTCCGGCGGGTGCTTGTAGTACTTGAGCCGGGAGAGGATCGAGGAGATTGCGCTCTGGACGTTTGTTCTCGTCTGCTTGCTCTTGATGTTCGCGCACTGGCCGTACTCGTCTTTTAACTGGCCGGTCACATCGAAGATCTGCTTGTCGGGCGGGATGTAGAGCGTGATGAGCTCCGTGCCGTCCCCCTGCTGGGCCTCGAGTTTTTCAAGCGTCTTTTTGAACTCGTAGCGCTTGCGCGCGTCGTCCATCTCCACGGGTTCTGTCATGAGCGGATGTATAGCCTCCCCTTTAAAGCCTGTACTTATTCACGCTTGCGTACCATAAATTTGCGTAAGGTGGGCTATGATTTTGTTGTCCACGTCTCCGTTTATCCCGTGTTCCCCGTTAAATTCGGTAAAGGTCTTTGGCTCTCCTGCCGCTGCATAGAGCGCTTCGCCTTGTGTATACGGGATGATGGGATCGGTTGCATTGTGGTACATCCAGACCGGGCGCGGCGCGATCTTCGGGAGGTAGGTGCCTGGTTCGAGCGATTCGGCAAACCGGAGCACGTCGCCGCTCCCGCCCTGCGCAAGAACGGCTTCCTTTATACCCCAGTCCGCGGTCGAGATCCCGATATACCCGGCAAAGTTCTTGTCAACGCCTGCTGCTACCGCTGCGTACCTGCCACCGTTGCTGCCCCCGACTGCGTACACCGGGACATCGAATTTTTCGGCAAGCAGGGCCCGTGCAGACGAGATATCGCAGATGGTCAGGTAATACTCGGGCCAGTCGGACTGGCTGCCGGCCGCAAATTTTGCATAGTCTTCCTGCGGGGAAAATGCATAGCCGGCCGTCTCCCCGCCCCGGCCCCGGGTGTCCACGAACATGAACGCGTACCCGGCCCGTGCGAACTGCAGCATCCGTTCCGCATGGCCCGAGACCTTCTCGCCCGCGCCCGGGATATACACGAGCACCGCTTTGGGCTTTTCCGGGTAGGAGAGGTAAGTCACTACATTGCCGGTCGGGGTGTCGATGACATAGCGCGAAAGCGTGTAGGTGCTGTTGGTCACGAGCACCGTCTCGTTTGCCGTGACCTGCGGGCAGGTGACCGAGAGTACGCCGCTGCTGTCAACAGAGTACGCAGGTGCCGTACTACTGGTGCATCCGGCAAAGGCTGCGAGCACAAAAAGCAGCGCGAGTCCGGCGGCAACGAGATATCCCCTCATCATTCCTCCTCCCGGCAGCGGTGGAGCAGGCAGATCGTCTTTGCATCGCAGATGGTACCGTCCTGCACCATCGCGTCGGTTTTTTCCCTTGTTACGGGTTTTACTTCGATCACTTCGTCCGCATCCTTCCCGTACTCGTGCGAGGGTGTGAGGCCCCGGGCTTCAAAGAGCCAGATCTTTTCGTCCGTGAAGCCGGGCGTCGTGTAGATGAAGCCTCTGGGGATGAAGGTCTTTGCCGCCATCCCCGCCTCCTCGATAAGTTCGCGCCGCGCAGTTTCTGCCGGTTCCTCGCCGTCCTCCATTGTCCCGGCCGGCGCCTCGTAAATGTACTGGCCGATGGCGTACCGGTACTGGCGCAGGAGCAGGTAGCCGGTCTCCGTCACCGGCAGGATCGCGACGGCACCTTTTGGGTGGACGATCACTGCGTCCCTCTCGACACCGTTTGGAAGCATGAGTCTTTTATTCTCGATCCACAGGCGCCGGCCCCGGAAGATCTCCATGTTAATCGCCCTCGTACGGGATCGGGTCGCTTCTCCCGAGAGCGGCAAAGGCCTCGCGCCGGAAGTGGCACGAGCCGCAGGTTCCGCAGGCCCGGTCTTCGTTTTTGTAACAGGACCAGGTGTTCTCGTACGGCACGCCGAGTTCCGTACCGATCTTCAGGATATCGGTCTTGGTCATCCGGATAAAGGGCGTTTTGAGCTCAATATGCGTGGACTCTTTTGTCCCGAGCCCGATCACGCGCCGGAACGCATCGATGAAATCCGGCCGGCAGTCCGGGTAGCCCGAGTAGTCGAGCGCCTGGACGCCGATGAAGATCGCATCGGCGCCTTTTGCCTCCGCATAACTCGTTGCGATTGCAAGGAGGTTTGCGTTCCGGAACGGTACATAGGTGTTCGGGACGCCCTTCCGGGCCGGGTCGAACGCATCGACCGGCATCGCCGTATCCGTCAGGCTGCTCGCCCCGAACTTTTCAAAGTACCGGAGATCGATCTCGGTAAAATCGCGCGCACCAAGAAGCCCCGCGATCGTTTTCGCGCAGGCGCGCTCCTTGTTTTCCGTGCGCTGGCCGTAGTTCGCGTGGAGCGCATAGATCTCGTAGCCTTCGTTTTTCGCATAATACGCGAGAGTGGACGAATCCATCCCTCCCGAGATGAGGCATGCCGCTTTCATCATTTCACCCCGAGGACCTTGTGGAGCTGGACCTGGAACCGGACCGGCAGGCTGTTGGTGAGAATATACCGGACGAGCGGTGCCGTGTCCGCGCCAAAGACCGGGGAAAAAAAGACCGGTCCTGCGATTGGGTGCTTGTCCATGACCCCGTGGGCGTATTGGCAGTCCTCAACGTCTGCCACGACAAACTTCACGGAGTCTTTGGCCCGGATCTTTGCAAGGAGCGAAAGGTCGCTTTTTTCTCCCGAAGACGGGCACTTCACATCCATGCAGACCGAAGCGTACTGCTGGACGGGAGCAAAATCGATCGTGCCGTTTGTCTCGATGTCGATCACCGTGCCGCGCTTTGCAAGCGATGCAAGGAGCGGGAGGAGCGCTTCAGTCTGGATGAGCGGTTCGCCTCCCGTGATGCAGACATAGCGCGGGTTCTGGCGCCAGCACTGTTCGAGGATATAATCCTCGCTCATGGCGATACCGCCGCCGAGTGCTTCTTTTGTGTCGCACCAGCGGCAGGAAAGGTTGCAGCCACTAAGCCGGACAAAAAGGCAGGGAGCGCCCTGCCGCACGCCCTCCCCCTGGAGGCTGTAAAAAATCTCGGCGATCTTCATTTTTCCGTAATCTCGGCACAGGATGTCGGGGATTCCCACACGCGGATTTTTTTGACATTCGCGCGCAGCCCCAGTTCGCGGCAGGCCGCGGTAAGATCGTCCCGGATTAAGGTGGCGATGAGCTCGCTTGTCGGATCGCCGGGTGTGGTAATCACCGGGTGGAACTCTGCGATCCGGGGCACCATGGGGTCCTCCTTGTTGAGGATGATCTGGTGGTCGTATTTCTCCACGATCTTTTTTATCACGGAATAATCGATCACGATCTGGGTGTTCGGGCCCGGTTCGCCTTCCATCCAGACCTCGATCTTCCAGCGGTGGCCGTGGAGGTTCGCGCACTTGCCCTGATAGTGGAGGAGCCGGTGGCTGGTGTCGATCTGCACCTCTTTATAGATACCGACTTTCATTGATGCTATCATTGGCCGGGCGGGGATATAATATTATGAGCAGTGAGGGATAATAGTACAAGACAGGCAGGTGGGATGCCACAATTTATAAATCGGTTCCCCGCGCTAGTATATATCTCAGCGTGGGATTTCGGTATCCACGATAGAAAAACAAAAATGAGGCTCTTTAATGGGACAGGGTAAATTCGCAGCCAGAAAACTGGTTCGGGACGCAAATAAGTTCCGGTGGAGCGACAAAAACTACGCTCGCCGGGTACTCAACCTTGATGAAAAGTCGGATCCGCTCGAAGGCGCTCCGCAGGCAAGGGGTATCGTGCTTGAGAAAGTCGGTGTCGAGGCAAAACAGCCCAACTCGGCGATCCGGAAATGCGTGCGTGTCCAGCTGATCAAGAACGGCCGGCAGGTTACGGCATTCGCGGTCGGCGACGGCGCTATCAACTTCATCGATGAACACGATGAAGTCGAGATCGAGGGCATCGGCGGCCGTCTCGGCCGGTCCATGGGAGATATCCCCGGGGTCCGGTATGTCGTGACGAGCGTCAACAACGTCTGCCTCCACGAAATGGTCATTGGCAGGAAGGAGAAACCGCGCAGGTGATCATGATGGCAGAAACAGAAGTTCCGGCAGCCGCCCCGGCCGCGGCAGCACCGCAGTCAAAGGCGCTGCTCTTTAACAAGTGGGACGTATCCGAAGTCAAAGTCACGGACCCGAGCCTGGTGCGGTACGTCAATCTCACCCCCCAGATCATCCCCCACTCCTGCGGCAAGTTCTCCCGCCAGGAGTTCAATAAGGCAAATATGATGATTGTCGAGAGGCTGATCAACAGCCTGATGCAGACCGAGAATAACACCGGCAAGAAGCAGCTGGCAATAGGGATCGTGCGGGATGCATTCGAGATCATCAATAAAAAGACCAAGAGAAACCCGGTCGAGATCCTTGTCGAGGCAATCGGTAACACCGGGCCCCGCGAAGAAACGGTGCGGTTAAAATACGGTGGTATCAACGTCCCCAAGTCGGTCGATACCGCGCCGATGCGCCGGGTCGACTCCGCAATCGGTTTCATTGCCGAGGCAGTCGAGAAGTCTTCGGGCAAGGCAAAAAAACCGGTCAGCGTCATCCTTGCCGACGAACTTATCGCAGCCGCAAAGGGCGATGCGAAGTGTTACTCGGTCAGTAAAAAGGAAGAAAAAGAGCGGATTGCAAAGTCCGCCCGGTAAACATCTTTTTTCGAGGTTATTTTCATGTCACGCGGCAAAAAAACGGTAGAGCGCGTAGTCGAGCTCATGAAGGACCCCAAGCACATCCGGAACATTGGTATCGTGGCGCACATCGACCACGGCAAGACCACCCTGTCCGATAACCTGCTTGCGGGTGCCGGTATTATCTCGGAAGAACTCGCGGGCAGACAGCTCTTCATGGATTCGGATGAGGAAGAGCAGGCCCGTGGTATCACGATCGATGCGTCGAACGTTTCGATGGTGCACGAAGTCGAAGGCCAGGACTACCTCATCAACATGATCGATACGCCGGGCCACGTAGACTTCGGCGGCGACGTTACCCGTGCAATGCGTGCGGTGGACGGCGCAGTCGTTCTCGTGGACGCGGTCGAGGGGACGATGCCCCAGACCGAGACCGTGCTCCGGCAGGCATTAAAGGAGCAGGTCGTCCCGGTACTTTTTATCAACAAGGTAGACCGGCTGGTCAACGAGCTCAAGGTCGATGAGACCGAGATGCAGATACGCCTGGGCAAAGTGATCGACAAGGTCAACAAGCTCATCAAGGGCATGAACGAGGATGCCTACAACAACGGCTGGAAACTCGATGCCTCTAAAGGCACCGTTGCGTTCGGTTCCGCGCTTTACAACTGGGCCATCTCGGTCCCGTACATGAAAAAGAGCGGCGTCTCCTTTAAAGATGTCTTCGAGAAGTGCCGGGCCGGCGACATGAAGTACCTGGCCAAGCACTCCCCGCTCTATGAAGTCGTTCTCGACATGGTCGTTCACCACCTGCCAAACCCGCTCGAGGCCCAGCCCCGGCGTGTCAATGTCATCTGGCACGGCGACCACTCCACCAAGGAAGGAACGGCCATGCTCTCCTGCGACCCGAACGGTCCGGCCGCCATGATGGTTACCGATATCTCGTTTGATCCGCATGCGGGCGAGGTTGCCACGGGCCGTCTCTTCTCCGGGACGCTTCGGCGCGGCGACGGGCTCTATGTGATGGGCTCGGCCAAAAAAGAGAACCGCCTCCAGCAGGTTGGTATCTTCATGGGCCCCAAGCGTGTAGAGGTTGAGGAGATTGTCGCAGGAAACATCGCGGCAGTCACCGGCCTTAAGGATGCAATCGTCGGTTCTACCGTTACCTCCCTCATGGAGATGACGCCGTTTGAGTCCCTCAAGCACTACTCGGAACCAGTCATGACCGTTGCCGTCGAGGCAAAGAACATGAAGGACCTGCCAAAGCTCGTCGAGGTGCTCCGGCAGGTGGCAAAGGAAGACCCGACCCTCGTTATCGCCATCAACGAGGAAACCGGCGAGCACCTGATCGCAGGTATGGGCGAGCTGCACCTCGAGATCATCACCGGCCGTATCAAGCGCGACAAGGGTGTCGAGATCGTTACCTCCCCGCCGATTGTCGTGTACCGTGAGACGGTCACCGGCAAGGTGGAGAACGTGGAGGGCAAGTCCCCGAACCGCCACAACCGGTTCTACTTCACGCTCGAGCCGCTGCCCGATGCGATCGTCGACCTGATCAAGTCCGGGGATATCTCGATGAACCAGCAGAACATCGAGCGCCGTGATGTCTTAATCAAGGCCGGCATGGACAAAGACGAGGCAAAGAACGTCAAGCATATCAAGGGCACCAACATGCTCATCGATATGACCAAGGGTATCCAGTACCTCAACGAAACGATGGAACTCATCCTCGAAGGTATCAACGAAGCCCTTGCCGGCGGCCCGCTCGCTGACGAGCCCGTCCAGAACCTCAAGATGACCCTGACCGATGTCAAGCTCCACGAAGATGCAATCCACCGTGGCCCGGCGCAGGTCATCCCGGCGGTCCGTGGCGCAATCAAGGGCGGTATGCTGATTGCCGGCGATTCTCTCCTCGAACCGATCCAGCGCATCCAGATCTCGGTGCCGATGGATCAGATGGGCGCTGCAACCTCCCAGATCCAGGGACGGCGCGGCCAGGTCTTCGACATGCAGAGCGAGGGCGACACGATCACGGTGGTCGGCAAAGCACCGGTCGCCGAGCTCTTCGGGTTTGCCGGTGATATCCGGTCAGCAACCGAAGGCCGTGCAATGTGGAACACCGAGTTTGCCGGTTTCGAGCTCGTGCCCAACAACCTCGTAAAAGACGTAGTGATCAGCATCCGGAAGAGAAAAGGCCTCAAGGACCAGATGCCGACCCCGAGCGATTACCTCGGATAATTTTTTTAAAAATTTTTCCCCGTCCCTTTTTCTTTTTTCCCGATGCCTGCCTGGATACGGCTAACCGCTTGGTTCTGTGCTCGTACCAGCACTATTCTGGTAATATATCCCTTCCCGGGAAAGACGCGGTAAGCAGGCCCTTGTACCCGCTTTGCCCGGTTATTCTGGAGACCGGGGCGGCACCTGCAGGGCCGGGAGTGTTACCATCCGTATGACCAATCTTGGCGATGTTATCCGGCAGGTTGAAACTGTCCTTTGCGATCCCTGCCATCCCCCGACAAGCCACGAGCGGGAAGTATATGCCGCAATCCTCTGCGAAGTCTGCACCGGCACTGTGGATGCCAAGGGAAGCCGGTAAATTGCCATCCGACTGAACATCCATTTCGCGCCAAACCTGCGGATTTATTATAGTCCGGCGCCGGAAATACCCCGGTAGAGATGTCGGCAGCCACAGCAGAAACGGGGAAGGCGGAGAGGACGCCCGATCTTCAGGACTTAAAAGATCCCGGCTACGAGCTCTTCATCATCGGGGTCTCGGTCCTTTCGGTCATAAACCTTGTACTGGTGTACATCCCGGGCCTCGACCCGGATGCGGTCAATGTAATCCTTGTCTTCAACTTCTTTCTGACTATTATTTTCATCGCCGACTTTCTCTTCCGCCTTTTCTCGGCGCAATCCAAAACCCACTATTTCTTTCGTGACTGGGGGTGGGCCGATCTTCTTGCGAGCATTCCCTCGCTGCGCATCCTTCGGGTTTTTCGGATCTTCAAGGCTTACCGGCTCATGAGCAGGTACGGTGCAAAGAACATCTGGGAGCAGCTCAATAAGCACCGGGCCGAGAGCATGCTCTATGTCGTGCTCTTCTGTGTGATGCTTGTTATCGAGAGCGGCTCCGTGCTCGTCCTCATGGCCGAACGTTTTGCCCCGAATGCAAACATCCAGACTGCATCCGATGCCATGTGGTGGGTGTATGTCACGATCACGACCGTGGGCTACGGTGACCGGTACCCGGTGACGAATGCGGGACGGATTGTCGGCGTGCTCGTGATGACGACGGGTGTCGGCCTCTTTGGGACCCTTGCCGGGTATATCGCAAACAAGCTTTTGGCACCTGACGTGGACGATACTGCGGCTGCGCCGGATGACGGGAAGAAGGCGGGAGCAGTCCCGGCCGGGGAACGCGGGGAGGAGATCCTTGCCCGTCTCGACCGGATCGAAGCGGAACTCAAAAACCGGCCGCGGTGAACTCGTCCTCCCATATACATAAACGGGTACGAAGGGAACCACTATACCACAAAAAGGGGGCCGGTGGATGGATAACGAACGGACTGCTGCGGACCTTGCGGCGCGGGCTTGCGCCCTGATGCCCGGTGTTGTTATGGATCTTGCGGACCTGGTCCGGCACCCGTCCGTTGCATTTCCCGGGTATCCGGAAGAACCGGTCCGGGCAACAGCGGAGGCAACGCTTGCGCTCTTAAAAAAATACCGGATCCCCGGCGCACGGTTGATGGAGATCCCGGGGGGATACCCGGCGGTCTGTGCGGAGATCCCGGCGCCGGCCGGTGCACCGACCGTGCTGCTCTATGCCCACTACGATGTCCAGCCGGGAAAATTGGAGGACGGGTGGGAGACCGATCCCTTCGGGCCGGTAGAAAAGGACGGCCGGCTGTACGGGCGCGGGACCGCGGACGACAAGTCGGGGATCGTAACCATTGCCGCAGCGCTCGCGCTCTTTCGCGGCCGGCCACCCGTTGGCGTAAAGATTGTGATCGAGGGCGAGGAGGAGACCGAGAGCCACCTCGACGCGTACGTGCCGGCGCACCCGGAATTCTTTTCCTGCAATGCGTTTGTGATCCTCGACAACGGCAACCTTTCCGCGGGAGAGCCGGCGCTTACGACCAGCCTGCGGGGCGTGGCTGCCTGCACGGTTGCGGTCTCCACCCTCGACCACCCGGTCCACTCGGGGATGTTTGGCGGTGCAGCGCCGGACGCGCTCGCGGCTCTTGTACGGATCCTTGATTCGCTTTACGATGCGGACGGCCGCGTGGCAGTGCCGGGTCTTGCATCTGCAGCCCCGCCGGATGCGGAGTATCCTCTTACCGCATTCCGGGAAGGTGCGGGCATTCTCGATGGCGTGGATCTGACCGGCACCGGTCCGCTCGGCGCCCGGCTCTGGTCGGGGCCGGCAGTAACGGTGATCGGGATCGATGCGCCGCCCGTTGCCGGTGCGGCAAACATCCTCGTTCCTGTCGCCCGGGCAAAGGTCAGCCTCCGCATTGCGCCGGACGCAGACCCGGGCCGGGAGATCGCGCTTCTCATGGAGCACCTCCGCAGGGCCGCACCGTGGGGTGCGAAGGTGGAGGTCACCGAGAACGCCCGTTCGGCCGGTTTTGTCTGCCCGGCCGGCCACCCGGCAACGGCAGCGGCAAAAGAGGCCCTTGCCGCCGCATTCGGGAGACCGGTCCGGGAAAAAGGAAGCGGCGGCTCGATCCCGCTCCTCTCAATCCTGCACGCAGCAGCGCCGGAGGCCGGTTTTGTCCTCATGGGCGCAGAAGACACCGCCCGTTCCCGCATCCACGGGACAAACGAGAGCGTTGACCTCGCGGACCTCGAACGGACGATCGTGGCGCTGGCGCTCTTTTTCGTGCGGTTTGCTCATGAGCACTGCCCGGACCCCGCTCCCATAAAAACGACCGGTCCGCTTACGGGTTCCCGCACCCGGTAAGCACGGCCCGCACCGCGGCAAGCCCGTTTTTCCCGTGGCGTTCGGCATCGACAAAGACGGCGCCGATCACGGCCTCGGTCACCATATCGGGCGGACGTTTTCCGGTCCGCCAGATATCTTCGAGGCTCTGCTCCCGCAGGCTCCTGACATGGCGCGAAATCTGGTTCTGTTCCGCAAACGACCGGACCCATTCCAGTTTGACCGCATCGCCCGGGGGGACAGATTCGCTTTCCTGCCACGCCTCGTACAGCCGGCAGGCAACCACCGCATCGATCACCGCGTCCCCCACGGCTACGAGCGGCACGGTGCAGTCAATCGTCTGCGCAAGGGTTGCCGGCATGTGCGGCCCGGCTCGCAAGTGCCGATTCGAGGATTACGGCGTCGTGGAACCGGTACCCGATCCGGTCTTCGAGATTTCTATATACTGCATGGTCGTCCATTGCACCCGCGTCCATCCAGCCCGTGCTGGTAACGCGTATATTATTTTTTCAGGAATATGAATGTTTTTTAATAATTTTTATATCCCGGAACCCGGCAGCGTTCAGCTAAAAAAAGTGAATCCGTTCGAGAAGGCTTCCGACAACCGCAAGGCCGTCTTTGCCGCTCCGTTTCGCGTCCAGGAATATCGCCCCGATGAGCGCCTCAAAAGCGGTGTCAAATGCCTGGTTTCCCTGGAGCCAGACCCGGTTTTTTTCCTCGCCCTTTCCCCAGCGGATGTACTCTTCGAGCCGGAACGTGGTGGCAAACGCCCGGGTCCGGTCCCGGTTGACGCCGAGGATCTTCCCCTGTGTCAGCGAGCCCTTGTCCTTTGTCCCGTTCTCGTAAAGCCGGCTGACAACCACGGTCCCGAGGACGGCATCGCCCACGGTGGCAAGCGCGTCCATGCTCCCTCCTGCCGTGCCGTTATGTTCGTTTGCGTACATCGTGCGGGTCAGTGCTGTCAAAAGGAGGTCTTTGTCGGAGAACGGGTAGCCGATCGCGGCTTCGAGTTCGTTTGGGGATCTGGTGTCGGGCATGGTGGTGTCTCCGGGTTAGCGGTACGGGATACTGGTGCTTACGGCCTCTTGAATGTTTTTTAAGTTTTAGTATGGGGCGGTTGTCCGGTAAAAATGGTTTAGAGGATCTTCGATCCCGCGCCCGGCCCGGGCTTTACCTGGAAGACGTCGGTGATTTTTACAACGATCGCGGACTTTGCGATAAGCGTGGCCTTGATTCCTTTTACCCATGCCGCGTCCTGTTTAAAGATCTCGTCGTTGGTGTGGATGGTCGTGGTTCCCTTGACCTGGAAGCCGCCCTTCTCGCCCCACCAGGTGATTCCGGCGTGCGGGTTTTCTTTTAAGTTTGCGAGCGTCTTGTTGAAGTACTGGTCCGAGACGAGCAGGGTCTCGTCGTCCAGGAGCTTGAACGCCCCGATAGGGACGGCGTTTGGGATGCCCGACTTCGAGGCGGTTGCAAAGTACACGAGTTTTGTCCCGGCAAGGGACTCTTTGATCTCAGCGGTGAGTTTTACCATGTGCAGGTTCCTCCAAAAGAGAATATTCCTGTCGGGGGATGTTAAGTGTTTGGCAGATTTGTATCATACACCGGGGGTAGCCGGCAGGAACCCGTCCAGCAGCCAAACCGGCAGAACCCGTTGGTTACGGGATAGCCGGAAGCGGGATACCGGGTGTTGCATTGATCCAGGCATGCCGTACAAGAGTTGTCACCGGTCACGGGACCGGCCGTATCTTCCGGTGGGAATAGGGCCCCGTCCGGAGCTGCCGCGCAAGGACCCCGCACCTGAAATGGTGCCGGCGAGCGCCAGCAGGACCATGCACGATACTTGTATTTTGTAGGACCCGTTTCATGACCTTTCACGGGGAAGTACTTGTTTACGGGGCCAATAAAAAAAGCGTTGAGTGAAATTTATTTTTCAGTGATCCGGTCAGGTGGGGCATAACCGTGGATTGGTCCCGGCTTTTTTTTCGTAAACTGCGGGAAAACGAACATAAAAAAAAGAATCCGTAACCGCAACCACAATAACCAAAAGGGTCAAGGATATACCAGAGATATACTGGTGCGGCCATGAAGGAGTCCCCGGCATTTTCCCCGGTTTTTACCTATACCCACGCGATGGTGGGCCGGCTTGCAGCGATTGCAGCAGCCCGGGAAGTTATCCTCCATGCCCGCCTTGTCCCGAAGTGGGAGATCTCCATTCGCCGGGAGCAGCTGGTCCGTGCTGCCCATGCATCTACGGCAATCGAGGGAAACCCGCTCTCGCTTGAGGAGGTGAGCCGGCTTGCCGATGGCCGGGAAGTGATGGCTGCCCGGCGGGTAAAAGCCGAGGTGCTCAATTATCTTTTTGTGCTGGAGCATATCGACCGCTACCAGCACAGCGGTGCGGTCAGCCAAAAAGACCTTCTTTTGCTTCACCGGGACATTACGCGGGATACCCTTGACGACCCGGCAGCGGAAGGGGCGTTCCGGAAGGTAAAGGTGGTGGTCGGGAACCGGATCACAAAAGAGGTCGTTTATACCCCGCCCCCGGTAAAAGAGGTTGTCCCGCAGGCCGGGGCGCTGCTTGGCTGGCTGGCTTCTGATGAGTCACGCGGGCTGCACCCGGTGATTGCGGCAGGGATCGCCCATTACGAGCTGGTGCGGATCCACCCGTTTGTCGACGGGAACGGCCGGACTGCCCGGGCGCTTGCAACGCTTGTCCTTTCCCAGCGTGAGTTCGATATCAAGCGTTTTTTTACGCTGGACGATTTCTACGACAGCGACCGGCCTGCCTATTACCGGGTGCTTAAGGAAGAGAACCGGGTGTACCCGGATCTCACGGTATGGCTGGAATATTTCCTCGAAGGCGTGGAGATCTCGCTTGGGCGGGTAAAAGAGAGAGTCATTTTGCTCTCCTCTGATGAGCCTCGGAAAGAAAAGGGCGGCCAGGTTGCACTATCCGAACGCCAGATGAAAATTATCGGGTTCATCCACGCGAACGGTTCGGTAAAAAGCGGGGACCTGATGCGCATGTACGGTATTTCCCGTCAGGCTGCCGGCAAGGAACTTGCGCTGATGGTGGGACAGAACCTGATCCGTCCGGAAGGAAAAGGACGGGCGACCCGGTACGTGATGGTGTGAATCGGGTTGTCGATTCGGTTGTCGATTCGGTTGTCGATTCCGTCCGGTGGACTGAACCGGTGATATTTTTTCAGGGGTGAAGGATGAAGCAGGCATTACTTGTCATCGATGTGCAGAACGAATATTTCACCGGGGCGATACCGGTGACGTATCCTGCCGGGAGCCTTGCAAACATTACCCGGGCCATGGACCATGCGCACGGCGCCGGTATTCCGGTCGCAGTGATACAGCACACGAACCCGGCCCCGGATGCCCCGGCGTTTGGGAAAGGAACACCGGGCTGGGAGCTCCATCGTGAGATCAAAAAACGGCACGCGGATATCGTGATAGAAAAGAACCTCCCGGGCAGTTTCACCGGCACGGATCTTGAGGCCTGGCTTAAGGAGAACGGGATCGCCACGGTCACGATCGCCGGCTACATGACCCAGATGTGCTGCGATACGACCGCCCGCCAGGCATTCCACCGGGGGTATACCGTAAATTTCCTGTCCGATGCAACGGGGACGCTTTCCGTTACGAATGCGGCCGGGTCGGTTTTTGCCGAAGAGCTCCACCGGGCCATCCTCGTGACGCAGCAGATGCGGTTTTCCACGGTGATGACAACGGCAGAGTGGATCAAGGGGTTGTGAGGGGCGCTTTTAAGGCCGGCGCGTGTCCGGTCCCCGGATAAAAAGTACCGGAGGTTGTCCCGTGCAAGCGGTCCGGCAAAGACGGGCGATTGCGTGGCACCGGTCCGCTGGCTCCGATACCGTTCCCGGGCCCCTGCCTCAAAAACGCCAGAAACAGTCGGGCCTCCCCGGGCCCGGCGTGCATTCAGACCCGGGTCTTTTTTTTAGATTCTCCTGTTGTTTCCTCTAAAAATAAATCCGGTGGCCCGGGTAATTTTTGTGAGGGTCAGGCAAGCCGGCTCTGCCCGGCCCCGGCGTCCGTCCGTTTCCTGTACCTGCTGTATCCGCCCGAGGCGCCATAGCCGACCGGGGCAGAGATGCAGTTTTTGCTCCCGCGCCTGACCTCCGGTTTCATGGTCCCGTCGGTCTGCATGATCATAACCCGCTCATCCGGCACCGGCTCCTCTTTTCGGGCCCCGTATTCCCCAACCGGCGTGTTGTCCGCGCTGGGGGAGAGCTCTTTTGGAGCGGTGCAGGGACTCTGGGCACCTGTCTCCTGAAAAGGCACGGTCGTCCGCGGGCGGTATTTTTCGGGCAGCCGGGACATTTCCCGGTAGTGGCATTTGAGATCCAGGAGTTCCTTTGTGAATGTCCCTACGAGCACTCCTATCCCATCGACCTGTTTTTCCAGTGCTGCAATGCGATATTCGCCGGCATCACTGCCATATGGTTCCCCTGGCGTGATTATCATCCCCTTTTTTTATCAGGTTCAAATCCGTGATACCCGATCGTTTCCTCGTATCCGGCGGCAGCCCGATTTGCCTGTATACCTACAGGTGCGGCCCGGCCTTTATAGTACCCGGCCAGCTGTTTTATGGAAAGGGACGTACCGCCAGACATGCCGGTAAAAGGGTGCAGGGCGGGTAAAAACGGTAAAAAAATGTTTCAGATGATGCTTTCGAGTTTATGGGCGAGGACGACCAGTCCCTTTTTGATATCGTCAAGGTTTTTCCCCCCGGTGAGGATGAGTTTTCCCGAGGAGAAGATCAGGACGACGATCCTGGGGTCTTTGATCCGGTACACGAGGCCCGGGAACTGTTCGGGCTCATACTCGATATTTTCCATGTTGAGCGTGACAACGACCTTGTTGAGGTTGATGTACCGGGCGAGATCGCAGGAACAGACCATGTTGGTGATCGCGACCCGGGGCTCTTTGAGGGTTTTAAAGCCCGCAGCATTAAACGCTGCAATTATTGCCGCAAGTCCGTCAATAAGTGCCTGCTCGTTGCGAAGGCCGGTCAGTACGATCTTGCCCGATGAAAAGATCAGGGATGCAATTTTGGGATTTTCGATGTGGTAGACTGCGCCGGGGAACCGTTTCTTGTTGAGTTCGCAGTTTTTGAGGTTCGCGGACAGTGCGACAAGGTCGATGGACTCTGCGATGGCACCGGATGCAACAATGTTCTCGATTTTCAGGGATTCGAATATCTTATCATCCATCTTCTAGTTTAATGACGTTCTTTAGAGCATAAGGTTATGGACGCTCCCAGCCGGTTTTTGGTTTTGGCAGGGTCTGCCTTGCGGCAGGGAAAAAACCAAAAAGCCCTGTTTTGCAGCGGGAAAAACGGTTTATTTGCCTTTTTTTTGAAATTGCAGAAGCCGGTGCCGGGAGATGTCCCGGTCCTTTGTGCGGGTGGCGGCCGGGTGGGGATCGATCCCATATCCTTATACCCTTGTACCGCATGTAAAGAACGATAACGTGGAGGGATGTTTTCATGGGAATCAAACCGTCATACATCAAAAATCTCGGTACCACCCTGCTGAATAAGCAGGCGGAGTATTTTTCCAAGAGTTTCGAGGAGAATAAAAAACAGCTGGCCTCTTCGGCAAGTATCCCGAGCAAGCGGGTGAGAAACCGCATTGCCGGGTACATCACGCGAAGGATGAACGCCAAAAAGCGCACGTAAATTCCCGGGCAGCACGGGACGGTTGCGGTCCCGTGGAGCCGGGATAATCCCCGGCCGTTTTTTCCCCGGTTCCGGCAGGGAAAAAGAAAAAACGGCAGGGCTCTTTTTTTTTAACCGTATATTCCCGCGGACCGTGACGGCAGCGCGGGTGGCGCGCCCGGTAACCGCCCCGGGGACTGGTCCTTTCCCTGCGGCAACAGGAAGACCTCTATAGTCACGAGCCGTCTATTGTCCGTGACTGGTATGAAATAACACAAAAAACTTAAAAAAAAGGGTTTTTTTAGACTATCTGCCTTTAACGACCTTTGAAACGATCATCATATCAGCAGTATTATGAAAAAACCATGAAAGGAGTTGAACAATTCTGACAACTACACCAGAACACAATGCAGCAAAGACCGGCGCAAAGCTACCGGGAGCCGCCGGGTCATCTGCGTCCGGCACGGGTTCGCAGCCCGCCGTACCAAAAGGAGTTTCCCACCCGGCAAAAGGCGTGAAATCGTTAATCCACGAGTCGCACAAGCTCGGGTACAAAAAGGACCGTCCCCTGGCAGCGGCCGGGACAAAGAGCCCGTCCGGGCCGGCCCGGAAATAACCCGGTCGTTTTTTTTTAATTAACCCGATAGTTACTCCCGTTTTTTTTTTAATCGCGCCGGCAGGACTGCCCGCGGTCTTTTGCAGAGCCTGCCTCACGATCACCGGGAGGGAACGTTTTTTTTAATTCTCTCTGGTGTGCCGGCTCCCGTATACCGCACCCCGGACTGCCCGGACCCTGCACGCAAAGTCCCGCCGGAACCTCAAAAGATGGCAGAAGAGTCCGTGCAGGCGATCGTGGGGGTTGTAAAAAAGGAATGGTTACCGGTGGGGGGTGGTGTCAGGGACCAGGGGAGTGATCACGATCGATTTGATGATGGCCTCGATATCTCCCTGCAATGCCTCGACCGAATCCTGTTGGTTCGGGCCCCTGAACGAAAAGATATACATCCCGTTTTCCGTAGATACAAACAGGTAGGATCCTTTCACAGCGGTGGTCTGGAAATCCAGTTCATAGGTTTTGTAGCCGGATATCTTCATTGTATAACTGTGGGAGGAGACACCCAGCGGAGTGCCGTAGGTCTTTCCAACGGCAAGGGTTGCCTGGTTGAAGTAGTCCTCGAAGTCCGATCCGGGGCTCTGGTCGAAATCGACGCTCAGGGTATTATAGGATGCGCTGTCACCCGGGATGGTCTCGGGCGAGTAGAAATTGGCAATATTAATGGTAGTGGTGCCATAGTCCCTGACCGCGCTCGTGAGGACATCCTGCCGCGTCCAGGTGTCCGGGTACGCTAAGGTTACTCCGTACTGGAGCGCTGCACTGGTAGTCCCGGTACCCGTGGCAACCGATGTTGGCGGGGGGGTCTGTTCCGGAGTAACGGTCACTGTTGGGGCGGTATTGCCGGCGGACTGTGTAGTACACCCGGCAAAAAGCACGGATACTGCAACGAACACGACGACCGCGATGCCGATGCAGGAATAACCACTGGTATGTTTCATGTTTTTCTCCTGGTTACCTGCCAGTAGGCATACCGGGCTAAATGTGTTGTGCTGAATTTCATGGATTGGAACGTTTGCGATCCGCTCTATCGATGAGCTTGTCTGGTGCTAAAAAGAAAAGATCGCCGTCATCGTTCCGGTGAGTTGCAAAAATGTACCCTTGAAGAACATGGTACCCGGTATACCTCGTCCGGCACAAGGCACAGGTATGGCGGGGAAGCTGATGGTCCTTCGCGGTACCAATATTTTTCTGGAGGTTATTACTCGGACAGGGGGAAGCAGGCTCTGTCGGAACTTTCACGTAGTTCTTGACTGTTGAAGCCCGATCGAGTTTTCTTTCTTCAATGATGGGGGAAAAAGTGCACGGGAAGATCCTTGACAGGAAATCATCCAGATAACGTCTGGACAATTGTTCCAACCGTGTCGAGACAATTATCCCCTTTAGTGCGTGGACAATCCGGGTGCCGTGGAAAAAGACCCCGACACCGTGAATGTAAAAGGATCCCGGTACCTGAAATTCCGGACGGGACCGAAGGATTTAGGGATTCCGCCTCTTTATGGGGTTCATTTTCTCCAAAAACCGTGTATATCGTTTTTCCGGGAAACGCCCCACAATGCCTTTTCCGCGGCCGATCCGGGCCTCAGACCGCCTCCCGTATCTCCCCGTTTTCGCGCCTGCAGGAAGGCCGCTATTTTGCAGGATCAATCTGCCTTTTAATCGCTTATTTTCGGGAAATACCTGATTTAAACGATATTTTCTATGCGCGTGGACACGGTTTCCTGTGGAAGTCGGGGGACGGGCCGGGAAGGGGGGAATCCGGGGCTGATTCGGGGCCGGATTGGGGTGGGAGGGAGTAGGACCGGTGGGGGGTGAGTGAAGGTGGGGTGAAATGGCCAAAAGAGTGCTTCCGAAAGGTGAGTACACACTTTTACTCCCCGCGCGACAGGTTAAAAAAGGAGTTGTTGGCCAGAGAAGATAGGATGAAGGGTACGGGAAAAAAGCCGGTGAAAAAACACGGGGATGCTTCCTCCATGGCAGTACCGGACAGTGGGCAGTCTTCTCTCCCATCTGTATTACTGGGGGACATCCGGTCACTCATTGAATCTGCCCGTGTCCGTGTTGCAGTCGGGGTAAATGCAGAGATGGTTATGTTATATTGGGATATCGGTGATCGTATCCGTAAAGAGATTCTTGGGGATAAGCGGGCCGTATATGGGAAACAGGTAGTCAATACACTTTCAGATGACCTGGTTACGCGCTATGGTCCCGGATTTGCAAGAACCAATCTGTTCAATATGATACGGTTTGCTTTAGGTTTTCCCGGATCGATCAATAGTCCACTCACTGAGTGGACAATTAAGCTGGACTCATTTCAGGAATATCATCTATGTTGAAGATCCGCTTGCCCGTGAATTTTACACCGGGATGTGCCGTCTCGAACGGTGGAGTGTCCGGATACTGCAGGCAAAAATCCAGGGGATGTTATTCGAACGGACTGCTCTTTCAAAGAAACCCGAGGAACTGGCCCGAAAAGATCTTACTGCCCTCCGTGATGAAGACTGTATGACCCCGGACCTAGTTTTCAAGAGCCCGTATTTCCTTGAATTCCTCGGTCTGTCCGATACGTTCTCTGAAAAAGACCTGGAAAATTCAATCCTCCGGGAACTGGAGAGATTTATCCTTGAGCTTGGTACGGATTTCTCGTTTGTTGCCCGGCAGAAGCGGATCAGTGTCGATTCCGAGGATTACTATATCGACCTGCTTTTCTACCACCGGAAACTTCGCCGGCTTGTTGCGATCGACCTTAAACTTGGGAAATTCAAAGCGGCGGATAAGGGGCAGATGGAACTATACCTGCGCTGGCTGGACAAATACGACCGACAGCCGGGCGAAGAACAGCCGATAGGACTGATCCTCTGTACGGGGTCTTCTGCAGGACATATTGAACTGCTCGAACTCGAAGCAAGCAGCATCCGCGTCGCTGAATACCTCACCGAACTCCCGCCCCGGAAAGTGCTGGAGCAGAAACTCAAAGCAGCGGTGGCGATTGCACGGGAGCGGCTCGCGGCGCGGGTGGCCGGGCAATAACCATGGAGGCGGGGAATTTCAGGATATTATGGTCTGACGTTCACCGGGGCTCCGGGTCACTCTGCGGTGAACGGGCCGGGTCCGGAGGAAAGTCCGTCCTTGCCTGAAGCAATAGTTTTTCCTCCCGGATATTTTTGAGGAGAAAGTCACATGCGGCGTCCGTACTGATGATTTCGCAGACACCGGTTTCATCCGGGGTAACTGACCAGTGGTAGAGGTAGAAGTACAGCGTCCCGTCCTTTGCCCGGTGAACGCGGAGGTCGGTCCCCTGCTGGAGGGGAAGTCGGGTTTTTTGGGAGTACCGCGGAGATTTGCAGAGCGATGGATCATCATCGGGGTTCAGCATCGGGCTCGTTCCTGTGGAATTGTCGGGGGATATGTCGGGCATTGTTCTTTCTCCAGATGTGGTGTGGACGATCAATACTCGCCCGTGGTGATAATTAATGTAACTCATATTAGTTACTAATGTGGGACACACGGTAATTACACCGTACCTCCAGTGTTGTACAAATGAGTCGCAAGTTATCCAATGAGAAATCCAGGACTTCAACGGGTTACCGGATTCCTCCGGATATTGAAAAAAAGATGAACGAGCTCATTGAGAGCGGGGAGTTCGATACCCGTGCCGATCTCATCACAACCGCCCTCCGTTACTATTTTGACAACCGCAGCAGGAACCCCAAAGAGGATGTCAGGGGGTTTTTACTCTCTGAAGAGGGGCGAAAACTCGTATTGGATATTGTCCGGGAATCGGACGGGAAGAGAAAAAGATAGGCTGGGAACTTTATCGATGGATCGGGTTTGTTTCTGATTTTTATACAACGCTCACCGGGGCTGCTGCCCTCTGCCTGAGTGAACAAGGCAAAGCAGGTTCAATTAAAAAAATCCATCCTGTCGAGCATGTCCCCTACTATTTTTATCCCGTTGAGGTCGTTATTCTGTGCATCGAGAAAGACCGCTCCGATGAGGGCTTCGGTCACGGTATCGTAGGCTTTTGCTCCTTTGGCCCCGACATTTTCCTGCATCTCACCTTTTCCCCAGTTGACAAAATCCCCGAGAGAGTTTTTCTCTGCAAAGGCCCTTGTCCTCTCGCGTCTCACGTTTGCGGACCGTAACTCGGTGATTGTTTGCTTTGTCAGGTTTTTCTCATTGTACAGCTTGTAGGCAACAACACAGCTGAGAACCGCATCGCCTAATGTTGCGAGCGGGTCCATTGATTTTTTCTCGTCACACTTATGTTGATCGTTGAGATGCGCGAGACGGGTCCGGGCTTTTTCAATAACGTCTTTGTCCTTGAATGTGTAGTGGATCAGGCTCTCAAGTTCCGGGAGGGATTTTTTGGCTGTCATGTGGGGCATCATTCCAGGTTCCCAGGAGGAAACCGTATTGGCTGAGAATCATCCGGTCGATTTAATAATACTTGGCTTTCTATCTCCTGTTAGAGCCCGTGGTGAATTTTTGTGAATGCACGATTCCAGGAGATCATCGATAAGCTGCCGGTATTCATGGACAGACTCAACAACTCGAAGGTATACACACGGGAGGAATCCCGGCTTTTCCCCGACAAGGGAATTTATGTTTTCTTTGAGAACGGCAAGGCTCTCTATGTCGGGCGGTCGGACAGGATGAAAGAACGGGTAAAAGAACATGGCCGGCCCAGTTCGGGACACAACTCTGCAACCTTCGCGTTTATCCTTGCCAAAGAGGAAGCGGGAAAAAGCCCAAAGAAAATTGATATCGAACAGGATCGTGAAGTTCTTGAGTGTGATCCTGCATTCAAACCCATTTACCATGAAATGAAGGAGCGGGTATCAAAGATGCAGATCAAGGTTGTGAAAGTGGAGGATCCCGTTGAGCAAACTTTTTTCGAAGTGTATGCAGCTCTTGAGTATGATACACCGTATAATGTATGGGAAAATCACTGAAAGCGAAGTGTGGAAAAAAACTCTGACTTTTTAGTGATTTCAGGATATTCTGGTCTGACGCTCATCGGGGCTCCGCCCCTCGCCGCGTGGGCTAGCCCCAAAACGGTGTTGGGTATTAAATCGTAGGTCAATCATTAAACGAATACTGATTATTTGGAGCTTTAATTTGAGGTTTGCAATTGAATAGTATTGGTTCCAATGTCATTTTTTTTGAAAGATCCCCTTTGAGAATAAAATACTTACCGGATTTGGTTGTCCTATCTAAATCATAGACTCGATAGAGGTAGTAATTATCTGCATGATTTTGAGAAAAAAGCAATTCAGTAAGTGTAAGGTTGAAAGGAGTATTAATTCCACCAACTGTAGTCTTAACTTCAATGTATTTGGTCTCACCATTGGGCATGATAGATCTGATATCATATCCTGCACCATCTCCTTGAATTTTTGAGATATGTTCTATCTTATTTAGTAAATGAGTTAATCCTAAATATTGGAGGCTCTTCTTCTCATTATTGAATACTGAATCTTCACCCTCAATCCCAATTTGTCTCTTTTTTTCTTCATTTTCTGCGAAATCAACTTTTTTTGCAATAAACTCTCTCGACTTCTCTCCAATCACAGGTTTTACAGTTTTCTGTTCGGGAGGGGGTGTCTGAATTAATCGGTTTTCATTATCTGGAATTTCTTCAGTGAGAGCATGATCTGAGATTAACTTAAGCCCAATTTTTTCTGCATAACTCTCATCAATGTCCCAATCTAATATTTGCCATTTCACGTGAACTGGCGCTTCTCGCTCATTATCATGAGTGATGTAAGCTAGTCGTCCTAAATAGGAAAATTTTTGATTGCGTCCTGTTCGCAAAAAGAGGTAAATCGTATTTTTCCTGTGATCGTGGCGAATTAATCTCTGAATTACAGGATTCTTCAATTGTTGTTTGGGTTCGGATTGCCATGTTAAGATACCACTTTCTGTAATGGATTCTTGAAAAGTGAAACCAAGATCTGAACGGCCGAATGTCACGAAGAAAATGAAATCATCTGGGATCGATGGATGGGCAATAATCCCTCGGAGTCCCCATGTACCGCTTTTGAGGGTGAACCGAGAATTTCTATCGAAGATGTCATGAACCTCTTTTCGAGAGTATTCATGATATTTTGTGAGAAGTATTTCATTTGACTTATCAACGGCGCCAGTCTGCAGCGGTATCTGATTATCAATGAGTTCTACCTCGTATTCATCAATTGATGCTTGTTTTTTAAATCTGATAATTGGTGAATTTTTAGGTTTATCTTTGTTTGTTTTAAAATATTCAACCCATTGTGGATATTTAGAACGAATGATGTTTGCAAAATCCTTTTTCCATATCAGATCGGTATTGTGAGATCCATATGGTGACATCCCAATGGTGGCCTCGAATTCCCGCGAATCATAATGAAGAATAATTTTTCCATTCCCTGATGAAATCTTATCTACCGAAAAAAAACTCTTGACAATTCCTTTTGGAAGGCATGTTTCATTGTATATAAAAACTGATTTGTCGGTTTGTTTTATGGCGGTTTTATCTAACAGAATTGTCCAGGAATAGGACTTTTGTCCATTGGTGATTTTCGATAGCACGCTTTTTTTTAGCGGGGCCTCATCCTTGAGAACAATTTGAAAACCACGATCAGAGAGAAATTTATTGGTTGGTTGCTCACCTCCTGAAAATTCGGAAACCTCAAGGGGTATTCCATTGGCAAACTTGTTCGCTATTGAGATGATAATTTTTGGAGGGTAGCGTTTTTCATTGAAAAGGAGATCGTACATCCGTGATTCGTTTTTATCGGGATACCCCGAAACATCAACTTCTTTTATTGCTTGGAGAATGTGCTCGCGGGTAATAGTTGAGGGAATCATTCCATCCTCCCAATACCCACTCTCTGTGAGATTCCCGCGTCACTTTCCATACATCCCGCCTTTCTTGACGTGGTAATCCGGGTCTTTCTTTTCGTAGACCGAGAAAAGTTCAGAAGGATCGACTTCGAGGGCCGAACAGATTTTCAGGATTGTGGAGAACGTCGGGCTCCGCTTGCCGGTTTCGATCAGGCTAATAGCGGTACGGTCGAGGCCGGTGAGCTTAGCGAGTTTTTCTTGGGATATGTTCTTGGCTTTTCGTTCTTCTTGGAGAATCTTGCCAAAAATCTTTTCTTTCTCCATTCGTGTCTAGATGGATGATTGAGTAAAAATGGGGTAATATCTATCGCAGACAAGTGTCGACAAAATCTTAGTAAATAAATGGTTGTGGATGTGTATTAAATTTAAATATAATTTAGAAATCGTGTTGTTGAAAGTAAAAAAATTATTGAATCGGTAGTTTTACATTTAATGATATAATCCTACGGACCAAATTATTACCAATTTGTTTTTTAAAGGGAATTTGAAGCTGTGCAACCACTTTTTTATCTTTCTTTATTCTGTCCAGAATTTTTGTTGCCGCAAAATGTGGCAAATTAAACATCACTTTTTGATTTTGAATTGTGATGTGAAAAATATGTTCTAATGGTTTTTGATTTGGACGCACTTGCTCTATCCAATCTGATTCTGGGAAATCTTGTCTATAATCTTTAACTGCGTCAAGTTGATCATGATCAGTTGGAGGTTCAATTTTTTGAATCCAACCCCTTTTTCCAACGAGAATTATTGGATAGACCTCATCCAAAATTCCGACCACCAATGTAGGTTTATCATATATCGGATAATTTTTTTGAAATTTTTTATATGCTCTAATTAGCCTTTTTTGTTTATCGGGATTCGTATCATTTAAGAGTGTTATAATATCAGGATTTTGAACAAATTGCCCTATACTCATTAATACCGGTTTCATCAGCTCGATTTCAGAAAATGATATTAAAAAAATATTATGCGCCCAAGCGTATTCTTGTGCTGATTCTACAAAGGGCGTCGCACTAAAGATACATCCAGAGTCAGTATATCGAAATGAACTGCGTTTGTGTGATGTTGTAACAATGTAGTTTTCGGAAATATCCTTGATCACACCTACGAAATTGCGAATAATCCCTAAACCTATGGTGCGATTATAAAATTTTGCTTCGGAGAGTAATCTAATTGGGTAGATGAATGCGGAGGGGATTGATAAAACCCCATATGCATCGATTTGGTGTTCAGCCCCTCGACCGCGAATATGCCCAGTTTTTACTTGAACATATCCTGCCTCCTTTAGTAGGTCTAATACAACAGATTCTAAGATGTACCCTTTGGCTTGATCTGGTTTCATATTGTAATCCTCTTACGAAATTATAGTCTAAATACTCCATCACCTAACGTCATTAGAATAATTGCAAATCCCAATCACTTCCCCGCCACATCCCCGCTCTTTTCCATCCTCTCGATAAACTCATTCGTCCCGGAACACATCACAATCAACACATCCGATGCCCGGGTCAGCGCAACGTACAGGAACCTCTGCCAGAGATCCCGGTCCGCCGGGTTCTGCGGCTCGAAGAGATCGGCCCACATCACAAACACAGCCCGGTACTGGAGCCCCTTGGATGACGCCACGGTCTGGACTTTGATCGATTTTTCAAATACCTTCGTGCGGGAATAGTAATCCTCGTTCAGCCAGGTGACCGGTGCGAGCGTGCCGAGATCGTTGAGAAATGCTTTGAATGTCTCGTCGTCTTTGTACGGTTTCCTTGGGTAGAGAATTCCAATCTCCTGGGGCTGTACGGTAATGTTGATCTCGCTGAAAGGGACATTCCCGGTGAGAAGTGTCTTTGCGAGTTTTACGATCCTCCTGCATTCATCGGCATGATCCTGACACTGGATGAGCAGCGGCTTTGGCCCCCGCCGGATAGCCTGGTTTGGATCGACCGGCACAATCGAGATCGTATCGTCGTCGTTTTTCGCATCTTTTACGGTGAAATGCGCAGCGAGCCGGAGGATCTCCCGGGTATTGCGGTAATTCCGGTCGAGATCGAATGCCTGGTGGATGGTCCGGCCCTGCGCCTTGATCCCAAGGGATTTCCAGCTCACCGCATCGATGAGCCGTATCCCCTGATTGCCATCGCAGACAATCAAAAGATCGCCGTCCAGAGGATCCGTGAGCGATTCGAGAATGCAGGAGAACCAGATCGGCGGGAAATCCTGTGCCTCGTCCACAAGCACCGCATCGTACCTGCGGGAATCCCCGTTGCGGTGCCTGAGATGTTCCAGCAGCCGGCTCCCGAGGCTCACATCGTCTTCCATCTTCCCGGTTGCAGGATCTTTTGAATTTCGCGGAGAAATCCCGTTGTGCTTCACCCACCCATCGAAATGGAACACCTCGATCCGGGAATAGCCCTCAAGAATATGTTTGAGGTACACGCTCAGAACAACATTGTAACAGATGAGCAGGATCTTTGCATGAGAGTCGCGATCGTGCAGCCATTTTGCCCGGGCAATCAGGAGCACGGTCTTTCCCGAGCCGGCAACCCCGTAAATAATCCGGTGGCCTTCACCTATCTTTCGGGCGTTGTTTTCCTGCTTGCGGTCGAGAACAACCAGATCGAAACACTTCTGTGCCTCTTCATCGGTCAAAGTCCGTGAAGCAAGGGGGCTCAACACAATTTCCGGGTGGATAATGGACCGGAGCACATCTACCTGTTCCGGAGTGAGCGGGGTTATGGGCCAGAAGGGATCGAAAAACCGCATCAGGGTATTTTTTATTTCCTCGGGAGATGCGTTTTCGAGCGCGACTAGCTCGTCCCGGAAAAGCGTGTTATCCGTTTTGAAAATTTCTGATACGTTCTGATCCTTTCGCTTCAGGATATTGTCCCGGGAGATATTGGATAAGACTGCAAAATGACAAAAGGGAAAGAAAAATTTGTTTTTATGCGGTCCTTCGTGACGGAGAAGCTGCGATCGGTTCGGGCTGTTCTCGCAGGCCCGGAACAATCTCCACATATAATTTCGGGCCTGTTCGAGCGGGTGGATTTCCTGACGCGGGCGGTCGTCAATATTGATGGTGATCTCCGAATGATTCCCGCAGACAATATCGTCCAGGTACCATCCTTTTACTTCGATGATAATGACACCGAGGTCCGGAGCAATCACAACAAAATCCGGATGACGGTTGTTGATATTGGGCTCGTAATAGATCAGATAGTCGTCGGGAAGTTTTTTCAAAAGTGCAAAAGTACGTTCCTCTCCCCGACTGGCTTTCGCAGAAAGACGATCGGGGATGCATTCAGCCATTATTATCTCATGTGCCGTTTATCGCGCTTGCCGATATTCTTTTTCGTTTACTATTTTCCCGGAGATAACCCTCGGGGCTTAGTCCACGCGGCGACTGGCGCAAGCACCGATGAGCGTTTTCAAAAAGTTCATCACTTCTTGTACAGTTTCGTAAAGCAATGCTTGCAACACGGCTTCTCAAACGATGTCGGATGTTTCGGGTCATCGCACCCGCAGGCATGGCAGAATTTTTCCTTGTACTTCGGGTTCTTGTACCGGGCCCAGCTCGCATAACACGTGTCGCAGTACGGCTTTTGCAGATCGAACGTTTTCAGACCTTTCCCGCAGCGGATACAGTAGGCATTTGCACCGCTGACAATATCGAGAAATTTCAGGAGCTTGCTTTTGTTCGGGGGTTCTGTCGGTTTGTACGCAAGGTGCTGGCGGGTTGCGTGGGTCGTGGAGTTCGGGGATTTCTCCTTTGTGTCCCCGGCGTTTTTTGTAAAATCCTGAAGCCTGAGCTGGGGTTCCATGATCCTGATCTCATCCAGGACCGCAGAGAAAATCGCTGCGTCATCATCTTTTGAAAACGCAATTCCCATTTCCCAGTTATGGGTCTGTGAATGTTCGTGCAGGTTCATCGAAGTGATGATCCCGCCATGTTCATTCAGGTAACATTTCGTATGGAGGTTATCGCAGGAATACAGTTTCAGGTTAGCCAATTTTTTAAAATACGCCCAATCATCATCGGTGATTCCTGAATTGGACCGGTAGATGAAGGTGATGGGGACACCCCTGCTGTCGACACCCGAAAGGTAATTTTTTGTCTGTGGCAGGATTTTCAGGTATGGCGAGATGATGATCAGCTCGCTCCTTGACTCTTTCATCAGGTCTGTCAGTGCCGCCTGGACCCCGGGGCCGTTCAGGAATTTCGCCATGTAATCCAGTCAATCATTCACGCATGTACCGATATTCTTTTTCGTTTACTATTTTCCCGAAGTTATCCATTGGGGCTTAGCCCACGCGGCGAGGGGCGGAGCCCCGATGAGCGTCCTCTAAAACACTCCCTCCCGGAAATACTCATCCGATCCCCCCACCAAGACTTACCCTAATCCGGCCTCAAATCACGCTCGGATTGACCCTTTCCGGATCCAATCCGGGCCCGATACGCCCCCCGTTTAAAACCAAGCCCAAATCGGCCGTATTTTGGCAATCGGACAAAATAAAACGGACACATAAACGCGATTTCCCGCCCTCTTTTTTTACCCGGTCGGGCGTGGGGACGTTCGCGGAAAAGGGGCTGCCGGAATGCGTTTGCGGGCCGTTTGCGGGCATTATATGGGGCTCAGATTGGGCGTATTTTGGAGATTTGCGCGGTTAAAATGGGTATTTTCCACGCGAACCAGAAAGAAGCGTTATGCAGGAGGATATTTTGGAACTGTGGGGAAAAACGAGAACCGACCTCAATAGTGCAAGCAGACCTTGCACGATGAATGCTTTTAGTAGTTGCATCTTTCGTGAAGCTCGTGATTTCATGGATGTGGAGATCCTCATAAGGTGCACAATCCTTATCCCCTGTCCCGCTCTACCGTGTGATAACGAGATATGCAGGACATTGCCGGAATCCTGGAGCAGCTGCGGGGCATGAGATACGAGCTTGAGGAGCAGTACCATGTCAAACGGATTGGGATCTTTGGATCCTATGCAAAAAAAGCGCAGACCGACACGAGCGATCTTGATCTCGTAGTCGAATTCTCCCGGCCGATTGGTATGCTGGCATTTGTCCACTTAAAAGATCTCCTCTCCAGTCGGTTTAACCTGAAAATCGACCTTGTCACACCCGACGGCCTGCACCCATTGATCCGCGACCAGGTGATGCACGAGGTGGTCTATGCCTGAAAAACGTACGGCCGCTCTTTTACTGTACGATATTTCCCAGGCAATAGAAAAGATCGAAACGTTCTGCACCGGTTTTTCCTTTGAAGAGCTTATGGAGGATGAGCGGACAAAAGATGCCATCCTCCGCAATATCCAGATAATCGGAGAAGCGTCAAAGAACCTCCCTCCTGAACTTATTGCGGGTCACCCGGAAGTGGACTGGAGCGGTCTTGCCGGGGTGCGGGACATTGTCACGCACCGGTATTTCCGCGTGGACTGGCACCTGTTGTGGACCAGCATCCATGACGAACTCCCGGTGCTCAAAGACCAGATCCGGAAACTCATAAAAGAGGAATAAGTGGCGTTGCGGTACATATCGCCCATTCCCCCAGGATTTCCTATAAACTCTGGCTTGGTTCGGACAAGGACATCGAGGACGCGGTCTACCTGTGGGAAATCTAATAAGGACAACCTGGATCATAGCGTTATGAAAAGCCGGATGGATGAGTTCGGCGTTTTTAGGCGAGGACTATGGAATTGGCGTTTGACCGACAGGCTGCAAAAAAAGAACGCATGGCATTTATCCAAAGCTATGCAGCTTGGGTGAAAAAGACCCCCAATGCAGAGTGGAGCGAGAAGCAGGCAGTACTAATTGACAGCCTGATGGAAAACGCCCGAAATATGCCCCTGTCAGCCCGGGTATACCTCACGATGGTAGTAAAAACAAAGCAAGCCCGGCGGCAACCGCAAAACATAACGGTATAACCTGCTGCGGTTCTCCTCTCCCGTTATACTGGCGTATTTTGGCGAACCGGTGCCATTTACGCATCGATTTTTCGGTATCGGAACCGGGTGGTACCCCGGGCATATTTCCCCGTAAAAACCGGCAAAAAATCCCGGGCTTGTCCCCGGGGAAAAAAGATGAGACAGGGTTAAAGACCGGTTTCATCTCTTCTTCGCTGCCTTACCCGGAAACGAAGCGGTCGTAAAAAACATCCTCGCCCGATATCCCGAGGTACTCTCCCGGTTTTGCGTGAGCCAGCCCGCGTTTTGCCAGGTGTTCATGGATCTTTATACGGTAATATACCCTGCCGTCGTCATCCCGTACCCTCCTGGGGATTAATCCCCCTGAATCCACATCGTACGTGTCGACGCACCCGTATGCATAGATTGCAGGTTCCCTGCCCGGGTATTCCCTCCGGAGCATGTCGATATAGTCCCGGGTGAGCGTCAGTTTCGTATCCGGTCCCCAGGTCACATCGAACTGCACATCAACATGGTCACGAGAGGCCGGGACATGGACGCTCTGGAGATTCCACGCGTCCCGGTCGCCGTGTCCGTTGATCTTCACATCGGTTCTGGCAGAGATATCGTCCCCGATATAAAAAATCCATTCTCCTTCGTTCTGCAGTTCTGCTGCCACCGGGGCGCAGAGCATCCCGGTAATTACCAGCACCAGGACGCACAGGGTCGTCTTTTTTGTCATGCGAGGCACTCCTGCAATGGTTCCCCCTTCCTTTTTTGCCAAAAGGCGTGGGTACGTTTTCCTTTTTTTCCGGGACTGGCTTAAACCGGACGTTGAGTGAAAAAAAACCTGCAGTCACTGCCGACTTTTAAAAATCCTCTAAAAAAAAGCAGACCGGTTCCCGCGTCCCGGCACGACCCCTGGCCCGACCGGGTACCAACGGGCAGGTTGCATTGTGCCCCGGGTTCCCCGGTACCGGGCGGTACCCGGGGCATATCTCCCCGGTAAGACCGGCAAAAAGCCCCGGGTTTCCCCGGGGAAAAAGGCGAGGCGGGGATAACGACCAGGTTCGTATCTTCTTCGCAGCCTTACCCGGAAACGTAGCGATCATAAAAGCAATCTGCGCCGATTACCCCAAAGGTTCCTCCCGGGGTTATGTGGACCAGCCCTCGTTTAGCCAGGTGTTCATGGATCGTCAGGGGATAATACAGCTGATCCCCGACCTGTATCCTCTTCAGGCCCAGCCCGCCGGCATCCACATCGTACGTGTCACAGCCGCCGTTTGCATAGAGGACGGGTTCCATGTCCGGGTACTTCTTCCGGAGCATGTCGATGTATTCCCGGGTGATCGTCAGTTTTGTATCCGGCCCCCAGGTCACATCGAACTGCACATCAACATGGTCAAGACCGGCCGGGACATGAATGTTCTGGTTTTCCCCGGAGTCACGGTCACCATGCCCGTTGATCTTCACATCGGTCCTGGCAAGGGTTTGGTCCACGATTAAAAAACTCCAGTCCCCCTTATTCTGCAGTTCTGCTGCCACCGGGGCGCAGAGCATCCCGGTAATTACCAGCACCAGGACGCACAGGTTTGTCTTTTTTGTCATGCGAGGCACTCCTGCAATGGGTTTCCCCTCCTTTTTTTAACTAAAAGGCAAGGGTATGTTTTCCTTTTTTTCCGGGACTGGCTTAAACCGGACGTTGAGTGAAAAAAAACCTGCAGTTATTGCCGGTGATTTAAAAAAAATGGGCGGGGGATAAAAAACCGTTCCCCATTGTCTTACCCGGAAACGAAGCGATCGTAAAAAACATCCTTGCTCGATATCCCGATGGTCACTCCCGGTGTCCTGTGGATCCGGCCCCGTTTTGCCAGGTGTTCATGGATCGTCATAGGGTAATATGACCCTCTCAAAGGGAGGTTATCTACCCAGCTCTCGTCTTCGTATTCCCTTATCTCCTGTGGGATGAATCCCCCGGAATCTACATCGTACGTGTCAATGCAGCCGTGTGCATAGATTGCAGGTTCCCTGCCCGTGTATTTTTTCCGGAGCATGTCGATGTATTCCCTGGTGATGGTCAGTTTCGTATCCGGCCCCCAGGTCACATCGAACTGCACGTCAACACGGTCAAGAGATGCCGGGACATGGACCATCTGGAATTCCCCGGCGTTACGGTCCCCATGTCCGTTGATCTTTACATCTGTTCTGGCAACGATCTTTTCCAGGATAAAAAAATTCCAGTCTCCTGCCGTTTGCAATTCTGCAGCCACCGGGGCGCAGAGCATTCCGGTAATTACCAGCACCAGGATGCCCAGTATCGTCTTTTTTGTCATACGAGGCACTCCTGCAATGGTTTTTCCCCATCCTTTTTGGCCCGAGAGCATGGGAATGATTTTTAGTATTCCCCGGAGCTGGCTTAAACCGGACGTTGAGTGAAAAAAAATCTGCAGTTATTTCTGGTAATTTAAAAAAAGAAACAGGGTTGGGGATAAAAACCATGCCCTTCTCATTGCCTTACCCGGAAACGAAGCGTTCGTAAAAAATTTCATTGCCCGATATCCCGTGGGTCTTTCCCGGTTTTGCGTGAGCCAGACCCCGTTTTGCCAGGTGTTCATGGATCTTTATAAGGTAATATTTCCTGCCGTCGTGATTCATCACTATCTTTGGGATTAATCCCCCGGAATCCACATCGTACGTGTCAGTGGAGCCGTCTGCATGGATAATGGGTTCCATGCCCGGGTATTTTTTCCGGAGCATGTCGGTGTATTCCCTTGTGATCGTCAGTTTCGTATCCGGTCCCCAGGCCACATCGAACTGCACATCAACATGGTCAAGAGATGCCGGGACATGGACTCTCTGGATATTCCAGGCGTTCCGGTCCCCATGTCCGTTGATCTTCACATCGGTTCTGGCAAGGATATCGTCCCCGATATAAAAAATCCAGTCTCCTTCGTTCTGCAGTTCTGCCACTACCGGAGCGCAGAGCATCCCGGTAATTACCAGCACCAGGATGCACAGTATCGTTTTTTTTGTCATGCGAGGCACTCCTGCAATGGTTTTACCCTCCTTTTTGGCCCGAAGGCGCGGGTATGATTTTAGTATTCCCCGGAGCTGGCTTAAACCGGATGTTAAGTGAAAAAAAACCTGCAGTTATTGCTGGTAATTAAAAAAAAGAAACAGGGTCGGGGATAAAAAACCGTGTTCACCATTCCCCATTGCCTTACCCGGTGACGAAACGTTCGTATAACACATCATAGATTGTTACCTTGCGGGACTCTCCCACTCTTTTATGGACCGCTCCGCGTTTTTTCAGGTGTTCATGGATCGTCATAATGAAATAGAACTGTTTGTCTTCCCAAAACCCGGTCAGGCCCAGTCCTCCGGCATCCACATCGTATGTGTCAACGCAGCCGTCTGCCCAAATGGCCGGTTCCTTGCCCGGGTATTTTTTCCGAAGCATGTCGATGTAATCCCTTGTGATCGTCAGTTTCGTATCCGGTCCCCAGGTCACATCGAACTGCACATCAACGCGGTCAAGAGATGCCGGGACATGGACCTTCTGGAATTTCCCGGCATCAACGTTATGGTCCACGTTCCCGTTGATCTTCACATAGGTTGTGCCAAAGATCGTGTCCACGATATAAAAATTCCAGTCTCCTTCGTTCTGCAGTTCTGCTGCCACCGGGGCACAGAGCATCCCGGCAATCACCAGCACCAGGACGCACAGGGTTGTTTTTTTGTCATGCGAAGGCCCCCCGGTATTATCCGGTAATGAAGCGTTCGTAGGGCTGATCATGGATAGATACCTCTCGGGACTCTCCCACTACCTTGTGGACCGTTCCGCGTTTTTCCAGGTGTTCATGGATCGTCGCAATGGGATAGAATTTGTCGCCATCCGCCGCAATGCCCAGCCCTCCGGCATCCACATCGTACGTGTCAACACAGCCGTGTGCATAGATGAGGGGTACCCTGTCCGGGTATTTTTTCCGGAGCATGTCGATGTATTCTCTTGTGATCGTCAGTTTTGTATCCGGCCCCCAGGTCACATCGAACTGCACATCGACACGGTCAAGAGATGCCGGGACATGGACCCTCTGGAATTCCCCGGCGGCACGGTCCCCCTGTCCGTTGATCTTCACATCGGTTCTGGCAACGATCTTTTCAATGATAAAAAAACTCCAGTCCCCCTCGTTCTGCAGTTCTGCTGCCGCCGGGGCGCAGAGCATCCCGGTAGTCACCAGCACCAGGATGCACAGTATCGTTTTTTTTGTCATGCGAGGCACTCCTGCAATGGTTTTTCCCCATCATTTTTGGCCCGAAAGCAGGGGAATAATTTTTACTATTCTCCGGAGCTGGATTAAACCGGGCGTTGAGTGAAAAAAAACCTGCAGTAATTGCAGGTAATTCTTAAAAGAAACAGGGCCGGGGATAAAAACCGTGCCCGCCTCTTCTCATTGCCTTACTCGGTGACGACGCGCTCGAAGAGCGGATTATGGATAGAAACCTTGCGGGACTCTCCTAGTATCTTGTGGAGGCCCACTCCTCCGCGTTTTTTCAGGTGTTCATGGACCGTAGCAATGAAATAGGATTTGTCGCCATCCACCACGGTGCCCAGCCCTCCGGCATCCACATCGTACGTGTCAACGCAGCCGTGTGCATAGATGAGGGGTACCCTGTCCGGGTATTTTTTCCGGAGCATGTCGGTGTATTCCCTGGTGATCGTCAGTTTCGTATCCGGTCCCCAGGTCACATCGAACTGCACATCAACACGGTCAAGAGATGCCGGGACATCGATTTTCTGGAATTCCCCGGCGTCACGGTCCCCCTGTCCGTTGATCTTCACATCGGTTCTGGCAAGGATCTTTTCCAGGATGAAAAAACTCCAGTTTCCCTCGTTTTGCAGTTCTGCTGCCACCGGGGCGCAGAGCATCCCGGTAATCACCAGCACCAGAATGCACAGGTTTGTCTTTTTTGTCATGCGATGGCCCCCCGGTATTATCCGGTAATGAAGCGTTCGTATAGCTGATTCAGGAGAAATACCTCGCGGGCCTCTCCCACTACCATGTGGACCGCTCCGCGTTTTTCCAGGTGTTCATGGATCGTAGCAATGAAATAGAATTTGTTGCCTTCCACCCTGTCGACATCCACCATGGCACCCAGCCCTCCGGCATCCACATCGTACGTGTCAATGCAACCGTGTGCATAGATGAGGGGTACCCCGTCCGGGTATTTTTTCCGGAGCATGTCGATGTAATCCCTTGTGATCGTCAGTTTCGTATCCGGTCCCCAGGTCACATCGAACTGCACATCAACGCGGTCAAGAGATGCCGGGACGTTGACCCTCTGGAATTGCCCGGCATTACGGTCCCCCTGTCCGTTGATCTTCACATCGGTTTTGGCAAAGATCTTGTCCAGGATATAAAAACTCCAGTTTCCCTCGTTCTGCAGTTCTGCTGCCGCCGGGGCGCAGAGCATCCCGGTAATTACCAGCACCAGGACGCACAGGGTCGTCTTTTGTGTCATGCGAGGCACTCCTGTAATGGGTTTCCCCTCATTTTTGGCCAAAAGGCGAGGGTATGTTTTCCTTTTTTTCCGGGACTGGCTTAAACCGGACGTTGAGTGAAAAAAAACCTGCAGTCACTGCCGACTTTTAAAAATCCCCTGAAAAAAAGCAGACCGGTTCCCGCGTCCCGGCACGACCCCCGTCCCGCCGGGCGACAACGGGCAGGTTGCATCGCGGCAGGGTGTGGCGACCCGGTTCCCGGCTCCGGAGGTTCCCCTCCCCTGCCGGTCCTTGTGCGTCCCGGCCTTACTTCGCGTGCTCGTCGTACCAGGCCTGGAGCTGGCCCTGGAGTGCAGCGTTCTGCTGTTCGAGATCCGCATAGACTTTCTTTATCGCGTCTGTTACCTGCGGCGGCAGCTGCGCAAAGACGGCGTCCCGGGAAAGGTCCGTGTGCACCCGGAGTTTTCCCTCCTTGTCCATCGTGACGTTGACCTCGAGCGTGCAGACCCGGTCGAGTGCGTCTGCGGGCTTGTCCGGAGCGCTCTTGGTGATCTTGAGCGCCACCTCGATCTTCTCTTTGTTCTTGTCATTGTCGACCTTTAACCGGACAATGGGGAAAACGGTGAATCCTCCGGATCATGGACTTGTTGAAGGGAAACCCACCATTTCCGTCGGAATCAGTAATCCCGAAGTAATATTTTAACCGTCTTAAAATTTTTGTAATCAATTAAAAAATATTTTTTTACGAACTTTTTTTGTTATGTCCATTTTTAACAACCCGACACTACAGCTCCTGAATTCTTCCTCCCTTGTAGGATTTTCAGGGGGCCTGCGATTGTATCTTGCCTATCTTATTGCCGGTATTGCGCCGGATATCCTCCTTGTTCTTGCCGCATCGCTGATTATCTATGCAACCTATACGCTCGACCGGTCGCTGGATAACAAGGAAGACGAAGTTAACCGTCGGGAACTTGCGGGCGCGTGCAAGAGCGCCGGCATTGCCGCGAGTGTGGCCGCGATCATAATCGGTACCGCCCTGTTCTTCTCGAAAAATCTTTTCGGTCCGCCGTTGTTCCCATTCATCGTCGGGATCCTCTATTCCCAGGGACTGTCCCTCGGGCATACGCAGATCAAACTCAAAGGTGGATGCGGGATAAAAAATATCGTCATCGGCATAACCTGGGGGGGGACGATCGGGCTTATCATCGCATCGACCGGCCAGGTTGCCGCCGCAGCGGTGATCGGGGTATATTTCGGGATGAAACTTTTCATCAACTCCACGATTTTCGATCTCAAGGATGTGGAGGGTGATCTTGCTGCCGGGATCCGGACCCTCCCGGTTGTTATGGGCGTGAAGAAATTGACGTACCTTCTTTTATCGCTGTGCATCGTCCAGCATGCCCTTCTCATCGCGGCAATGATGGGAGGTATCCTTGTACCTTTTATCGTTCTTTTCCTGTACAGCCTCTCCATGAGCGGGCTTGCGATACTCTGCTACAGTCCTGCGTTTGAATCGGGACCTGCCTGGTGGCAGCGCAATTTCCGTGTTCTTGTAATCAACTGGGAACCGATAGTGTTGGTGGTCGTTAGTATGTTCCATCCCTATTGACCCTGTGGGACTTTGCCCGGTAGTACGAGAAAAGATCCTCCCCGAACCTGACGGCTAAGGCCTCTTCACTTACTATATCCCTCATGGAATCAAACACCCCGTTTTTCATGGAGAGGCCCATGGAAAAATACCGGTCGGTAACAATATAGGCGAACCTGATCGCTTCGTCGCAGATATACAGCCGTGCATTTTCATGCTGGAGACCTTTGAGAAGCATAGTATGGTATTCTTTCTTGATCTTGTCATAGGCTTTTTTCGTAAGAATAATCTCTACCATCTTGCCTTTCTCGGCAAATGCAAGAAAAAACCGGGGATATATCGGATGAACAATCGGAGAAATGCCCGCTACCTTGTCCGATTGTAAGATCATGTCAAGGAACTCGGAGTGGGGCTCAAAACTTTCTTCGAATCCGGCTTCAAGAAGCCGGGGTTTTTTAATGTCCCCCAGCCTGAAGAAAAAGTCCTGCGGGAGAGCCTGGAGATCATGTTCCAGCCAGAATTTTTTCTGCTCCTCAATTACGGTCAGGATCCTATCGAATTGTTCGAGATGATATGCAATAAGCCTCCCGATCTCTGTGAGCTGGTATAACCCGTTCTCTTTGAAAACAATTCCCTCCTCCTCGAGAATTTTTATCTGGGGAAGCATACCGCTCGCAGTAACATTCAGCAGTTTTTTTATCTCATCAAGGGAACGCGGGCCGCCAAGCAGGAGGATGAGAAGCCGTTTCCGTTTTTCAGAGGTCGTCACGGTTGCAAGCAGGTCTGACATGGAAATTCTCTGTAATCTGAGGTACCCCGAAGTCACTATTAAAACAATTAAAAAGTTTTATATCGCACAAAATTATCTCCTCCTTTGATGTACTTATGTCTTATTATTTGTGTCGGATAGTTCGTATAACCTCGCGGTTCAATCACATAACCACCAGTTTCTGTGAATATTTTAATGTGGTTAAATTTTTTTTAAAATTAAATAAAATATTCTATAATTTAAAATATATCCCCGAACGCTGAAGAACCGGTCTGGCAGGAATATCCCCCTGAATGAAAAACCTCATTCTTCGGATATGATGACTGTCAGGAAACGGTGGGGTGGGTTCAATTCATGCACACTGTCAGAACCCACGCCTGCAAAACGGCAGAACCGTGTTTGTCATTTGGGAACTTATGACTTTCCCTCTTCTGCCCCGTGAGAAGAAAGAAAACGAAAGGAGGAAAAGAAAATGGAAATCTTTGGACTCGTTGGAACCGAATCGGCTTTGACCGCCTGCCCCTGCAACTGTGCAATAGCTTGTACATGCAGTGACAGTTACAGTAACGTTGTTAATACCAACAATCAGATCAGCCCCCAGAATCTGAAGATTAAATCATTCCCTTGAGTTAATTTTCAGATTCCCTAATTAAACTTTTTTTGGAGGAAAAAGCATGGAATTTAAAAGTCAATCCGGAAACACTTATTATTATGATGGTGAGATCGGGATTGCATTTCCTTCGAATCTCATCACAAACAAACCGATTTCAGAGAATCCCTCGCAGATGAAGGAGATCCCTGCAGCCGAAAAGAACACGGACGATCTTCTTTTCTATTCCCGGTATTTAGAGAAAATCAACAGAATCCGTCCGAAACACGAAGCTGCAAAACCGAAAAAAAAACTCACCACAGAGGAGATCAAACCGCTGATATTGCGGCAGGCACTGCATCAGATCATATTAGGGGTAACTGAAGACTGCAACCTGAGATGCCGGTACTGTATCTACTCAGAGGCATATCCGCATTCCCGTAACCGGACAAAGAAAAAAATGGATTTTTCCACCGCAAAAAAAGCATTGGACTATTATGTATCCTTATTCCTGGAAGGCCGTGAGTATAACCCAGTACGGCGACCCTCAGTTGCCTTCTATGGCGGAGAGCCTCTGATGAACTTTGAGCTGATACAAAAATGCGTACTGTATCTTGAAACCACCTATCCTGAACTTGATTTTATTTTCATGTTTACCACGAATGGAACCCTTTTGACAAAAGATAAAGAAGATTTCCTGATGGAACATGGGTTTTATGTTAATTTCAGCATTGACGGGCCAAAAGAGGAGCATGATCGGAACCGTGTTTACCCGGGAAACAAAGGTTCGTTCTCTGATATGATGAAAAATGTGCGACGTTTCATGACAGAATGGCCGAACCGATGCGGCGCACTCTGTGTATTTGATTACAAGACAAATCCGTTCGAACTTGATGCGTTCTTCGGTCGCTCTGATATTCCCCGGTTAACTGTGGTAAATATGCCCAGCGATCTGGAGGGATGTACCTATTATGATCAATTTTCTCCTGGGGAAATTGAAGCATTCCAAAAAACCATGGATATAGCATTCCGGGATTTTCTTGAACATGGTACTTATGGCGCGGGTGCTCATTCATTCTTCTCTCAACTCTTTGCGATCTCATCAAGCCAGTCACTCTATACTGCTGTAGTTCTCGCATCCCGTGAGCAAGACATCTTCCCCTATTCCGGGGCCTGCATTCCGGGAAGGAAGATCTTTGTCGATCCCAAGGGGATTTTCCATATCTGCGAGCGCATCAATCAGTATTTCCCGATTGGGAATGTCGAGACCGGGCTGAATTTCCAGGATATTGCAACACTGATAAACGGGTATAACGAACATCTGGATTCCTGTGAATCGTGTGTCATTAATAAAGAATGTGGGAAATGTTTTGTCAATTTTGCCGGGAATGGATCGTTTAAAAATGCATCTGCCCTGTGTAAAAATGAGAAATGCCGGCTAAGAGACCAGTTTTCTCAGGTATTTACTATAGGGGAGGTCCGACCGGATCAGCTCAACATTCTTGTCAAAGACCATTATACCTGGCTCTCCAAGAAATCCCCTGTATCAGGTGGTGATTAACAATGTACTTCAGGTTAAACCCAGAATGTTATTATATCAAAGGCGCTAAAAATGGCGCGATCTACGACATTATTGATGGAAAAATCTATGCACTGACTCATGAGGAGTCAAAGACAATTGATACCTGTGAGGAAAACCAAGAGGTTAATCCCGGGGATCCATTCCTTTTGGGGTTAAAACACCTGGTCATTGGTAATTTTTATCCTCAAAAGACGTTTATTGAAAAGATCCGATGGGGTTCGCCGATAGGGGATTATCAGGAAGGAACGCCTCCGTTACTTATCACTGCTATCTTGGAACTGGGTAACGAATGCGATCGATCCTGCTGGTATTGTGGACAACGGGGTATTTCAAGAAGCAGGGGCTGCCTTGGCTGTAACATCTGGCAAGAAGATGGAACTCCGTTGAGCGTGGAACGATGGAAAGACCTCATCGTCGAACTGAGTCATCTCCAGTGTATGTCACTTCTGATAAAAGGTGGCGATCTGACAAAGGACTGGGAAAAGACCCGGGAAATTCTCGAGTTTGCATCAGGACATAGTAAAAAGATTTTTCTCATTGGCCATCGGGAACATTTTTCACAAGAGCAACTCGAATACCTGGGGAACAACGCAACCCTGATTCTGCAAACCGATACTCTGTCCATCATCGAAAACCGCCACACATATCTGTTCCCCCAGGATTATGCCGAATTGTCGGAAGAATCCGGAAATGTCCCTGAAAATATCCTAATCGATATAGTGTCACGGACGTTTACTCCCTTGGAACCTGGTTCTCCCCTGACATCAAAAAAGAAAATTTTCAAAACGAATGCATTCCAGTTCACCCATAACAACCGGTTGCATCCCTGCCTTGCAAATAGTATAACTATTGCTTGGAACGGTGAAGTGCTACCTTGTCCGATGATGCGTAACTATTCTCTGGGGAATATCAGGGACCGGAAATTATGGACGTTTCTTAAGGGAACCAAAGACAGTGTCCAGGAGTTCTGGAACATAAGCCTCGCCAGCCTGGATAAATGCAGGATGTGTGAGTTCAGGTATGCATGCAGTGACTGTAGGGCACTTGAAATCGCAAAAACCGGCGACCTGCATGGCAAAGTGTTGTGTGATTATGACCCATCAAAAGGAATCTGGCGGCAACCGGCTGCTTAAGGGACTCATCCTGTCCCATCCTTCTGCAATTATTTCCTTAATACTTCTGAGTCTGGTTGGAACCGCTTTCACACTTGCCACCCCTCTGATAATGGGCTGGCTGATCGATGCGGTCCTGATCGGGAAAAACACATCATTGCTTGTTCCTATCGTTCTTGGAATGTCCGGATTGTTCCTTGTTTCCGCCGTGTCGAGTTATGTTTCAGGCAATATTCGGGGAAAATTAAACCTTGTTTTATTTAAGGAACTAGCTTATGATATTTTTGGTACGGTCCAGGATGCATCGCTGTCTGATCTCCAGAAGATGAAAACCGGCGACCTTATGTCGAGGACGGTGAGTAATACCACTGTAGCAGTCAATACCATTACATCAGTGATTCCCCAGGTGGTGATCATGATATGTGGGATAGTCCTGCCATTCATGATTATGTTCTCATTGAATCCGAACCTGACACTTATCGCATCCTCACCAATTATTCTCTTCGTCATATGGTCGGTCTATTACGGAAACAAGGTGAAAAAATACCAGCGGAATTCGCTGGACTCCGCCGGCAGCATGAACTCCTTTCTCAAAGAGGCGTATTCGATCGTGCCTCTCACAAAAGTGTTCTTGTTGGAGAAATGGATGCAAAAAAAGTTTGATATCCATATGGCAAAATACTATGATTCGTCGTGGGATGTTGTTAAGATCTCATCGATGAGTTCATCTGTCGGGATGGTTATGTTCGGCATTCCAATATTGTTAGTCCTCTCTTTTGGGAGCTTGGGTGTCATCAGTGGATCGATGAGCCTTGGATCATTTACCGCATTTATGGGATATATCGGCCTGTTCTTTTCTCCGATTCAGATGATGTCAATGTACTGGACAAGTTATAAAAGCTCGCTGGCGTCATTCGACCGGATCGGGGAGGTTTTTTCGGTTAAAAAGGAGAAGTGGGGAACACGGTCTCTTTCTGGTCCTGTAAAGAGGATCGAGTTCGATTCTGTTGACTTTTCTTATGACAAAAGGATCGTTCTCCGAAATTTCCACGCAACGTTTACTCAGGGCAGGAACTACATCAGCGGGGATAATGGTTCCGGGAAAACAACGATCATCAAATTGCTGTGCGGCCTTTACTCCCCGGAAAAGGGCACCATTTCCATTGACGGCCAGGACATCTCTTCACTGAGCAGGGAGTCACTCAGGAACACCGTATCGGTCGTTTTTTCCGACGCGCTGATCTTCGATGGCACGATCGCTGAGAACATTCTTATCGGCAACACATCCGCTTCCCGTGAGGATATCGTAAATGCGGCAAAGAAGGCAGAACTCCACGAATTCGTAACGGGGCTTCCCCGCCAGTATGAAACGGAGGTGGGGGAGGCAGGCCTGAACCTGTCCAGCGGCGAGAAGCAAAAGATCGCACTGGCTCGTGTTATCCTGCGGGATTCGCCGATTATCGTATTCGATGAATTTACCCGGTCGATCGATGCAGAATCAAAGAAATCCATCTCATCAGTGATCCGGCAGCTGACCGATAAGATCATCATCATCATCACTCACGATGTAAACGATATCGATGACTCCTGTAACCGGATTTTCCTTAATAAACATCCCGATACAGCAATACCGGATAATCTGGCGCAAAACCCTCCGATCCCTTCTCCCACCGGTTCAATAATCTGAAATTTTTTCCCTCCTCGTAACAATCTTCATTGCCCGGGTTGGTATTACAAAGGAATGAGAATCTTTCAAGGCCTGCGTAAAAATATTCCCGGTTTAAAATATATTTTCGGCCGCTCAAGAACGCGTGTGGCAGGAATATCCCGTGAGGGGGCCACCCTCATCCTTCGGATATAATGACTGTCAGGGGCGGAGGCCGGGTTCACAACACATCCACACTATCGGAACCTGCTCCCGCCTGCAGAAGAGTGGTAGTCTCCGGGAACGCATGGTTTTTCCTGTTCTTGCTGTGGTATACGCTTCCCGAATAAACAAATCGCATCGGAAAATTATCGTTTTTTTTAATTCAGACAGGACTAACAAGCCAATTGGGGCAGGAGAATTTCGGGACTCCCGCAGCATCCCACTTTCTGGAGAAACATAAAATTATAAAAAATATTTTTGGCTGCGGGGAAGAGATCTCTAACTCCTGAAGTTTTCTCCGAGGAAACTGAAGGATGGCATTGTGAACGGATGAGAATCTAATCGTCTGGTTAGTGGGTTTTGTATTTTTCTTCGTTTCAGCCCTCTCACTTCGCGTGCTCGTCGTACCAGGCCTGGAGCTGGCCTTGGAGTGCTGTGTTCTGCTCTTCGAGGTCCGCATAGACTTTCTTTATCGCGTCTGTTACCTGCGGCGGCAGCTGCGCAAAGACAGCGTCCCGGGAAAGGTCCGTGTGCACCCGAAGGTTTCCCTCCTTGTCCATCGTGACGCTGACCTCGAGCGTGCAGACCCGGTCGAGCGTATCCGCAGGATTGTCCGGAGCACTCTCCGTGATCTTGAGCGCCACCTCGATCTTCTCTTTGTTCTTGTCATTGTCGACCTTTAACCGGACAATGGGGAAATGGGGTATGGCATTGACGTAAAACGTGTCCTTTTCCTTGTTTACGAAGATCGAATAGTTGAACACATCGAGTTTTTGCGACTCGACAAGGTATTTCACAAAACTCCTGATATGATCTGACTGTGCAGTGTCGCTCATAAGAACCTCCCCTTGAGTAACGGGCACTTTGCCCTTACGTTCTTTGTTGGTCTTATCCTGCATTAAAGTCCCGCGATAATTCCCCGGGATATTTTTGGAGATTTTACCGGACAGGCCGCCAGGTAAGCAAAGGCAGAATGGAGCCTTATCTGCCCACAGCCGGCCCTGCCTGAAAAACACCGGGTCCGGTCTGTTTTCCCTGTCCGGGGGAGCGGCCGCCGTGATTCCCGGCAGGAAAACGATCCTCCCCGGTTAATGAGAACTATTTACCGGGCCGCCACCTTTTCCATCGGAAAGAATATCCGGGACTGATTAACCGGCCATTACCAAAAAAGAGCAGGATTCGTTCCGTTTGGGCGCGCGGACGCCTGACAGGTGATCCGGAAAATCAACCAAGTAAAATTAACTCATTAACTTTTTTGGAAGTACACTGGCGAAATTTTACGATCGGAACACCAGAACCCACCAAAATTCATCAAATCCGGCACTTTTTTCATCATGTTTAAATAGGGCTCCAAAGACCGTCTCATTATCAGAGGTATGTGAATGGAATTCAAGTACGTGCCCACAACCTGTCCCTATTGCGGGACGGGTTGCGGATTTAATCTTGTTGTCAGGGACAAGAAGGTTGTCGGTGTCCAGCCATGGCAGCGCAACCCGGTAAACGAAGGTAAGCTCTGCCCCAAGGGGAATTACGCTTACGAGTTCATCAACAGCCCGGACCGGCTGACAAAACCGCTCATAAAAAAAGACGGGAAATTTGTCGAGGCGAGCTGGGACGAAGCCTACCAGCTGGTCGCCCAGAAATTCAAGTCCTACAAGGGCGAAGAGATGGCCTGCCTTGCATCGGCCCGGGTCTCCAACGAGGAGAACTACTTAATGCAGAAGTTCGCCCGTGCAGTCCTTAAGTCCCCCAACATCGACCACTGCGCCCGGCTCTGCCATGCGTCCACGGTCGTCGGACTTGCAGGAGCATTCGGGTCCGGTGCAATGACGCAGTCCATAGCCGACATTGCCGAATCGAAATGCCTCCTTGTGATCGGGACAAACACGTTCGAGCAGCACCCGCTCATCGGCCGCCGCATCATGCAGGCCAAAAAGAACGGCGCAAAGATCATCTACGCCGACCCGCGGCTTACCCCGACCGGGAAGATCGCCGACCTGCACCTCCAGTTCTACTCCGGGACCGATGTGGCGCTCTTAAACTGCTTCATGCAGCTGATTTTGAAAAACGGCTGGGAGAACAAGGAGTTCATCGCAAAAAGGACCAAGGACTTCGAGAAGGTCAAAGAAGTCGTGATGAAGGATACCTACTCCCCCGAGAACGTTGCAAAGGTTACCGGTGTCCCGGCAAAGGACATCATCACCGCGGCGGAATGGTTCGGGAAGTCCGGCCAGTCCGCAGTCCTCTACTCGATGGGGATCACCCAGCACACGACCGGTGTCGACAACGTCAAGTCGGTCGCAAACCTCCAGATGCTGACGGGGAACCTCGGGAGGCCCGGTACAGGCATCTGCGCACTGCGCGGCCAGAACAACGTGCAGGGAGCCTGCGACATGGGAGCCCTTGCAAACGTCTACTCCGGGTACCAGTCGGTGCTCGTCCCCGAGATGAAAAAGAAGATGGAAGATGCGTGGGGCTGCGATATTGCCGAAGGAAAAGTCGGCCTGACGGTCACCACGCTGATTAATACCCTCGCCGACGAGCCCGGGAAGGTAAAAGCAGTCTATATCATGGGCGAGAACCCGATGCTCTCCGACCCGGATATCCACCACGTGGAAAAGGGCCTGAAAAATGCCGAGTTTATTGTCGTGCAGGATATTTTCCTGACCGAGACCGCCCAGCTTGCCGATGTCGTGCTGCCGGCAGCCTGCTTTGCCGAAAAAGAAGGTACCCAGACCTCGACCGAGCGCCGCGTCCAGAAATGGAGAAAGGCCCAGGACCCGCCCGGCGAAGCAAAGGTGGACTGGCTGATCATATCCGAGCTCGCAGCAGCGATGGGGTATGCAAAGCAGTTCCCGTACAAGAGCGCCGAGGAGATCTTTACCGAGATAACAAAGGTCACCCCGTCCTATGGCGGGATGGACTATGTCCGCCTCGAAAAGCCCGAAGCGCTCCACTGGCCCTGCCCGACCAAGGAACACCCGGGCACCCCGATCCTGCACAAGGAAAAGTTCTCTCACCCGGACGGGCTTGGGATCTTTACCCCCATCGAGTGGAAACCCCCGGCAGAAGTCCCGGACAGCGAGTACCCGCTCCTTTTGACCACCGGCCGCTGCATCTGGCACTGGCACACCGGCAGCATGACCCGGCGCTCGCCCGACCTTGAGCGCGAGGAGCCCACGGGATGGGTCGAAGTAAACCCCGAGGACGCAAAAGCCCTGGGCATCAGGGACAAGGAAATGGTCAAGGCCATCACCCGCAGGGGAGATATCACGATCGGCGCCCGCATCAGCAAAGATATCAAGAAGGGTGTCGTGTTCATCCCGTTCCATTTCGTCGAGTGTGCGGCAAACATCTTAACGCACAACGCGCTCGACCCGGTTGCAAAGATCCCCGAGTTCAAGGCCTGTGCCTGTAAACTTGAGAAGATAAAGGAGGCCTGATTCCCATGACAAAGAAAGGCGATATGCTCTACGCGTGGACAAACGACGCTGAGATCAAGAAACACGCAGAACTGGGCGGTGCTGTTACCGCACTCTGGAAATTCGCGCTTGAGTCAAAGGCGGTCGACGGGGTCCTTGTCATCACCAAAGGAACCGACCTCTACGATGCACAGCCGGTCCTTGTTACCGATCCAAAAGAACTTGCAAACACGGCCGGGTCCCTCCACTGCGGTACCCTGCTGCTCCCAAAACTCGTCAAGAAGTACCTGGACGGCGCCGCGAACATGAAGATCGGTGTCACGGTCAAGGGCTGCGATGCGATGGCGTTCTATGAACTCGCGAAGCGCAAACAGATCAACCTCGACAATGTCATCATGATCGGCGTCAACTGCGGGGGATCGGTCAGCCCGGTCCTTGCCCGCAGGATGATCGCCGACAAGTTCGGCGTTGACCCGAACGTCGTCCACAAGGAAGAGATCGACAAGGGCCAGTTCATCATCGAGTACGAGGGCGGCCACAAGGGCATCTCCATCGACGAGCTCGAAGAAGCCGGCTACGGCCGACGGTCCAACTGCCGCCGCTGCAAGATGAAGATCCCGCGCCAGGCGGACCTTGCGTGCGGCAACTGGGGAGTCATCGGCCCGAAGGCCGGGAAAGCGACCTTTATCGAAGTATGCAGCGAGAAGGGTGCGGCCCTCGTTGCCGGCGCAGAAAAAGCCGGCGCGATTGCAACCGAGGCACCCAATCCCAAGGGACTGGAGATCCGGGGAAAAGTCGAAGGCGCGATGCTCAAGCTCGGCGACAAGTGGCGCAAGAAGGACTTCGAGAGCCTTGGCGAGGGAAAAGAGCGGTTAAAGAAGATCATGGAGGAGACCAGCCGCTGCATCAAGTGTTACTCGTGCATCCTTGCCTGCCCGATCTGCTACTGCGTGGAGTGCACCACGAAAAACCCGGTGTACGTAAAGCCCGGGGAACTTCCCCCGGATTTCATGTTCCACCTGATCCGGTACGCCCATATCGCCGATTCCTGCGTGAACTGCGGCCAGTGCGAGGAACTCTGCCCGTCGGAGATCCCCAACGCCCTCTTCATGCACGCCCAGCAGGTCGAACTCGAAAAGATGTTCGGGCATGTGCCGGGCCTTGACATGGAACTCCCGCTCCATGCATTTGTCGAGGAAAAAGCAGAGCGTGCCCGTCTCGCAAACACCGGAAGCGACATGATCTACGAGAACGTGTTTTCCCCGGTCCCGAAGAAATAATCCGGAAGAGGTTTAAGAGGAGGTATCCAGGATGAAAGCAGAAGATGCAAAAAAGATTATTGCAACAGCTATCGATCGCGAAGTGGAAGCCTACACTTTTTACCGCACGGTGTCCGACCGGGTAAAAGACCCTGCGTTAAAATCGCTGTTTGACGAACTTGCCGGTGAGGAAAAGAAACACCGCGTGTTTCTGGAGGGATTTCTGGCAAAGGACGTCGGGACCATGAAATTTGCCGCAGGCCACGATTACAAGGTCGGCGACGAACTCCCGTCGCCAAAACTGACCGCGGACTTAAAGCCGCTCGACGGCCTGCTCATTGCCATAAAAAAGGAACTCGAGGCCATGCAGATGTACACCCAGTTTGCCAAGGCCGCTGTTGATGTGGAGACCCAGCTGCTCTTTACCCAGCTCGCAAACATGGAACGGGGACACAAGGCACGCCTTGAGGATATCTATACCAATATGGCGTTTCCCGAGGTCTGGTGACCGGGCCCCTTTTTTATTTTTGTTTTTCCGGGTCAGTGACAGCGAACCGCTCCAGGTAACAGTAATCGTATGCCTGTTTTTCCCCGGGCTTGAGCGCAAGAAGGGAACGGTCTGCGTGGTCTTCACAGACACAGGAAACGCAGGACCCCAGCGACTGGATCCCGATAGCATCTTTTTCGCAAAATTCGCACTTTGGTTTTTCCGGCATCGTTCTTTCCCATAAAAAGGTGTCTTTTGTTCAACGTGGATTTTTTTTACCGGTACCGTTCCAGGTAGCAGACACCGTAGGATTTCTTCTCGCCGGGTTTGAGTGCAAGGAGAAGGCTGTCGGCATGGTCCTCGCAGACATACTCAAAACCGCCTTCCATGGACTGGAACCCGATGGCCTCCTTCCCGCAGCGTTCGCATTTCTGTTGTTCCGCCATAATCCTCTTTTTATCCCGTTTTCCTAGATACATCTTTTTCTTTTACTCTCGTCTCCCCTGTCCGCAGGGGGCCGGGGTCGCTAAAATCCGGGATAGTTGGCGCCTTTTTGGGAAAATGCCCGGATATACCGTTTTTAAAATTCATTAAAGGGCCGGAACAACGCTCTTTTCGGTCTGCCGCCCCCGCCGCTTGCGGCATCCCCTGCTTAAGCGATGATGCTGTATTACCTGCATCCTTGTATTACCCGGCAGATTGTGTTCGTGTACAGGTAATACCGGGTGCATCGCAATTGCGCCCCGTCCCCCTCGGGGGACGCACTGGCGCGAAGAGGGGGGCTGAAGATAGGATTAAAGGGATTCCCCCAGAGCACTAAAAAAAACATCCGGATGAACGTTTCCTGTAGTGCCCGTTCCCCCTGTATTTCATGGATCCGCCGCCCGGTCCTGAAAGCCTCCCGATCCCGGGGCCGCATGCCACAACCCGATCCTTAATAATCTGCATCTCATCAGTACTGATGATGCAGCGCGAATTCGGTATCCATATGAAAGGCGGGGTTATTACAGAACGCAATCCCGACCTCACTACGGTTCGTATCCGTGCGCCTGCCGGGGCCCTTTCCACGGACCAGCTTCGGGGCGTTGCGGCAATAGCAAAGAAATACGGCACCGGCATGGTCCACTGTACTACCCGGCAGACCATCGAGATCCCGCATGTCGACCCGGCGCACTTAAAAACGGTTGTCGCCCGGCTTGAGAAGAACGGGACGCCCATAGGGTCTGAAAAGGACGAGGTCGTCAATATCATATCCTGCCCCGGGGTCGAACGCTGCAAATTCGCCAATATCGATACGATTCACCTGGCAAAGATCCTCGACAAGAGCCTGTTTGGGAAGGTCATGCCGGTCAAAATCCGGATTGCCCTCTGCGGTTGCCCGAACGCCTGCACGAGCCCGATGCTAAACGAGATCGGGATCATCGGGAGGATCCGCCCGATCCGGACCGAGGGGCTCTGCACCGGCTGCGGCTCCTGCGTCTATTACTGCAAGGAAAATGCCATAAAAATCCGGAACGGGATCTCCGAACTCAATGAGGACAAGTGCGTCCAGTGCGGGATGTGCGTCAAGTCCTGCTCCTTTAACCTGGTAAAGTCCCTCCACACGCACTATCTTATTACCGTGGGCGGCCGCAGGGGACGCCACCCGCGGATCGGCAGGGAACTCATGACGGTCGAAAACGAGGACCAGGTACTCTTTGCCGTGAACCGGATCATCGACTGGGTGTACCGCAGGGCATGGAGCGGGCGGCTCCTCTCCGAACAGCTCGACGAGCTCGAGTTCGGGAAGTTCCGCGACGAGATGGTAAAAAAAGTGCCCCATGCCGAACCGGCAGTGCCGATGGGAAAGGCAGAGAAGCCGGACACTCTCCGGCCGGCCCATTTCTGAACCGGTTTTCTCTTTTTTTTTAGCAGGGCGCAAAAGACTGCGGGCGCCACCCCTGCACCTGCCAGAGAGGCCGATGGCACTTAAGCCGAAAAAAAAGTTATACTTCTGCTTTTTGCGGGGCAGCTTCGGTCCTCCGGACCGGTTTTTTTACCCAGACCAGTTCGTCGCCCTCATACACAAACGAATGCATGAAGTGGATCTTAACACCTGCTGGTACCGCGGAAACGTCCGCATTTTTCGGGACGAGGATCGCGTACTCCTGCCTCAGCAGGGTGCCGTCGGCAGCACGTTTTTTTGCAGCTCTGTCCCCCGGGAAAACCGCGGGTGCGGTCCGTGCATACGTGACAAGGACGTTTACGACATCACGGTGGCCGCCGTTCTGCCGCTCCAGCGTGACAAGCGTGTCGTTCCCGTTCCCGACCGGGACTGACGATGACGCCCAGCCCTCGTAACCGGAGTAAATGTTCTGGATCTCCCTTGCCGTATGATCGTGCATAACATCCCTGATATCTCCCATATGCGTTCACCGGGTTGTTCCATCATATGACCATAAGAAACCACCGGGTTAACCGTCCGGGTTTGACAGATCGCCTGAAACAGAACCAGTTAACCAATAGGCCGTTCGTACTGTTCCTTTGGAAGCGTGTTAAGTTAAACTTATTAATTATTTGTCGGGTGATATCCTTTCTCTTTACCAATCGGGCGCTGAATTTTGCTGCATTTTGGAAAATACGGCACCAAATAGAATTTTTTATAAAGTTGCGTACTAATTGTATCACGGTTAAATTATGAGCACAAGAATTCCTGTGGGTTTACCAGTAATGCTTATTACAGCATTATTCGCACTGCTCCTCCTTGCCGGATGTACCAGCACTTCGTCTGCTCCTTCCCAGAACGCGACCGCGGCGCCAACCGCTGCGGCTGCCGGAAGCAACCAGTCCCTTGTCATTGCAACCACAACAAGCCTCTATGATACCGGACTGCTCGCCTACCTCCAGCCCAAATTCGAAGAGCAGTATAACACTAAGCTCCTGATCACGTCCCAGGGTACCGGAAAAGCCATCGAGATTGCCAAACGCGGCGACGCAGATGTGCTCCTTGTCCATTCCCCCTCGCAGGAACTTGCGTTTGTAAAGGACGGGTACGGCCTGAACCGGCGCTCGTTTGCCTCGAATTACTTTGAGATTGTCGGGCCTGAAAACGATCCCGCGGGCATTGCAAACATGACGCCGGAAAAGGCGTTTACGACCCTTATTACCAGGGGATCCAACAGCACTCCCAACGTCTACTTTGTCTCCCGCGGCGATGGATCGGGCACGCACTCTGCGGAAAAGAACATCTGGTCAAAGGCCGGCTACAACTATACCAACACTGTTGAGAAGTCCGGATCCTGGTACCTCGAAGCCGGCCAGGGAATGGGTGCGACCCTCCAGATGGCAAACGAAAAGGGTGCGTATACCCTGACCGATGAAGGGACCTACCTTGCCTACAAGAGCAACCTCACGCTTGTCCCCCTCGTCAACCGGGGCAACAGCCTGCTCAACATCTACAGCGTCATGGCTGTCTACAATGACAAGCAGCCGGTAGAGAAAATCCAGATGGCAAACAACTTCATCAACTTCCTCATCTCGAACCAGACGCAGGCCGATATCGGCAACTTTGGCGTGGCACAGTACGGGAAGTCGCTCTTTATCCCGATGAGTGTCAGCGTCCCGAACGCAACGGCCGGCTGGGTCGGGGACTACACCACACTTGCAACGGCAGTTTCCCCTGCACCGGCTGCGGCAGCAACAACCGCGGCTGCATCACCCTGATCCCACTTTTTTTTCGCCGGTGTTACTGCGGAGCGCTATCCTCCCGGAATCCACCAAAAACAGGATACCGTTTGCATCTCCTCCCGGTACCGGGGAGTAAAGGTGTGCGGCGGCGATATGAAAGGCGGGCAGGAGTATCCGTTTACCTAAAAAAAACCGGCACCAAAAGTAATAACCCCCCGGACAAAATACGGATAACTAACCCGGCGTCGGGTCGGACCCTTTTTCCGGGAGAACAGGCATACAGGGTGAAACAGGCATGAGCGATATCGTATCGGGAGTTGCACAGGCAGTCAACCTTATTGTTACCCTGAATCCCGATGTCATGCAGATTGCCCTGCTGTCGCTGTATATCTCGCTTACCTCTACCATTCTTGCCGCCTGCATCGCAATCCCTGTCGGCGGGTTTATCCATTTCTACGAGTTCCGCGGGAAAAAAGTCCTGGTCGCCCTGATCCAGACGCTTTATTCCCTGCCAACGGTGGTGGTGGGGCTTCTTATGTACCTGCTGCTCTCGCGGAGCGGGCCTTTGGGATTTTTCGGCCTGCTCTATACCCCCCAGGGGATGGTCCTCGGGCAGACGATCCTTATCATCCCGATGATGACCGGTCTTGTGATTGCAGCCTTAAGCGGCGTGGGCCGCGATATCCGGGACACGCTGGTCTCCCTTGGCGCAACCGGGTTCCAGAGTATCATCCAGATCGTAAAAGAGGCCCGGGTCGCGATCCTCAGCGCCGTGATCTTCGGCTTTGGCCGGGCGATATCGGAAGTCGGGGTCGCCATGATGATCGGCGGGAACATCCGGGGGGAGACCCGGGTCCTCACCACCGCGATCGCACTCCAGACCGGCCTTGGGGAATTTGCGTTTTCCATTGCCCTTGGTATCATCCTGCTTGCCATCGCCCTTGTCGTTGTTGCGCTCACCTACCTGCTCACTTCCGGGATCGCAAGGACCGTTGAAGATATTGCCGGGGGTGTGCCACGGGAATAATCGAATGTACCGGGCTTTCGCGGGTTGCCGGGGGCCGGACCCTTCTTGACGGGATCGATCTCACGGTAAAAAAAGGGGAGATCTTTACCCTGATAGGTCCCAGCGGGAGCGGGAAGACCACGCTTATCCGCCTTATCGACCTGCTTGACCGGCCCTCGTCAGGACGTCTCGTCTTTGACGGCACGGATACAAATGCGGCAGAGTCCGTCAGGATCGCACTCCGGCGCCGGATGGGCATGGTCTTCCAGAAGCCGGTCGTGCTCAATACGACCGTGTCCGAAAACGTGGCGTTCGGCCTGAAGTTCCGGGGACAGTATTCCCGGGACAGCACAAAAACGATAAACGAGGCCCTGGACCTCGTTGGACTGTCGGGATTTGGCAGCAGGAGAGCAGTGACGCTCTCGGGAGGCGAGATGCAGCGCGTGGCCCTTGCCCGGGCAATGGTCACCGGGCCCGATCTCCTCCTCCTCGACGAACCGACCGCAAACCTCGACCCGGTCTCGTCCGCGGCAATCGAAGACCTCATCATACGGATCAACCGGGAGATGCATACCACCATCGTCCTCTCTACGCACGATATGGTGCAGGGCCAGCGCCTTGCCGACCGGATCGGGGTGATCCTCGGCGGGAAGATCGCTCAGACCGGGACGCTTACCGAGATCTTCTACCACCCAAAGAACTGCAGCCTTGCCCGTTTTGTCGGGGCCGACACCATTCTCTCCGGTACCGTAATGGAAAATACCGGCGGGCTCGCCCGGATCGATGTGAACGGTATCCCGTTCGAGGCGCTGACTGCATCACCGCCGGGCAGTAAGGTCCTGCTCTTTATCCGCCCGGAAGAAGTGGCGCTGACCCGGCCTGACGGACAGACTGCCCCTTCGAGCGTCCGCAACCGGATCACCGGGACCATTGCAAAGATCGTCCCGTTCGGCCCGTTTGTCCGGGTGCATATCGACCGGCCCGTCCCGGTCACGGCGCTCGTGACCCACCGGTCCTGCACGGAGATGGGATTTGCGACGGGAATGTCTGTCATTGCGGGGATCAAGGCGACGGCTATTCATGTTGTACCGGCTGCGGACGCGAACCGGTAGGTTTCTTCTGGGCAGGACCGGAAAAAGACCGTGGCTGCTCCCCCGGGGTGACACCGCAACCCGGTTCAGGGCAACCGGATGGCCGGGAATCAAAAAGGAACAATGGACTTGCGATGACCGCCTGATGGCGGAGGTGGGCAGTGCTCGTGCCTCCGCCTGCCCGCACGAATGGACCTGAACGCGGTACCTGGCTGAAGGTATACCTTTATGCTGGCGGCTCTTCCGGCTCAGAATTCATAGTGGTGAATGTCCTCCGATCTACAATGGAAAAGATTGGAATTTTTCCCCGTGGATTGTGTGAATTCTGTAGAATTCTTCGATAACTTCCATAAACCGCTCTTTTTAAGTCTGCCGCCCCCGCAACACTTGTGGCATTCCCCGGCGGGCGATGATGTAGTATTACCGGTATTCCGGGCAATACCCGGACAGGTAATACCCACACTATCGCAAACGCCCCCGTCCCCCCCGGGGCAGGGCTGGCGTAAGGGGGGCGGCATTATGAGTGAAGCCGAAATTTTTACGGAGGTCTTTTTTTGATTTCTCCTAATTAAAAGAAAGAACGTTCAGATTAAGAGCACGCGCTGGTGCTCGGCCTGCACGTTCCCCGGCAGGTAAAACAGGAGTTTCCCGAGGCCCGGGTACCCGATTTCAAGAACGGCTTTCAGCGCCGGGTTCTTTGCCGCCCCCCGTTTCTGGAGGGACGGGGTAAGGACGAACATGTGGAGGTTTTCGTTCCCGGCCACTGCGTTGATGATATCGATGATGTTAAAGCCGGCAGTGTCGGGACTGACCTGCGGTTTTCCCGTCAGGGCATAGACCCCGTCCTCGATGAATACGACCCGGGTGAGGATCCCCTTGTGGGCGCAGGCTGCGGCAAACGAGATGGCGCCGTATGCATGTTCTGTGCTGTACGGGCTTTTGGTGATAAAGATCAGCAGGGGAAAAGAAGTACTGCTCTGTTCTGCACGATCGAACAGGGGGGCGGAATTTTTCCAGGGGAACTGGACAGACCCGGCATTTTCCGAAAGGATGACATGGTTGTGCCGGAACCGTGCAACGATCGTGGTTATGTCGCGGATCTTAAACGATTTGAGGCCGCTTGTGGAAACCACGATACCTTCGCCGTCGTCAAAGGTATTGTATCCCCGGGCAGCAGCGCTGTGGCTGCTGGCAAGGATCTGGAAGGCGAGGTCTGATTTTCCGGCCCGGTCGGCAAGTTCGTCGAGCCTCTGCCCGATATTTTCGGCATCCGTCGGGTTCTGGCCGATATGGCCCATATGGACCCCGTCGAGATCCGCGTACAGCTCGGCCGAGAACCGGTTTTCGAGTGCGGCCAAAAGAAAACGAATGCCGTACAGGGCAGACCGGTGCATGTACGGGGATTCGTACTGGAACCACCCGGCGGTATCCGACGGCTGGCGGGTGGCGGGGGAATGCCTGAGTTCTGCAATGAGATCGGTCCAGAACGAAGGCTGTTTGTCATCAGAAAGGGAATTGACGTCCACGATCTGGCCGGGATTTTTCATCTTTAAGCGTTCTGTCGAGATCCCCCGGAGATCCAGTTCCTGCCGGTCGCAGACGATCCTGACGGCTGCAATGGAAAGGATCACCGACCATATCTGCTGGGTCTCGGGGATCTCGATGCTTGCGAGCGCATCCCCTGTAAGGAAGAACGTAAAGACCGGCTTGTCCGCGGTTGTACGGTACATCAGCGATTCCGGGTAAATCTGGATAAAATAGAATTTGAGCGACTCTTCGAGCCACGAGAGCCGCTCCCCTGTTAATGGTCCGGAAAGGAGGAAAAAATGCGTACTCATGATCGGACTAATTTAACTGCCGCTTGTAGAAATAGTTTACTTACCTTTGGTCAACCCGGCAGGCATACCGGGACACACTCTCACGTCGGAACAGCCGGTACGGGAATGCATTCCGGTACGCCCGGAAGGATTGTGCCGGTCCCTGCAGCCGGAAAATCCGTGTTTTTTAAACGGGGATGGTTAACTATTTCATTTGTATATAATAAAATATGATTATTAACCCCCCCGATAAATATCAGGATTGTCTCTTTACGGAAAATTACCTTCACCGGGAGACACAAAAGCACTTGTCCGGGAAACGTCCCAACCGGGTTCATGCAGCGATCCCATGGGAAATTTCCCGGTTTTGGCCCGTGCTTCATAAAAAGCCTCATGCCATACGTTTTTTTTTATTTTGTTCCTTTGCCCGGTACCAGGGATCCGGCGCAAACCAAAAAAGTAAACACAATAAGGATGTATATCGAACCGGTGGCATATGAACGGCGAGACCATACAAAAAGCATTGCAGGACGCCGGGGTAACCGATACGATCTCCTGTAAGGACGCATGGGCTGTCGCGGAAAAACTCAATATCCCGAAAAGTGAGATCGGCAGGTACTGTTCGGAACACGGGATCAAAATCAGGCACTGCCAGCTGGGCTGCTTTGCATGAGCCGGTTTTTGCAGATCGTTTCTGTCCCCGAGGCGGTCAGTGCCGCTGCCGGGATCCCGTCGGGGCCTGCGGCTGAAGAGATCCCCTCAGGGACTGCCACGGGCCGGGTGCTCTGTGCGGATGTGACAGGTGCCGGCGATATTCCCGGTTTTGACCGCTCGGTTGTCGACGGGTATGCGGTCCGGGCAAAAGACACGACCGGGGCCGGCGATTCGATTCCCGCCATGCTCGAATGCACCGGGCAGGTAGCCATGGGCCGGCCGGACCCCGGGCTTTCCATTGCCGTCGGCGCCTGTGCCTATATCCCGACCGGCGGCCTGCTTCCTGTAGGAGCCGATGCCGTGGTGATGGTGGAGCATACCGCAAGGACCGGGGAGACGGTTCTTGTGAAACGCCCGGTCTCCCCGGGCGAGAACGTGCTGATGCACGATGAGGATTACCCGGCGGGAGCGGTCATCTTTCCCGCGGGCCACCGCCTCTCTCCCCGGGATGCCGGGATCCTTGCGGCATGCGGCCGGACTTCTGTTATTGTTGCAAAAAAACCGGTGGTCGGGATCATCTCGACCGGTAACGAGCTCGTGCCGGCCAAAGAGACGCCCGGGCCCGGGTGCGTGAGGGACGCAAACGCCCCCATGCTTGCCGCGTACCTTGACGGGTACGGCTGCATCCCCCGCACCTACGGGATCGTTCCCGACGACCGCGAAGCACTGGACGCGGCCCTTTGCCGGGCCGCCGGGGAATGCGACATGGTCCTTCTCTCGGGAGGGAGTTCAAAAGACGACCGCGACATGACCGCACAGGTTATCGCGGGCCGGGGGGACGTGCTCGTCCACGGTATTGCGATCTCGCCCGGCAAGCCGACCATCATCGGCAGGATCGGTAATAAACCGGTTTTCGGCCTGCCCGGCCACCCGGGTTCGGCATATGTCGTCTTCCGGGTGATCGTTGTCCCGGTCCTTGACCGGATGCTCGGCCAGAAAAAATCCTGCACGGTCACCACGAAGGCGACTCTCGGTACAAACGTTCCCTCCCAGAAAGGCCGCGAAGAGTACGTCCGGGTCCGGCTGGAAAACAATGTTGCGTACCCGCTCTTTGGGAAGGCCGGCCTCATCAACACCCTTGTTGCAAGCGACGGGCTTATCCGGATCCCCGCAGGATGCGAGGGGCTCGAAGCAAAAAGCCCCGTGGATGTGATCTTATGGTAAAACGCTACCTCAGTGTCAGGTCCCTAAAAGAAGTTCAGGAACTGCTTTTTTCGGAATTTCCCCCGCAGGTCCTGACCGGCAACGTGCCCCTTGAACGGGCCGCCGGGAGGATTACTTCCCGGCCGATCTTCAGCCGGTTCTCGGTCCCGGAGATCCACCTTTCCGCCATGGACGGGATTGCCGTGGCAAGCCGCGACACCGCTGCCGCATCCGAACAGCACCCGGTCGTTCTGGAAAACGCCGTCCGGGTAAACACCGGCAACATCGTTCCCCCGGGATACGATGCCGTGATCATGATCGAGGACACCTGGCAGGAGGGCGAAAAGTACGCCATAAGGAAATCCGCCGCACCGTGGCAGCATATCCGCCCCGCCGGGGAAGACCTCGCGGAGTCAGAGATGGTGCTTCCTTCGGGCCACCGGATCCGCTCCCACGAGATCGGGGCTCTTGCCACCTACGGCATTACTCTTCCCGAAGTCATTTCGGTCCGGATCGGGCTTGTCCCCACGGGAAGCGAGCTTGTCCCGCCCGGCACCCGCCCGGCCCCGGGCCAGGTTGTCGAGAGCAACACGCTGATGGCGTCTGCCATGCTTGAAGAGGCCGGCGCCCGCTGCACCCGGTACCCGTTCGTAAAAGACGACCCGGCCCTTATCCGGGCGGCAGTTGCAAGAGCCGCAGAGGAAAACGACATCGTGATTGTCTCGGCGGGATCGTCCGCCGGCACCCACGATTATACCGCCGATGTGATCGCAGAGCTTGGCGAGGTGCTCGTCCACGGGGTCGCCATTAAGCCCGGGAAACCGGCGATTATCGGCAGGATCGGTACAAAACCGGTCTTTGGCCTGCCGGGCTACCCGCTGTCTGCCTTAACCGTACTGCGCGAGATCATCCTGCCGTTCCTTTCTGCCTACGGCCTTTCTGTCCCCGCCCCGGAAATAATCCGTGCAACCCTTACGTCGGAGATTGCAAAAGAGATCGGGCAGGACGAATTCGTCCAGTGCACGCTTGGCAGCATCGGCGGCCGCTGGGTTGTTTCGCCGCAGTCAAAGGGGGCGGGCGTCCAGATGAGCGCCGTACGGTCGAACGCCTGCCTTCGGGTGCCGTTTAATTCCGAAGGGTTCGAAGAGGGGGATGCCGTGGATGCATTCCTGACCGTGCCGCGCCGGACTGCGGAAAATTCCCTTCTCCTTACCGGGAGCCACGATCCGGTGATCGATTACCTTACCGATATGCTGGCCCGGCGCGGGGTCCCCCTCCTGTCCACGAATGTCGGAAGCCTGGGGGGGCTCCTTGCCTTAAAAAAAGACGAGTGCCACGCGGCCCCCACGCACCTGCTCGCACCCGACGGGAGTTACAACACGGTATCTGTTAAAAAATACCTCCCGAAGATTGAAGTCGACCTCCTCTGTGTTGCCGAACGCCAGCAGGGCATCGTCTCCCGCGAGGGACTGCATTTCTCCGATCTTCCCGGCCGGCAGTTTATCAACCGGCAGAAAGGATCGGGCACCCGCATCCTGCTCGATTACGAACTGGAACGCCAGGGCATCCCTTCGTCCGCACTTCCGGGCTACGAGCGGGAGGCCACGACCCATATCGCCGTTGCCCTTGCGGTCAAAAGCGGGGAAGCGGACGCCGGGATGTGCGTGTACAGTGCCGCCCGCTCGCTCGGGTTGCCGTTTGTCCCGGTAGCAACGGAGCGCTACGAGCTCGCCATCCGCCACGAACACCGGGACGACCAAAGAGTCGATGCGATGATAAAGACCATTCAGTCCAAGGATTTCCGTGCGGTGCTTGCGGTCCTTGGCGGATACGATTCAAAAGAGACCGGTACCATACGGACCGTGTCGTAATTTTCCCACAAGTCTTTTTTTGGTCTGAAGAAATCGGCTCTCTAGAAAACCGTAAGTGAGATTCTGAATTTTGTTTGAGAGGGGACCACGGGTGCTCGCCGCCTCGTCGGGGCTCGCCCCGTGGAGCAAACCCGTGCGCGGGAAGCACAATTGAAAAATTTTTATTTGGCGGGGGGGTCAAAGGGGCTTCCCTCCCACTGGGGGAGTGCGGGGGTCGCCCTCGCAAATACGGTTTGGTTCTGGGGAAATGATTTCTACAGAGCCAAGAAATTCCCTTTCCAATATCGTACCTCCCCCTCTTCGCACGAGCCCTGCCCCCGTGGGGGGCTCACGGCGTATGCGATGATGCTGTATTACCTGTACAATAAAACGCACCTTTGGGCAATTCTGGGATGCAGGTAATACAGCAGCATCGCTAAACGGGGGATGCCTCAGGCGTGCGGGGGCGAAAGGCTTGCCGGAGACCTAAAAGAGCGTTCGTTTGTCTCATTTTAGGATTTTACCAGAGCATTTTTTGTCAGTACCCTGGTATTTTCGTGGGAAACAAAGACCGGGCCGTAGTTTCCCCATGTCCGGTCTTTTTACGGAATCACACTTGGATACCTGCAGGTACGTTCATTTTATTGCACAAGAGCCAATCATATGCAGCCAAATCCCAAAACGATCATATGGATTTGTTTAACTTTTTACCAATTGTTAAAATCTAATTCGTACCCCTTTTGCAAATTTAGATAACTTTAATTAACTCTCTGGATAACATTGAGATCGTAAGATCCAAAATTTGTGTGCGTGATAAGAATGGCATTTTCAGTGCATGTGAATATGGAGAAGTGCACCGGCTGCGGCAACTGCGTGGTTGCCTGCCCGGTCGATGCGCTCGAACTGCATACGGTAGATCCCGTAACAAAGGACAAGATCTACGCAGTGAAAAACGGGAAATCCGTTCACCTCGATGTCAAGACCGAACTCTGTGCAGGGTGCGGCGTCTGCGTCGTCGCCTGCCCGTACAGCGTTATCCGCCTGGCAGGAAAAGGGGTCAGCCCGCAGCTGGAGGCTTAATTAAACCCTCAGGCTTTGTGAGATTACCATCACTCGCTTTATAAAAAAAGGGAACACCATGACAAAAACCATTACCCTCAACCTGATCTCAGGACGCAGCATCCAGCAGGGTGTTGCAATCGAAGGCGGCAAGGAAAAAGCCGATTACCGGACCGCTGCCGGCATCATCGAACTCGATCGTGCCGACCTAAAGGAGCTCGGTATCTGGATTAACACCAATGTCCGGGTCACGAGCGCTTACGGCAGCGTGATCGTCAAGGCAATCGAGACCACCCAGGGCCCGCACCCGGGCGTTGCATTTATCCCGATGGGCCCGTGGGCGAACTCTATTGTGAACCCCAACACCTACTCGACGGGCATGCCGACATTCAAAGGGACCCCGGTGACCGTTGAAGTCGCTGCAAACGAGCCGGTCCTTCTCGGTATCGAACTCGTACAGAAACTCTGCGGGGTGAAATCCGCATGACAAAGACCATTACCGATGTGATCTGCCCGTTCTGCGGTACGCTCTGCGACGATGTCGAAGTCCTCGTATCCGACGACGGCAAGAAGCTGCTCGAAGTAAACAACGCCTGTGTCATCGGCACGGAAAAGTTCCTCCACTCCCAGGCAAAGGACCGGGTCACCCGCCCGCGGATGCACCAGGAAGACGGGTCGTGGAAAGAGGTCAGCTACGACGAGGCTGTGGAATACACCGCCCAGATGCTTGCAAAGGCGAGAAAACCGCTGATGTACGGCTGGTCCTCCACCAACTGCGAAGCCCAGAGCGTGGGTAACGAGATCGCCGAACTGTCCCGGGCCTGCTGCGACAACACCGCAGCGGTCTGCCACGGCACCACCCTCATCGCCCTCCAGGACGAAGGACTTCCCTCGTGCACCCTTGGTGAAGTAAAGAACCGTGCCGACCGCGTCATCTTCTGGGGCTGCAACCCGGCCCACGCCCACCCGCGGCACATGTCCCGGTACTCGATCTTCCCCCGCGGCTTTTTCACCGGCAAAGGCCAGATGAGCAGGAAGCTCATCGTGGTCGACCCCCGTACCACCGATACCGCAAAGATGGCCGACATCCACCTCCAGGTGGAACAGGGCAGGGACTACGAACTCCTAAACGCCCTGCGTGTCGCACTCCGTGGCGAGTGGCTCCCCGATGAAGTTGCCGGCATTTCCGCAGAAAAGATCCGTGAAGCGGCAGACATCTTAAAGAGCGGCAGGTTCGGCATCATCTTCTTCGGTATGGGCGTTACCCAGTCCATCTCGAAAAACCACAATATCGATGAGGCGATTGCCCTCACTAAGGACTTAAACGAGCACACGAAGTTCTCGATCATGCCGATGCGGGGCCACTACAACGTGACCGGCTCGGGCGAAGTCTTCGCATGGCAGTTCGGGTTCCCGTATGCCGTCGACCTCACCCGCGGGTTCGCACGCTACAACCCGGGCGACACGAGCTCTATTGACCTTTTGACCCGCGGCGAGATCGACGCGATGTTTACCATCGGGAGCGATCCCGGTGCACATTTCCCGATAAGCGCCGTAAAGCCCATCGCAAACCTCCCCTCGGTCTGCATCGACCCGCACCTGACCCCGACAAGCGGAGTCTCCAAGCTCCACGTCCCGGTTGCCTTCAACGGTGTCGAGACCGGCGGCAACTGCTACCGGATGGACAACGTCCCGATCGACTGCCGCAAGGTTGTCGAACCGCCCGAGGGCATGCTCACTGACGAACAGTTCCTCACCAAAGTCCGCGACCGATTAAAAGAACTCAAAGGGGTGGCATAACCATGGCAGAATATCTCATAAAAAACGGTCATGTCTTTGACCCGGTCCAGGGAATCAAGGGCGACAAGGCAGATGTTGCAATAAAAGACGGAAAGATTGTCGACAAGGTCGGTTCCTCGGCAAAAGTGATCGATGCAAAGGGTATGACCGTCATGGCAGGCGCCGTGGAGATCCACTCCCATATCGCCGGCCCCAAGGTCAACCTCGGCCGCATCTACCGGCCCGAGGACAAGCTCTTCTCCTGCACCCCGACCCACGGCATGGAGCGGATGGGCGGCGGGGCTTCAATCCCGACTACGTTCAAGACGGGATACGAATATGCGAAGATGGGCTACACCACGGCAATGGAAGCCGCAATGCCCCCGCTCTTCTCCCGCCATGTCCACGAAGAGATCCGCGACACGCCCATCATCGACGAGGGCGCGTACCCGGTGCTCGGGAACAACTGGTTCGTGCTCGAATACCTCAGGAACCACGAGGTCGAGAACACGGCAGCCTATATCGCGTGGCTGCTCAAAGTGACCAAAGGCTATGCCGTCAAGGTCGTAAACCCCGGCGGCACCGAAGCCTGGGCATGGGGCCTGAACTGTCTTAGCATTCACGACCCGGTGCCGTACTTCGACATCACGCCCGCCCAGATCGTCAGGGGCCTTATCGAAGCAAACGAATACCTCGGCCTCCCGCACTCGATGCACATCCACCCCAACGACCTCGGGAACCCCGGGTGCTACCAGACCACGCTCGACACGCTCGCACTTGCCGAGGGCTTAAAGACCCACAACAAGTTCGGCCGCGAACAGGTCATGCACCTCACCCACACCCAGTTCCACTCCTACAAGGGGACCAACTGGGCCGACTTCGAGTCCGGTGCAAAGGAAGTCACCGACTACGTCAATGCGCACAAGAACATCACCATCGATACCGGGAACGTCACGCTTGACGAGACCACGACGATGACCGCAGACGGCCCGTTCGAGCACCACCTCACCGGCCTCAACCACTTAAAGTGGGCAAACGTGGATGTCGAGCTTGAGACCGCAGCCGGTGTCGTGCCCTATATCTACAGCCCCAACATCTCGGTCTGTGCGATCCAGTGGGCAATCGGCCTCGAGATCCCCTTAATGATGAAAGACGGGATGCGCTGCTACATCACCACCGACCACCCGAACGCCGGCCCGTTCACCCGGTACCCGCGTGTCTTTAAGTGGCTCATGAGCACAAAAGCCCGCGAAGCGCAGATCAATGCGTTCAAGCACAAGGACAAGGTCCTCTCCCAGACGAGCATCGGCAGCCTCGACCGCGAGATCACGTTCTACGAGCTCGCCCAGATGACCCGCGCCGGCCCGGCAAAATCGCTCGGACTTTCCGCCATCTGCGGCGGCTTAAAGCCCGGCATGGAAGCGGATGTCGCCGTGTACAATATCGACCCGGACAAGCCAATTGCAAACCCGGACGATATCGAGAAAGCGTTCTCCCGCTGTGCCGCCGTCTTCAAGAGCGGCGTCCAGGTCGTCAGCAACGGCGAGATTGTCAGCAACGGCCACAAGCGCACGCTCTGGGTCGATGTCAAGACAAAAGAGAATGCCCAGGTCAAGCGCGACATCTCCGAGAAGTTCGTCAAGTACTACAGCGTGACGCAGAACAATTACGAAGCGCTCGGGCACCACTTTGTCCCGAACCCGTTTGCAATCGAGGTAGATGCGACACAGGTGTAGGTGAGCATGATGGAAACCGTAACCATTACCATGAAAAACCTGCCGGCACTGTATCTCGAAGCGGACAACATCTCTCCCGATGTGTTTGCGGGTAAGACTGCAGAGCAGATCGCCGGACTCGATGTCTTTGAAGGCAACACCACCCAGACCCTCGGGAAGTATTTCGAGGTCACGGGAAAAGCCGGGGCAACGGCAGCCGACACAAAGATTGTCGTCAAAGGCGATGTGAAGAAAGTCAAGTATCTTGGCTTTAAGATGACCGCCGGCGAGATGCTCATCGAGGAAAGTGCCGACCTGTATGTCGGTGCCTGGATGAAAGGCGGAAAGATCACCGCAAAGAAGAATGTCGCAGCCTTTGCCGGCCTTGCCATGAAAGGCGGCGAGCTCAACATCGAGGGCGATGCCGGGAACTATCTCGGCACTGCCTACCGCGGCGACTGGCGGGGCATGTCCGGCGGGAAGATCCACGTTATGGGCAATGCCGGTTCGGATATCGGGATGTACATGAAAGGCGGCGAGATCGTCGTCGATGGGAACATCGATGTCCACCCCATGACCCACGCAGAGGGCGGCCGCCTTGTGGTCAAGGGCAATGCAAAGAGCAAGATCGGCGGCCAGAGTCTCCAGGGAGATATCATCATCTTTGGCGATATCGAAGTGATGATGCCCGGGTTCAAGCCGATGGGCACGGTCGAGCTCGAAGTTGACGGCAAAAAAGCGAAGTTCTCCCATTTCATCGGCGATATGGGCGAGCGCCACAAGAAGAAGAAAGGCCAGGTCATGTACATGAACCTGTACAAGAAACTCTAAAACGCCCTTTCCGGGCTATCCTTTTTTTTGGTTTTTTCTTCTGAAGAATTCATCGTTTTTAACTATGCCTCCCCCTCTTCGCGCCAGCCCTGCCCCCAAGGGGGCTCACGGCGTATGCGATGGATGGGGAATTACCTGTTCCGGGAGCTGCCCAAAATGCGGGTAATACAACATCATCGCTAAGCGGGGTGCCACGAGCGTGCGGGGCGGAGCTCCTGGAGCGTCAGATAACTCTCAATGATTTCGACAGAGCAGTTCTCTCTCTGCCAAAACAAATGATCCCGGAGATTTCCCGGGCTCCTCCCGGGCGCACCAGCGCTGTTCAAGTCCTCCGGGCTCTACCAAAAGCGTTTTAGAACTTCGGGACGACCGACCGTATCCCGCCCCGGATCTCTTTTACGTCCCCGGGATAGCGGGGGATCATGTGGCAGTAGGTGTGCATCATGGTCTGGCCGGCCGCTCCGCCGACATTGAACCCGATGTTATATCCTTCGGGTCCGAAGTTTGCATCGATGACCCGTTTGCATTCGTCGGCAAGCATCAGGATTGCGCACCGCTCCTCGGCGGTCAGCTGGAAAAAATCCGGTTCGTGCCGGAACGGTATGAGAAGGATATGTCCCCTGCTCACCGGGTGGCGCTCCCAGCGGGCATAGCAGAGATCGTTTTTTACAACGATATCGTCTGCATACGGGTTGCAGAACGGGCATTTTCGTGGCTCCACCCTTTATCCTCCGGCTTTTGTGCTGACTTTACGTATCCCCAGGTACGATAGGTACGGACAGCATTTCTTTTGTACCCTTGTTATACTCTGGTATGATGCATCTTTTCCCGCGATAACGGGTACCGACCCGGTAACAGGAAATTTTTATCAGGGGTTGATTTTACCTTTTCCTTTTGGTTTTGTAGTGCCTGCACACGAAAATTTTCCCCGCCAGATACAGGGGAGGTTCCGTTTTTCTCCCGTCCACCCGGCCGGTCCGGGCTTCCAGGGCCGGGGCCGGCAAACATTTTTCCGGGAAAAAATGGGCTCGCCCACAAACATTTTGATCTCCTTTTGGGAATTCCGTTGCCCTAACCCGGACCATCAGCCCAATATAAATGTGGTCGTGGCGTTCTTCCCCATAAGAATAACCATGCTCCAGTACTCCTGCACGAGAGTGGCCCGGAAACTCAGGCGCCTTGGGTTCGCGAAAAAAATCGCGGCCCGGTTTGCGAGGATTTTCCGTTTCCTGATGGTCCTCTTGTGCGGGCTCATGGGAGTCTTTTTCGAGCTCCCGCATGAACTGTTCAAGATAACTGCCCCTGCCGGGAAAAAATATGCGGACTTCCGGCACGGTCTCTTTTTGCCCGCAGTTTTCGGTATACGACGGTAACCGCCGGTCCGGGCGCTGATTTTTATCGGCTGATCCTTCCTGTGGTGCGGGTGCCAGATTCAGGCCTGCCGTCCCTGTCACAGGCAGGAGCGGGGTGGTTGTTGGTTTTTTCGATCCATTTCCCCCGGTCCCGGCGTTAAACGGGTTTTATCGGTACGGGTACGGGGCTGTTTTTTTTGCCCCGGGTGCAGCCGGGTCGGGACATGTGGACAATTGAAATTGCGAACAGGAGTGAAATACCATGGGAATTTCAGCAACGCAGGGAGAGGATGTGGCCGCGCCGGGTGGGATAGTGTCCGGCAGAGCAGGGACCGGACAGGAACACACCATTGCCGCAGCGCCGGAAACGGCCGGCTGCTGCCGGAAAGTACCGGGGCACCGGTGCCGCGTGGTGATCGGCCTTGGCGTTCTTGCCCCGGAAGGGGCGGGCGGCGGGACGGTGTCGGTATACGAAGAGGCCGGCGAACCCGAAGATGCCGCCCGGCAGGACCCGGATCCCGCATTTGCGCCGGGCGGGCGCGACGAGCGGATTTCGGCCCGGCTCAACCGGAAGATCGCACGGCTGGAAAAGAGATTTGCGGGGATTGAGGAGAGGGGGCGGCCCTGATGCCCCGGAGACCGGCAGAGATCCTCGCAGATGTGCCGCTCTTCTTAATCCCGCACGTGATCCTCCAGCGGATCCGGCAGGTCGGGGAAGACCTGGAGCGGGTCACGGTAAAGAGGACGCACCGGCACTTCTACACGGTCAGCATCCGCACCCGCCCGCTGAAGCGCGAGTTCCAGTCGGAGCGGACACGCACGGGGGAGGGAGTATGAGCCGGGGCCGGCAGCCAACGAAAAACCGGGACACCGGGATTGCGATGGCACAGGTGCGCGGGACGGTCGTGCAGTTTGTTCCGGACACCGGAAGGATCTGCGATTTTATGATCCGGGGAGCCGGGCGGATCGTCTTTGTCCGGATAAAACGGGCGGCCCGGCTCCACTGCGGAGTTCCGGAACTCGCCGATGAGTATAAAGAGCAGATCTCCCGCCTGCGTATGCTTCCCGGTTCCGGGCCGGTGACCCGCGAGCTCTGGCTTTACTCGAAGAAATGTGCCTGGCGGTACTTCCGGGTAACGGATGTCGGGATGGAAGAGATAAGCCCGGTGGGGGAACTCCTCCTCCCGGCGGGAAAACCACCGGCAGGTTCCGGGGCGGTGACTGCCCCATGATCTGCAGGGTCCCCGGTATCCGGGGGAGCACACCCCGTATGCACGTCGACCCCCTATTTTTGGGAGATGGGGTACCCCCGTGGGAGAGATACATTCAGATCTCCCCGATTCGTGCTCCGATTGGGTGGTTTTTAGGGTATCCGGGGGACGAAATCGCAAAAACGGGGGCCCATTGTTTGCGGAAAACCCCAAATTGCTGTCCGATTGTCGGATTTTCAGGGTTTACGGTCTCCAAAAAGGGACCAAACAGGCCCAATTGTGCGGGCGATATTTGCCTTCATGGCCTCCCCTACGTGGGAATACCGGAACGCGGATACGGGGATCCGGTCCGGACTGCCGGTACCCGGGTGACCCTGGTGATCGGTAGCCTGACCCGGCATATGACATCCCCAGTTCCTCCGACGTGGGAACCCCGGGTTTACCCCGTGGGACGGCGGTGGCAGGTGCCGGATCCCTCCAATTTGGGGGACGAAATCACGAAAACGGGGGCCTATTGTTTCCGGAAAACCCCGGATTGCCTTCCGATTGTCGGATTTGTGGGGTTTGCGGCCTCCAAAAAGGGACCAAATGGGCCCAATTGTGCGGGCGAAAATTCCCCGCATGGACCCCCGGACGATAAAAGAGGGAAACCCGGTTTTGGGGATCCGGGCCGGAACGCCCCGGGTCTCCCCGGAACAGGCAGCGAACAGGAGGAGATCACCAGAGACACAAACGGAGGTATCCGATTATGACGACACTCTATGAAGCACTGCACCCGGAAGCACAGGAGGAACTGATCCGCGACAACGTTATCGAATTTGTTTCGGTTATCGTTACCGCAGTGCCGGACCCGGACCGGCCGGACGACCGGCTCACCATGAAGATCACCGCTGAAGTCTACGCTGACTTCGCACCCGGGACGCCCTGGATCGATGCCGAACTCGAAAAAATCCGAAAGATCTGCGCCGGAGCGGCCGACGATATCACGGTCCCGGTAACCGATGCCCTGCACGTTGCCCTCAACCGGAACCGGAAAAGCCTGGATAAGACGTTAAATGGAAAGATCGGCGGGCGTCCCGCGGCCTGGGCATCCGACCCGCAGGTCATGGCACTTCTTGGAACGGTACTTGAGAATGCCCGGGCCGAGGTGCCGGTCTGGTGCCTCGCCTGGACCGTGGCAATGGCCGATGACGGGTTCCTCCTCGTGGACTGCGAGGACAGCCTGTCGCTTTCGCGCCCGGCAAGTGCGCTGCTCCCTCCCGACCGGGAATCGTTCTTTGCGGCGGATGAGACGGGCGAGACCCGAAGGAATATTTTAGAGCGGATGCGGCAGGTGAACGGGGTTGTGGGGAGGATGGTGGAGGTGTTGATGGGAGGAAAGTGAGTGTTGGGATACCGGGAATATCCCGCCTCCCAAGGAATTGAGCGTAAATCCTTATCGGAACCCATTCAATTTTTTCTACTGTATTCTGTCCCTACAACCCTGCATCCCCAAGCCCGGTTACCACCCGGTAATCGATCCCTATAGCTTCAAAGTGTTTTTCGCCGCAACTGATCTTATCCACCTCTAACTCTCTCAAACCCAATTTATCTTTTGTACCCTTTGTCTCCCGAATCATGTAGACAATTTTCCCGTTCTGTTTCAGGATGGCCCAGTCAGGATTATACTGTCCGACTGGTGTCGGAACCTTGAACCAGGCCGGCAGTTTGATGAAATATTTGATATCTTTTAGGGACTCAAGACTCTCGGCAAATCTCTTCTCGGTGATGGAATCATAGGTGATATAATCATAGAGCGATTTTTTTGTCGGGATAATGCGATCGTTTATGAATTCTTTTTCATGCTCCTGCGTTTTGAACAGACTCATTTCATAAGCGATCTCGTTCAACCGTTCGTATTGTATTCCTTCGATGATTATCCGGTGCAGCTCATCCTGTATGCATTTCACCGATGCATCCATGAACTGCTGGGGATTTATAACAAAATCATCGAGGCGGCCGGACTTTTTCAGGATCTCAAAAATGGTTTGTCGTGTCAGTTCAACCCTGCTCTGGATATATGAGAGGATATCCGGGACATGGTTTCTCTTTGTGAAATACTCTTGATCGGGGGTTCGGACTTCCTGTCCTGTAATCCCGCTGGTATCAAATGAGATATCGGCGAACTTAATGGTAATTTTCAGTGGTTCGATTTTTTCCATCTTTTTTATTGCAGCAGCGGTCCGTTTTATGAGGTCTGCGGTCTGGTAATTGACCGAGTAAATCGTCTTTTGACTGATAGCATTCCAGAACTTTTCGAATTCAGGATCGAGCAGCACATCTTCTCTGACTTTACTTTTCTTCTGAATGTACCGGGTGACGTGATTTTCGATCTTATGCCGGTCAATGATTTCTATAATTTCTTTGGTTACCGGCCTGAATTTTTCCGGGACAACAAAGGTGTGGTCTTCAACAGCCCGACAGAATGTTTCGTTAATCTTCCCATTGTCATCGATCCATCCATTCTCCTGTATATGAGTACGGAGTTCTTCTGTTTCTTCTGGTGTGAGAGGTCGTTCCTCTCCGGGCTTTCCAATCATAAGGCCCTGGAATGCCTCCACGGGAAGACGGCCAAAGACAATGCCCTCTTCTTCGAACTCATTCTGGAGAGCAGAGACAAAATCGGTATAACTCTCATTTGCAACTACAACGAGATTATTTATTTCTGTACTGAATACGCGATCACCGTTTTTATCCACCGGCAGCCTCAGCCCTCTGCCGATTTCCTGCCGCTTTTTGAGCGTGGATACCGTCTCATTAAGGGTGCAAATCTGGAAGACATTTGGATTATCCCACCCTTCGCGGAGTGCAGAATGCGAGAAGATAAATTTCAGGGGGTTCTGCGGATCGAGCAGCCGTTCCTTGTCTTTCATGATGAGACTGTAAGTATCCTCATCCAGTTTTGAGTGCCCCTCGGTATCTTTGAAATGCCCTTTGTTGTCCTTCGAGAAATAGCCGTTATGGACTTCTTCTGCGGGCAGAATCGTGAGTCCTGTGTTTTTGTACTCTTCTGCAAGTTCACGATATGCCTCTTCAAACCATTCGGCATAGATCCCTTTTGTCGCGCCGGTATCGGTATATTTCCGGTAATTATCTACCCTGTCTATGAAGAAGAGCGAGAGGACTTTGATACCTTTGTCTTTTAATTGCCATTCCTTCTCAAAATGAGCATGGATGGTTTCTTTGATCTGCTTCTTTACAATATCCTGCCGGGCTCCACCCTGCTCCTGCCCGGGCCTCATCCGGATCCCGTTGGAGAATTTGACAAACTCCCTGCCCGGCTGGGCGTTGATCTCGGCGATGACAAACCCGTTCCCATAGATAGGATTTTCGCCCGATTTTCGGTAAAGATCATCGTCTTTTTTGAGGGTTGCTGAGGTAAGTTTCGGGCCGGAGGTGCCCATTTTGAAAAAACGCATTCTGACTTTGAGAGGAGGTTTGTCGAGATGGATTTCTTCGATTTTGATGTAGGATTGCGTGGGATCGTTTTCGGCGAGTACAGATGCAACCGAGATCTTTTTGACGAGATTCATCTGGAATGCCTGGACCGGGCCGAGATTGTACACGGGGTTGTAGAGATCGCGGTGTGTTGCTGAATATCTGAGCGTACAAAGGGGATTGAGGGAGGCGATAGCCTCCTTTGCTTTGTCGCTCTCCATATTCTGGGGCTCATCGAGGATAACAACCGGGTTTGTGGTCTGGATGAATTCGATGGGCTTCCTGCCGCCCATCTGGTCGCGGGTATCGTGGATGATGTTATTCTCTTTTTTGTTGAAGGCGTCGATGTTGATGATCATAATCTGCATGTCGTTGCCTGCTGCATAGCTCCTGAGCTGGCTGACCCTCTTTGAGTCATAGACAAAATAGGTGAAGGGGACGTTGTTGTACAGATCCCTGAAGTGTTCGAGTGTTATCTCGATGGATTTGAGTACGCCTTCGCGGATGGCAATTGAGGGAACGACAATAATGAATTTTCTGAACCCGTATTTTTTGTTGAGTTCAAAGAGGGTCCGCAGGTAGACGTACGTCTTACCGGTGCCGGTTTCCATCTCTACGGTGAAGTTCTTCCCCTTGGTCGTGACGGTATCAATCGAGTAAATACCGTTCTTCTTCTGGATCGTTTTGAGGTTTTTATTGAGTATTGCGTCATCGATAACGAGCCGGTTGCCGTAGCCGAGTTCGTTCTGGATGAGTGCCTGGCCGGAGGATTCGAGGAGAGGGTTGAGCGAGACTTCGTAGTCGCCGGCGCTCAGTGTCTGGCTCTCGAAGAGTCCGACAACGGCATTTATTGCATCCCGCTGGTACTGCTGGTTTGCATCGAACCTGAACTTCATCATGAGTTACGGTTCCTCCGGGGATTCGTGTGCCGGTTCTGACCATTCGATCAGTTTCTTTTTTAGTTCCTCTTTTGAGGGCAGGTAGAGCTGGTACTGCGATGCATAGATGTTCGATTTTTCCGGAAGGGTGAGTTTGACAAGGGCATCGTTCTTTGTCCGGCAGAGGATGATGCCGACCGTCGGGTTCTCATCGGGAAGTTTCACTTCGCGGTCGTAATAATGCACGTACATCTGCATCTGGCCGAGGTTTTCATGCGTGATCTTCCCGATCTTGAGGTCGATCAGGACATAACACCGGAGGAGCCGGTTGTAAAAGACGAGATCCACAAAGTAATGATCTGCATCGAAGGTGAACCGTTTCTGTCGGGCTTCAAAGAGGAAACCTTTCCCGAGTTCGAGCAGGAATGTTTCGAGTTTGTCGATGATGGCAGATTCGAGATCACTTTCGGAGTAGTGCGTATTCTCATCCAGTCCGAGGAATTCGAGGACATAGGGATCTTTGAGCATGTCCTGTGGTTTTTCGATGATCTGTCCTTTATCTGCGAGAGCTTTTACCTCTTTTTTATCCCGGCTGAGTGCGAGCCGTTCGTAGATCCCGGAGTTGAACTGCCGTTTGAGTTCGGAAAGCGACCATTGGCTTTTTTGGGATTCGATCTCATAGAACCGGCGCTCGTCCCGGTTCTCGATATTCATGAGGAATACGTAGTGTGACCAGCTGAGAGTAAACGTGGGCGTCAATTTTGCAGACAGTGTCTGCATAATTGGTGTCTCCGTTGGTGTTTTGGCCGGCAATCGCCCAGACACCGTTTGGGCAATTTGGGGTACAGCCTCGCGATATTCGATATAAAAGTCGCGCATGTACCGCAAATTTCTGGTCGAAAATCCCTTCCCAACCTCATGTGTCAATCGCTGTGAAAGTTCATCGAATATTCGCTCCCCGTATTCCGCCCGTCTGTTTCCCTTTTGTTCAAACTCGACAATCCGTCGGCCAATCTCGAAGTTGGTGATGACCTGCAGGGTGTTGACGTTCTGTGCAGCAGCCCGGCGGGCGCTCTGCACCAGATCGCGGATCTCTTTAACGAGCGGAAGAATTGGCTCGCTTTGCGACGGACTTTTTGTTTTTACCGCTTTTCCTGCCATCCGCCCTCCTCTCATACGGTCCTGAAGTCTGCAACACCGTGCGACTTCATGATCTCCAGCGCATTTGTCCTGAGCTGGTCGTTGCCGTTGAATCCCGCATCGAGGCAGATGGCCCGTGTCGGTTTTGTCTCCGCCATTTTCACGATGAGGTCTTTTGTAAGGTTGTGTTCAAGGCAGATGAGGAGCGCGTCGTTATCGATGGAGAACACGTTTTTCCCGGCGATCTTTTTCCCGGATACCGGTGTCGTGAGCGCAAAACCGGATTTGAGGAGGAGTTCGTAGAGAATATCCTCATCGGTGCCGCCCGTATGGAGGTTATCGATGAAGTCCGCCAGCTGTTTTTCGACTTTACCGTCTGCCGGTACCCTGCCGTCCCATACCTTGAAGTTGGACTTGTCCAGTTTGAAGACGCGGAAGCCGAGATCCTGAGAGGTTTCCAGATCGTTTGAAAGGGTTTTCTGTTTTGCGGATTCTTTCTGCTCCTGTTTTATTTTTTTGATGACGCGGCGGATACGTTCTTTGCCGATATCGGCGATGGTTTTCAATCCTAATTCAAGAGCATTTTTTCCTGCAAATGTTTTGCCATCAACAGGTTCCGGCAACTGGATGCAGATAAATTTCCGTGCAGTGCGTTTTGAGCAGTTTATCTCTAGAACCCCATGAGCAAGTGAACATGAACCTGCGAAGAAATCCATCACGATGTCTTCGGAATCTGACAAATAGTCTACGAGATGGGAGAGATCCTGAAATGGCTTCGGATTTTCAAAAACTTTGATGCCATCGAATATCTTATCAAAATCCTGTGCCGCTTTTTGAGCATATGAATACTGGACACTTCTCATAACTTCAGTCGTTTTTTCGAAAAGATTATTCCTGACGCTTGGAACGGTTGTTTCATCGGGTCCGAATACGATACGCCCAGCGGCATACTCTTCGTCAAATCTTTCTTTCGTCGGCCAGGTCCAACCTCGACTAGGGATTTTACATGGCTTGTGAGTTATTGGGTGAGGAATTTTATATCGAGGTCCTCCTCCCCCTGGCCAACTTGCATCTCCATCATCCCTATAGGGACCTTTTTCATCAACCTTATTGAATCTAGCTAATGTCTTCCTAGGGTCATCCTCATCCATTGCATCAAAAAAATCTTTGAGACCCTTCCGTACTTTTATCCAGTCATTATTGTGCAATTCCCGAAGCCGATCAAATTCCTGATGGACCTCATCCAGACCTTTCTTCTCAGCGCGAAGAATAATTTTATTCTGACTCAAAAAACTTTTATTCTTCGCATAAACGAGCATGTACTCGTGACCCACCGAGAAGTACGTTGCATCGTTCTTCCTGTTTCTGTCCCACACGAGCACAGCAATCTTGTTCTCTTCTCCGAAAATTTCATTCATCATTTCTGTGAGATTGCTCATCTCACCGTCATCGATACTTATTATAATGAAGCCGTCATCCCGCAATAGATTCCGTGCAAGGAAAAGCCGGGGATACATCATATCCAGCCAGTTCGAGTGGTAACGTCCGGAAGTTTCAGGATTTGTCGAGAATTTCCTGCCAGCCGCATCCACTTGACCGGTATACAAAAGGTAGGTATCGAGTGATTCGGAAAATTTATCCGGATAAATGAACTCCTTGCCCGTGTTGTAGGGCGGATCGATGTAGATCATCTTGACTTTGCCATAGTAGGCTTTCTGAAGAAGTTTCAGGGTTTCGAGGTTGTCGCCTTCGATGAAGAGATTCTCCGTGGAGTCCCAGTCAACGGATTCTTCTTTTGCCGGCTTGAGCGTCCCGATCGATGGCTCCTGAATGATCCTGAAGCACTCTGCCTTGCCCCGCCATGTCAGCCCGAACCGCTCCTTCTTTTCATCATCGATATCAGCGCCGAGTGTGAGCCGGAGCCGTTCCCAGTCGATTTTATCTTCCGTGAATACTTCCGGGAAGAGTTGTCGCAGTTTTTCCTTCTGCTCTTCGGTGATGGATGTGGATTTGAGATTAAATCGTGGGACTGACACGGGCATGGAGCACCTTTCTTAATGTTATGTGGTGCGGTGTAATTGTTTAAAGGATCGGGTTTTTGTCGAATGCATTCTCTGAACCATTTTCCCCTTCAGTAAAACCTAAAATATTCGTCTTACCGGAGAATATTTCAGTCCAAGTGACCGATGGCGGAAGAAAAGAAAAATATGGCCGATTTCATACAGAGTGCCAATGTTAAGGGTGCGGTACGCATCCATCAGTGTCGTGTTCTATAAAAAGGAACATTTTTGTTCCTTCAAAAGACGCCCAAAATTTTCCCTGATTGTTCATAACGACTCGCAATGCTCCCGGTTTTCCCAAAAAATAATTTCATAATCAAAGCACATCACCCCATAACGCCTACAATAGTATGTCAAAGGGGCCCCCGAGACAGAACAGAAAGCCGAACAAAGAAGGGAGCGGGAAAACTAAACCCGCCTCCCGCCGGAAAAACCGGCACGGTCCGCCTGCCAGGAGTACAAGGCCGGGAACGTGCCCGCCAGAATGCCCGGTTTACCGCCCGTGGTCCGGAGGACCATGGCACTCGGGAAAAAACGGCGGCACACCAGAATCCCCGACAGTCCCGGGGCGGACTGAAAAGAGCCCGGCAATTTCCGAACACCATCACAAAATAAGGAGTGATACACTATGGGAGACTTCGTCCAGAACTCCGCAGTAAAAACCTCAGTAAGAACCCTCGCGAGCCCCATCGAAGACGTAGCAACGTTTGTCTCGATCGTCAACGCCGTTGTCACGAACAACCCGTTCGGCTGCGTCGAATACCTCACCGCAGGCGTGACCCATGCCCCAATTGAGAAGACCAAAGAGGCGTATGTGGTAAAGATCAACTTCCAGGACAACGATGCAAAAGTCGTTGGCACAAATTCGGAAAAATTCAACAGCGTTGCCGGTTTCAACGCCGGCGCATCAGCGCTCCTTGCCGACTCCGCACTTGCCACGGCCCACGGCGGCATCCCCGCCCGGGACTCTGACACCGAAACCTACTCGGCGACCCTGAAATGCCACGACCCGAGCGGCGAGATCTACCAGCTCACGTTCTCCCGGGACAAGGTCAGCCTCACCTCGTACGAAGACGACGCGATCCGCACCAAGGTCGAGACCTGGGCCGACACCGTGCCGGAACTTGCATAAGGTGACATGCCATGGAGACCGAAACCGCGATTGTCATCGCATTCCTGGGCGCAGGCCTGCTCGCCTACGTCGTCATCCCAGGCCTCCTCGTCATCTGGGACCGGGTCCTCGACCACATGGAATGGTAAAACGAAAAAGGCAGGGGAATAATCCCCCTGCCGGTATTTTTTTACCGGATAAATTCAGGGATGCATCCGACAACGATGATTATCCCGCAGATGACCAAAAACGGGGAGAGGGAAAAATATCCCTGACCGCATCTTTCGTTTTACAGCATCCCGGGAAAAAGCAGAATGCCGGGAGAGAAAAACTCCCCCTGCCGTTTTTTTTAAAACCGCTCACACCGCTTTTACCGGTTCGAGCCGGAGCATAACGACATTGCCGTCTTTTCTGGTAGAAACCAAGAACGGGATATTCGTGAGGGTGGCGCCGTCCTGCCGGATGAGGACTGCTGCCCGGCGGTTCACCGGCTGACCGGTTGTATAGGTTTCCCGCACCGATTCCCGGAACCCGCAGTCCGGGCAGACATCGGTCTTCCCGCAGCCTTTGGGCTTTCTGGCATTGATGCAGGCAAGGGCGTCCCCGCAGAGGGTCCCCCGTATCATCATGTTCTTCTTTTCCATGAGCACGAGCGCCGGCGTGTTTGCCGCAAGGACCCGGGTCTCGCCATCGACAAGAAGGACCGGCGAGTCGAGATGGTCGAGAAACTTTTTTGTGTCAAAGCCGAAATCCGCGAGGATCCGGTCGTGGCATTCCGTGCAGACACCGTGGCTGACCGGGTCGTCGGGAGACAGGCCGGCCTTTACCACCCGGCCGCAGAAAGAACAGACTACCTGCATGATGGATCGTTCGTAAAAGCACGTGCGCGACAATCCGATATTAATGGTTGGGCCGGACAATACCGGGTAAATCAGGGCTTCTCTTCCCCGTACGTCCCGGCATACGTGGATTTTAACAGGATCCGGACGCCCTCTTTCCAGAGTTTCTGGATCTCGTCCTGGTTCATCCAGACCATATCGTAGTTCTGGAGCCCCGAGTAAAGGGCGGCAAGCAGCTGGGCGAGGTGGTGGGGGTCGGCCTGGGTCTGGATAAACCGTCGCTTCTTTTCCCGGATAATCTCCTCCTCAAACGTTGCAACAAGGCCGTCATAATATTCCCGTGTCGCGTGCCGGACCTCGGTGTTCCGGTTTGCAAGCGCAAACATCTCGTAAAAGACCGCCCGTTTTTTCGGATCGGCAATCGCGAACCGGTCAAAAATCTGGGAGATGGTCTCCTCAGCGGGCCGGTCGTAGAACGCCTCGAAGTTCACCTGCCGGATCTCGGCCCGGATGGAGAGCAGCACCGCCCCGATGAGCGCCTCTTTGGTCGGGAAATACCAGTAGACTGCGCCTTTTGTCACGCCGAGTTTTTTTGCCACATCGTCAAACGTCATCCGCTCGCAGCCGCGCTCGGCCATAACATCGATGGCGGCTGCAACGATCCGGCGTTTTGCATCCTCCTTGTATTCGGGGACGACTTTTGGCATGGCTCCTCGTATTGACGTTGCCCCCGGATCGCTAAAAACCATAGCATCCGGATAAAAAACAAACCGTTTGGTATTTATACATTCTAATCGGTATGTTATTTTACGAAAAGGTATGTGATAACCCATGAACAGGACACCTTTCCCTTCAGGAACCCCGGGACTGAAAAAGACGAACTCCGTGCACCGGGACACCCTGCCGGCCGATAACATGTGGCTTGTCCTCGTCCCGTACGCAATCCGGGCGATCGACCCGGTCCTTGCCGCGTGGGCACTGGCCCGCACGGACGGTGCGGTATGACGGTCAAAACCGATCTGTCCCAGCTCGAAACCGGGATCCCGCACACGAAGATCCTCGCGGCCGGCCTTGCGTGTTCGCTCTTCTGCCTCTTTCTCGCAGACCTCAATGCGGTCACCGGCTCGAAATACTTCGCCGTCTTTGGCGGGCTCGCCTTTGTTGCGGCCGTGATCTGGGGGTGCGATACGGTAAAAACCCTGCAGAGCTACGGCCTTGCGACCGGCCACCCCTCGGCCGGTATCATCGCGGTTGCCGCAGGACTCCTGCCGGTGGTCCTTGCATCCCGGTTCGGGCTTGCCGCACCACTCATTGCAGTCGTTGTCGCAGCGGCAACCGGCCTTGTCATCGCGTTTTGTGCAAACTATGTCCTGATGATGAAGATCCCGGTGATGCTCTCCGCGCTGACGGAACTTTCCGTAATCGGGGCATGTATGCTTGAGGGCCTCTCGGCCGCGGTCACCGGCGGATATTCATGGACCGATCTTACGGCAGGAGCCGGCGGCAGCACGGTTGGCGGATCGTTTTTGGGCGGCGGTCTTGTCGTCCTTACGTTCATTCTTGGGGCAATCGCCCTCTCGCACCCGTGGAACGCCACGTCAGGCGGCCCGGGCTGGAAGCAGGACCGGATGCTTGTGCTCGGTGCGGAGTGCGGCTTTCTGTCGCTTCTCATTGCCGCAATCCTCTCGTTCCCATTTATCGGTGCCGGCCCCGGTCTTGTCACGCTTGCCATTGCCGGGTGCGGGTGGCTCTGGAGTTATTCGCGGTACATCGCCATGTCGAGAAGGGATGCGGCTGCGTGGCTCGATGCAAAGCCGATCCCGGAGATAAAAAAGGCATGACCAGCAGCAGAACCGAGCCGGTCTTTGGAACAACGTACCGCGGCACGGGCTACCAGTTCGGGAATTCTGCGTACACCTGCTGCCGCAACTGCAAAAAGAGGAACAGCTGTCCTGAGGAGGCGCAGGGGAAAAAGTGTACGCGCAGGAGCGGCACCTGCGGGGCCTGCACGCTCTGGAACGAACACGGCTGCCGGCACTTTGTCCTGGACTGGGGAATCCTGGAGATCTGAAGAGGGGAGTACCTGTACATGAATGAAAAAAACCAGCGCGGTACGATACCGCACATCAACTTCGATGTTGTATTCGGGAGGACCACCGGCACCTGCTGTTGGGGCTGTGCCAAAAAAGACGACTGTCCGATGGAGGCAGTCGGCCGCCGGTGCACAAAGGATCACACCACCTGCACGGAGTGTACCTGGTGGGGAACCCGGGGCTGTTACTGCTTTGCCATCGATAAAAACCTGTTAAAAATGTGAGACAAAATAGTAAACGGGAGAACCGGCATGCAAGAAAAAACACCTGAAATCATCAAACAACCGGCCGTGATCGTCTCTTCAGTCGGCGACCTGAAATTCGTTGCAGCAACGGACACGGGAAACAAAATTTTCTTTGAACCCAGCATTGCACTCGGCGGGAGCGGGAAGATCCCCAACCCTATGGAATACTACATCGCGGCCATCGGGGGCTGCGTGGCTATCAAGACACAAATCGACCTTGCGGCACGGGGTACTGCTCCGGAGTCCGTCACGGTTCACGTGGAATGCACGCGTAGCGGGACACTGCCCCAAATCCTTACCGCCATTCACCTGAAGATTTTTTTAACGGGAAAACTGGATGAGGCTAGTGTAGCCGTCGTACTCAACGATGTTATGACCCTGCACTGTCCGGTTGCGGTCATGGCAGCTGCATCCGCAAAGGTGACCTGGGAGTACACCATTGAAAAATCCTGACCGGTGAATGAAAGATGGAGACTATGTATTTCACAGCGCTATCCCGCTGTATTGAACCCTGGTGATGAACATGAGTATACCCAAAACAGAAGCCGGGAAGTATTCCTTTCTTGTGGATGCGGCAAAAGACCTTGGCGCAGCGGACGCAAAGGTGATCGCTGCCAGTGACGTTATCGTTGAAGACCGCGTGACCTTAAAGTGCCGGTCTGGCTGCATCGGGTACGGGAAGAAGCTGACCTGCCCGCCGCACGTGCCGACACCGGGAGAGTTCCGGAAGATCCTCGCGGAATACCACACAGCCCTGCTCGTGAAATTCATCTCGCCGGCAGAAGCGGAGCCGAACGTGATCTGCTCGATCTACAAGTACTGGCTTGACCCGGCGGCCCCGGCCGACAAAAAAGCGCAGGCAGAAAAGTTCTGGAAGGATCATTTCAACGGCACCGGTTCGTTTGCCCCAATGATGCTCGAACTGGAGCGCATTGCATTCAATGCGGGCAACTCCTTTGCCCTTGCGTTCATCAACGGTTCGTGCCGGCTCTGCGAGACCTGCAACGTAAAGGGAGGGATCTGTCTTCACCCAACCCAGGCCCGGATCCCCGAGCACGCGGTCGGCGTCAACATGGTTGCGACCGCAGAGAAAGCGGGAATGCCGATAAAATTCCCGGTCCAGGGGCACCCGGAACTGATGGCGCTCCTGCTGATCGATTAGGAGAAAGAAATTACAACCGATAGACGGAAATCAGGTGATGTGAATGATAGGTACGGGACCGATGAGATCATGGACGATGTCATAAGCGAATTCAGCGGCCGCGGGAAGGTAAAAAGTTCGAGCACGATGGCCGGGATCATGGCCATGCGGCGGTTCAGCGAATCGAGGCGCCCGGAGGACGAACGCATCTGTTACGATCCCTACGCGGTCAGGTTCATCAGTCCTGAAATGCTCCGTGCTGCGGCCGGGCACCCGGACGAAGCGAAGGCAAAAGCCGAAGAGGTCGAGAGACTGTTCCCGGGCCTTGGCAATTCCATCGTGGCACGGGTCCGGTACTTCGACGATTATGCAGAGCGCTCGGTACAGGAGGGGATACGACAGCTGGTGATCCCCGGTGCCGGCTACGATACACGGGCGTACCGCCTGAGGTGCGTAAAAGAACAGGCAAGGGTCTTTGAGCTCGACCAGCCGGATACCCAGCGTCTCAAGGTGCAGAAGATCTCCGAAATCTTCGGAACGCTTCCCGGCCATGTGACCTATGTCCCCATCGATCTTGCGACCGAAGACCTTACCAAAAAAATGGAACGGTCGGGTTTTTCCCGGACAAAGAAGTCCCTGTTTATCCTTGAAGGTCTGCTCATGTACATCCCGCCGGCCGCAGTGGACGTGCTGCTTGGGCGTATCCGGCAGATCGCTGCACCGGGCAGCCGCATAATCTTCGATTATTACCCGGCATCGGTGGTCTACGGGTCGGATAAATCGGCAATCGCAGAAAACATCCGGAACTTCTGCCGGTCTGCGGGGGAGCCTTTGCAGTTCGGTCCGCCCGATGGCGGGGCTGTAGGGTTTCTGGCCGACCGGGGTTTTATCAATGCCCGTACGGTCACGGGTGCAGAGTGCCGGGCCCTCTATTTCACCGGGAAGAGAAGCGGGAGGTCGTCATGCGACCTGCTCCCGTTTGTCCATGCGGAAGTACCGTGATGCCGAACGGGAAACGGCCCGGGCCGTGCTCCCGCGGCCGCGATACCGGAAACACCACATGAATACGGTCGGGACGAAGTACCTCTTCCCGGCACCGTAAATTATCCGGCAGTTTTGCCGACACCTCTGGTTTTTTTACCTTCCCGCGCGCATAATATACGCTGAAATGATGTATCCGGAGGCATGCAGATCCGGAAGCGATCTCCCGGTCCGTGCGCCTGCCTTAAACAACTCATTTTAACCAGATACCGGAATTAACCGGAAATATTTATAAAAAAGACGCCCGATAGTGCCGGGAGTTGCGAGTCCGGTACATGGAAAAGTACGGCACATGCCAGGAAAGGAGTGAATACCAACGCCCGTTGTCATACCCGATGTAGTCTGTTCTGTCTGCGGCTCGCTCTGCGACGACATCGAGGTCACCGTATCGGACGACCGCAAAACCATCCTCTCGGTAAAGAACGCCTGTGCGATCGGTTCGGAGAAATTCAATATACAGCGGACCGAGGACCGGGTCACCCGCCCGCGCCTGCGCCAGCCGGACGGGAGCTATAAGGAAATATCGTACGACGAGGCCATCGACCGGACGGCCCGGATGCTGGTCAAGTCAAGAAAAACCCTGATGTTTGGCTGGATCAATACCAGCTGCCAGGCCATGAGCGCCGGCCACGCTATTGCGGAAAAGGTCGGCGGGATTGTCGACAACGGCGCCACGGTCTGCCATGGCCCGTCGCTCATCGCCATCGAGGACGTAGGGATCACTACCTGCACGCTCGGCGAGGTCAAGAACCGCGCCGACTGCATCATCTTCTGGGGCTGCAACCCGGCCCATGTCCACCCCCGGCATATGTCGCGCTACTCGATCTTTCCGCGGGGATTTTTCACAAAAGAAGGGGCAAAGGGCCGCAAGATCTTCTGCATCGACTGCCGGTACACCGATACGGCCCGGTGCTCGGACATCTTCATCCGGATCGAGCAGGGCTGCGATTACGAATTCCTCGACGCGATCCGGACGGTGCTGCACGGCGGGAGCCTCACGCAAAAAAGCATTGCCGGTGTCCCGGCAGAACAGATTGGTAAACTGGCAGAGGACTTAAAAAGGGCAAAGTTCGGCGTGATCTTTCTCGGGATGGGCCTTTCCCAGACCGTTGGCCGGAACCACAACATCGACATGGCGATCAACCTTACCTACGACCTCAACCGGTTCACGAAGTTCGTGGTGATGCCGATGCGTGTCCAGGGAAACGTCACCGGTTCGGGCGAGGTGCTGGGCTGGCAGTACGGTTTTCCCTTTGCCGTGGATCTTTCCCGGGGCGACCAGGCCCGGCACCAGACGGGCGAGACTACGGCAATCGATCTCCTTTTACGCGGCGAGGTCGAGGCCTGCCTCTTTGTCGCCGCCGATCCCGCGGCAACGTTTCCCATCGAGGCGACTATCAGCGCCTCGAAACACCCGATCGTCACGATCGACCCGCACATCAACTGCACGACCGAGATCTCCGATCTCCATATCCCGGTTGCGGTGGACGGGGTCGAGACCGGCGGCTGCGCCTACCGGATGGATACGATTCCCTTAGAGATGCGTAAAGTCGTGGATCCTCCCGAGGGCGTACTCACCGATGTGGAACTTTTAAAGAAGATCGAAAAACGGGTCGACGAGCTCCTCGCACAGAAATAATTGGTCTGGAGAACTCTCTTCTTTCACAATAATGCAAGCCCCCCTCACTCCAGCCCTGCCCCCGTGGGGGGCTCACGGCGTATGCGATAGTGTGGGTATTGCCTGTTTCGGGAGCTGCCCAAGAATGCCGGTAATACGACATCATCGCTAAGTGGGGCACCACGAGCATGCGGAGCGGAGCCCATGGAGCGTCGAATAATTTGCAATTATTTCTGCTGTGTAGAAAACCTGCGCGGGAGGGTATTACGTAGGGAGGGAACCACGGGTGCTCGGGGTCTATCGACCCTCGCCCCGTGGAGCATGGCCATATTTGTGCAGCCAAAAAAAAGATCAAACCCGGGGGTCATGGAGAGCTCGTCCCCGTGGGTTGCCTTCCACTCTTGGGGAGTGAGGGGTTCCCTCTCGCAATTCTTATGAGCACGGTTGGGAAAGATTTCTACAAAGCCATTATTTCTACAAAGCAGGTAATACTGCCTCATCTCTAACCGGGGGATGCCTCTGGTGTGCGGGAGCGGAGGCTTGCCGGAGACCCAAAAGAGCGTTGTTTTATTTTTGGGGATATCCGCAGAGCTAAAAATAAAAAAAGCGGGCAGGTCCCGGCAGCTGCCGGCAAAATTACTTCGGCACCTTCCGGCACATCCGGACATCGTGGACCATGACAAGGCCGTCATCGATCATCGCCTCGACCTCGGGGAGCACGGCATCGATCTTTTCCGGCGTATCGATCACATCGATGATGACCGGGAGGTCTAAAGAGAAGTTCAGCACGTCCACGGTCCTGAGCCGGTTCTCGTGGCCAAAGCCGCTCATGCCCCGGTATACCGTGCAGCCCGTCAGTCCGCGGGAAAGGAAAAATTCCGGCAGGGCCCGGACCGCCGGCTTGTCGTTGACCTTTGTCGATTCCGCGATATAGATCCGCAGTAATTTCCCGTCCTGCAATCGCACACCGTCCTTTTAGAGCAGCGAAATCCCGTATCCCAGCAGCACGCCAAGGATGCCGCCGCCCGCATTGAAGAGGATGTTTGCCCCCATCGTATAATAATCATGATTTTCGAGCATCCGGAATGTTTCGTACGAGAACGTGGAAAACGTGGTAAATCCCCCGAGGCAGCCGGTCCCGATGAAGTACATGAGATCGGCAGGCTCCCGGGTAAAGACGAGGAGGGCAAACGCCGCGCTCCCGAGAACATTTACCGCGAGTGTCCCGAGAGGGATTCCCCTTGCCGTCGGGGCTTTTGAGACCACAAACCGGAGCACGGCCCCGATTGCCCCGCCCAATCCCACGAGAAGCGCCGGCTCCATTCAGATCCCTCGCTGGTACGAGATGATGTGCCGGCCGGCAAGGACGCCCGCGAGGCCAAAGAGGATGCTTGCGAACAGGTACGCCGTGCCGGTCACCGCCCCGGCCTGGAAGCTTTCGACCGTGAGCGCGGAAAACGTAGTAAACGTCCCGATCACACCGGTCGTAAAGAAGAGCCGTGTCCGCCGCGAGAACACCCCGATGTAGATCGACTCGTACATGAAGATGCCCATGAAAACGCAGCCGATAGTGTTGACGAGGAGCGTCCCGATAAGCGTGGAGACCTGTGCGTCTGCCAAAAAGCGCAGGACTGCGCCGCAGAAACCGCCGGCTGCCACGAGCAGGTACGGGATGGGATCGGTCTTTATGGTATCAGGCCCCCGTCAGGATAGTCTTGCAGGGTGCCAGAACAGCGTGCTGTCGGCCGGCCAGTCCTCGCGGTGAAGATATCCCAAACGATAAAAACTGCCGGTCCACCGTCACGTGCCGGTGGAGCAGGCTCCTTTTGTCGCATGTATCTCATCCCCCAAATCGCCGATAAATCAAACTGTACCAGAAGTCATCAGCCCGTAATCCGGGCGGTTTGAGGTGGACTTCATCGCCTTACCAGCAGTTTTGCCGGCATCCACAAAAATTCTTGTGATGGAACCAGACCGGCCGGTATCGGGCCGCCGTCATACCCCCTCGCACCGTTTCCCGCATGGGTAGGGAAGGGCGCGAAAAAAAATCAGGTATTTTCCTGCGGCTCTTTCCCGAACACCCGGAAAAGTTTCTGGTATCCCTTCGCAAACGACGTCTTTTCCAGGAGGAAGACGAGGATCGAGCAGGCAACGATGGAGAAGAAGATCACAATGTAGGTGACATCCTGGATCGTCTGGCCGGCTGCGATCCCCGCCTGGAGCGGCATGGATGCAAGGACTGCGGAAGCAAGCCCCTTTGGCTCCATGATGGACATATACGCAGCATCGGCCACCGGGATCCTCCGCGGTATCGTGAACCAGACCATTGCGATCCGGGCCAGGTAGATGATGATCGTGAGGAGTGCGCCGATATACAGGATGTCCATATTGGTGAAGTGGATCGAGATCCCGATATAGATGAAGAAAAATGTTTTCAGGAGCGAGACGAGCTGGGAAAAGAACTCTACCTCAACGGGCGTGAGCTCGACCTGCGTGACATCGTTGCCCAGGAACGGCAGGACTTTTTCCGCCTTGAAATAGTTCAGGTTCCCGAACGTCACGCCGAGCGCAAGGGCCGCAATTGCGCCGGAGAACCCGAGCAGGCTGACAAATCCGAAGACGATGAAGACAAACGCCGGCGTGATAAAAATGCTCTTGATGGTGACAAGTTTGTGGTAGACCGACGACCACCACACGCCCGCCACAACGCCGATGATGATTGCAATCAGAAACGAGGCGATAAGGTTTCCCGCCACATGCCCGATATTGAAGTCCTGGACCTTGAAAACGTCGATGAGCGCGAGCAGGATAACGATGCAGAGCACATCGCCAATGGCAGATTCAAGTGCCAGGATCGCTTTTGTATCCTTTCCCATGTTGAGGTAGTTGGTGAACGGGATCACGACCGCAGACGAGGTTCCGCCAAGGATCGCGCCGAGCATGCAGGCTTCCATGAGCGTAAAGCCCATGAAATACTGCATGACCACGATACAGATCACGGTGATGCCGACAAAGTTCGTGATGGTGATCGCAAGCGTCCCGGTCATCGCTTTTTTTAAGGCATCGACCGTTATGTGCAGGCCGCCTTCAAAGAGGATGATTGCGAGCGTGACCTCGGAAAAGATCGGTCCCACAACACCGAATGCCGAAGGCTCAACGAAATCGAGCACCGGCCCGACTATGATCCCGAGCGCGATTAAAAAGAGTACGTCGGGTATTTTTGTGAGGGTAAAGAACCGGGAGAGGATATTCCCTAAAAAGATGAGGATCCCGAGGAAAAGGACTGTTACCGCTGCATCCATCTGATTTACCTATTGGGCGGGGAGGCGAAATATGTTGTTGATGGCTGCGGTGCAATATACCACCGGGCGGTTGGGGGAATTGGGAGTTGCGAAAATAATCCCGGCCTGTCTTGTACCGGGTAAAAGATCGGGGCTGTCAGTTGGGGTATTTTCCGGATTTTTGCTTTGCAAGATCTCCAGTTCAATAATATTGTCGCCCCCCTAACGCCAGCCCTGCCCCCGTGGGGGGCGGGGGTGTATGCGATAGTGAGGGTATTACCTGTTTTGGGAGCTGCCCAAGAATACAGGTAATACACCATCATCGCAAATGGGGGTGCCCCAGCGGCGGGGGCGGAGGCTTGCCGAAGCCCCCATGAGCGTCTTTGGATTTCATTGAAGTGACCTACAAAGAAAAAAAATTAAAAAAAAAAACAGATCTTGTCGGTTTTGCCTTTCCTCTCGACCAGACTTCCCCTTAACCCACCGGTTTTTGCTGCTGCCAGTCTTCGAGTTCACCGGCATGGAATACTTTCACCGGCACCGGCAGACCGTCCCGCATCCGCTGTACGCTTTCGCGGTGCTTTGCCGGGTCGTGGCAGAGATCGTGAACGGTGAAGTACTCGTGCACGGCTTCGAGAAAAGCGATCTGCTGGGAGAGGAAGCCGTGCTCGTATTCGAGGACTTTGCGGGCGAGTGCCATGCAGGTCTCGTCAGGGATTTTGGCGCCGTACTCCCCGTGTTCGCTTTTCCGCGCAAACGTGCACCAGCCATGATCGTCCGATTCCCCCGCTGCCCTCCGTAACATGTGCGGGTAGATCCGGCAGACCGAGAACCGGTCCCCGTAAATCCGGCAGCGGTTGCTGTCGGTGTTGAGGAACCGGCAGGCCCCGCCTTCCCCGTCCATGACAAGCGCGTAACCGGAATCGTAGAGTGTGCCGTTTTTATCGCAGAACTCCGGGTCCGGGGCGGGGCGGTACGCACCGGGGTCGATAGCCTGTACGGCCTCCACGTCCCGGTCCAGGAGGAAGACGTGACGGTTGACCGCCCGGGTGCAGCAGGCCCCGCAGAGCGTACAGGAAAACCCGGTTGTTTTGATCTCTTCTGCAAGCGCATCGGGAGGGAACGCAAAGAGCCGGTTTTGTTCCTGCATCAGGGCCACGATCCGGTAGGGGATGGGGACCCCGGAGGCGGCAGCCATTACGCCGCCCCCGGTGGGTTTCCGCCGGTCCGCACGTGAATGTCTACCTGTTTGAACGGGATCTCGATACCTTCTTTCTGGAACCGCTCGTCGATCCGGGAGTTGACGTAGTCCTGCACGTCCCAGGAGTTGTCGTAGTTGTTGGTCCAGAGGAGGAGCTGGCCGTTTAAGCTCGATTCCCCGAATTCGAGGAAGTAGACCGAGGGCGTCGGGTCGGAAAGCACCCACGTTGTTTTGGTCTGGGCTTCCCGTGCAACTTCGAGAAGGATCTTTTTTACCCGGGGCATGTTCGAGCCGTACGCAACCGAGAAGGGGATCCGCACCTTGAGCTTAATGTCCGGCTGCGCATAGTTGACGACAATATTCGAGGTGATCTTCGAGTTCGGGATCGTGACAATCTGGTTGTCGAGCGTTTTTAAGCGCGTGCTCCTTGGCCCGATGCTCACGATATCCCCGAAATAATCGTCGAACCTGATACGGTCGCCGATCACAAACGGCTTGTCCATCGTGATGATCGCGCCGCCAAAGAAGTTGGAGAGGAGGTCCTGTGCGGCGAGCGCGACAGCGATACCCGCGATCCCGGCGCCTGCGAGAAACGGCGTGATGTCGACATTGAAGGTCGCAAGGATCAGCAAAAATGCGATAAACCAGATCAGGTACTTTGCGGCGATTTCGAGAAGCGGGATGAGCCGGTCGTCAAGATCGGTCTTGGTCTTCTCTGCTATCACCGTCCCGTAGATCCGGATGAAGTTGTACGAGAAGGCCGAGCAGATCCACGCCCCGAGCAGGATAAAGACCGAAGTGATGATCTGTTCGGTAATGAGCCAGCTCAACGATTCGGGGACGATATCGAACCGGGTCAGGGCCGCATAGACCGAAACGGCAATGATCCCGACCACGAGCGGTCCTCCAAGCGCTTCGAGCAGGATGTTGTCAATCTGCGTCTCGGTGTTATCGGCTTTCTTTTTGAGCCAGCGGACCACGAAGTGTGCTGTCCCGGCAAGGATGAGGCCGGCAAGTACCGTAACCGCGGCGTGGAAATAGCCGGGGACTATCATGCACGGCCTCCGTCAAGCCGCTTGTACCAGACGTTCATGCTCTCCATTGTCCCGCAGATGTTGGTGTTGTTGATGAGCGTCCCGGCATAGCCGTAGCCGGCCCGGGCAAAGGTCACGTTCATCGGGTACGACGTGGCCCGGGCGATCGTGAATGCGGTAATGACGCCCCGTCCGGCAAGGTGCTCTTCCATGGCGGCAAGCAGGCAGCCGGCAAATCCCTGGCCCCGGTAACGGAGGTCGGTTGCAAAGTCTGTCATCTCCGCGCTCATTGCCCGGGAATTGACATCGCAGGAGGCCACTGCTGCTACCGCCCCGTTGTGCAGGACAGAGAAGTACCGGACCTCTCCCGCCATCGTCTCCTTAATAAATGCCGGGTCAAAGACCGGGAACGGGTAACTCTCGAAGTTTTCGCGGTAGAGGCTTGCGATTGTTTCGGCGTCGTCGGGCCCGGCCTGCACGAGCGTGTACGCCCGCTGGAGGTGCGGGAGAAAGCCCGGGGCACTGCGTGCCCGGGCAACGGAAAGGACGTCACCGGTGAGCTCGGGGCAGCGGTTGACCGCCCGGCCCGGGACCATGAACTTTCCCATGAACAGGGCGGCCCCGGTCCCGTTGTAGAAACCGGGGACCGTGGCTTCGGTGACATAACCGGCCGATAAAAAAGGTTCTTCGGACCCGTGAGGGACCCGGATCACGATCTTCGTGTACCCGTTTTTTTCCGCAAGGGCCCCGAGACGCGGGATGATCCCGGGAATATCCTCCGGGTCGAGGCGCATCACATAGGCTCGGTTGTTGAAATGGCCGTGCTGGACAGTACTTTTCCCGATAATTTCTATTGAGTCAGCTGTCATCGTTCTGTCTCCGTTCCATCCGGTCGGTATTCTCCGGGACAAGCGTGGTGGTCTCATCGTAGTCTGCGAGCAGTTTTGCAACGCCGACGAGCTTTGATTCGTCCGCACGGGACGTGTCGAGCTGGAGCTTGCAGGTGTCGCAGGTGCCGTTGCAGAAGATCCGTTCGTAATTGGCCGGCTCCTGGTAGGTGCAGATCATCCCCTCGTAGTTGCGCAGCACGACCTTGTGGACCGACCAGGTTAAGAGGTAATTGGGGAAGATCGGGATCTTACCGCCGCCGCCCGGTGCATCGATCACATAGCGCGGCACGGCAAACCCGCTCGTGTGACCCACGAGGTTTTCCATGATCTCGATCCCTTTTGAGACCGGTGTGCGGAAATGGCTGATGCCTTCCGAGAGGTCGCACTGGTAGAGATAATAGGGCCGGACCCGGTTTTTCACGAGTTCGTGGACGAGCTCTTTCATGATCCGGGGACAGTCGTTTATCCCCGCAAGGAGGACCGACTGGTTTCCGAGCGGGATGCCGGCATCGGCGAGTTTTGCAAGAGCCGCACGGGCCGAATCCGTCATTTCCCGCGGATGGTTGAACTGCGTGTTCACCCAGAGCGGGTGGTGTTTTTTTAAGACCGCGACAAGTTCGTCGGTCACCCGGTACGGTAAAACGACCGGCACCCGGGTCCCGATCCGGATCACTTCAACGTGCGGGATTGCCTGGAGTTCGGTGAGGATCCAGTCGAGGTAATCGTCCGAGAGCATGAACGGGTCGCCCCCCGAGAGGAGCACGTCGCGGATCTGCGGTGTTTTTTTAATGTACTCGATCCCCGCGAGGATCTCTTCCCGGTTCGGGATCGAGTCTACATCGCCGACTTTGCGCTTCCTCGTGCAGTGCCGGCAGTACATTGCGCAGGTGTTGCTGACTAAAAAGAGGACCCGGTCCGGGTACCGGTGCGTGATGCAGGGGCAGGGGCTGTCTTTTTCTTCCGAGAGCGGGTCGGCAAGCTCGTAGTTTTCCACGATGAGTTCGGCAGGCGAGGGAAATGCCTGCTTAAAGACAGGATCGTTTTTGTAGTCTTTGGTATCGATGAGCGAGAGGTAGTAGGGCGTGATGCAGAGCGGAAATTTTTCTATCGTCTTTTGGATCTGCGCCCGCTCCTCTGGTGAGAAGGTAATCCCGAGCAGACGTGAGACTGTGTCCGGGTCCCGGATTGCGTGCCGGACCTGCCAGCGCCAGTCCTTCCAGTACTCGGGGATGCGTATCTCTTCTCTTGTCCGGTTGATAGTCTCCGGCCCGATCGGTTGTTCGGCGCCCCGGGCTGTGCTCCGGAGCACGGAGGTCAGGTCCCTCAGGGAATTTTTCAGCCTGTCAAGTTCCCAGAGGGACCGACGACGTGCAGGATCGCCGGTATCCTGCCGGGCTGATTCATGCCCGGTATCTTTTGTATCGTTCATTGTCCGCCGTCCACTCCCTTAAAACAGCCAGAGCTTCTTTGGCTCGAAGTCTGTGAGCGGGTGGTTGTAATCGTCGAACCAGCGGGCGAGCGGGTTTGACTTAAAGACCATGAACTTCCCGATCGACCCGGGGTCGGCTGCCTGGTGGTAACGCATGAAGATATGGGACGCGGTCTTTCCCACGACCTCGATCTTTCCGGTTGCGTGCGACATCACAAAACGTGCCCGTTTCGCAAGCCCCGAACAGGCCTGCCACGATCGCTGGATGTAATCGTACGACTGTTCGACCGGGACGGCAAACGCGGCGTTGCCGGTCGTGGGCCGGCACTGGAAGACGTAGTACGGCGAGATGCCGGCAAACGAGAGTTTCCTAAAAAGCGTTGTCAGCGTCTGGGAATTGTCGTTGATCCCTGCAAGGAGCGGGGTCTGGTGGACGACAACCACACCGGCATTTCGTAACGCTTCTGCGGCCTGCACCGAGACCGGGGTGAGCTCGCGGGGGTGGTTGAAATGCGCCATGAAATAGATCCGCTTTGCCGGGGTACTGTACCGGGAAAGGACGGAAAGGAGCTCGGGATCGTTGATGATGCGGTACGGGTTGTACGCGAGCATCTTGCTCCCGATCCGGATGATGTTGACGTGCTCGATCTCGCGGAGCTCTTTTAGGACCGGTTCGAGCTGACGGGTGGAAAGCGTGAGCGGGTCGCCGCCGGTCAAAAGTACGTTGGTGATCTCCTTGTGCTCGCGGATGTATTCGATGTTGTCCGAAACGTCCCGCACGGTCTCCCTCTTGCAGGACATAAAAAGGCGTTTCCGGAAACAGAACCGGCAGATCCCGCCGCAGACATCGGTGAGAAGCAACAGGCCGGTCTGGTTGTACTTGTGCTGGAGGCCGGGCTGTTTTGTGAAGTCCTTTTCGTGCGAGGGGTCTGCACAGCCTCCGCGTGCAAGTTCTTGTATATCAGGGACGACGATCCGGCGCAGGGGGTCGTGGCTGACCTTCCAGTCGATGAGCGAGAGATAGTATTCGTTTGCACGGAACGGGAAAACTTCCGTTACTTTTTCCATATCGTTTCTTTCTTTTGGAGAGAGCCCGACGAGGTTGTCGAGCTCGGATACTGAAGTCAGATACCGCGGGTTCATAAAGTCACCTTTTCGTATGGGCGGATGAATTCCTGCACGTAAAAGGGCAGGAATGTGATTTGTGAGAAATATTCAGACGAACATTAACAGGAAATACGTGATATCCAATACCACAAATCAGCACGGAGGTTTATCGGGTTCATGATTTAAACCCTTTCTGATTTTACCAGTTTTTCAGGCGAGCGAAAAGGCCGGATCTCCGGTGTGGCAAATCCCCGACCAGCAGGTATTTTGTCTCTAAAAAAAAAGAACGTGAAGAAGAAAGACAGTCTAAAAAAAAAGACCGTTGTATAAGACCGTTGTATTTCTCCCTTACGTACCATGCCAGATTCGGATTCTCCAAAAAACCCCCCGGCCCCAACTTCCCCGGACCTGCCGGACCGGCCGTCCGGCCTCTCTGCACAAGAGGCGGCCCGGCTCATGGAGCAGTACGGCCCAAACGATATCCCCGTGGAGAAGAAGCACCCGTTCCGGGCATTCCTGGCGTATTTCTGGGGCCCGATCCCGTGGATGATCGAGATCGCTGCGATAATCTCGGCCGCGATTGCACACTGGGAAGATTTTAGTGTCATCCTGCTCCTGCTCCTCATCAATGCGGTTGTCGGGTTTTTCCAGGAGAAAAAAGCACAGAACGCGATCGAGCTCTTAAAACAGCGGCTCGCTCCCAATGCCCGCGTCCTCCGCGACGGGAAATGGCAGGACCTGCCGGCAAAGGAGCTCGTGCCCGGCGACCGGATCCATATACGGCTTGGCGATATCGTGCCGGCCGATGCCCGGCTCGCTCTCGGCGATTACCTGCTCCTTGACGAGTCGGCGCTGACCGGCGAATCGCTGCCGGTCGAAAAGAAGATTGGCGACACCGTGTACTCGGGCGCTATCGTAAAACAGGGCGAGATGGACGCACAGGTCACGATGACCGGGACCGGCACGTACTTCGGGAGGACCACCCGGCTCCTTGCGGAAAAACCGCCGCGGAGCCACTTCCAGGCTGCGGTCCAGAAGATCGGGGACTACCTCATCCTCCTCGCGGTCGTGCTCGTGAGCATTGTCTTTGTCGTCGCCCTCATGCGTGCCGAGTCCCTGCCGGATACCCTCCAGTTCGCACTCATCCTTGTGGTCGCCGCGATCCCGGCGGCGCTGCCGGCTGTCCTCACGGTCACGCTCGCGGTCGGGGCCGTTGCGCTTGCAAAAAAAGAAGCGATCGTGAGCCGGCTCTCCGCGATAGAGGAACTGGCCGGCATGGACATTCTCTGCTCCGACAAGACCGGGACGATCACACAGAATGCAATCAGTATCGGCGGGGTCGAGACGTTCTCCGGTATCTCCGAAGCGGACGTGATCGCTGCTGCTGCCTTTGCATCGCGGGAGGAGAGCGACGACCCGATCGACAAGGCGGTCCTTGCCCGGTATGCACGACAGCCGGCAGGTTCCGGGACGGTTACGGCGTTTGTCCCGTTCGATCCGGTAAGCAAACTCTCGCGGGCAACGGTAAAAGGTGCAGACGGCCGGTCGTTTGAGGTTGCAAAAGGGGCGCCGCAGGCAATTGCCGCCCTTGCCGGGACCGTCGGGGAAGACCGGGATGTGCTCGTCGGCTGGGTCGAGGGGTTTGCAAAGAAGGGTTTCCGGGCGCTCGGGGTTGCCCGGACCGGCCCGGACGGGAAATGGAAGTACCTCGGGATCATCGGCCTCTTCGACCCGCCGCGGGAGGACTCGGCGGCCACGATTGCCCAGGCAGAAAAACTCGGCGTCAGTGTGAAGATGGTAACCGGGGATCACGTCGCCATTGCGCAGGAGATTGCCGGGCAGGTGGGCATGGGCACCAATATCCTGCCCCGCACGGAACTCAAAAACGACGACGGCCGCGAAGCGCTTGCCCAGATGGAGGCGGCCGACGGTTTTGCGCAGGTGCTTCCCGAGGACAAGTTCCGGATCGTCAAAGTACTCGCGGGCGACAGCCACATTGTCGGAATGACCGGGGACGGTGTGAACGATGCCCCGGCTCTCCGCGAAGCCGATGCCGGTATTGCGGTTGCCGGAGCAACCGATGCCGCAAAGTCCGCGGCCGATATCGTCCTCACAAAGCCCGGGCTCTCGGTCATCATCGATGCGATAGAACGGAGCCGGGAGATCTTCCGGCGCATGGAGAACTATGCGGTCTACCGGATCGCAGAGACCGTCCGGGTGCTCATCTTTTTAACCCTCTGCATCGTTCTGCTGAATTTCTACCCGGTCACCGCACTGATGCTTGTCGTGCTCGCGATCCTAAACGACCTGCCCATCATGATGATCGCGTTCGACAATGCGCCGGTTGCGGACAAACCCGTGCGCTGGCAGATGAACCGGATCCTCACCATCGCAAGCATCCTCGGTATCCTCGGCGTTGTTTCGAGCTTTTTGCTCCTTTTGATTGCGCGGGAATACTTCCACCTCGACCCGGGTGTCATCCAGACGCTCATCTTTTTAAAACTCGCCGTTGCCGGCCACATGACGATCTACCTGGCCCGGACCGGAAAGCAGCACTTCTGGGAGCGCCCGTACCCGGCGCTCTCCCTCTTTGGCGCCGCCGAGCTCACGCAGGTCTTTGCGACCCTGGTCGCCGTGTACGGCCTCTTCATGGCGCCGCTCGGGTGGACGCTTGCGCTCATTGTCTGGGGATATGCGTTTGGGTTCTTTGTCATTAACGACCTGGCCAAGGTCTGGCTGTTTAGAAAGATCCACCCGTACTCCTAGCCATCCCTTGCAGCCCCGGCAGGTTTCCGTTTTTTTATCGGCTTAACCTGCGTTTAATCCGCGAAAGCATTTACCCGAGGACGGCCAATCCCTGATTTCATGTGTGCCAGAGCTTGTCGGGTGGCCCGGACCGGTGCCGTGCTTCTCCTTACCGTTATTCTCATGTCTGCTGCCGGCTGCACCGGTTCGTCGCCGTCGCATACGGCGCCCCGGAGGGATTACAATGCACAGACTACGATCCTTATCGGGAGTTCCGGTGCCAATCCCCCGGTCCTTGTCGTGGATAAAGGCGTTACCGTCACGTGGCTCAATATTGGTACGGGATACCTCACGGTCGCATCCGATGAAAACGACCCGGACGCCTTCATGTCGTCGCCGCTTTCCTATAACGAGGAATTCCCGTGGACCTTTACCATCCCGGGAACGTACGGGTTCCACTGCACGGAAAACCCGGCCATCAAAGGGACGATCATCGTTAACCCCGGCACGGAATAACCGCCCGGCAATTTTCTTTTTTCCCTCAAAGGGCCGTGCCGGTGCTGGCAGGGTCGTGGACTTTTTTGTTTTTTTTTTGGAAAACCAACCCGGCTTGTGGATAAGAACGATAAAATAGGATTGGAAAAAAACAGAAAGTCCATCAGCCATGGCATTTTCGTTCCCTTCCGGTATCACTCCCACCAAACGCGTCATCGTGATCGCGTTCGTGGTCGGGATAATCGCCGGTTTAGGGGCCCTCCTCTTTTTCGAGGGGCTCAAGTGGGGCACGGCATTTTTCATGGGGTATCTCCTGCACTACACCTACCCTCAGGAAGGCCAGAGTCTTGCCGCGGTTAGCCAGTGGTCCGCGCCGCAGTCGCTCTGGCTTTTGCTCCCGGTGATGATCTTCGGGAGTCTCCTCACCGGGATCCTCGTCACCCGGCTCGCGCCCGAGGCGGAAGGCCACGGGACCGATGCGGCCATCAAGGCGTTCCACGGTGAGGGCAGGATCAGGAAACGGGTGCCGGTGGTAAAAGCCGTGACCGCGATCCTCACGATCTCGACCGGCGGGAGTGCCGGGCGCGAGGGGCCGTCGGCCCAGATCTCGGCGGGTTTCGGCTCCATGGTCGCCGACATGCTCGGCCTCTCGGAAAAGGAGCGGAGGATTGCGCTCACCACCGGCATCGGGGCCGGCATCGGGACGATCTTCAAGGCTCCCTTTGGCGGTGCCGTGCTCGCGGCAGAAGTCCTCTACACCCGGGACTTCGAGTCCGATGCGATCATCCCCGCATTCCTCGCCTCGGTGATCGGCTATGCGATCTTCGGCTTTTTCGAGGGATACGACCCGATCTTCTCGCTCGGTGCCATTGTCTGGGAGATCGCACAGATCCCGCTCTTTGTGATCCTCGGCATCCTCTGCGCACTCTTCGGCCTGCTCTACATCTGGCTCTTCTATGAGAGCAGGGACCGGTTTAGTGCCTTCTTTGCCCGGCACAAGCTGCCGCTTTACTTAAAGCCGGTCGCGGGCGCCGTAATCCTCGGCATGATTGTTATCGGCCTTACACTCATCTCGCCCGACATGGAGACGCTCGGCCTTGCCGCCCTCGGGTCGAGCTACGGTTTCGACCAGCTGATGTTTTACTCCCTGCTCCCGCTTTCAGTCGTCCTGCTCCTGCCGTTTTTAAAGATCGTTGCGACCTCGCTCACGCTCGGGAGCGGCGGGAGCGGCGGCGTCTTTGCCCCGGGGCTTACCATCGGCGCCTCGGTCGGGGCGTCGCTCGGGCTTCTCCTCCATATGTTTTTCCCGGCGCTTGTCCCCGCGGCCACGATCCCGGTCTTCGTGGTCGTCGGGATGATCGCCCTCTTTGGCGCTGTTGCAAACGCCCCGATCGCGGTCCTTATCATGGTTGTCGAGATGGTGGGGAGCATCACGATCCTGATCCCCGCGATGGCGGCAGTCGCGGTCTCGCACCTGCTTACCGGGGAAAAGACGATCTTCCGCCAGCAGGTCCCCACCAAGGCGCAGTCGGGCGCCCACCGGGGCGAGTACGACCGGGACGTCCTCTCGCGGCTCATTGTCCGGGACGCGATGGTGAAAAAAGATGCGGTTGTCGCGTTCTCGCCCGGTGACGAGCCGGCCGGCGTCCGGCACATGATTGCAGAGACCGGCCATACCGGTTTTCCCATACTTGAATCGGGAAAACTTGTCGGGGTTGTCACGCACCGTGACGTGCAGGGAGCCGGGAAGGCGCCGGGAGAATGCCCGACCCTGCGCGGGCTCATGACCGCCCCGCCGGTCACCGTGCATCCCGGCGATACGCTCGAAGACGCCCTTTCCCTCATGGTGGGCAACGACTTCGACCATCTCCCGGTCGTGCAGGACGGGACAACGGACGTACTTGCCGGCTTTATCACCCGGACCGATATCCTGCGGGCCTATGCCCGGGAAAACCACTGTTCATCCTGTGAACCGGGGAAAAAACCCGGGGCGTGAACGGCGGGCCGGGCAGGAAAAAAATAAGATGCCCTTTCTTTTCCTGCAGGATCGTACCGGCACGTTTTGTCCTTAAGGACCAGTTCCGGTAGATGATCGGTATGATGACCGTGGTCAGCAGGCTCATGAGGTCGAGGGCTATGCAGATTCCCCGGTCGATAATCCCGGTTCCCGTTGCCGGGGAGCGCGACGATCGTTGCCACCACGCCCGGCCCATTTCCTAAAAAAAAATGTCTCTATTCGCTACCGCGCCAGGGCCACGCTGGTTGTTTTATGTATTCCGGAATCTTCCCACAAATTTGTATACTTCCATAGCCCCGATCAAGCCAAGCGCAATCACCAGAAAGAGAACCCACTCCTCAAACGTTACCGGGGATACACCAAGCACATCCTGCATAAAGGGAATATACATCGAAAGAATCTGGATCCCCTGCGCTGCTATCACGCCAAAGAAAAGGAAATAGTTGCGGGAGAGGGGTATTTTGAATACCGAAATGCTTTCCGACCGGCAGTTGAAGACATGGGCATTTTCCAAGAGGACCATCAGGAGCAGGACCAGATTCCGGGCCGCAGACTCTTCAACACCCGCTCCAAGGAGAAAATACCAGACAGCAAATGCGGACAAACCCATATAGAGCCCCGATACGAGCGTCTCTTTAACCATAAGACGGTTGATAATGGTCTCGGATGGAGGTCGGGGAGGTCTCTTCATTACCCCGGGTTCACCCCCTTCGAAAGCAAGCGTCACATCCTGGATCCCGTTGGTCACGAGGTTGAGCCAGAGCAGCTGCACCGCAAGGAGGGGAAGCGGAAGGCCCGCAGCAAGGGCAAGCGTGAAGAGAACCACTTCGGCAAAACCGGTGGATATGAGCAGGTAGGTTACCTTCCGGATATTATCATAGATGATGCGCCCCTCTTTGATGCCGGCCACTATAGATGAGAACGTATCATCGGTGATAATAATGGAGGCAGTATCTTTTGCAAGGTCTGTCCCGGACCCCATCGCAATACCGATATTCGCCTGTTTTAATGCCGGTGTGTCATTGACGCCATCGCCGGTCACGGCAACGTAATGGCCGCTTTTCTGGAGATCTTTTACAATAGCAAGTTTCTGAAGCGGAACCACGCGGGCAAAAACAAAAATATTCTCCAGTCGTTTCAAAGTATCTGGTGCTTCAGGATTCCCCAGTTCTTCGAGTTCGGCACCGGTGATGACCTGTTCCATTGATGTGGCGATGCCGAGACTTCTGGCAATTGCAAGTGCTGTTGCCGGGTGATCGCCGGTTACCATGACGACGCGGATGCCCGATTCCCGGCAGGCGCGGATTGCATCCTTTGCTTCCGGTCGTACCGGATCGATGAAACAGGCAAACCCCACGAAGGTGAGCGGCGGGATGTCTTCAGGGCCAAATTCTGTTTTCCCGGCATCCGGGGTAATATCTGCAGCTGCGACGGCTATGACCCGATACCCCCGTCCCGAAAGAGCCAGCGCCCGTTCCATCATCTGCGGTATATCGACAGCAGAGGTCCCGGATTCGGATACCTGATCCTTGCACATCGGAAGGAGTACTTCAACTGCCCCCTTGACGGCTATGCGAGAGCGGGTTTTGTCGTGGAAAAACGTTGCAGCATAGCGCCGCTCGGCTTGAAACGGAATTTCGCCAAGAATCCTATGTGCGCTCCGTACATCGTCAGGATTAAGGCCGAGTTTGTACCCGTACGCGAGAAACGCGATATCAATTGGATCGCCCATGTGAGTCCAATCCTTGCCAAAATGGTTTAGTTCGGCACTGTTGCAGATGATCCCGAGCAGGGCGATCTCGGCAAGGCGCTGTCGCGCAATCTCCGTAACAGGTGTATCCCCGGGCAATCCGATCCCCCCTTCGCCGCGATACCCTTCACCTGTCAGGATGTATGAGTGACCATCCGGCAATTCCATTCGCTGCAGGGTCTGGGCATTTACCGTCAGGGTACCGGTTTTGTCGCTTGCGATGCAGGTACAACTCCCAAGCGCTTCAACGGCAGTTAGTTTCCGGACGATCACATTCCGTTTTACCATCCGCGATACGCCAATAGAGAGTGCGACCGTGATGGCGACCGGCAGTCCTTCAGGGATAGCAGATACCGCAAGGGCAACGGCAATGAAAAACACATCGACGGGCAGCATACCCTGCAGGATCGCAACAACGGCAAGGATGCTGCACGCTGTAATCACAAGAATGCCGATCCTTTTCGAAAACGCTTCCATCCGGATAACAAGCGGAGGTTTGACCGATTCCGTGGAGACCACACTTTGTGCGATCTTTCCCATTTCCGTGAGAAGCCCGGTGGCCGTGACTACCCCCTCGGCTTTTCCCGATATCACGGTTGAACCGGCATATGCCATATTTCCCCGCGACATGAACGGGGTGGGTTCCGGCAGAACGGCAGCGTTTTTCTCGATCGGCAGCGATTCTCCGGAAAGAAGGGATTCATCAATCTTCAGTGAAGATGCATGCAGTATCCGGATATCCGCCGGGACACGGTCTCCTTCACTAAGGATGATAACTTCGCCAGGCACAATCTCCCCGGCATCCACGGTTACCCCACGGCCGTAACGCCTGACATGAGTCTTAATCCGGAGCAATTCTTGCAATGCCCGTGCACTTTTTTCGGCTTTCCCTTCCTGCACAGTCCCGATGATTGCGTTCACCACAATGACGGCAAGGATAAATCCCCCATCGGTAAATTCCCCGATTCCAAACGAGATGAGCGCAGCCGCCAGCAGGAGATAGATAAGGGGACTTTTAATCTGGCGGAGGATGACTTCCCAGAGTGCTACGGGTTTTTTGGTGGGAATCGAGTTGCTGCCGAACTTCCCGAGTCTTACCCGGATTTCTTCGGCAGACAAACCATCAGGGGATGATGCCAGAAGTGAAAAGACCTGGTCTTCTAAAAGTGCGTGCCATGCGGTAACTGCCAGTGTTTGCTGGTCACAGCAGGAGGTTTTCAGGGCATTGGGATGGACTGTGGATATCCCGTGGTCGGTTTCCGTATCATGAGATTACTGCATGATTATTTAAAAAGGGGGGGAAATTTCCAATCGGTGCAATGCAGATTATTCGCAGGTTTTAATCCTAAAAAAAAAAGGAAACCGTTTCTTCGGGCGGTCTTTCGGATTCTATTCTCTTATTTTTCGGAGTATCTTTTTATGGTTTTCATCAGGTTCTTCCTGCCACTCCGCATACCTTCGGGAGATCATCGTTTCCGGATTTTTTTTAGGTTTCGTATCGCCCGGATGAGCACAGGTAAGACGTTTTTTGCCGCGTTATTTCCCTCCCTCAATGCACATCCCGGTGGCATCGTACCGGCACTCTTTTTCCTTGAAGAACCAGTTCCGGTAAATAATTGGCGTGATTATGGTGGTCAGCAGGCTCATGAGGACGAGCGCCACGTAGAGCCCCTGGCCGATGATCCCGGCTTCGAGGCCGAGAAGGGCAACGATCATCGCAACCTCGCCCCGGGGCGCCATACCGAAACCGACAATGAGCGCATCCTTCCGGCATAGCCCCATGAGCCGGGCGGGAATGCCACAGCCGACAACCTTTGTCGCGATGGCCATGATCGTGAGCGCGGCAAGGAAGAGAAGGATCTCGGGGGTCAGCGCCCGGAGGTCGGCGAGCACCCCGAGCGAGACAAAGAAGATCGAGGCAAAGATAATCTGGAGGTACTCGGCCCCCTCCCGGAAGTTTTTGCTGTGCACGAGCTTCACGCTCTCAAACGAGACGCCGGCAATGAACGCCCCGACAATGGCGGAGAGACCCACAACCTCGGCGCAGAGGGCGTATAAAAACGCCATCATCATCGCAAAGATAAAAATGAAGTCCGGGAATTTTTTGCAAAAACCCGTAGTGTCGAGCCGTTCCACGTATTTGCTTACCACAAGGATCCCAAACGCCCCGCCGATCACAATGAATGCCACGGCCTTGAATGCGATAAAGGCTATTGCCCCGGCCGTTACCGTTCCGCTCACGGCATCGGTGCTGATGGCAAGGGCAAGGAGGCTGAGCACATCGTCGATGACCGCAGCGCCGATGATCGCTTTTGCGGCAGGGGTCTGGAGTTTCCCGAGCTCTTTTAGGACATTTGCCGTGATCGCGATACTCGTCGCGGTAAGCGCCGTCCCGACAAAGATCGCAGCCGCAGTGTCAAAGCCAAAGACGAGCGAGAGCCAGTACCCGCCAATCCACGGGACGATCACGCCTACTGCCGCTATCACGCCGTTTCGCAAAGAGAGGATCTCTTTTATATTGAATTCGAGGCCGATGACAAAGAGGAGGATCACGGCGCCGAGTTTTGCAAGGCCCTCGACAAAATCCGAGTAGGTAATAAGGCCAAGGGCGCTCGGGCCGACAAGGAGTCCCACAAGGATGAGGCCGATGACGGCCGACTGGTTGATCCGCGACGCAACAAGGTATCCGCCAAGTGCGACAAAGAGGAGCAGGCTCATCTGGAATTCGGGCGACGAGAGAAGGGCATCCATCCGGCACGTACTTGAGCGGGAGGAATACAAACCCTTTCTGCTTTTTTACCTGCCCCCCGGTTAGGGAGTATCCCGTCGGAAATATCCTGTTTATGGAAGCGGATCACGAAAAAAGGAAAAATGTGCAGGACTTGTCAGGGACCGTGAGGGCGAGGGAGATGGCGCCGACTGCAAAGAGGACGCCCAGAACCAGCTGGACGATTGTAATGACAATCCCCAGGATACTATCTGCCGATGCAAACCCGGGGGCTGCTGCCGATCGCAATAACGATTGCAACGACTATGATCCCAAAGGCGGCATTGCCCCTGGCGGGTTCCTTCTGTTCGTCAACGTCACGGGTAACTTTCCCGAAAACCGGGAATCCGATATAGCGTGAGATCACCGCAAAAGAGGACTGCGATGATCAGCTGGACGATTCCGACAACTACCGTTATTGAGTCCATGAGCGCGGCTAAAAAAAAATTCTAAAAAGGAAAAATTTACTGTTTCTTCACGACAACTGTGTCGATGATCTTGTCCATGATCGCTTCGCTGCGGTTCTTGAGGCCGAAGCCGACGATAATCGCGATTGCGGCGCCAAGGCCAATACCAATGCCCCATGCAATCGGGGTCACGAACGTGTAGATGATCGTGAGGTCAAGCATCAGCTGCGAGAGCGCGAGGACTGCGATGACGAAGTACAGGAAGATCCTCATGAGGAAAAGGACCGGGTTGATGAGCTGGATGTCCTGCTTGGCGTAGTACTTCCCGAGGAAGTCGATAAAGTAGTCGGAGAGCAGGAAGCCGACGATAAGGATGATGACAAAGGCAACCACGTGCGGGATATACTCGACGATCGTGGTCATGAGCTTGCTCATGTAGTCCATGTTGAGGATATCTACCGCGGCAAGAACTGCAATCAGGTACACAAAGATCCTGACAGCGATATCGCCGATGTATCCTACGGTGATCCCGGCGCCTTTTACCGAGCCGGCAAAGGAAGTCTCGTCTGCGACTTTCTCGACAAGGTGCTGTTCGCTGATCTTGTCGAGAAGGATCCGGACTGCCTTACCGAGCAGGCGGCCGACGATCCAGCCGACCAGAAGGACAAGGAGTGCTCCTATAATACTGGGCAGGTACGTCATAGTGACGCCATACCACTGGTTGGCAACATTGGTAAAGACATAATCCATCTTGGTTTCCTCCACAATTTTCTATTTACCCTTACTATATAATCCGTTTTTCCCAAATAAACGTTATTGTTATTTCCGATACATATTGGTAATTTTCAATAATTATAAATGTTGACAGAGTGTATATAATCTATACTTCAGGGACACGCTGCCGCCATGATGCACGATTACCAGCAGGAACTTGCCCAGATCAAAGACCTTCTCAAGGAAAACCCAGAAGGGATGAGCGTCACGGACATTGCAAAGGCGCTCAAAAAGAACAAGAATACAACCGGCCGCTATCTTGACATCCTTTTAATCTCCGGCCAGGTGGATATGCGTACATACGGAATGGCCAAGGTCTTTACGCTCTCGCAGCGCGTCCCGCTTTCCGCAATGCTGAGCTGCTCAAAAGACATGATCATGGTCCTTGACAGCGACTCCCGGATCATCGAGATCAACGATACGTTCCTCGAACTCCTGCACATCAGCCGTAAGGAAGCGACCGGGAAGAACATCACGTACCTCCGGTCGCCCGAAGTCGATGTCCACGAACTGGTCAACGCCCTTGCCACCCGCTCTGCGGATGAGACGGAGCGCACGCTCTCGTTTAAGGTGAAAGGTGCGAGCGAACGCATCTTCAAGCAGAAAACCATCCCTACGGTTTTTGACGATGGCGCAAAAGGCTTTACGCTGATATTAACCGATGTGACCGAGGAGATCCTGCGGGAGCGGGAGATCCGGGAGTGGGAGGAGCGCTTCCGGATGATGGCGGAGAACATCCGGGATGCCCTGCTCATCATCGAAAACGACAAGTGCACGTTTGTCAACCGCAGCCTGGCGGAGATCACCGGCTATACCTTCGAAGAGCTCTGGGCGATGGACCCGCGGGCAATCATTGCACCGGAGGACCAGGATAAGATGGAGCCGTTTTTTTCCCACAATAAAAAGTCCGTGCCCGGCCCGGTGCTTGCCGATCTCCAGTGCAGGATCCTGAGGAAAGACGGGGTGTACCGGGATGTCTTTATCCGGGTCACGAGTGCTCGGCATGGCGAGACCCTCTATCACTTCGTGATCCTTACCGATGTCACAGAGCTCAGGACCAAGGATGCGGCGCTCGTTGCAAGCGAGCAGAGGTTCCGGATGATGGCAGACAATATCCAGGACGCAGTTGTAATCATCGAAAACGACCAGTTCGTGTACGCGAACCGGCGCGTCTGTGAGATGTCGGGCTATACCTTTGAGGAACTCATGCACAAGGATACAACAGCGCTCATCACCCCGGAGACCCGGCTTATGATGGACGAGTTGTACAGGAAGTCCATCGCCTGCACGGAACCGCCGGCGAAGTTCCAGAGCTGGATGTTGTGCAAGAACGGTGCGAAGCGGTGCATCTACGGGCAGATAAATTCTGTCAGGCACGAAAAGACCGTGAGCACCTACATCACCATGACCGATGTGACGGCGTTTGCGCAAAGGGAGCAGGAACTCCTGGAGCAGATCGCAGCACTCGAGAAACGGCTGGAAAGAGCCTGATTTTTTCCCCGTGCGGTGCAGTCCGGAGCCCGGGTTTTTTCCTGTGCGGCCGCGCCCGCAGAAACGACCCACAGCCGTACGGTATAATTCCCGGTAAAAACGGGTTTTAGGGTTTTTTTCCAATTGATTCGATGAGTTTATCCATGAGCGCCTCGCTATGGCCCCTGAGCCCGAAGGCAGCAAGGATTGCGATTGCGCCACCCAGGCCGAGTCCCACGGCCCATGCGATCGGCGTCACAAACGTATAGATGATTGTGAGATCGAGCATCAGCTGGGAGAGCCCGAGGATGGCGATCACGAAATACAGGAATATCCTGAGGAGAAACAGGACCGGGGAGATGAACGCGATCTCCCGGTTTGCGTAATATCTGCTGAGAAAATCGATGAAATAGTCTGCCAGGAGGAAGCCCGCCATGATAATAATAACGAATGCAGCGACGTGGGGAATGTACCCCAGGATCTCCACCATGAGTTTGCTTAGGTATTCCATGTGGAGGATATCGACCGCGGCAAGGATTGCTATCATATACACCACAAGCCGGGTGAAGATGTCGCCGATGTACCCGACCGTGATGCCGGCGTTTTTTACCGAACCGCCGATAGCGGCGAGGTCTGCGCCTTCTTTTACCACGTGCTGTTCGCTGATCTTGTCAAGGACAATCCGGACAGCCTTGCCGAGCAGGCGGCCGACAATCCAGCCGATAAGCAGGACAATGATCGCTCCAAGAATGCCGGGGAGGTACGCAACAAGGGTATCGTACCATCGGGTTATCAGATCTGCGGGTGCGGAAACCATACTATCTCCTTCAGACAAGTATGTTCAGAGCGGGGTTGCTCTTTTATTTAAATATTCCATTTATTTATGATATATATGGATTACCCCTGGACATTACAAATTATCGGTGCTTGAAGTTGTTACACCCCTGTGTTCTGTACTGCGTTAGTATACGTTTTCCTGTAAAAATATGATAACTATGTATATCCAATGAGGGAATTGATTATATACTAAAATATCCAATAGTACCCAATCTTGTCATAATGAGGATTAGCATGGAATATCATACCGTTTTACCATCTTTTTCCGAACCGGCACCGCAGCCCGGTGCCGCATTTCGGGGTGCACCAGGCAGGTTCATCAGGATCGGCGTTCTTGTGGCGCTTGTCCTGGCCTGTCTCACGATTGCCCCGGCGCTCGCCGGCACGAAGTACATGGCCGGTAGCCCGGAACTGAATGCTCACATCACGGGTACGAACGAGTTCTCACCCGGGGATGACGTGAACCTTGTCATCGCGGTCGACAACACCGGCCTGAACCAGTACAAGATCGTTCAGTCCGGCATCATCGACCGTACGGACCAGTCGAACACGGCAAAGCAGCTCACGGTTACCCTGTCGGCAGGCGATGCGCCGATCGTAGTCAAGGCCGACCCGCAGGTATTGGGCGACCTTGCCGCGAGCAGCACGGCATCGGGGACGTACCACATCAAGGTAAGCCAGGACGCCGCATCGGGCACGTATGAACTGCCGCTGGTACTGAATTACACATACATGTACCAGGTCGAGCAGACCGGCACGGAGACGCTGCAGTATATGTATAAGTCCGTGAACCAGACGGTCACGCTGCCGATCCGGATCAAGCCGGTTGTCCAGATCGAGGTCACGAACGTTTCGGCGCAGGACCTCAATGCGGCAAACGAGGGCTATGTTACGTTCACGGTGAAAAACACCGGGTATGAGAACGGTACGAATGCCGCGGTCCGGATTGCGCAGAACGATGCGAGCCCGATAACTCCCTCCGAGGGCAGCATGTATGTTGGGGATTTCCCGATGGGTGCAACGGCAGACTGCCGGTTCCGGGTAGCCGTATCGAGCGATGCGCAGGCCAAGACCTATCCGCTCGATGTGTACGTGAACTACAAGAACAGCGAAGGCGATATCGTGGACTCAAAGACCGAGACCATTGGGGTCCCGGTCGGGAGCAAGGTAGCGTACAATGCAACCGCAGTCAAGACCACGATTCCCGCCGGAGCGAAATCGGTGATCGTGGTCGAGTACCAGAACACCGGCGGTGCAACGGCGTATAATGCGCAGGCCCGGATCAGCGCGGTCGACCCGTTCACGAGCAACGACGATACGGCATTCCTGGGGACAATGGCACCCGGTGACGTAAAGCAGGCGTCGTTCGAGGTCTCGGTCGATGCCGGGGCTACGGCCAAAAGCTACGGCCTTGATTCAGAAGTGATCTACCGCGATGCCCTCAACAACCAGGTCACGACCGACCCGATGAAAGTCACGGTGACGGTGACCCCGGCAAAATCCATCGTGGATGTGCTGGGCATGCCCGGTATTGCCGCGATTGTTATTGTTGTCCTTGCCGCGCTCGGGTACTTTGTCTATACCCGTAAGTTCAAACCGCAGTAAAGCCGGGGATACATCTCCGGTTTTTCTGGTAAACAACAGGTATACACGAGCATGATCGACCAGATCTTTGATACCATAGCCCGGACGGTCAACCGCCGCCCGAAACTGGTGGTCGGCATCATTGGCGTAATCTTTGTCATTGCGTTATTCGGCATGACGATGATCGTCATGGAGACCGGGAACGATACGTACCTGGACAAGGACTCCGTAGCGGGCATTGCGAACAAACAGTACACCAACACGTTTGCGGCGGACTCGCTGATTTTAATCATTGAGACGAGCGACCCGACAAGTCCGGATGTCCTCAAATACATGGACCGGCTGGAAGGTAATATCCGGCAACAGCAGCATATTTCGAGCGCAGCGAGCGTTGTCGATACGCTTAAGCAGATGAATGGCGGGGTACTTCCGCAGTCCAAGGGAGAGACCGACGATTTGATCCAGCAGATCCCCGAGGCCAGCCGCAAGATCCTGGTGCCCTCAAACGTACTCACACTCATGCAGGTCAAGCTCGACGAAGGGCTCTCGGACGACACCAAGACATCTGTGCTCAATAACGTCCAGTCGCTCGTGGACGCATCCGACCCCCCGACCGGTGTTAAGGTCTCCGTCTCGGGCAGCCCGGCGTTTGCCGCACAGATGAAGGCCGAGATGGGGTCCCAGATGGGTGTTTTGATCGGCGCTGCCATGATCCTGATGGTCCTTGTGATGGGCCTGCTCTTCTCCTACGTCAGCCACCGGTTCCTGCCGGTCGTGTTCGTGGGTCTCGGGCTGTCCTCTGCTCTCGGGATGATGGGCCTTGCCGGCATCAAACTCAACATGGCGGTGATGGGCGCGTTCCCGGTCATGATTGGCCTTGGGATCGATTACGCAATCCAGTTCCACGCCCGGCTCGATGAGGAGTCCCGAAAAGGGTCGCTTGACAACGCCGTATACATGACAATCACCCGGACCGGCCCGGCCGTGATGTACGCAATGCTTGCAACGTCCTTGGGCTTTGCCGCCATGTTCATCTCGACCGTGCCGATGGTCCGGTCGTTCGGACTTGTTGCCATGATTGGGATCATGAGCTGTTACTGCGTATCGCTTGTCGGTATCCCCGCCATCGCCCATATCCTCCATTACACGCCCAAGCAGAAGGCACCCGAGGTCTGTTACGCAACCGGTGCGGACGCCTGCAGTACGCTCCCGCCCAAGAAGAGCGGCTGGTCCTATGGCCAGTTCCTCACCAGCACCTCGGTAAAGATCGCGAGAAACCCGGTACCGGTGCTGTTAATCGCAGCCCTCATAGCCGTTATCGGGTTCCAGCTCGACCCCTTAATCCCCATCGAGGCAAACGAGAACAACTTCGTGCCAAGCGACATGCCGGCGAAAATCCAGATGGATAAGGTCACGAGAGTGCTGGGCGCCACGAGCACTGCCGACTTCTACGTCCAGGGCGCCCGTGTCACCGATCTCGATACGATACGTTGGCTCAACGATTTCCAGAATTACGAATTGTCCAAGCATTCCGAGCTGACCTCGGCGACGAGCATTGCAACCTATGTTCTCGCATATAACGGCGGCAGGATGCCCGAGACGCAGGGCCAGCTCGATGCCGTGCTCGCGACCATACCCTCTGCCGTAAAAGACCAGTACGTCAGCGGTTCGCTCCGCGGTGTCGTGAAGTTTGGCACAATCAAGATGGAGATCCCGACCGAACTCGATCTCAAGGAACAGATGGAAAAAGACATTGCGTTCCTCCAGACACCGCCGGGTATCACCGTCCAGCCGGTCGGCAGCTTCGACATCTTTACCACGCTTATCGGAGGCCTGGCTAAGTCCAAGGAAGCCATGACCTACCTCGGCTTTGTGCTGATCTTTGTGTTCCTGGCCCTCGTCTACCGCCACATCCACGCGGTATCCCCCCTCATCCCCATTGTAATGATTGTCGGCTGGAACTCCGTCGCGATGTACATCCTTGGGATCTCTTACTCCCCGCTCACTGCGACCCTCGGGTCCATGACGATAGGGGTGGCGGCCGAATATACGATCCTCGTAATGGAACGGTATTCCGAAGAAGAGGAACGCCTCCACGACCATCTCGCGGCGATCCAGGAGAGCGTGAACAGGATCGGGACCGCTATCACGGTCTCGGGCCTTGCGACCTTCTTTGGGTTCTCGGCACTCTGCCTTGCGAGTTTCCCCATTATGAGTAACTTCGGCGTGACAACCCTCATCGCCGTTGGTTTCTCCCTTACCGGCGCCATCTTTGTGATGCCCGCCGTCCTCTCCCTCATGGGACAGTTCACCGAGTGGCTGGACAAGAGGAAGGGGAAGGGTGCAGCCTGTACAGCACCAATCGAACTACACCAACCGGGAATCCCCGGTTCGCCACACGAATATGTTGCAAAAGGTAATTCCTATGAAGAAAACAACTAACCTTGCCCTGTTCATTCTCGTCGGGCTCGTAATCTGCGTTTCCCCCGCGCTGTGCGCAACGAAATATGTGGGAGCGAGCCCGGCGATAACCGCGTATATCGGGGGCATGAACGAATACTCGCCCGGAGAGGACGCGACGATCACGGTCGTATTACAGAACGGCGGCACGAACTGGCTGGAACTCACCCACCGCGGTACGATAGCGTCGGAGGATATCGGCACGACCGCGAAACTGGTAAAAGTCGGTCTCGACGCCGGCACAG